>OHAB01000011.1_pt1 | contig 191231 bp, 169 predicted proteins | sample 1577031 | NCBI WGS metagenome assembly OHAB01 (sample SAMEA3541477, study PRJEB24748) | human gut metagenome | biome: human gut; feature: human-associated habitat; material: faeces | place: China | collected 2012 | reverse complement strand
ATAGAACATCATCATCAGCCATCTTCTTCTTTCTTAATTAGGGCATTTCTAAATACCTATATCGTAGGTTCTTCTTTTGTTGTAGGTTCTCCTTGCAGGCTGGAACCATAAACCGTTGAAATGCTAAATGTGATACATAAAGCAATCATCAGCATTTTAAATAGCGTGTGTTTTTCCATAAGTTTTTAATTTTTGTTTCTACAAAGCTAAATGTCTTTTTTGACATATCCAAGTACTCTTTAAGAAGAAATGAGATTCAATATATAACTGATTATTAATGCATTAAGTATATACAAGGATGCTTTTTGAGATTTTCCGACCCTCTTTTTGTTCTGTTTAAATAGTAAGTATGTGGTTAATAAAGCTCTCAAACCCTTTTTTCCCGCTCATGGGGTACTGTACTTCTTGGCAAATTAGGCTCATATACCGTTCCACTGAACGTCTTTTTATGTTACCTGCGTATTGAGCTATTTCATCAATAGACAGACCTAAAGCAGCCAAATAGCAAATATCTAGAAACGTTTTATCTAACATAGGGTAGGTCTTATGTAGCTTATCGGCAAAGCCGTTTCTTGATAAGTTGAGCCAATGCTTTATATCCTCTCTATCGTCGGATATATTACAGGGCTTGTTTTGACTTAAGTTTAATGCTACTTGCAGGGCTTTGATATCTTTTTGTTCCACACAATCATAATTACCATAAATAAGTCTGAAACGATTGTTTTGTTTTTCTACCTCTTTTAGTTTTTGGTTTAAAGCTTCAAACTGTGCTTGCAATTTTTCATACTCTTGATGTTGTTCTTTTTCATTTTGCTCTTTTTCTTTTGTCAGTTTATCTATTGTGTTTTGTATTGCCGCATATTCTTCAGGTGACATAAGGACGTCTTTTTCTTGCTTACTTTTTAATGCGTTTATCTGGTCTTGAAGCTCTTTCTGAGTCTTATTGCAAGAAGTGCTCATTTTATCTAAGACCTCGACCAACTCGGCTATTTCTGCTCGCAATTTTTCATTTTCTTCTTTTCTTTTCTTCTTGTATTGAATAAATAGAAACCAAAGTATCCCACTAACAATGAATATTATGATTATAGAGGAATATATTATATTCGTTTGTCGGGATTTTTGGTATAACAATTGCATGTGGTCATATTTTCTCTGCACTTTCAAGACTTCTTGATGCAGGTGGCTATTGTAGATGGAATCCGAGGTGTCTATATACAGACGGGCATATTGGGCGATTTTCTTGTAATTTTCTGCTTTCCAAGCTTCATCATATAATTGATTATAAATATATGCGCGTAGTGATAAGTCTTTGGAAAGCAAAGCATTTTGAAACAGACTGTCTGCGCGTTCTTTTTGCCCTCTCTTTATATATAGTTGGGCTAGTCCTGACATTGTTTTGTAAGGGGGAGAAGCAGGTGATATATGCAAGGCGCATGAGAAAAAGCTTTCGGCTTCCTCATATTTTTCCTGATACATTTTACTGACCGCAATGTTATGGTAAATTTTAGACTGAAGAATACTGTCCTTTAGACTACTGCTAAATTGTAATAGCTTGGTTATACATTGGTTAACACTGTCAGTATCATGGAAAATATGATATAGTTGCAATAAGTTGAGCAAATTACTGGTCTGTGCAGCCGTGTCTTTTCCATCTATATTTGCTTGCACAGCTTTTTGGTAATATTCTTTGGCCAGATCGAAATTGAAAGAACATTGATTGATATATCCCAAACTGCTATAAATGCGGGCAACATAGTGTTTGTCATTCATGCTGGGAATACATTTTTCTGCTTCTTTATAAGCTAGCAGAGCATTGGGAATGTCTTTGGAATATTCTTCCAATATGCATCCCTTCACATAAAAGGCTGCCCCTTTTTTATCTGCATCATTCTTATCTTTATAATATTCTACTGCAAGGTCAATCATTGACGAATCCGAAGATACAGGGATGTAGCAACGATATTGGGCTAACGAAAGCAGCAAAACATAATCCGCCTGCTCTTTTCCGATTAAGTGCCGGGAGGTAGGGATGGATTCCAGTATATGCAATGCCGAATCGGGGGCAGTCCATATAAGTTCCTCCGCTTGCGACAAGTTCTCTGTGACGTGACGAGTGGAACGGTCGCAAGCTGTACATGCCAATAATAATATAATGGTCAAGTTGAATAGGATGTTCTTTCTGCTTCTCATAGTCCGCTGTCTTTACTTTGCCTATTGATTGGTGCAAAGTAAATACAAAGATTCACAATATCAAAGCCTTGTTTCAAAAAAACTGCTACCTTGCTAAAAGGTCTCATGGGAATATTTGATTCCCCCTTCCTCCTTTCATTAGCCGTTGAAACGTCCTGTTGATGGGGGTTCCGGTTGTGAATGAACATCCTACATTGTCTGCACGTTTAGACTAAAATACAAGGATAAACGGAGAACAGGAATGACTGACTTGGTGAGGGGGGGGGATGCAATCTGCCCTTACATGAAAACATGCCGAGCTTTTAAAAAAAGATACCGAGCTTTAAGATAAACATGCCGAGCTTTTTTTAAAACCTCACGGCCTTTTGGCAACGCGTATATTCGCATCGGGCAACGCAAATATACGCGTTATTTTTTTTATTTCTTAATCAGCTGGAAGGCTTTAGCCAAAGCATCTTCCTGTGGCACTGCATAATCGGGCAATGTACCATGTATCTCCTTTTCGTCCGCGCCATATTGCCAAAAACGTTTGAACGAAATAGTGCAACTCAATCCCGACACCGGCAACTTATAATAGATGATATCGCCGAAACTCACATTCATGCCACCGGATTCCTCGCCGATAACCGTCCCCATACCAAACTCCTTGAAAGCCCAGGCAAACGAACCGGCAGAAGAGAATGTATGATGACTTATCAACAGATATACACTGCCTTCGTAATGACCTTCTTCTTTGGTGAGCGGAGGAATAAGATTTCCTTTTGATTCATCATTATAAAAAGACCATCCGGGAACCATTTGGGTTCTTCCCGTCAAGCGTATGGTGGTGGGCGTGACGCGTACCAGGGCCTTGCCCATTTGCTTAAAAGCCTTGGGAGAAATGTAGCGGAAAAGAACATCTCCTACCATCGAATTACCTCCGCCGTTGTTGCGCAAGTCAATGATTAAATTCTTAATGCCCTTTTCGCGCAGGGTTACAAACATGGAGTCGGCAAACATCTTCATCCGCTGCGGATTATTAAAGCTTCTAAAATCCATAACGGCTACCTTCTTCTTTTCATCCACTTTGAAAGAATAATCCGGCACCCGCGCCTGCTCTTTTTTCTTCGGCATACGGGGAAGAAGTTCCGCCCACGTAGTAGGATGCAAGGTGACTTCAAGTTTCTTTTTGCTATCTTTCATACGATAAACGACATCGTATTTATCTGCGGCATACATCATTTCAAACAATGCCGAAAAATCAGAATTAATACGTTCTATACGGAAGAAATCGCGTTCTCCGCTTGCATAGTCCATCATCGATTCTATCAGTTCCCTACTCTCCTTTCCGTTGATGGAAAGAACTTCCGCATCTTGGGGTATCAGGTTGTCAATGCACCCTCTTACACGCAGTGTGTAGTCGGACTTTACATTGACAAACAAGGGGAGCCGAATAGTAGATGAAGTAAAATAATCATTAAAAGGAAAACGAAGCATGGTGTGCCCGTCGCCTAACTTCGTGACCAACGGAGCCGCATACTTAAACAGCTCTACCGTGGTAACAGAATCGGGCAACTGCTGCTTCACCCTATTTACCGATTTAAACCATTCGCTTTGTCTGCACACGGAAAACATATCGGGATGGACTTCGCTGAGAGTATAGACCAAGGCGTCGATATCGAACTGCGCCTGCTTCTTTGAAAGCAATCCGCCGGCAGAGCGTTTCAACATATCCCGCGAGGGTTCTTCCAAAGGATTTGCCGATACCCATTTTATCCGGGTCATGGCGGAATCACCTTGATGAGTGACCACCACAAACTCATAACATCCTTCTTTGGCTACATTGAACCGGATGGTATCTATCTTGCTTCGGAATACAACTTCCTCTCCCGATGTCTCAAATACATCGGGACGAAGAGAGGGATTAATCACCCATGGAATTTGTTGTTCTTTACCATCGACCGTAATGCGCAGCACTTTACCATCAGTTTTAAGTACTTGCATTTGTTCTACTTTCTTTGCTTTTTCTCCAACACCCTGTGCAGCCAATGGGCTTGTCGCGCCGGAAAGACATAGCAGTAATGTCCATCTGAAAAATTTTGTTTGTGTCATGTTGTTTGTTAATTATTTAATAATCCCATACTCAATCCGTGAGTATAGTCTGTGCCAAAGTTATCTTTTTAAATCAATAAAACAAACGGATTGGCGTTTAAATATGGACATTCTGCAATCTTAATAGCGTTCGTGCATCAGTTATCTCCATCCGCAGCAGGAGCAGCATCTTCTTTTCGCATGCTAAACTCACAACCGCAATATCTTTGGTTGTAAAAATCATATTCCTTAATAATGGCAATACGACGCTCGCTCAAACCGCCTTTACGCCAGTTCTGTTCCCAATAAGTAACATCGGGATAGCGGGCAGTGGCATAACGTCCCGCCTCTTCTATCTGCTCCAGGCTTTTCCATCGGCTGGATGCCAGTGTGGTGGTTATCACGGAGAATCCATGCTCGTGGGCATAGCGCGCCGTTTCCAACAGACGCATCTTGAAACAGCGGAGGCAACGCCCTCCACGCTCAGGCTCCTGCTCCATCCCCGACATTTGGCAACGCCAAGCCTCATGGTCATAATCGGCATCTACAATCTCCAACCCCAAGGAACGGGCATAGCGGGTACATTCATCTTTCCTTATGTTATACTCTTCAAGCGGATAGATATTCGGATTACAATAATAGATGACAGGGGTAATGCTGTGTTGCATCAGACACTCAATGATGGCTGACGAACAGGGGGCGCAACAAGTATGGAGCAACACCTTGTCGGCTCCTCCCGGAACTTCAAGTTGGAATTTCTTTTTCATACGGCAAATTTAATAGATATTTGCCATACTGACCAGCGGTTCGTACAATTTTTCAATATCCTTGGCGTCCATTTCTATCTCCACTTGGTCGCCGGGAACAAGTGTCTCACCCGCAGCAGGCAGGGTTTTGTGGTCACGGCGGATGCTGAGAATGATACAGTTGTTGGGTAAAGTCAGTTTATCCACTTCTTTTCCATCCAAATAAGAGCCATCCATTATTTCCACATACAGATGATAACGCGCACCCTCGACTTCAGGAAACTCCGGGTTCTGGTTGCGAAACATCCTGTCATAAAGCAATACATTGTAAGGCTTGATTTGAAGAAGTTCCGTAAAATAATAAGTCAGTCCGCCCACTACGATAGAAGGATAAAACACCTCAAAGTGGCCTGTTATTTCTGTTATCAGCACAATGGCGGTCAGCGGAGTGCGCACCACTGCTACCAAGAAAGCTACCATCCCGACAAGCATCATATAACTGACATTTTCATACCCTATCACTCCGCGCTGTACCAATACGAGCCCGAATAATTGTCCCAACAAACCTCCTGTCACCAGAGTCGGAATAAAGCTTCCTCCCGGTAATCCTGAAGACAATGAAAGCAAAGTGAATACAAAATGAATCAATATCATGACGCCGAGCCACCGGATGTCGTGCGTACCGTCCATTCCCTGCATCATCAAAAACTGTTCTCCGCCTCCCGTCAAGTTGGTCTCGGTCAGAGAAATAGCGTATGCCGCAATCAGCAAATACAACATTTTAGTATAGACAGAGAGTTTCAACGTCGGCAACCATCGTTGAAAAAAGGGAACTATAAGCGAATAAAACTTTGCTATGGCAGCAATCACGGCAGCAAAAAGGATATAAAGCTCCGCCTGCCGCCAAAAAGACAAACCGGGAGAGACGGCATTTATCAGATGATAAGGAGTAGTGGGAAACATCCAACTCGCCACACCGCCCGCCACCACGCCTGCCAATAAAGTAGTAATGGCTGTTTTGGGAGCATCAAACCGTTCAATGGATTCGATGACCAACAGAGAAGAAGACAAGGGAGCTGCAAAAGCTGCTGAAAGTCCGGCACCGGCCCCTGCCGCCAGCAACTGTTTTCGTTCACCTTTCAGAATATGTCCCCACCGGGATACCAATGTTCCGATATATGAACCAATCTGAACGGAGGGCCCTTCACGACCCAACGACAGCCCTGCACTCAAAGCTAATATTCCCCCAAAAAACTTTGCTATCAGTTCCTTGAAAGGATGGTCGTAATGAATACGTCCGTTGATAGCCGCCCTTGTCTGGGGAATACCGCCTCCGGCTATCAAAGGCATCTTCTTTACCATCAGGGCAACCCCGATAAGGATGGCCCACAGAGAAAAGAACAAGACAACATGATAGTACCACGGATAATGGGCAGTGAAGAAGGCTTTTCGGATATCAAAGAATTCCCATAACAAATAATGATAGGGCACGGCAATCAGCCCCGTAAGCAAACCAACAAATATACTTACGAAGTAAAGGCGGGCATCAATCAGTTTTAATCTCCAGATACGCCATTTCCGCAGATTGCTCAACTGTTTCCATTTCTGTTTCCACTTGTTCGGTTCCATTGTGAGGAATAAACAAATGAAAAAGAAGAAGGTTTGAAACTATTGACAACCTCAGTCTGTCGGAGAGGAAGAATAAAGATAAATCCTGAAATCTTTTTCTATATTCGTATCCAGTTCTATCTTATAATGTTGGGGATATAATAATTCCAGTTTTTCATATACACTCTGTATTCCATATCCCGGAATAAAGTTTTCCGGGAAAGGCTTTCCATCATCCTTTACAGACAAAAGAAGTATTCCATCAGATATCGAACAAGATATGTTTATTGTCAAAGTTGTCATATCAGATTTCATACCATGCTTAACGCAATTTTCCACTATGGGTTGAAGCAACATTCTAGGTATTTTATAATGCTCTGCTTCAACAGGAAGTACAATCGTATAATTCAAAAGTTCACCAAAACGAATCTTTTCAATTTCCAAATATGTTTGTATCATTTTCACTTCCTCTTTCAAAGAAGTCATAACTTGTTGCTCACGGTTCATGCTATACCGAAAGAAACACGAAAGTGCCAGAGCCATTCGCCTAGTCTTTTCACCATCCACCGTGGCTAATCCGGCAATAGAATTAAGAGAATTATATAAAAAGTGAGGATTAACTTTGGCTTGCAATGCTTCAAACTGTGTCTCAATATTCCGCTTCTGATATTGAAGATTCCTATATTTACGATTTTGCCGTTCTTCCCATTTCTTTAAAAGATAAATATACAGATACTTGTAATTCACTATAAGCAGTGATAAGATAATACTTAATACAATCATCTCATCCAAGTATCCCGGAGAGAAAGTATAACTACCGTCCGGAAATCGCTGATGAACAACTTGTTTAATTGGAATATCATCCATTTCCGCCACAATACAAGCAGACAAGAACAATGTAAGCGAACACACTATAAAATCGATGACAGCATAATATACTTTCAAAAGATTTCTTCTTTTATTCGTATAGAACAAATAAAGATTGAAAATCAAAAAAATAAAACCGACTGCCCACAAATAAGAAAGCTTAAGCCCGTTGCCAAGCTGTAGAACCAAACCAACAGAAACTAGAAATAATAGATTTCTTTTATAAATGGCTTTCATTTTTAACATTCCCGGCAAATAAGCCAAAGTATATCCCACAGCAAAAACAAGCATGAATGCGACCAAGAACTCAGTATACAAATTCATAAAAAATTATTATAAGAGTGTTTGTAATTGTTTTCTTACTTCAATAGGATTCGAAGGCGAAGCTGCATTCATAAATGCAATTTTTCCATTCTTGTCAACGATAACATAACGTGGAATAGTCAATATCCCTTTAGAATCCTTAAAAGCAGAATATATGATTTTGGAGGTATGCTTATTCACCCGATAATGATATCCTTCTAAATTATAATAATTTATCATCCGGTTCCACTTCTCGTGCCTTTCATCTCTATCTATAGATAGATACAAAAGTACAATATCTTTTGAATCAGGAAAATGTTGTTTCATAGCTGCTACATTAGAAAATGACTGAATACAAGGAGAACAGGTGGTTGCCCATATATTTATATAAACTACCTTTCCGGCAAACGGACGCATCATATCAGTAAAATCTTCGGGTTCTGTTTCATAACAGACTATCTGTATTTTGTCATTATCGGGTTTCTGATGATAAAGAGCCGAAATCTTAGCCACTTCGGGAAGCAATATTTTGATGTAGGGATTATCGGGAAACAAAGCAATATATTTATCGTATAATGAAGGAATATCCTTACTATATCTTTTTTGAAAAATATCATTGTACAATAAATAGGCGGCTACATACTCCAGATTCTTATCTGAAAGCAAATGGCAATACTTCTCAAACAAAAAGGTATTCACAGACTCTTCGTCTACAGTTTTCGGATTTATTCCATCCAATACAAAACTCTTAATAAAAACATAATCCTCCAATATCTTAGGAAAAAATCCTGATTGTCTAGATATAGAATCCATAAAATGAAAATCCATAGCTTTGAATTCATTCATCCAATCATCCGAGAAATCAGAAGACGCATATAAAGCAATGGCCTTTTTCAGAAACAATGCCTTATATCTTAAATCAATAAAACGTTGTTGTTGCAACATAAATCTTCCGACTGGTATTTCTTTGTTAAGCAGGGCCTCGTCTTTGGCTTTGCGGTCGGCTACAATTGTTTTAAATATTGCCAATGATTGTACCTTTGCAAGAGGGTGATTACGAGTATAAGAATAACTACGGCAATACTCGTCGGCTTTTTCCGCCTCTTCCAGATATAAATTATAGGTCTGGTTATGCCCACTGAAATAGACGCTGTCCCGATATAAGGAAACTGTATCCACAGCCCCGGCAATTGCATAAACCAATGAAGTTTTACCCTTCCCTAATGAGATTTTATATATAGTCTCATTACAAGGAAGCTCAATCTCTGTCATCTGCCTGCAAGTAACTATGACAGGTGAATATAAGCTATAAAAAGGCAGCTGTTTGCCGTCCAAAGGCCAATAACGCAATTCAACAGATTCTTTGTCTGTTTTAATAACAAGTTTCTGCGGCCGACCATAAACAAGTGCGGTTACTGATAACAATAAAAAGAATGCAAGGTACTTCTTCATGATTATTTTGTTTTAATTATTTCAAATGCAAAAATAGACTTCAATGACCGCCATGAGAAGCTATTTTCCTTGTACCTGAACAATTCTACAGTAAACCTGAAAAAAGAAAGATTATCCTAGCATAAGTTCCTCTCTAATCTTATCAATATAACTTGTACCGGACGTTATTTTCGTATGATTATGGTCCCTCATTTTCAGTATAAGCCGATTATTAAAGTATTTCTGTATCTCTTCTATTTTTTCTTTGTGAACTATATAAGACTTTTGGACACGAATAAAGTCATCAGGTAACCGTTCTTCCAATTGCTTTAAAGTAAGATTACAAACATACTCTTTTCCTTCATCAGTGATTAAAGAAACATATCCGTCTTTTGCCACACAATAAGTAATTATGCTGCACTGAACAAATACTATTTTTGAACCGATATTTACAGGTATTGCGAATGCTTTTTTAGGAGGATTAAAAAGTTTGCCGAATTCTTGCAATTGGCAAATATCTATTTTCCGCTCTTTGGGAAATAATCTTTCTATTTTTGTCATACATTGGACAAAACGTTTTTCATCAACCGGTTTAAGCAAATAGTCAATAGAGTTTTGATTAAAAGCATCTATTGCATATTGTTCGTATGCCGTACAAAAAACAATGTAAGGCTGATAATCTAAATGATGCAATACATCAAAACCATTCATATCAGGCATTTGAATATCCAAAAACAATAAATCAGGACGCAATCTGTTTATCATTTCAATAGCTTGTTTGCCATTATAAGCCTGTCCGACAAGACTTATATTATCATACTCCTTTATTAAGACTTGAATGGCATAATGGGCAGCTTGTTCATCATCCACTAATATTGCAGAATAAGTAGACATACTTTTCATCACCAACTATCAACTCTATTTAAATAATGGTTTCAACATCTTAGGAACTTCTATTTCGTTCTCCTTCAACTGATTCAAACAAATCTTTCCCTTATCCGATAAAGTAAAATACATCTGCCGCTTGTCTTTATCGCCCAAACTGCGAACTATCAACTCTTTATCTTCTATCGAACGAATCACTTTCGATGTGTGTGAAGCCGATAAACCCGTATGCTCTGATATAGCGCTCGCCGTCAATCTGTCACCTCCGATACAGCAAAGTGCCATTGCTTCATTCAATGATACCCCATGTTGCTCTATCAAGTTTGCTTCCAGTTCAGAGAGAGCTTTAAAAAGCTCTCTCATGACACATATTGATTTTATTTTCTCCATACATTATTTTAAATAAACAAATTCACGTTTGCCTGCTCCGCACGATTCATATAAGTAGCTACACCGCCAATAGTCACATTATCCAACAGTTCCTCGCGCTTTACGCCCATCACGTCCATCGACATCTGACAAGCGATGAACTCGACACCGTTTTGAATGGCCTGTTCTCGCAACGATTCCAGTGAGTCAATGTTCTTCTTATTCATGATATACCGCATCATCCTACTACCCATCCCTCCCATATTCATCTTTGAAAGTTTCAGTTTTAATGAATTGGAAGGAAGCATCATGCCGAACATTTTACCAAAGAAATCTTTCTTCACAGCAGGCTTGTTCAGTTTCTTGATGGCATTCAGTCCCCAGAATGTGAAAAAGATAGTCACCTTCTCCCCGGTTGCCACCGCACCGTTTGCGAGTACAAAAGTAGCCAAAACTTTATCCAAATCATCGCTGAACAGAATAAAAGTTTTCCCTTTGTCCGCTTTACAAGTCTCTGTTGCACATACTTGAGGAATATTCTTTTCTACTACCACCCGGTATTTTCCGCCTTCCGAACGGGCAGAAACAAAACGGTTTCCTGTAGTCTGACACCATGCCTCGGCATCACGGGGGAAACCGGCATCCGTCGCCACAATTTCCAGACGCTCCCCATCTGCCAGTTCTTCCATACTTTTCTTCAGCTTCATGATAGGACCGGGACAAGATATGCCACAAGCATCCACTTTTATTGCTCTCATAGAAGGAATAACAGAAGAAGCAATAGTATAAGCTTCAGCAGAATCTTTACTATGTTCAGAATGATCAACTTTAGAAGAATCAGAACTTGAAGAGCCGTAATTTGAGAACTCCTTCGGTTCGGGCAAAGGAGTCGTTGCCGCTTTATACAATTTCAAACCACCTATCAGATTCTTTACTTCCTGATATCCGTTCTGCAACAATATATTGGAAGCCAGATAACCTCTCAACCCCACTCCGCAATACAGATAGACCGGCTTATCCCGGGGGATTTCTTTCATCCGATCGCGCATATCATCCAAAGGAATATTGACAGCCCCCTTCAAAGCACCGAGCGCAAACTCATCGGGAGTACGGACATCCACCAACGTGACCTTGCTCCAATCGGCAGCCTGCAACTCACGCCAATAAAGAGGCTGCATCTTTCCGTTCAGTATATTTCCGGCTACATATCCCGTCACTGCCACCGGGTCTTTGGCCGAAGAAAAAGGAGGAGCATATGCCTGCTCCAAGGCCATCAAATCATATACAGTTCCGCTATGCTTTATCACTTGCGAGAATTCGTCAATGCGCTTGTCTACTCCGCTATAGCCCACAATCTGCGCTCCGAGCAGTTTGCCATCGGCAGGAGAGAATGTTATTTTAATGGACATCTGTAAAGCATCGGGATAATATCCTGCATGCGAACCGGAATGGATGGTTGCCGACAGGTAATCAATGCCTGCCTGTTTCAACCGTTTTGCCGGAAGACCCGAAGCAGCAACAGTCATATCAAAAACCTTGGCAATGGAAGTACCGATAGCTCCTTCGTAGGGTATCTTATTTCCAAAAACCATGTTATCCGCCACAATACGTGCCTGACGATTGGCCGGCCCCGCCAAGTAATTCAACCACGGCTTCCCGGTCAGCGGATGGCGGAATTCGATAGCATCGCCCACCGCATAAATATGTTCATCGGAAGTCTGCAAGTAATCGTTCACCTTGATGCCGTGCATCTCCCCTATCTCCAATCCGGCATCTGTTGCCAACGAAGTGTTGGGACGCACACCGATAGATAATAACACCATATCGGCAGGCAGTCTTTCACCCGATTTGAAAATCACTTCCAATCCGCTGGCGGTGCGCTCAAAAGAAGCCACCGCTTTTTCCAGATAAAGGCGCACCCCTTTCTGCAACAAGTGCTCGTGCACCAACGATGCCATAGAGAAATCAATCGGCGCCATGACTTGATTTGCCATCTCTACAACCGCCACTTCCGCACCGGCTTCCTGCAAATTCTCCGCCATCTCCAGTCCGATGAAGCCTGCACCGATGATTACCGCGCGCTTCACCTCATGCCTCTGCAAATAGTTCTTGATGGCATCCGTGTCATTCACATTGCGAAGCGTGAAGATTCCTTCATTGTCAATGCCCGGCAAGGGAGGACGAACAGGCGACGCACCCGGAGAAAGCAATAGTTTATCATAACTCTCCGTATAGGTTTTCCCGTCTGAAGTACGAATATCCACTGTCTTCTTTGCAGGATGGATGGCCACGACCTCGGACCGGATACGCACATCGATATTGAACCGCTTACCAAAAGCCTCCGGAGTCTGCACAAACAGTTTTTCACGCTCAGCAATCACGCCACCTATATAATAAGGTAAGCCGCAATTGGCATACGAGATATATTCCCCTTTCTCAAACAAGATGATTTCGGCATCTTCTGTATTTCTCCTGATACGTGCAGCAGCGGTTGCACCTCCGGCTACACCTCCTACTATTATATACTTCATAAGTTCAACTATTTTAATTCAATTAATATTTTCCTTTGGAAACTTTATGCAAACATACATGATATTTCTCACAAACAAAAATTTCCGATGGAAAACATTGTCAGGTTAACTCTTTTTAAGAAGAGGTGACTTACTTCCAAGGTCATGACAACCGGTTCGGGCAGGCAAACCCTGCCCCTACAGTTGACAATGTGATAGGTCGCTTTAGTTTTAACACATCCCTACACGATTCAAACCATGAATTCCTTTACTGCTTTTTCCAATCTGTCCAATCCCAATTCTCCGGTCTGCCGCCACAACTGCTCTCCTTTTCTTAAGAATATATAAGTAGGAATATGCACGATGGTATAAAATTCGGCAAGTGTTTTTTCTTCATCCACATTCACCTGCACTACTTCCACCTTCCCTCCCATCAGTTTCTTAAACTCGTCAATAACAGCATGCATACGACTGCTCTTCAATGAATGAATGGAATAAAATTCGGCCATCACCCAATCACCTGAAGTCAATTTCTCTTTATTCCGCTCTTCACGGACTACTTTCTTTTCTTTCATATTGATTCGTTTTAAAAGTTATGTTTGTCTATCAACAAGATTATCGGAAGAAAGTTTGCCACGACAGAAATCGCCAGCAAAGGCTTATACTCTAATTCTTCTACAAAGAAGCAGACATTCAAAAAAGTGTTTATTACCTTTGGGGCAAAATTTAAATAAAACAAGCACATATCATGTTATCCAAAGCAGACTTAACACAGGGAAGCATCACAGGTACCCTGCTACGTTTTACCTTACCTATGATTATAGGCTCACTGCTACAACAGTGTTACAATATAGCCGATACACTGATTGTGGGACAATGTATCGGTTCCGGCGCATTGGCTGCCGTCGGGTCTGCTTACACACTGATGGTTTTTCTTATTTCCATCCTGCTGGGATTGTCCATGGGAAGCGGTACAGTTTTTTCCCTGCAATATGGCGCAGGACGGATGAAGGCTTTACGACGAAGCATTTACGTATCGGCCGTACTCATCGGAACAGTGACAATCGTACTGAACATAGCAGCTCTGTCTTTCATTCATCCCATTCTCAAACTATTACAGATTCCCGATGATATTTATCAGATGATGTATGATTACCTGTGGATTATCTTTTGGGGAATCGGGTTTACTTTTATTTATAATTTCTATGCTGCACTATTGCGTGCCATCGGCAATGCAGTCACTCCTCTTTATTTTTTGGCGATTTCCGTCGTGCTGAATATCGGACTGGATTTGTTCTTTATCCTGCTACTGGATTGGGGAATCAAGGGAGCTGCCATTGCTACAATTATCGCACAGGGAGTATCCGCACTGGGAATTATGGGATATACCTACGCAAAATGTCCCGAATTGAGACTGCATCGCAACGACCTGCATTTCGACCGTCACTGCCTGAAAGAAATCACTTCGTTCTCCACCCTGACCTGTATACAACAATCGGTAATGAATTTGGGAATTCTAATGGTACAAGGACTGGTCAATAGTTTTGGCTCTATGGTGATGGCGGCTTTTGCGGCAGCAATAAAAATTGACTCTTTTGCTTATATGCCGGTACAGGAGTTCGGAAATGCTTTTTCCACCTTTATCGCTCAAAACTTCGGAGCAAAAAAGTATGAACGAATCCGCAAAGGAGTAAAAAGTGCGCTGATTACAACAATTGTCTTCTCCCTGTTCATTTCTGTTTTGGTCTTCTTATTCGCCAAACCATTCATGCTGATTTTTGTAGCTCCGCATGAAACGGAGATTCTGAATGTAGGTATCGGTTATCTGCGCATCGAAGGAGTATTTTATTGTGGTATTGGGATTTTATTCCTGCTATACGGATACTACCGGGCCATCCGTATGCCGGAAATGTCTGTAATACTGACCATTGCATCGCTAGGAACACGAGTTGCTCTTTCCTATTGGCTCGCTGCCATCCCCTCTATTGGAGTAACCGGCATTTGGTGGTCTATCCCCATCGGATGGTTTATAGCTGATATGATTGGTATTATTTATTATAAATATAGGAAAAAGCTGAGGAGTAACGACATACATTATTCGGATACAGCTTACACAGAAAGAACCTGAATCTATCCGTGTAATCCGTATAATCCCTAACCGGAAATCACGAGAAAAAACTTCGACAGTACTCCAAAGAATAAATATATAGTTTAAAAGGAAACAGCAATGAAAGTACCTGTCACATAAAGAATATCCTCTTTTCGGGGCACGATACTCGGTGCTGCCAATTTCTGCATTATCGTTTCCCAAAAACGATGTTATGATATATCATTTGCAAAATTAAAAATATATCTCAAAACAAAAGATGAAACGTTTTTGTTACTAAAAGACGTCCTTTCCAAGCTGTTTCATCCAAATTTTATGTATTTTTGTAGTCCTATAGAAAGAACAGACTTACAAATGAGAGAAGAAACAACCTGTAAACCTGATTATTCGAACTCAATGGCAGAACACTTGGGTATCCGATTCATGCCGTCTGCCACCGATGAGGTACGTGCCGAAATGCCTGTCGACCACCGTACTTCACAACCCTTTGGCATGCTGAATGGAGGTGCATCATTGGCACTTGCCGAAATTGCAGCCGGACACGGGTCTATGTCTTTATGTCGCGAAGGAGAATATGCATGCGGCATACAAGTAAGTGGAAATCATATATCATCGGTTCCTGTGGGCGGAAAAGTGATTGCCAACGGTCAATTAATTCATCGCGGCAATTCCTCACATATATGGAACATAGATATCACCACTCCCGAGGGGAAACTTGTTTCTACCATTCGTGTCGTTAACTTCATACTTAAAAAGAAATGAATCTACCTAACAGACATATACAGAATTTATTGGATTGCCTGACACGCAGCCGACTCAGTTTTGCTCTCTATCGGCTGCCCTGGACAGACGAATGCTACTTTGTGCTACAACAATCAGGCGATGTGGAACAGTTAGCGGATATTCGGGAATTAAATAAGAAGAAAGGGTTTGTCATGGCTCCCTTCCTTCAGTCCGACCATCATCCGCTGATAGTGATTCGTCCTGATATCACAGCATACGACTGGGATGAAATCAGCGAAGCCATTTCTTCTTTGGAATGTGCCGATGCCTTGTTGACTTGCAAGAATCAGACCGAAAAACTGTCTCCTTTCGTTTCGGAAGAAACAGACAAAGAGCGATATACCCAAGCTTTCGAGCGTTTCATCACTCCCCTTCAAAAGAAACATTTCCAAAAGCTTGTCTTGTCACGTTCTTCCACCAAGCATATCAATGACGATTTTTCGCCATTGGCTGCATTTGTCCGTGCCTGCAACAATTATCCACGCATGATGATTTATTTGTGTCATACTCCTGTTTCCGGTACGTGGGTGGGCAGTACACCTGAAATCTTATTGAGCGGACACGGCAAAGAATGGCACACCGTAGCCTTGGCAGGCACCATGCCGATGCAAAACGAAGTCATGCCAATGGACTGGGACAAGAAGAACCAAGACGAGCAAGGTTATGTGGCAGATTACATTCGTCGGATTATCAAGAAATTTGGCAATAAGATGAATGAGAAAGGCCCCTATACGGCCCGTGCCGGACAATTGGTGCACCTCAAAACCGACTTTTATTTTTTATTAAAGAACACAGATAATATAGGGAATCTACTTCAGGAACTTCATCCTACTCCCGCTGTCTGCGGATTGCCGAAAGAAGATGCTTTCCGATTTATCCTGGAAAATGAAGGATATGACCGTAGCTATTATTCCGGTTTTATAGGCTGGCTGGACACCGAAGGACATACAGATTTATATGTCAACCTACGTTGCATGGAAATAAAACCGGGTGAAACCACTTTATACGCAGGTGGAGGAATCCTTGCTTCCTCTGAAATAGAATCGGAATGGACAGAAACAGGAGACAAGATGAATACGATGAAAAGCATTCTTTATCCTGAGTTTATAAACAGATAGCCTGTCACCGTAGGGGTACATGATTGCGCCCGTCCAATAGCATAGCAACATGCATTCGGAAGAATTCAATTCCCTACGGAGCAAAGACGATAAAAGAGAAATATATTTATATTAAAGTAAAAGAATTATGTATTCAGACAAAAAGAACATACTTCAGTTGGCGGCACTTCTCAAGGCACACGGTGTGCGGAAAATAGTGCTTTGTCCCGGCAGTCGTAATGCTGCCATCGTGCATACACTGGCCAATATAGAGGACTTCACCTGTTACTCTGTAACCGACGAACGCAGTGCAGGATTCTTTGCTATCGGGTTATCGTTACAGGGGGGAGGTCCTGCTGCTGTATGTTGCACTTCCGGTTCGGCACTGCTGAATCTGCATCCTGCCGTAGCCGAAGCCTTTTACCAACAAGTTCCCTTAATTGTCATTTCTGCCGACCGCCCTGCTGCCTGGATAGGACAAATGGATGGACAGACTTTACCTCAGCCGGGGGTATTCGGTCCGTTGGTCAAGATGTCGGTCAACTTACCCGAAGTGCAAACCGACGAAGACGAATGGTTCTGCAACCGTCTGATTAACGAAGCCATACTGGAAACAACTCACCACGGTAAAGGTCCGGTTCATATCAACGTACCTATCTCCGAACCCATCTACCGTTTCACAGTCAAAGCGCTTCCTGAAGTACGCGTCATCACCCGCTACCAAGGATTGAGTGTATACGACCGCGACTATAAAATACTGATTGAACGTCTGAATAAATATAACAAACGCATGATAGTGGTCGGACAGATGAATCTGATTTATCTGTTCGAAAAGAAATATGTGAAACCCCTGTATAAACATTTCCTTTGGCTGACGGAACATTTGGGTAACCAGACCATTCCCGGCATTCCTATCAGGAACTTCGATGCAGCCATCTATTCCATGAGTTCCGAACGTCAGAACGATATGACTCCTGAGCTATTGATTACTTACGGCGGACATATTGTATCCAAGGAATTAAAGAAATACCTGCGGAAACATCCTCCGCGTGAGCACTGGCATATTTCCACCGATGGAAAGATAGCCGACTTATACGGTTGCCTGACGACCATCATTGAAATGGACCCATTTGAATTTCTAGAGAAAATTGCTTTTCTTTTGGACAACAAACCGACAAACTATCCATTGATGTGGGAGAATTACTGTAAGACCGTGCCGATGCCGGAACTGCCCTACTCGGAAATCTCAGCCATAGGAAAACTCATTCAGTCATTGCCGGAACCCTGTGCGTTGCATCTGGCAAACAGTTCTACGATACGTTATGCCCAATTATTCACAATACCGCCAAGAGTAGAAATTTGCTGTAACCGAGGTGTGAACGGGATAGAAGGTTCACTTTCCACCGCCATCGGATATGCCGTAGCATCCACTAAACTAAACTTCATCATCATAGGCGATTTGAGTTTCTTTTATGACATGAATGCACTGTGGAATCAGAATTATGGTGCAAATATCCGTATTCTGCTATTGAATAATGAAGGTGGAGAGATCTTCCACACTCTGCCGGGCATGGACAAATCAAGTCGCTCACGGGAGTTCATCACAGCCGAACATTACACCACTGCCAAAGGTTGGGCAGAAGAACGCGGCTTTATCTATATAAAAGTAACCGATGAAGAAGAACTGGAAGATGCCATGAAGCAATTCACCACCCCGGAAACGCTGATGCAACCCATGTTAATGGAAGTCTTTACAGACAAGGAAAAAGATACCACCCTGTTGAGAGAATATTACCACGGACTTAAAAATAAGCCAAATGAATAATTCTATCATGAGAGTGCGTCAAAATTGATTCATACGGGCATACCGTCCGTATGGTAAACTCACAAAAAAATACATAAACAAACAAGAATAATGGAAACAAGAGAATGGAAAACCATCAAAGAGTATCAAGACATACTTTTCGATTTCTATAACGGAATAGCAAAAATCACCATCAACCGTCCGCGTTACCGCAACGCATTCACCCCGACTACAACCTCCGAAATCAGTGATGCCCTGTATTACTGCCGTGAGTGCCGGGATATCAACGTAGTGGTTCTGACCGGAGCAGGCGATAAAGCCTTCTGCAGCGGAGGCGATATGCACGTAAAAGGTCACGGCGGTTACATCGGAACAGACGGTGTTCCCCGCCTGAATGTGCTGGATGTACAAAAACAAATCCGTTCCCTGCCGAAACCTGTCATTGCCATGGTCAACGGTTACGCCATCGGCGGCGGGCACGTGCTCCATGTAGTTTGCGACTTAACCATCGCTTCCGACAATGCCATCTTCGGACAGACAGGTCCCAAAGTGGGCAGCTTTGACGCCGGCTTCGGTTCATCATATCTGGCACGAATCGTAGGACAAAAAAAGGCACGCGAAATATGGTTCCTTTGCCGTCAGTACTCTGCACAAGAAGCACTGGAAATGGGATTGGTCAATACGGTCGTTCCTTTTGAACGCCTGGAAGACGAGACAGTGGCATGGGCAGAGAAAATGATGGAACACAGTCCGTTAGCCCTTCGTATGATTAAAGCCGGACTCAATGCCGAGCTGGACGGACAAGCCGGAATCCAAGAGCTTGCCGGAGATGCTACCATGCTTTATTACATGACAGAGGAGGCACAGGAAGGAGGAAAAGCATTTCTGGAAAAACGTAAACCACGATTCCAGGATTATCCCAAATTTCCGTAAAAACGAATTGTAATTTCAAAGACATGAACATTGAAGTATTCAGGAAATACTGTCTTTCATTAGGCAATGTTTCAGAGAAGATGCCATTTGGCAAATTTGCAGCAAGATATGATTCAATCCTTGCCTTTTATGTTTGCGGACACATGTTCTGTTTTATAGACATTGACAATTTCACTTTTGTCAATGTCAAATCTACTCCAGATGAAATTGAAGATATAAAAGAGAGACATGTTTCAATCGGCACTCCCATAAACCAAAGTCTGAAGCATTGGCTACAGCTTAATTTTAACGGCGATATTCCTGACACAGACATATACACATGGGTTCAACGCGCCTTTGAAATTGTCAGAGATAAATATACAAAACAAAACACATATAAAAAAGTATGTTCCAAACCCGCATTATAAAGAAACAATTACACTTCAAGCAACCGGCAGGTACATCGAGAGGAGTATATACCACCCGAAACGTATGGTATATACTCCTCACCGATACCGACAACCGTTATTATGGAGTAGGTGAATGCGCCCCTCTCCCTGCCCTGAGTTGTGACGATGTTCCCAACTATGATGAACTATTGGCCATCGCTTGCAAAAACTTTGAGAAGACCGGAGAAATAGACCGGGAAGCCCTGCTTCCCTATCCGTCTATTCTGTTCGGTCTGGAAACCGCCCTACTTCATTTCCGCGCATGCAGCCTACAATTTTGGCACACTCCATTCAGCAAAGGAAAAGCAGGTATCCCTATCAATGGACTTATCTGGATGGGAAGCTTTGATGAAATGTATCGGCGCATCGAAGAAAAAATGCAAAAAGGATTCCGCTGTATCAAACTCAAAATCGGGGCTATCGATTTTGAAAAAGAACTGGAATTACTGGCACATATCCGCCGGCACTTTACTCCCGAACAAATAGAGCTACGTGTGGATGCCAACGGTGCCTTCACTCCCACCGATGCTCTTGATAAATTACAGCGTCTTTCCGAGTTTCACCTTCACTCCATCGAACAGCCTATCCGCGCCGGACAGTGGAAAGAGATGAGCACACTCTGTGCTTCCGCCCCCTTCCCTATCGCCTTGGACGAAGAACTTATCGGCATTAACCAACGCAGCCGCAAGATAGAACTGCTTGAAACCATCCGACCGCAATATATCATTCTGAAACCCTCCCTTCACGGCGGAATCAGCGGGTCGGAAGAATGGATGGAACTGGCAGCGGAAAGAGGGATAGGTTCGTGGATTACCTCGGCCTTGGAATCAAATATCGGACTAAACGCTATCGCCCAATGGTGCGCTACCCTGCAACCTACGCTTCCACAAGGCCTTGGAACAGGGTTACTGTTTACAGACAACATAAATTATCCGCTACATATCGAAGGAGACTGCCTGTGGTTTCATCCCGAAGAGCAAGAACCTGATTTATTACAATGGCTGGCACAATGAATACTTACTACACAGACATAACCACCCAGCGTATCCAAATAGAAGGAATCTTTTATACCCATTGGGAAATAGCGATGATACGCATGAATATTCCTACCGACAAGCAAAGCTTCCGGCAAGAACTTTTTACTTTTCTCTCCGAATGGTTCAACCATCAACCCACCGTTCTTGTCCATACTTCCGGTTCGACAGGCAAGCCCAAACCAATGCGTGTAGAAAAAGAAAGCATGATGGAAAGCGCCTGCCTCACCTGTTCATTTCTCGGACTGAAAGAAAATGACACAGCACTGCTGTGCATGCCTCTGCAATATATTGCCGGAAAGATGGTGGTGATACGCTCACTGGTTGCCGGACTCAATCTCCTTCCGGTCACACCTTCGGGCCATCCCTTGAAAAATCTGAAGAAAGCACCCGTATTTGCTGCCATGATTCCGATGCAGGTATACAATTCCCTCCAAGTGCCCGAAGAAAAAGAATTATTGAAGCAAATAAAACATCTTATCATCGGTGGAGGTGCGATTGACAGCGCGCTGGCACAAGCTTTAAAAGATTTTCCCAATCAGGTATGGTCTACCTACGGGATGACAGAAACACTTTCGCACATCGCCTTACGCAGAGTAAACGGGACAGAAGCTTCCGAATGGTACACCCCTTTTGAAAGCGTCTCCATCCGGTTGAGTCAAGAGAATACACTGATTATCAATGCTCCCAAAGTGTGTGATAAAGTATTATACACTAATGACATTGCAGAACTGAATGACCAAGGGCAATTCCGCATTTTAGGAAGAAAAGACAATATAATAAATAGTGGTGGTGTAAAGATACAAATAGAACAGGTGGAAGCCACACTGAAAAAACACTTCCATACTCCATTTATGATTACCTCTGCACCTGATGCAAAATTTGGTGAAATAGTAGTTCTGCTCATTGAAAACAATCCCGGAAGCAGAGATACTTATGAAAGAATTCAGAAGATTTGTGAGGATGTATTGCCTGCCTATTGGTGCCCCAAACGCGTTATACCGGTAGAGAATCTACCTCTTACAGAAACAGGCAAGCCCGATAGGGCAACAGCTAAATTATTAGCACAAACATAATCAATAAAGAGAAAAATGCAGATAAATCACCAGAACTTATTGTTCTCTTGACTATATTCAAACCCTACGGAGTTCAATTTTCGTATCAAAGAATCCTTATCTACATTCATATCTTCACAAAGTTCATCAAGCGAAGAATAACAATCGCGAAGTTTCATATTCACCATGCTGAACAGCATCATCGGGTCTTCCGGTAGTTCCATACTTTACAATCTTTTATTCATTTTCTAAAATCGGATGCAAAGGTACAAAACTTTTGCTTTCCGGTTATAGTTATGACTGAAAAAAGATATAGGATCAAGTCAAAAAGTGTGTAGATGATAAGGGAGCGGTCATTATTCCTGGGGATTTAAATATCATATCACAAACAAAGGGAAGAATAAGCCGTTTCCCAAGGTCGGCCAAGGTCTTTTAAACGGAAGATTATTACAGTCTGCGGCAATGGACTATACAGTCCACTGTAGCAGACTGTACGGTCCACTGCAACGGACTATACAGTCCGCTACCGAAGACTGTAGTAATCCGACGGACAGGCAGGCATAACCGAAAGGACAAAAACGCTTGGTCCGGCTAATGAAACGGCTTAGGAAGCTCAAAAACAACACTGACCGGACTGGGTGTGAATGACTACATAAACCGATTACGTATAGAGAAATCAGTATACCTACTCACAAATACCAATCTCAATATCAATGAAATATCCTATGAAGTCGGGTTTACATATCCCCGTTATTTCAGTACCTCTTTCAAGCAAATAAAAGGAATGACTCCCACACAGTTTAAGGAAGAAAAGAAAAAGAACAATGCCGACTCAAAATAAAAAAGAGCGATTTTCGGTCGCTCTTTTACACATAATATTATATATACAATCGCTATTAACAAGCCTTGAAACTCATATCCAATCCTTTCACAGAATGGGTCAATGCTCCAAATGATATAAAGTCTACCCCTGCCTGTGCATAAGGTAACATCGTCTCATAAGTGATGCCGCCGGAAGACTCCGTTTCACAACGTCCACCTACAATCTCTACTGCCTTACGTGTGTCTTCAGGAGTAAAGTTATCAAACATAATACGGTCTACCCCTTCTGCCAATGCCTGATTCAGTTCATCAAAATTGCGAACTTCCAGTTCTATCTTCAAGTTTTTGCCTTTGGCCTTACAATATTCTTTAGCACGAGTAACCGCATTGTGTATGCCCCCTGCAAAGTCCACATGATTGTCTTTCAACAAAATCATGTCGAACAGACCGATACGGTGATTGCATCCTCCACCTATCTTTACAGCCATTTTCTCCATAATACGCATACCCGGAGTAGTCTTACGGGTATCAAGGACACGAGTTTTGGTACCTTCCAACTTTTTCACATATTTATGGGTCATAGTAGCAATGCCGCTCATACGTTGCATGATGTTCAGCATCAAACGCTCTGTCTGAAGCAAGGACTGAACTTTACCTTCAACCACCATCGCCACATCACCCGGTTTCACGTGACTTCCGTCCTGAATGAATACCTCTACCTTCATGGTAGGATCAAAACGATGGAATACCTCCTTAGCTACATCAATACCAGCCAATATGCCTTCCTCCTTAATCAATAATTTTGATTTGCCCATAGCATCCGCAGGAATACATGACAAGGTAGTATGGTCTCCATCACCTATATCTTCGGCGAAAGACAGGTCTATCAGTCTGTCTATCAAATCTTTTACTACTAATTCATCCATTGTGTTATTGTTTTTTTGTAAATTGATAGGCAAAGGTATAGATTTTCCCTATTTTTGCAAAGTAAACCGAAGAAAGATATGAAACTTGAAAACGAAAAAGCACTTATAAGAACAATAGCCGAAGGAAACACCAAATCTTTTGAAGTGCTTTTCTATTCTTATTATCCTCGTTTGAAAGGTTTCATCTGCGACTTATTGCAATCACCGGAAGAAGCTGAAGACATTTCTCAAGATATTTTTACTACTTTATGGCAAAACAGAACATCCCTTGATAAAATAGACAATATAAGCGCTTATTTATTCCGCATCGCCAAGAATGCCGTATATCGGCACATCGAACGAAACATGCTATTCAAAAATTATCAGCAAAAACAAACCGAATCTACTCCAAATGTAATTGAAGATAATGATATTTATAAATATATTGATGCTAAAGAGTTAGAGCTGCTGATAACAATTGCCGTGGAAAGAATGCCACCACAACGCCAAAGAATTTATAAAATGAGCCGCGAACAAGGAATGAGCAATGATGAAATAGCAGCATCTTTATGTATCAATAAACGAACAGTTGAAAACCATCTGACTCAAGCGTTAGCAGATATCCGAAAATTATTATCACTGATTTTAATTATATTTTTTTAAGTTACGACTGTGTGTTTGATTAGTCTCACGTATCTTATATACCAGAACCTATCAAAAACACGTATATGTCAAATGCATATAAAATAATACATTATTTCATTTCCGGCGCATCCAGCCGAGAAATAAAAGAAAAAGTATGGAAATGGCTTATTGATTCACACGGACAGCCGGAGAAAGAAGCCGCATTAAAACAAGTGTGGGATGAATCCAGCTACAAAGCAGATCAAAGCACTGCTGAGTCTTATCGTAACTTCTGCCGCAAAGCTGCCTTAGTACCTCCTTCCAAGATAACTCATAACCGTTTCTATAGAATTATACGGGCGGCTGTCGTCCTGCTTATTCCATTATTTTCCATGCTAGCTGCTTATCTATACACAGATACCTATACCAAGAACATAGAACAAGTAGAATATCTGGTACCTCAAGGCAAAAAACATGAAATTATATTGCCCGACGGTTCGCATGTTTACTTAAATGCCGGAACACTATTAGTTTACCCTAAGAAATTCATCGGCAAAATGCGTACAGTATATCTAATGGGAGAAGGGAATTTTCATGTGAAGAAAGACCAAAAACATCCTTTTATTGTAAAGACGTCCTCACTAAAGATTAAAGTACTTGGCACAAAATTCAATGTATGCGCTTACGGAAATGAAGACAAGACCGTAACGACTTTGGAATCAGGATCGGTCATGATTCAAAAACCTACAGAAGAACCAATCACTGTTCTCTCTCCCAACGAACAACTAGAATATCACAATACAACAGGAGAGTTTCAAAAGAGAAAAATTGATGCTTCCATTTATTCAGGATGGACCAAAGGAGAGTTGAATTTTGTATCCCAATCCTTAAAAGAAATCGTCAAATCATTAGAACGGACTTATAATGTCCACATATTACTTCCACCGACATTGAATACAACAGACCTATATACAATAAAATTCAAGCATCAAAGTAGTATCAATGATGTACTGAACATTATCACAAAAACCATAGGCAATCTGTCATACACAATAGAAGATGATAATATCATATTAGAATATTTACCTAAAAAGAAAGGAGGAAAATAAAAAGAAAAAGGAACCGGAAAATAGCGAGTAATCCGGTTCCCGAAATCAATCAAAATCACTTCATTTAAACATTTCAAGACACTTAAATTTAGTATTAATGATTAATTCACAAAATTATGAAATTTAGAAACTTATCGTGGCTAAACACACCCGTAAAAATTCATAAATTTTATGTATTGCTGTTGGCTTTATGTTTTTATAACATTGCATTCGGACAAAATCAACCTGTAACGGTATCAGTAAAAAACCAACCGCTACTAAAAGTTTTTGAAAGTATTGAAAAACAAACCAAACTCAGCATCGCATACAATCAAACAAAGTTGAATGTCAATCAAAAAGTAACGGTTGATTTCAAAAACGAAAGTACGGCAACTGTTTTGAATGCAGTTCTTAAAAATACCGGATTCTCTTATAGAACCGAGGGGGGACATATTATCATCATTCCCCAACCCGCTTCTGTCACAAACGGAAAACAGGAAAATTCCGCTCCTAAGAAAAAAATTCAAGGAATCATTACCGATACCAAAGGTGAAGCATTAATTGGAGCTAACGTTCAAGTAATCGGCAGCCAATTGGCCACCATAACCGATGTAAATGGAAATTTCTCTATGGAAGTGCCTGAAAACGGACAATTATCTGTTTCGTATATAGGTTATCAACCAATAGAAATCAGCCTTAAAAATAAGTCAACCTTCCATATCCAATTGAAAGAAGATACCCAATTAATGGACGAGGTAGTAGTTATCGGTTTCGGAACCCAGAAAAAAGTAAATATGACCGGTGCGGTGAGTGCCGTCAATATGAAAGAGTCTTTGGGAGACCGCCCTATATCCAATATAACCGCTGCCTTACAAGGGGTAGTCCCCGGCCTGAAAATTGAAGCAACAACAGGTACTCCGGGCGAAGACATGTCCTATAATATCCGCGGTACGACCTCTATCAACGGCGGTTCTCCACTCGTCTTGGTAAACAACGTTCCAATGGACATAAATATGATTGATCCTCAAGATATTGAGTCTGTTTCTATTTTGAAAGATGCAGCCTCTGCCGCTATCTACGGAGCCCGTGCTGCCTTTGGCGTCATATTGATTACCACTAAACAAGGAAAAAAAGACACCAGACCTCAATTCAATTACAATAACAATTTCTCTTTCTCTACCGCACTAGAGCTACCCCAAAAGGCCAGTCCGTTAGAATCGGTGTTGGCATATAAAAAGATGGGATGGGAAAACGATACATACGTGGACGGAAAGAATATCACCCAATGGGAAAAATACATCACGGACTATAATGCAAACCCTGCCAAATATCCGAACGGATATATCTATGATGAACAGGGAAATTTATTCCTGATGCGTGAAAATGATATGTTTGATGATATGATGGACAATTTTGGCTTCATGCAGAACCACAGTTTTTCTGTCTCCGGCGGCAGCGAAAGAACAAGTTACCGTATGGGACTCGGCTATACCGGTGAAGATGGCATACTTATCACAGACAAGGACAAATTCAACCGTGTCAATTTCTCCAGCTTTATCAGTGTGGATGTAAACAAATGGCTTACCACACAGCTTGACGTCCGTTATGCCAATTCCAATCAGTACAAAGTGGAACAAGGTGGTAGAAACGGTGTGTGGGGAAGCGCTATGGCATTGCCATCATATCAAAATATTTCGCCTTATGAAGTCGACGGTATCACCTATCCTGCCGAAACTTCAGCTACTTATGTACGGTATGGTGAACCGCGCAATATCAAAAAAACCGATATGCGTGTATTAGGACGTGTCATTATATCCCCTCTTAAAGGTCTAAAGATTACAGGTGAGTATACTTACAACCGGACTACGAAATACAATAAATTTTATGCAAACAAATATCAGTACGTAGGATTTAATTTCACCGGTATCTTGAACAGTGTAGAAAACACCAGATATGCACTGACTCAGGATTTTACAAACTATAATGCCATCAATATCTTTGCTAATTACGATTTCTCAATAGGGAAACACAATATAAGCGTAATGGGCGGATTCAATCAGGAAGAAAGCCATTATGAATCCCAATGGTCGGAAAAGACTGACGTGTTGCTGAGCAATCTGCCCTCTTTGTCAGGTGCCACCGGCACGGCCTCCACTACCGATAAGTTTGAGGAATATGCCATCCGAGGAATGTTTTACCGCATCAGTTATAATTATAATGACAGATATATGTTCGAAGCTAACGGACGCTATGACGGAACATCCCGTTTCCCTAAAAACAATCGTTTCGGATTCTTCCCATCTTTCTCAGCCGGCTGGCGTATCTCGGAAGAAAACTTCATGAAGGGCAGTAAAGGAATTATTTCCAACTTGAAATTACGAGCTTCTTATGGTTCCATTGGCAATCAGATTTTATTAGACGGCAATGGCAACCCCATCAATTATCCATATATCCCGGACATGGCTCCTTACCTGAGTAACTGGCTGGTGGATGGAAAAAAGACTACCACTCTGAAAGCACCGCTCATGGTCAGCAGTTCTTTCTCTTGGGAAAAGGTATACACTTTGGACTTCGGCATTGATTTCGGACTTTTCAATAATCGTCTGAATGGTACTTTTGACTGGTATCGACGCGACACAAAAGACATGCTTGCTCCCGGCATGGATTTACCTTGGGTAGTCGGAGCCAGTGCTGCCAAACAAAATGCAGCCAATCTGAGAACCTATGGTTGGGAGCTGGAACTCAGCTGGCGCGACAGAATCAAAGACTGGAGTTACCATATCGGATTCAATCTTTACGATTCGCAAAGCGAAATTACCAAATATAACAATGAAACCAACTTGATAGGTGACAAAATCTATCGAAAAGGTATGAAACTGGGTGAAATATGGGGATATGTAACCGACCGTTTTTATACAGAAAATGATTTTAATGCTGACGGAACGTTGAAACAAGGTATTCCTATCCCTCATGGAGTTGGAAAAGTATATCCGGGTGATGTGTTATACAAGAACTTTGATGACGACCCCACAGAGATATACAGTGGAGCCGGAACAGCAGACAATCCGGGTGACCAACGAATTATTGGCAATTCTACTCCACGTTACCATTACGGTATCACTGCCGGAGTAGGTTGGAAAGGCTTTGAACTTACTGTTTTCCTACGCGGAGTGGGCAAACGCGACTACTGGCGTAGAGACCAGATAGCATGGCCCACAGGAAGTTGGGGAAGCTTGTTCAAAGAAACACTGGATTTCTGGTCGCCGGAAAATACGAATGCTTTCTATCCGCGCGTATACGCCAATAATGGGGTAAACACGGATAAAAACCATTGGGTACAAAGCAAGTATCTGGCAGATGCATCCTATCTGAAATTACAGAATATCACCCTGTCTTATACGTTACCCAAAGCATGGTGTACAAAAGTACATTTTGACCAGATTAAAGTTTTTGCTACAGGAGAAAACCTCTATACATGGGATCACCTTCCCGAAGGACTTGAAACAGATATGTTAACCAAAGGCGCTTGGGAATATCCTTTTATGAGAAAATTCTCTTTCGGTATTAATGTAACATTCTAAATCCAGATAAATTATGAAAAATTATACACTTATACTATGTATGTTTCTACTCTCCGGCTGTCTGAACAATGATTTTATGGAGAGGTATCCGTTGGGAAATCCTACAGCAGAAACAGCTTTTGTCTCTTACGACAATTTCAAGGCATACGCATGGGGACTGTATGAAACATTTCCCGCATTAGGATATGGCTCTGAGAATGCCACAGATGACATTTCCTACAATCAAACCCGAGAAACCAGTGAAACCGGTTGGATTAGAGGTATCGTTACTGTTCCTGATAAAAAAGAAAATACTTCATGGGAATATTACAGTTTCATCCGCCGCGTTAATTTAATGCTCGACCACATAGACGGTTCACAAATGACCGAAGCAGAAAAGGCCCATTGGCGCAGTGTAGGATATTTCTTCCGCAGCTACCGTTATTTTTCATTGTTATGCGACTATGGTGGTGTACCTTGGATTGACCATGTATTGAGTGACAGTGAAACTGACCTGATACAAGGACCGCGAGCATCCAGAGATGACATAGCCAAACATATCCTGGAAGATTTGCAATACGCCGAACAAAACATCAATGTGAACGGTGACGGAGAAAACAGCATAACCAAAGCCGTGGTACAAACTTTCATGTCACGCTTCTGTCTGTTTGAAGGCACATGGCGGAAATATCACGGTCTGAATGATGCAGAAACCTATTTAAAGGAATGCAAACGCGTATCTGCCGAAGTGCTCCACACCTATCCGAATGTATGCGATAATTATGATGACTTATTCTGTTCATTGGACTTAAGTGGTGTACCGGGAATTATTTTGTATAAACCTTATTCCAATGCAGAAAACGTGGTTCACGCAGTCAGTATCGGAGGAACCACTGCCACTTCTTTCTATAACCCCACCCGTGACTTAGTGGACAGTTACCTGTGTAGCGATGGAAAACCGCGCTGGAACAGTCCTTTGTTCTTGAGTGACAAAGATATATATGAAGAGTTCAGCAATCGCGACCACCGCTTGTGGTTGCACGTCACCCCGCCTTATAACATTGACCGTTCCGAATCAACAACAGCTTGGGACAACAAATGGAAATTCACTGACAATCCGAAAGACAGAAGTTTCATTGACAGTTTGAACATCAGATTAGGAATAGGATATGGCAGCAGCAAGGAAAGACAAAAAACATTGCCGTTCCGTCAGGGTTTCAGCGGAGGTATTTTAGGCGCTGTTCCTCATTATGATTTCTATTTGAATAATCAGCCTTGGTACAAATCGGCTTTCGGATACAATAACTGGAAATATTTCTGTACTTATCTGGAAGTGGGAAGCGCACGTAATGAAGAAACCGATATGCCTATCTTCAGAGTGGAAGAAGTGATGCTGAACTACGCCGAAGCAATGTGCGAACTGGGAGAATTCACCCAGTCAGTTGCAGATCAAACCATCAACAAGTTGCGTCCTCGTGCTAATGTTGCTCCGATGAAAGTGTCCGAAATCAATGAGTCTTTCGATCCGAAACGTGACCTTGGCAATCCGGCTTACAGTGGCGATTATGCCGTCAATCCTCTGCTATGGGAAATACGCCGTGAAAGACGTATTGAACTATTTTCCGAAGGATTCCGGTTCAACGATTTAAGAAGATGGAAGAAATGTCACTATGCCATGAAGAAGAAACTGGGACAATATGTGCGTAAGGCAGACTTCCCGGCCGGAACAAATGTGACCATCGACGGTGGCGGAAACGAAGGTTATTTGGAGTTCCATCCGCAACCCACCCAGCTTTGGCCGGAATATTATTACCTCTATCCGATACCACGTCAGGAACGTGTTCTGAATCCTCAACTCGAGCAGAACCCGGGCTGGAATGACGGAGTAGGTAAATAAACCGTAAATATCAATTCCAAGAAAGGATGTGTCAAGATTTCAATTTTACTTTTGACACATCCTTCTCCAACAAAAGCAACAACTCAATCAGACTATTTATACCTATATATCCATATTACCTAAACAAACCTGTTATGATAAACAAATCATCCATTATCTTTTTGATATTACTCTTCTGCCGTGCACTGACCTGCCAGGGACAGGTGATTATCCCTTCCCCTCAACAGATAACTCTGACAAAAGGTTGTTTCAGTATAAAAGACAAGGGGGTGACAGTGTATGCAGAAGATTCAACAGCGACTTACCTATCCCTGCTTATTGACGAGGTAGTTCCCCACATTCAAATGTGCGATGCAAAAGAAAAAGCCGACTTGTACTTCGTTCGCAATCCCGCTTGCCCGCCCGAAGGCTACACCCTGCACATCACACCCGACAATATAAAAATAGAAGCCGCCGACAATGCCGGATTTACTTACTCCGTGCAAACGTTGCGCCAGTGGGTACAAACGGGCCCCGACGGAGAAATCTTATTCCAATGTGTCGACATCGTGGATGCGCCGCGCATCAAATGGCGCAGCTTCATGCTCGACTCCGGCCGTCAATACCAATCACCAGCCACCATCAAGAAATACATCGACATGGCCTCACTCCTCAAGATGAATTATTTCCACTGGCATCTGACCGAAGGACTTGGCTGGCGTGTCGAAATCAAACAATATCCGTTGCTGACTCAAAAAGGAGCATACGCCGCCGTTGGGGAAGAACAGCAGGGATTCTACAGCCAAGAAGAAATCAAAGCCCTTGTGGACTATGCCGCCGCACGCAATATCACGATTGTCCCCGAAATAGACATGCCCGGACATGCCGAAGCCGCACTCCACTCCTACCCGGAATTGGGGTGCTTCAACCGCCCTGTCGAAATTCCCAAACTCGGCTTTACTCCAAACATTTTTTGTGCAGGGAAAGAAAATACATTGCAATTCCTCAAAAACGTATTAGACGAAATATGCACCTTGTTCCCCTCGTCTTACATCCATCTGGGAGGAGATGAAGCTCCCAAAGACAATTGGAACAAATGCCCGGACTGTCAAAAAAGAATCACCGACTTGGGTCTGAAAAACAGCCATGACCTGCAACTGTGGTTTTCGGCACAAATGGCGGAACACTTGAAAAGCAAAGGAAAAAAAGCTATCTTTTGGGGAGATGTGGTTTATAATGACGGCTATCCGTTGCCCGACAACATCGTGATACAATGGTGGAACTATCGCGGACACAAAGATTTGGCACTCCGCAATGCCCTCCGCCATCATTATCCCGTCATTTGCAGTACCAACTACTACACCTATCTCAATTTTCCACTCACTCCCTGGAAAGGATATGAGCAGGCCCGCACCTTCGATTTAAAGGATGTCTATATGAACAATCCCTCCTACAAAGCCACACAAGAAAGCAATCCGCTCATCCGGGGAATGGGATGTGCGCTTTGGACCGATGACGGCGTGAAAGAATACATGATAGACCGCCGGCTGTTTCCACGCATCTTGGCACTGGCGGAACAAATGTGGCACAATGGGCCGTTAATGGATTTTGATGCCTTTTACCAACGTATCCTCCATAAAAAAAAGTGGTTTGAAAACAGAGGTTACGGCTTCGGACCGGCACTGACCGAAGAGACAGACAACAATTATAAATGGGAATAAAAGCTTACTATATCATGAAAAAGGCCAACTTCATATTAGGCATTACCGCACTAAGCACGATGCCCGCTTTGGGACAAACGGCAAGCAGCCGCCCCAACATAGTTTACATCTTGATGGACGACTTGGGATTCGGTGACATAGGCTGCTATGGACAAGAAAAAATAGAGACCCCCCATATCGACCAACTCCGGCAGGAAGGAATGCGCTTCACCCAGCACTACACCGGTTCGCCGGTATCTGCCCCGGCGCGGTGTGTCTTGATGACCGGCATGCATTCGGGACACGCACAGATACGCTACAACAACGAAATGGCCTATCGCGGTGCCACCAATGACCACGATTCCATGTTTGTCCACAAAGAACTGGAAGGACAATATCCGCTCAAGGCAAACACCATGACCATCGGGCGGATGATGCAGAACGCCGGCTACACCACCGGATGCTTCGGCAAGTGGGGACTGGGATTTCCCGACTCGGAAGGTACTCCCAACAAACAGGGATTCAATCAATTCTATGGCTACAACTGCCAGCGCCAGGCACACACTTATTACCCCGCTTTCCTTTACAAAAACGAAGAGCGTGTATATCTGAAAAACAAAGTCATTAACCCTCACCTTGCCCGACTGGGAAAAGATGAAGACCCCTACGACCCCCAAAACTATAAAAGATTCGAGCAGGAAGAATATGCCAACGACTTAATATTCGACGAGTTAATGTCCTTCGTGGATGAGAACAAGCAAAAGCCTTTCTTCCTGATGTGGACCACTCCCCTGCCTCACGTCTCACTTCAGGCACCCGAAAGATGGGTTCAACATTATGTCAAGAAGTTTGGCGACGAAGAACCTTATACGGGAAAAGCCGGATACGGGATATGCCGCTATCCCCATGCCACTTATGCGGCCATGATTAGCTACTTCGACGAGCAAGTGGGCAAACTAATCCAAAAGTTAAAAGCAGAAAACCTGTATGACAACACCTTGATTATTTTTACTTCCGACAACGGCCCCACCTTTAATGGCGGCAGCGACTCGCCGTGGTTCAACAGCGGCGGCTGGTTCAAGTCCGAATATGGTTGGGGCAAATGCTTCCTGCACGAAGGCGGCATCCGCGTCCCGGCCGTCATGGTGTGGAAAGACAAAATCAAGCCCGGTTCGGAAACCGACCATATCTGTTGTTTTCAAGACGTCATGCCGACACTTGCCGAAATAATATCCGTCACTTGTCCGCCCACCGACGGCATCAGTTTCCTGCCTACCCTGCTCGGCAACAAAGCCGGACAAAAGGAACATGAGTATCTTTACTGGGAATATCCCGACCCGAAAATCGGCAATAAAGCCATCCGAATGGGTAAATGGAAAGGAATCATAACCAACATCAGGCAAGGAAACACCGAAATGCAACTCTATGATTTGGATGCAGACCTGCGCGAAGAGCACGACGTGGCAGCACAACATCCCGACATTGTTGCCAAGTTCAGACAGTTGATGGAAGAGTCTTCCACCCCCGACCCCAACAGAGTAGGACTATAAATTTACGACCATGAATACAGCTTTTCACTGCATACTGCCTTTGGCATGCTTCTCCGGCTTGGCCGCCCACGCCGGAGGGACAAAGCAAAATACGTCCAAGCCCAATGTCATCCTGATTTATGCAGACGACTTGGGATATGGCGACTTGGAATGTTATGGAGCCAAAAACATAGAAACTCCCCACGTAAACCGCCTTGCCTCCGAAGGAATCCGGTTTACGAATGCACATGCCACTGCCGCAACCAGCACGCCGTCTCGTTACTCCCTGCTCACGGGTGAATATGCCTGGCGCAAACCGGGAACGGACATAGCAGCCGGAAACGCGGGAATGATTATCCGTCCCGAACAATACACGATGGCAGATATATTCAAAAGTTCAGGCTATGCCACCGGTGCTTTCGGCAAATGGCATCTGGGACTGGGTGACAAAACCGCACAACAAGACTGGAATGCTCCCCTGCCTACGGCTCTCGGCGATTTAGGATTCGATTATTCTTATATCATGGCTGCCACCGCCGACCGTGTGCCCTGTGTTTTCATCGAAAACGGGCAGGTTGCCAACTATGACCCTTCCGCCCCGATAGAAGTCAGCTATACGCACAACTTCCCCGGTGAACCCACCGGAAAGGATAACCCGGAATTGCTATACAACCTGAAACCGAGCAACGGACACAACATGTCCATTGTGAACGGCATCAGCCGCATCGGTTTTATGAAAGGAGGAGGCAAAGCCTTGTGGAAAGACGAAAACATAGCCGACTCCATCACCGCCCATGCCGTCAGCTTCATTGAGCAGCACAAGGATGAGCCTTTTTTCATGTACTTTGCCACCAACGATGTGCATGTCCCCCGCTTCCCACACGACCGTTTCCGAGGAAAGAACCCGATGGGACTGCGCGGAGACGCCATCACGCAATTCGACTGGACCGTCGGCCAACTGCTGGAGGCACTCGAACGGACCGGATTGGCAGAGAACACACTGATTATCCTGTCGAGCGACAACGGACCGGTAGTGGACGACGGTTATGACGACCAGGCAGAAAAGTTGCTGAACGGACATAAGCCAAGCGGCAACCTTCGAGGCGGAAAATACAGTGCCTTCGAAGGCGGAACACGCGTACCCGTCATCGTTCGTTGGCCCAAGATCATCAGGCAACCGGAAGTTTCGGACGCACTTATTTCACAAATAGATTGGGCGGCCTCTTTAGCTTCGCTGGTCGGGGCATGCCTTCCCAAAGGAAGTGTTCCCGACAGCCAAAACCGAATGAACACGTTGCTCGGAAAGGACAAGACAGACCGCCCGTGGGTAATAGAGCAAGCCTCCAACCATGCACTGTCCGTTCGGACCAAAAACTGGAAATATATCGAGCCCAGCAGCGGAGTGCCATTCATGTATTGGGGGCCCAAAATAGAAACCGGTTATCTGGAAACGCCACAGCTATATAATATGGAACAAGCAGGGGAAAAAGAAAATCTGGCAACGCAGCACCCCGAAAAGGTCTTCGAACTGGAACAAATCCTAAGAGAAGTACGCAAAGAAAACAGATAAGGAATCATAACTCCACTCACAAAAGTCTCCAAACACTTTCCCAAAGATGTCACCATTATTTAGGAAAGTGTTTTTTCATTGCTCAGCAAAGCTACCTTCATCAAAAAATGTCAATCATTCTTTTTTATCAATTGATAGATATAGTAAATATTTTCCTTATTTTTGCATGACAAATCAGAAGATAAACGCATGAAATTTACATTATTAGTCGTAGGACGCACAGTCGAGAAACACTATATCACTGCCATCAATGATTATGTGGAACGTACCAAACATTTTATTTCCTTTGATATGGAGGTTATCCCCGAACTGAAGAACACGAAGAGCCTGAGCATGGAACAGCAAAAAGAAAAAGAAGGCGAACTCATATCGAAAGCATTACAGCCGGGGGATGTAGTGGTACTCCTGGACGAGCATGGAAAAGAATTTCGTTCTGTCGAGTTTGCCGACTGGATGGCAAGAAAAATGCATACGGTAAATAAAAGACTGGTCTTTATCATTGGCGGTCCTTATGGGTTCGCTCCGAAAATATATGATATAGCAAAAGAAAAGATATCACTGTCCAAGATGACCTTCTCTCACCAAATGATACGGCTCATTTTTGTGGAACAACTCTATCGGGCCATGACAATCTTGAACAACGGACCTTATCACCACGAATAAAGAAGCAAATTTATCAAACCTTAAAAATAATATCTATGGCTGAAAACAACACTCCATTAAATATAGAAAAAGTGGTTTCTTTTATCAAAGAAGACATTTTCTCCAAAGAGTATCATTGCCCGTATACAGACGCAGCAATTGTTTTGGAAACTCTCAGAAAGTTACATGAAGAGCATGATTTAAAATGGATTGAACAAGCAGCCCGATATTATGCTTTATATAGCCACAATCTCCTTCAAGACGAAGAAGAGGATCCTCAATATCATCAAACAGCCTACCGGCTATACACTTGGATAAGCGAAGGATCACGCTATCTGCAAACAGTCTACCCTGAACAGTTAGCTGCCAAACGAGAGGAGATGGAGCAATATATAGAAAGTTTACGTGCCAGACGCAATGCGCTGAACCTCATTAAAGACAAGCAGGCAGACTCTTTTATCCGTACAATGCTTTATAAATTGCAAGCAAGTGATTATCTGCTATACGCCTCTCATAAAATAGAAATGTTTCTCTATTTTCTGGCCTATGACAAATCCTTATTGAGAAAGCAATTACCCATAATTGCCGAAACAATCTATCTGCTAAAAAAGAATGGGGTGATAAGCGACAATCACAATGCTACCCTGCAAAACATATTGAAACTGGAAATAGAACAATATGAAATTATTATTTCGGAACTTTGGTATACGAATGCACAATGTGTATTACAAACAAAGATAGAGGAAGCAATCCATCTCATTGTTTTATCATTGCTCAGCAATAAAGTACCTTTCGAAGAAACCGATAATACCAGAATCCTATCAGCACGCATATACAGATACCTGTCAAGGCTGGACACTCCCTTTAGTTCTCAGCTGAAAAACAAAGCATACACGATGCTCACCGGTGAAAGCTCTTTGGAAAAAAGACTTGACTGGGAACACCTGTTAAACTTCGAGTTGAACCGATTTATAGCTCAAATGGTAAATATACGCATTGACGAGCTTAATATGCCTGCCGAACCGCAAGATAACAAATGGAAACAATATAGCAATGGACATAATACACTGACGCTCGACAAAGACGGATTTACACTCAGTACCCTGTTTCCACATAGCGCACATACATGGAAAGGCAGAAAAGAAAGAGCTGCGTTGATGGAAAACAGAGTTTTTATTGCCTTATTCAGTAAACCTACTTACCTATTCAATAATTGTAAAAGCATTGCCGAACTGCAACTTTACTGGCATCAACTGACGGAAGACTATCCTTTATATGAGTGTAACCAACCGGAGTCTCTTCAAAATAGTTCTATCTTGGAAACTTCTTTCACAGAAACCAAAGATAGCAATACAAAATATCCTTCTGCAAATGAAGAAATTACCATTGGAATTATCGGACCGGACCGCACCAGGCAATATCTGGAAGGAGTCATACTGGATGAACAATACCGAGGAGTGAAGGCTATTCTTCCATTAACACAAATCAATGCCTGTTACTTTTGTATTGAGAACTTTGAAAACTACTTCTCAAGTAATGATACTTATAAAGTAAAAGTATTAAGCAGCAGTAATGAAGGAGTCAGGGTTTCACTGGCATCGCGCTACAATGAATTTGTATATGCGGAAAATGTAAAAAGAAAAAAAATACCGGCTATGATTGCCGATTGTGAAGGGAATAAAATCAAATGGCTTCTTATTACAGGAGCTACTTCTACCACCCCTATCAATAGATGGATTAAACCCCGGGTAGGAGATATATACCAGGTAGAATTTCCGGATAACAACACTTTTCTAAACAATAATATCAATATAGGAAAAGTAAAAGCTGATATCTCTGCGGAAGCATTCTACCAAGAAGTACACACTCACCTACAGGAGTTTTTCACCCATCTGAGAGAATATCAGAACAACACCCTTGAACGGCAAATTAAAGAACAGACACTGAAACTAAAGAATAACCCTTTTGTTAATGCTCTGCAAAAGATAGATATACAATCTGTTCTCAGCTCGGATGTAGCGGAAACCTACATAATGGAAGAGGAGCAAGAAACGGAAGAAAAAACAAAGAAGTCAGGAAAAGCAGAAAATAAGACATGGCCGATTAACGAAGAAGTTGCCAAAGAGTTGATTTTCTGTCTCGACCAACTATCCAAAGAGTTAAATGAGCCCAATGAGCAATTTAATGCTTATAACTTTCTGCAACTGTTGTGTCTCTTCTCCGGTGAAAAAGAAAAAGCCACTTATTATGGACTGTGTGCCGAATACATTTATAATATTAACCAAATAGCTATCCTGCCATCCGGCGAACGTTTTTCGCATGACAATATTCAGCGATTCAATATTCTATTGGCACGTATGGAACAATTAGGCATCAAACAATATGGAATTACGTTTGAATTCTGTCAAAAAATTGTCCATATTCTCTCTTTAATGGCAGATAATAACACCGACCGTCTGAAACAGCTTATGCAAAGTGAAGACCTGACTATTGCCGAACTGGCCCGCTATTTTTGCATGAGTACACTCCTTTCCAAAGAAGATACCGAACTGCAACATATCATCTACAAAAACATCAATTCCCTACTTGGTATCAAGGAACAGAAAAAAGAAGAAGCTCCTTCCATCCCTGTTTATTTCGGACACGAAGGAGTAGAGCGCGAATTTAAATCATCGGCATTTGGTCACGCCAAAAAAGATGCCCGCGAAGATCAAAGTATGGTGTTGGCTCGTGTTATCGCTTCATTTATGAATACCGATGGAGGTACTCTTTATATCGGTGTAAACGATAAAGGATATCTTACAGGAATCCAAGAAGACCTGAAGCTGGTACACAACGACTGCGATATCTATCTGCGCACAGTAAACCATAATATTATCTGCTTATTGGGTGAAGGGAAAGAAGATTATAACCGCTATCAGGAATACATACGTTGCAACTTTCAAGAATACGGCAAAGAACGCATTGTGCTGGCTTTCCGTGTAGCACCCATCAACGAGGTAGTAAAAGTCAGCGGTAAGATTTATACCCGTTCGGGAAGTTCGTGCATCTGCAAACCGGAACAAAATATCCATGAATTCATAGCAGCACGACGTAATCTGAAATTAGACTCTGTAGCTCGGAAACCGGAATTTCCAACCCTGTTCTCTGCCGAAAGAAACGAATATATCTTTGACGAGTCTGCTCCGGTAACAGCTACTCCGGATATCACTGAGAACAATTCCCATGAGAGCATTTCACTTTCTCTTTTTGACAATCCGCAAGAAGAGAGTATAAATGCGCCCGGCCCAGTCATTGCAGTCCCCACTCCAAAGAAGAAAAAGGCTACTTTCAATATTCAAACATCAGTCTTACGTCCCAACCCTCTACAAAAGAAAACGGAACTGGGCTATAACAGTAATTTCCAATTCATATCATTCTTCAATAATGGCAAAATAGCCGGTTCCACCAGTCCCAAAATCGGAATATGGGGAGAAGATAGTGGAAAAGTAATCTGTTCGTATGATACAGAAGGAGATGAAGAGCTATTGGTCAGTGTCTTTAAAACAGGAGAAATCGGCATTTCCAACTTAAAGAAAGGCTTTTCACAACTTAATTCTCCTATCGTCTTTGTCGATAATGTCAATGAATTGTTCTTTTGCAGCCCGGCATCAAAAGACAAATTCCTGCTTTTGATAGCCGAAAAAGACGGAGTCAAACGCTATCGCATTATCCGCCTAAGTGATTTTGACAAGCCTTTGGGAATACAACCCAAACTATATACCCTCTTGGTACCGGATAAAGGAAACTATATATTTGCTGAGATATTGGACAAAAATATAATGGGAAAAATAGAAGATGACAAGATAACGCTCAATAGTTTTGACCAATACAATGCCGGACACTACTGGGAACACACCTCTTATAAAAATGGTTTGGATACCATTAGCAAATTATGCAACCTTCCCTACTAAAAGGGAAAGGTTGCATAACCTTTATTTTTTTCCTATTTCAAAATCTACACATACCGGTAAGTGATCGCTAAAACCACCATGATATTTCCTCCCCCAATAAGTACGGAAAGGAATGTCACCGCCGTATTTTTCGTCTTCTTCCAATAAGAATGGGAATCTCACGATCTGTGCTTTGTCATAAGAAGTCCGAATACCGGCATGTCCCTGCAACAGGAAACCGGACACAATCAATTGGTCAAGTATTCCCCACTCACCACGGTAACGGTAAGTTCCGTCTTTACGTCCATCCATCAGATTGTATAACTTCGTAGCCTGCACTTCTCCTTTCGGAGCAACGGCACCCAGTACTTTAGCTATCGAATTATTGGTAGGATAATCATTGAAATCACCCATAATCAAAATATTGGGATGCCGGCGGACGTTCATCAGGGAATCAACCGAAGCATGCAGTATCTGTGCGGTGAACAAACGATAAGGTTCACTCTTTTCCTCACCCCCGGAACGTGAGGGCATATGACAGACAAATACATCCAATGTATCGCCCGACAACACCTGCCCTGTCACATGAAGAATGTCACGGGTAGGCGTCCTGTCAATCTCTTCGTTCGGAATACGAATGGAGTTTTTGCCAAGCAATTTAAAGCTTCCACGCTGATAAAGCAATGCCACATCAATGCCACGCTGATCGGGAGAGTCGGTCATGACATACCGATAACCGGCTTCACGCAAAGGCGAATATTCAGTAAGGTCTTTCATGCAATGGTCATTTTCCACCTCGCACAGACCAACCAAATCCGGCACATCCTTCACACCTGTCGCTACAATCACTTTGGCTATCTTTGCCAGTTTATCATTGTATCTTGCCCGAGTCCATCCTTTGGGAGCATCAGGTAAAAACTCATAATCGTTTTTTAATGTGTCATGCTGACAATCGAACAAGTTTTCCACATTGTAAAACATGACTCTGAAAGGTTCTTGAGCATAAGCAACCCCGACCAAACAGCATACGCATAGAAATAGGATGATTTTCCTCATGTCTTATTTATTAGAATTATTTTTCGGGTACATGTACCAACACATCCAGCAAATGACGCCAGAATTTGTCTACCGTCGGTATCAGCATACGTTCATCCGGTGAATGAACTCCACGCAAAGTCGGTCCGAAAGAAACCATATCCAACGAAGGATATTTCTCCAGGAACAAACCGCATTCCAGTCCGGCATGAATAGCTTTTACTTTCGGCTCCACACCAAACAATTTCTTATAGCTGTCTACAGCAACTTTCAGAATAGGTGAAGACGGATTAGGTTTCCAGCCCGGATATCCCTCACCTGTAGTCACTTCAGCACCACCCAGCATAAAAGCAGAACGAATCATTTCGGACATATCCTTGCGAGAGGACAAAATAGCACTTCGCTGGCTTGTCACAATCTTTATCTTTCTGTCTGCCTGCTTGACAGAAGCCAGATTAGAAGATGTCTCCACCAGTCCCGGAATATCCTGGCTCATCGCATACACGCCGTTATGAACAGCATAAACCGCTTTCAGCAGACGACCGGCGGTTACCATATCAATAGCCTCCTTACAGGGAGCTTCGGAAGACAGCTCGGTTTTCAGATTAGGTTCGGTCACTGCAAATTCATTCTCTATCTCAGCCGTATAAATATTTAAATCCACACGCACCGACTCTTTATCCTTCATCGGAACCGCACAAAGTGCCCGTGCTTCACGCGGAATGGCATTGTGAAGATTTCCTCCGTCTATTTCACACAAATACATCGGATATTTAGCAGCCAGCTGAGTCAGGAAGCGAACCAATAATTTATTGGCATTGGCTCTTCCCTTATTTATATCATCACCGGAATGGCCACCGGTCAAGCCCTTTACTGCTACACTAAAATAAAAATAATCTTGTGGTGCAGGAACCGGCTGATAAGCAAATTCAGCCGTCGTGTTAGCTCCTCCGGCACAACCGATAAACAATTCACCTTCGTCTTCCGAGTCAAGATTAATGAGAATATCTCCACTCATAAATCCTTCTTTCAACGCAAATGCACCCGTCAATCCGGTTTCTTCATCTACAGTAAAAAGACATTCCAACGGTCCGTGCTCAATATCGTCAGATGCCAATATAGCCAACTCGGTAGCTACCCCTATTCCATTGTCAGCACCTAAAGTCGTACCTTTTGCCTTCAACCATTCTCCGTCAATCACAGTTTCAATCGGATCGGTCAGGAAGTCGTGCTCCACATCGCTGTTCTTTTCACAAACCATATCTATATGTGATTGCAGAATCACCGTCTTCAGATTCTCTCTACCCGGAGTTGCCGGCTTCTTAATCAACACATTTCCGGCTTCATCCGTCTTGGTTTCCAAACCGTGTTTCTCACCAAATGCTTTTAAATAAGCAATTATTTTCTCTTCCCTTTTAGAGGGACGGGGTACCTGGCATATTTCTTCAAAATAATGAAAAACAGAGGCCGGTTTCAAATCCTTTTTATCCATATCTATAATTGGTATTAGTGCAAAATCTAATTGTAGTTTTGCAAAAATTAGTTAAATCAATATATTTAACCGACTCCTTCCTCTTTTTTAATGGAAAAAGAGAAAGCTAAGTCACTTCAAAAGTCTATATTTGCTCTGCAAATGTAGAGTTCTGTTCGGAAATGCTCAAATAAATTTGGCATTTCGCTCACCTTACACTAACTTTGCACCACAAAAATAATAGAAATGCTTGATACTCTCTTTATAACAGTGTTAATAGTTGCTATATGTATAGCATTATTATGTATAGGAATCTTCATAAAAGGAAAGTTCCCCAATACACATGTCAGTGGTAATAAAGCACTTCGGAAGAAAGGAATCGGATGTGTACAGTCACAAGACCGTGAAGCACAGAAAATAAATAAAAGAGCGATTCCCGAAGTAGAGAAACAAGGCAAAGAAGAAAAATAACTAATAAAAACATACGTAAAAAAAGATTATGAAAAGAACAAATTTCATCCTGAATGGATTTTTAGCGTTGGCCACCGTGCTGGTATTTGCACAATGTACCGACAAAAACAACAATGCTTCTACTACTTCTAATGTTGCTCCCGTTGCGGGTGTTGCCGGTTCTTCCAACATGAAGATTGCTTACGTAGAAATCGATTCACTGCTCACCAAATATAATTTTTGGAACGACTTGAATGAAGCCATGATAAGCAAGGAAGAAAACATCCGTACTACCTTGAATGAAAAAGGTAAAAAACTGGAAGCCGAAGCCAGAGAATTTGAACGTAAACTTCAAAACGGAGGTTTTGCAAGTCGTGAACGTGCAGAACAGGAACAGATGCGTTTAATGAAACAGCAGCAGGATTTGCAGGCTTTGCAACAGAAATTGAGTGCAGAACTTGCAGATGAGAACCAAAAGAACAGCTTACAATTGCGTGACTCTATCAACTCATTCCTGAAAATATATAACCAAAACAAAGGTTACGATTTGATTATCAGCAATACCGGCTTTGACAACTTGCTATATGCAAATCCTGCATACAACATTACTCAGGAAATCATTGACGGATTGAACGCACGTTATACTTCGTCTACAACAAAGAAATAAATCGGGAATATCCCAATCAAAAAAAATAAGAATCCGAAATGGTCAGGCTGTTTCGGATTCTTATTTTTTTAGCCTGTCATTCAACAAAAAGCTTTCTACAGGCGTTTATTATATAAAAGAAATTAATAACGAAAGGAGATTAATATGGAAAAATTCGATGATTTAATTACCTCAAATATCCCTGTACTGGTAGATTTTTATGCCGAATGGTGCGGTCCGTGCAAAATGATGAAACCCATCCTGGAAGATGTAAAAGCGATGAAAGGTGAAAAAGTAAGAGTAGTCAAAGTGGATGTGGACAAACACCAAGAACTGGCTGCTTACTACCAAATACAATCTGTTCCCACACTCATGATTTTCAAAGATGGCAAGCAGTTGTGGAGACAAAGCGGTGTGCTACAAGCCAAAGAGCTAAGCGAACTGTTGGCACAATACGAATAACCGACGAAGAAAAACAATAAAAAAGACCGTGCAAAACAAATCTGCACGGCCTTTTTATTTATAATAAACTTATTATATTATTTCTTGAAATATCTATTGTACAAGCCTTCGAAGCCCTTACCATGACGAGCTTCGTCTTTAGCCATTTCGTGAACTGTATCGTGGATAGCATCCAAGTTCAGAGCTTTTGCACGAGTAGCAATACGCTTCTTGTCAGCGCAAGCACCTGATTCTGCATTCATTCTCTTTTCCAAGTTAGTCTTAGTATCCCATACGCAGTCGCCCAGCAATTCAGCAAATTTAGAAGCGTGTTCAGCTTCTTCCCAAGCATAGCGTTTGAAAGCTTCAGCAATTTCAGGATAACCTTCACGGTCAGCCTGACGGCTCATAGCCAGATACATACCAACTTCTGTACATTCACCCATAAAGTGGTTGTTCAAATCTTTAATCATTTCTTCGTCACAACCTTTAGCAACACCAATCACGTGTTGGTCAGCAAATTCCAAACCACCTTCTGTTTCTACCATTTCGTTGAACTTAGAAGCGGGTGCTTTACACAACGGACACTTTTCAGGAGCTGCATCACCTTCATGAATATAACCACAAACTGTACAAATAAACTTTTTCATAATTTCCTTTTTTATTAGTTAGTCAATATTTTATTTATTAGTTGATCACCATATTATCAGCCTACTTCTTTTCCCTGCTCTTTTGCAGCACAAGCCGGACATACCCCTTTGTAATATTGATGTATTTCTTCAATAAAGAAACCATTCATGTCAATACGTTCCACCTGTTTCGTTTCGCCACTGAAAGGCAAATCATATATTTTGCCACATTTCTTACATAAAAAGTGAGCATGCAAAGAGGTTTCCGAATCGAAACATGCATTTTTTTCATCAATCGTAAGCATTAAAGCTGCACCATGTTCCACAAAAAGCTTCAATGTATTATAAACCGTAGTTTTCGACAATGTAGGAATATCGTCACACAAAGCCATATAAATCTCATCGATACACGGATGAGTTTTATGAGCCAACAAATAGTCCATAATAGCTATTCTCTGCACAGATGGCTTTATATTATAACTGAGTAAATAATCATAAGTCTTCATAAGAACTCTCTTTCATATTTGTAATTGTTACAACTTTATTTCACGTGCAAAGATATGTACTTTCTAGTAACTAACAAATAATTTCCTTACTTTTTTTTATTTTTTTTCTTTCATGCAATAAATCAATCAGGAATGATTATTTTTGCACCTATATATAATAAGGTATAATTATGAAATATGGTTTTGTAAGAGTAGCGGCGGCTGTTCCGGCAGTGAAAGTAGCCGACTGCAAGTTTAACGCACAACAAATTGAAACTCAAATTGCCATTGCTGACGGGAAAGGTGTTCAAATCATTATTTTCCCCGAACTTAGCATCACCGGATATACTTGTGCCGACCTGTTTGGCCAAACATTGTTATTGGAAGAAGCAGAGATAGCTTTAATGCAGATTATGAATAATACCCGGCAAATGGATATTATCTCTATCATAGGCATGCCGGTCGTCATGAACTCCACTTTACTTAATTGTGCCGTAGTTTGCCAAAAAGGAAAGATTCTGGGTATTGTGCCCAAAACTTATTTACCCAATTATAAAGAATTCTATGAACAGCGCTGGTTTACTTCCGCTTTGAATCATCCCGATACCAATATACGCCTTTGCGGACAAAACGTGCCGGTCAGCGCCAACTTGCTTTTCGATACGCCCGATACTTGCTTCGGCATTGAAATCTGCGAAGACATGTGGGCGCCTATTCCGCCCAGCTCTTCATTGGCACTGCAAGGAGCGGAAATCATATTCAATATGTCGGCCGACAATGAAGGAATAGGAAAACATGCTTATGTACGTTCACTTATCAGCCAACAATCCGCACGCTGTCTGGCAGGATATGTGTTCAGTTCCAGCGGGTTTGGAGAATCTACCACTGATGTGGTTTTCGCCGGCAACGGACTTATCTACGAAAACGGCAGCCTATTGGCCGAATCTGAACGCTTTTCTTTCAAAGAGCAACTGGTAATCAGCGAAATAGACGTAGAGCGCATCCGTGGCGAACGCTTGACCAACACTACTTTTGCAGCCAATATCGGCAATTGTCCCGGTCGTCCTGCCATCCATATCAACACCGAATTTGTCAATACACGCGATTTAACACTAACCCGCCCCATCGAGCCGCACCCCTTTGTGCCTCAAGGAAATGAATTAGACCAACGATGCGAAGAAATATTCGCCATCCAAATAGCAGGTTTGGCCAAACGACTTGTACATACCAATTGCAAGACCGTGGTAGTCGGCATTTCGGGAGGACTGGATTCCACTCTGGCCTTACTGGTATGCGTCAAGACATTTGATAAACTGGAACTTCCGCGCAAAAATATCATCGGTATCACGATGCCCGGTTTCGGTACAACCGATCGCACCTATAATAATGCACTCCACCTAATGGCTTCATTGGGAGTCACTATCAAAGAAATAAGCATTAAGGAGGCCTGCATCCGGCATTTTAAAGATATCGACCACGACATGACCGTTCACGATGTGACTTATGAAAACAGTCAGGCACGCGAACGCACGCAGATTCTGATGGATGTGGCAAACCGGCTGGGCGGTCTGGTCATCGGTACAGGCGACCTTTCCGAACTTGCATTGGGATGGGCTACTTACAATGGCGACCACATGTCCATGTATGGTGTCAATGCCAGCATTCCCAAGACATTGGTAAAATATTTAGTAAATTGGATTGCCTTGAACGGTGTGGACAATGAATCACGCATCACCCTGCTGGATATTGTAGATACACCCATCAGCCCCGAGCTGATTCCGGCAGACGAGCAAGGTAATATCAAACAAAAGACAGAAGATTTGGTAGGACCGTATGAACTGCATGACTTCTTCCTCTATCAGTTCCTTCGCTTCGGATTCCGCCCCGGCAAGATATTCTATCTGGCAAGCATAGCCTTCCGCGATACGTACAATGAAGAAGTCATCAAGAAATGGCTGACCACATTTTGCCGACGCTTCTTCCAGCAGCAGTTCAAGCGTTCGTGCCTGCCCGACGGTCCGAAAGTAGGTTCCGTCTCTCTCAGTCCACGGGGCGATTGGCGTATGCCCAGCGATGCCAGTGCCGCAATGTGGCTGAAAGAATGCGAAGAATTATAACTTTTTCATCCTTTTACCGGGTCATTTGCAAGGCTCCGCTTATGCGTATATACGTGCAGGCTCACACGTACGTTCACGCAGGGCCGCACATATATACGCGTAGGCCTATACGTACGTTCACGCAGGCCTGCGCGTATATACGTGTGGACACCTGCATATTATCGACATTGCCGGCATACTCACCATCGCTAAATACACCCTTTGCTGGACGGCACCTCAAAATGATAAATATCTCTTCTCACCGCCATCTTGATGGCACGCGCCAAGGCCTTGAAGATTCCTTCTATCTTATGATGTTCATTATTTCCTTCTGCCTTGATATTGAGATTCATACGTGCTGCATCACTCAGTGATTTAAAGAAATGAAGAAACATTTCGGTAGGCATCTCTCCTATCTTTTCGCGATGAAACTCCGCATCCCACACCAACCAGGCACGGCCGCCAAAATCCAGAGCTACCTGACAAAGACAATCGTCCATCGGCAGACAATAACCGTAACGCTCTATTCCCCTCTTACTGCCCAAGGCCTGATAAATGCATTCACCCAATGCAATGGCCGTATCTTCGATGGTATGATGTTCATCCACCTCCAAGTCACCTTTCACGCAAACGGTAAGGTCAATGCCGCCGTGCTTGCCAATCTGCTCCAGCATGTGGTCAAAGAAACCAAGCCCGGTGGAAATATCGCACCGACCACTGCCGTCCAAATTGAGGCGGACAAAGATATCCGTCTCTTTCGTCGTGCGGCGCACCTCGGCAATACGTTCTCCGGCAAACAGAAACTCAGCTATCCGGTCCCAATCGGTCGTGGCCAACACACAATATGCTTCCAGGTTCTTTTCCTTCAGTACCTCTTTATCGTCTTGAAGCAAAATAGCCTTGCAGCCCAAATTTTTGGCCAGTTCTACATCTGTAGCACGGTCGCCGATGACAAAACTGTTCGCCAGGTCATAGTCTCCCGTCATATATTTTCCCATCATTCCGGTACGCGGTTTGCGGGTTGGGGCATTGTCTTCGGGAAAGCTGCGGTCTATCAGGATATCATCGAATGTGATACCCTCCCCTTCCAATGTCTTCAACACCAGATTATGCACCGGCCAGAAAGTATCTTCCGGGAAAGAATCCGTTCCCAGTCCGTCTTGATTGGTAACCATGACAAACTCATAATCCAGCTTGCTCCGAATGAAGCTCAGATTACGGAACACTTTGGGACAAAACTCCAGTTTCTCGAACGAGTCGAGCTGATAATCCACCGGCGGCTCCACCACCAGCGTACCATCACGGTCTATGAATAATGCTTTTTTCATCTGTTACAATCTTTTTATTTGCCGGACTGCATGCCAAAAGCGTTCAGCGCCTCCAGCAACGTATCATTTTCGGGACGAGTGCCAATAGTGATGCGAAGGCAGTCACGACACAAAGAAACATTGGTGCGATTACGTACAATGATTCCTTTACTTACCAAGTAAGCATATATTTTCTTCGCATCCGTCACTTTTGCCAAAAAGAAATTGGCATCTGTCGGATAAATCTTCTCGCAGCAGGGCAACTGTATAAACTCATCGATAAGACGCGCACGCTCTTCCAGCAATGACTTCACCCAACGTTCCACTTCATAATGGCGATGCATCATGGCAATGGCCTCCTTTTGAGTCAGCAGATTCACATTATAAGGATACTTTATCTTACTGAAAATCGCGATAATTTCAGGAGAAGCAAATGCCATGCCCAGCCGGATGGCGGCACATCCCCAGGCTTTGGAGAAAGTCTGAAAAACGATGAGATTGGGATGTTTCTCCAAGTCAAGCAGAAACGAAGGTGCATCCGAAAAATCGGAATAAGCCTCATCGATGACGACCAATCCCTGAAAAGCAGACAGAGTCTTTTCCATTTCCTCACGGTCTAACGCATTCCCGGTCGGGTTATTGGGAGAACAGAGAAATATCAATTTGGTATTATCATCCGTCGCCGCCAGCAGCCGGTCTGCAGTAAACTGATAGTTTTCGTCCAGCAATACCTTACGATACTCCACATCATTCACCTCGGCACACACCTGATACATACCGTAAGTAGGGTCGATAGCCACTACATTATCCACCCCCGGACGACAGAAAGCACGATAAACCAAGTCGATAGCCTCATCGCTGCCGTTTCCCAAAAAGATATTCTCCGGTTTGACTTTCTTGACGGGAGCTATCAGATTCTTCAGCTCTCGCTGCATCGGGTCGGGATAACGGTTGTTCGGAGTATTATAGGGATTCTCGTTTGCATCCAAAAACACAGAGGCTTCTGCCCCGCTATATTCATCGCGCGCAGATGAATATGGCTTTAAAGCCCGGATATTGGGACGCGTCAATTCTTTTAAGTCTTTCATATAGTCTCTTTTTTTATTTTGCTTTTAATCTGACGGTGACGGCATTTTTATGCGCACTCAGTTGTTCGTTGGCTGCCATTACTTCGATGGCGGGACCGATAATCTCTATGCCTTCGCGCGTGATTTCCTGAAAAGTTATTTTACGGATAAAGCTATCCAGACTCACTCCGCCATAAGCTTTGGCATAACCGTTTGTGGGCAGCGTATGATTGGTTCCCGATGCGTAATCGCCTGCACTCTCCGGCGACAGGGAACCCAGAAATACAGAGCCTGCATTGACAATACGCTCGGCTTGCTCCTCATAATCCCGGGTTTCGATTATCAGGTGTTCGGGAGCATATTCATTGGTTAAAGCAATTGCCTCATCCATATCTTTCACCAATATCAGCTTGCTGTTGGCCAAAGATTTCTCCGCTATTTCCCAACGGGAGAGCAAGGCCAATTGCCGCTGCACTTCATATTCCACTTCTTCCATCAGCTTTTCGGAAGTAGTCACCAGCATCGCCTGACTGTCTACCCCATGTTCTGCCTGCGAAAGCAAGTCGGCGGCAACAAAGACGGGGTTGGCCGTTTCGTCTGCCAGCACTTCCACCTCGGAAGGACCGGCAGGCATGTCGATGGCCACATCACACAGGGAAACCTGCTGCTTGGCAGCCGTCACATATTGATTGCCGGGACCGAATATTTTATAAACCTTCGGCACACTCTCCGTTCCGTATGCCATCGCACCGATAGCCTGTACTCCGCCTGCCTTGAATATCTTATTGACTCCCGCCAGCTTTGCCGCATAGAGGATGGCAGGATGAATCTTTCCCGCTTTATCGGGAGGAGTGCAAAGAACTATTTCTTTGCAACCGGCTATTTGTGCAGGAGTAGCCAACATCAGCACGGTAGAGAACAACGGAGCCGTGCCGCCGGGAATGTACAAACCGACTTTCTCGATGGCAACCGCTTTCTGCCAGCAGGTCACTCCCGGAACAGTCTGTACTTTCTTTCCTTCAAAACGCTGCGCAGCATGGAAGGCATGAATATTCTTCTGTGCAAGCATAATGGCCGCTTTCAGTTCAATGGGAACATCTTTTTCTGCCTCCGCCATCTCCGCTTCGGTCACAGCCAAGGCATCAAGTTTCACTTTGTCAAACCGTTCTTCATATTCAATGACGGCTCTATCTCCTTCCGATTTTACACGGTCAAGCACTTCCTTCACGGTATCGCGAAGCGTTTCGGTATGGAGGGCAGGACGACGGAGCATATCCGCCCATTCTGCTTTGTCGGGATATATAATTTTCTTCATATTCTTTATTTCTTTAAAAGAGGAAACACCTCCTCCGGACCCACTATAATATCATCTTCTCTATGGGCAATACCAAAATTCCTTCCGCACCCAATGCTTTCAGCTTTCCGATAATCTCCCAAAAACGTTTTTCATCCAGCACCGTATGCACCGAGCACCAACCTTCTTGTGCCAAAGGCATCACCGTGGGACTCTTCATGCCGGGCAATACTTCTATAATCTCTTTCAGCCGGTCGGCAGGCGCATTCATCAATACATACTTCTTATCTTCCGCTGCTTTCACCGCTTCAATGCGGAACAATAATTCATTCAATATCTCCTTCTTATCCTCGGACATATGCTTGTTTCCAATCAACAATGCCTCGCTTTTCATCACCACTTCTACTTCCTTCAGGCTGTTGCTGACCAGTGTAGACCCCGAACTCACAATATCAAAGATAGCATCTGCCAGGCTGATTCCCGGAGCAATCTCCACCGAACCGGTAATGACATGAATATCTGCATGGATACCATTCTTCTGCATAAATTCCTTCAAGATACCCGGATAAGAAGTAGCAATCTTGCGACCTTCAAACCAAGACAACCCCGGATAATCCACATCCTTGGGAATGGCCAAAGACAAACGGCATTTGCTGAATCCCAGCCGCTTAATGACTTCTGCATCTTCTTTGCGTTCTACAAACTCATTCTCGCCTACGATACCCAAATCCGCCACACCACCGGCTACAGACTGGGGAATATCATCATCACGAAGAAAAAGCACCTCGATGGGGAAATTGGATGATTGTACCAATAAAATTCTTTTAGAAGAGGAAATTTTGATATCCGCTTCCTGTAGCAATGCCATTGTCTCTTCAAACAAACGGCCTTTGGACTGTACTGCAATTCTAAGCATATTTTCTATCTTTTGATTATTATTCAAGCAAATAAAAAAGGGCTTACCGCATCGGCAAGCCCTTATATCAGTATACTACAATATCATCACAGCCCACCGCGTTATTCGTTAGGAAAATGATGATGATGTGTAGCTGTTCTAACCATAGTTTTTCTTTTTATTTGCGACAAAAATAAAGTATTAAAATGAATACAGCAAATAATTATCATAAAAACTTTGATTTTTCTTTCAAATTAAAGGAAGCTGTTCGTCACTCTCCACATCACAATGCAAAAAGTGCATCTCTTCTTTTGCCTTCTCTTGCGAGAAAGTAAAGTAAGTACAAAGCGCTTTGGTACACAATTCCTCCTTATTATTATAGATAGCCGCGTCCACCAGAATGATATTGCGCTTCACTTCCTTGATAGAAGCACGCAGCACGATATGCGAATCATTCGTACTGATAGGTTTCATATAGCGGGTTTCCATCTTCGAGGTCACTCCGGTAGTCTGCATCTTACGCAAAATCACCCACGCACAAATCTCGTCCAGCAACACAGCCTGTATGCCGCCATGCAGTGTGTCAATCCATCCCTGGAATTGTGGCTGAGGTTTCCAAATGCTGATAACCTCATCGCCATCTTCATAAAATTCCATCTTCACTCCGGCCTCGTTATTGGGCGCACAGCCAAAGCAATTATATCCTTCCATCCCTTTCCAGGGATTGATTATCTTTTTCATAGGCTACATCTTAAAATTCGTAATCCACGCAAGCGCGTCCTTCTTTTGCATCTTTCAGAATGCCGGCAGCAGCCACATGGTCAGGATGAACAGCATACGCATTGACGTCTGCCAATGTATCAAACTCGCTCTCCAAACAAATATCCCATGCTTCGGCAGAATTGATATTCAGACCGACAAATATTTTACGAATGAAACCAATCTTTGCAGGCAATGCTTCAATGGCAGCCTTAAAATCATTCATCACTTTCAGTTTTTCTTCCTGCGGAAGTGTTTCTTTCAATTTAAACAAAACTATATGCTTTACCATACTTGATATTTTAATTAATTATTCTACTTTTGTAATTAACATCGGCCAATACAAGTAGCCTGATGCAAAAGTAACAGTTTTGTTTTAAAATACATCCTATTATTATGATAATTATTGGTATAGCCGGAGGAACCGGTTCAGGAAAGACCACTGTAGTCAAGAAAATAATAGAGAGCCTGCCCGAAGGTTCCGTTGCCGTTATTCCACAAGATTCTTACTACAACGACCAATCTTCCCTCCCTTTGGAAAGGCGCAAGCAGACTAACTTCGACCATCCCGATGCATTCGACTGGGCACTTTTCGAACAACAGATAGCCGAATTACGCCAAGGACGTTCCATCGAACAGCCCACCTATTCCTATATAGTATGTACACGTCTGCCCGAAACCATTCATATAGAGCCGAAGGAAGTCATTATCGTAGAAGGTATCATGAGTTTATATGACAAGGAATTGCGCGACCTGATGGACTTGAAGATTTTCGTAGACGCAGAACCCGACGAACGCTTGTTGCGTGTCATTACCCGTGATATGGTGGAACGGGGCCATCCTTTGGAAATGCTGATAGACAAGTATCGCAACGTTCTGAAGCCGATGCATGATGAATTCATCGAGCCGACCAAACAATATGCCGACATCATTATCCCCAATGGAGGCAACAATCAGAAGGCGATTGAAATTCTTAAGCTATATATCGAAAAGATTTTGGGCAAATGAAACTAGTCCGGCTCCTGCTCCTCGCCTGCATCTGCATGATGGCATGCCGCCAACAACCGCAAAGCAATGAAGTGACAAACTACGATTTGCCGCAAATGAAAGACAGTGGAGAATTGGTGGTGCTGACCCTCAACAGCTCGACTTCTTATTTCAATTACCGGGGCGAACCCATGGGATTCCAATATGAATTGGCCGAACAGTTTGCCCGCTCGCTTGGTGTGAAGCTGAGGATGGAAACAGCCAAGAACACACACGACCTGGTACATAAATTACTGACCGGTGAAGGCGATTTGATAGCCTATAACCTCCCTATCACGAAGGAATTCAAAGACAGTGTAGAGTTTTGCGGCGAAGACATCATTACCCACCAAGTACTGGTGCAACGAAACAGCAACAAAGTCCCCCCTCTGCAGAATGTAACCGAACTGATTGGCAAAGAAGTATATGTGAAACCCGGCAAATATCTTGACCGCCTGATAAATCTGGACAAAGAACTGGGCGGAGGTATCCTGATTCATAAAGTAGAGAATGACAGTGTTACCACCGAAGATCTCATTATGCAGGTTTCCAACGGCACCATCGATTATGCCGTCTGTGACAACGACCTTGCCAAGCTCAACAAAACATATTATCCGAACCTGAATATCTCTATGCCCATCAGTTTCGACCAACGCGCTTCGTGGGCGGTCAGAAAAACATCTCCCCTGCTGGCAGCAGCAGCCACCCAATGGCATCGGGAAAACATGACTTCCCCGTCTTACCGGGCAAGCAGCAAACGGTATTTTGAAATCAGCAAACGAATACCGCACAGTTCCATCCTGTCCATACAGAAAGGAAAAATATCCCACTATGACGAATTGTTCAAAAAGTACGCCAAAGAAATTGACTGGGACTGGCGGCTGCTGGCTTCGCTGGCCTACACGGAATCGAACTTCGATACGACCGCCGTCTCATGGGCAGGCGCCAAGGGATTAATGCAACTGATGCCGCGCACCGCACGTGCCATGGGCGTCCCTGCCGGAATGGAACAGAACCCGGAAGAAAGCATCAAAGCCGCCGTGAAATACATTGCCGCCACTGCCAACTCTTTCCGCCGCATTCCCGACCCCGATGAACGAATCAAGTTTATCCTGGCAGCCTATAATGCCGGCATCGGACACATCACAGATGCTATGGCCCTGGCCGAAAAATATGGAAAAAACAAATACATCTGGGACAATAATGTAGCCGACTATATTCTCTTGAAAAGCAGCGAAGAATATTTCAACGACCCCCTCTGCAAGAATGGTTACTTCCGCGGAGTAGAAACCTTCAAGTTTGTAAAAGAAGTGATAAGCCGGGGCGAAGTCTACAAGAGCAAAATCAAGCACTGAAACGGATACGGAACCGTGTCAGTCCGTCGGAATAAGTGCGCAAAGAGAACGTGCATCCGTGCTTCATCAGCACTTCACGAATAAATATCAGACCGATACCCTGTCCGTTGGGTTTGGTAGAAAAGAAAGGACTGAATAATTTCGCTTCCACCTCTTTGCTGATGCCGGCTCCCGTATCGGCAATCTCAAGCATGGTAGGAAAGACAGAAGTACGAATAAAAATATTGCCTTCCTCACCGATACTCTCGGCAGCATTCTTTATGATATTCACCAATACCTGTTCAAACAGGGAAGTATCCATGCGTACATGCGGATTTTCATCGCACAAAGTCAAGTGCAGCGTTATATTACGGTTGCGGCAAACAGTCTCCATAAACATTTTACAAGCCGCCACACGGTCGTTCAGAGAGACCAATTGCAATTGCGGTTCAGGAATTTTCACCACATTGGCAAAGTTAGTAATGAAACGGCTCATGCTATAACAGCGGTCCACGCATACTTTCATCACCTCACGAAGGTCTTCGGTATCGTCCATACACTCCAAAGCACCATCCACTGTATCAAGAGTGGAAGTAATGCCCGCCACCGTATTGTTGACTTCATGCGCAATCATGCGAATCACCTTTTCGTAAGCCTTCTTTTCGGCCTTCACCACTTCGGAGGTCAGACTTTCTATCAGGATAAACGGATGCGCAAATCCCCGGTCTACAAACGAAAGACGCGAACAACGATAAATCATGGAGTCACTCAGACGAACCGTCTTGCTGGCATCTTTCGGTATGCGCTCTATCTCTTCCGCCAAAGGCGAAGTAAGTTCACAAAGCAAACGTCCCTTCACTTCATCGTCTGTCACATAATCCAGATAACGGAGCGCGGCAGCATTAATCATGGAGACATGTCCGTCAAGAGTCAGAATGATCAGTCCCATAGGAGATACGCTGACCAGCAAATCAAGAAAATGATTTTGCTCGCGCAAGCGCAGTCGTTCGTCTTTCAACTGTTCCATCATGCGGTTGAATACAAGCACAATGCGGTCGGCTTCCTTCTGCCCCACCGGAGTGAGGCGACTGCTGAAATCCTGTTCGCGGAGTAAATCCATACCATTGCCGATAGTATCCAATGGTTTAATCACCTTGCGGTAAAAAAAGATAAGAAAGATGAGACTGAAAGTGATAATTCCCTCCACCATATAAAAGAGCATGCCGCGTTCCTTGAAAGAAAGTACCAACAGGACTCCCCAAACCGCCACCAACAACAATGATAGAATGAAGAAAAAGAACTTCAGTTTCATTTTTTTATTTAATCGTTTATCATAATATTATATTTTTCCAACCTACGATAAAGAGCAGCGCGACTGATACCGAGTGCTGTTGCCACCTGTGACATGTTATTATTGTACTTCTCCAATGCCTGCAAAATCGTCTGCCTTTCAATCTCTTCCAACGTCATACCCTGCAGATTAGAGGTCACTTTCGGCTCCACCGGGCATTGATATTGCGCTTTGAAGTCTTCGGACATCAACACCTGTTTGCCGCTCACCAGCAACGTACGCTCCACCAGGTTCTTCAATTCGCGGATATTCCCCGGATAAGGCAATCTGCTGAGATACTCCATCGCTTCGACCGTAAAATCCACTTTAGGCAAACCATTGGCTTCACATTGCTTATCGGCAAAGTAACGCACCAGCAACGGAATATCCTCACGGCGCTCGCGCAAAGCAGGAAGATGTACCGTTATCAGATTAATGCGATAAAACAAATCTTCACGGAAAGTATGTTCCCGAACCATCCGGGAAAGGTCGGCATTGGTGGCACTCACCACACGGATATCCACCTTTCGCGGACGACTGTCGCCCAAGACCTCAAAGGTTTGCTCTTGCAGCACCCTAAGCAATTTGACTTGGCAACTCAAGTCCAAATCTCCTATCTCATCCAAGAAAATAGTTCCCTTGTCCGCCAGTTCAAAACGCCCCATACGGTCGGAAGTAGCATCCGTAAACGCTCCTTTTTTATGACCGAACATTTCACTCTCGAACAAAGTATGTGAAATGCCGCCCAAGTTCACTTTCACAAACGGTTTCTTGGCACGGGAACTGTTGATATGCACTGCTTCTGCTATCAACTCCTTGCCGGTCCCGCTTTCACCGGTAATAAGTACGGAAGCATTGGTACGGGCTATCCTTTTAATGGTAGCCAGTACATCCATCAGCGGTTTACTCTTTCCGATGATATGGCTGCGGTCAAAGCCGTCATTATCCACCACCGGAGCTTCCGGTTTCTGCTTATCGGCAGTCAGTTCGAGAGCCGTTTCTATACGTTGCATCAAAGCGACATTGTTCCACGGCTTCGTAATAAAGTCAAAAGCACCTGCCTGCATACCCTGAACAGCCAACTGAATGCTTCCCCATGCGGTCATCAATATCACAGGAACATCGGGCCGGAATATCTTCACTTGCTTTAAAAGCGTCAATCCTTCTTCTCCGGTGGTAGACAAGGTAAAATTCATATCCATCAATATCAATTGAGGAGCCACGGAACGCACAATCTCTATCGCTTCCCGAGGTCCTGCAACTGCCTGAACCTCATACTTTGCCCTCTTCAACATGAAGCTGAGAGAAGAGCGGATGGCACTATCATCATCTATAATCAATATCATAATGATGCAAAAATAAAAATTATTATTCAATTACTGCTTGATAATCTTCTCAAAATCGGCATCAATACCCGTATTGTCCGTAAAGTCCCACAAAGTAAGACTGCGAATCTGATAGTAATAAGACCAATAGGCATACAATTCATTGATGTGTTTCTGTCTTGCCTCATCCTTCTTCAACTGAGAATCGTTCAGGTCGAGCGTGGAAATCTTTCCAATCATAAAAGTCTCCACATTGGTATTATAACGCTTCTCGGCAATCTTATCTGCTTCATTTGCTATCTGAAGCTGCATCTGCTGATTATTAAACTGCTCTACGAGGATAAAAAGGTCTTGATTGAAGTTCATGGTTTCCTGACGCAATCTGCTTTCCACCACATCGCGGTTACTCTTTGCAATCTTCACCTTTCCCCGACGTTTCCCCCAGTCCAGGATAGGAATCTTGAAACCGACTTCCACTATCTGATTATCCTTCAGATTATGATAAACGGTATTCAGTTCATTATTCGTTCCCGTAAAGCCGACCTGCGCATACAAGGTTATCTCACGAAGATCACCTTTCGCCTTTGCTACTTCATAATCAGCCTCCAACTGACGGCGGCGGATATTCTGGGCAAAAGAGTTATTGGTCAACGCTTTATCGAGCACATCATCATAATTAAGCAAAACCGAAGGAATACTTTCCGGAACCACCGGCTCCAAATCTTCATCCTCACTCAATGCCAAAAAAGAACGAAGCTGAAACATACGGCTTTTCAGAGTACTCTCATTATCAGTCAGAGTAGAACGGGCATCCAGCACATTCAATTCCAACTGCAACAAATCATTTTCACTAATTTGCCCCATGCTGCGCTTGGCCTTCGCCACTTCATGCAGCTTTTGTGCATTTTCCAAATTCTGCCGGGCTATATTCACATTCTCTTTTGCCAACAAAAGATTGAAAAAATAATTAATGGTCGTTCTTGTCACATTCTCGGTAGCACTGAGGAATGAGGCTTTTGCTTCAGCATATCTCACAGGCTCTATGCGACGATCCCACTTAATATTATTTACACCGAAAATAGGCTGGTTCAAAGTCAGGGCAATGGGCACGGACATATAGCGTTTGGATTTATCGCCATCCAACTGTTTCAAGAAATCAAGAGAAGAGTTCAACGAAAGCGTACCACCCGTAAACCAAATACTTTGATCAATGGACAGTTCGCCACTCATCTGCAAATTATTGTTACGGACATACGTATAAGTACCATCTTCCTGCTGGTATGAATTATATTTCTTATTATAGCTGGGCAGTGTTGCCTTCAAATTCATTTCCGGCAAAAGGTTGGCGCGGAATGTGCGGTATTCCCAATAAGCAGTTTTCAACTCATTCAATGCCACAGCTGCATCCACACTCTGAGTGCGGGCTATCACAATGGCCTCGTCAAGCGTAATGGAACGTCGATGTTCTTTAATTTGCGTCTGCGCTCCGGCAGTCATCGAAAGAGCGATGACCATAAACAAAGATATTACTTTTTTCTTCATTGTCTTATGCTTCTTTTTTGCAAGAGAGTAAACAAATGGTATGCCAAAAACATATATCACTGAATAATAACAAGTTAATATAAAAATAGAGTGTCCGATTTCGGACACTCTATTCATATACGAACAGCTGATTATTTATCTTTGTCATTGCCTCTTAACACTACTCTCTTGATTCAACAAGAAAGGAATCCAAGTTAAGCGCATTACCTTTACCATTAGTCCGGGTTCTTAATTTCTTGCACTTTCCCGCTACAACCAAATTACTTGCGGCATTCAAGCTGATATTTAAATAATTGGCATCGACTGCAATTGCTCCATGCGAAGAACCCAAAGTTATATTCAGTGAATCAACCGTGAGCGCTTTCTCCATGGCCAATACCGAATAGTCCATCCTTATCTCTCGGATAGCATTGGTATACACGATGACAGTATCCTTGGGCATTTTTCCTTCCGCATCTATCAACTTCAGACTTAATGCATTTCCCTTTATCTTCTTTTCTCCCAATTCCGGGTGTTTGACATCGATACGGAATTCTTCAGATGGTATAAACACAACTCTATAGCCGGCAAAGTAGAATTTAGTAATATTCTGAGCCATACTTACCACACAAACTATGGACAAGAAACAAATAAAAAATAATTTTCTTTTCATTACATATTTATATCTAATAATATCAATAAATCATTGTGTTTGTCTTTTCAAAAAAAGACCAAGGTCTTTTTTTGAAAGACTTTGAAGCTTTTTGGAAAGACCTTGAAGTTTTTTAAAAAGGTCAAGGTCTTTTTAGGAAAGGAGAATTGATGAAATCTCCTTTCACACATAACGGTGCTCAAACGTCCTATTCATGGGGACTTTCGTGTGAAAGCAACCTTCATTGTTTCTCTTCACATCAAACCCCGATGAACAAAGGAATTCAATGAGTGCGATGCGTGAAAGCAACTTTTATCAACTTCCTTTTCATACTCTTATTCCCCATGCAAAGCCTCAGCCGGCTGAATCTTCATGGCCTGGCGAGCCGGGAACCAAATACTGAACACCACTACTACCAACAAAAGGAAATAAGTAAGTATTCCTCCGACAATAAAACGTCCCAAGCTCCATTCTACCGGCCACGTATTCACCAAATCGGCAACGCCTAAATTGTAAGCAACAATCAATGCCGGAATATAAGCGAAAGTAACCAACAAAATCCCCTCTCCCATCAAGAGCCGCATAAGGCTGTGAGGAGTAGCTCCCGAAGTGATTCGGATGGCAAGTTCCTCCCGACGGTGTTGGGTACGGAACCAAAAAGTGCCAAGTACCGCCAAGAATGCATTAATCAAGAAGAAACCGGCAATAGCAAGGTAAGTATAAAGTTCACTGCGATAGTCCGACAATTGCTCATTGCGGAACTCACTCATCGGACGCATATCTGCCAAATAAAGATTGCCTACACGAAGCTGTTTCTTCATTTCCTTGCGGAAAGCCTCTACAAAACCGGGGCGATCGGCATCCGCCTTTACGCGAATAAACAAGTCCTGATAAGGAATGCTGGCATAGGTGCATTTAAATCCATCATTACGGACATAATAAAACGCTGCTTGTTGCGAAGTGTATTCATTGTACTTCTGATTTTCACAAACAGCAGATACCCGGACAGAATCACTTCCATCTTTATTAAAGCTCACAAGCTTACCCACCATTTCCACACCTTTGCGGGGCGTATATTCTTTGCTTCCTTTTCCACTTATCAGGTAACGGGCAAGATTGTCCGTCATCACCATTTCTTCTGGACGGGCACGTTTTGAAAGTTCTTCGGGAGAGCATCCGTCTGCCCCCTTTACTCCAAACACAGAGAAATAACCGGGGCTGACCATGCGCGTATAAGCACCTGCCTGCAAAGTATCATAAAAAACAGTCTTAAACCCATTCTTCCACACATAATGAAAATGCATGCGGGTATAGCACAAATCCTTCACGGCAGGATGACGCTTCAAGCGATTACAGAACTCCAGATATTCACCGGTCATCATCTCGGGAGAGCGAGTGGTTGTATCTCGTTCCAGACTCTCCTGAGGTAATACGCCCACTTGGATGTAATAGACATTTTCCCATTCAAAGCCAAGAGATTTCTGTCCGTTGACCGCCACGGCATATACATAGTCCACAGCATACCACAAGGAAGTGGCAATCACAAATATTCCGGCCACCAAAAGAAGATTGGCACGAAGGTTGTTCTTTATAATTTTTAATATATGTATCAACATGGTTTCAGAGTTTTTCATTCAACGAATCTACAATTGGAGTATGCGCCACTCTCCATGCAGGCACGTATGCCGAAAACATATTGAGTATCAAGCAAAAGCCAAATGCAATGAGAAATATCACAGGACTTACCATAGAGGCATTCATCGTAGCAGTGGCTCCCCATACGGTTTGCAACAACCAGTCGCTCATCAACCACAAGAACAGATAAGCCAATGCCAACCCCAATAATCCGCCCATAACCGTCAGTACCAGATTTTCGTTCAACACTTGCCATACCAGCTCATTGCGAGTCGCACCAAAAGCCTTGCGGATGCCAAGTTCTTCCAAACGACGGCGCATACGGGTATTGGTCAGTCCACTCAAATTGATGGCAGGAACCAAAAGAATAATCAGTATCATAATACCATATTTCCAGAAATTGGCATTCAGATTCTCGTATTGATTGGCAAACTTACGATTGAGCTGCATACGGAAATTATCAGGTTGTCCCATCAATTGCAATTCCATATCACCCAATGTCGTGTTTATCTGCGCCACACCGCGAGCCACTTCATTGCGAATAGCATCGAAATCATCGGTAGAACGGGCAAGAATGGTAATAACATTATTACCACTGGTTTGACCTGCCTCCGCTTCACTGGCAATAGCGTTTGAGGTATAAGGAGCATATACTTCACTCCATGTAAACTCACAAAAACGATTCACGTCATCCACCACTCCACATACTGTATAGGCAGCAAAGTTAACCAGAATATCCTTTCCTATGGCATTCTCTGCCCCTCCGAAAAGCCGGCGTGCCACACTCTTGGCTATGACAGCTTGCTTCATCCCCGATTGGAAATCAGCTTCCGTAAAAGGCTTGCCCGCCAAGAAACGGAATTGATATACTTTCCAGAAGGCGGCATCGGTCAACATAAGCGGAGTATTCATTTCTTCGTCGGAACCGACGGTACCCACAAGAACCTCTCCTCCCTCGTAAGTGGCAGTAACTGCTTCCGGAGTAGTCAATGGATAAAATATCTCCTTTACCAACCACAACGAAGGACGGGAATGCCCTGCACTATTGGGGTCTTTTTTATCATAAACAGTACGTTCCCACTTGACATAAAGCGAACGGGAACGGTTCACTTCGGGGGCATAATCTGCCGTCTTTGCCTGATACACAATCAATATCACCATAATCAGAGCTATGGCAAGTGCGGTGCCCAAAACGGTTATCACACTCAACAAAGGTTGATTACGCAACTGAAAAAAGGCTTGTTGTATTATCTTTTTCATTTACACTAAAATTTATTTCATCATTTTATTTATATATATTCTTATTCCTCATGCAGCGCTTCGGCAGGCTGAATCTTCATAGCTTGTGTAGCAGGCATCCAAATGCCAAAAACAATCATTAGCGCCATCAATAACCAGGTAACGCTAATACCTGCCACAAACCGGAATGTACTCCATTCTACCGGCCATACGGCTATCAACGGACTATTGCCGACAGAAGGTTCCATCAATGCCACATTCAGGCATACAATAGTAGCAGGAATTGCAACAACCGTCAACAAGATAAGCCCTTCGCCCAGCAGTAACCGCCTCACTTGTCTGCGACAGCTTCCCACACTCATGCGTAAAGCTATTTCACTACGGCGCCGACGAGTGCGATACCAAAACGTACCGACAACGCCCATAAAAACATTCACCAACAGGAAAAGCGCCACAAAAGAATGGGTCTGCAAACGGTCACGGCTGCCATCTGCTGATTCATGGCAGTCCACAATCTTTTCATAGGGCACCAGATTCATCACCATTACATTATCCACCTCAATGGCAGGAGCTATTTCTTTCAAAAAATAAGCCGAAAAGTCACTTCTGTCTGCTTCGGGAAGCACACGTATCGTCACCGTAAACGGCATATTTATCGTAGTAATGAGATTGTCATCAATACGTTTGATAAACCAACCTTGTGATTTTTCAAATCGCCCCGGACGGAAATCTTCCAACACAGAATAAATTCGTATGCCGCGCTCATCGTCTTTGCCGGTACGGAGAATGGAATCTTTGGTAAAGGCCGGATTACGCTTCTGCATCCAATGAATCAGCATACGGGTAACCATACCATAAGAATCCGACACAGGCATCGAAGCAAAGTCTGGTTGTCCGGACTCCGGATGGAAACGAAAAACCTTCATCATATCATTGTCCATCATGGCATAACGTACAGAAACCGAAGTCGAATCATTACAGAAAAAAGCACTCCAACGATTGGAAGCTCCCATCGGATCGGAACTATAATGCAAACCTACCGCTTCCACCACTTTGTCCATCCGGCGAAGACGGTCACGAACCATCAATACTTTCTCTATATAAGAGTGCGTGGTATCACGTTCCTCACCTCCGGCATCCAATTGCAACTCATACACATGGCTATAATCGAACCCAAGCGGACGAGTAAGCGTATAGGTGAAACACCCAATGGAATCACACAAAAACCACAGGACTATGAACACCACAAAAAGCTCACCCAACACCCAACCATTGTAACGTGTCCGATTCATCAACATCTTCAAATTGTGATAAACAAATTTCATAAAGCTAATTATCATTTAAAGAAACAACAATGGGTTTTCGGGAAGCATACCATGCCGGGATACCGGCACTGAGCAGGTTCATTAACAAACAGAACAGCAAAGCATAAGCAAAAACGGCCGGACTGAACAGGGAAGAAACCGGAAGTATTATTTCCCCATGAGAATATACCGTCCAAAAGGTAGAGAATATCCATCCCCGTAACAGATACACCGCCCCATAACTGAAAACAAATCCTACAATTCCACCCAATATCGTCAATACCAGGTTTTCATCCAGTATGCGCCGCACCAACATCATACGAGTGCTACCATACGCCTTCCTCACTCCCAACTCACTCATCCGTTGCTGCATACGGCTGCTCGACAAGCCACAAAGATTCAATGCCGGAACCAACAAAATAATAAACAAGACAATACCATATTGCCAATACATTCCTTTCATGTCAGGATCAGGGAAAATACGGTTGCGTGCCGTCATCGAATCGTCAGGCTGATTGTATATATCCAATTCATAATCGGCAAGAGAAGTATTCATTTGTGCTTTCCGGTTATGAATATCATCATAAATTGCTTGAAAATCTTTAGCATTTCGGGCAAGAATACTTATTTCGAAGTCACCTGCATATTCATCTGCCTCTTTAGGAGTCCGTAACAAATTTGCCGGATACATACACCATAGTTGTGCATAAGCATGGATAGCCGTCAACGAGGGATCACGCACCACCCCCACTATACGTTTGAGATGACGGTTCATCAAAACCGAACGGCCGGCAACATGCTCCGTACCAAATAGGCGCCGTGCTACGCCGGCAGATATAACAATGGCCTCACTGCCGTCGTCCTGCAGGTCTGTATCTGCAAAGGGACGTCCGTCTATAAAGTCAAATTCATACACTTTCCAAAACATGGCATCCGTATAACGAAAGTCCACACTGGCACGTGCAGATTCATCGGGCGTGGCAAGCACAGCGACCGAAACTGCCGTAGCCGATGTAGCTGTTTCTATATAAGGAGACGGAAGTACCAAGTCTTTCATCAGTGCCGGTGTGCAATACCACGAAGTATACCATCCATTCTGTGAGGTGAGCCTGACAGTGAAGGATTTGATAAACATGGTCCGCTCCAGATTCGTTTCGGGAGGGGCACCACGGTATTTTACCTGCCAAGCTATCACCATGACCATTATCAGGCAAATGGCAAAAGCTGTACCCAATATGCTGATGACACTCAGTAACACGTTATGGCGCAATAACTCTATGGTTTGTCTTATTAATTGCTTTATCATTGCTCTTATACACTTTTTTATACCCCAGCATAACGCATTTTCATCGTAGAAGCAGGTGGAAAACCCGCATCTACGAGTGAGAAATGCACAATTTTACATCACCTGACGTCCGTCAAAGAAGCGAATCGTGCGTGAAGTCTGTTTGGCTTGTTCTTCATTGTGAGTTACCATTACAATGGTCCGTCCGTCTTCCTTATTCAGTTTATGCAACAATTCCATCACTTCCGCACCCATCTTTGAATCCAAGTTACCGGTGGGCTCATCGGCAAGGATTATTTCAGGATTACCGACAATGGCACGCGCAATGGCTACACGCTGGCATTGACCACCCGACAATTGAGTGGGCATGTGGCGCATACGATGGCTCAGCCCTACACGCTCCAACACTTCCTTAGCCAAACGGGTACGTTCTTTGGCCGGCATCTTTCTATAGAGCAAAGGAAGCTCTACATTGTCAATCACATTCAATGAGTTAATCAGATGGAAAGACTGGAAAACAAAACCAAGTGTCTTGTTACGAAAAGCCGCCAATTCTTTGTCTTTCATATTTTCTACCGACGTACCGTTTATCTCAATCTTACCGCTACTGGGTGCATCCAACAGCCCCATGATATTCAAGAGAGTAGATTTTCCACATCCTGAGGGACCCATGATACTCACAAACTCACCTTTTTCCACATCCAGATTTACATTCTCAAGTGCCAAGGTCTCAATTTCATTTGTACGGTAAATCTTGTTGATGCCGGTTAATTTAATCATTGCCATAATCATTTTATTTTAAATTGTTATTATTATCTTCATTAAAAGTTCGCTGTTGTCTTTCAACATTCAAAAGTTATGCCAAAAGTATAAATTATTTATTATCAATATTTTGTGCTTCATACAAAGTGTCCGTTATCGAACACTCTGCCCGATTTTGTGCGCATCGGAAACTATTCGTCACGCAAAGCATCGGCAGGCAAGATATGCGAGGCACGCTTCACCGGTATATAAGTACCTATCAATGCGATAACAAGCAAGATGATATAAGTCATCAGTGTAACGATGCAGAAATGCATCACCGGCTGATTTTGCCAATAACTCATATCAAGTATTGCCCTCTTTACTCCCGAAGAGAAAAATCCACTCTCATGCACCTGATGGAAAACCACCGGAAGAGCTACCACAAAAGCAACCGTTACCAATAAAAATGCTTCCGCTAAAAATTGATTACGCACAGCATTTTCAGATGCTCCCATACTGCGCATAATACCTATCTCCTGACGGCGCGCATTGCAACGAATCCAGAAAGTACCTACCATACCCAAGAAAATACAGAGCAACGCAAATCCGGCTAACGAATATTTCAGGCGGAGTTGATTGATGACACCGCTTCTCTGCGCATACATATAACTCACCTCTTCAAACGATTCAAGCCCGGAACAATAGAAATTACCAGCCTTAAGCAAAGGCATCACTTCCTTTTTGAAACGCTGTTCAAAAGCGTTGGCATCTACTCCTTCTTTCAGCGAAAAAGTGATGCTGTACCTCCAATTCATATAAGTCTTCCCTTGTATCTCATTATATACCCACACCAATAAAGGATAAGGTTGTTCATAATTGCGATGCTTATAATCTTGAAAGACACCTGCAATTTCATAACTGCTCTTATCATGAGAATATACTTTTTGCCCTGTCACATCCGTTTTTCCAAAAAGAGCCCGGGCCAGAGCCTCTGATAAAAATACTTTTTGACGTGTCGCCGCATCTGCCGGTATATTTATATCAGCCCCCGTAAAAGCATCTTTCATGCCATAAGTGCGAAACATGTTACTACCGTCTTGCAGATAAAATTCATAATATTGTGTATGTATATATTTATCATTCTTGATATCCGCCGTATCATTATATATTTGTGTTCCATTCCATGAACCGGAATTAGGAAAGCTGGCACTGGAAGCAATAGAGAAATCTTTCATCTCAGGCAGGTCGCGCACCACACGAATAATACGATTATAAGATTCTTTACAAATGGAATCTGTATTCATTTCTGCTTGATAATTCCCATTGGAAGATTCATAATTCCCTATCTTCACCACATATCTGTTATGGGCATCATACCCCGAAGCTATAAGTTTATCGGCAGTCAGAATATAAATGGGGTCAATCACTGTCCAAAGGAAAAAGCTGACAATGACCAATTCTATAAATATCCAGCCATTCATTCTGCGCTGGTTCCATAGTTGGCATATTATTTTCTTTATCATAATCGTATTTTTGTATTAACGTTTAGTATTAAGAGACTGAATAATGGTATGGCGCAAAGACCATAAGGCAGGCACGAATGCCGATATCAGATTGAGCAACACACAAAGCACAAAAGCAAAACTGAAAATCCATGGGTTGAACAGCATCTCGAAAGAAAGAAACGGTGTTTTGTCAGGGTCATTTACCCAATCGTCAAACAAATTAAGTATCCAGTCACTTGCAGTCAGTACAATTAAATAGGATAGTAAAATACCAATCAAACCACCCAGACAAGTCAGTAACAGATTTTCCCATAACACCTGTCCCAACAATATTTTATTGGTGGCTCCATACGCCCGGCGTACCCCCAACTCACACAAGCGATGATCCATACGCGATGAAATCATGCCACTCAAGTTCATGGCGGGAATAAAAAGCAAAGCCAGCAATATATAAATCAATCCTTTCAACAGTTCACCCCAATCAGGCGCCTCACAGGAATTCTTTCGGAATGTACTTTTCCAGAAATCATCGGGTTGTTGCATTAAATCATTTTCATATTCGGAAGTCTGAAGATTGTATTTACGAAAAACATCCTGTACTTCGGCACGCAAAGCTTCTTTATCGGCCGGTGTCGGAGCAAGCATATAAATCTGGACATTACCTATCAGTTTCTCCCCCTCAGACGTTCGGGACACCCATGAGTGTAAAAACAAAGGTATCCATAAGTCACCTGCCGTATCAGGAGTGGCATTCGACACATCTTGCACAACTCCACACACACGAAACTCCTTACCATTGAAGGTAAAATATTTCCCTACTACATCTGTCGAAGCAAAAATGCGTTTAGCAAGGCTTTCCGACAAAACAGCTACAGGCAAACCGGCATCTACATCAGCCTGAGTAAAAGGTTTTCCGGTCAAAAAGCGAAAAGAGAACACAGACCAGAACCCGGAATCAGCATAGTATGGATTTACCTCCATTACCTCTTTCTTATCAGGCAAGGCTATCGTATTATTACCCATAAAATCCTGCGTACCGGCACCGATAGCTTCCAAATGAGGCAAATCTTTCAACATTTTATCCACCAGATAGTAGGAAGCACCGCCATTGCAATTCCAACTTTCCTTATTTGTCTTAGGATAACATTTCATTGCCTTAATCGTTAGCATCCTATCGCGGTTGTATTCCGGATAAATCGGAGCAAATTTCACATAAAAGATAATAAACATAGTCATGGTTAAAGCAATGGAAAGACCCGTACCCACCACATAGATAGAAGTAAAAAGTTTGTTTTGCTTTATCAGTGTCCATGCTTGTTTTAAATATAGTTTTATCATATCAAGAATAAATATTAAATTACATTTTATTTAGATGAAGAACCCGGTTTCTTTGCCGGATTCTTCATCAATCCCCCACGAAACACTTATTTACTTTAAAAAGAGAATTTTATTTTTTCGTTTATGTTGCAACTGTTCCTACTTGACTTTCAACTTGCTTTTGTTTTTATAATTGCTCATATCACTGACCACCACTTTATCACCGGGTTGCAATCCGCTCACCACCTCCACATATTCAAAGTTGCTGTCGCCAAGTTGTACCTTACGCTTTATTATTTCATTATCACTGTCCTGCACGAACAATTCATATTCGCCACGGCCTACATAATAAGAAGCATTTGCTATTCTCATCACATCTTCTTTCACGGCATTCATTACATATACATCTGTTTTCAATCCTGAACGGAGACGTTTGTTATTATCCTCCACCAACTGGACTGTAAACGAAATTACACCATTCTTTGACAACGGTGTAACACTGCTCACGATGCCTTCCAATTTTTCATTGCCGATTTTGACAATGGCACGTCCTCCTGCCGCCACACGGTCGCCATAAGTATCGGCTATTTCACCTTCCACTTTAAAATGACTCAAATCTGAGATGACAGCCACCTGTGTGCCTTGCGGCACCTGTGCACCGACCTGATTATTAATATAAGTAAGAATAGCTTTGCGTGGCGAACGGATTTGGGCATCATCCAATGTCCGCTTCATTTCGGCCAGACTCTTTGCGAAGATATTAAATTCCAGTTCTTTCACTTTAAGGTCGGCTGCCTTGACTTCTTTTTCATTTGCATATTGCTGGCGGAGCTGTTCCAATTCCAATTTTCCCGTATTAAAGTTCAACTCTGCCTGACGCACCTTATCCGTAGTACCGGAACCCAAACTATCCAAATAACGTTCATTACGAAGCTCTACTTCCATACGGTTCAACTTCATGGCAGAAATTTTCACCTGCATTGCCAAATCACTCAGATACGTATTATTGTTCACCTTCAACTGTTCCAGCTGATAACGCTTCATCTGCTCTTCATCCAGCAATTTCTTATATTCCGTTTCCGTACTCTGAAGGTCTAGTTTAAGAATCGGCGTCCCCACATCCACACTGTCTCCTCCCTTACGATAAACTTCCACAATACGGGTATTGATGGGAGAGTTGATGATTTCCTCAAAAGCCGGAACAACCTTACCGGAAGCACTCACACTTACCTCAATTATCCCCGTATCCACTTCCGAGAATACCAAATCCTTCCGATTCACACTACTCCGCATGAAAGAAATCAGCAAAGCGATGCATACGATGCCGGCAACACCTATAACACCATATTTAATCAACATTTTCTTACGCTCTTTATCACGTACTTCTTTTGGAATTTCTCTGTCCATAATTTATCGTTATTTTATTATTTTTTTCGTATCAAATCTAAAGCAACATTCATGCCAAAACACCAATAATCTGATTATCAATCATAAAACAAAAAGAAAGGGTGTCCGATATCGAACACCCTGTACGTTTTTAAACTTCTGCAAACGGACATTCATGATTCCGTTTCATCGCAGACGCAATATATCTCCCACCTTCGGCGCTGCATCCTCAGGCTTCATTTTATTCATTTTATATAAATTCTTCAGACGAATTCCGTATTTCTGTGCAATGGAGTACATTGAATCTCCGCTGCGTACCACATGAACAACATGCTCTTTGTCGGCACGACGGTGTTTCTTATCCAAATAGATAATATCTCCCGGTTTCAACACATATCCTTTATACAAGTCATTGTACTTTCTCAGTTTACGCTGACTGATATCGAACTCTTTCGACAGACTTTTAAAAGTATCTCCGCTACGCACCACAATATACAGCAAATCATTTGCCAAATAAGGCTGATGCGGATTTGGAAACTCTTTCATCCACTTGATACCGTCACGGGTATCGAATTTATGTAAGTTATACAGTTCGATAATGTCAATCAAACGATAAGCATAACGAGGATCTGTTGCATATCCGGCTTTTTTCAACCCATGTGCCCAACCTTTATAATCTGTTATCTTCAATTTGAACAAAAAGGCATAACGCGAACGCCCTTTTAGAAATTTGGAATGGTCTTCATAGGAGTCACGCGGATGCTTGTAAGCACGGAAGCATTCATTACGGGCATCATCATCATAACGCACTGTACGCCCTGTCCAGTCACCTCCGCACTTAATGCCGAAATGATTGTTCGACTTACGGGATAAAGCACTTTTTCCGGCTCCCGATTCCAACAATCCCTGTGCCAATGTAATGCTGGCAGGAATGCGATAACGCTTCATTTCCTCCACAGCTATATCCTTATACTTATGAATGTATTCTTCGTATTGACGATTACGCGTCTGCGCCTGCGCCGTAAAAAGACAGAATCCGCACAACACAACAATGATAATATATCTCAACGTCGTTTTCATCTTTCAGAACTGTTCCAATATTTGTATTCGTTTTTCGATGGGAGGATGTGTCGCAAAAAGCCCGCTCAACCCACTCAATGCACTTGTTGCCTGCTTGCCCGGATGCTGAATAAAAAGTTGAGCCACATCTTCACGCTTCACAGCTTCTATATCGGGATCGGCCGATATTTTACGCAAAGCACTTGCCAAAGCCAAAGGATTCTTGGTCATCTCTGCCGAACCTGCATCTGCCAAATACTCGCGTTTGCGCGAAATGGCAAAGCGCATCAAGATGGCAAAGAAATAACCGACAGCCGCAACCAACATGGTCAGCAGAAGAATCAAAGCCGCCCCTCCCTTGTCATCACGTTTACGTGTAAAGGAAGAATAATAAGCAGAGCGCAATGCTATCTGTGCCAGCATCGAGAAAATTCCCACAAACACGATGGAGATGATAAGCAAACGTACATCATGATTACGGATATGAGACAATTCATGGGCTATAACTGCCTCCAGTTCTTCATCATTCAGCTTCTCAATGATACCTTTAGACAATGTTACGGTATAACTCTTTTTATTTATACCACTGGCATAAGCATTCAGTGAATCATCATTTATGATGTTGATTTTAGGCATCGGCATCCCCTGACTCATACAAAGATTCTCCACCAGATTATAGACACGTTTATTTTCTTTCCGTTCCAACGGTCGGGCACCCGTAGCAGCGTTGATGATGGAAGTATTGGCAAAGTAGGCAATCAGAAACCAAATGAATACGCCTCCCAATACATAAGGAGCCATTTCTATAAATAAAGCCACTGACCGGTCGGTGACACCTACCTGATAATAATGGGGTGCATCACCTTGTGTCAAATAAACCAGCAAATAACAAAACACGAACAAAAGCCCTACTACCAGGCAGGGAAACAAACAGAGCAGAAGCAGCGAACGAAAGTTATTCCTGCTCTGCTGTGTGTGTATGCCAACATATTGCATCGTCCTTAAAATTTAATTTTAGGAGCTTCCTCCAAAGCTGCGCGTTGCTCTCCCAAGTCAAACATCACTTCTTTACGGAAACCGAACATACCTGCCAGAATATTGGAAGGGAATGTCTCTACTGCATTATTATATTCTTTGGTAGCAGAATTAAAATAACGGCGCACGGAAGAAAGCTTATTTTCCAAATCGGCTATTTCCTCCTGCAACTGAAGAAAGTTTTGGTTTGCTTTCAAGTCCGGATAGGCTTCCAATGTTATTTTCAATCCACTCAAAGCAGAAGACAAGGCATTCTCTGCTACAATTTTCTCGTCAATGGTTTTGGCACCGATAGCCCCGTTGCGGGCATTGATAACCCGCTCCAACGTATCTTTTTCGTGAGCCGCATATCCTTTTACGGTTTCCACCAGCTGAGGTACCAGGTCATGGCGCTGCTTTAGCTGAACATCGATGTCAGCAAACGCATTCTCGCGGTTATTACGCATTTTAACCAATGAATTATACATGGAAACCAACCAGGCTGCCAAGATAACGACTACTACAATCACAATAATTGCTGTCATAATTTTCTCGTTTTAAATTGTTGTTACCTGCAAACATACTGATTTTATCCGGCAGTATGTATTCTTTTTCAAATAATTTACGTTTTTACTCAAATTCCAATGAACCAAAGAAATCGGGTCTGTGGAAATCCGGCTTTTCTATGTTGATGGGGTTCCACGACAAGAAATGTGGAGTTTGCAATTCATCACCGCACTTATAGAAGTTAGCCTTTATCGTCTGTCCGTCCAATGAAGTAATCCGGTGCTTAAAGAATACTGTATAAGGAATGACCAAAGCCACTTCCCAAGTACATTCCCCTATCCGTTCTTCAAAAGGCGTACGGCCCAAGCTCGACCAACGAGACACTTTTTCCATCACTTCACGCGGTGCATGTTCCCGATTATTCCGCTCTGCTCCTGCCCCGACCAAAAATGTGCCGATACAGCTGCACTCCATATTGTAATACACACCATCGCCTGCGGGAATTGAAAAAAACTCCATACACGAATCAGTCCAGACCGCTCCGTTATCTTCTCCATATTTGGCACGAACACTGCCTTCGGTCACTTTATAATGTATTAAAATGGAATCGGCCGTATGCGCGATGCGAAAAGCAGCTTCAGGATGATAAGGATATTCCTTCCAATTTACAATATCTATCTTTTGAAACGATACGCCTTCATTGTCCAATACTTGAGGCACGGCTTGTGCATCATTGACTGATGCAGTTATTTTCTTGACTTTCATGGTTTTCTTTTTTAGATTATTGAATTCGTTTTGGTTTTGTTCTCGCAAACATACAAAAAAGAGTCGACACTCGGAAAGAATCTTTCTTTTTTCGAGAATGATGAAAGGATTATTTTCTATCTTTGTCCTGCAAAAGAAAAACTTAATTTACATTTTACACAATATCTAAAAAACTACTTAATTTATGAAATCAGTTAACCGAATCTGTTTAATGATGATTCTTTGCTGTGTATGTTGTATAAACATTGCACAAGCTGCTGTTAATCCCAAACCTTTTGTTATCCCGGAACTGAAAGAATGGAAAGGCAACGAAGGCAAATTCATTCCTACCGAACAAACCCGCATTGTTTACCCAAAAGGAAATTCTGAATTGCAACGCATCGCCCGGATGCTGGCAGATGACTGCAATACCTTATTTAATCATACTCCGCAGATAGTGGAAGGAAAAGGAAAGAAAGGCGACCTCATTCTTTCACTTAAAAAAGACAAATCATTAGGACAAGAAGGATACGCCATTCGCGTTACCGACCGAATCGAGCTGACCGCCCCCAAAGCCATCGGTGTATATTGGGGAACACGTACCCTGCTGCAGATAGCCGAACAAAACAAAGAAGACCTGGCTCTTCCCAAAGGTGAAATCCGTGATTATCCCGACTATGCCATGCGTGGATTTATGATTGATTGCGGACGAAAATTCATTCCTATGTCTTATTTGCGCGATTACGTGAAAATCATGGCATACTACAAAATGAACACACTGCAAATTCATCTGAACGATAATGGATTTAAACAGTATTTTGAACAGGACTGGAACAAGACTTATGCAGCTTTCCGCCTGGAATCGGATACTTATCCCGGACTCACGGCACGTGACGGATTCTATACAAAAAAAGAATTTATCGATTTGCAGAAGTTGGCAGAAGAATGTTTCGTCGAAATCATCCCGGAAATAGATGCGCCTGCCCACACATTGGCATTCAGCCATTATAAACCCGAGATAGGAAGTAAAGAGTATGGAATGGATCATCTGGATTTGTTCAATCCCGAAACATATAAATTCATGGACGGACTCTTTAAAGAGTATTTGGAAGGAGAAGAACCTGTCTTCCGTGGTCCACGCGTACACATCGGCACAGATGAATACTCAAACAAAGACAAAAAAGTAGTGGAAAAATTCCGTGAGTTTACAGACCATTATATCCGTTATGTAGAAGGCTTCGGAAAACAAGCCTGTGTATGGGGAGCATTGACACATGCCAAAGGAGAAACTCCCGTAAAAGCCGAAAATGTAATTATGAGCGCCTGGTATAACGGATATGCAGAGCCTAAAGAAATGGTTAAACAAGGATACAAACTTATTTCCATTCCCGACGGTTTTCTTTATATCGTACCTGCTGCCGGTTATTATTATGATTATCTGAACACGGAAGAGCTATATAACTCCTGGACTCCTGCCCACGTAGGTAAAGCTGTTTTCGAAGAAAAAGATCCTGCCATTCTGGGAGGTATGTTTGCAGTATGGAATGACCATGTAGGAAACGGTATCTCTACCAAAGATATTCATCACCGCACGTTCCCGGCTTTACAAACTTTAGCCGTAAAAATGTGGACGGGAACTGCAACTTCACTTCCGTATAATGAATTCAACCGCATGCGCGAAACGTTGAGCGAAGCACCGGGAGTAAACCAAATGGGACGTATCGGCAATGCGCCGGGACTGGTATACGAACAAGCCAATGTTGCTCCCAAAAGCCGCACACCACATCGTGAAATCGGTTACGGTTATCGTGTGACATTTGATGTGGAAGGTGCAGCAGAAACACCGGGAACCGAACTGTTCCGTTCACCGGATGCCGTATTCTATCTGTCCGACCCTATACGTGGAATGTTAGGTTTTGCACGTGACGGATATTTAAACACATTCAGTTACAATATCCAACCGGGCCAACGTTTAAATATCGGTATAGAAGGAGATAACAAAGCAACACGTCTGTTTATCAATGGAAAATTAGTAGAAGAACTGAATATCCAGCAACGTTTCTTTGATAAAGAAGGAAAAACAAAAATGAATTATGTCCGCACACTGGTATTCCCATTAGAACAGGCAGGAGAATTCAAAAGTAAAATATCCAACTTGAAAGTTTACAAGAAATAAACTGAAATCGACCGTCTTTATTATCGGACACGGATTTTACGGACATAAGGAGCCGAGCTCTTGAATCCGTAAAATCCGTGTTGTTTATTCGTGAAGAGCAGGAATTATCTCCTGCTGTTACTATTATTATTCTTCTTCATTCCTTGTCTTTTACCCATCTCCTTTCTCATTTTATCTCCGATTCTTTTTTCCATATTATACATTTTCTGTATTTGTTTCGGTGATAGGAATTTACGGAATTCATTATAATATTTCTCACGAATATCCAGCATCTTGCGGCTCTGAGCAAAACGAGCCTTTATTACTTGTTCTACTTCTGCATCCGTAAGCGTAGAACGAGGAGCACGCGGATTCATATCGCGGACAGCACGCATTTCTTCCATATATTTGGTGTATACAGGTTTAAACTTAGCAGTCTCCGCATCATCCAATGCCAGTGCATTTATGAGCTGATTACATTGCATTTTCTGCATCTGTTCCTGACCGAACTGCTTTCTGTCCGTCTTTCCTTCTTTTTTACCTTGTGCAAATATTGCCATTTGACTACCCATAAAGAGAGCTACCAACACCATAAAAAACTTTTTTGTCTTCATAATCTATTACTTTTTAAATAAATAATTAATTCATAAATATGTCATACTCTGATAATTCCACCCATTCCTCTAACTCATCATCCGGCATTTCGGCTATAAAATTATCCATTGCATCCGAATATGAGTAGTCAATACCGGTTGCCACAAGTAAAGAATTGGAAGATACTTGTTCCGCTTCCGGAGTACCGGCAGGAAAGAAAACCAATCCCAACACCATCGCTGCCGCCGCCAGTGTTGCCGCAATCACCAACCTCATCCGAAGTTGTTTTTTATGTTTTTCCACTTTCGTACGTGCCGATACCTGTTCCTGCATCCGGTCAAAGAAACCATCCGGTGTACGATAAGGCATCTGCTTTCCTATGTTTTTAAAATCAAATTCTTTCTCCATTCTATCCTTAATTATTAGTCATATATTCTTTTATTTTCTCTTTGGCATAATGATAATTCACCTTCAACGTTTCCGCCCGTGTATCGGTTATCCGGCTAATTTCCTCATAATCCAATTCATCATAGTAACGCAGGTTAAACACGATACGTTGTTTTTCAGGTAACGAAAGAATGGCTTGTTGAAATTTCACTGCCATTGCATTATCGTAATCCACATAGTCGGATGCCATCAATTTATTCATTAATTCCTCTTGCACTTCCTCGGCAGAAACAGCCTGCTCTTTTCGGCTGTTCAAGAAACGGAGACATTCATTGGTTGCAATCCGATACATCCATGTGCCCAGCGAGCTCTCTTCCCTAAACCGGTCAAGGTGACGAAAGACACGGATAAATACTTCTTGCAGTATATCCTCCGCATCTTCGTGGGAAACCACCAAGCGTCGGATGTGCCAATATATAGGTTGCTGAAAATTCTCCATCAGCAATTTGAATCCATGTTCCTTATCAGAAGCGCAAGCTTCCCGAATTTTATCTTCATTTATCATCTGTTTCTTGCAATGTTTATCAGTTAGAACCTTTAAAAGTAACGAAGTTAAATGTGCAACGGTGGATTTTACATTAATTAAATATCCGAGGCGCATTTCTTCCAAACAATAACAATTGTAGGGAAATCCCTATAATCAAATAGGGAAAAGAGCCCGATCATATCGAATTCCCTGCCTATCTTTGCCTACACATAAAAACAACATTATATGAAAAGAGTAAAAGAAACACTAGCCGTTTTATTTTTAAGCCTTGTTCTCGGAAGTTGCGGGAGCTTAATGGACAATAACATATTACTATCCATTCACAAAGGTATGACACAGGAAGAAGTGACCAAACTGCTGGGACGCCCCGACTATCGCCGGTTCGACGAACAAGGAGAGCAATGGGAATACAGGAAAGGAGGAGGAATAGGACACTATGGAACCACTATCCTGATTGATTTCAAGAACAATCTGGTAAGCAATTTGGATTCTTTTGAGAGTGTCCCCACTCCTCCTGCGGTGGCAGTATGTCCTCCCGCACAGGTGGAATCTACGGTTGCTCCTCGTCCGCCACATCACAACGGACACCGTCCTAATTATCCCCAAATAACGAGTGACAATGATTTCCAACAATTATACAATAAGATAAAACAGAAACCTTTCAAAGACGAACAATTGGATATATTGTCATTAGCCGCCGGACACCGTTGGTTCAGCTGCCAACAATGTGTCAGACTCATGTCTATCTATACCTTCGACGATGATAAACTGAAAGTACTGCAAATATTGGCAACCCGCATTGCAGACAAAGAGAATTATGATAAGATTATCAACTCACTTGACTTTCTATCCAGTGAAGACAAAGCCAAAGAAATGCTTGGCATTCCCAAAAAACGATAATCATTTTCTTCACTCGTATATAAAAAAGTCCTGCCATAACCTACTTAAAACAAATAGTAGCCATGGCAGGCATTCTTCTGAAAAGGCAAAGGGAATATGCCCTATTCATTAAAAATTACTTTATGCCCTGATAATACGGATTAGGTTCGGTAGGAACAGGCGCATGTGTATCATCAATCCACTTCATAAGCTTGTTATAAAGTTCTTCCTTTTTTTGAGGATTAAGTCCTGCCATATTCCTTGTCTCTCCCAAATCTTCTTTCAGGTTATACAATTCCATTGACTTATCTTCGTAATTATAAATTAATTTCCAATCACCCGAACGAATACTTGAATAAGGTCGCGCTCTGAAATCCTTACCGCCATTGAGATACGATTCCAGATATGCCGGAAAATGCCAAAATAAATCCCGTTCTGTCTCCTTATTTTTCACAACCTCAAAGATATCTCTTCCATCCGGATTTCCCGATGTTTCTCCTTTGGCAAGATGAACAAAAGTAGGATAGAAATCTACTCCGATGACCGGAACAGAAGTGCGTGTGCCTGCCGGTATTTTCCCGGGCCATTTGATAATCAAAGGAACACGCGAACCTCCCTCGTATGGCGTCCCCTTCCCGCCGTGAAGAGGATAATTATCAGTCACCGGTTCGGAACCGCCATTGTCGGAATAGAATATAATAATGGTATTCTCTTCTATTCCCATCTCTTGAATGGCACGACATATCTTTCCTACTCCATCATCCAATTTCTCAATCATCGCAGCATATACAGGATTAGTATGGTACTTTCCTACAGGTTTATTCTTGTATTTATCAACGACCGATGCAGGAGCCTGCAAAGCCGTATGAACCGCGTGGTGAGAGAGATGAAGAAAGAACGGAGCATCTTTGTGGGATTTTATAAAAGAAACAGCCTCATCCGTCAAGCGGTCGGTAAGGTATTCTCCCGGTGTTCCTTTCTCCAATCCCAGATGGCATTTACTTTTATCGGGCAGACAATAAGGATAAAAATAAGAATAAGGCGAGCCGGCCCGGTTTCCTCCTACATTCCAAATGAATCCTTGAGAAAGAGGGCCTGTTCCGTCTGCGTCATCTCCCAAATGCCACTTTCCGATATGCCCACACCGGTATCCCTGTTGCCGTAGCGCTTCAGCCATCGTCACAAAATCGGCACGGACATCATCCGTATTGGCGATTGGAATCAATTTTCTCAGCCTACGGTCACCCCGGTCGGGAGGACTAACGGTATATACACCGTGACGGGGTGTGTACATGCCTGTCATCATGCAAGCCCGGCTGGGTGCAGAATTTGCTGCAGCAGCATAGGCATTATCGAAAAGCAATCCTTCCGCAGCCAAACGGTCTATATTCGGAGTTTCATAATAGTCACTTCCCATCACTCCCAAATCAGTCCAGCCCAAATCATCTGCAAGAATGAACACGATATTAGGCCGGTCTCCTTTTACATTTTCTGCCGCAAGAACCTGCTGCATTCCTAGTGTACATAAGAGGGTGACGCTAAACCACATTTTCCGGTTTTCCATTTTTACTTCTGTTTTTAAAGAAAAGAGGCCATCTCTCACTAATTGCTTAGTTGAGCCGGCCTCCATCTGCTTGTTTTTATATACTATTTCAAATTACCATCCCGGATTCTGTTCCAAAGAAGGATTCAATAATATTTCGGTAGTCGGCACCTGATATAAGTAGTATTTTTCCAACCATCCTTTTCCTTCTTTCAGAGGGTCATTGAAAAGATAAAGATAACCTTCGGACATTGTACCTGATGTACCGTCGGAATAACCCGTTTCAGGATTATACAATGTCATATTGTTACTTAGCGCATCTGCTTTACTCATCCAGATTCCGGTTGCCGGTCTGTTCAAGAACCAGGGAGCCATACGCCAACGGCGAATATCGTAGAATCCAAATCCTTCACCCATCAACTCAATAATACGCTCACGACGGATTTCCCACAATACAGGGTCAACCTCCACACCGGCATCATTATTCTTAGGGTAGTACTTACCACGATTCGGGTCAAAGTTTGCATCAATTTCGGCAACTACCATTTTGGCAACCCCTGCACGTTCACGCAATTTGTTAATCGTCTTGTCGGCTACGCCCTGATCAAAATTTCCAAGTTCAAATTTGGCTTCAGCCTCATTCAACAACACTTCTTCAATCTTGAAAATAGGTTTGTCTGCCGTATTCAAATTACCATTATTAAAATTGGTTTCCCAGTTATCCCAGTTCTTCCAAACATAATAACCGGAACGGCAAGTAACAAAAGCACCTGTACCCAGTCTGGGAATTTCGGGAACCAAGGATGCACTCCAGTTCTGTCCCGGCAAACGCTTCATGCCGATACCCGGATTGCTGCAACTGGTATTCGCTCCCATGATATCAATATACTCACGGTCGGCCTCATTGTCGGTATACGACCAGGTGCGATAAGTACCTCCTCCTGCTTTCACTTTATAAGGAGGCATGATGGTGTGATACATACGCGGGTCGCGGTCACGGAAAGTGGCATACATATCTTTATCTCCATGATACTCGGATTCTGCATTTAAGATAGGTTTACCATTCTTCATCAGATATAAATCTACCGTTTTTTGATTCATCTCTACATAATGTGAAGAAGTATGTTCGATATAAGAAGTACCCATCGGATTTATATCAGTCACATATTCTTTATATAAAATAATGCCGGGAACGGTACTTAAATCTTCCGTAGTCCACATTTCACCATACCCTGCCGCCGGCTGTCCGTCTGTTCCGGTATAAAGAGTAGGATAAGCGCTCATCAACAGCTCCGAAGCGCGGATACTTTCTTGCAAATACTTATCATAATCTCCCAGTTCATGATATTTCCTCCATGTACCTTCGCGTAAGCCAAAACGTGAAATAGCCGCCAATATACAATCCTTGTTTATGGTGTTCTTTCCATCCTCCGAAGTAAAATCGCCTATATTCTCTTCAGCCCATTTCAAACGTTCCAACACATTGTCTGCCACCGTTTTCCTGTCAATACGCGGACCATAAGCTTCAGGAGAGTCTTCCTTCAAGACCTGATCCACCCAAGGCACAGCACCAAAGCGGTCTATCAACTCCATATACCAGAAGGAATGAAAGAAATAACCTACCGCACGCCAATGATTTTTCTGTGCTTCAGTCATCTCGGAATCATCGATATGAGAAAGCATGATATTGATTCGGCGAATAAATGAACTAAAGTTCCAACCATTACCCGATGCTACGCTGGCAACGGTTTGGTAAGCGAAATCATTATAGCCGCTTTCGTATTTCTGTTCAAAATAACCGGCATCCATATCACCTTTATAAGGACCGTTTTGTCCCCATCCGTTCAAAGAAGTACGGATGGTATTATTCGTAAACATTTCATAGCAAGGCCACATAAAAGCCTTGAAGTTATCATAGGAATTAAATGCGTTTTCTTCTGTCAAGTCCGTAACAGGGGATTTTTCCAGAAAGCTATCATTACAACCGGAAAGGCTGATTCCTGCGATGATAGCCAAACTTATAAATAGTTTTTTCATATACTCGTACTAATTTTAGGTTTATAATGTAACATTAAGCCCGAAAGATACGGTACGGAATGCCGGATAGTTCCATGACAATGTTTCCGGGTCAATACCTTTCGGCAATGATGAGAATGTAGCCAGATTTTCAATGCTGACAAAGGCTTTCAGTTGCGATAAAGATGCTTTTGTTATCCATGCTTTCGGGAAAGTATAGGACAATGTAACATTCTTGATACGGAAATAGGAAGCATCCGACAAATATTTATCTGATTGGCGGTAATTAGAGCCCTGATTACCATAGTTACCATAAATGCGCGGGAACTCGGCATTAGGATTAGCAGCCGTGTAATCTCCATTCGCAGCATCTACCGGTTTCCAATAATTGCCCAAGTCTTTATACAAGGCGATGAACTTGAAGTCGGAATACAAGGGAAACTTCAGGTTATTTGCAATCCATGCATCACGCTTTCCCGTACCTTGCATAAATACATTCAAATCAAATCCTTTAAAATTTGCCCCCAGCGTAATACCATAAAGATAACGCGGTGTATTATTACCAATCACTTTGCGGTCGCCCGGATTACTGACCGTATTATCACCACTGGAAATCATATTGGTTCCACGGTCATCGTCCTTCAGATTTTTAAATTTCACATCACCCGGACGAGGATTATAACCATCAATACTAGGTACACCCTCTTTCAACTTCCATGAAGATGTATCGGTAAAATCATCCACGGTATAGAAACCATCGTATTCATATCCCCAAATTTCTCCTAAATCTTTTCCTTCATAATAGTTCCAGAAGGTAGAACCATTACTCAAAGCGCTGGTTAATATGCCGGATTCATTCGAATTATACTTCACAATCTTTGATTGGCTGTCTGACAGGTTGAAACCTACACGATAACCAACCTTTCCGATTTGGTCACGCCAATTCACACTCAACTCCCAACCACGTGTACGCATATCTGCTGTATTCTGATAAGGAGCGCTCGCACCTACTACGGCCGGCAACTGCATGCCCGGAGCCAGCATTCCGTTTGTATTACGCTGATACCAGTCGAATGTACCGGTGAAACGGTTGCTGAACATAGAGAAATCAAGACCTATATCAATAGTACCCACCTTTTCCCAAGTAAAATTACTACTTACCAAAGAAGGAAGAGAAGTGATGGCTGTCACATAATTGCCACCGGACAACCATCCATTGTATTTATTATTCACTGTCATGGTAGGAATGAAGGAATAAGCCGGCACATTCTGATTACCAATCATACCGTAAGACGCACGTAACTTCAATGAGCCCAACCAATTTTGTGTATGTTCCATAAACTTTTCCTGAGCAATATTCCAACCAACGGAAACCGATGGGAAGAAGCCATAACGAGAATCTTTGGGAAATTTGGAAGAACCGTCATAACGTCCGTTCACCTCCAATAAATATCGGTCCAGATAATTATAGTTCACACGGAAGAAGCCTCCACGTACCGAATACTCATTATAGCTATCGGTAGCCTTCAATGTAGAAGTACCCGAACCCAACGAAGGAACTTCAATTACCGCTTGCCCGTATGAATAAGCTTCCATTGTTTCGCGATAACTTGACTCCTGGTTAAAACCGCCCATCACTTTAAACTTATGGTCGCCCAGATTAAAATCATAAGTGGCATATAAGTTTATTGAATTATAATCGGTATATCTTTTTGTCTTTTGTAAATAATCGTTTGTCGGAGTAGTGTCTTTACCTCCCTGAACTGTGGTATAAGCTACACTTCCCGTATACCAATGATAATCATATATTTTCTTGTCAAACGTATATTCAAACGCCACTTCAAGACCTTTAAGCGGTTTCAGTATGGACTTCAAGAAAATACGAGGGTTATCATTCAATGTCTTTGAGGGATTGGACCAACGTATCTGGTTGGCAGGAGTAAAGAAAGGCAAGCCTTCTGCCTCATCCGAAATTCCGGCCGGCATATTTCCTTCAGGATAAAAAGAAGCCAAACGGGTGGAATAGATAGCACCCAAGGCTGAGCTAGGCAATGTTTTCTTGCTATGGGCATAACTAAGAGTAGCTTCCTGAGTAAACCATTTCGTGATATTGGCTGAGATGAATCCGCTTACATTCATTCGCCTATACTGGTCTTTATCCGTAATCAACACACCGTTATTGTCAATATAACCTGCAGAAAGACGAAAACGAAGTTTCTCCGTACCTCCGGTCATCGATATATTATGGCTCTGCTGGAAACTGGTTTCGAGCATGTTTTTTGTCAAGTCCTTTTCATTCATATAATATACGGCACCATCTGCATCTTTAAAAATGCCATCACCTACCGTAGGAATAGAAGAAGGATTATTGCGATATTGTTCCAGATAACCCATCCATTTGCTTACACTGGGCGAACCCATTGTCCAGAACTGGTCACCGGCAGCATCCGAATACGCTTGCAAATACTCCATCAGGGGAGCCTGTTCAGGCAGATTCATAGCTGAAGCAAACGCAAAGTTATTGTTATAATTCAATTGGAAAGTAGTCTCACCTTTCGGACGTTTGGTTGTCACCAAAATCACACCACCGGCAGCACGCGCACCATAGATGGCTCCCGAAGCAGCATCTTTCAATACGGTAATGGTTTCAATATCTTCGGGATTAATCATATCCAGGTCGCCTTCTACGTTATCAATCAAAACCAAAGGCTTGATGGTATTACCATACGAACCGTCACTATTTTTTACACCTACCGAATAAGCACCGCGAATTTGGAAAGACTTTCCCTGACCGGGGGCATTTCCACTGCTGGAAACAAGCAGACCGGGAACAGTACCTTGCAACGCATCGGCTGCCTGTGCCAACGGACGGTTTCCCATCACTTCATCCATCTTTACAGAAGCAACAGCACCGGTCAGGTTGGCTTTTTTCTGAGAGCCATAACCGACAACAACTACCTCATCCAATGTTTCGGTATCTTCCTGAAGAACAACCTGAACAGTTTTAGCATCACTGACAGTCACTACCTGCGATTTATAACCGATATAAGTGATTTGTACCTTTACCGGCAATTGTGAAACCTCCAAAGAAAATTTTCCGTCAAAATCCGTGATACAGCCGTTGGTTGTGTTTACCACTACGACAGAAGCCCCGATAATCGGTTCCTGAGCGGCATCCACAACAATTCCGGAAATTGTAGTCTGTCTGGTCTGTTGAGGCTTATAAACAGAAATACGTTCCCCTTCTACTTCATAACGTATATTCTTACCGGCAAATAAAATCTCCAAGACTTCCTTGACACTCTTGTTCTTCACATCAATGGAAATCTTCTGATTCGTATTTATATCATTATTACGAACCAAAAAAGAATACCCCGTTTGTCTTTCAATTTCACTGAAGACTTGATTCAAGGATACCGAACGATGCTGCATGGAAAGTCTTGCCTCCTGAATAGGCAATGCAGCGAAAGCAACATTTCCCCATAAAAGGAATGAAGCTGCCCATGCCAGAGGGACCCAATGTCCCCTGCGAGTCTTGCAAAAAGTTTTTTTCATACTTAGAATTATTAGTTAACAAAAATATTTAAGGTATACCCATAGGGATACGGTTTTACATCCTATCTGTCAGCAATAACCACGGTTTTTCCCTTCCTTCTCCAAACAAACTTATTATCTACATCCAGATAAGAAAGAATCTCATCCAAAGTCAGGTCTGCATCTATACTACCGGAAAAATATTCAGTATTCATCTTCCGGGATTGGATTAAAATCTGAACATCATATTTTTTTCCAATCGTTTTCAGAATATGAAATAAGGTTTCGTTGACAAAAACAAGACGTCCTGTTGTCCAGGCTACTTGAGAGCCTGCGTCTACAGCCCTTACAGACAAGGTCTTTTTTGCCTTGTCATACACAGCCTGCTCATTGGGCAACAAGTAAAATTTATCAACTCCATCCGAAGCCGTGGACACTTTGACCCGCCCTTCCACAAGGCTGACTTTTATGTTTGGCTCGTCCGGATAAGACGATACATTGAATTTGGTACCAAGTACCTTGACATTCAAATCAGCCGCATGAACAATAAAAGGCTTTTCCGCATTTTTAGCCACTTCAAAGTAAGCTTCCCCATTAAGATAAACCTCGCGTTCAGCCTTATTCTGAAATGACGCATCATACTTTATAATGGTACCTCCGTTGAGGTAAACCGAGGTGCTGTCCGGCAATATCAATTTGGATTGCGCACCCTGAGGAATTTCTATCCGGCAATAGGAAACAGGTGGAACAATCACTTCTGCCGGATGGTTATTCAAATAAATAAAACGAATGCCAAGGCCAATCAATAATGCTACCATTGCCGCAAAGCTCCCAACTCTCACCCTTCTAACCAAGGTGCGTCCGGGCGAGGAACGGAGGTCTAACTTCTCTCGCAGAAAATCAAGGTTCTGCTTCTTTCTCCGTTCAAACCAAGGCACAGAAGCAATGGCATAAGCACGTGACATCTCACGATACTTCTCCCGGCAGGAAGCATCCTTATGTAATAATTCGGTCATTCTCTGCCTATCTTCAGGTGTTATATCACCTTTCAGATAATCCAGCATCAACCTGTCAAACTCATGTATTGAATTACTCATTCTGTCGGTCTTGTATTATTAAACTAATAATAATACACGCACAACCTTAAAAGCATTTAATAAAAAAGGGACTTTTTTTATTATTCATTTAAAAAAGAAAAAATAAGAGAATTCCGATTCGTGAACCCAGCTTCTCCTTCATCTTGTCCATCGCATTTTTAATATGCACACGCACGGTGTTGACAGAGATTCCATTCTTCTCGGCAATTTCCTGCGGAGTAAGTTCAGAATAAAGATATTGTTCAAAAACAGTTCTGCACTTATCGGGCAGGGAAGTAATTACGGTCTGTACCTGACGCTCCAAATCAGCCTGTTCCATTTCTTTTAAAGGATTGCATTCACTCATGCAATATTCTTCCTGATATTCAAGCAATGTTTCGCGATATTCATCTGCCACACGCTCCCGGCTATGAAGTGAACGCAAATAATTCAAACATCCGTTTTGCACACTGCGCACCAGATAAGGATGAATAGGAAAAAATAAATCACCACGTTTATACCACAATTTCATAAAGACTTCATTCACTATGTCCTGAGCTTCCTCGGCATTGAAGATATAAGAATTGGCACAAGCACATAAATAAACGAAATAGTCATTATAAAGGCACTCGAATGCCTTTACATCACCCTGATTTATTCTGTCAATTACTGCTTGATCTATCATTTTTCGTTCTTCATTTTCTATCACGAAGTACAAATATACAGCTTTTTTAATGACTTTTAATTATATACGATAATTATTTTCCGAGAAGAAGAAGCGAATGAACGGCAATTGCAAGAAATTTGAAATTAACCGGAAGAAAGAAGTTGGAAATCAAAAGCAAAAGATTACATTTGCATACAAACCAAGGCTTAAACACCATGAAAGAAATCAAACTGGAAATCAATATTGAGGCACGCAAGTATAACGAACTCACGGAAGAAGACCGTAAATTGGTGGATGCTGCGTGCAAGGCAACACAAAGAAGTTATGCACCTTATTCGCATTTCTCGGTAGGAGCTGCTGCCCTGCTGGAGAACGGTGTTGTGGTAACAGGGAGCAATCAGGAAAATGCAGCTTATCCCTCCGGACTATGCGCCGAACGCACTACCCTATTTTATGCCAATTCCCAATATCCCGACCAAGCGGTAAAAACACTTGCCATTGCTGCACGAACCGAACAAGACTTCCTTGACACTCCCATCCCACCCTGTGGTGCCTGCCGACAAGTGTTGCTGGAAACTGAAAAGCGGTTTGGAAAACCAATGCGTATCTTACTTTACAGCAAATCGGATATTTATATCATGGAAGGTGTAAGTGCTTTGTTGCCTTTGTCTTTCGATGGAGATTATTTAACAACGAATTAATCCCCTCATTTTCCATAAAAGTAACATACGTACGTACAGGCATATGCGTACGTATGTATAGCTTCATACGTACGTATGCGTAGGGCTACGCATACGTACGTGTAGTTCTATGAGGACGTACGTGTAAAAGCATGCTTTCTGTCAGGCTGAGTCTGTTTTGGATATACAGACAAAGGAACGTACTAAGCTTAATCTGTAACCTTTTTATTATAATACTCCAAAAACGCCACTTCCTTTGCCATCAAAAAATTAGTGAGAGAAAGCTGATTCGCCTTGCGCTTTTGTTCTTTTTCTACTGCATAACCTTTTTTTTCAAAGAAAGGGCGGGCAGTCAAGCTCACTTCGGATGTAATCCGCGTAATCCCGGCTGTAATTGCGTAGCGTTCTATTTCTTCCAAAAGCATCGTAGCAATACCTTCACCTTGAAAATCCTTGTGGACAAACATAGAATGTAAATAGCCTTGAGGCGTAATAGATGAAAAACCAACGATTTGTGACTGTTGATTAACGGCTACAACAAAATAGTGGGTCTCTATCCTCTCTTTAATGTTAGAAAGGTTATTTCCGCAGGATGCCCAATCCTCAACTTCTGCCTGTGAGTAATCACGTCTGTTTATCACAAGAACAGTATTTTGAAATAACTCTTTTAGCGCAACCACATCCGATTGTTGAGCTTGCCTGATTGTAAAGTCCGTTTTCATATCTATTTATAATGTTTTTTTCTATCCTTCTTATCTTACACCGGTTATTTCATCTCACTCTTCCTCTTTTTCCACAGTTGATAACTATTAAAAATATTCTGCCACACCACATAGCTACCGGGACCGACAGACGATAAAGGATTGAGATAAGTCACTGCCATCCAAATGGCAAGCACCGTATTCTTCTGTCCCAAAGCCTGCCCCGCGCTGATTCGGTCATGATAAGCACTGCCAATTCTTTTACCAAAATAAAATTGCAGACAGCAAGTGGCAAGTCCTGCCAAAGCAATCATTATCTCGATGGAAACATCGGCAGCAGCGGTAACCAGTGAGCGCACGGTTTGTCCTGTCACAATAGTCAGTGCAACCGCCCACAAATAAAAAGCGACCCCATGATATTTCGACAACAGTCGATGTACAGACGGGATATAATAACGAAACAACAATGCAATAAAAAAAGGAGCCAGTAACAGAGGAAACACTTTACTCAGTATTTTAAGAAAAGCCACCACAAAGGTGATGTCGGCATGAGGCTCCACAAGCGGAAACACAAGCGGCACCGCTATTGCCGCCAATACATTCGAAAGCAAGGTATAAGTAGTAAGCGTGGAAGCACTTCCTCCCAATTTTCCTGTAATGACAGCCGCTGCCGTGGCCGTGGGACAAATCAGGCAAACCATCGCCCCTTCAAAAATATCCCTGTAAGCCTCCTCCATGGGGCAGAAAATCAGCAACAAAGCAATAATGCCGCTTGATACAGCCTGAATGGACAATAGCCATACGTGCCATGCCTTGGGTAGTAATTCCTTGGGCTCAATCTTACAAAAAGTAAGCAGCAACTGTGCGAAGATAAGAAAAGGAGTCAAAACGGCAATCAGCCAATTCACAAAAGGTTTTGCCGGCTCCAAAATAGTGACGTTGGCCAACAGGAAATATCCGATAGCTCCGGCAAACATTGCCAAAGGCAGCGTCCAATTCTTCAGAAATTTAAGCATATTATAGATTTTTTGGGGATGCAAAGTAATAGAAAATCAACCAAATACTCGTCTGTTTTTCGGGTTTGATGGCATCTTTCTACTAAAAAACACAAAACTTGAAGGTAAAAGCCGAGTTTTCATTAAAAATCGCTACATTTGCACCTTAATTAATATGAGAACCGATAGACTTAAAATAATAATTCTGTTGTGTAGCCTTGCGCTAGTCTTGCCCTTTCTTTGTCTTACAGCCGAAGGAAAGGACTTCACTGTTGTCATTGACCCCGGTCACGGAGGTCATGACCCCGGTGCCATCGGCAGACGCGGAAAAGAAAAGAATATCAATCTGAATGTGGCATTGAAAGTAGGACGCCTGATACAGAACAACTGTAAAGACGTAAAAGTCATATTCACACGCCGCAGCGATGTGTTTATTCCTTTGGACCGCCGGGCACAAATAGCCAATAACGCCAAAGCAGACTTATTCATCTCCATCCATACCAATTCGGTAGCCCGCGGACGCAATGTCAGAGGTACGGAAACTTACACCCTCGGTCTCCATCGGACAGAAGAAAACCTGGAAGTCGCCAAAAAGGAAAACTCTGTTATTTTAATAGAGGACAATTATCAGCAACGTTATGCCGGTTTCAATCCGAACTCTTCGGAAAGTTACATCATCTTTGAATTCCTGCAGGACAAAAACATGGAGAAGAGTGTCAAACTGGCAACTCTGATACAAAAACAATTCAAGACTTCGGCACGCCGCATAGACAAAGGCGTGCATCAGGCAGGATTTCTCGTACTTCGTGAAACATCCATGCCCGGTGTATTGGTAGAGCTCGGCTATATCTCTACTCCCGATGAAGAACAGTATCTTCTGTCCGACACAGGCAGTGAAGCATTGGCAAACAGTATTTACAAAGCTTTCTTAAACTATAAACGCGAACACGACGCACCAATAGACCGTAGCAAAGTGCAGCAACCGGAAGTGCCCGAACCGGAGGAATCTGTAGCGGAAACACCGACCGATGAACCCGACAGTGCACCCGAACCGGTAAGAAGCAACAGAAAGCCGGGTACACCTAACATCAAGACAAATAAGAGCAACCCTGAAGTTGTTCATAAACCGATATTCAAAATACAAATATTGGCATCCGATAGGATATTGCCCAAAAACAGCAGACAATTAAAAGGACTTTCTCCGGTAAGTTATTATAAAGAAAAAGGGCTATATAAATATACCTATGGAGAAAGCACCGACTATAATAAGGTATTACGCATGAAGCGCGAAGTTACCGCTAAATTTAAAGATGCATTCATCATTGCCTTTAAAAACGGAGAAAAGATGAATGTAAACGAAGCCATCAAAGAATTTAAGAAAAACAGATAATTATATAAAAGAAATAACAGAAATGACGAAAGAGGTAAAAATAGGATTAATAGGCATCGCTGCTTTAGCCATGCTAATTTATGGTATCAATTACCTGAAAGGAATCAACATGTTCCAATCAGCAAACTATTATTATGTAGAATATACCAACATAAACGGTCTGGCCGGCTCCAGCCCCGTATTTGCCAATGGTTTTAAAGTGGGTACTGTGAGAAGTATCAACTATAATTACAAGAAACCGGGGCACGTGACGGTAGAGGTAGAGGTAGACAAAGAAATGCGCATCCCCAAAGGAAGTAAAGGAGAATTGGTTACCGAAATGCTGGGAACGGTAAAAATGAACTTACTCTTGAATGATAAAACCAACGAATTTTTCCAGCCGGGAGATACTTTGCCCGGAATAACCAACAATGGTTTGATGGGGGTAGCCGAAGAAAAGTTGGTTCCCCAAGTGGAACAGCTTCTTCCCAAAATGGATTCCATTCTTCAATCATTGAACAAACTCCTGGCAGACCCGGCACTGACGGCAACCATACACAATGCTGAGAGACTGACAGCCAACTTGGACGTTACTACACGCCAGCTGAATTCATTAATGAATAATGAATTACCGCAGATCACCGGCCGATTGGTGACCATTACCGATAACTTCTCTGTCATCAGTGAAAACTTAAAAGGCATTGACTATGCAAGCACTTTCAGCAAAGTAGACTCTACATTATATAATGTACAATTGCTGACCGAAAAACTCACCCGCAAAGATAATACCATTGGCTTATTGTTCAACGACCCGACATTCTACCAGAACTTGAGTACAACAACAGCCAATGCAGCTTCCCTGCTGGAAGACCTGAAGGCACATCCCAAACGGTATGTACACTTCTCGCTGTTCGGCAAGAAAGATAAGTAAGGCTTCCGCTTAAAATAGAAATATTCTAAATAAGGCCATATTTCCTTTTTTTCCCTGTTGGCTAGTAAAAGGCTGTCAACAGGGAAGAAAGGCTTAAAGAAGCGGAGTTAATCACCAATATAGCGACACAAGAAAAGCTCAATAGAAAGCTAAGAATCAAGAGCTTACAAATATGCAACTTTCATTCCGGACTGACCTTAGAGTGCTTTTTATAAGTCACTGAAACTAAAGAGATTACTTTTAAAATATAAAAAGCAAGAAAAAAGCGATTTGTTTTTTCAGATTTTCATTTCGAAATTTGCATTGTAGAAGTTTCGCTTTTTATAATAAATGTCTTATATGATTGAAAACGATCACGTCGTTTTATGGAATCGATGTCTCAATATCATTAGAGACAATGTTCCTGATACGACTTATAAAACTTGGTTTGAGCCTATCGTACCTCTGAAGTACGAAGACCACGCCTTGACCATTGGAGTCCCGAGTCCTTTCTTCTATGAATTTTTGGAAGAAAAGTTCGTGGATTTATTGCGTGCAGCCCTTTATAAAGAAATCGGGGAAGGTACGCAGTTGATGTATTGCATATTAACAGACAAGACCAATCATATAACTGTAAATATAGAGGGTACCAAGCGTTCTTCGGCATTACCCGCACAAACAGTTATAAAAGATGGCAATAAGGCTCCCAACCCGATGCAGGCTCCGGCTCCGCAGGATTTGGATCCGCATTTGAACCCGAACTACAATTTCGAGAACTTTATCAAAGGAAACAGTAACGAGTTTTCGCGTACTGTAGGAGAAACCGTGGCAAAGAACCCTGCCCGGACATTCAACCCGTTGTTTTTATACGGACCGTCAGGTGTGGGAAAAACCCACTTAATCAATGCCATAGGTACACGCATCAAGGAACTTTATCCGGAAAAACGAGTATTATATGTATCGGCACATTTGTTTCAGGTACAATATACCGACTCTGTACGTACCAACCATTTCAATGATTTCATCAGTTTCTACCAGACAATAGATGTGCTGATTATCGATGATATCCAGGAATTTGCCGGTGTTACCAAAACTCAGAATACCTTCTTCCATATCTTTAACCACCTGCACCAAAACGGTAAGCAACTTATCCTGACTTCCGACCGCGCACCGGTGATGCTGCAAGGTATGGAAGAACGCCTCCTGACCCGTTTTAAATGGGGTTTGGTAGCCGAACTGGAAAAGCCTGATGTGGAACTGAGAAAGAATATTCTCCGCAACAAGATTCGCCGTGACGGACTGAATATTCCTGAATCTGTAATAAACTACATTGCCGAAAACGTCAACGAAAGCGTACGTGAACTGGAAGGTATCATCAACTCTCTGTTGGCACAGTCCATTATCTTTAAGCGTGACGTGGACATCGATTTGGCAGAACGGATTGTTCGCAAAGCGGTTCGTTGCGAAAGCAAACCGATTACCATCGAGGACATTATCGCCAAAGTATGCAGTCATTATGAGATAGAAGAATCGGCAATCCACACTAAAACGCGCAAAAGAGAAGTCGTGCAGGTACGTCAGGTTGCCATGTTCCTTGCAAAAAAGCATACAGACGCCTCCTCTTCCAAGATTGGTCAGTTAATTGGAAATAAAGACCACGCTACCGTATTGCATGCTTGCAAAATAGTGAAAGATCAGGTAGAGGTAGATAAATCATTCAAAGCTGATATAGAAGAAATTGAAGCATTACTAAGAAGAAAATAAAAAGTCTCATTCTGTAGAGACTGCTTTTTAGGCACAAATAACACAGATAAACACGGATTTTTCATCTTTTCCGTAAATCGTGTGTTATTCATGCCTAAAAATAAATACAAACGGATTATTTTTCAAACCCCTGTTTCTTTAATGTCGCCTTCAGGATACCCGACATATACTCGTTATCAGCCTTCTTATAACGTACGTCAGTAAACACCTGAGCCAATGTCTCCTTCTGATTCTCCTCTATAAATCGATGATTCTCCGGCAATGATTCTTTATAAGCATAAATACGGTCGATGTCTTCAACCGAATAATCATGATAAACCTCATCATGCAACAGCCCCTGAACAGGAAGACGGTCGACCTGTGAAGGACATTCGTCAGGATATCCTACCGTTATGGTAGCTACCGGCATCACCAGTTCCGGCAACTGGAGAATCTCAACTATCTGGTCCGGGTTATAGATAGTAGTACCCAAATAGCAAATACCCAACCCATGTTCTTCCGCCAATGTGCAAAAATTTTGTGTAACCAGCAATGCATCTGTCGCCGCATTCAAAAAAGAGATAGGATTATCATATCCCGGTTCCGCTTTGCGTGCCCGACACCATTTACTAAAGCGGTTAAAGTCGGCACAAAAAGTAAGCACCACCGGTGCACCCGTTACCATAGGCTGATTAAAATGAGCCGGTGCCAATTTTTCCTTCATCTGTTTATCACGAGTGACTACCACACTATATAGTTGCATATTCCCCATAGTAGAAGCACGAAAAGCCTCTTCAAGCAAATCATTTAACAAAGAAGCGGGAATTTCATCCTGCTTGTATTTACGGATAGACCGTCTGTTCTTTATTGAATCCATATTCTTTTTCTTGCAAAGATAAGAAAAGAAAAGCGTATTCAATAACCTTTTTTGCAAAATAATCCACCCCAAACATTTGGAGTTTTCAATTATTTCATTACTTCACATTTTACTCAAATTTTCCAAATAGAAAACTTTAGCAGCTCACGCATCAACAACCTATATTGAAAATCAAATAATTAACAGACCGTTTTGGATAACTTTTAAATTGTTGAAAACTTATTCGATATTTATTTTGTTTATTCAGAAAACATATATAGCTTTGCCGACGCTTTTGTTATAAATGAGTTAGGACTTCTACATCTTAAGCTTATTAATAATTATAGTAAATCTGAACAGAAAAGTGGAAAAACGAATTTACTCCTACGACGAAGCCTTTGAAGCATCTTTACAATACTTTAAGGGCGATGAACTTGCTGCCAGGGTTTGGGTAAACAAATACGCAGTAAAGGACTCTTTCGGCAATATTTACGAAAAGTCACCGGAAGACATGCATTGGCGTATTGCCAATGAGGTGGCCCGCATTGAAAGCAAATACCAAAACGGGCTGGACGCACAACAACTTTACGAGTTATTGGACCATTTTAAGTACATCGTTCCACAAGGAAGTCCGATGACAGGCATCGGCAATGATTACCAAGTAGCATCATTGTCCAACTGTTTTGTTATCGGAATGGAAGGTGCAGCCGATTCCTATGGTGCCATTATCCGCATTGATGAAGAACAGGTTCAGCTGATGAAACGTCGTGGAGGAGTAGGACATGATTTGTCTCATATCCGTCCGAAAGGTTCACCTGTCAAGAACTCAGCACTGACTTCTACAGGATTGGTTCCTTTTATGGAGCGTTATTCAAATTCCACCCGTGAAGTAGCTCAAGACGGCCGTCGTGGTGCATTGATGCTGAGCGTATCTATCAAGCACCCCGATTCTGAAGCATTTATCGATGCTAAAATGACAGAAGGCAAAGTTACAGGAGCCAATGTCTCTGTAAAACTTGACGATGCATTCATGCAGGCAGCTGTTGACGGTACTCCATATACACAACAATATCCCATCGATGCTGCCACACCTTCGACAACCAAAGAAATAGACGCTTCGGCTTTATGGAAGAAGATTGTACACAATGCGTGGAAGTCGGCAGAACCGGGTGTTCTGTTCTGGGATACCATCATACGCGAATCCGTACCCGACTGTTATGCAGATTTAGGTTACCGCACAGTGTCTACCAACCCTTGCGGTGAGATTCCCTTATGTCCTTACGACTCCTGCCGTTTGCTGGCTATCAATCTATATTCTTATGTAGTCAATCCCTTCACCAAGGATGCCTATTTCGATTTTGAGCTGTTCAAAAAACATGTTGCTTTAGCTCAACGCATCATGGATGACATTATCGACTTGGAGCTGGAGAAAATCGAAAGAATTATGACCAAGATTGACTCCGACCCTGAAAGTGAAGAAGTAAAAGGGGCAGAAAGACATCTGTGGGAAAAAATATACAAGAAAAGCGGTCAGGGACGCCGTACCGGTGTAGGTATCACTGCCGAAGGAGATATGCTCGCCGCCATGGGACTACGCTACGGAACTGAAGAAGCAACCGAATTCTCGGAAAAAGTGCATAAAACGATTGCCTTGGAAGCATATCGTTCTTCTGTAGAAATGGCAAAAGAACGCGGTGCATTCGCTATCTATGACAGCGAAAGAGAAAAAGACAACCCCTTCATCAACCGCTTGAAAGAAGCTGATCCGAAATTGTATGAAGACATGCTCAAATACGGACGCCGTAACATTGCCTGTCTGACAATTGCTCCGACGGGAACCACCAGTTTGATGACTCAGACCACTTCGGGCATTGAACCCGTATTTATGCCGGTTTACAAGCGCAGAAGAAAAGTCAACCCGAATGATCCGCAAGTACATGTTGACTTTGTGGATGAAACAGGTGACGCCTTCGAAGAATATGTGGTATTCCACCATAAGTTTGTAACATGGATGGAAATAAACGGCTACGACCCCGCCAAGCGTTATACACAGGAAGAAATAGACGAATTGGTAAAAAAATCACCTTATTATAAGGCAACATCAAATGATGTAGACTGGCTGATGAAAGTAAAGATGCAAGGACGTATCCAAAAATGGGTTGACCATTCCATCAGTGTCACCATCAACTTGCCAAATGATGTGGATGAAGACCTCGTAAACCGTCTTTACGTAGAAGCATGGCGTTCGGGCTGCAAAGGTTGTACCGTATATCGTGACGGGTCACGTTCCGGTGTATTGATTTCCAACAAGAAGAAGGATAAGAAAGAAGAAATGCCACCTTGCAAACCGCCTACGGTAGTCGAAGTCCGCCCGAAAGTATTAGAAGCCGATGTCATCCGTTTCCAGAACAACAAGGAAAAATGGGTAGCCTTTGTCGGTCTGCTGGACGGTCACCCATACGAGATATTTACCGGTCTGCAAGACGATGAAGAGGGCATCTTATTGCCGAAGTCTGTCACTAGCGGACGAATCATTAAAAATGTAGACGAAGACGGCAACAAACACTACGACTTCCAGTTTGAAAACAAGCGCGGATACAAGACCACCATCGAAGGTCTGTCCGAGAAGTTTAATAAAGAATACTGGAACTATGCCAAACTGATTTCGGGCGTCCTCCGCTGGCGCATGCCTATCGACCGCGTCATTAAGTTGGTGGACTCACTGCAATTGGACAGCGAAAGCATCAACACATGGAAAAACGGTGTAGAACGTGCTCTGAAAAAATATGTTACCGACGGAACGAAAGCCGACGGTCAGAAGTGTCCGAATTGCGGACATGAAACTCTCGTTTATCAGGAGGGATGCCTTATCTGCAAAACCTGTGGAGCGTCAAGATGCGGATAATGGTTTATTATATAATGTAATCACAAAAGAGAAGAAAAGAGGAACTGCCTGTATCGAATGGCAATTCCTCTTTCTTTTAGCATTTTTTCTGCTTCTCTTTCCCATAAGGAAAAAGTACCTTATATTTGTCCGTCCAATAAAAACAAAAGCATGAAAGCAACATCAATGTATATATGCCTGGAAGGTCTTAAATTCTTTGCCCGTCATGGAGTAGCTCCACAAGAAACGGTTGTGGGAGCCAACTTTACCATTGACCTGAAATTAAAAACAAATTTTATCCATGCAGCCCAGACAGACAGACTGGAGGGAACCGTAAGCTATGCCGACGTACATACCGCGGTAAAAGAAGTTATGAAAACGCCTTCCAGGTTATTGGAACACGTATGTGAACGCATAGCGGAACGGCTGTTCCATGATTTCCCTGTCATCGAAGAAATAGATATTCGTCTATACAAAGACAATCCGCCTATGGGGGCGGATTGTCAGAAAGTAGGAGTCGCAGTACACTACGACCGATAAAATACACTTTACGCCATTGGATAAAATAATTATTTATTCTTTCTGCCTTTACGTTTATTGACCCGTTCCACTGCCTCAGATACTACCGGCTTATTGGCAAAGCGCTGTGTATATCCGGTATAATCCGGATGAGTGCGCTCATATTCCGGGTCAACAAACAGAGGGCTGGTTATGATATGATCAGCCGTAGAGCGGTTACAGCAAAAAACAATATTCTCCACACCCGCCAAACGAGTCAATGCTTTTACATCCGTATCATGCGGCTGGAGAGTCATCGGGTCGGTAAAGAAAAAAAGATAATCGATTTCTCCTTCCACAATGCGCGAACCAATCTGCTGGTCACCACCCAGCGGACCTGATTTCAGAATAGTAATATCCCATTCCACATCAGGATGTTTCTCTTTCAAAGCTTCCCGGATAAGTGTTCCTGTAGTTCCCGTGCAATAAAACTTGTGACCTATCAACCGTTCCGAGTTCCAAAGAACCCATTCTATCAAGTCCTTCTTCATGGCATCATGTGCCACCAAGCCAATTTTTCTAACCAATTTGCTCATAGTCGTTTTTTTTATATACTAAATTTAGTTTACCCACATCAGGCAGTCAGCCCTTTCACAAAATTACGCAATTGTGAAAACCTTTTCTTGCCCAACGCATGATATTTCCACAAAATACTATACTCCACTCTTTCGGGAATAGGCTCATCGGTAGCTTTCATCATATTCTCCACGCGGGCAGAAGCAAAGCTATAACGGGTACGCTCAAAATCTCTCCTTGCCTGAAAGACAGCTTTGGCACTCTCCTTATCCTTCTTAAGATAGAAAACCATAGCAGCAATCCTATCCAAAAAACTACGCACACAAAGCACCTTATTCAGTTCCTTTTCAGGCAAATTCTTATAAAGCATCAATAAATTATTCCGAAAGTTCAGATATGTTTTCCGCGGACTTTCTTTTTTCAATGTAGCCGCACCTACATGATACACCACACTTTGCGGAATACATACCAATCCTCTTCCACGGCTGCGAAAACGCCAGCAAAGATCAATTTCCTCCATGTGAGCAAAGAAACGCCCATCCAGACCTCCTGCCTCACGATAATCTTTCAAGCGGACAAAAAAGGCAGCTCCACTAACCCAAAAAACAGGCATCACCGTATCATACTGCCCACCATCCTTCTCTACCGTTTCAAAAATCCGTCCGCGGCAAAAAGGATACCCATAACGGTCGATATACCCCCCCGCAGCACCCGCATATTCAAAAAACTCCTTATTGCGCTGACTCAGAAGTTTGGGTTGACAAGCAGCCACTTCAGGATGAACTTCCATAAAATCCCGCAAAGGCTCCAACCAATGAGGTGTCACCTCGATATCACTGTTCAAAAGAACCACATATTCCGCATCCACCTGCTGCAAGGCACGGTTATACCCTTCGGCAAAGCCATAATTTTCCTCCAGTTCAATAAGGCGTACAGCAGGAAACTCTTTCCTCACCACGTCACACGATGCATCCGAAGAAGCATTGTCAGCCACACATACCTCCACTCCTTCCGCCTCAGAATATGCTATCACCGAAGGAAGAAATTGCCGCAACATAGCTTCCCCATTCCAATTCAATATGACAACTGATATCTTTTTCATATAATTGTACCTTTCAAGGCAGTACCGTCTTCATTAAAATCACCCAATTTTACGCGCACCAACTTATTGTCAAGCGCATCATCATGTTCCAGTTCCACCCGGATATAATTATCCGTAAAGCCATGCATCGGCATTCCCGCCTTCGATTTTTCGGCAAGCACGATAGCCTCTTTGCCAATATGTCTGGCATAAAAAGCCTTTGTCTTTTCGTCCGAAAGCGCCAACAAACGCTGGCTCCGCCGATGTTTCTCCTCGGGAGAAACCACATGATCTATTTTCAACGCCTGAGTACCGGGGCGTTCAGAATAACTGAACACATGAAGTTGAGTCACCTCAAGCCCTTCGATAAAACGATATGCATCTTCAAAATACAGTTCTGTCTCCCCCCTGGTTCCCACAATCACATCCACACCGATAAAAGCATCGGGCATCATTTCTTTTATCTTGCGAATCTTAGAAGCGAACAATGCCGTATCATAACGACGGCGCATCAACTTCAACACATCGTCACTGCCACTCTGCAAAGGAATATGGAAATGAGGCATAAAAGCACGCGAACGAGAAACATATTCAATAATCTCATCCGTCAGCAAATTGGGCTCGATGGAAGAGATACGATAACGTTCGATACCCTCCACTTTATCCAGTTCCTTCACCAAATCAAAAAATGTTTCGCCTGTCGTCTTTCCGAAATCCCCGATATTCACTCCGGTAATAACTATTTCCTTTCCGCCTTCCCCGGCTGCCCGGCGAGCTTGCGCCACTATGTCCTCAATCCGTCCGTTACGGCTGCGTCCACGGGCAAACGGAATCGTACAATAAGAGCAAAAATAGTCACAACCATCCTGCACCTTCAAGAAATAACGGGTACGGTCACCCCGCGAACACGAAGGAGAAAAACTGCGAATATCTTTGGTAGCCGTCGTAATGGCTTCTCCCTTCTCATGCTTCTCCAGATTTCCAAGGTAATTCATCAGCTCCCCTTTCTGCTCCGCACCGAGAACAAGGTCTACCCCTTCAATATTCGCTACCTGTTCCGGCTTCAGCTGAGCATAACATCCGGTGACAACAACAAAGGCACCCGGATGCTGTTTAGTCAACCGATGGATGGCCTGCCTGCACTTTTTATCGGCAACCTCAGTAACCGAACAAGTATTTACAACACAAATATCGGCTTTCTCTCCTTTACGCGCAGTACGGATACCGGCTTCTTTCAGAATTCTGCCAATTGTTGAGGTTTCTGAGAAATTCAATTTACAGCCCAATGTATAATAAACGGCCGTTTTATTTTGGAATATTGTCGTATCAATCATACCTATTTATCTATATTAGGCAACAAAGTTACACATAATTCTCCTTAATTCTTTTAGAATACCAATAATTATGCTTATTTTTGCACATTACATCAAAAATTGTGCAATGATAAAAGAGAACTTTATTAAGCTATACGAGAATAGCTTTAAGGAGAACTGGGATTTACCGTGTTACACAGATTATGGTGAAGACAACGCTTTTACGTATGGACAAGTGGCAGAAGAAATAGCCAAGTTACACCTGCTGTTTCAACATTGCAGTCTCCGACGCGGTGATAAAATTTCAATCATAGGTAAGAATACTTCTCGCTGGTGCATAGCATATATGGCAACAATTACCTATGGCGCCATCGTTGTACCTATTCTTCAAGACTTTAAGCCGAATGACGTTCATCATATCGTCAATCATTCCGAATCCACATTCCTGTTTGTCAGCGATAATATCTGGGAAAACCTGGAAGAAGAAGCATTGGGCAACTTACGTGCTGTCTTTTCTTTGACAGATTACCGTTGTCTGCACCAGCGTGATGGAGAGACTATTCAGAAATTCATGCGCAACATAGATACGGCCATGAAAAAAGCCTATCCCAAAGGTTTCCAAAAGGAGAACATCATCTATACCGAATTGTCTAATGATAAAGTGATGTTGTTTAACTATACCTCGGGCACCACCGGCTTCAGCAAAGGAGTGATGCTGACAGGCAACAATCTGGCAGGCAATGTCACCTTCGGTATCCGAACAGGACTGTTGAAAAAAGGAGAAAAAGTACTTTCTTTCCTACCCTTGGCCCATGCTTATGGTTGTGCTTTCGATTTTCTGACCGCAACAGCCGTGGGAACCCATGTCACGCTGTTAGGCAAGACACCTTCTCCAAAAATTCTGATGAAAGCCTTCGAAGAAGTGAAGCCCAACCTGATTATCACAGTCCCCCTGGTAATAGAAAAGATATACAAGAATGTCATTCAGCCACTTATCAATAAGCGCAGCATGAAATGGGCATTGAATATCCCTTTGCTGGACAATCAGATATATGCGCAAATCCGTAAAAAACTGATTGACGCTTTGGGCGGACGGTTCAAGGAAGTCATTATTGGCGGTGCAGCCATGAACCCGGAAGTAACAGATTTCTTCTACAAAATAAAATTCCCCTTTACCATCGGATACGGTATGACAGAATGCGGCCCGCTCATCAGTTATGCCCCCTGGAATACCTTCATCCCCGGTTCTGCAGGAAAAATTCTCGACATCATGGAAGTGCGTATCGACTCGGATGATCCCTACAATACGACAGGCGAAATTCAGGTGCGCGGAGAAAACGTAATGAAAGGATATTATAAAAACGAAGAAGCAACCCGCGAAGTATTTACCGAAGACGGTTGGCTGAAGACCGGTGACCTGGGAACCATTGACGCAAACGGCTTCATATATATCCGCGGCCGCAGCAAAACCATGCTGTTAAGCTCCAACGGACAAAATATCTTTCCGGAGGAAATTGAAGCGAAGTTAAATAATATGCCCTTCGTTCTGGAAAGTCTGATTATAGAACGCAATAAAAAACTTGTGGCTTTGGTTTATCCCGATTACGACAGTCTTGACTCTCTGGGATTGAACACCCCCGACAATATAAAAACGGTAATGGACGAGAACCTGAAAAATCTGAATAAACTGGTAGGCAATTACGAACAAGTAAGTACTATTCAGCTTTATCCTACCGAATTTGAAAAGACTCCCAAAAAGAGTATAAAACGCTTCCTCTACAACAGCATTGCAGAGGAATAACAATATGTTTTAAAACATACTATAAATCAGTAAATTAAGTTGCACAACATAAAAATGTGGAAAAAAAGTCGGTTTCAGGAGTACAACATATTGAAAAAGTGTATACCTTTGCAACGTTTTAATAAAGCAACTATTTAGTATTACAGATTTAAAAAGCAAAGAAAATGAAAAAATTAGTATTTTTGTTCGTAGCATTTGCAGCTGTTTCTTTCGCATCTTGCGGAAACAAAGCTGCTAACAACGGAGCTGAAAACGCAGATTCTACTACAGTTGAAACAGTTGAAGCAGCTGTTGTTGAAACAGTTGACACTGTAGCTGCTGTTGATAGCACAGCTGCTGACTCTGCAGCCGTAGCTGAATAATATTCAGAACGAACATTAGAGAGAATTGAAAGTCTGCCGTGCGAAAGCACAACAGACTTTTTTTTATTTATACACCTCGTCAATGGCAGCCAACGTCTCGTCTATCTGTTCCATATACCGTCCATACATTTTTCTTGGATAACTATGTATATAAGAAATTTGCTGCACAGCCTGCACCCCTTCCGGGATAGTGAAATAAAAGTCCCACTCCTGCATTTTAGTCCTGAGCTTATTCTTTGCCAATGCTTCTCGCACTTCTGCCTTATCAGTCAATTTCTCAATACATTTCAGCTTTATATCCATAAAAGCCCCAAAACTGCCATAAGCGGTTTTTATCGTGTTGTATGTTTGAATAATCTGGGTAGCAAGTTTTTTATTTTCAATAGCAGAGATAAGCGATGAACTTTTGAGCATCTCCATTGCATCATCAATATAAATAGGATTGAATGACTGGAATGGCGAATAGCCATATTTCTCAATTGAATCCGGCGATGCCTTATCTATAGAGTCTTTATATTGAAGCAGATAACACGCCCCCCGCTGTTCAAACAGCTCCTGCTCCATCAATTCTTCTATAGTCTCCCTGTTGAGTAATATTTCATCTTTGACCAATGACAGAGCATCTTTCACTTCATTTCTTATCTTACGTTCTTCTATCAGGTCACTGCCGGCAAAGGTAATAACAATACCCAGCACCACAGCAATGAAGTTGCGAAAGAAGTCACCGAATCTATACTCTGTGCTCATGCGCTTCACTTTCTCTATCAGGTTTGTTTTCATAGTAGTTCATTCGTGTATGAAAAATTATCATGCTAAAGATAGACAAAATTTATATACCGGCAAGCCAAAAACGATTTAATATAGTCCCTTTCCACAAAAAAGAGGAATCTTAAGAAAAAGAAGAAGCCCGGCTCTAGCGAACCGGGCTTCTTCAGCATATACTTTAAAGTATTTACAGATTATTCAGCAACTACTTCGAACGGAATTTCTACAGAAACTTCCTTGTGCAGTTTAACGATAGCCTTGTAAGAACCAACTTCTTTCACAGTATCCTTCACAACGATAATCTTTCTGTCAACCTTGTGGCCTAATTTTTCCAATTCTTCAGCAATCTGGATGTTGGTAACAGAACCAAAGATAGTACCTGTAGCACTCACTTTGGTAGCGATAGTCAAAGTTACACCCTTCAACTGTTCTGCCATAGCTTCAGCATCCTTCTTAATTTTTTCCAGTTTGTGAGCGCGTTGTTTCAATTCTTCTGCCAACATTTTCTTTGCAGAAGGTGAAGCAATCACAGCTTTACCGGTCGGAATAAGATAGTTACGACCGTAACCAGACTTTACAGTTACAATATCATTCTTGTAGCCTAAGTTTACTACGTCTTCTTTCAAAATTATTTCCATACTTATTCCTCCTTATTATTTCATCATATCAGTTACAAATGGAAGTAACGCCAAGTGACGTGCTCTCTTAACAGCCTGCGCGATACGACGTTGGAACTTCAAAGAAGTACCTGTAATACGGCGAGGAAGGATTTTGCCCTGTTCGTTCAAGAATTTCTTCAAGAATTCAGGATCTTTGTAATCGATGTACTTAATACCGCTTTTTTTGAAACGGCAATATTTTTTCTTTTTAACGTCTACTGAGGGCGGAGTTAAATATCTGATTTCTGATTGTTGCTGTGCCATGATTAATCCTCCTTTTTAGTTGATTTAACATTTCTTCTCTTAGCAGCATATTCAGCAGCGTATTTATCCATTCTGAAAGTCAGGAAACGGATAACACGTTCGTCACGACGGTAGTTTATTTCCAATTTTTCAATTACCTTCGGTTCTGCTTTAAACTCAATCAGCTGATAGAAACCAGTTGATTTTTTCTGGATGGGGTAAGCCAATTTCTTCAAGCCCCAGTTTTCTTCATTGATAATCTCTGCACCCTCTGCAGTCAGAATACCTTTGAATTTCTCTACCGCTTCCTTCATCTGAACATCAGACAAAACGGGAGTCAAAATGAAAACGGTTTCGTATTGATTCATACTACGTTAATTAAATTATTAAATTAAAATTTTAAATTGCGAGCGCAAAGGTAGATATTTTCTCTTAATCTACAAAGACTTACAGGCATTTTCTTTCAAAAATATAGTTTCATTTCGCAATTAATCTTGCCTTTTAGTATTTTTTCATCCTTAAAATCTGCGTTATTCCCACAAGAATCGTATCTTTGCAAAGTTGTTTAAACAATAATTATATGATAGAACAATTTAGTTTTGATATCCAGCTGATATTCGCTATTTTGAACGGTAAAGTGTCGGCAGCCATCAATAGGAAACTGAGCCGCAACTTCCGTCAGAACGGAGTAGACATTACTCCTGAACAATGGACAGTGCTTTTGTTTCTGTGGGAACGGGACGGAGTAACCCAGCAAGAACTGTGTAATGCCACTTTCAAAGACAAGCCCAGCATGACTCGTCTGATAGACAACATGGAGCGTCAGCACTTGGTAGTCCGTATCTCGGACAAGAAAGACCGTCGCACGAATCTGGTTCATTTAACCAAAACAGGACGTGAACTGGAAGAAAAAGCACGGTTTATCGCCAATAAGACATTAAAAGAAGCTTTGCAAGGATTAACATTAGAAGAGCTGAAAGTTAGTCAGGATGTACTAAGGAAGATATTTACGAACACCAAAGATTAAAGAATTTCTGCTATTTCATCTTTTTTTCCTAAAATAATTTCCTTCATAACAGAATTATGCTTTAATTTGTGCACAAGAAAAATAATCTATTAATAAAATACACACATGAAAAGCTTACTTAAGAATTTAGGTCTGATACTTATGATCATTGGTGCCGCTATTTTGGTTGGTATCTTCTGCGCAGGAAGTTCTGCTATTAATGATAACGCAGTTTTAGGTGGTTCAGCTGCTCTTATCATTGTTGGACTGGTTGTTTATATCATAATGAACAAGCGCATAGTCGATTAAAGTATACAAGAAAAAGAATGAATAAGGTTGTGTCAAAAATATTGGCACAACTTTTTTTTATGTTTCAGATTCAAGTGCCCACAATTATATGAACACCGGCAATAGTTGGTATAAAAAAATATTAGGAAGATAACTGCCATTACCTCCCTAATATATAACTGACCGGCTTATGCTTACTTCCCGACCGGCCACGGAAATTGCATATAAATTACAGCTTAATTACCACCACCTGTATGCTCACGATTGGAAGTAGCAACCTCTATTGATACATTACCATGGCGTGTACCTGAAGCCGACTTACCGAGTGCACTTGCCGATACACCCCATTCTTCCTGCACACCACTGATTTCCAACATAGTACCTACCGGCAATGTAACATTGATAGGATAAGAGCCGTTGAGTGTAGTCGCCGTTGCACCGAAACGCTGTGCCAACTCTTCTATCAAAAGAGCAGTCAGTTTGTCTGCATTACCTTCAGTACTGATTTCAGTACCTGCCTTATAGGTATAAGCAGCCTCACCCACAGACATATCCTTAGAACCATACAGGTTGTCCCATTTGCTTTGTTCAAACTCCACAGCTTTCGTACTCTTCTTCTCAGAGAATTCCACATCGAGGAACAGACCATAAGAAGCGAACTCACTTGCAGCAACGATTACATGGCTGTCTTCGACACGGCTGTCCGCCTTCACCCATTCACCGTTCTTATACTGCTTGACTTCCACCTTACCTGCCAGTTCGGTATCCAGTTCGAAACTCAGCTCGATAGCCTTTTTCAAAGAAACACCCTCCTTGTTACAAGAAAGAACGGCACCGACCAACATGGTCTCATCGGTAGCACGCGCAGCACGTGCCACTACATCTTCCTCCTTATAAAGCGGAGAGATGATAACCTTCACATCTGCATCTGTATCCACGGCACCGGCAGCGATTTCAGCCTTCACTTCCACCTTGGCTTCCTCATTGCCTTTCAATGTTTCCGTTTCCACTTTTCCCTCACTTGGTGCATCAGCCGATACGCTCACTTCCTTCTTCACGTCAGAAGCAAGTGCCGCATTCCACACCAGATTCTGAGTCTTCTTCACATCCGCAACAGTCAATGTTCCTGTATGTGACAACTTACCTTCGGCTTCCGCTTTCAGTTGGTAAGTACCCGCCTTGACATCCTTAAACAGATAAACACCGTTGGCATCGGTCGTGGCAGAATTACCCTCTCCCAATGAAACCTTCGCACCCGAGATTCCCTCACCGTTCAGACTTGTGATAACTCCGGTCAACGTATTGGAAGCAACCTCAACCACAGGCGGAGTCACATGGTCATAATCAGGATCATCGTCACTACAACCGGCAACCCCCATGGTCAAACCGGCAATCAGAAGCATATAAGCTCCTCTTCTTACAAAATTGTACATAGTAAAATAATTAAATTTAAAAATTATGTTTAGTTATATCATTTACAACAGATTGATGCAAAAGCACACCCCTCCGGAAAAATATTTGCCGTTTTGCAGCGAAGACTGTACCAGCAAGTGCTTCCACAATTTCCAGTCAAAGCCCACGTTCACATCATCGCCCGTATACTCCGCTATCAACCGGAAATTCTTCTGAAACGAAGGGCTGAACGTAATACCGCCCACCGGTCCGTTCCATTTCGAGTTCAGACTCCACCGCCAGTGCCGGTAAGCCATGTGCACACCCAGCACATTCCCTTTCAGCCGGAAATGCTTGGACAATGCCACATAATAATTGGAAAAATAGCTGTTTACCACACGCGATACATCCGTCTCATGCTGCGTCTTCAGCCAGTTTACACGGAAATCCAGGTCATTGACCCCTATCGCCACACTCGGCCACCACTTACCCGGCTTCTCACGAACCGGCTGTAGCTTGAGCGAAAAATAACGGTCCTTGCGGTGCAGCCCCGGATGTTCCTTATCTTCCACACCGTCAACAATCTTCGTCGATTTCAAAAGCGTACAAGTATACGCAATCTCCATCCACCTGAACGGCGTGATACTCAGGTAATAACTCATCGTATGATATTTATCGCCTTTATACGTCAGCACATTCGGAGTAAACTCCCGATTCAGGAAATGCACCCCTGCGCGTGCCTCCCCCTCTTCACCCATGTCCGCCGAAGGAACATGTATCAAACCGCTCATGCCCGTATACTGCTGTGCCACGGCCGGCACCGAAAACAGCAATGCCATGAAGCACCCCATTATATATCTCATTTTCATTCAGTACCTCCTTTCTGTCGAACAGTAAAATCAGGCGTCATGCCATTCGCACCCCAGTCCGACCGGCTGCGGTCAAACCATCCTTCCCGTTCATTCTCTTCGGGGTCGGTCGTATACATTTTACCCGCATAAGCATCCGCCTCCTGATTATACGTCAAGCGGAAATTGGATGCCGGGCGGAAACGCACCTTCCTGTTACTCCGTTTATAAGGAGGAATCATCATAACCACCTTAAAACCGAAATTCTCTTTTCCCTTATCGGTATATTGGGCAAACACCCCCACCGTGCAATGCCGGAAATGCCTCATCGCTTCTCCCTGCACACCGCAGTCTTCATACAGGAAACGGCCGCCGCGCACCCGGAATTCCGTATTCACCCCACTCAGATAAGCACGTACCCCGGCAAGAGCCGTCAAACGCTCCATCGGACTGCATTCCCATCCTGCCGCCATGGAACAAAAACCCGTCCATCCCGCCTGTGCGTCCAAGGCAAGCCAGTCCGTAGCCGCATACATCCACTTCACATCCAGTCCGTAGCGTTCCATCGCAAACAGTCCTCCGCTCACTTTCAGAAAAAGCTTCCGGTGCCAGTCCCATTCCTTGCTAAGCACAGCCATGTTCAGACGGACTTTCTTATAACGATCGCCATAATCATTATAAACAGGCACAATGACCTGTCCCGCCAACTGCCAGCGGTTTCCCATATACCACTTCACTCCGGGTGTCAGGTTCACCAGCACCTCATATACCTTATTGTGAAAAATATCACGATAATGCAATTCGGCTCCCATAAACACATCCACCCGCGTGTTCTCTGCCGATTGCGCCCTTCCGGTACAAACAAACAGCGCTGACAGACATAACGGCAAAATCCACCGGTGCATGGTTCTACTTATCCAAGACTTCATACACCGAATGTTTACTCTTGAACTCGGGAACCATTTCCTTCATACGTCTTACAATACCCATATCATCCTCTTTCACACTGGAAGCCACCAGCTCATCCACCTGCCGGCACACATCGGCATAATCATACTCACGCACCTGCGCAATCTTGATTTTAGGATGAAAAGTAGGCTTGGTCGTCTCTTCTTCATTCAATACCTCCTCATACAGTTTCTCACCGTCGCGCAATCCTGTAAACTTAATCTCCACATTCTTGGCTCCGCTTAACTGAATCATACGTCGGGCAAGATCCACAATCTTCACCGGCTTACCCATATCAAACACGAAAATCTCACCGCCATTGCCCATCGTTCCCGCCTCAAGCACCAGCTTACAAGCTTCGGGAATCAACATAAAGAAACGGATAATATCGGGATGCGTCACCGTTATCGGTCCGCCCTGCTTGATTTGTTCCTTAAACAGCGGAATAACCGAACCGTTCGAGCCCAGCACATTACCGAAACGCGTAGTGACAAACTGAGTGACTCCCTCCACTTTGCCATCCTTCTCCGCCTTATCCAGACTCTGCACATAAATTTCGCAGATACGCTTGGAGCACCCCATCACATTGGTGGGATTCACCGCCTTGTCCGTAGACACCATCACAAACTTCTTCGCCCGATACTTCACAGCCAAGTCTGCAATGATACGCGTACCCTCCACATTATTACGCACACTCTCTCCCGGATTATTCTCCATCATAGGCACATGCTTATACGCCGCCGCATGAAACACATAATCGGGACGATATATACCGAAAATCTCCTCCATGCGTTCCTTCATGCAAATATCACTCACGATGGTTTCCGCCTCGATGTCGGGCCATTTGCGCGCCATCATCAGACGTATATCATGCAAAGGCGTCTCCGCCTGATCTATCAGAATAAGCTTTTGCGGAGTAAATTTGGCAATCTGGCGCACTATCTCGCTTCCGATGCTGCCGGCAGCTCCCGTTATCAGAATACTCTTTCCGGTAAGCAATTCCTCCACCGCTTTCAAGTCGATTTCTATCTTGTCGCGAGGCAGCAAATCTTCAATATCCACCTCCTTGAGCTGACGATGGTCAAGATCACTCTTACCGTCCCACTCCTGCGCGGCAGAAATCATATAGATTCGTATACCTGCCTTTATCAGCCTCTCCACCATTTCGGGATTATTCCGAATCGCCTCATTCTTCAAGGGAGAAACCAGCAAAGTATGCACTCCGAAGTCCTCCATCTTCTCTACCAAATGCTCATCGTTGGGATAAACCCGCTTCCCCATCAGAAAGCGGCCCTGCATATCCTGCATATCCGAAACGAAACCGCTCACAACATATCGGGAGTCAACCTGGTTGCGGATACTCTTCGCCAGTCCCACTCCGCCGGCTTTCACCCCATAGATAAACACACGTTTTCCGCGTCGTCTGTTAAAAGTAGAGTCATACAGATATTTCACAAAAACCCGCACACTCCACATCATCAGAACAGCCAGCAATGCGGCAATTCCGATATCCCTCATACCGACTGTCATCAACCAACAATCCTCATTCAGCAGATACCTGACGCCTATAATCATCAGCAAGCCCGTAATCATGGCAAAACCTATCCGCTGCAAATCGATAAACGAAGAATAACGAATCACCCCCGAATACGTATGAAACATCCGAAAGCTCACAACATAGAACAACAAATAAAAGCAAAAAGCTCCTGTCAGTTGTACAAAGTTCTGCAAAAAAGAAAGTGTTCCGTTATTCAAAGCATAAACCAACACATCCGCGCCCAGCACTATCAGGCAATCCAAAACGAATATACACCAATACGGCAGCGCATCTTTCGAAAAATACCAGTTTGATAATTTCCAAATCATATCCAAATACCGATAATAATCCATTATCCTTTTATACAATCCTTTATTGTCTGCACAATGTATGCCACATCCTCGTCACTTACACAAGGGCCCGCAGGAAGACACAGTCCGGTCCTGAAGATTTCCTCTTCCACCCCGTTGGTATAAACAGGCGCATCCGCATACACCGGCTGCTTGTGCATCGGCTTCCACACAGGTCGTACTTCTATCTTCCTAGCGAGCATGAAAACACGCATTGCTTCCACATTCTCATTAGGCTGGCAATCCGTGGTGGCACTGTCCACCGCCTTAATCACCCCGGCAGCTCCTCCCACCGCAGTCTTGACCACTTCCTTATACGCATTCTCCTGACCGACAACCTTCACATCAGGATCGATGGTAGCCGTACACAGCCAGAAGTTGGCATCATAACGCGCATCCTCAGGCTGCTTATGCATACGTATGCCCTTCACATCCTTCAACAGTTCTTCATACAAAGCCTGCACATGCTTATGATGAGCAATGTGCGCCTCCGCCACGGTCATCTGTCCGCGACCGATACCGGCACAAATATTACTCATACGATAATTGTAGCCGATTGCCGTATGCTGATAATAAGGATAAGCATCGCGTGCCTGAGTAGCATACCACATAATGGTATTTTTATCTTCGGCATTCCGGCAAATCAAAGCACCGCCGCCCGAAGTGGTAATCATCTTATTGCCGTTGAATGACAACACGCCAAACTTGCCGAAAGTGCCCAGCACCCTGCCGTCGAACTTGGAACCGAACCCTTCCGCCGCATCCTCCACCACAGGAATGTCATAGCGGTTTGCAATCTCCATAATTCTCTCACAGTCGTATGGCATACCGTAGAGCGCCACCGGAACAATCGCCTTGGGCTTCTTTCCCGTTTTCTCCATACGGTCTTTGATAGCTTCCTCCAGCAACACCGGGTCCATATTCCACGTATCTTTTTCAGAGCCGACAAACACAGGCTTTGCACCCAGATAAGTAACCGGATGCGACGAAGCACAAAAGGTAAAGCTTTGTACCAAAACTTCATCACCCGCCTGAACGCCACAGCCAATCAATGCAAGATGCACCGCTGCCGTTCCCGCCGAAAGTGCGACAACTTCATTCTTTCCTCCGACAAAGTTCTTGAGGTCTTCCTCAAAAGCATTTACATTGGGACCCAAAGGCACTACCCAGTTGGTATCGAATGCTTCCTTCACATATTTCTGCTCTATTCCATCTTCACTCATGTGAGCAAGACAGAGGTAAATTGTTTTTTCAGGAATGTAACTCATAACTACTATATTAATTAATTTATTTAATTTCTTCTATAATCTTACAAGGAACCCCATAAGCCTTATAATTATCCGGTATGTCCCTTATTATTACACTACCCGCACCAATAAAACAGTTCTTACCTACGTGAACTCCTTGTATAATGGTTGTTCCCGCTCCAATCCAAGTTCCCTCGCCGATACGCACATCTCCGCTGACAGTACATCCCGGTGCTATATGTACATAATCACCAATAACACACTCATGGTCGATGCTCGCTTTTGTATTAATAATACAATGCTTACCTAATTGTGCTTCCGCTTGAATAATAGCACCTTGCATAATTACTGTTCCCTCACCAATTGTGGCTGTAGGAGAAATGATAGCAGAGGGATGAATGACTGTTGCAAACTCACAATCAAGTCTTTCAGCAATCATTTTTCGTATCTTACAGTTGCCAATACTAACGATAAAAGGGGATAATCCGACAGGATTATGTAACACTGGAATATCTCCTAATTTTTCAAGACAAGGATTATCATCCACCAAAGCTTCAACAACTCCTCCTTGTGCCCTTATTATATCAATGATCACCTTAGCATGACCACTTGCACCATATAAATACATTAGTTATTTCCGTTAAAAGGTTCCATGGTTGCTTGTCCTTCTTGCGAAATACCGTCACGAAGCAACACCTTTTTAATTGTTATAAAAATCACTTTAATATCTGTAATCAACGAACAATGGTCCACATACCACACATCCAGTTTGAATTTTTCCGTCCAACTGATGGAGTTTCTCCCATGACACTGTGCCCAACCGGTAATTCCGGGACGTACCTCGTGTCTGCGTGCCTGCTCTTTGCTATACAAAGGCAAATATTTCACTAACAGTGGTCGTGGCCCTATCAACGCCATATCTCCCTTCAGCACGTTAATCAGTTGTGGCAACTCATCAATAGAAGTAGAACGTACAAAGCGCCCTACCGGGGTCAGACGTTCTGCATCCGGAAGCAAGTTACCGTCTGCATCACGTTCGTCCGTCATTGTTTTGAACTTGATTACCTTGAATATTTTTCCGTTTCGTCCGGGACGTTCCTGAGTAAAGAAGGCACCCGCTCCTTTATTGGCAAAGTGAAGCCATAAAGTGACCAAAAGCAATATCGGCCAAATGACAGCCAATACACAAAATACAATAACAAAATCAAGCCAACGCTTTAAATACTTACGATACATGGTCTTTCTTCTTTTTTATCTACTGTTTTTAACTCCCATTCATTCTCCATTACCACATTCCACCATTCACGTTTCACCGCTTCCATCTGAGTCTCCACACCGCAATCACGGCAGTTGATAATCAGAAAATGAATAATAACAGCATAAAAACTCAAATCATCAGTTTACCTTTAAGAGTCCTGTAGTAACAAGAGGGACTCATACGAACGTCTTTACAAACCTCTGAATTACGCAATCCGGCAGCTTTAACAAGCACTTTGATGCTTGCTGCCAACTTCTCTGTATCGAACTGTCTGTTCTTCATCTTACTTTCTTTTATTAATTGTTAATTATATACAACAAACGTGTCTTTACTTCTCCCTAGCGGGAAGTAATACCAACTTATTCTTTCCTAACTTCGCAAGAATTAACTTAAAACAATATCTCTTATGGCTATAAAAGCACTGAAACAAAACGTATCCATCCGTGAAATACAGAAAATGATTCACCAATGGAAAAACAGGGGAATAAACGATCCTACTGTAACCAAACTACTGGACCTCCATTTGGGAATGCCGGCTTATATGAACGAAAGCGGTATCTATCCACTCTGCAATTTCTACTACATTAGAATCGCACTCAAATTCTCATATACTACTGCACTGATAACGGCAGTGACAGACTGCCACACATTCGGACTTATTTGGGATGAAGGGCACACAAAAATCATCGCATTCTACTCTCCTTTATGGTATCATAAAAGTGACAAGGAAACAAAAAATGTGCAGCAGGATTCTGCGCAGAAAACACCGCAGGATTCTGCGCAGGATTCTGCGGTGTTTAATAGTAATATATTATATAATATAAATAATATATATTCTCCGAAGGATTCCCATAAGGGATTATCTTGCGAAGATATCGTCCAAAAGCAGCCAAATATTCCTTCTGAAAATCCTGCCGGAACGCCTCACGGCGATGAAGCTCCAAAAGCTTCTTCATCTGCCAAAGAGTTCTTTCACAAGCTCAACGCCACTCCCGAAGAGAAGCAGGCAGTACTGGTGCCGATTATCGACCGTATCGTTGCCGGTTACCGCTACACCCGACCGCGCGCACTGGATGCGCTGGTCGTTCTGGTGAACGAATTCCTGATTCCTCACTTCGATGCCCAGTCCAATTTTGCCAAAACACCGCACAACGGACGCATCATCTGGCTGCAAAACCTTATCAAGACCCGCCATGGGGAGAACCTGATACAGCAAGCCACACAAAAACTGGGCGAAACACTGCTGAAGGAACTGGAAGAACAACGCAAAAAACTCCGTGAATTCCGTCCCGTCTCGCCATTCGAATGGAAGGATGCCGACAAAGATATCCGATACTATGACGACCCCATAGACGGAAAAGTGGAAATACCGGCGGATGCACCGCCACGGTCCTCCGATGAAGCCATCTGGAACGTCCTCTCACAAAAATGGGTGGACACCGACGGTCAACACTCCGGGTCCTGAAGCAGTTCCCTGTCAACCATGATTTCTTATTTTTTACATTCTAATTTTAAAATTGATATGAAGCCTTATTATTCTCTTTCAGACTTCCCCGACCGCAAAAGCGCGGGAAAGAATTTTGTTGCCGTATGCCCCAAATGCGGAACACCCCATCTGTCCATCTCCAAAGCAAAAGGTGTGTACCACTGCTTCTACGCAGGATGTAACTTCAACGGCATACTGACCGACTTCTGCAAGGCAGACCGCCCCATGTTCCCGCAATATGCCGCGGGAGCTGCCGGATATGCCCCGACCCGCAGCGGCAACAGATACAAGACCGCCCGAAACGATGCTCAAAGCACGTTGGGCGAAGTGCCCATGCTGCCCTCGGACTACAAGCCCCTGACCGCCGAAGTGATGCAGAAAATCAAACCCCTCACCGACTCGCCCGACTGTACCGACCCCGACCAGCTCGCCGCGCGCCGCTACCTCCTGGACCAGGGCATCTCCCTCGCCACCGCCATCACAGCCCGGATAGGCTGCCTGCGCCATTACTGCATCACCAAGGACAGCGAGAACAAGAGCGAACAGGCATCCAACGTGTTCCCCTGTATCGCCTACGTGAACTATGTGGACGGACACCCCGTCAACGCCAAGTACCGCTCGTGCAGTCCATCGCCCTCGGCCAGGCAGGAAGAGGGAAAACCCACCGTCTACAGCAAGTTCTGGGGACAGGACTCACCCACCACGCCTTGCGCCCCCTACAACATCGACTGCCTCAATCCGCTGCTCGTGGAGGAAGAAACCATTCCGCGGGTCATCGTGGTAGAAGGCGAAAAAGACACGCTGGTGCTGGCAGAAGCCGGCTACCGATATGTCATCAGCGTACCATCGGGAGCCGCAAGCGACTTGGGCAAATCCTTCGAAGCGTTTCTCCCATGGCTGGAACAGGTGGACCACATCGTGGTCTGCGGTGACACCGACCTGCCCGGCCGCACACTCACCAAGCGGCTGTCGGACTACTTCAACGCCCGCTGCCTCTTCGTCACCCTGCCCGGCGGATGCAAGGACATAGGCGACGTGATGCTGCAATACGGCATCGAAGTGGTGCGCAGTGTCATCGACGGAGCAAGCGTACGCCACACCACCGATATCATCACCGTGGCGGAGCGAAGGGATGAAGTCATCCGTGTGCTCCACGGCGAATATGACCACGGTTACAGCGTGGGCTACGGCCCGCTGACCGACCGCATCTTCCATCCCACCGACATCGGCGGGCTCATCATCGTAACCGGCATGCCCAACAGCGGCAAGACCGATTTTCTGAACGACCTGACCTGCCGCATCATGCAGCAGACCGACCGGTTTGTATGCTATCTTTCCTTTGAGGTTCCCGACAAGAACAAGCACATCGCCCGGCTGGTGAGCCTGATGCTGGGCAAAGCCAACACCACCGCTTATACCGACGGACAACTGACGCCCTATCTTGACTTTCTGGATACCCACATGATTCATCTGGATATGCACGAAGTACCGCCCACGCCCGAAAACATCCTGAACCGTGCCGACCGGGTGCGCCGCACACATCCGTTGAAATATCTGGTGGTAGACCCCTATCTTTTCATCGAAACACAAAGCGGCAACGGCGAAACCGAAACGCAGAGCATCAAGGCAATGCTCACCAAGTTTCAGACATGGGGACGTGTAAACCACATCTGGGTGGTCATCGTGGCGCATCCGCGCGGGCTGAAGACCGTGAACGGCCGGAACGAACTGGAAGCCATCAATATGTACACCATATCGGGCAGTGCGAACTGGGCAAACCTGGCAGATTTCATCCTCACCGTCTCGCGTATATCGGAACCCGACCGCGCCTTTACGCGCATAGACATGCTGAAGGTACGCGACCAGGAGCTTTGCCGCACGGGAACCGTGTATTACACCCGCCGTCCCTGCGGACGCTATGAAGAGCACGAAAGCGAAGAGGAATGCCGCGCGGAATAAAGGCCGTCCACACGAACGTATGCATCGCCTCATGCGAACGTATGTGTGGGGCTGCGCATATATATGTGTGAGGCTGCACGTATATACGTGTAAGCTCATGCATACGTCCGCGTTTCCAACCATACGGGGATGCCAACAGACAGACACCGGATCTGTCCCTACGGCCTTCCCAAATACCGGAAAATCAGCTCCACCTGTACCGAATTGAACATCCGCTGCCGGTCGGTATAACCCGAATCCGCCAAAGCACGGTAAAGCACCTTGTGGTGATGCACCCATGACGACAGACGGTTAAGTGCAGCCACCGGAGTGATATCGGGAGCGTATGCCACCGCCAAGTCTCGTTTGTAATAAGGTTTCACCGGCCATCCTTCCCTCTCGTCTTCTCTCTGATTCATATCATTTTTCTATTTGATTAATAGAACAAATGTAATGAAAATCAACCGTATAGCCAACTATATAAAGTGCTTTAATTCATCTTAATTCATACTCTGTCATACTTTGCCACAGCACTTCACAGGCATTCATAACTTTTCATTTTTCCGTTCCTCCGCAATGCTATCTTTGTCATGTTCAATTAATATTAATCTTTTAAAAACAGTAACATTATGGCATTAAATTACAGTGTTTCATTACGCCCCAATCCGTTGGAAAGGGAAGCATCTCCAAAGGCTTACGCCACAGCTCAGATGAACGGTGAACTTTCGTTGAAACAGCTCAGCAGACGTGTGTCCTCACAGACCACCGTGAGCCGCGCCGATGTAGTGGCAGTTCTTACCGCCACCGTAGACAATCTGCTGGAAGCCCTGAAAGAAGGCAAACAGGTAGACTTCGGCGATTTAGGCAAGTTCCGTCTTCAAATCACCAGTCGCGGAGCCGACAGTCTGGAGAAGTTTACCGCCTCGTGCATCACCGGCATCAACATCCAGTACGTCCCCGGAGAAGACCTGAAGACCATTTTCGGCAATCTGGAATTCCAGCCCGTTGCCAGCCGTTCCGCACAAGCAGCCGCACTGCGTGCCGAGAAAGAAGGCAAAGTGGTGGAAGACCTGCTCAAGTCCAAGGAAGAACCGGCTGTCTAGACCGTAGGGGGCGGACCCGTGTGTCCGCCCTAATACAAAAAATTATGTATCATTTTAAACCCCACTGTTATGGAAAAACCAAAAGGAAAATCAACCTGGAGCATCATTATCAAAGTAATTATTGCAGTAGCCACCGCCATAGGCGGTGTGCTGGGTATTCAAAGTTGTATCTGATTTTTAATTCTTAATAAAAATGACTTACGACAACATCAGTTCACAGTATCAAAACTACCGGCGCATTGCCTTGATAGTAGTTCACTGTTCTGCCACGCGCGCCGACCGCAGCTTCCCGGTGGAAGCTCTCCGCCGTTGTCATGTGCAGGAACGCGGATTTGCCGATATCGGCTATCACTTCTACATCACCCGCGACGGTATCACCCATGTCTGCCGCCCGATAGACCATATCGGCGCCCATGCCCGCTGTTTCAACGACCACAGCATCGGAGTGTGTTACGAAGGCGGTCTGGACGAACAGGGACAACCTGCCGACACACGGACCATGGAACAGAAAATCGCGCTGATAGCACTGTTGCGGCAACTTCGGCTGGATTATCCCGAAGCCCGCATTGCGGGACACAATGAACTCTCTACGAATGTTCACAAGGCATGCCCTTGTTTCAAGGCAAGCCGGGAATATAAGGATTTATAAAATTGTTTCTATTAGTGGAAGGCTTTCGGTGTATGCCGGGAGCCTTTTATGATTACTTGCCATAAATTCCACTTCTGCGGACTCGTCAACAAAACAAGTATATTTAGACTATCTTTAAATCATCCATCATCCGCGTTATCACTCGATGTAATTGTGGGATGTCTTCTTGGCAAATACGATAAATTTCATCAGCATCTACATCAAAATAATGATGTACAATTATATCACGTATACCCATCACGTGTTTCCATGGAATTTCCGGATATTGAATCAATAATTCTCTATTTGTTACTTTATCCAAATTCTTTATACTTTCACCTATCGCAGTCAGTTTCATACAGATACTGTCTAATTTCATCATACCACTTTCACTCATTAGAAAATCATCAGAGCATGATATTCCGGAAAAGCGAAGACATATTTTATTTAAAGATTCCTTTATTAGCTCTAGCGTATGGAAAGCAATCAACGTATCATACATAAACCCCCTCCTTTTGTATCTTTTCACGTAAAAAAGAATCCATCTTATCGCGTAACCGCACTATGTCTACTTTGCAATCAAGCAATTCTTCTAATTCTTGCTTTATACCTGCCAAAGCGAAAAATCCGTGGAGCTTTCCTTCTACATAAATATCAACATCACTTGTGGGTGTATGTTCATTGCGAGCTACCGAGCCAAAAATTCCCATACGCAAAATACCATATTTTGACGCATTTTGCTGCATATAACTATGCAATAAGGTAATGTATTCCGGTAATGTTTTCATTATAGCTTTATTCTTTGCAACAAAGAAACGAATTCCTTTTCAGATTTCCTATCACAACAACATTTTTTAATCAAAAGAGCTTCACAGTCAGCATCTAAATAACTGTCTCTATCCTTATAAGGCTTCCGGTGTATGCCGGGAGTCTTTATTTTTTATAAGCAAGTGTCGTAAAAATCATATAAACACTTGTGCACAAACCCCTGCTCATACCTTGAAGCAATCCACTTACGGGCATTCTTTGCAAGGATATCGCGATAGCCGGCATCAAGCATACGCTTCATGGCATCATAAAGAGCATTCGCATCTTTTGATGGAACAATCGTACCATTTACACCTTCTATAATTATCTCGTTAGCACCATTAATATCAGTCACAACCTGTGGGAGCCCCATTGCTCCGGCTTCAATGACCACATTCGGAAAACCCTCGCGGTACGAAGCAAGTACAGCCACATCGGATGCAGCAAACCAAGGACGCACATCACTCTGAGAACCTACACTTTCAATGGCATCATTATTTTTAATGAGAGAGAGCGTTTCAGGTTTAAGAGGATCAAGCTTTTCCTCATAACCACCCACAAGAATCAAACGTGTATCAGCATTTTCCCTGTTCAATTTGACAAAAGCTTCCACCAGTTCATTGATACCCTTATCTCCCACTATACGACCTACAGCAATAAAAGTACAAACACCCTCTTTACGCAACCGCCCGGCCTGTTCCATAACCTCCGGTGTCCTGTCAAAACGTTTCAAATCTATTCCGCGACAGTTTCCGTAGCCCAATACTTTAATTGGCTTCTTTGTAATTCCATTATTCAAAAGATCGTTTTTTACTCCTTCTCCTTCAGGAATAATATGTGTGGCACAGACACAAGTAAGCCGGTCTGTCATCATAAGAATCTTCCTTTTGCCTCCAACAGCCGTAGGAAACACCAATCCGGTAAAGGTATGCACACGTACAGGCACACCCGCCATCCACGCAGCCATCATACAGAGCAACCCTGCTTTGGGAGTCATGGAATGTACCATCTGTGGTTTTTCCCTACGGAATGTACGCCATAACTGCCACAAAGACTTTATATCTTTAATCGGTGAAATATGGCGTTCCATATTCACTTCTATACACTTTATATCGGGATGGGATTTATATATTCTTTCCCATTCGGGACCGGGAGATGACAATAAAACTACTTCATATTTCTTTTGCAAATCGGAAAGCATACCTGCAACAAAACCTAAAGACTGAGGCACTGTACAGGCACGAATTATTTTTTGTTTATTTTGCATATTTTTTCATTCCAGATATAAAATACCCTTGCCTAATTTGATTCTTCTAGTCTATTGACCTTATGAGTCTTTCGATACAGTGATCTTATCAAAACAATCTTCTGCAAGAACATATTTATACAATCAAAAAAATTACTATTTAGTTATGTTATTTATGTGATTAAGCAAAATCATTGCAAGATTATCCCATGATAATGAATCTATATAGTCTTTAGCTCTTTTAATTATGATTTGATGGGTATCAAAATTTTCTACAGCATTTTTCATTTGGATATAAAGTGAATTTATAGATATATCAGAAATCAATGCTAATTGACCATCCAAAGTCTGCTCTAGCAATCCCTCATTTTTTGTTACTATAAGAAGTGAACTTTCATGCATAGCAATAGGAATCACACCTGATTGTGAAGCTGAAGTATATGGTATGACTGTTATAGTGTTAGGCATAGAAAAGTATTTATGTACTTCATTATCTCCTATATATCTATTTTCAACAATAGTATTAGGACACAATCTAAGCATATCTTCATATTCTGATATATTTCCAAAACCTATTATACGCAAAGATATATCATTACGCTCCAATGCTAACTTTCTATATGCCGCGGCAAGCATTTCTATACCCTTATACTTTGTTATTCGACCAAAAAACAAAAAATTATATTTCGCTTTTGGAACAATCTCTTCCGTATTTATACAACTGATATCATAGTGTGAAAATACACCATGAGGTATAACCAAAATACTCTCCCGTTTTTTCTTATAATGCTCTATCATATAATTTAAAAAGGATTTCGACAAAATTATGATAGAATCAGATATCCAAATACTAAAACGTTGTACAAGTACAGGAAGTAATGGTTCATTTGGATGAACAATTGGATCGTGACATGTATACACAAATTTGGCATCTTTAAAAATAAGATAACGCATTGCTAATATCCAAGGATGCCCCATTGGGGTATATAACACATCAACTTTTATATCTTGAAAATACAATTTTATCTCTTTGACATATTTTGATAAGAATTTCCACGTAGATGGAATTAACCCCTGATAATGGTTAGGCGTTGGTATCAAAAATATTTTTCTCACAGGAAGTGTCTTCCAAAGTTCAAGATTATCCACCTGTGCAGATATAATTACATATACGTTACAATCATGAGCTAATAATCCCTTAGTCATTTCTAAAGAGTACTCCGGACCAGCCCCATGTCGTCCCAAATATGATACAATGATATTTTTTGCCATACTTTATCGTGTCTTATACCTTATATATATATTCAATATTAAACCTCCAGGAATTGCCAAAAAGGTTGTAAATGGACGAGGTGAAGTAAAAAGCATATCCCATTCATGCCCAAAAATACAACTAGATACATAATGCACTGCATTTCGAAAATGTTTAATCCATGTAAAATATGTCATCGACATATACAATCTACGTAGTTGCGCAAAACTATGAGGCGAATTCCTAAATTGATGATAAAGATTTGCCGACATTCCATCATCTTGATAATCTATAAAACAAAGATTCTTATTTATAACAAAAAACTTATATTTCGCATCAACTTGCAAATAATAGTATATAGGATTAAAATTTTTCTCACCTTTAAATACAGGCATCGGTGGTAAAGCCTTTAGTAAATCAGTACGACAAACTTTCTTATCATCGCCAATATGAAATTTTGCTATTTCATAAAAATGAAATGGACCTTCTTTAATAAATTCACCTCCATTAGCTGTTTTGTCAAGCCTATAGTCCAAACCAATTATACCTGCTAAATTCTTTCCCCTACATTCCCTTTCCCATGTATCTACAATAATTTGCACAGCATCATCAGGCATATAATCATCACTATCTATACATACATTTAACTCCGTATTCATATTAGCAATAGCTGTAGTATAACCTGTATGTAGACCTCCATTTTCCTTTTTTATATAACGAATAGGAAATTTCTGTTCCTTTAACCATGTTTTTACAACATCTTCTGTATTGTCGGTAGAACCATCATCTATAATAAGCCACTCAAAAGCATCACTAGTCTGACGACACAAACTTTCATATAACCTTACCAAAGTATTGGCTCTATTAAAAGTAGGAGTAAACACTGTTAATATTTTCATATTATTACATGAATTATTTTAATAAGCACATGATTATTAATAATACTTCCAGACTCAAATGACAAAATTATTTTATCATTTTCAAATATTCAACCATCTCAGACATTGTATAAGATTGCATACCATATCTATCTCTGCAATATGCAAAACATTTCAATACCTCTTCCAAAAATAAAAAATTCTCATTAATATTTGCTCCAAAATTATGTGGATGCCACCATAAATGACAAAGACTACCCATTTTTGCAGCATATTCTAACTCTGCTTTTATACGACGTAAACGTTGTTTCTCTAAAAAACTTAATTTTAAAGAATATGGACGAATCATGCGCGTAGCAGGGATATTTATACAATCAGACCTAACATCTATGTCAGAATAATCCACAATACTATATTTACCAATTTTTACATACGCATCAAATAAACGACATATACGTTGCATCAAGTCAGAGAATTTATTTGTCTTATAGTCAAAGAATTTCTTCGCATTTCCACGATATACCGTAATGCCATGCTTTACGCATATTTTTAAACTTTCCTCATCTACTTCATTTCGAGGAAATACTATACTTTTTAAAATCAGTCCTTGTTTTGCTGCAATTTTACATGCTTGTGAAAGATCGGCATCAAACTGTTCAGGCGTTTGTCCTTTGGCCCAACAATAGTAATGACAGAATGTATGCGTACCCACTTCTATATTTTTGTGAGCTTGCAACTGTGCTATACTATTAGGAGCAAAAAACAATTCGTTATGTTTTTCTTTTATCCCTTCAATATAATAATTATTATAAGGAGAAAGTATCTGCTTGTCGTATGAAGGCTTTAATATTGGTGAATAATCCAATGCTTGTTTTTTATTTTGACAGAAAATAAGCCCTACCGTAGCAAATGTGGCATGTATATCATACTTATCAAACAACTGCAAAAGACGAGAAATCACTTCACCCACCTGCTTAACATTACTTTGCCCATAATCTTCAGGAGTAAACAAATCTCGTACTCCCCACATTAACTCATAATCAAGCGAGATTACCAAGCTTCCATGAATATTATCTCTTACCATGTTATTTCTCCATCTGAATCAGCAAGTGTAACAAAAGCAAAAGTACGTTTCTTTATGGCCTCCTTATCTCCTTTATATTTTTTTGTACCTATAATAGGTCTTGGACGACCAATTGAAATATAATGATTTGATTCCAATACTCTATCAATCAAAGTATGCGACGAACCACAAATAACAATGGGTATATATATTTTATTTGCCAACTTATGTGTCGCCTTTAGTATTTGTTCAAAAGCTTTAGTATCATTAAGCGAACAACGAAAATCAAGCAACACAATAGCAGTAATATGTTTCTGTACAATTGTAGTTACAACAAAATAAGTTCCAGTTGTATCATTTACATACACTACATATGGATGAAAGTCATTGAAAAAACGCCATTGAAAAAACTCAGCATCTCTACTGACTTCAAATAAATTAACATTAAACGGTTGTTCCAACTTAGGCATTTCAACAAAAGATTCAACTTTCCGCCAAACATGATCAATGGTTCTAGGATATTTACTTTTTGCAATTTTGCCCCGGAATAACGAAGTAGCAAGCCATAAAGGATTAACCAAACCTACATATTTACGAATATCCCCTAACAGTTGCTTGCCTAAAGCCAAATGAAGTTTTACAGCATCTGGTCCTGAACCTGTACAATAGTAATTAGGATATTCTTCCAATGCATACTGCATAAAATCAAGCCCTATACAATCTTTACGCAATTTTTGATCAACTATAAGATCGAAACACCAATGGGACTCTTCATAAACTCCCTTATAATAGAATGCCATCTTTGAGTAGAATTCTTGTCCATAAAACTTTCCATCCTTCTCTACTGTCAGAATATCAGAGACAGCCTCAGAATGACGAGCTACCCAAAAGTCTATGATCGACTTCGTGTATCCGCCGCGCTCAGGATAGGTTTGTTTATTATACTCTATAAGTTTTGGTATTTCTTTATAAGTAATATGTTTGAAATTGTACATGACACTAAAACTTTAATATTACACCGCCCCAACTTAAACCAACACCAAAACCTGCGCACATAACCCACATATCTTTGTGAATGACACCAGCCTCTATGCAATTTTTTAAACCTATCATCACAGTAGATGATACGGTATTTCCTGTAGTTTCAAGGTTTACATAATATTTATCCTTTGGTAATGCACACACTTTGCGAATAGTATTGAGCATGAATTTATTTGCCTGATGAAAAAGATAATAATCTACATTATCCTTCTCCATCCTATTTTTATCAAGCACTTGCTTTATCATAGCAGGCACTGCTTCAAGAGTGAAGTTAAAAATAGCACCACCATTCATATATAAATAATCATCATACCACATATGACCTTCATCATCAATAACAGAACTACCAGTCTTTTGGGGCATACGAGCCCCCCCAGTCTTCATAATAAGATTATTTGCACCACTACCATCAGTTCCAAGTGAAAACTCACATATTTGAGCAAATCCTTCAGTTGAAACGAGGCATGCAGCTGCGCCATCACCAAAAATTGAGCGATTACTTTTATCTGACGGATGTAAATATTTGTTATATGTCTCAGCCGTAAGAATTAGCACATTTTTTGCTATTCCTCCCGCAACAAGTCCTTTTGCTACTGCCATACCATAGATACAGCCAGAACAACCAAGATTATAATCAAATGCCCCCGCTGTTGTTGGTATACCTAACCGATCCTGAAGAATACATGCTGATGAAGGGAAATGATAATCTGGACTTTGTGTACAAAGCAACACAAAATCAATCTCTAATGGATCAACACCTGACTCTTCGAATAACTTACGGGCAGCTTTTTCTGCCATATCTGTTGCTGTTTCGTTCATAGCAGCAACATGTCGAGATTTTACTCCAACTTTTTCTGCCACTTTATCCACACTCCATTCAGGAAATTCCTTTAAAAGGTCCTCATTGGTTACTATCATTTCAGGCAGATAATAACTAATTGCTTTTATATATGCCATTATTTTTTACTCCTATCTTAAAACTTCTCAAAGAGTCAATACTCCTTCGCCACCACCACTTATATCTATTGCAGAACCTGTCATCCATGAACTTGCATCACTAAGCAAATAAATTGCAAGATTCGCTACATCTTCTACTTTTCCAAAACGTTTCAATGGATATGTTAATTCTGCTTCTCGTAATTTCTCTTCAGATATTCCGTTCATAAGTATTAAATTAGTCCATACCATACCAGGACAAATACTGTTAACACGAATCATACGAGGTGCCAGCTCAAGTGCAAGACATTTCGCATATGACAAGATAGCCCCCTTTGAGGCACTATATATAGCATTACCTATACTTGGAGCATTTGCAGCGCGAGAAGCGATAAAAACTATAGATGCAGCCTTGTTTATTTTCTTTGCTTTAAGAATAGCTGTTTGTAAAAGAACAGGAGCTTCAAAATTGGGGCGCATCACTTGAGCAACATTCTCTTCCGAAATCATTTTACAAGGTACACGATAACTTACGCCAGCACAGTGTACCACACCATCAAGTTTAGGCAATGCAGCCACCAATGCTTCAATATCTGCCCCATTAGTTAAGTCCGCCTTAATTGCCTGATTTTCACCAGGCAATTGGGCAAGTGTTTCATTCAAACGCTCTTCATTACGTGCAGTAATAACTACATTTGCCCCCATCCTAGCGCAAGAAATAGCAATTGACTTACCTATACCAGCCGATGCTCCTGTTACAAAGATTGTCTTGCCTTGTAACGTAAATGGGTTGAACGTTTCTAACATTACTTATTATTGATAAGATTAAATAGATTTTCCACTGTTATACAACTCTTAATTTCTGCGCCAGTAATAGTTTTACCATACTGTGTTTTAGCCATAGCTATAACTCCCATACCAACAAGTGACCCCCATTCATCAAGATCATGAAAAATGGTCTTTGGTGTAATTTCTGATACATCAGTATCATCAAACAGTTCTGCGAAGTTCGCAATAAATTCATCTAGCTTCATATTATAATATTTTATTAATTTTGTATATTAATGCCTTATCAATTTACTCACTTTCATTATCCATTTCTTCCCAAAAACTCTTATAAGCTTATTCTTCAGTTTATGTAAACGCCAACTTATAGTATTATGATCTATCCATGAACATGAGTAATGGTGAATAGATACTGTATTATCAGTAATAGTGATTATACCTGTAGTAGAATCCATTGGACAGAATACATCACAAGGATACAATATAATGTCTGCAATAATTTGTTTCTTATGTATTTGCTTTAACCCATGTTTGCTCAGCATTTGAGTGGTGTAATCCACTACACTCCCCTCTTCTATGGAAAAATAGGCTTTTGATTCGTAAAAATCGAGCATCTCCCGATAAAAATTTAATCCAGGTTCAGCCCCCAATCCAAGACCAGGAGCAACTCCTAACTTTGCTCTATTTGCTAATTTTTCTTCAGTAAAAGGTCCTTTTTCAAAGGCCATAAAGTTACCTGCCGTCACTATATGTTCCATGTTGCGAATAATTTCAACATCGGTGTCGAAATATAACCCACCTTCATGGTAAAGAATATAAAATCGTACATAATCACTCACAAAGGCATATTTCTTTGCTTCATATGCTCCCATTACATAAGGACAACAATTCACATCAAAATTGCTCTCATTCCATTCTTTTATCTCATAATCGGGAAGGTATTTTTTCCATGACATAATACACTTTTGTGCATCTTTAGGCAAAGGATTACCTCCAAACCAACAGTAATGAATTATTTTTGGTATCATATTATTCCGTAATAAACTACATCCATAAAAAATGTAAATCCAATATGTAACATTAATATTTGTACAACTTTTTTATTTTGATCAGGCCAAATCTCAAGTTTCAGTAAAGGGTATGCAATAACTATAGGATACATAAACCAAGAAAGATAAGCAAAACGATTAGAATTAAGCGAATTAATAACCATAATCCAAAAAGAATTTGAAAATATGTAAGTATTAATTAAAATAATGTATAGTTTATCATATATTTCTCTTTTTATTATCACTATGTACGCCAAATATATAGGCATAACACTATATAATACAAAATCCCAACGAAAGCCTGTATGACTAAACAACTCTGCAAATTCAGAATCAGCTACATTGGTTCCTACATAACCAGCCAAACGGTCATCAAAACCTAAGCTTGCAACAAAACTTGCAATTGTATTCCCAACAGTTAAAGATAAAACTATTGACAGCCCCCACCAAGCTAGTGCCCACTTAAAATCTTTCTTGAGAAAAAAAGCACAATACATACTTAATACTGGCAAAGCTGTACTTTTATGAACACCTATTGCCATGACTGATATAATCATAGATATTATAAATCCTCGTCGTGTTTTGTCTAATAGGTACGAAATTGCAAGTAAAACTATAGAACAAGCCATTCCATTACGTACACCGTTGTAAGTGCAAACAAAAAATGAAAATGCACTTAGGCAGAAAAGCATAGCAATCCATTCATTACATAACTTTAACCTTCTTACCGCAACATACATACAACCCAAATATAGTAAACAACAAAAGGTAAACCATATATCTACAGAAAATCCAGTTGTTGCAAAAAAGTGCTGTAGTTTATCATACAGCCAATCTTCTTGAAAGACTGGTGAAGTAGTTGTTGCAACCTGTTCGTATAATTTTACATATAGATAACTATCTGCCCAATGTCCATTGAAATTCATTCTAAAACCCATTAATAAAGAAAATATAATAATGTAAATTACCATACCATTAGCCTCCCTTTGAGTATATAGAATTGAATTGCTAATTCCGTTGCTCCACTTAATATACTGTACAATGCAAAACAGCATAGTACTCCATAACCATAGATTATGAAATAATAGAGTATAATCCATTACAATAAAGCATATATTTTTTCTACTTCTACCTCATTACCATAGTCATGGACATGAAGATAATCTATTATCGTATCTCTAAGCACTGTATTTTTTATAAAACGAACTATGCCCTTTGCTATTTCTTGTTCATCAAGTGGCACAATCACCCCATCCAATCCGCTTGATACCTGAGACTTGGCGGTAGGATAGTTAGTTATCACTACAGGCTTATACAAAATCTGCGCCTCACGTACTGTAACACTTTTTCCTTCATAAATACTAGGTTGAACATAAATATCACACGCCTTTATGTAAGGATAAGGATTCACTTTTTTTCCAAGTAAAATTATGCGATGCTGCATATTATACTTTTCAAGAGCTGCCTGTATTTTAGAATCATCACCATAACCTACTATATACCACTTGAAATTAAGCCTCATCTTCTCCATTATAGAACAATAATAGGGGATTGCTTCAAAACGTTTAGGAGTTGAAAAGCGACCAATACTCAATATCTTAGTCACACCTGTTTTGTTTGGCATTTCAGCACTTACATCTTCTAAATCAGCCTGTTTCCGCACGAACAAAGGCGATAAGATGTTTTCTATCAGCAGTATTTTATCCTTCAATTCAGGAAACGTCTTAACAAATGCCCTTGTACAATCATTACTAATAGAGGCAATATAATCAAACCCCTCCCATATGGGCAATTCTAAATCACGATTCACAAAAATTGTAGAATAGTCGGTATGAATCCAACACACTTTCTTCTTGGCTTTTACCTTGTTAAGTACAATGTTATGCGGAGCTATAAAACTGATAGCCAGATCATAATAACCAAGATGTTCCAACGAGGGCAACGTATCTATGACATTTGCTACAACATATTGGAATACACTTTCATCTTTAGATAATTCTTCAGACGTCAGAGTCTTAATATACTGCTGGTGCTTATATAATGCCCATAAACGACGTAAGGCAATGCCAATATGTCCCTCTTTTATAATTGATCTAATAGGACGTAACATACAACTATACTCAGGTATCTCTGGCAGCAGATTAACATATTCCGGAACAAGCGACATAAACTCACCCGTATGTTGATACACCATTAGGTCAATATCGACTTTCTCTGGATCAAGGGCTGAGAGCAAACCAAGCAACGCTCTCTCTGCACCGCCAATCTCAAGATAATATATACCAATGAACAATTTTTTCTTTTTCATCTTCTATTTCTATTATTTAATCAGCATGCCACACATACCTACCAGGATTATTGTAGTTTAATACCCTAGCAGGCACTCCTGCTACAGTTGCATTATCAGGAATATCTTTTGTTACCACAGAACCAGCACCAATAGTTACATTATTACCTATATGTACATTCTCAACAATACAAGTCATAGGACCAATATACACATAATCACCAATAATGGCAGGGGTATTGTGATTAGTCCCAATATTCACAAATTGTGAAAGGTTACAATTCTTGCCAATCTTTGTCATTGGATTCACTACCATACACATCCCATCACCAAGACAAAGTCCCTCGCCAATGTCCGTTCTCCATGATATAGCTATTTTATAATAACTGCTATAGAATTTGTATAATACTCTTGCAGGCCAAGCCAACAAAAAATTATTCACTTTGGCCAAACGAAACCATAATAATAGACTCCACAACGGAGAAATGCCTATTAAAGCTCTCCAAACAAAATTACTCCACGAAATATTATAATGAGTATTTTGTCTATAATCACCTCTAAAGTTTGATATAGCTTGTTTAAATGTCATTTTTCTTATATTTATTAACGAAAATATATTGTACAAATGAAAGATAGGCAATAAACGAAATACTTAATGTAAGTACTATCCCAAGAATAGTCTGTACCATGCACATTTTATATAGATATACTACAATTCCACAACAACAGAGTACGCATTATGAAGATATAAATAAGATAAATACCAAAACTTAAATTACTAATCATTACAAAAGACTTTAAACCCCACTCTGACACAACGCTTTTTTTCAAACAAGTTTTTAATTCTACCCAATCATGCAGCAATCATTATTGCAACAGGTATCGATAAATACCAAAAGCATCAAAGGAATCAAGATTTCAACCAAGCACTTTATTCAATATTGGTAGTGGAAGCATTAAAATAAAAATAAGAATCATGGCTATCAATTTAATATCATATTTTGAGAAGTAATACTCCAATAAAAAACAACTTGCATATCCAGTAAAATAATACAATATTTTTACAGACTCAGGATTAATTTTCAATACTAATCCTATATATAAATAAAACAATATTACAAACCATAAACAAAATATATTTCTAACTCACACTTTAATGCTCACCTTATCCAAGATGAAATAACAGGTACAAGCAAATATAAGCTCGTAAGCGTACATAGACCATAACACTACATGTCTCTATCCACTAAAAGGTATTAAAAGTAGAACAACTACTCCTATTTATTTTATTTATATTTAGCAATAATAAAATAATGAAAAACAAATTGTAGGAGCAATTATCTTTCTTATATGTTTCTAAATATCCATCTAACACTATACCTTCTTCACAAGGTACCAACACATCATTCATCATAAAAACAGTAAACAACCAGAAACAACTCAATACCCCAACATCTCCCAACTCTGATTTCTACTATTAAGCATAAGCATATACATTATAATCACCATAAGCAGGCAATAATACGAATTACATCTAGATATATTATTCGCTTTTTCAAATTTAAACTATTTTCTTAATAAGAAATCAATTACATAAGGAAATCATAACATCATTACCAATTAATATAATTTTACATATAAAGTTTACTATTCATCGTATATTTCTATATAACATTCTCAACCAAATCTCACATTTATAGCCTATTTTCATCAATACATTACCTTCAACTTCTCCTTTGTAGAACCATTTTATCGTTCTACTTTCCATAACTAAAGCTTTTCTATGAGGAGTGCTATATCTCTTACGAATTTCATTCAATGCTTCTGCCTTATATTCAAGCTGTATACCACAATACATTCCATACCACATATTCAACTGCATATGATAAAACTCCATGAAATATTCTTCAAAAACTGAATGTTTACGAAGGATATTTTCGGTATAGTCTGGCACATATACCATATCAAGCATCACACGACCTTTACGCGACGATGTTTGTGTACTACTAATACGATAGGCATATTTACGTTGCGGTAACAAAGCTATACGGTTGAGGCATGCAGTTGTAAGCCAATGTACGGGCTGATCTTGTTTTGTACGACCTTCAGGAAAGTGGATACCCAATTCACGGATTGAACAAGTTTTAAATAATCGCACCCATGTGAATGCCATACGCTGTATAAGGGTGTGTCGGTCATCAGGAGATACACCAAGCAAAGAAGATACCGCATCTTTAGATACAAAGTTAAAAAGATGTTCTCCAAATTCATAATAATCCCACATTACAACATCAGCATCCTCTTTAACAGCAAGATTATATGCTTTTTCCATCAAATCAATATCCATCAGGTCATCACCATCAACGAAACATACATAGTCACCTCTGGTAAGTTTAAGAGCTGTGTTGCGAGAGACTGCCAAACCTTCATTTTTCGATTTTTCAATCAAGCGAATACGGCTATCTTGCGCTGCATACTCGCGTAAAATATCTACAGTTCCATCAGTAGAAGCATCATCTATACAAAGAATTTCAATCTCTTTTAGTGTCTGCCCTACCATACGATTGAGCGACTCACGCAAATATGGGGCAACATTATACGTAGAAAGTGCTATAGTTACTTTCATTTTACAACTATTTTTAGCAACATTCGTACCACCCAATACTGTTTTACCTTTAACGCAATAGCTATAAGTTTAAACACCTTGGGCATTTTTTTTATATTCATATCTTTAAGGGCTTTATGCAAATCGGGATAATGCATAATTTGCTCAGCCACATCTATACGAACCGGCTTATTTGCATAAATGCCTAACAGATGTTCTATACTACCATTTACACATTGCGTAGCTATGCTCTGCTCATAATGGAAACCATGACGTCTATTAACCTCGAAGAGTATCTGCATAGATTCAAAGTGTTGTTTCCATTCACCTTCACGCACCGAATGCATGATACTGCCTTCGTTCTGCCAATAGTTATAAAGTACATCATTAATGGCACAAAAGCGTGGTCCTGCCTCTAAACAATGCAGGTTAAACAACCAATCTTCGGCTCTCACACGATTTTCAGGTATTGTAATACCTGCGCTACATAACCAAACTCGGTCCACAAACTTAGTACACAAACTTGATACACCGGCATTATTACCCTCAAAATAACGACATAACACTTCTTGACGCAACTGATTCTGAGTCATTATGCAATTACACGTAAAACCATGATGGGACACTATTCGTTTATTGCCTAATATGGTGGCAAAATTGCACATTACAATATTTGCCTGATATTTTGTTGCAACATCATACATACACTGCATCATACAAGGTTCTATGGTATCATCAGAATCTACAAAACTTATATACCTACCTTGCGCATTCTTTATACCTACGTTACGAGCATGTGCCGGACCTGAGTTTTTCTGATTGATCAGTTTAATACGACTATCTTTATTAGCATACTGCTCAATAATCTGTACACTATTATCTGTACTACCATCATTTACAAGCAACAATTCCCAGTCCTCATACGTCTGTGCCTGAACAGAAGCTATAGTACGAGGCAAATATTTTGCTGCATTATATACAGGAACTACTATTGATATTTGAGGCATATTATTCACTTGATAATATAATTTTTAATATTTATTTATATGATTATCATATCTCATTCTTAATGACGTAAAAAGCTCCACTTCTCAATTATTTTTGCTCTAACATTATGCGGTAAGACAAATAAGAATGTAATGATTCCTATAGACAAAATATAACCTGAAGTAATTCCTACAACTCTCCAAATAGAACTATTAAATTGTTGTTGAATAAAAACAAATGGAATAGTCAATATTCCAACTATCAACAAAGATGTAATCATAGAAGAGAATAACTGACGAACTGATAAAGATGAAATATTATACTTGGCAATAAAAATATTCACTACTACCATAGCCGTTCCCCCAAATACACTCAAAATATATGCCCATATCGGATTTTGTCCGTTTGAATACAATAAATACAAAATAGGTAATTGAATAACACTTATACTGCCCGATATATAACTTAAGTATTTAATGCGACCAGTTGCATGAATAGCCACTATTAATATTCCATTACTTGCAGAAAATAATGAAGCTATAAACATCCATTGACAGAATAAAACAGCATAGGGAGGAACAATGTCTAACCACAGGTGAAACACATAATCAGCTTCTAATACAAAAGGGATAGTACAACAAGCTTGAAGCAAGATTATGTATTTAATGCCTTGTGACATCAAATTCTGCATGGCAATACAATCTTTTTGCGCATAATTCTTAATTATCTGTGGTCTGAGAGCCAACGTGATATTACTTGTAAATCCTGACAATGTACCACTAACCACAGAAGCTATTGAGATACCAGCATTGAGAGTAACTCCAAAAAACATATTCACAAGAAAGTTTATGCCTTGTTGTTTAGCTACAACACAACCATTCCCATACAAATCCCATCCACAAAATTTCAGCATTTTATTTACTATTTCTTTATCCCATGTCAAAGTCAAATGGGACTCCTCGTAATAGTGAATACAATACCATCTATAATACATTGCTATTCCGAATGACACAGCAAAATATAAAGCAGCATAAAGTATAAGTTTGTCTATTGTAATAACCATTAGTAAATATACTATTAGCAGCTTTAACAAAACATTAGCAATCTCTATATACGCATACAAATCCATATCTTCATGTGATATGACACTTGCATTATACGGAACCTGTGTTATTCCCAAAACAGCTGAAGCTACAGAGAATTGATATACCCAAAAAGCAGCATCCATACGAACGTCAGGAATAACTAACTTATTATATAAAAACCATAGCCCAACGGTTTCTGCCAATACAAAAATAATGACCGCTATTATCAAATGTACCCAAAATGCAGAAACAAAAGTTTCTTTTAACTTTCCTTCTATTCCCCTTCCTAATTCATATGTCAGGAAACGAGAAGTTGCACCACTCATAGATCCATTAAGAAATCCCATAAATGCTACAATACCACCCACAACGCCATATATACCGTAGTCTGACACTCCCAACACTTGTAATACAACACGGCTGGTATAAAGACCTACAAGCATAGTGATACCCATGCGTATGTATAGCATCATTGTATTTCTAGCTATACGTTTATTATTTGATTGTATGTCGCTTGACATTATAATTATTTCACAAATAAATTATATCTACTTTCAAATTTTCAAAAATCCGCTATCGCACTATTTTTTATAAAACACTTTATACCACTCTGAGAACTTTCTCAAACCTAGCCTCAATGAAGTAGACGGCTTGAACCCAAAGTCCTGTTCTAATGGAGTTGTATCTGCATAAGTCACAGGTACATCGCCAGGCTGCATAGGTACAAGTTCCTGATGTGACTCAAAATCATAATCGGCAGGAAGAACATTGGCACGAATAAGCTCCTCTCCGAGAATTTGCACGAAGTCTAGAAGATTTTCTGGTTTGTTATTTCCAATATTATACACTTTGTAAGGCGGGATGGGTAACCCATCCTCACCGTTCTTGCGTTCAGGCGCTTTTGCCATAATACGTATTACACCTTCCACGATATCATCAATGTATGTAAAGTCACGCATACAGTTGCCATAATTGAAGATTTTAATAGTTTCACCCTTTAAGAATTTATTAGTAAAACCAAAATACGCCATGTCTGGACGACCTGCAGGACCATAGACTGTAAAAAAACGAAGCCCTGTGGAAGGAATATTGTATAACTTGGAATAAGCATGAGCCATCAATTCATTACTCTTCTTTGTTACAGCGTAGAGTGACACAGGATTATCAACCTTATCATCTGTACTATATGGTACCTTTTTATTACTACCATAAACACTTGACGATGAAGCATAAACCAGATGTTTCACTCCTTCAGCATCATTGTCATAACTATGACGACATGCTTCAAGGATATTATAAAAACCAATAAGATTACTTTCAATATAAGCATCTGGATTACTGATACTATATCGTACTCCAGCTTGAGCTGCAAAGTTGACTACAATTTCAGGTTTGTACTCAGCAAAAAGTCTGTCAATAAGTCCTTTATCAGCAATATTACCTTTTATAAAAACAAAACGAGTTCCATATTTAGCAAGTTTCCCAAGACGCCATTTTTTGATATTTACATCATAATAGTCATTAACATTGTCAATACCTATAACTGTTGTTTCTAGCTGCTCTGCCAATATACGTAAGCAAAGGGCACTACCAATAAAACCTGCTGCACCGGTTACTAATATATTCATTGTCTTAATATAAGTTCAAAAACTTGTGCAATTATAATATAGAAATATCAGTCTCTCTTGAAAATATCTCTAGTATATACTTTTTCAATCACATCATCAAGATAAGAGTCATAACGATTAGCTATGATGGCATTACTTTGTGCCTTAAAAGTAGAAAGATCATTAATTACTTCAGAACCAAAAAATGTACTACCATCTTCAAGTGTTGGTTCATAGATAACTACTTTTGCACCCTTAGCTTTGATACGCTTCATTACACCTTGAATTGAACTATGGCGAAAATTATCACTATTAGACTTCATTGTAAGACGATATACACCAATAGTTACCTCTTTTTCCTTATTAACATCATAGGCGCTATTGCTTTCGTATGCTCCTGCAATTTGCAATACACGATTTGCTATAAAGTCCTTACGAGTGCGGTTACTTTCAACAATAGCTGTCATCATATTCTGAGGAACATCTGCATAGTTAGCAAGCAACTGTTTAGTATCTTTTGGTAGACAATACCCTCCATAACCAAAACTTGGATTATTGTAATGACTTCCGATACGTGGATCAAGACCAACACCTTCAATGATAGCTTGTGAATCAAGACCTTTTATCTCAGCATAAGTATCAAGTTCATTAAAATAACTAACACGAAGAGCTAAATAAGTATTTGCAAAAAGTTTTACAGCTTCTGCTTCCTTCATACCCATAAAGAGAGTAGTAATATTTTCCTTAATAGCTCCTTCTTGAAGAAGAAATGCAAATTTCTTTGCATATTCTTCCGCTTTTGAATTTCCAATAGCATTAATTGCGGCATTCTCTTCTGAATATTCTATACCATCAATTAACTTCGGATATCCTACAATAATACGACTCGGATAAAGATTATCATAAAGAGCTTTACTCTCACGCAAAAACTCTGGAGAAAAAAGAAGATTAAACTTCTTTTCCCTTAATTCTGGTTTATGCGAAAACTGTATAGCATATTTCATATACAACGAACGAGTATATCCCACAGGAATAGTAGACTTTATGACCATAACTGCATCTGGATTAATAGCAAGTACAAGATCTATCACATCTTCAATATGATGCGTATCAAAAAAATTCTTTTGTGGATCATAATTAGTCGGTACGGCTATTACTACAAATTCTGCATTTTCATAAGCTTCTTTACAATTAAGTGTCGCTCGCAAATTAAGTTTTTTTTCTGCAAAATACTTTTCTATATACTCATCTTGAATAGGAGATCTTTTTTGATTAATAAGTTCAACCTTTTCAGGAATGACATCTACTGCTACAACCTCATTGTGTTGAGCCAAAAGGGTAGCTATTGACAAACCAACATACCCTGTTCCTACTACTGCTATTTTCATACAAAAAATGCTTAACTTATTCTAATAGTTATTATTTTCTGATTTTCTCATTCAGCAAATTCTGAAAGAAAATCAACGAATGAGTGTCGTTACCACGCAGCGTGTACATGCCTGCCTCTTGCAGGGCTTCCGCTTTTTTCTGCACATGCCTGCCATACATGCCTGCCAACGAAGGTATATTCAGCTGAAATGCTACTCCTGCCTGCTGTAAAGCTTTATAATCTGCCATTTGCATATATTCGTAGCGTTCGGGATGTGCCAGCAACGGATGATAACCTTTCTCCTGAATATGCTTCAACATAGAAAGCAATCTCATAGGAGGATTGAAATAGGAGGTTTCCACCAACAGATAACGTTTTTCTTCGTGCAGAGGAAGGATATCGTCTGCCTCCAAACGCCGGACAAAAAGATTGTCCAGCATATATTCCGCTGCCAGTTCCAGCCGGATATTTCCCCGATAACTTTCGCACAACGTTCTGAAACGGGTCTTTAAAGCATCGGTGGTATTGGGAATATCTTCCATGATATGGGGGGTGAGCCATAGCTTACGAATGCCCTGCCGCTCCATCTCTTCCAAAATACGAAGAGACTCTTCGGCAGTGCGCACACCGTCGTCCACCCCCGGAAGGAGGTGGCTGTGACAATCGGTCATACCCTGCAGGATGCCTTTAGAAGATACGGATATGTATCTGGAGAACGGCCACATAAAAAACTATTTACCGCTATGATAGTAAGAACCGTAATGATAGCCGTAACGGTAACTGTAACGACCGTGGCTGCGTTCGGTTCCATTCAGAATCATGGCAAGATTCTTGAAACGCTTTTCGCGATAAATATTTTCCAGTTCGGAAAGCATGGAGCGTTCCAGCAAGCCGGCACGAACCACAAAGAGGGTACGGTCTGTCGCTTTCTCGATAATCTGTGTATCTGCCACAATGTCTATGGGAGGACAGTCCACAAAGATATAGTCATAGCGGGTGCGGAGCTGTGCAAGCAGTCCGGCAAATTTTCCGTTTTCCAACAACTCTGTGGGATTGGGAGGCACGGTACCTACCGGAATCATCTTCAGATTGGCATATTTATCGTGTGACACCAAAGTTTCTTCCCAATTGCCGACACGTCCGCTCAGGTAGTCACTCAATCCCTGTTGGGGAGAGTTGATATAGGCAGAAAGGGAGCCGTGACGCAAATCGCCGTCAATAAGCAGTACTTTTTTCCCTTTGAGGGCAAAACTGATTGCCATATTTGCCGACAGATAAGACTTACCGCTGCCCGGATTGAACGATGTGATAGCAAATGCCGTAGCTTCCGCAGTGTTGGATACCATAAAATCAAGATTGGAACGCAACACACGGAAGGCTTCGTTAATGACGTTCCGATTTCCTTCTTCCACCACAACGACACGCTTATTACGAAGCGGTTTCCGTCCGAAAATGCTTTTTTTCTCACAACCGTACAAAGGAATTTCACCGACCAGCGGAAGACTCAGATGTTCCAAGTCCTTTCGTCCGCGCACCTTGCTGTTCATGTTTTCTTTCAGAAAGATGACACCTGCAGGCACTGCCAGTCCGAACGCAAAAGCCATCAGCAATATGTTCATTTTCTGCGGAGAAACCGGTGCCATGCTACCGCGAGGAGCTGTAATTACTCTTGTATTGTAAGCAGTGAATGCCTGTGAAAGTTCGTTTTCCTCACGCTTTTGAAGCAGGTAAAGATAAAGCTCCTCTTTTACTTTTTGCTGACGTTCCACACTGAGCAGGTATTTCGCCTGACTCGGATTGGAAGCCAACTGGCTGGTAGTGGTTACTTCCTGCTGACGGATGCTGCGTATCTGGGTATTCAGAGAAACTATCAGATTGTCTACCGACTGAATAATGGTGCGCTGCATACTCTGCAAAGAACTGGCAAGGTCTTTCACCAACGGATTCTTCTCGCTACTGTTGGCTATCAACCGGTTGCGGTTCAACACCATATTGTTGTACTCGCTTATCTGACTCTCAATATTGGAATTGGCGATGCCCGAATTGGTAGGCAACGGCTGACTCAGACTCTTTTCTTTCAATTCTTTCAGAATATACCGAGCGGTGGAAAGCTGAGTGTTCAGTGTAAGCAGTTCTTTTTTGTTCTCTGCCGACTGAGCCATGTAAAGGCTGGATGCCGCCTGAACATCGGGTAACAAGTGTTCGCTTTTGAAGCTGGAAATATTCTCGTCCACATGTCCCAACTCGCTTTCGATTACACTCAAACGGTCGCCTATGAACTGAGAGGTGCTGACGGCAATCTGGTTCTTGTCTTGTATCCACTTTTCGTTGTACACCTCTATCAGGGTGTTCAGTATGTCTTCTGCCCTGGCTATGGATGTATCGTTGATGCTCATATTAATGATGGTGGCTTCCTTGCTGCCCAATTCGACACGCAATGCATTAAGATAACGGTCGGCTGCACCATCTGCTTTGCCTATGGCATAACGGATGGAAGTGCCGATGCAGGCATCGCTATAGAATTTGGTAGGAGAAATGAACAAAGTTCCCGCTGCAGTCTGTATGGAGTCGCCCATCCTGCCGGCAAAGGTATTTTCCGATTCCACTCCGGCAACCTTCAGACCGGAAATGGTGAAGGCGTCCTTGGAATCAATCCGAATGGTGAAGCTGACCGGTTTTTCCATCACCTCACCAAATGTCACCGCCACGGGATTTGCCTTATATAAATCTACATTTTTAAGTCCTTTGCGCACAGTGTAAGTTTCGTTCAGCCTCAACCGGCGAACCACTTCGGTCATCAATGCGGGAGACTTTAACGTAAACAGCTCGTTATTGATATTGGTATTTGACCTGAATATACCCATATCGGAAAACTCGCTCATGGCTCCACCCGAAGAACCGCTTTTAGAATCGTCTTTTACCAAAATTGCCGCACTGCGGGTATAGATGGAAGGAGTGCTCATCAGACGTAGCACTGCCACAGACATGGTGACAAAGAGAGAAAGAACAAACCAGCGCCATTTGGGAACAAACAGTCCCCACAGGTCTTGTATCCGTATAAAATCGTCGGCAGGCTTGCCGGCGGCAGCTTTTTTTTCTATCATATATAATACAATGTAAAAGATTACTTAAATATCAACACGCCCAATGAAGTGAGGAAAGAAGCAATGGAAATCCACATCGAAACAGACTTCACACTGTTCTCGTTCAGAGTAGACTGTCCGGCACGCACCTTGTTGGGCTGTACATAAATCACATCATTCTGTTTCAGATAATAAACGGGAGAATTAAACACCTCTTTCGAACGAAGATCTGCCCAATGAGTGACACGCTCTCCGTTTTCTTCACGGATAACGAACACTGCATCACGCTTTCCGTAAATACTTAAATCACCTGCCATACTGATGGCTTCAAGCAAAGTGATTTGGTCTTTGGTAATGCTATATTTACCCGGTGACTTGACTTCGCCCAACACCGAGAAATAAAGGTTCATAAATTCAACCGTCACAACAGGGTCTTTTACCAAATTCTCGTCTATCAATTTCTGCTTCACCAAAGCGGCAATCTGACTCTTGGTCATACCGGCAATATGAAGTGTGCCCAATACGGGAAAGTCAATGTTTCCTTTGTCATCCAGCGTATAACCAGATACCTCTCCCCCACTGCTTACCCCTCCTGTTCCCACACGTGCCTGAGCCCTTGTCAGATTGAACAATGCCGCCAACTGCGGGTCCTTACTTGACACAAGAATGGAAATCTGGTCTTTGGGCTGCACGGTAATGTCTCGTGCGCCACTGATAACCTCAGGCTGATTTACATTGATGTCTTGAAAATAGAGAATCTCCTTGGAAGTGTTGCAGGACATCAACAACACTGCCATAAGAAGCATGCTTAAAAAATGTTTTTTCATAAATTATATATTCTGTACAGTTTTATTTCCTAGATAAAATTTAATTATCATTCAAAAAATGATAGTTCTATGATTTAATTAAAAAAGTTCAATGAAAAATTATATTCTTTCCAGATAGGATCCCGGAATGTAAGTAGTAGCTAAAGAAAATGCCCCTTCCAGACGCACCACAACCCGCTTATGCCCTTTGATGCGAATCAATTCGCCTTCTATACCCGCAAATTCGCCTTTTATAACGCGCACCCGGTCACCCTGACGAAGGTTTTCATTAAGCACTTGAACTGCATCTTCCGAAAAATCAAGCAAAAACATAAAATCACGCATCTGCTTGTCGGGGACCACCAACAGTTGGCGGGTCTCCAAGTTCAGGAGATAATTCATGGATAATTTATATTCATTAACCAATGAAAGACAAGTGTTATAATCTGAATGGATAAATATTAAATTGGGTATAACGGGCTTTTCTACTTTGACTTTCTTCCCTCCTTTTTCTTTTATAACGGTTCGGAAAGGTATATAATGCTCTATACCCAACCGCTCCAAGAATTGCTTGATTTTCTTTTCTGCAGAAAATTTTGTTTTCGCTGCGAACCATTTGATCAGCTGCACTTTTTCTTTGTTTGTCGTCATGTTCAAGTACGCTTCGCGTCATCACCCCTTTGGAAGGCAATTTTATAAAAGATTCAATAAAATGAATCAAACTTTTTGTATCACCTCTTACACAGAGGTGATACGGGCCTCAGAACACCTTCTGAGGGGCATGAAAAGCCTTTCTAAGCTCCTTATATAGAGAAAATATAGATTTTATTCAATTTTTAACTCAAAGCTGTAGATTAAATTATCTTTACTTTATAAATGGCTTTTCAATAAAGAAAACTCACTTGATTTAGAAAAAACATCTGGTTTCATTCTTTCTTTTATAGAAATAAATATTAACTTTGCAGCGAATTATAAACCTTATTGTACTTCCTCTGTGTAAGAGGTGATACAAAGTCCATAAGTTTCAAATCGATGATAAAACCTTATGGTTAGCTTCATCCATCACTACTTGACTCAAAGAAGCTAAATAAATACGTGTTGTTTTTTCTGAAGTATGTCCCATGCCCTCACTTATTACAGATAGTGAAACACCATTTTCACGAGCGATGGAAGCCCAGGCGTGGCGCGGCACATAAGTCGTGAGATGCAGATGAGGAATATCCAACAACTTTTCTATTTTTTTAAGCTGTATATTCTGATAGCGTAATGCATTATAATATTGCACCTGTATGTTTCTAGGATTATCCGAATGAAGAATCGGTAATACATAATCGGAATCTTTAGTGAATGAACTGTATCTTTCTATAATTTCTGCCATGCAAGATTCAAGTCCGATAACCAGTTTCTGCCCCGTTTTTTTACGGTGATAGGTGATGGTACCTTCTTTTATATTCTCTTTACACAGATGGGCCATATCTACGAAAGCCATGCCACGTGTATAGAAGCTGAACATAAATAAATCACGGGCATAAGCCAGCTTCTTCTTGTGACTTAAATCCAGGTTTCTGAGCAGGCGTAATGCTTCTATCGTCAAAGCACGTTTTTGAGTCTTATCAATCCCTGTATATACCTCTTCAAAAGGACGTTGCTGCACTGTCAAGTTTTTCTTAACAGCCTTATTATATACAGCACGCAATACACGCATATAAAAAGAAGAGGTGTTTGCCACCACACCACGCTGTTTCAGCCAAGACTGATAACTCTGTATCAGTTCTGAAGTAACCTCTTCGATGCCGAGGTCTTTCCCTCTACGGAAGTTGAAAAAACTGTTTAAGGTACATGAATAGGAAACGGCGGTCTTAAACTGCCCGTTTTGCAGCAGAAGCTCTTTCTGCTCATTCATAAAAGAAAAAAATGAATTGTTACACATAAAATTATTGATTTTAATAAACAACACCGACATGGTGCTGCGGAATTAAATGTATAACAACGATTGCGGTAAAAAAAAGATTCGTTTATTTAAATTCTTAACAATCAAAAAAGTCCGAAACACTCGTTTCGGACTTTTTATATGTATGACCTCATTACTCAACTTCCGGGGTTATCAGTTTATAACCTTTGCCGTGAATATTGATAATTTCGATAGAGTCGTCTTCCTTCAAATGCTTACGCAATTTAGTGATATATACATCCATGCTTCGGGCATTGAAGTAATTATCATCAATCCAAATAGTTTTCAAAGCAAAGTCACGTTGCAGAATTTCATTGGCATGCGCACAAAGCAAGCCCAACAATTCGGATTCCTTAGTGGTAAGCTTGGTATTCTTGCCATCAATAGACAGAATTTGTTTCTGAGTATCGAAAGTAAAACGGCCAATCTTATAAATGTTACTCTCCTTATTTCTCTTACCACGCACACGACGCAGGATAGCTTCAATACGGAAAGTTAATTCTTCCATACTAAACGGTTTGGTGATATAATCATCAGCACCGATTTTAAAACCTTCCAGAATATCTTCTTTCAATGTCTTTGCAGTTAAGAAGATAATAGGAATTTCAGCATTTGCAGCACGAATTTCCTGTGCCAGAGTGAAACCATCCTTTTTAGGCATCATCACATCCAATACACACAAATCATACTTGTTCTTCAGGAAAGCCTTGTAGCCGGCATCACCATCCGGGCAAAGTTCGGCCGAGTAGCCTTTTGCCTGCAAATATTCTCTCAATAGCATGCCAAGATTCTCATCATCTTCGCATAACAAGATACGCAATTTCTCGTCCATATTATTCATTTTTTAATAAAGGTAATACAATTATAAATTTTGTTCCTACATTCAGTTCACTTTCAGCACGTATAACGCCCTTGTGGTCCTGAATTATTTTCTTCACGTATGCCAAGCCCAAACCGAAGCCTTTCACATCGTGCAAATTACCGGTATGTACCCGATAAAACTTATCAAATATCTTTTTCAGGTTTTCTTTCTTGATGCCGATACCGTTATCCTGTATCGAAATGTAAAGTTTACCCGATTCGTTCCATGTACGGATGTTCAGCAGCAATTCTCCTTCCGGTTTCTTATACTTCACTGCATTGTCAAGCAGGTTGAAGATTACATTCGTAAAGTGCATTTCGTCCACAAATATATCAGGATTCTCTGCATCCAAACTGGAAGTTATTTTTCCGTTATACTTTTCTACTTTCAACGTAAAAGTATTAACGACTCCCGCTATCAGCTCATTTGCATTCACTTCCTTCATCTTGAGTGTTGCCTTCTGTCTTTCGAACATTGACATCTGCAATACTTTCTCTACCTGAAAACGCAAACGTTTCGTCTCGTCATTGATAACTCCCGAAATATGCTGGAACATAGCCGGAGACTTACCCACCGCCGGATCTTTCAACATCTGTGCTGCCAACGAAATGGTAGAGATAGGTGTCTTAAACTCATGTGTCATATTGTTGATGAAATCATTCTTTATCTCTGTCAGCTTCTTCTGGCGGAAGATGATGTAGATAGTAAAGATGAATGTCACAAGCAATACAAACGTAAAAATGAGTGACGGTATCATAAATTTAACAGAACTGAATATGTAACTGTTCAAATCAGGGAAGTGAACATTTACCATTCCCATTCGTGCGGGCGGATCATTTTGGAATATGACCTTGCGGTACATGCTCTCGCTACCCTCGTTCGTATAGTCGGGGCAATGATAAGCCTCTGTTCCCTCACGATCTGTCACTGTAAAATGATACGGAATATCAATGCCGTTATTTAACAGTTCCGTCTTTATAAACAAATCCAACTGCTTAAAGTTAACACGCTCTTTAAGCGGTTTATCACTGGCTGTGCGCAAAATAGTATAAACCACTTCGTCCAACAATGCCCGTTGGTATACATATCTCTCCTTTATGATTTCCTGCAATGCCCTGGCTGTTTGCGGGATATTTTTACCGGTAGAGATAATTGCCTTGGGAACATTGGCCGGGCGGTTTGTACTAATCTTCATCTTGAGTTCGAAAGTGGAATACCCGTCCAACCCGTCCGAAGATACAGCATAATGCTGTGTATGTGCGACCAATTCGTTTTCCTCTTTTCCTTCTTTGGCGGCCTGCTGCCGGTATAATTGGGCAGCTCTTTCGGTAGCAACAACATCATCCTCCAGATATTTCTTTGTTTCCACCAACTCAATATTCCTGCACGCCTGATCCAAACTGCGCCGAACCGATTCATCAAATTGTTCCCTGCGCATCTTCACCATTTCCTCAATATAGCTCACTTGCAAGTAAAGCAAACTCAGAAATGAGAGCCCCATTACAATTCCTAATATCCAAATAGTAGACTTTTTCATGCCAGCAAAATTAAAAGCGTTAAACCTTATTACATAACGGATTAACCAAATTTAAACGGCAATTCTCTATAATTAACCGAAAAAGTCATTTAAACTAATAATCTGACTACTATAACAAAATTAACGCCGCTTGGTTTGCAAAAATAATAAAAAATTAAGTTCAAAACCAAATAATAAACCTAAAAGTTTAAGGTTACTTAAATAAAAAGGAACGCTTTTTTAACGAAAAGCGCTCCTTCTAGATATCATTTCTTACAGTTTACGTTATTCATCCTTATTTTCATTCGCCTCAAATTCTTTCATTAATTTATCCTGAACATCGCCCGGAACAAGTTCGTAGCTGGCAAATTTCATGATGAATGAAGCGCGCCCGCCGGTAAGTGAGCTCAAGGAAGTGGAATAAGAAGACATTTCCTTCAAAGGTACTTTGGCAACCAATTTCTCATAACCGTTTTCGCTGCTCATACCCATAATCATACCGCGACGACCTTGCAAATCGCTCATTACATCGCCCATCTTATCACTTGGAACGAATACTTCAACATCATAAATAGGTTCCAGAATCTTAGGACCTGCATTCTTGAATGCTTCACTGAAGGCATTACGTCCGGCAAGCATAAAGGAGATTTCGTTGGAATCTACCGGGTGCATCTTGCCATCGTAAACAATCACACGGACATCACGTGCATAAGAGCCGGTCAACGGTCCTTGCTCCATACGGCTCATAATACCTTTCAAAATAGCCGGCATGAAACGGGTATCAATGGCACCTCCCACTACACTGTTAATGAATACTAATTTACCGCCCCATTCCAATGGAACTTCTTCGGTACCCTTCACATTTATCTTGAATTCCTGTCCGTTGAACTTATATGTATCGGGAACAGGCATGCCTTCATAATAAGGTTCTACGATAAGATGAACTTCACCAAACTGTCCGGCACCACCCGATTGTTTTTTATGGCGATAATCGGCACGGGCTGCTTTGGTAATTGTTTCACGATAAGGAATCTTCGGCTCTTCAAATTTAATCTGCAACTTTTCGTTGTTCTCCAAACGCCATTTCAGCGTACGCAGGTGGAATTCACCCTGTCCGTGAACGATAGTCTGTTTTAACTCCTTAGACTGTTCGATTTCCCAGGTGGGATCTTCTTCACGCATACGGTTCAGTACGACCATCATCTTTTCCACATCCGCCTCATTCAGCGGCTTGATAGCGCGAGAATATTTAGCATTGGGATATTTAATGAAATTGAAACGGTTATCGCAATCTTTACCGTTCAGTGTGTTACCGGTTTTTACATCTTTCAGCTTCACTGTACAACCGATATCACCGGCACGCAGTTCTTCAACGGGGATACGGTTTGCACCGGCGCATACAAAGAGCTGTGCCATACGTTCCTTTGAGCCACGATCCGCATTTGTCAAATCATCACCTTCATGCACGGTTCCGCTCATCACCTTGAAATATTGAACTCCGCCAATATGCGGTTCAACGGCTGTTTTAAAGAAATAAAGTGAAGTAGGACCTTCAGCATCCGGTTCTACCACCTCACCTCTGGTATTATGTACTTTGGGCATTTCATCTACAAACGGTACAACATTTCCCAAAAATTCCATCAGTCGGCGAACACCCATATCTTTACCTGCACACACACAGAATACGGGGAACATGCCACGTGCCGCCAATCCTTTACGGATGCCTTCACGCATTTCATCTTCAGTCAGTGATTCCGATTCAAAGAATTTCTCCATCAACGTTTCATCGTGTTCGGCAGCAGCCTCAACCAATGCTTTGTGCAGCTCCATCGCCTTTTCTTTTTCCGAATCCGGAATTTCTTCGATGGTGGGTGCACCACCTTCAGGACCCCATGAATATTTCTTCATCAGCAGCACGTCAATCAGCTCGTGGAAATTAGGTCCGGTCTCAATCGGATATTGTACAGGAACTACTTTAGAACCATAGATGGTTTGCAACTGTTCCAATACATTATCATAATCACACTTTTCATTATCGAGTTGGTTCACCAGGAAGATGACGGGTTTACCCAGTTTTTCTGTGTAGCGGAAATGGTTTTGTGTACCTACTTCAGGACCGTATTGTCCGTTCAGCAAAAGAATAGCAGTATCTGTTACATTCAATGCAGTAAGTGCGGCACCTACAAAGTCGTCACTTCCCGGACAGTCAATTATATTAAGTTTCTTTCCGTTCCATTCTACATGATAAACGGTAGAGAACACTGAATAACCATATTCTTGCTCTACCGGAAAATAATCACTAACCGTGTTTTTGGCAGTAATTCTGCCGCGACGTTTTATAATACCACTCTCAAAGAGTAATGACTCTGTGAGGGTGGTTTTACCTGATCCATCATTGCCAAGGAGTGCAATGTTCTTAATTTCGTTAGTCTGATATACTTTCATGATATCTAAGATTTAATTATTAACAAACGGATATGTGTCTCATATCTCCTTAAAAGTGGAGCGCAAATTAGGAAATAAAGACAAAAAAAACAACCTCAAGGCAGGTGTTACTAAACTATGTTTTACGGCAGGGTTATCAGGTCCTTAAACGTTATGTCCTCTTATTCTTGGCCTTAATTCCATATATTCTTACGATAATCCCTCAAATAAATATAAATATCAGTTCGATACCGCGAAAAGCAATGATAGTTTTCGTAGTTTTGCACATTATTTTAATATATGGCCGGACTCTATTTACATATTCCCTTTTGCAAACGACGTTGCATCTACTGCGATTTCTTTTCCACCACCCAAAGCGAAAAGAAAACAGCTTATGTATCTTCCCTGTGCCGGGAACTGGAAATGCGCAAAGATTATATCGGAGGAGAAACAATAGAAACCATCTACTTCGGTGGGGGGACTCCTTCACAACTGTCACAAGAGGACTTTATCAGCATATTTTCCCATATATATAAGGTATACAATGTGGAGCCCGATGCCGAAATCACACTCGAAGCAAATCCTGACGATCTGACTCCGGAATATATCACCATGCTCCGCAGCCTGCCATTCAACCGCCTGAGTATGGGAATCCAGACTTTTAACGAGGATATGTTGAAACTATTACAGCGTCGTCACACTGCAGACCGGGCTATCCATGCTTTTAACAACTGCCGCCGGGCAGGATTTCATAACATCAGTATCGACCTGATGTACGGACTCCCCGGTGAAACACTCGATTCGTGGCAAAAAGACTTGGAGCAGGCAGTAAACCTGCATCCCGAACACATCTCCGCTTATCATTTGATATACGAAGAAAATACTGCTTTGTGGAAACTCCGCGAACAACACAAAGTAGCCGAAGCAGATGAAGACTTAAGCGTTTCTTTGTTCGGTACACTCATCGACAGCCTGAGTGCCGTCGGATATGACCATTATGAAATATCCAACTTCTGCCTGCCCGGATTGCATTCCCGCCATAATTCCAGTTACTGGACCGGAAAGAAATACCTGGGTTGCGGACCGTCGGCACATTCCTACAACGGCATCTCGCGTCAATGGAATATTGCTTCGCTGAATGAATACATCAAAGGGATAGACGGCGGGATACCGGCATTCGAGATTGAAGAGCTCGATTTGTACACCCGCTATAATGACTTTGTAATCACCGGTATCCGCACCAAATGGGGAATGCCGCTATCCAAGCTTCGCAGAGAATATGGTGAAGAACTGTACGCCTATTGTCTGCGCATGGCACAGCCTTATCTGAAACAAGGAACACTGGAAATAGTCAATGATACGCTAAAACTGACACGCCCGGGTATTTTCATTTCAGATGGCATAATGAGTGACATGCTCCGTGTAGAAGACTAGATGTAAGGTATCATTCTTTTTCATAATATCTCACCCAATCGACCAGCATCTCCACCGGCAAATCCTTCGGGTCCACGCCTCCTACCCATGAACCACCCAGCTGCATATCTATCAGCAAATAATAAGGCTGATAAAAGGGATACTGCCCTTCTTTGTCAGTACTTATCCGCGGATAGGTGAACGTGTAATCATGGTTAATGGCAAAGACCAAGCTGTCAGGATAAATATCTACCGAGTAAATGTTATATTCATCAGGATTTATCTTATTGATGCCGCCATGAGGAGGAGTATCCTCAAACCCCAATTTATAGGTATAATAAGAATGTACGGTTTGATAAGCGATGGTGTCGCTATTCAAGCGCTCCATGATATCTATCTCACCTCCATCGGGCCATTTTGCATTTTCGGGCAGCATCCAGATAGCGGGCCATGCACCGCGAGCTCCCTGCAACTTGGCTTTTATCTCTACCCTCCCACCGGTAAAAAGCTTTTTACCTTTGGTATAAATGCCACCGGTAAGATAGGGTGCGGTATCATTCTTTTGCGTATAATTCACAATACCGCGCAAGACCATATTTCCATCTCTCACGGCATAGCATGAATCAAAATCAGACATATAGTTATTCCAGTCTGCCGTTCCACGAGGTATCTTGCTCCATGATGTGGTGTCAAATCCGGCTTTGTTGTCAAATTCTTCCTGCCAAACCAGCTTCCATGTTCCTTTCTTCCCCGAAGTCTGACCGACAGTGGTCAATGCCATCAGTCCCAGGCATACCAATGCCATAAATGTTCCTTTTTTCATCGTATTTCTTTTAATGGTAAAAAAACATTTGCCATATCAAGAAGACAACAAGAGTTGCCGCCCGATATGGCAAATAAAAAATTAAAGTATTTAATATCTTATTTTGCTAAGCTGTAAACAACATCCATGATTTTCTGTCCGATTTCATCAGCAGCTTCCATAGTAGACGCCTCTGAATACACACGGATAATCGGTTCTGTGTTACTCTTGCGCAAATGAACCCATTTATCGGGGAAATCAATCTTCACACCGTCAATATCATTGATTTCTTCATCTTTATAAAGTTCTTTCACCTTTGCCAGAATTGCGTCGACATCGGTTTCGGGAGTCAAGTCAATGCGGTTCTTTGCAATAAAATAAGAAGGATAAGAAGCACGCAACTCACTTACTTTCTTACCTTCATGTGCCAAATGACTCAAGAACAAAGCAATGCCCACCAAAGCATCACGTCCGCAATGGCTTTCCGGGTAGATGACTCCACCATTACCTTCACCACCGATGACTGCATTTGTTGCTTTCATCTTTGTCACCACATTTACTTCACCTACGGCAGAAGCATTATATTCGCAACCATATTTGCGGGTTACATCACGCAAAGCACGGGTAGAACTCAAATTGGAAACTGTATTTCCCGGAGTATGTTTCAATACATAATCAGCAACAGTTACCAATGTATATTCCTCACCGTACATCTTACCATCTTCACAAATCATAGCCAGACGGTCAACGTCAGGGTCAACAACAAAAGCCACATCACAGCCGCCTTTTGCCATCAATCCCATGATATCACCCAAGTTCTTTTCAAGAGGTTCGGGGTTGTGCTGGAAATTTCCGGTAGGTTCACAATATAGTTTTTCTACATGTTTCACACCAAGACGTTCCAGTAATTCGGGAAGGATAATTCCTCCCACAGAATTCACACAGTCGATAGCTACATGGAAATCAGCTTTGCGGATAGCCTCCACATCAACCAACTTCAATGCCAATACACTGTCAATATGCTTTTGATTGTAAGTATTGTCTTCACGATAGCTGCCCAAATGGTCTACATCAGCAAATTCAAACTCTTCAGCCTCAGCGATACGAAGAACTTCATTTCCTTCTTCCTTATTCAGAAACTCTCCCTTTTCATTCAGCAGCTTCAGGGCATTCCATTGTTTAGGGTTATGGCTTGCAGTCAGAATAATACCGCCACATGCGCCTTCCATAGTAACAGCCAGTTCGGTGGTCGGAGTAGAAGCCAAGCCGATGTTCACCACATCAAACCCCATCCCCATCAGGGTTCCGCATACCACGTTCTTTACCATCTCACCGGAGATGCGGGCATCGCGTCCTACTACAATTTTATTACTCTTTACAGTTGTTGTTTTACGTATCAGCGTTGCATAAGCTGATGTGAATTTTACAATATCCAGCGGGTTCAAACCTTCCCCCGCATGGCCACCAATAGTGCCACGGATACCTGAGATTGATTTAATCAGTGTCATCGTCCTAATTGATAAGTTATTTCATAGTAACAAGGATAAACGTAAGCAGAGGCATTCTTTTGTCCCTCGCTATGAGGAACAATCAATCTAACCTTTGCCCGACCGGAAATCTCGCGGCCCGTTCTGATATAATTAAACGGAATCAACCAACCACTGGGAACAAACGTGCTGCCGTATACAGAAGCCATTTGCCCTGTAGTGAAAGAAGCCGAAAAATTCTTTCCCGACTTAGTTAACATAAATTCATCGGGATGTGGTGCAAGATTACCAATAGTATTCAAAGACAGAGTATCCCCTGTGCCATCTGCCGTTATCTGCTCTTCTACATAACGGGCCAGCACTTCATAACGTCCGTCTTTCAGTGCATTCCCGTTTCCTTTTTCTACAATTTGCATATACACACCATTGTCCGAGAAAAGAACAAACTCATTATCCTTCACATTCGTAGTTGAGTCTTGTTCCTGAAACTGCTCAAAGCTAATTACCTTGATATCTTCTTTCTCAATAAACCGCTTAATAGCTTCTCTTTCCTCTTCCTTCATCTCAGCATAGGATTTTTCATTGTTACATGACTGGAAAAACAATCCTAATAGAAACACTGATGTGAACAGTATACTTAATTTCTTCATTCTGATTCTGTTATAATTTCGGGCAAAAGTAATAAATCACCCGCAAACTTTTATATTGTTTTTAGGCAATTATACTAAAATAACTATTTTTTTGCCAACAATAGCTCTTCGTACTTCAATAAAGCTTGTTTAAACAAGCCGATAGCTTCTTCCATTGTGCCATAAAACTCACCTCCCGAAGCGTTCAGATGCCCGCCTCCGTTGAAAAAATCAGCGGCAACTTTATTACAAGGGAAGGTACCGACCGAACGCAAGGAAACTTTAATCATGTTTTTCTCCGTATCCTCGCGCAAGAAAACAGAGAAACGGACATTCTTGATAGAAAGGGGAATGTTCACAAAGCCTTCCGTATCTCCTTTCACATATTGAAATTTGCCTTGTTCCTCTTTGGTCAACCAAATTAACGCCGAATTGAATTCGGGAAAAACCTGCATCTTATCATACAGCACATACCCCATCAGGCGCAAGCGTCCTTCGGAATACGTATTATATACATTGCGGTAAATCTCATCCTTGTCTATGCCTTTCGAAAGAAGCTCACTGATGATGAAATAAATTTCCCGGTTATTCGAATTATAAGTGAAACCGCCTGTATCTGTCATCATTCCCGTATAGATGCATTCCGCTCCTTCTTTGGTGATATCTTCAAAATACCCCAAACGGCAAATCAAACGGAATACGAGTTCGGAAGTGGAGGAGATTTCGGGATGAGAAATGACAATCCGGCAAAAATCACCGGGGTAAAGATGATGGTCTACCATCATCTTACGTCCTTTTGACGCAGCAACAGCATCTGCCATGGCATCAATACGCGACAGGGCATTGAAATCCAAACAGCAAATAACATCCGCCTCAGCTATCAACTTATCGGCAAACTCTTTATATTTGTCGTAACGGATGATATCTTTCGCCCCGGGCATCCAACGTAAAAAATCGGGGAAAGCATTGGGAACAATCACGTTCACATTCTTCTCTTGAGACTCCAGAAAATGCCATAGTCCCAATGAAGAACCTATCGCATCTCCGTCGGGAGATACATGGGTGACAATTACTATTTTTTCAGCTCTCTCAAACCATTTCTCCACATGGTCAATATTAGCTTGCGAAATTACTTTTGATAACATATATATATCTTTTCTTTTGAAATGGCAAAAATACAAATTTATTCTTTATTCACAGAAGAATACGGAAAGAACCTTTCTCCGAAATATCAATATAATCCAAACCCAAGGTTTTACACTCCTCTTTATAAGCTTTTGACTTATAATCACCGAGCGATGCATCCAAGACTATTCTCTTTATATGAAACAGTTTTTGCAACGGAGCAATCTCTCCTTTATATCCTTTACACAAATACATATAATCGATATCCAACAGATTTGTTGCGGATTTGTTGCGCCAATACCCATCAGTCACCATACAAATATTCATGCCCCTCCAATGGACAATTCCTTTATGGCTCCATACATTTCTACCTTCATAATCGGATAACAGCAAATGGGGGATCGGCATCTTCTTCCGTTTCCAATAGGTTTCAGCTATGTTTTTCATATAAATATAGGTGCTGTCTTTCCTGTTTGAACATAAATAAGAAGAATTATCAGCCTCTATAAAATGAACGGCAGCACAATTATGCAGATTATAAAACACTATCGAAGGAACGGTTGCCCGGGGAAAATGAATGTAGAGCAAAAGTACCAAAATCATATTTATTCCTGCAAACACCTTTATCAACGCTTTCCTGCTCCCGGTACTCCAATAATACAGTCCCAACATAAAAAAAGCATAAAGCAAGCATACTTCCAAGGAAGATAAATACAACGAGTCTATAAAAGCCGAAGGCAATCGGCTGATAGTCCATGTACCCCAATTCAAACATTTAATGACTTCTTCCAGCATGAACAGAATGCAATGATGAAGTTCTGCGACCGGTGCAAAGACAAAAGCCAGCAATGCCAGATAAATAATAACAGGAATCAATGGTGCCACCAGCAGATTTGCCAATAAAAAGTAAAGAGAGAAACCGGAAAAATAATACATTACCAATGGGGCCGTACCTAATTGTGCCACCACAGACACAATCGTTGTTCCCCATATATATCTCAAGAAACGATTACGGATAAAACGGATACGGTAGAATTCTTTATAACACAGAGAAATGGCTAAAACTGCCATAAAAGAGAGTTGAAAACTTACATCAAACAAATAAAAAGGAGAATACAATAACATAGAAAATGCCGCTATTGCCAATATATTCAGAGGTTTCCCTCGTTTCCCTCCCAGTGTTCCGAGCTCAACCAACATACACATGATGACGGCACGCACCACCGAGGGCATCAACCCTGCCACAAAAGCAAAACTCCACAGCAACAGCGTAACGACTACCCATTTCAGGATACGCATTGCCCGATTACGGCAAAACGGCCGCAACATATACCCTAACAGAAACCAAAGTATTCCGACATGAAGTCCCGACAATGCCAGCACATGGCTAATCCCCGCCACCGAATAAGACTCCCGCAACTCATCGCTCAACTCTTCTTTATATCCCACCGTCAATGCGGAAAGTACGGCAAATTCCTCTCCTTTAAATCCCCATTGCCGATAACACCCGACAATCTTATCTCTGCAAGCCAAAGCCTGTTGCTTGATACTGAGCACACGCGGTTTGTCCATAACACGCCAATATCCGGCATACACATAAGCAGTCCCGCTAATCTGTTTCCGCAACAAATAAGAAGCATAATCAAACTCATACGGATTACCAGCATTGTGCGGAGAACGAATTTTGCCATAGAACAAGATATTATCTCCGCTTTGCAAGGTTTGAGACAAACTGTCCTTATAAACAGAAAGCAGCACCTGTCTGTCCTCTGTCTTTACTTTGCATACCATGACTTTCTCCTTTTCAACAGGAGTTTCCTGAACGACACCTCGGTACACTTTCTTTTCCGATGACCAATCGCAGTTTATTTTATCCCACTGTATTTGCGTCACCGTACTTCCCAAAACCAGCAGAAACAGGCTGACCGTTCCTCCAAAAAGCCACCGATAACGGTAAGCGCATGTTCTCAGCATCCACAGAAGAGCAACAAAAAGCACAGCCATCACTCCAAAGTGCACAGACAACAAATTCAAAGACCGAAAGCAGGTATCGGATAAAAAAATTCCGGCTACCAATGGGATGGTCAGCCGGAGTATAGAGTAAGGCTTCAAAGCCGAAAATAATTGCACTGCCGAATAATCAAAGATTCTTCAACTTATGAATCATTTCTCCCATATCGGGAGCTTTGAATACCGCATTTCCCGCCACGAGGACATCGGCTCCGGCTTCCACCAACAGCTTACCGGTTTCCAGATTCACACCTCCGTCTACTTCTATCAAAGCCTGCGAACCGGTACGGGCTATGAGCTCGCGCAATTCCCGCACTTTATCCAATGTGTGTGTAATAAACTTCTGCCCTCCGAATCCCGGATTTACACTCATCAACAAAACCATATCCACATCACGGATAATGTCTGTCAACATGGCAACAGGAGTAGAAGGATTGAGCGTTACAGCTGCTTTCATGCCCGCATCCTTTATCTGTTGCACTACCCTGTGCAAGTGTATGCATGCTTCATAATGCACATTCATCATCATAGTGCCCAAGTCTTTTACTTCCTTTATAAACTTCTCAGGGTTGACAATCATCAAATGTACATCCAAAGGTTTTTCTGTCAGTTCCGCTACATATTTCAATACGGGAAACCCAAAAGAAATATTAGGAACAAACACACCGTCCATCACGTCAATATGCAACCAATCGGCTTCACTGCGATTGATTTGCTGTATGTCTGCCTGCAAGTTAGCAAAATTGGCAGACAGTAAAGAAGGAGATATTAGAGGTTTAGCCATAATTCACTGTTCTTATTTCTTAGCATATAGGTTACAAAAGTAGTACAAAAAAATGGTTTATTTGCGAATACTCGGTAAAATTGCAAACAGAAGTCATTTATTTCAAAGTAAACCGCACTCCCAATTGAATATTAAAATTAAAAGGATGCTCTTTGCGAATAGTCTGCCATTGACTACCATCATCAAAATAATAAACCACACCGGGTTCGGCGTAAATACCGACTTTCTCTGTAATCTTGAACTGTGCACCGGCAGCAGCCGACAACGACCATTGCAATGGCTTCACATTTATCTTTTCATCTGTTGCATCTTTGTCTTGCTTATTCACAATGCCCACCTTATGCATCGTGCCCGAAACACACTTTTCGACCATTCCCCCTGCCGAAGCATAGATTTCAAAACGTTTATTACTCCACAAACGACGATCTACCTTCAAAGGAATTCCGACATAATGCAAGCGTTGCTCTTCTTCAAAATAAGAATCCTGAGAACCTGAACGTAAATCAGTGGAAAGCAACGTATAGGTTACTCCCGTCTCGATACCCCATTTCTCATTCAACTCAAAACGGAGAGACGCACCGAATGTGACAGGCATGTGATGTTCCACCTTCGTATTATTATCCTCATTCAGATTAGCAAAATAAATAGGCTCGTTCAGTTCATTCCTTGCCTCCAAAGAAGCATAAGGTGAATTTTTCTTCGGTTCTTTATTCAATGGAGCCAGACTTCCATATCCCGAATAATTCATATTGGAAGAAAAAGGAACGTTACCGGTAGAAACACCAACCGACCACTTCCTGTCTTTTGTCTTCCGGGGGGTGGCGTATGCATAATAATTATTACGCCGGGCAGTTCTTGCAGCCGGTTTCTGCACAGGCTCTCCACTCTTCACCTGTTCCGTTTCTTTGCTCTTTTTATCCGTCTTATCTGTTTCCTCCATCGGCTTCTCTTCTGCTGTTTTTTCTGTCATCACCTCATTATAAAATGCAGATACAGCTTTCTGCATAACAGCTTCCACATTGTTCACTTTCTTTTTTACTGACGTAATTTCGGGAGCGATATGTGCCACTGACGGATGGGTAGGAATTATCTCATTCATATCCGCCGAAGGAGAAAGAGATGCTATTTCAACAGATTTTCTTTCTACATATTCTGCCGAAGGAGAATGCCAGAACCATACGGTCACTGTCGATATGACCACCAGCAAGGCAATTGCTGCTACTGCCTGCCAGCGACGCCACAACGGAATAATTTTGGGAGTACTATTAAGCTCCTTCTCCAACTGATTCCAAAGATCAGCAGGAGCCGGTTCGGAATAGTCCTCCATCCGATGGCGTAAATTCTTTATCCATTTATCTTTCTCTTCCATTCCTATATCCTCTTTCTATAATCATTAATCTTCTTTATAAGTAAACTTTTGGCACGATATAATTGCGATGAAGAGGTATGCTCGGTGATTCCTAACATCTGAGCTATTTCCTTGTGTCCTTTCTCTTCAAATACATATAGATTAAAAACGGTGCGATAGCCTTCCGGCAATTCTTTTATAAACTGCATCAATACAGACTGAGGAATCTGTTCCATCGTATCATCATCTCCATCCACCATATCCGGCAATTCTTCCACTACTATTTCCTGATTGGCTGAAGACTGTTTGCGCAAATAACCCAAAGCTTCATTTACCATCACACGCGCAAGCCATGCTTTGAGTGACCCTTCTCCTTTGTAAGTAAACTTGTCGAAAGAACGAAAGATATTCAAAAAGCCATCATGCAAAACATCTTGTGCCGTCTCTCTGTCACCAATATAACGAATACAGATAGCCATCAATTGTCCGGCATAACGCTCATACAACTGCTTGCGGGCAAGGTTATCTCCCTTGCCGCATCGTTCGGCCAACTCTGCTTCATTCATTGTTTGTGACACTATTTTATTCTATAAATGATGAGATTGCAAAAATACTGCATTAACGAAGCAGATTTTTTTTGCTTAAGCAGATTTAACACTTTTAGAAGCAGTAAACATCCTGTCTGTACATTTACGTCATAGAAACATTCAAAAAGAGATAATGAAATGAAGCATATAAAGAATATACTACTCCTACTCTTTCTGTCGGTCGTGACCTGCATGACGCAAGCATGCAGTCACGATGAAGACATAGATGACCTCCAAAGCAGTATGGATAATTATAATGCAGACATGGCCATCATTGTCAATCCCATTACGCTGTCGGGGGCTACTTTGATAGATACTGACTTAAACGGATATACTTATATAGCCAACCCGCAAATCTTGTCTGACAATAAAATAAACCAAAAAGGGCAACGCATATTTTATACTTACACTGCCATTCCTCAGAGTACAGGTGCTGACAGTATTCCTTATATCACTATTATGCAAGTGAATAAAGTGCTGACCAAAGAACCTGTCTTCGTGGAAGACAATGATGCAAAAGACTATGGCACAGACCCGATTGAGATTAGCGGGCAAAGTATAAGCAAAGCGCATCTCAACTTACGCTACACCTTTTTAAACGGAGGGAACCATCTTATACCACATTCTATCAGCTTACTCATAGCGAAAGATGCCCAGCCGGACGCACGCGGATATTTAAGTGCCGAGTTGCGTCATGATGCGGCCGATGACCTGCAACTCAATGCCAACAGTGGTTATGTCTCATTTACATTGGAAAATATGCCGGGATTTAAAGAAGGTACATTGAAAGGATTTAAGATAAAAACAAAAACAATTAAAAATGAAACCGATATCGTAGAAGTCACGATGAACAATAACAGAAAAAGCATGAATTTCAATATCTAAACCATAACTCAACCCAAAAACTAAACGACCGTTATAATATAATGTCTCATTTATTATAACGAAAGGCGCAGGACGGCATTCACCGGCTGCGCCTTTTTACTTTGTATCTGTTCTTTGTGTGATTACTCTACACGGTTATCATTAGCTGTCCTATAACCTCTCAAGAAATCCGCAACATGCATACGTTTCTTTCCTGCCAGCTGCAAAGACAATATATTAATGAAACCATCTTTTACCGCTATCCGGAAGTCAGTCTTTAAATCTGTACGAATCTCCCCTATCTGCATATCATGCTGACAGAAGATTTTCTCAGCCTCATAAATCTTCATCATCTGCTTACCGGCTCCCCCCATATACAATTCTGTCCATGCAGCCGGATAGGGAGATAAGCCGCGAATAAAATCATAAATCTGTTTCACTCCCTTATTCCAGTCAATGCGACACGTTTCCTTAAAAATCTTAGGAGCCGGACGCAATTCTGCTTCCGACTGAATCAGTTTTTCCTGCGGAACAGGCTTCACCGTACCGGCCAAAATAGCATCTACCGTTTCAAGCACCAGCTCTCCTCCCAACATCATCAGTTTATCGTGCACAATTCCCACATTGTCTGTATCGGCAATAGGCACACGCACCTGCTGTATGATTTCTCCGGTATCAATTTCATGCTTCAAAAAGAAGGTGGTGATACCCGTTTCTGTATCTCCATTGATGACTGCCCAATTGATGGGGGCTGCTCCTCTGTACTGAGGCAACAAAGAGGCATGAAGATTGAACGTTCCCAGGCGAGGCATATTCCAAACCACTTCGGGTAACATTCGAAATGCCACCACAATCTGTAAATCCGCCTGCAAAGAACGAAGCTCTTCAACAAAAGATTCATCTTTCAATCTTTCCGGTTGAAGCACGCGCAATCCCTGCGACACAGCATACTGCTTTACAGGACTGGGCTGCAACACACTTCCATGACGCCCCATCGGTTTGTCGGGCATCGTTATCACACCTACTACATTATAACCTCCTTCAACCAGACATTTGAGACTCTCTACCGCAAAATCAGGAGTACCCATATATACAATTCTCAAATCTTTCTTTTCCATACTTATAACTATTAATCTGCTGAAAAATCTACCAATACCTGACGGTATGAGTTGAATATCTTCGACTTGGAAACAAATCCCTTATATTTGCCGAGCTCATCTATCACAGGAAGATTCCAAGCTTTCGTATCATCAAACTTCCTCATAACCTCTTCCATCGAATCGTTGACATAAATTCTGGCGGCAGGCGACACCATAAACTTTTCCACTTTGAAACGATGATACAGCTCCTGACGGAACATAATGTTCCTGATATCGTCCAATGCCACAATGCCCAGTAACTCTCCATTCACATCCACAACAGGAAATAAATTACGTTTTGCCTGGGAAATGACTTTTACCATTTCGCCCAAATCCATATCGGGACGAACTTTCTCAAAGTCGGTTTCCACCACGCTTTCGATATTCATCAAGGTCAATACCGCCTTGTCCTTATGATGAGTCAACAATTCTCCTTTTTTAGCCAAGCGCATGGAGTAAATGCTATGCGGTTCAAACACCATGATAGTGAGGTAAGAGCTGACAGACACCATCATCAAAGGCAAAAACAAGTCATAGCCTCCGGTCAGTTCCGCAATAAGGAAGATACCTGTCAAAGGTGCATGCATCACCCCCGACATCAATCCCGCCATTCCCAATAAGGCGAAATTCTTTTCAGGAATATACGGACCGAGATGAAATTCGTTACAGAAATGGGCAAAGATAAATCCGGTGATACACCCTAAAAACAAACTGGGTGCAAAGATACCGCCACAACCGCCACCGCCATTGGTGGCACTGGATGCAAAGACCTTAAATAACACAATCAATGCCAGATAAACAAGCAGCAAACCGCCATATCCATAGAAGATAGAGTTGTTCATCACCGTATCCCAATCCTGATTGGATACCCCATTGAGCAATAAATTTATCGTATCGTACCCTTCACCGTAAAGAGGCGGAAAGAGGAAAATCAAAACACTCAGCATGATGCCGCCAATGGTCAACTTCACATACGGATTATTATAACGACGAAATACATTTTCTACAGAATTCATAGCACGGGTAAAATACAAAGAGACCAATCCGCAAGCAATCCCCAACAAGATAGCCGATGGGATACGCTCCATCAAAAACGGCTCATCCATGTGAAATTTGAACATAGCCTCCGAACCGGTGAGAATATAAGAAACCGTAGCAGCCGTCACACACGACACCAGCAATGGCAAAAGAGAAGCCATCGTCAGGTCTATCATCAAAACTTCCAAAGTAAATACCAATCCGGCAATAGGAGCTTTGAAAATACCTGCCACTGCTCCCGCTGCACCACATCCCACCAAAAGCATCAGTGTCTTATGTTCCATCTTAAAGGCACTGCCCAAATTAGAACCGATAGCAGAACCGGTCAGCACGATAGGCGCCTCAGCTCCCACCGAGCCACCAAAACCGATAGTAATGGCACTCGCAATCACCGATGACCAGGTATTATGCCGTTTGATACGGCTCTGACGCCGCGAAATAGCATAAAGAATCTTTGTCACACCATGACTGATATCATCCTTCACAATATGACGTATGAATAAGCCTGTCAAAAAGATACCCACCACAGGATACACCAAATATAACCAGTTCACCCCTGTTGAGTCAAAATTCTCTGTCAGGAATTCCTTAATCCATTCTACCAAAAACTTCAGGAACCATGCTGCCAGTGCAGTAAAAATACCTACCAGAAAGCTCAGTATCAGAATGAAATGTTTTTCCTTTATCCTTTTTTCGCGCCACAGAATAAAGCGCTGCAATAAGCTCTTCTTATCTTCTATTAAAGCATCCATTCTCTCTTTCTTATTCTCTTATAATCTTCACTTCTCCTCCTTTACCCAACTTAATAATACCGGAAGGTTTCGGATGTCCGACTTCATCTTGCCTATAACCGACAATATAGTCTACCGCTTGTTTTATTTCCTCGCTTATTTCACTGAAATTAGCAGGTGAAGGCTGACCGCTGATGTTTGCGGAAGTAGATACGATTGCTTTGCGAAAACGGAAACAAAGCTCTTTTGAGAACGCCTCACCTGTTACACGAATGCCAACGCTGCCATCTTCCGCCAACAGATTTTCGGCCAAATTACGAGCACCGTCATAGATAATAGTCAGCGGTTTGGTAGCATAATCTATCAAATCCCACGCAACTGCCGGTACATCCCGTACATAAAAATCGACTTTCACCGAACTGTCTACCAGTACCAGCATTGCCTTGCTGTCTGCTCGTTTCTTGATATCATACACACGCTTCACAGCTTCTGCATTGGTTGCATCGCAACCTATTCCCCAGATGGTATCCGTAGGATAAAGAATTATCCCGCCTTTCTGCATTACCTCACAGGCTTTCTTCACGTCTTGTCTAATCGCTTCGTTCATATCGATTTTATTGTTTGAGTTTTCAATTCTACAAATTGCAAATGTAGTAATTTTCCCATTGATTATGACTACTAAAACTAAAAAAGATGCCTAAACAATTACTTCGAACTGTTTAGACATCTTCCCTAAAGTATTTAAAAAGTATATTCAGAACAATGTATTCGTTCCTTCTATCAAATTGCCCATTGCCCATGCAGCACGGATATTCAAATCACGGTCTAAAACCAACAAATCGGCATCTTTGTCTTTTTGCAATGTTCCCTTTCTATCATCTACTCCCATGATGCGTGCCGGTGTTTCCGAAACCATATTGATGGCATCACCCAAAGGAATGCCTGCTTTGACCATCGTACGTACCAATACATCCATTGTAGCAATACTTCCGGCAAGCGAAGAACGGTCTGCCATCTTGCATACACCATCCTCAATAATCACATTCGGGTCAGTTATTTCAACTCCTTCGGCAGCAGCATAAGCCAGCGCATCGGTTACCAGGCAGGTATGGCTCACTCCTTTCAGCTTATAAGCCAACCGCAAGATAGTAGATGGTAAATGAATTCCGTCAGCAATAAGTTCGATAGTCATTCCATCTGTCAGATAGACACTTTCCACCGTTCCTTCATACTTATATTCACGGCGTTTATGAAATCCCGGCATTGCATTGTAAAAATGAGCCGCATGAGTATATCCGGCTTCATAAGCAGCTTTGATACCGTCATATTCGGCTTCGGTATGAGAAATGGCAGCCACTATCCCTTTGGATCTCAGGTAGCCGGCAAATTCCAAAGCACCCGGCAACTCAGGAGATGAATCCCAGCGCTTGATACAATTTGTTTCATCCAACAATGAAGTATATTCTTCTTTATCCGGATTTTTCACCTTACCGGAAAACTGCCCACCTGCCATCTTAGGATTCAGGTAAGGTCCTTCCACATGAAGTCCCAATACCGGACTGTCTTCTTCTTTCATCAGCTTTTCGCATATACTTACAGCTTTACGAATCTCTGAAAAAGGAGAAGATGACAATGTCGGGAAAATACTGGTGGCACCGTGTCTCTGATGTGCTTTGACAGCTGTGCGGAATGCCTCTTCCGTACACTCTGTAAAATCGTGACCACCGCCCCCATGAGCGTGCATACATACAAATCCGGGGACAATATACATGCCTTTGGCATCAATCAGATTGGCGCCAATCAGCGCTAAATCACAGTTGGTAACTTCCAGTATTTTATTATCCCGCATCAACACCGAACCTTCGTCCAGCCAACCCTGCGGGGTAAATATCTTACCATTGATAATTTGAGTTAACATGATATGTAAGTATTAGAATGTTTATTGACCTGCAAAATAAAACATTTTATTTTATTCCTCTTTATAAAATTGAGATTTCTTTCTACTTTTTCCATAAATGTATGGCATCAATCTCCTGAATAGTACAAATAAAACAGGAAGGGAAAGCCGATGCTTTCCCTTCCCACACTTTAACCAAACGTGTATTCTTCCCCTTTTCAGCCTCTTTACAAGTAAAAAGAAGACAGAAAAACATGAAGAGAAGTAATGATGAGCTTACATGCTTCACTTTGTGGTTATTCAATTCTGAATAAGCCACTTAAATACGTACCTCGCGGTGTCGTTATAGTTATAATATAAGTACCTTTTGAGTAACCACTTATATTAAAAACCTCCGGAGCGGAATCAACAAATGAAATAGTACGTTCTTCCATTTCCTGATTATTTTCTTCTGATGCAATCGTCACCGTGGCATCGGAAAGGTCCACATAAAAAGTAATGACAACTTGTGTATCTTGAAGATAAGCCTCTATCGGCAGAGAAGCAGATCTGGCATCGTCCATAATAAAACTTCCCTCAAAATCAATTTCCTTTTCAGGAACTGTTTGCGCAAACATAGGTGCAAAAGACAAGATAAAAAAGATAGTTATCAATACGTTTTTCATAACAAATGTTTTTATTACATTGCGAATTTAGAAAGAGCCCCACAATAATCCAAACAATCGTCCAACTGATTTGCGACATTTACTTTCACTGATTATCAGCATTATATTTCAATGCAGCACTCTTTTTTGCGACAAAACCTGAATAAAACACCTATCTTCTTTTCTTAAAATCTGCAATATAAGCAGCGAAATCATCTTTACTACCTTTGGGAAACCCGAATTTCTCACATATACGATAAATCCATCGTTCTTCCGAACGCAATTGTATCTTTAATAATTCAGAGATTTCATCATCGGAAAAATCCAAAGCTTTCAAATAACACACATCCCTTTCCCGCCCGGTCAACTGATACTTTTCCAGCAAACGGCCGGCAAAATCATCATAAACCAAATCCAACCAAATATGCAATTTCTCCCTATCCACTGCCGGATTATAGGAAGCCTGTTCTTTAGACTTCAGTTTCATTATCATTTCCAAAGCTTCAATATACTCCAACGGAATATCCTTATCTTTCGATTTGCAAATGATTTCCAACCGACGAATACTAATATCTTTTTGCTCTTTTTCCGCTTCCAATTGAGTGATCTGCATCTGCAATTTTTCTTTTTCCTCATTGTGCATCGTTTCATCCTCCGCTATCTTAGTTTGACAGGCATCAATCTTTTCTTGCAGCTCCACTTTTTCCTGTTTGCTTTTCAATAATAACTTTTCTTTTTTCTTTCTATTTATAGACAACACCAAATAATGTATTCCAATCAGCGCAACAATTATAACGGTCGATATTATAATAGTAAGATACCAATGATTATGTATCTCTACATTCTTATTCAATAATACTACTTGATCATATTTCTTTTGTATTTCCAAATATTCAGACCGATTTATTTGAGAACGCAAAGTATCCGACAATAATACATAATGCGATAAATAGGTAACAGCATCTTCGTATTCCTTTTTTGCCACATTTTCCTCATACAAGAAATAATAAATGCGAGCCTTTACTGCCGGCTCCGATGTTTTTAACGCATACTGACACAAGCTATCAACTTCCCCGTCACGTCCTGTCCGGCTATATAAATTGGCTAATAAAAGCATAGCTCTATATGATACGTCTCCCGACGCATTATCTAACGCCTTACGCACATACTTCTCAGCTTCCGCCCATTCTTTTTCCTTACTTTTATAGATTCCATAATTATAATATATTTTTGTCTGAAGCATAGAATCGACCAAAGGTACCATATCCAATAATTGAGAATAATACAAATCAGCATCATCTCTATTTCCCCAATAATATGATATATTAGCAAGATTCATTATACTGCTTACTTTCCATGACAATACCTGCTTTGGAACAATGTTAACCGCTACAGACTTCTTAAAATAATCGATTGATAAAGCATAGTTTCTATTCTTTTGATTCAAATACCCCAATCCCATGTAAATTAATGTCACAATCCTATTATCTTTTATTCTTGGAATATAACTTTCCGCTTCTTTATAGACCAACATAGCCTCTTCATCTTTACCCATATCTTTTAATACTCCTCCTTTATATAATAATGAGGCCGTTCTTTTTTCCACATCTTTATCCTGATAATACCCGACAGCGATATTAATCAATGAATCCGAAGTAGCGACAATATTGGAACGATATTGCGCTTGTGTCAACAACAATGCATAATCTGCCAGCTCTTTTCCCTCCAAATCTTCCGGCATAACGATAGACTCCAATACTTTTAAAGCAGAATCCGGTTCATCCCACATTCGTTTTTCTGCCATATCCAATGCATATCTTGCCTCTTTATGACCACAAGATGCACAAAAACACAGGACGAACAACAACATAATAAGAACTATACGACATAATAACTTGCCGCTCTTCTCTACCATATACATAACTTTTGTTTTTTTATAATAAGCTTAAACGCATACAATATTACAACTACCCGATAATACCACCAAATAATTTCATACTAATCTTCTTTCCGATTCGTTGTGCCACACGGACGTATGCATAACTCCATGCATACGTATGTATAGCCCTACACATACGTATGTGTAGCCCCATGCGAACGTATGTATAGTTCCGTGCAGACGTATGTGTTTGAAATGGGTAAAATTTATTAACACTAAATATAAGAAGAAGGCATTACGTCTCTTATTCTACAATAAGTAATGAATTGCAACAACCATACAATATTATTTTTATTTCTTCATTTTATTCAGACTTCATTCTTTTTTTCTGTTTCTTCAAAGAGAATATAGGCAAAAACATGAAAATGCCCAATATAGAAGCAATCAATCCTCCAATCGTTCCGGCTGCTAACGGAAACCAAAAGGCCTCTTTTCCCTGACCTATCATGAAAGGAATAAATCCCAAAATAGTAGACACAACAGTCAGGAAAATAGGAATAATCTTTGAATTCCATGCTTTAGTATACGCTTGCACGTCCGAAAGCAGCGGATAACGTTTGCGGATGGAGTTATACTCATTCAATATATAAATACTTGCATTCACCGTTATACCGCATAACAATACGAAAGATGCAAAACCACCCTGGTCGAAGTTTAAGCCAAAAAGATAGAAAGTCAAGAACACACCAATATACGAAATAGGAATCACAAAAATAATAGCCAACGGTTGTTTGAGCGAATTAAACAAAATGCCGGTGGTAAAGAAAATGATTGCAATCACAATCAAGAGCAATGCATATTGTGCATTGTCCTTCTTCCCCCATGACCACCGTTCCTGCTCATCCTCTGCCGTATATCCCATCGGCAATATCTTATTAAAGGATTCCAAATCCTTCTTCAACAACTTTCTTCCCTGCTCGGAAGAGCCTATATACTCATATTGCAGACACAAACGATACTGCTGATTTTCTTTTGCCACCTTCTGCGGAGACTGTCCTTTCTCTACCGTTGCAAAATCAGCTAATTTATAAGAGTGTCCGTTTATCATCAAAGGAACATTTACCAGCCCCCACACATCATATTGCTGCCCTTGCATGGAAGACAGCTTCAACCATTCAGCCTGATTTTCAAACAAAACACTTCCGCAATAAATATCACGCCCGAACACAGGTCCCAAAGCATTGAATAACTGTGTAGCCGTAATATTCTCCTTGGCCATCCTTTCCCTGTTCAAGTCAAGGTAGAATTCGCTGTAATCATCCTTCCACCATGAGAATTCAGAATTGATAATCACCTCTTTTATTCGACGATGCTCCAAAAGTTTCTCTTTCAAACGGTCTCCCCAATAAGCCAACTCATCATAATTATAACCATACATCTTCACCCGGAAACTTCCGGCACTCTCGCGCACATCATTGTTAAAGCCCTGGTCTTGCAAACCATATACTCCCCAGCTTCCTCCTCCCAGCGTCAAAGCTTTACTGATAATATTAGACTTCAATGTATAAGGGAAGCCACTGTGTTCCACTTCTTTCGTAAAGTAAATCTGTAAGTTTGCCTGCCGTGCGCTATATATAGCTGTCTGGAACTGCCTGATTTCCTTAAAATCGCTCAAGTAAGTTTCCATCTTCTTGACCAATGCATTCATTTGCTCCAATGTACTTCCGTTAGGCAGATTGGCATTTACATACAATACCACTTCTCCCTCATCACGATTAAAGTAACTGCCTTCGTATACTTTCTCGACAAACAGACGCAAACTGCCTCCCAATGCCTTGTCGACTATCGGTTTTACTTTCTCTTTATAAGTGGAGTTGCCGAATACCTTATTATAATATTCCGCAAATGTCCCCTCCCCTTCCATCTTATCGGGCAACATAAAGACAGGCAGGCCAAAGCCCAATACCAATAAAATACAGGCCGGCACCCTAAAGCGGCACAAGTAATAAATAAATCCCTGATAGAAGCGAGTAAAATAAACCGCAAAACGCTTCATCCAAGTGCGTCTGTGCTTCTTCGTCTTTTTCTTCTCCAACTTAATCTTGTCAATCATGGAAGGAACAAAGAACAAGGCTACAAACAATGAAACAGCCAGATTTATAATTACCACAGCCGCAAAATCCTGCAAGTTCAACCGAATCTTTTCATCAAGGAAGAAAATAATAACCAATGCTCCGATGGTAGTTAAAGTAGCAGCCAGCACAGAGACAAATGCTTTCAGATTCCTACGATGCAAAATATGATCGGTCATGACAATAGTATTGTCTATCACCAAGTTGAGAGAAATGGTAATACCGGCCAAAGAATAAAGCTGCATTTCCAGTCCGAAGATATAATAGAAAATAGCAGCTACGGCTATGTTGATAGTCAAGCTGGTTACTATCAGAAACAGATAACGCAAATTGCGGGTAATCAATGCAACAAACAGCAATAAAATCAGCACAGTCAGTCCGGTACGGAAATAAATTTTATCCAATTCCTTTTGAATATACTCCGTGGCATCATAACCGATATGTACCTCATATCCGGCCGGCATCTTTGCCTGCAATTCCGCCATACGGTCTTTTACCTGACGGCTCAGTTCCAGCTGATTTGCCGTTTCCTCAGCCGTAATATAAAGATAGATGGAATTCAGTCCGTTGATGCGGTAATAGCTCTGTGGCTGTTCTTCCACATGCTTTACTTTTATCAACTTATCCAATGTGACCACCGTTCCATCTCCTGTCTTCAGTTTGATGGCATCGGGCTCAAACTCCGTTTCCTTGCCTGTAGCAGTGCGCACCACCCGAATCCAGTCCTTATCATCCGGCCCCTTCTCTATAGAACAAATACCCAGAAATTCTTTCTCGTAATGGCGGTTGATGGCAACCTGCACGTCTCCCAGTGTTATTCCCAAGCGAGACAACTGTTCACTGTCATATTCCAATTGCCACTCCATCGGAGTAGCCCCATTCAATTCTACTTTATATACACCCGCCAATTGTCCCAGCACCGGTTTTATGTTCTCTTCGGCATAGTTTTGAATCAAGATAGGGTTAGAGGGCGCATTGAGAGTATATGTCATAAATGGCCTCGATGCTTTATCATCCGAACGGCGGGTACTAATCTGAGGATAACTGACTCCGTCAGGCAACTGCGCCCACGTTTGGCGGATAATGGTTGACACCTCAAAACGGGCAGCATCAATATCCGCATGCTTATCCAGTTCCAGCGTTATACTTCCTCCTCCATTATCAGAAGTAGATATTACATTTTTTATTCCGTTTACCCTTGCCAGCATCGATTCCAGTTTGCTGGTCACCTCAGCCTCTATCACCCGCGATGAATTACCCGGCATTCTAAATGAAATAGTGAGCCCCGGCAAAACACGCGACGGTGCCAGTTTGACCGGCAATAACGGAACCAAAGCCAAACCTATCAACGCCAAACAGACAAAAGTGACTATCAGCGTAAACGAAGATAAAGTACGAGAGTTGCTCATCGATACATACCTACATTAAAATCAAACTTATCAGATAATGAAAATCCCGAAGCAAAGTCGTGCAATGTCAGTTTCCGTATCTTATAATAATTCAACCAATAATTCTGTAAAGCCGAAATATAATTCTTCTGTGCTTCTTGTTGGCGATTTAATGAAAGAGTCAGACTGTTTACATCCGCTTTGCCGATAATGAATCGTTGGCGTGTCTGTTCATACGCCATCACCGCCAAGTCCAATGCTTCTTCGGCACTGGCAATCAGGCGCTGCTGGATATTGAAATCACTTACGGTCATTATCACCTCTTCTTCCACACTAAGCTCTTCCTGACGTGCGGCAATCTTTACCACATTCAGGTTATTCTTTGCCATATTGTATTTTCCTTTTCTTACTCCCCAGTCCACCAATGGAATAGAAACACTCACCGACACCAAATCCTGTTGCAAAGGGTGGCGGTAGGCATCTCCGAACTTATCTGCTACCTGATTGAATCCGACACTGGCATTCAGGCTGGCATTAAAACGAGATTCCACCTTGGTCTTATTCACATTCTGTTCTGCTTCCAAAATATTCTGGCGTTGCTCCAAGAAAGACGGATTGTTCTCTTTTGCTTTAGCCAGAGCCACATCTACCGGAATCTCCATGGCAGCGGGGCGACCGGGTAAAGACAATTCGATAGTCGTATTCTTATCCAGATTCAGAAAAGAAGCCAATGAGAACATAGCACGTTTCAGCGCTATCTGTGCATTTTCCAAAGTGTTATGGGCATTCACTTTATCCAATTCAAGGGTCAATAAATCCGCACGTGAAATGGCTGCTATTTTATGGCGTTGCAGTCCGATACTATACAAGGTATCACTGGAAGACACATTCTCTTTAGCCAATTGATAGTCGGCTTGAGCCATTGCCAATGCAAAGAAGTAAGTGACAGCCTCCTCTGACACGGTCTCCGTATTATAAATGAATTGTTTCTTTACCTTTTCATATTTCAGCGGTTCAATCTTACGGTCCCAACGAAATGCATTATACCCCAACAAGCTCTGCTGATAGCCCACCCGGATAGGCACACTGGAATATTGGGTAGATTTCGTATCACCGAAGTTGCGCATAAAGTCAAGTTGCGAATCTATATAGAAAGTACCGCCTGTCCAATCCAGATTCTGCCTGATGCTCAGTCCGCCACCGGCACTGAACATCTGCTGTTCACGATATACGTCCATATCCTCATTAGAGTCATAACGCTGAGTGATATACCGGTAATACTTTGCCGGAGTCAGGTCGAGTGTCAAACTGGGAAGGCGATTCGCTTTATAGGTTCTGAATTCCCAATAACCCGATAAATACATATTTTGATATCTGAATGCCGACAACGAACTGTCATTCGCAATCTCTATCGTATGCTGCAAATCCAATTTCACCGTCTGCTGTGCCTTTACGCCAACCGATAAAAGACAGCCTATGATCCATATACTAACGTACTTCATTTTTATCATGTTTTCTATAAATAAACCAATATATCAAAGGAATAATGAACAAACTGACCAATGTTCCCACTACCATCGAACCAATCATGGCAATAGACAATGGCTTTTGCAATTCCGATCCCATATCCGAAGTAAACAACAATGGCACCATTGCAAAAATAGTAGTCAACGACGTCATGATAATAGCTCTCAAACGTCTCTTACCGGCAATATGGATAGCTTCAACCAAAGGTATTCCGGTTTTACGCAACTCATTAATAGTATCCAGTTTCAGAATAGAGTCATTCACCACAATACCGCAAGTTACAATAATACCGATAGCCGACATCAAATTCAGCGTATGTCCAAACACCCATAAGGTAATCAATGCAAAAGCTGTATCTACCGGTATCTCCAACAGCACGATGAGCGGCTGCAAGAAACTCTCGAACTGTGCACACAAGATAAAGTACATCAACAAGAGCGACACAAACAGAATAACAGTCAGTTCTCCCATCATCTTTTCATTCGAAAAGAAACTGCCTGAGAAATCCACTTCCCACTCATTCTTTTCTTTAACCGTTTCCTTCACTTCCTTCATAAGTCGTGTAGGGTTTTCAACATCATAAAAACTCAACGGAATATACTCTCCGTTCTTACCGGCCGTAATACTCTTCAAATCCTCAGCCGGAACAATCGATACCAGCTCACTCAGCGGAATATAATTCACCTGTCTGTTCTTATCAGGCTGAGTTTGAACCAAAGTTTCATTCAGAATACGGTTCACGCTTTTTTCTTCTCCGGCAATGCCGATAGGCAAATATTGCTGGTAAGAACGCAAGGTAGACACTTTGTTTTCTTTAAAAGCAGTGCGCAACACCCTGGTCAGTTCCTCGTAAGCAATGTTATACAACAGCAACTTTTCCCGGTTCACCACCAAATTCAACTGATTACGGAAAGCAATACCCGTCGGAGTCATTCCCGTTGCCTGAATAACGTTCTTTTCCAACTGCTGTAATTGCTCGGCTTCGGGAGCTTTTGATTTATTGGCAGCATGAAGCTCTGCCACGATATCTGCCTCCCCTGTCACAAACAACTTCTCAAAAATAGTTTCGGGAGGAGAAAAAGATATCACAGCCAAAGGATATTTCTCTTCCACTTCCTTCGTCAACAAATCCTGCAATGGAAGTATCTCTGTGGGTGTCCCGGTCTTAAAATAGAGTTCCGCTTCGGTTGAAGACAACTCACTTCCTCCATTCAATATGTAATCCTGCATACCCACATAAGCCGTATGTTCAGTCACCTTATCATCTGTCAGTTTCATCAGCTCATCCACCCGCCGATTATTCTCGTCCACGTGAATATTTTCATTCCATTCGATACGCATTATCAGTTCGTTCTGGTCTATCTCCGGCATCCTTTCCTTTTCCATAAAATAAAAGAAGAACACACAAACAGGCAAAGTGGCCAAAGTGCCCAACAGACTAATTTTCTTATGAGAAAACACCCAATCGATACCTTTATCATAAAAACCCTCCAGCCATTCGTTTTTCAACAGATTATCAAATCTCTTGGACAAGAAGCTTTTGCTCCGTATGCCTAATCTATAGAATAACAGATAAAGCACAGGTAAAAGCATAATACCGGTGACATACGAAATCATCAATCCCACTGTGATGGAGAAAGCCTGGTCCATAAAGATAGCACCTGCAATCCCGCTCATAAATATCAACGGCAGGAAGACAGCAATGGTAGTCAGTGACGAACTCAACATCGGAGTAATCATTTCCGTAGTTCCCACAGCACATGACCGCTTCAATGAATATCCCCGCTCCCGATATTGAGAAATATTCTCCGTCACAATGATAGAGCTGTCAATCATCATACCCACAGCCAAAATCAAGCCCGACAATGAGATAACATTCAATGAAACATGGCAGAAATAGAAAAAGAAAAAAGTAATGACAATAGAGGTCACCATACTGATACCGATAACCAACGGCGAGCGGATATCTCCCAAGAACAATATGGCAACAATGAAAATAAACAAGAATCCTAAAGACAAATTCTGTTGCAAATTGGAAATGGTATAATCCAACAATTCCGTCTGGTTACGGCTTATACTGAACTCAATATCAGGATAAAGAGAAGCAAAATAATCAGTCGTTTCTTTCAACTTCTCCTTCATTTCATCCATATTCTCGTCACTCTGCTTTATGATAGCCAGAGTAACCGCTTTTTTACCTCCGGCAACGGATAGCCCGCTTTCTTTTTGTGATACGACATCCACTTTGCAAAGTTCCTTCAATTGCAAAATACGGTCTCCCTTACGGATATATATATTCTTCACATCTTCGGTGGTACGGAGCAACGTAGCAATACGGATATTATATTCATAATACCCATCCCTTACCAACATACTTCCCGGCTCCACATTATTGGAAGCCAATGCATTCTCGATATCCTCCACCGTGATACCCGTCATGGCCAGTTTATCTTTATCGGGAACTATCTGAAGTAATTTTCCGGGGACACCGGTAATATCAGCCATTGCTACCTCAGGCAACTGTTCGATGCGGCGTTTGACCACATTTTCCGCCAGTTCGCACATATCCAGAAACTGTTGCTCATTCGTGCCCTCATAAGGCCGGTCATTCTTCAGTGTCATGTTCAGATAGAAAACCGGAATATCCGTTGCACTTGCCTTTATTGCTTTAGGACGCGCCACCTCTTTGGGCAGGCTGTTCATGGCAGCATCAATCTTTTCATTGACCTCTATAAACGCCAAATCCGTATTGACACCAAACTCGAACTCCATGCGGATAACACCTGCACCGTCACGAGTCTCACTTTTTATTTCTCTCAATCCCGCTACCTGCAATAATTGTCTGCGCACCGGTGTAACGACTGTATTCTCCAACTCACGCGCCGAAGAGTTTTCTCCCGACACCTGAATGGTAATTTGGGGAATAGCGATGTCAGGCAACAAAGACACCGGCAATGAGAAATACGTCACCAGCCCGATAATAAAACAGGCAGTGAACGCCATCAGCACGGCTATAGGGCGTTGTAATAAGAACTTTACCATTTGCTAATTCTTTTCAGATTCTTCAATTCATTCAGAATGACAATTCTCAATTCTTAATTACCTTGACAGGAGCTTCATGAGCCAAATTTACATTACCGGTGACTATCACTTCCATTCCTTCCTCCAGACCGTCTGTGATGGTATACTCTTCCATATTTTCCAGCCCTGTATGCACATAATTCCACATAGCCTTACCGTCTTTCAGCGTAAATACCACCTGCTTGCCCGAACGCAGAACAACAGCCGTTTTAGGAATCACCAACTGCTCTCCTACCGAACGCTTCACACTGACTCTGACATTCATCCCGTCAAAAAGTTTATTGCCTCCATTCACCCGCGCCTTTACACGCACCATACCATTTTCATCCACCAGCGGATTGATTTCACTGATATTTCCCTGACGTACACCGGCAGCGGAAGCATAAGGAGTCACTTCCACTTTATCCCCTACCTTAATCAGAGGCAACTCACTTTCAAGCACAGTGAAATCAACTTCCATCGTACCGGCGTTAATTACCCGGCAAAAAGCTTCTGACGTTTTTGGAATGTTATGTTCTTTTTCGAAGAGATTGGCAACAACACCATCGAAAGGTGCCACCAGTGTAGCTTGTTCCACATCATATTTGGCAGACTCATATTGGGCTTTACTTTGCTCATAACCACTTTTTACTTTTGCCAATTCCAATACATCGGCCGGCACAGCTTTCAAATTATCGGGTGCATACCCCTGTCCTATCAATACATCCTGCATCTCCAGTGTGGACTGGGCCAATCCATTTTTCTGCTGTGCCAACGTATTATTCAACTTAAACAAATCAAGTTCTGCTATTTTCTGCCCTTTACGCACCACATCTCCATTTTTCACCCAAACATGGGCCACTACTTCTGCAGTGCGAAAATACAAGTCGGCATAATCCTTTGCCGTAACCTTCCCATTACTGATCAGTTCATGATTGAATACTCGTTTTTCCAGCGGCACCACCGTCACCTCATTGGGCAATGAGGGCAATACAGTTTCCACACCTTCTTTTTCCTTAGAATCTTTTTTTTCATCAGAACAAGCTGCCACTGTAGTGGCCAGCACCAGCCCATAAGCCAATATGTGTAATTTCATAGTCATGTTATTCTTGTTTAAAAGACAAATAAAAATATTATATTTGAATAAAACTCATTTTCCCTCTTCTTTTTTTTGTTAAATTTTCTTTTTTAGGCATTTATACAATTCAGTACAAATAGGAATATCAAAGTAATTTCTTTATTTCCTCCCTCATTTGCCTGATGGCCGTGGATTGCACCTTCGGCTCTTTCTCCATTACCATCCTTGCGGCCTGTTCCAGTTTTTGCCGTTGATAAAACCCCGGTTCCGCATATAGCTTTGCCAACAGAAAATAAGGATAGATTCTGCCCGGCAGCCGATGGGTGGAACGAATCAGCCAATATTCCGCCTCTGCATAATTACCCGCCTCCTGCTCGTTCTTGCCTATTATGTTCAGTATCATCGGGTCGCCGCTCACCTTCAACGCCTCCTTCATAACCACATTCGATTCCTCATTTCTGTGCAGTTTGTGCAGGGCATGACCGTATTCAAACAGATAGCGGGCATTCCATTTCATGTCTTCGTATATCTCCGCATAGACTTCCGCCGCCTGTTCATAAGCCCCCGAACGGTAAAACATCTGTTTCCGGTGCCATGCCGACGAAGCCGTCTCACGCACCTCCTTCCACCGATACACCCGGTAACACCCATAGCCCGCCGACAACAATAAGAACACGGTTCCCGCCATGCAAACCAATGGGCGTCGGGAGGAAAGGGTCTTTATCGCGCACCCTGTTACCAGCAATGCCAGGGCAACGACAAACAGAAGGAACTGGAACGGATAGGAAGAAAAGGAGAACACGGCCAAAGACAGCAGTGCACCGCACAGCCCGTACTCCTTCTGCCTGTGCCCGGCATAACCGCTTCCGCCCACCACCAGCAACGCCATCAGGAGCACGGGAACTCCCCATGCCATCGCCACCTGAAGATATTCATTGAACACATATTCGGGTGACCCCGCCACCCGTTCCTCGGTTTCCGTGTAGTTGCCCGCCGAGAAATAATCTTCCTGCGCCTGCCCATAGGCACCGGGAACGCCGTCCCAGCCGTATCCGCGCCACGGTTGTCCGGCTATGGCGTGCACGGACACCTTCCACATCAGCAGCCTTCCGTCTGCCGAGTCCTTCTTCATCAGGTAAACACCGGCAAGTATCCCTCCTGCGAGCAATATCAGCAGAATTGTTCCCGCTTTCGTCCGTCTCGGGTGACAACGGATGTAGGCGTGAATCCCCTTCCGGTAATGCATATATGCGATGTATGCCGACGAGACCGCCCCGGCCATCCATGCCGAGCGGCTCATTCCGGCCGGCAACACACAAATAAGGAGTACCAACACGGATAAGGCTATATAATAGATTGCCGTTTTCTTTTCCTTCCTACGCTTCAGCCATTCATACAGACAGACCGGAAGCGTCATGGCAAGGAAACCGGAGTAAGGTCCCGGATTGTAGAAAGAGCCGGTAAGGGCATAGAGCGAATGCTTGGAGACGGTAAAGCCATATACCTGTGCAAGCCCCCATACCGCTTCTACCGCACCGGCAAGGATGAAGAGCCAGGTGATTAAAACCGGTATGCCATGCAATGCCTTCTTAATAAAAGAACTGTTCTCCATGCTCCTTCAATATAAATAACTGTTCCTCACGTCCGCGGCTCAAATCACGCAACCACAACACGGCACCGGAAGGAATACGGTCATACTTCAGCCTGTCTGTCACCGCTGTCTGCCTTCCCAACGATATCCAGCCTTCTGCGCCATTCTGGTAAAACAATTCATACTCATCGCCCGGACGGATAAAATTATCATCGTTGCGGGGAACAATATGAATCCTGTCCACCCGGCATTCTTTCTTCAAATCAACGGTTATCGGTTCCCTGTTTTGTTCTTTGGACTGATAATAGGACAGGATATCCCCATCCGTCATATAGTTCCCTGTATGCCTCAAGTCCATGGCAGCCGGAATCCGGTACAGTTCCGCATCCAGTTTCAGTCCGTCTTTCCCATAAAAGGCGATTTCGGCTATCTCGGTATATCTTACTCCCGGAGGAGTGATGCGTATGTATCTGACGGGACTGTCGGGAAGTGAGTCCAGCCACACATAGTTTGTCCTGATTGTATCCTTGATGTGTGCCAACAATACCGTCTGCCGGAAGTCCGCCGAACGTGCCCCCTCTATGATACTTCCGGTCAGGGCCGCCACGTATTCCTTCATCTGGATGTGGAGGGGATACTTCCTGAAAAGTTCTGCTGTCCGGGTATGTAAAGTATCGGGGACATAGGTATGCACCTTTCCATCCTTATCCAGGCTGAAAGGGTATCCGGCAGCTGAATAAACCCCTCCTTTTGACTTCTGATACATGGGAAGAAAACGGATGCCCGGCTCCAGATTGTGGAAAGTCACTTCCTGTCCGGCACGTTCGGCCCTGTCGACAGCCGTCATTGCCCCGCATGAGAAAATACAGAGACTGACCTCTTTCACCTCGGGCGGACATTGTATCTTTACCTTTGCGCTGTTCTTGCCGAAATATTCAGCCGTCACATCTTCCAGCTGTCCCCAATACTGCTTACGGAAAACTTTTCCCTTGGGACGTCCGTCATCCGCCCCTCTTTCCGGCTCCGTCTGGGTAATCCAGAATGGGACAAACAGCCCTGTGGTATCCCTTAATATAGTCCAGGAGTGCGCCCCGCTGATATAAGGTGAAGCAATGTAGCAGTCGGTACCTACAGGGATGCCCAATGCGCGGAGGATATAGACCGTGATGTCGCATGATTCGGGACATTGCCCGGTGTGGTGGTCGAGCAGGAACAGACCGCCGCAATGCGGGAGGCTGAAGTGGGTATTCCATATAAATCCCTCTTCTTTAAACTTCTTACGGACAGCCTTTACCACCTCCAGCACATCGCTGCCGCCATACATCGAATCGACGGTTGCGGCATACCGGTCATAATAGACCCTTCTCCATGCTTCCAGAGGCTCGTTTGCAATGCGGTATGGGAGTACATATTCGCAAAAGTCATCAAATGAATAATATTTTGCCCACGGACGTTTTCCCCACACTTCAAAAGCATGGTCGATATTGTCTATCAGATAGTCGGCTGTTATGACCTCCGCATCATATACCTTGCGGGTGTCTCTATAAGAAAAATGACTCCATACCCTTTTCACCGAATCCAGCCACGGGCCTTCGCGATATACCGTAGCCATCCATCTCAGGCTCTTCAGGGAATCAATCCGGGGGTCGGCATAAAAGTAGCAGTTCTCCATGTGCTCTATCAGGTAACAGGCCGCCTTGTATTTCAGCTCGTCGCCGGCATAGTGCTCCAGCACTTTCTCCAGTTCGGCCCTGTTCTTACCGGCGCGTTCCAGAGTGCCCTCCATGCCGTTCCTCCGGCTGCAGGCCATCACCAGCGACAGGCACACCACCCATAAACCAAGAAAAAGTATCCTTTTATTCATTTCACTCTATCTTTTTAAATACCCTGTCCCAGCGGATATGTCCGTCGGCAGGGTCTTTCGATTTCCATATTCTTGTTGCTTTTCCCACTATGTAGCTTTCGGGCAGCAGTCCCCAATACCGCGAATCGCGGGAGTTCTCCATGTTGTCGCCCGATACAAAGTAATAGTTCTCTTTAAACCGATACTCCCTTATCAGGCTGTCGCCCAAGTAAATAAGTTTATCCCTCAATGAAAGTTCCTTTTTTTGTTCGTACCTTATGATATGTTGATAAAATAATATTGAAATGCTATCCAATGATACCACCTGCCCTTTTGCCGGGACAGGCAATGGACCGAATTCCTTTATCGTCCATCCCAACCGTTTGCTCCACGGAAAACTCTCCATAACCACTCCCCGTGAATCGTTTTCCGTCAGGGCGGAGATGCGTCTTTGGGCGGCCATATTTCCTAATTCTTCCCCTGTTCCGCGTATCCTATAGAATCCATTCCTTATTTCCAGCGTATCTCCCGGCAGGGCGATACAGCGTTTTACATAATACAGCATGACATCCATCGCCAGGGAGTCTTTCTTGGCAGGATAAGGGAAATTGAAGACCAGCACATCATTGCGCTTAATCTTTCCGACTCCCGGCAACCGGTGAATCTTCACCTCCTTGTCTTCCAGTGCATCCCAGATATTGAAGATGCGGGCTCCCATTATCCATTTGTTCACCAATACATTATCGCCTGCCTGTAAAGCGGGATACATGGAGTCGGAAGGAATATGGAAGGTAGTGAAAGTGGTGACCTGAAACGATATAAAGACTATAATCAGAATACAAATACTGAATAATACGGTTAACAGTCTGTCTGCTATCCGTCCTATTTTTTTTCTAATCAAATCTTTGTACTCCATCTTATAGTTTCAAAATATATAAGTTATCATCATCGGTGTATTTCTTCAGATAGAAAGTATTGTCTATTAATACTCCCATCAGGTATAAATCATCGAGCTCGATACGTCTTACAGGATTCCCATCCCAAGAGTACACATCAATATATGTTTTCTCTCCAAACTTATCAGTATCCTGATTCAGCATATAAAAATATTTTTCATCAGCATTTATATTATACATGTAGCAGGCTCCCTCTTTGATGTAATTCTCGGCAGAAGCATTCTTGTAGTTGATGACAGAGGCCGGAACCAGCCTTTTGTCGGTCGTATTGATGTTATACAGCTCTATCTGGTTGAACTTGCTGCGTCCTATGATTAGTTTGTCTCTGTATACGTGGCATACCAAGTCATAGGGAATATCTTTATTGTCGAAATATCCTTGGGCTACACTGATGCTGTCGTATGATTCTTGCGTTAAGAGATTCACCAAATGGACTCCGGTTTCTTTTGGGGCAAGTTTGTAGACGCAACACAATGTGTCATTCACCGAGCATATATATTGATAGAAATTCGGTGTGGTCTTGCCGTTCGTCGTTTTTAGATATACTACACTGTCGTTTTCGTATTTGAATTCCTTTATGGCGTAGTTATCGTATAATTTGAGCTCCTTTCCGCTGTTATGCATCATCTGTACATTCAGCGATAACTCTTCCTGCGCCCTGCCATAGGTGCCAAATGCGGTACTTTTCTTTAAATCGGTAGGAAGTATGTTGAATGCGGGAGCTGTTTTATCGCTCTTTAATAAAATCATGGAATCATAGGTTGTCATTTCTGCTATATCACACACCAGTGGGAGCGGCTGAGGCAATGGCTTTCTTTCTTCAGTCATCTCTTCCCAGTTAATTTCTGTAATTAATGAAGGCGAGTGGCTTCCTGTTTTTGGCGTGCAACCTGCAATTCCGGCGGCTATAACTAGCAGACTATATAAATATATATATTTCATTGTACAGAGTAAGCTATGAGATTTATCGCATGGCTTATTTTTTTATTTATAATTAAATTAGGCCATTCAACTCTAAATATCCGAACTGTATATCATCATTGAACGACATGATAATTCTATTGCTATTATCATCATAGCAAAAGTCTGTTATTTTCCGATTTATATCTAAAGTTTTAAGATAGTTTCCCTCGATATCGAAAACAAAGAATTTTGTAGGATAATAATCATCGGTTCGCTTGTTACCGCCTGAATATGAAGCGATAATCTTATCTTTGGCTAATGCTACTTTACTATAGTAATGAGTTGCAGTCGGATTTTCTTTCCATTCCGGTCCATAAATATTATATTTCAAATTTCCCATTATATCAGTTATTACCATTAAATCATAGCCTGTATAGCACTCCACACAGATGTTTTTAGTTTCTGAAGCAGTAAAACAAACACGTTTCTTTTCTATTTCAGGATGGTTTTCTTTCAAAGGAAGTATTTTACCTGTTTGCATATTAAGACGTGCCAACATTTGTTTGAAAGAAGAAGAACTGGTAGGGGAAATCATTCTGCCTATAGCCAGCGTATCGCTGAAAAATTGATATACATCTGGGAATATTCCTTTATCCATTTCCATTTTCACGTTTGGCATATAGAAAGGATTAGCAAACGCACTATCCACATTGTAACTGAATATTTTTTGTTTTCCATAGTCGGATATATATAAATTCTTGCGTATATTGTCTATGCCAATATTCCCAAGAATTGTAATTTCACCAGGTCCTTGTCCCAATTCTCCTATACTTTGCACGTAAGTAAAATCCTGCATGTTAAAAATATGAATAAGCTGATTTGAGGATTTATGGTCTGCAATAATCAGATGATTATCCATAGAATATAAACGTGTTGTAGAGCCTATTAAAATATCGCCAGTCTGGAATTCTTTTACTTTCTGATAACAGTTTTCTATTTTGTTACGAACTGTCTGGTGCTTTTCGGTTGTTGCATTATTAGTGCAACTAGTTATGGCTAACACAATAAATAATATGTTTGCTATTTTTCTTAACATAAGTATTTGCTTTTAGAAAGAGAAAAACAAAAATTAGAATAAGATTCTATTATCATAAATTCTACTTTTCTCCTTCGTTTTTACTTTTAGAGAATTCATTCAATCAAGCTGTTCGGCTATTAATTCCTCTTTTTATAGATTTGCTTCTCTATAAGTCGGAAACCAGTAATGGCATAAACAACCATCACCATTATCCAAACAACCATTTTCGCACATTGGGTTTTCATCATCATCAGCCAATGCTTCCACATTAGCCAAAGCCAACTCAGACATCACATCCGATTTCTGAGAGTTATACACATTAAATCCTACTATCAAAGCAAATGCAGCAACCAGTGTTGCTTTTAAAATATTCTTTTTCATCTCTTTTCTATGTTTCGATGATTAATAAAAGTTGTTTTCATCTTTTGTCGGAAAGAACTCCACCGCAGAAAAAGCAAATACATGACTTGCAGATTCTGATTATTTCCATATATGCATACTCTTTGTCGACTATTTATTAAAAAGTAAGATTATATAGAAATAGCTTTTCCCCTAATGTGCATGAGAATGCAAATATAGTAAAAGAATATTTTATTCCTTGATAACCAGCTTCTTTATTTCCTCTCTCATCTGTTTTATTGCTGTGGATTGTATTTTCGGTTCTTTTTCCATTATCATCTTTGCATCCTATTCCAGTTTTTGTCGTTGATAACCTCCCAGTTCCGCATGTGGTTTTGCCTAATTTTTCCTCTATCCCGCGTATCCTATAGAATCCGTTCCTTATTTCCAGCGTATCTCCCGGCAACCGGTGAATCTTCACCTCCTTGCCTTCCAATGCATCCCAGATATTGAAGATGCGGGTTCCCATTATCCATTTGTTCACCAACACATTATTGCCTGCCTGTAAAGCGGGATACATGGAGTCGGAAGGAATATGGAAGGTGGTGAAAGTGGTGACCTGAAAGAAGAACCATAAAATTACCAAGACACAAAGATAAAAGAAAAGGCCCGATTACCTATTTTAGCTAATATTTTATTCTTAAATTTATATTATCAATCACATCTCATACTTCATTAAAATGGATTCCCTCTCATCTTCTGGATACGTTACAGCGTATATGCAATTTGAGATTTCATCTATTGCAATATTTTTTAATAAATTATTAACTTTGAAACCTTCTTTTAAGTTCCCATTCCAATCAAACTTTAAGATGTAACAAACCTTTCCTGTTTTCCCAAAATCTTTATTGGCAATACCCCAATATAAAGCATAAATATGCTCTTTTGTTGAATATAGCATTCTGTAAGTTCGTGTTGTTTCGTCATTTTCTGATGAGCTATAGATATCTTGATTCCCATCTTTAGTATGCCTTGAAACCATTTTAGCATTCATGCTAAAATACTCTCTCACCTTTATAATTTTATTATTTTCAAATCGATAAAAGACGAGTTGGTCATGGAAATATCCCGCAGCAACAAATCGAGATTGATCTAAATTAGTACAGAGAGTCGTTTGGTTTTTTAGAAAAAAACTATTTTCAACTTCCACACCGGTATTATCTCCGGGAAAAACACCAAATTCCGCAATAATATCCGCTTTAGAATTCAATAAAGCAAATTGTTTTGCATTAAAACATCCATTTGCTAAAAAATAATCCCCAAACGCAACAATATCATAGGGACAATCTGCATTAAATCGCACTTTACGATGAAAAGTATTATTATTTATTTGAATCTTATGCTCATTAATTTTATAGAAAGAAACTTGTCTTAGCATTCCATCAAAAAAAGCCAATGAGTTATTTTTTGAATTATAAGTTATATCTCTTAAATTAAGAAATTCATTTGGCCCTTCTCCAATATTAGCAATACGTTCGATTTTATTGGTATTTATCAAATCAATCATCGTTATTTGTTTACCTTCATATTTATCTATCATTAAGAGCTTATTATCCACAATATTCATTTTTAAAGGCCGTCCAATAAACAAATCTGATAAAATTTGTTTTCCCTTTATTGTCTTAAAGTTTTTTGTTGGAAACATTATTTTATTGTTTGATACACTTGTACAAGAAATACACAGCAATAAAAGCAAAAATAATATGTGTTTATATATGAGTTTCATGGTACTTTTATTATAAGAGAGACCTAACTTTTTTAAATCTCTCCTTTTATTTAATGGGATTAATCTTTATTAAGTGTAAATGTACCTAATCCTTCTATAACTAGAGTACAACAATATACCTGTTTATCAGTACTGCAGTCACCACACTTTTGGCTTAATTCTGATTCAGCCAATGCTTCCACATTAGCCAAAGCCAACTCAGACATCACATCCGATTTCTGAGAGTTATACACATTAAATCCTACTATCAAAGCAAATGCAGCAACCAGTGTTGCTTTTAAAATATTCTTTTTCATCTCTTTTCTATGTTTCGATGATTAATAAAAGTTGTTTTCATCTTTTATCGGAAAGAACTCCACCGCAGAAAAAGCAAATACATGACTTGCAGATTCTGATTATTTCCATTAAGTTTGCATCGGACTAATCCTCCTTTCTTTAAGGAGAAACCCAAAGGAAGGAAGGGTTTCTCTAAATTAAACTCTATTTATTTGGCATTCCCTGCTATCATTAACCGAAGCGGGGATGTCTTTGTATTGCAATACAACATCTTATTTAAGCGACGAGTAGCCTTTATATAAGTTTCTGGCTTCTTTGCCTTGAAATAATACCAAGCGAAGAAACGGTGGCTGACGCAATGCATATCTAATTCTTAAGATGTAATATCTGTAATATCGGATTGTCATCCGTATTCTCTTCTTTCCTGTATCCAAAGACAAATCGGTTGTGATTGCAGGACGAAGTCATATAGGTATATTTAACTCTGTCAATATCATTCACCAAACGTTTCCCTATTTGAAGATCTCCATTTTGTTTATTGTATAAAAACACTCTTAAACCTGATTCCGCACGCCAATATGTTGCGTACAACCAATGGGAACTTTCTATATAATTTGTCCGAATGAAATCGGGCAAATGTTGGGTGGAAACATCTTCTGTATAGGATTGTGTAGGAAGTGGATAGATTTTAAAAGGTATTTGTTGTCTTAATGCTCCTTTCTTATCATAACTGTAAACTATATTATCAAAAGGAGGTGCCATGAAAGTTATCTCGTTGTCATAACCCATTAATTCCCAATTAAAATTGCATGGCAAATTGTAGGTTCGTTTTATTAATTGCGTCGACTTATGATTCTGCGAAGAATAAGAATAGACTCCTCCAATGCTGTCCGGGGCTCCCAACATTGATAATAGATATCCATCAGCGGTCTTCTTGAAATCTGAGGGATATATATCAAGTACTGTTTTATCAATGAATTTATCATCAGGGGAATATCGCAGGATGGATTTATTCCAGCCGTCCAATAATAACAGTTCCCTGTTGTCGGCATCATATTCAAACTGTATCAGGTTTATATATTCTCCGGGACCGTTACCCTGATGATGAAGTGAGCGTATGAATTTCCCTTTTGTGCTATATATCCAAACGGACTGTTGTGGGGTGTCTAAAATGAAGATGTATTGATTGGTCAGGATAGCATCCGTTATCTCCCTTATTAAACAATCATCTTTTGTTTCCAATGGTATATAACTCAAGGAGTCAACAAATGAGGAATAATACAGGGTATCACTATCTGTTGCCATCAAATCTATCTTGATTGAAGTAGTATCCTTTTGTTCTACACAACTTGTGCACAACAAAAGGAACATGAATATACATCTATACATAATTAGCGGCAGTTTCCCCATGTTAATTTGTTATTGCAAGTATCATAAGGATGCGTCAGTTCGCAACGCTTGCCCGTAAGATTTCCATCTGAATCTTTACAATCTCTTAGGCCATATCCATAAGAGGTGTTCACATCAATTTCACCGCTAGCCAATGCTTCCACATTAGCTAAGGCCAACTCAGACATCGCATCCGACTTCTGAGAGTTATACACATTAAATCCTGCTATCAGAGCAAATGCAGCAACCAGTGTTGCTTTCAAAATATTCTTTTTCATCTCTTTTTATTCTTTAAATTAAGCTATTGCGTAAATTTTCACAGATTGTATTTAAATGATACAAGCTTATCTTCCGGGTCCTGAATAATTCCATATCCCATTTGGTTCTCTTCATCAACGGCAAAACACATTACTCGTTGCCCTGTTTTCAGTAACTTCACAGGATTTCCTTTCCAGTCAAGGACTAGAATATTCCTTTGCTTTCTCTGTTCCGGGTCTTGAGTCAAGAGATAAATATGATTTTCCGTGCCCACTATGTCGACAGAGACCGGGTCGCATCCTTCTTTCATCTTTGCGAAGACAACATGTTCGTCAGTACTGAATTTATATTGATATTTTCCAAGTTGCTTTTTAAATTTCAGTGTCGGACATTTTTTACCTGACGGGTCATATTCATAGATTTCCAAAACAAAATAAGAGCATGAAGCAAATAAATGTTTTTGAGGATTTACTGCAAAATGGCATTGATGAAACATAGCTTTAGATAAGTGTGGAATATCTTTTTCTGCCTCCCAGAAGTCCGGGAATTCACCAAACTCTATTAACTCATCACTTTTTTGTAAGTTCATCCACGCATATCGTTTCTTCCAAAAACCGGACAACACAAATTGAGTATCGGTTAATGGAACGAAACAATCCGCCTCTGTTTTAACTTGCAGATCTCTTACCAGTTTTGGGGTTTTATGAATAGACTGTGTTGATAGATGATTTAACTGATGAATAGGACGACTTAAAATCCATAAATTATTATTCGACAAAAGAACTTCTAATGGGGATATTAGTTCATTGGGGCCCTCTCCCTGCCCCAATAATTTTCTTTCTACTTTATTACTATTAAGATTGAACACAGTAAGTAAAGAATCTCCATAATAATCATTTATCAGCAAAAGGCTATCTATTTTAATAATCTGCATGATATCACCTAGTATTTCAGGATAATCTATGTCCTCAAATACCAACGTCTCTTGATTGGAAAACTTATATCCTATAGTTGTATCCGTTGTATGAGTGGTACATTGAACAAAACTTAAAGTAAACAATCCTAATAATATAATTTTGATATTCATAAATTCTTGGTATTAGATAAAAAACGAGTTCAAATCATTCACTAATTTTAGTCAGTTCCAATCCAGTGTTTTTTTCCAAACTAAATAGTATCTTCTCCGTTTCTGTCATAGTAGGTAACAGAACCGCCTGGGTATATTATCCATTGACAAAGATGTCTTCCACCCGGACATTCTGTGGGAGTAAGTGTCTCACCATCATCAGCCAATGCTTCCACATTAGCCAAAGCCAACTCAGACATCACATCCGACTTCTGAGAGTTATACACATTAAATCCTGCTATCAGAGCAAATGCAGCAACCAGTGTTGCTTTCAAAATATTCTTTTTCATCTCTTTTCATTTTTTCGATGATTCATTAATCTTGTTTTCATCTTTTGTCGGAAAGAACTCCACCGCAGAAAAAGAAAATACATGACTTGCAGATTCTGATTATTTCCATTAAGTTTGCATCGGACTAATCCTCTTTTCTTTAAAGGAGAAACCCAAGACTCTAGGCAGGGTTTCTCTAAATTAAACTTTATTTATTGAGCATACTCGAATTTAATACTTTTCCAACTCTACTTCCCCTACAGTGCATTTAATCATAGAGGATATTAAAGACCTCTAATGGAGCTGATAATATCTACATTCAAGGTTTCATAACTAATGGAATCCGATAAGCTGTTTTCATTGAATAACAATACAGAATTTTTCAATGCACACCATCCTGTAAAGCAACTATATCGTTTTCCTGCTAGTTTACTTTCGCCCATAATATTAAAATCTTTATCAAAAGCCATCATGTAAATAGGTCTACTATCAAGTAATGTTTGCACAGACTCTTTTTCTGAAAAATCAATTCCACCTATGTGTAATCGAATATATGTTTTACATTCCGGTAAATACATAATATCGTAAAAGTGTACATTTTCGATTCGGTGTCTCTCCCAAATTGAATACCCATTAGCATTGCACGTCTGTGCTTTATTTGAAGTATAGCAACTTGGGGCATCTATCAATAATTGTTTTCCGGAATCCATGTCTAATAGATATATTGTAGATTCGTATGGATAATTATAGATTATTTTATTGTCTACAAAATTAACATTAGGTGCATCCATATCTGCATATAGCAAAGATCCTTTTGGATTTATTATTGAATATGAAAGTGGGTATGTCTTAATTATTTTTCTTTTTTTTATATCATATTCTTCTACTATAAAATCGTCTTTTCTAGTTAAATACAACAATGAATGTCGTTTTGGGTTATAAGAGAACTTAGCTGTATTCATAGCGTAATTAGTATTTATAATTAAAGATTCTCTATCCTCTAAAGTAATTTTTTCGTTTACTCTACCCGCACTATTTAATAGATACATATAAATTCCATCATAAACCCAAATAGAATCTTTTGATAAAGGAAATATTCCAGCTACTCTTCCTGGTATTCCATCAGGCCCTTCTCTTTGTAATGGTATAGATGATATCTCTTTGTGATTATATAAATCTATTAAGTCTAATGAATGTAAACGATAATTATATGCGATAATTCCATCTATATTTTGACAACTAAAAGGAGAAGTTATATGGTAGGATTTAAGTTCTAAAATATCATTAGAAGGAATTATCTTGATTGACTCTATATCATATGCAAGAGAATCTTTTATATGATGGGGTTGTGTGGTACGCTGATGATCACAACTTACCATGGCTAGAAATATTAAAAAAAATAATCTCATAATAAATTTAATTTAAGCCAAAAGAATATTCAAACCATCTTTATTAAGTTTTAATATCCCTTTGGCTTTATTTTTTAGCAATAAGACGATGAAGAACAGGGATCACGACGTGTATCTGTACTTAAAACACATTCGTTCCAAGGTTTGTGTGCACACGGAAATAAACGGTATGACCAATCGTCTTCTCCGGTAGCCAATGCTTCCACATTCGCCAAAGCCAAGTCAGACATCACATCCGACTTCTGAGAGTTATACACATTAAATCCTGCTATCAAACCGAATGCAGCAACCAGTGTTGCTTTCAAAACATTCTTTTTCATCTCTTTTTGTTTTTTCGATGATTAATTAATCTTGTTTTCATCTTTTGTCGGAAAGAACTCCACCGCAAAAAAACAAACAATCCATTTGCTAATTGCAGAAGAGAATTCTCCTTTATCGTCTGCTTTCATTGATCAATCCAAATTAAGAACTATAATGTTATAGTCTAAATCTTCAGACTGCGATATCGCATAAAAATCACCTTGCCTAGAAGAATATATAAACAACAGAGGAAAAGTTTATTTTTCCCTTTCTCGTTCTTCTCTATTTGTAATAGACTTTTATACCGCTACCTTTTGTGTCTATAAAATAGCCACAATAAGCACCTACTTCCTTAATGCCACCTAATACAACATGAACTGCAAAGGTATTATTTTAAATGTAATAATTGTAATCTTATTAAGTAGTCATTGGTCATATCATCTACTTTAATCCATGTATGATCATCTAAATAAAAAAGAAGATGATTGTCTATAACCTCTTGTGCCATATCGTTGTCTAAATGTTCCGAAATAATTATTTCTTCAGTTTTTCTATCCAATAGAACCCATTTTATATTTTTCTTTGCTATATTCTGCTTATCAAAAGTTTGAAAAGAAAGTAACAAATAATTTTCCGAACAGGCAAAATTATGTAGAATGGAATAACCATCCAGTATTTGGGGAGTAATATCTTTTAAACCCATCTTTTCAATTGGAATTCTTTGACGTATATCAAAACTATACATATTCTCCATTTTGTCAAATGTCACTAATGAAAGTTTATCCCGGTTTCTATCATAATAATAAACCATAGAACCATTGTTATTATATAACATTGGGAAATAATGTAGTCGGCAATTTTCTGTTATACTAGAATCTAAATGTATAACTGTCTTATCTAAAGAATTTAAAGTCCAAATACCTTCCTTTTGCTCATTATCAGTATAAATTGGATAAAAATAAGTCATACTATTTTTATCCAATTTGGCCATATCTATAAAAAAGTCTGAAACAACATACGAAGAAATATAATCGCCTGAATAATCATACAATTTTATTTTCATATCACCTTTATCGAAAATACAGAGCTGTTTATTATAGGTATCCAAACAAAAAGCTCCAATTATCTTGATTTCTTCCGGTCCTTCCTTATATTGGGTTATCCGCTTTAAAAGTTTACCTGTGATAGCATCAAAAATAAGAATACCTTCCGATTTCCGGTCTTTGATAAATATTTTGTTTTCGTCTAAATAAAGATTTTCAACTCCATATATTGGTAAACTGTCATTCAAATGCAAATCCACATATTCTATATTTTTCACAAACGTGGAATATTTAATGGAAGGAACAGTCTTACTTAAATCTATTTCCACACTATTCTGATTTTTAATACCAATACAAGATGGCAATAAAATAAAAAAGTATATAATCCAATTATATTTCTTCATATTCTTTTATATATTAATTAATCTCCACAGGTAGTATATTTTCCAGAACATTCATCAGAATAACGTCCTATTTTACAGCAACTATTATCGATGTCTAAGTAGTATCCTCTCCAATTTATTCCTTCACTTTCACCATTACTAGCCAATGCTTCCACATTAGCCAAAGCCAACTCAGACATCACATCCGACTTTTGAGAGTTATACACATTAAATCCTGCTATCAAAC
>OHAB01000008.1_pt1 | contig 224380 bp, 209 predicted proteins | sample 1577031 | NCBI WGS metagenome assembly OHAB01 (sample SAMEA3541477, study PRJEB24748) | human gut metagenome | biome: human gut; feature: human-associated habitat; material: faeces | place: China | collected 2012 | reverse complement strand
CATTTTAATTGCTTTAACTTTAAATTCATTTGAGTATTTAGTCATAAAAAAACTGCACCTCCAAAAGTTGTTTTTTGTCCAACTTTTGGGGTGCAGTTCAATTTGTACTATCTTTTTATTTTGCTAAATCAACTTTAAATTTTAAACAATAAGCGATGATGAAAGCAATAATGGCAGCAATTACATCACTTAAAATATACAATAGAAAGCCATCGCCATAAAATACAGGAAGAGAAGCTAGACTAGGAAAGGCAAAAGCGATAGCTTTAGCGCCTGAATAACCAGCGATAGCACCACCAATACCACCACCGATGCATACGGCTATCATAGGCTTTTTGCGAGGTAAATTTACACCAAACATAATTGGTTCAGTGATACCAAATAATGCTGACAAAATAGAAGATGCGCAAATGGATTTAAATTTCGTATCTTTACTTTTTAAGAATACAGCAAGTCCTGCACCAGCTTGAGCAAATACAGCAGGTCCCATTAAGGCTAAAACTGTATCCGAACCCAATACGGCAATATTATTCATACCGATTAAAATAAAACTCCAGTGGAAACCAAAGATTACCATTGGTTGAATGACTGTACCTAATAACGCTCCTGATATAATTGGGGAAAATTTATAGATATATTCATAGATATTAGCGAGAAAATCACCTATAACCATACCAATAGGGCCAAATAAGAATAATGTTACAAATCCTACAAAAATAATACACAAAAGAGGTGTCAAAAACCCTTTTACCATATCAGGGAAAATTTTATTTAAGAATTTTTCAACAAAAGTTAATAATGCTGAAGCTAAAATAATAGGGATAACACTAGAATGGTAGGTAACACCTTTTAAAGGAATATGGAAGAATTCTACAGTTTGACCAGATTCTAAGATATGATTTAGTGAAGGATAAAGGAAAATACCTGCAATAACGACAGCAGTAAAGGGATTAGCACCAAATTTTTTAGCTGATGTATAGGCTAATAACATGGGTAAAAAGTAAAATAAACTGTCAGTCATGGCATTTAAAACAAGGTAATTATCACTTTCTTTAATTAGTACATCTGTGGCAATTAATACAGCAATAATACCTTTTAAGATACCAGCGGCACTTAGTAAACTGACAATGGGTAAAAATATACCAGCGATACCATCAATTATAGTATTAATCATTGATTTTTGGTGTTGAGAAGAAGTGTTCATACAGATAAAAATAGTCCTTTCGATGAATTTATTATGTACATATATCTTATATAAATACACACACAGCTAATAATTATACTTAGTGTTAACAATATTGTCAATTTGTGAGTTAAATTAAAGAAAATATGTGTATTTTTTAGATGATGAATTTATAGAGATTGAAGAATTTTTAAAATAAAAAAAACTGCACTTAAAGTGCAGTTTTTTATTTAATATAATTAAAAATTAATATTATCACTATCTTTGTAAGAACCACCACAAGTAGTTATATTATCAATAACACACAAATCTTCACAACTAATTGTAAAATTTATTTTTAGATTTTCAATAATACGCTCTTTAGTAACACTTTTCACAAGAGGTATAACATTGTGTTGTAAAGCATATTGAACACATAATTGCGCTATTGAAGCATTATATTTTTGAGCAAAGATTTTTAATTCCTCACATTGAAATACTTTACCATTTGCCAAAGGACTATAACCGACAACTACGATATTGCGTTGTTTACAATAATCTCTAATATCTTTTTGCAAACAGCTAGGATGAAATTCAATTTGATTAACCATAGGTTTGATTTCACAAGTTTCAAGTAATTCATCAATATGATGCTCTTTAAAATTGCTCACACCAATAGCACGAATTTTTCCTTGTTTATATAAATCTTCCATAGCTTTCCATGATTGGCGGTTTTTTTCAATATAATCATCATGGTATTTTTGTGGTCTTGGCCAATGAATTAAATATAAATCTAAATAATCAATAGCTAAATCATTTAATGTTTGATTAAAGGCTGTAATAGTTTCATCATAACCGCGAATGTCATTCCATAATTTACCTGTGATAAATAATTTATCGCGAGAAATATTACTAGCAATAATGCCTTGACCAACTTCTTTTTCATTGCCATAAACGCTAGCACAATCGATATGTGTATAACCATTTTCGATAGCTGTTTTCACAGCATTTATAGTAACTTCACTTGTTGGTGCTTTCCATGTGCCAAAACCAATTTGAGGAATTTTTACACCATTATTTAAAAGAATATTATTCATCTAAAACCCTCTTTTCACTGAAATCATTTAATTGTTCAAATAATGATTGCAATTGCAAATAAGCTTTTTCAAAAATTGGCTGTAATTTTTGATATTTTTTTACGTTTGTAGGGGTAGGTTCAATTATTTTATCTAAAGAAATAAATTTGCTGGCTACTTCAAAATCTTTAAAAATACCAATGCCAACACCAGCAGTGATAGCAGCACCCATAGAAGCAGCTTCATCTAATAATTTTGGCAGAATGATTTTAGTATTATAAACATCAGCAAATATTTTTTGCCATGATTTACTTTTAGCTCCACCCCCAACAGCTACTAATTCAGATATATGGATATTTTCAGCTTTAAATATATTTAAGATAATATTTAAATTCATAGCAACGCCTTCTTGAATTGCTCGCAATAAATCTTTTCGCTGATGTTCCATTTTTAGACCAATGAAATTAGCTTTAGCATTTGTATTCCACCAAGGACTTCGTTCACCAATAAGGTAAGGCAAAAATAATAGTCCATTGCTACCAACAGAAGTATTAGCAAGTTCTTGTTCTAATATGTCATAAATAGATTTATGTCCTCTTTGAGCTAGATTTTGTTCGTATTGGCAAAATTTATTTATATACCAAGAGTAAGCGCCCCCACCGCTTTGCATAGTACCAGTAGGTAGGATATATCCAGGAACTATATGAGCCCAATTAAAAGTGCTTTTATTTTTGGAGAAAATAGGTTTTTTGTAGTTATAGATATCCAAGAAGAAGTACCAATACTACTATGAGCAATTCCCTCTTTGATACAACCAGTGCCAACGGCAGCACATACCCCATCGCCTCCACCACAAACAACAGGTGTATTAGGGCAAAGTCCAGTTAATTCACTAGCAGTATTAGTTATATATCCGGTAATATCAGTGGATTTTAAGAGTTTAGGCATTTTTTGTTTATCAATGCCCATAATATTTAATAATTCATCAGACCAACATAATTTATTTAAATCCATTAGACAAGTAGAGGAGGCATCACTGTATTCAGTAACAAATTGATTTGTTAATTTTAAAATGATGAAGTCTTTTGCATTTAGCATTTTATACGTTTTAGCATAAATATGCGGTTCATTATCTTTTATCCACATAAGTTTTTGACCACCATAGCTAGGAGAAAGACGATGACCTGTTATTTCATAAAATCTTTGAGGTGATATTTGTTTAGCTATTTGTTGAGTTTGTTTTGTAGCACGCATATCTGCCCAAATAATAGCATTTCTTAGTGGTTCTTGTTTTTTTATCTACACAGACACAACCCATCATTTGACCACTAAAGGACACAGCTAAAATATCTTTAGGATTAATATTTTTTATTAATGTTTTAGTGGTAGCTATGACAGCTTGCCACCAATCGTTAGGATTTTGTTCTGCCCAATTATTATTAGAGTAATAAACATCATAATTATATGTGCAACTAGCGATGAGTTGCCCTTCTGTGGAAAATAAAGTGGCTTTATTTCCAGATGTTCCTAAGTCGTGAGCTAGTAAGTATTTACCCATAGATAGGTATGCTCCTAATTATTTATTATTGTATGCTTCTGTGATTTTTATAGCAGAAGATGTGCCAATTCTTTCAGCGCCAGCTTCAATCATTTTTAAGCAAGTATCTAAATCGCGAATTCCACCAGCGGCTTTTACTTTTACTGTGTCTTTGACAATGCTTTTCATGAGTTTTACATCTTCAACTGTAGCGCCACCTGTACCAAAGCCTGTAGAAGTTTTGATGAAGTCTGGTTTTACTTCAAGTGCTATTTCGCATAATTTAATTTTTTCTTCATCAGTAAGATAGCAGTTTTCAAAAATAACTTTAGAAATTACATTATGTTTTCTGCAAACATCTACTATTTGAGTCATTTCTTCTTTGATATAATCATAATTTTTTTCTTTTAATTCTGTAATATTAATTACATAATCAATTTCATCTGCACCATTTGCAATAGCATCTTTAGTTTCAAAGACTTTAGTTTCTATTGTAGTTTGCCCTAAAGGAAAACTAATAGCAGCACCTACATGAATATCAGTTTCTTTTAAAAGTTCTTTGCATAATTTTGTCTGTGTAGAATTGATAGCTACCATCATAAAATCATATTTTTTAGCTTCTTCGCAAAGTTTAGCAATATCTTCTCTAGTAGCATAAGGTTTTAAACATGTGTGATCAAAGTATTTACTAAATTTATTCATAGTTATCGCTCTTTTCTTTGTTATTATGTAATTACATAATAACAAAATAACAAAATTAAGTCAATATATAATAACTTATTGATAAAAGATAGTTAATATTTTATAATTTTTTTGAAAGGAGATTATAAATGAATTCGATATATGAACAATTAAAAATAGATAGAACAGTTCCTATTCCGCTATATTATCAAATAAAAACTTTTATGATAAAGCATATTGAAGATAATAGCTTAAAAGATGGTGAATTAGTTCCACCAGAAGAAGAATTATGTGCATATTTAAATGTTTCAAGACCGACAGTTAGACAAGCGTTTTTAGAATTAGTACATGAAGGTTATTTAAATAGAATTAAATCAAAAGGGACATTTGTTACTCGTCCTAAAATTGCAGGGGATTTCATTCAAAAAATCCAAACATATAATCAAGAGATGCAATATTATGGATTAAAGCCTAAAACGAAGCTTTTATCTATATCAGAAATAGATGTCTTTGCTGAAGTTATGGAAAAATTGAAGCTAACAGAAAAAGATAAAGTTATTTGTCTTGAACGTTTGCGCTATGCTGATGATAAACCTATAGTTTATGTTAAAACTTTTATACCTGTGAAATTATGTAAGGGTTTAATTGATGAAGATTTAGAGCAAAATTCTTTATACGATACTTTAAAAACAAAATATAATATAGAGATTGCTCATATTAATCGTCAAATTCATGCAACAGTTGCTGACCCTTATTTATCTGATTTATTAGGTATTATGGAAAATGCTCCATTATTATATATAACAACGGTTGCATATAATCAAAATGATATTCCATTTGAATATTCATTGGCATCTTATCGTGCAGATATGTATAAAATGAATGTAGATTTATATAAAGATAAGTATTATAAATAAAAAAATGGCACTAACATAGTTAGTGCCATTTTTATAATCCTGTCCCTATAGAAATAAGACGATAATAATCTTTTTCTTTAATAAGTTGCATATAATTTGATTTATTAATAATCCAATTATTTTCTTGTTTAGTCCCATTACCAGGCAACCAAAAATCGTCATCACCTGACTGAATAGAAAATACTACAGAATATATAGTTGGTTCATTAGGTACACTATATACAGAGATATCTTTATAATCAAAGATTTTACCATTAGCAAAAAGACTTTTATTTTTATGATAAGATAGTTCTTGTTTGACAATAGTATAAACAATTTCTTTATCAGTCATGTGGATAGTTTCTTTTATTGGTAATGTATCTGGATAAGATGTAATTGGTGAATGACTAGAATAATATAAATTTAGACTAATAAGTGTAAGTAAAATCAAATATATTTTTAATGAGTTTGTTTTTTTATATAATTTAAGAAAAAATATACAAAAAATACTTATTAAAATTAAAATACATATTGAATAAAAAAGATTAATATTCATTATAATTCTATTTATAGAAATTAATGATGGAATAAACGAATTCCAACGAATGCCATTGCCATATTGTATTTATCACAAGTTTCAATAACATTATCATCACGAATAGAACCACCGCTTTGAGCGACAAATTCTACGCCGGATTTATGAGCACGTTCAATGTTATCACCGAATGGGAAGAATGCATCAGAGCCAAGAGCTACGCCTTTTACCTGAGCGAGCCAAGCATCTTTTTCTTCTTTAGTGAATACTGGAGGTTTTTCAGTGAATACGCGTTTCCAATCGTCGCCACCGAGTAAATCCATATATTCATCAGAGATATATACATCAATTGCATTATCGCGGTCTGGACGGCGAACATCTGGTTTAAATGGTAAGTTTAATACTTGAGGTGCTTGACGTAAATGCCAGATATCTGCTTTATTACCAGCAAGACGAGTGCAATGTACACGGGATTGCTGACCAGCACCGATACCGATAGCTTGTCCGTCTTTAGCATAGCATACGGAATTGGATTGAGTGTATTTCAATGTGATTAAAGCGATAAGTAAATCACGTTTTGCTTCATCTGTGATATTTTTATTTTTTGTAGGAATGTTATTGAATAATTCTTCAGTGATTTTAATATCATTGCGTTTTTGTTCAAAAGTAACGCCAAAAACTTCTTTTGTTTCAAGTTCAGGTGCTTTGTAATCAGGGTTCATCTGAATTACAAGGTAGTTACCTTTACGTTTTGTTTTTAAGATTTCTAAAGCTTCAGCGCTATAAGATGGAGCAATAACACCATCAGATACTTCACGAGCTAAGAAACGAGCTGTAGCAGCATCACATTCATCGGAAAGTGCAGCAAAATCTCCATAAGAAGACATGCGGTCAGCACCACGAGCGCGAATATATGCTGTAGCCATAGGTGTGAGTTCTATACCTTCAACGAAATACATTTTTTTCAATGTTTCAGATAAAGGAACAGCAACAGCTGCACCAGCAGGGCTTACATGTTTAAAAGATGCAGCAGCTGGAAGACCTGTAGCTTCTCTTAATTCACGAACTAATTGCCAACTGTTAAAGGCATCTAAAAGATTAATATAACCTGGACGTCCATTTAAAACTGTGAATGGTAAATCTTGTCCATCTTTCATAAAAACGCGAGCAGGTTTTTGATTAGGGTTACATCCGTATTTTAATTCCATAGAATTCATTTACGATATTCCTCCTGTAAAATAAATATAATACTATTAGATTTTGTTGCCCAGACGGTCGGCTGTATAAATCTGTGCTTCATGTGGTTAATTCCACTTCCGTCAGTTACACAGATTGTTAACTAAAATTTATCATTTTAAAGTATGAGTTGTCAAGCTAAGTAATAATATTTGGAGATTTTGTTTTTTTAGGGATTTTTACAAGGATATTAGTTATTATTTAGCGAATAAAATATATAAATGCTTTTAAATTTTGAGGAGGTTTTTTTATGTCAGTAGAAAATATTGCTGTATTGACAAGTGGTACAGATGCACCAGGAATGAATGCGGCTATTAGAGCTGTAGTGAGAACTGCGATTAATAATAACGTGCGTATATGGGGCGTTTATGATGGATATAGAGGCTTAGTTGATGATAATATGGAAGAATTGACTTCTATATCTGTAGCCGATATTATTCAGCGTGGTGGTACTTTCTTAGGTACAAGTTTTTGTAAGCGTTTCCGTACAAAAGAAGGTCGTCAATTAGCTTATGAAAATCTAAAAAAACATAATATTGATGCTTTGATTGTCATTGGTGGTGATGGTAGCTTACGTGGAGCAGAAGAATTTGAACGTGAAACAGGATTTTCTGTAATTGGTATTCCAGCTACTATTGAAAATGATATTTGGGGAACAGATTATGCTATTGGTACAGATACTGCTGTAAATACTATTTTACAGGCAATCAACGAAATTCGTGATACTGCAAAAGCACATCGTCGTACATTTATTATTGAAGTAATGGGCAATAAATGCGGTTGGCTTGCTACATATTCAGCCGTTGCTGGTGGCGGAAATATGGTTATAGTACCAGAAGAAGAATTTGATAAGGAAAAAATCATCAATAAAGTACAAAAATTACATGATGGTGGTAAATCTTATTTAGTAATTTTGGCTTCTGAAGGTACTGGCAATATGCAAGAATTAGTAAAAGAATTAGAAGCTAGAACAGGAATTTCCACACGCTTGACTGTTTTAGGTTTAGTTCAACGTGGTGGTTCACCAACAGCTAATGACCGTGTATTTGCAAGTGTATTAGGTGAACAAGCAACACTTGCAGCTATTTCTGGACTTCATAATATTGTTTTCGGTATGCAACGTGGAAATATTGTTTGCATTGATTTACGTGATGCAATCACTAATAAAAAAGAATACCCAGAAGATTTAAGACATTTAGCAGAAGTGATTTCTTTATAATAAGAAAAATAAGAAAGTCTAGAAATAACTTATATAAGTTATTTCTAGACTTTTTTTAGAAGAAAAGGTTTTAAAATGATTTAGCAATACCACGGAAAATATACATAACAGCAGTAGCTCCAGGATCTTGCTTGCCTATAGATTGTTCATTATAATAAGCAGCTCTACCATGAACAGATTTTAAAGTTTTTGTTTTTTCTACACCTTCTATTGATGCTTGATATGCAGCTTGTTGAGCTTCAGCTAATGTTTTATTTTCAGATAATGATTGTTCTAAGGCATTAATTGCTGGAGCTAAAGCATCTAGCATAGTTTTATCATCGATTTTACTACCACCACGTTGCATAACACCATCAACAGCAGCTTTGCCCATTTCTACTAAATCTGTTAGATTTAATTCAGATTTGCCTTTGGCTTTTGGTGCAGATTTTACGAAACAAGTAGAAATTAATGTTCCCATAGTGGAAGGAACTACAGAATTCATTTTCATTCCTAATTTCATCATTAATTTCCCCATATCAGTTTCTTCTAGTATATCAATTTCTTGATAAATTGCTTCAAATCCTTTGCACATAGTAAGACCTAAATCTCCATCGCCCATAGCACCATCAAGAGCAATTAATTCATCTTTAGCATCTTGCATAGACTCCAAAATATTACCAAGAATTTCCTTTAATTTGAGTTTATTAATAGTTTCCATAAGAAAATCCTCCTTTATTAATGATTTTGTTCAAAAAATGGAGAATAGCAAGGAGCATCAATCATTTCTTTTAATTCATCATCTAATTTTAATAAAGATATAGACATTCCTGCCATTTCAAGAGAAGTAGCATATTCACCAATATATTTACGATGTATAGAAATATTTTTGTCAGATAAGATTTGATAAAGTTTACGATAAGCAAGATATAATTCTTCTTTTGGTGTACCACCTAGACCATTTACTAAAACAGCAACTTCACAACCATCTTCAAATGGTAGATCTTCAAGGATTTTTTCCATAATATTACTAACAACATCATCAATTTTCATTAATTTAGTACGATGAATACCTGGTTCCCCATGTATACCCATACCGATTTCCATTTCATCTTCAGCAATACTGAAAGTAGCTTTACCAGCTTCTGGAACAATACAAGGTGTAAGAGCAACGCCCATTGTTCTTGTATTATCAACAGTTTTTTGAGCTATACGAGCAACTTCGTCTAAGTTATACATTTTTTCGGCAGCTGCACCAGCACATTTATAGGCAAATACTAAACCTGCAACTCCACGACGTTTATTTTCACTACCCTTAGGTGCAGAAGCAATATCATCGGTTACTAATACTTCTTTTACAGGAATGTCTTCCATTTCATCTAAATCAGAAGCCATACCAAAATTCATAATATCGCCACCATAGCGACCATATAAATGTAATACACCAGCACCAGAATTAATAGCTTTATCAACTTCATGCATAGCTTCTGCGCTTGGAGAAGCAAATACATTACCAACAGTTACTCCGTCAGCAAGACCATAACCAACATATCCTAAAAATACTGGGAGATGACCAGAACCACCACCAGTAGCAATAGCTACTTTTCCTTCTTTTTTTTCGTCTGCACGAACTAAACAGTGCCAACTATTATTTACCATTTTTAAGGATTCTGGATGAGCTAAGACAATTCCTTCTATTGTTTCACGAGCAAAGTCTTCTGGTTTATTAATTAATTTTTTCATAATATATCCTCCTTATTATAGTTTTATTTTGAAGATGTTCTAGTTAATGAATCCAATAGTTTAATTTCTTTAGGATATTCCCATTTTTGAAGTTCACTATCTGATACATAAGGAGGTTCATTACCATTGTTAATAACAAGAGTATGATAATAAATTTCAGCTAATTCTTCTACATAACTAGCTTTTAAGAGAGCTTCTTTTAAATCTTTATCAATAGCGATTACACCATGTGCTTGCATTAAAGCAACATCTGATTTTTCTAAAGCTTTTACAGTGTTAATAGCTAGTTCTGGTGTTCCTGGTCTACCAAAATCAGCAACAGGAACAATTCCTTCTTTACAACCAAGACCTAAGATTTCATAAACAACGGCAGGTAAAGGTTTTTTTAGAACAGCAAAAGCAGTAGCATATTTTGAATGAGTATGAGCTACGGCATTGATATCAGGATGTTGTTTATATACTTCCAAATGCATTAAACTTTCACTAGTCGGTCTACGTTGAGCAGTTTCTGCTTCAATAACATTAGCATCTAGATCTATAACAACAACATCATGATAGGTCATTTCTTCTCTATCCATTCCAGTAGGAGTAATACATACATATCCTGTTTTAGGATCACGAACGCTAAAATTACCAGATCTATGTTTACATAAACCACTTCTATCAGCTTGAAGAGCATATTTTACAACTTGTTTTTTTAATTCTTCTAACATATTTATACAACCTTTCAAAATTAATATTTTAAGTAATTTATTTATTTAGCACTATCTTGAGCATTGCTTTTTTTCATGCTTAGGAAATACCAAGCAAATAAAATAGCAAAGATAATAATTCCAATAATACCAGTTAAATCGCCATTAAATGCATGTACGATAGACCATCTAAACTCAGGAGCTTCAACTTGCATCCAAGATATGAATTGACCTGCTTCGGCATGAAGTGTATTAGTATCAGCAGCCATCTTTGTAATTTGTGGTGCAAACTGAGTAGCAGCAATTAAATAAGATGGAGTAGCAATAATAGAAATTAAAAACATGCGAACAAGATTTTTTCTAGCAATAATCATAGCTGGTGGTGTTAAAACAACGTTGATAATAGAAGCTAGTGGAATTAATGTATTTAAACCTAATTGGCTTAAAACAACAGCAAGAATTAATTCAATAGGAACTAATACAATAGCAATAACCCAGACTTCAGAACAGCCAGCCATAAATGGCCAATCTAAACCAACATAAAAATCACGGCCTTTGAATTTACTTTTCATAAAGGCACCAGCAGCGTCAGCAATAGGGGCAAGTGCTTGCATGAAAAGTTTTGCTACCATTGGGAATAAAATCATTGCAGTTGCAACAGACATTGCTGTAATTAAAATTTCTTTAATAGCATAACCACCTAAAAATGCGATTAATCCACCAACAATGAATCCCATTACACTATTTTCACCAAATATACCAATACGTTTTTTTAATTCATTAGCATCAATGTTAACTTTATTGATACCAGGAATAAAATCTAGAATGCGATTAATTAAAAATAAAATAGGACCTTGTAAAAACATTGGATGAGTACAAGTAACACCAGGAATTTTAGTAGCTTCATAACATCTTTTTTGAATTAAATCACCACTAATTAATTCTAAGATTATTTGAATTGCGCCAGCAATAAAACCGAAGGCAATATTTCCAGTAATATAAGCAACTAAAGTAGCAGTTAATATTTTTCCCCAGACATTCCATAAATCGACATTTAAACAATTTGTTAATTTTAAAGCAAGCATAACTAAGTTAATACCAATTTGTAGAGGAAACATAAAAAGAGCAAATGGCCATGCCCAAGCAATAGCAGCTATTGGAGACCAACCAACATCAATAGCAGTTAGTTCTAATCCAGTACGTTCTACGAGCGCTTGAGCGGCAGGACTAATACTACTAAACATAAAGCCTAAAACAACATTCATACCAGTAAAAGCAATACCTAATGTAAGACCTGCCATAATAGCTTTTTTTAATTTCATCTTTACACATAAACCAAGTATAATCATTATTATAGGTAAAAATATAGCGGCTCCAAGGCCAAGAATATAATTTAATATATCATTAAACATACAGTTTTCCTCCTTTGATTGTAGTTTTGTAATGAATTATTTTTATGTTATAATAGTCGTGCAATATATATTTTTTTGGACTCTATGTGTTTTATATCATAGAGTCCGCTTTTTTTTATGCTTCAATTAATTCTTTTAATTTTTCAAATTCTTCGTCCATACCTACACCTGTTAAGAATGGAATACCTTTAATAGTTGGAACATCCCATTCATCAGCATTGTCAGAAACAATTGAAACATAAATGTCACACTGATCAATAATACTTTCTAAAGATTTAATATCTACAGCTTCAACAGAAACATCTAATCCTTCATCTTCACACATAGATTGAATTTTAGAAGCAACTGTTTGACTTGTTGCAACACCAGAACCGCAAGCTACAAAAATTCTTTTCATGATAATCAAACTCCTTTTAATTTAAAACTTTATTTAATTTGTCTATAATTTCTTTGGCTTGAGTAGAATTATATAGGTCAATAAGTTTATCTTCTTGAGAAAATATAGACATTAATTTACTTAATATTTCTAAATGTCCTTTAGGATCTGTAACTGCTAACATAAAAATTAATTTTGCTGGAACAGTATTAGAACTATTACCCATTTCATGAAAATCAATAGGATTTTCTAGAGTTGCTACTAAAATAGCAGGTTTTATTACATGTTCTGGATACGTATGAGGCATAGCAATATTAATACCAGGTGTTTTTAATCCAGTAGGAAATTGTTTTTCTCTTTCTAAAATAGCAGAAGTATAACTTTCTTTTACATAACCTTTTTTATATAAAATATGAGATAATTCTTCGATCAAATTTTTAAAGTTAGTAGTTTTATAATTTAAAAATATTAAATCTTCATGTAACATAGAAGTAGACATAACAAGCACCTCCTTAAAATATATTTTTGTAATATTTATAATGCAATTTCTGTGCCAACTTAATGTATATTAAAAATGTATATTAATAATATATAAAGATAAAAAATATATACACAAATTATAATTTTTATGCTAGTGTATATATTATAAAATGAATAGTGTATATATTATCTTTTTTATAAAAATTCTAATAAATAAGGAGTATAAGATGAGTCAAGCAAATGATATTTTAGATTTTATAAAACGCAATTGTAAGGTTGAGGTTTTTATAAAGGGTTTAAAAGATGGTAAAAATTTAGGTATAACAGCATTAGAGATACAAAATGAATATGGTATTTTACGTAATAATGCTAGTAGTATATTAAATCTATTGTGTAAGAATGGTAAATTAGTAAAAATTAATAGTAGACCAGTTACATTTATAGATAAAGAAATATTAAATGAAATGAATAAAAAATATAATGTACCAATAAAAAATATATATACTTTTAATGAATTAAGGGAATATATATTAAATACATCTATAAATGATCCATTTGAAATGTTATTAGGATACAATAGTAGTTTACTATCACAAGTTAGACAGGCAAAAGCAGCAATTGTATATCCGCCTAAAGGATTACATACACTATTATTGGGAGAAAGTGGAGTAGGGAAAACAACATTTGCTCAAGCTATGCATGCATATGGATTGTTGATGAATAATAAAGAAAATAAAGATTATCCTTTTGTAACCTTTAATTGTGCAGATTATTTTAATAATCCTCAGTTATTATTATCGCAGTTGTTCGGACATGTGAAAGGTGCATTTACTGGTGCTGATACAGATAAAATAGGATTAGTAGAAAAAGCTAATGGAGGAATTTTATTTTTAGATGAAGTACATAGATTACCACCAGATGGACAAGAAATGTTATTTTATCTTATGGACAAAGGTGAATATAATAGATTAGGAGATGGAAGTAAAAGAAAAAGTAATGTTTTAATAATAGCAGCAACTACAGAAGATCCATCTACGACATTATTAAATACATTTATTAGACGTGTTCCAGTAAATATAATTTTACCAAGATATAAAGATAAACCTATAGCGGAAAAAATAGAACTTATAGAACAATTTTTCCGTTTTGAAGCAATAAATTTACAACAAGAAATATTAATAGCACCAGAAGTTTTAAAAGCTTTAGCATTATTTGATTTCATTGGAGGTAATATTGGACAATTAAGGTCAGAAATAAAGCTTTTATGTGCAAATGCTTTTTTACAATATTTACAAAATAATCAGCGAATATATGTTGGATATCAAATGTTAAATAAAGAAATTAGAGATGTATTATTGAATTATTTAAAGTTAGATAAATCAATTACAAGTTATTTAAATATGTTTTCTGAAGATATAGTTATTAGACCTAATAGTAAAAATATAGAATATGAAGAAACAAATGATATATATGAAATTATAACTAAGAAATTAGATAGTTTAAAACAAAAGGGAGTAGCTCTAGAAAATATAACAGATGTATTAAAAACTGATATTGATAATTATTTATGTAGTGTAAGTAAACATTTTAACAATACAAATTCTAATTTAAATAATCTTTATAAATTAGTATCTAAAGATATTGTATTAGCAACAATGCAGTTTATAGAATACGCAAGAGAAAAATTACAAGTTAATTTTTCTAATCATTTTTTATTTAGTTTATCATTACATATTCAAGAATTAATAAAGAGAGTAGAAGAGAATAATGTAAGTAGTAATCAACATTTATTTAAGATAAAAAAAGAACATCCAGAAGAATTTAGTGTAGCAAATGATTTAGTGAAAAAAATTAGTAATAAATTTGGAATAATTGTTCCAGAAAGTGAAAAAGGATTTTTAGCATTATTATTATTTCATAGTAGAGTGGAGATATCGGACAATAATAAAATAGGAATAATTATAATATGTCATGGAGATTCAACAGCTACAAGTATTGCTAATACCTGTAATATGTTGTTAAATACTAATATGATGAAAGCAATAGATATGCCATTATCCCAAAGTATTGATGAAACATATAAAAAATTAAAATCAATGGCATTAGCTATAAATAAGGGTAAAGGTATTATAATATTGGCAGATATGGGCTCTTTATTAGATTTTGATAAGAAATTAACATCTGAAACAGGTATAAAAACTAAAGTAGTAAAAAATGTCTCAACACCAATAGCTTTAGAAATGTTAAGACATGTTTTATATGATATGGAAGATATAGATAATGTATATGAACAGGCAAAGTTTGTTGAGGATAATTGTAATAAAATTGTTGTTGCTAAAAAGAAAGAATTAGCTATTTTATCAGTTTGTGCAACAGGCAAAGGTAGTAGTATAATTGCTAAAAATATCTTAGAAGAATTAATTGATAAATATTATGCTGATAAGATAAAAATTATTCCTGTTGATTTAGAAAATGCAAAAGATGTATTTAAAAAAATGCAAGATAGGTATTATATTTTAGCAGTTGTTGGAACAATTGATCCTATTTTACCAATCCCATTTTTTCCAATAAATCAATTAATGCAATCTGAAATACAACAAGTATTCTTTCATTTATTAGATGGAAATATTAATGGTATATTTATGTTACCTGAAAATAAAGCAAATTATACTATTTTTGAAACAGCTAAAGATTTATTGGAAAAATATGTTAAATTTATAAATCCTAAATATGCTATAACTAAAATTAGGAAGTTTATAGAAAAAATAGAATATAATCCGAAAAATGAAGAATATGTACTAGACTTAATGATTCATATGGGATGTATGTTAGATAGATGTTTAAGTAAAATTGATATAAAATATAATAATTTAGATTTATACAAAGAAAAAGAAAAACTTTTATTTGATAAAATAATAATAGCTTTAAAAGATATAGAGCAAGATTATAATATAAAAATAAGTGATGATGAAGTAGCATATATTGTAAAAATTATAACTACAAAAAAATAAAAAAAGGCATCTTAATAATTTATTAAGATGCCTTTTTCATAGTAAAGATTTTTTATAAAAGTAAAAGTTCTACAACGAATACAGATAAACAACAAGAAGAAGCTACTTGGAATAAATTAGCACCAAACCAAGAAAGTACAATACCAATGACAAGAGCAATAGCTCCAGAAAGTGGTGTCTGTGTTACCTGTATAATTGCAGGAAAAGTCATAACTGCTAATGTGATATAAGGAACATAGTAAAGAAAAGATTTTATCAGTGGATTTTTTATTTCTGTTTGAATTAAAGTCAGTGGCAAAACACGAATAGCAAAACTAGTTAAAGCCATGACTAAAATGTATATATATACCTCAGACATTTTCTTCACCATCCTTTGTTTTTACTGGATATAAGATGCTAGCAATCAAAGATAATACTATAGTTAAAATAATGATACGTGTAGCACTTGATAATTCAGATATATAAGGAAGGTAAGTGGATAAGTAGCTAGCAATAAAGCTGATGATAACAAATACACCGATTACTTTATTTTTTCGTGCAGGTGGAATAATAACGGCTAAAAACATGCTGTATAATGCTACACTAAAAGCACTTATCAATTGAATTGGCAATAAATTACCTACAACAATTCCAAGAGCTGTACCGCCAGCCCAACATGGCATAGTGATGAACATAGCACCAAAGTAATAAAAAGGATTTAGATAATTAGGTCTAGCGATAGAAATAGCAAATAATTCATCTGTGATATCAAAGCCGATTAAAATGCGTTGATACCATGGAATATCTGGCGATAATTTTTGACTTAAAGCACAACTCATAATCAAATAACGAGAATTAGCGATTAAGATAACGAGAAATACTTCTATATATGTTGCCATTGTAGCAATAGAAGTAAAGCCAGCATATTCACCAGCGGAAGCATTTACAAGAAAGCTTGTTAAAAAGCCTTGAAATGCTGTCAGTCCTGCATTTTTAGCAGTGATTCCCAAAGAGAAGGAAACTGCTAAATAACCAAGAGCAATAGGAAAACCATCACGTATACCATCTTTAAAAGCTTGTTTTTTTACAGAGATATTGTCTACTGGATAAACATCGTCAGCAATATCTAATTCATTCATAGCGATTTCCTCCATTTTGTATTTTATTTTTAAATATGTATTTTGTATAAATATTATAGCAGTTATATTTACATTAGGAAAACGAATATTTATAATAACTACATAAGTAAAACTAATGGGAGAGCGAATGCATATGGTTTCGCGTTATGGGATTTTTTGTAAAGTCATAGAAAATGGAAATTTTACAAAGGTAGCAAAAGAAGTGGGCTATTCGCAAAGTGCGATTAGTCAAAGTATAAAGGCGTTAGAACAAGAATTAGGAACCATCTTGATAGATAGGAAAAAAGAAGGCATAACATTAACAGATGATGGTAAATCTTTTTATCCGTATATACAGGCAATTTTTCATGCTGAACTTTCATTGAAACAAAGGCAACAGGAAATGAAGGGTTTAGAGCATAGCGTTATACGTATTGGCACTTTTACTAGTGTAAGCAGAAATATTTTACCGCAATTGATGAAGAGTTTTAAATCATTATATCCTACAGTCAATTTTGTTTTAAAACAAGGTGAATACACAAGCATAAAAAAATGGATTTTGCATGGAGAAATTGATTTTGGTTTTGTAAATAGTGATGTAGTTTCAGGCATCAATATGGAATTTTTATATAGAGATGAAATGATGGCAGTATTGCCTAAACATCATAAATTAGCTAATTTACCGATTATATCTTTAGACCAATTAGCCAAAGAATCTTTTATTTTATTAGATGAAGGTCGCCATAGTGTGATTATGCATGCTTTTGCTGATTATAAATTAGAGCCACAGATTGAATATAAAGTTTATGATGATTATTCAATTTTAGCTATGGTAAAACAAGGTCTAGGGATATCTGCCATGTATAGTTTAGTTTTAAATGGATTTGAAGATGGCTTAGCTATTCGACCAATAAAAGAACACCCTGAACGCAATGTAGCTTTAGCATGGCAAAATTGGGATACAATGTCACTAGCTTCACGTAAATTTGTGGAATTTATAAAAGAAAATTTTGTTTTTGTACAAGAAAAATAAAAAAATTGCAGAGCTTACGCTCTGCAATTTTTATTTGATAATACTCAATAATTCTAAAGGTTTATCAATAATAAAATCGGCATTAATATCTTTTAATTCCTCAAGACTGCCATATCCATATGTTACACCAACACATTTCAAATTAAATTTCTTCGCACCAATGACATCGTATTTACGGTCGCCTACCATTATACAGTCATTTAAATCTGTAATTTGCATTTGTTTTAAAACATAAGCTAATACATCATCTTTATTTATACGACTGCCATCAAGCAAACTACCGCCAGCAAAGGCAAAATATTTTAGTAAATCATGTTGACTTAAAATATTTTTTACAAACTTTTCAGGTTTAGAAGAAGCAATCAACAATTTTAAACCATTTTCAGCTAAAGTCTTTAATAATTCAGGTATTTGCTCATATACTTCATTTTCTAAAATACCTTTATCTGTATAATATTCTCGAAAATATTTTACAGCTTCAAGACTTTGTTCATGACTAAAATTATAGCAATTGATAAATTGCTGATTTAATGGCGGACCTACAAAACTTTTTAAAACTGTCATATCTGTTTCGTTTATGCCATATTTTTTTAAAGCATATTGTACGGCATGAATAATACCAGGTCCAGAATTAATCAATGTGCCATCTAAATCAAAAATAATATTATGATAATTATATTGCATAAATTTATCCTCAATTTTATTTATTAATAAGTTTTTTAGCAATTTCTACAGCTTCAACGCCATCAGGAGCATAAGCATCAGCACCGACATTATCAGCATATTCTTGAGTTACTACAGCGCCACCGATCATGACTTTTGTGGAGTACTCGCTTTTATTTAATTCAGCGATGACTTCATCTATCTGTGTAATAGTAGTTGTCATCAAGGAGCATAAACCGATCATATCGGCTTTATTATCTATAGCTGCTTTAATGATTTCTTCTTTATCTATATCTTTACCTAAATCGATAACCTTAAAACCGTTATTTTCTAAAAGTGCAGATACGATATTTTTACCTAAATCATGGATATCGCCTTTTACAGTGGCAATGACGATAGTACCTTTATTACTTACGCTATCAGCTGGAATACGTTCTTTGATTTTGATGAAAGCTTCACGCATTGCTTCAGCGGATAACATAACTTGTGGTAAAAAGATTTTTTTCGCACCGAAATCTTTGCCAACGACATTCATTGCTGCGCTTAAAGCTTTATCTGTAATTTCATTTGGTTTATGTCCTTCAGTTAAAGCTTGTTCTACCATTTGAGCAATGGATTCTTTTTCCCCACTGATTATAGCAGATTTTATATCTTCAATGATATCACCGCTAGATACTGCATTTTTAGCTTTAGCTACAGGGATATTTTGACCGGAATGATTAAGACTATAATCGCGACCATTAGGGTCTTTAGCTAAAAGAGCATTAGAAGCACTCAAGGCATTTTGCATAGAATCATCATAAGGGTTCATGATTGGAGCATCTAATCCCATTGCTAAACACATAGTGAAGAATGTGCTATTGATAAGTGGACGATTTGGAAGTCCAAAGGATATATTGCTAAGTCCCATAGTGGAAGGAGCACCAATATGTTCGCGATAAAGTTTTAAAGTGTTTAATACTTCATTACAAGCATTTTTATCGGCAGCTATAGTCATTACAAGCGCGTCAAGTAAAAAGTCGTTATCTTTTAAGCCCTGAGCTTTAGCTTCAGCGATTATTTTTTGAGCTAGTGCAAGACGTTCTTTAGCTGTTTTAGGGATACCTTCATCAGATAATGGCAAGCATAAGATTGCAGCACCATATCTTTTAGCTAATGGTATAAAATATTTTAATCTATCAGGTTCTGCACTTACAGAATTGATGAGTGCTCTACCAGGATATGCTTTTAACCCTGCTTCTAATGCTTTGACATCGCTTGTATCAATGGCAAGTGGTGTATTTACAAGTTGAGAAATTTCAGTGATAGCTTTGTGCATAGCTTTTGCTTGGTCAATTCCAGCAACACCCATATTTACATCAAGGATTTGAGCACCAGCTTGAGTTTGTTCAATAGCTTCACGTTTTACAGAGATAAATGAACCATTTTTTATTTCTTCGGCTAATTTTTTACGACCAGTAGGATTGATACGTTCGCCGATTAATCTTGTAGGTAAATCTTTGCCAATAAATACAGTTTTAGAACGGCTAGCAAGGGCAAGATTAGGATTTGGTGTTTTGCGGATAGGTTCGGAAACGTCAGCTAAAGCTTCTTTGATAGCTTTGATATGAGCAGGAGTTGTTCCACAGCAACCACCAATATAAGTTGCACCAGCTTCTACAAGTTTTGGTGCCCATTTAGCCATATCTTCTGGAGTGAGTGGGAAGATTGTTTGACCATTTTCTAAATGTGGCATACCTGCATTTGCTTGTACGCTGATAGGGCAAGAACAATTATCGGCTAATTCTTTTATGATAGGAACTAATTGTTCAGGGCCTAAAGAGCAGTTGGCACCGATGATATCTGCGCCCATAGCTTCTAAGATGATGGCAGCTGATTGTGGGTCTGTGCCTGTTACAGTTCTGCCATCTTCGCTGAAGGATAATTGACAGATTACGGGTAAATTGCAAGCATCTTTAGCAGCGAGAAGAGCAGCACGCATTTCTTGGATTTCAATACAAGTTTCGATGAGGATATAATCAACACCTGCGTCAGCTAAAATTTTAGCTTGTTCATAATAATTTTCATAAACTTCATCGAAAGTCAATTCGCCTAAAGGTTCAATAAAAGCACCAGTAGGGCCCATAGAACCAGCTATTTTTGCTTTGCCAGCAGTGGCGATTTTGGCATTTTTTACAGCAGCGATATTTATTGCTTCTACTTTATTGCCTAAGTTATATTCATTTAATTTGATGCGAGAAGCACCAAATGTATTTGTTTCAACAATATTAGAACCTGCTTCTACATAAGCACGATGAACATTTTGAATAGCTTCTGGAGCTTCGATATTTAATAATTCAGGGCACATTCCTGGTTTTAATACAGATTTTTGTAACATAGTGCCAGTAGCACCATCAAATATATGTATCATAGAAGATACCTCCTAGAAATTTTTATTAAGCCAAAAAGATAAAATGTATTTGTTTATTATCATGAATTTTTATTTAATAATTCAGGGTCAAATGGTTTTATGCGGAAATTGCAATTAGGGTTTGGACAATATTTACAAGATTGTTTTTCAGGTTCGACATCTTGTGTTTTAGGTATAAGTCCAATGATTGCAGTAACAGATTTTCGCGGTGTAAGCATTAATGATGAAGTTAGGCTAATACCTATTTCATGAGCTTTAGCTAAGCGGAGCATTTCAGGTTGTGCCTGTATAGGCCAATCTCCATATCCTGGGCTAAATCGCCAACGACGAACTAATCCTTGCATATTGAATTTTTGGTCAATGGCTTGTTCGATACCATCAGCAACATGTTCAACAGCTGTAGTTGCAGCAGCGTCCATCAAAACAGCTAGCGTGTATTCTCCATCTTTGAAACGATGGGAGATTTCTTCTTCAACAGTTTCGCCGATTGTAACAGCGATGATGGCAACTTTTGTAGCTCGACAAAGATGTTTAGTTACTTTTTTCCCTTCTAATTTAAAGGGCTTATCTGCAAGTACAATGCCATTTTTAGCGTCATAGTCATATACTTCCCAAATTCCTTTAGGTTCAGAAATATATAAGACTTCACGACATGCTTCTAAAATAGTTTTTTTATTGAATTTAGGAGCTTTGTTAAGTCCAGCATAACGTCTAGTTTCACTAGGGTCAATGGACATTAAAGCAGCATTATATTTAGGCATGGTAAAATCTCCCTTAATGTTTTGTGTTTATAATTATATCTAGAAAAGAATTTTATCATAAATTTTAGTATAATTATACTGTTATTAGTTAAATTAATTTTTTATGATTGATTATAGTTTTAAATTATAATGAATTTATAAAAGTAATAAGTTAAAATAATTATTATAATATTTTAAAGGAGAAATACATGGAATTTTTAAATATTGATGAAATTTTACCAAACCCATTTCAACCAAGAAAGGAGTTTGATATGGAGCAATTAGCTCAACTAGCAAAATCGATAAAAGAATATGGCATAATTGAGCCTCTAATTGTGCGTATAAATGATAATGATGAATTTGAATTGATTGCAGGAGAAAGACGTCTTCGTGCAGCTAAAATGGCAGGATTAGATAAAGTGCCAATTATCTTAAAAGATTATGATGATGATAAGGTAGCACAAATAGCTTTAATTGAAAATCTCCAACGTAGTAATTTAAATGTTATTGAAGAAGCAAATGCATATCAGTTGTTATTACATAAATTTAATTTAAAACAAGAAGAAGTAGCGCAAAAAGTGGGAAAAAGTCGTTCGCATATAGCGAATTTTGTACGCTTATTGAATTTAGCAAAAGAAGTACAGTGCTTATTACAAGATAATAAACTCAATATGGGGCAGGCAAAACCGCTTTTAGCGATAGAAGATGAAAAGCTTCAAGTAAAATTAGCTAATTTGATAATTGAAAGAGAATTATCTGCTAGAAAAGCTGAAGCATTAGTCAAAAAAGTCTTAGCAGGTGATAATGTCATCGAGCAGATTGAACAAGTAAAAGAAGCTAAGATGTATTTAAATGATGTGCAAGAGCGATTAAAACAAATATTGGGAACAAATGTAAATATAAAGCAAGGTAAAAAGAAATCTCGCATAGAAATTGAATTTTATAATGATGATGATTTAGCTAGATTAGTTGAATTATTGATGGAAAAACAAGAAAGTCCTCAGATGAACAAATCGAGAATTATTAAGGATTTTAACATTTAGTAAATGCTGTTTTGATTTTACAAATAAAAACATGAATGCTATAATGTTGCACGTTAAAAAGAATAGTCTTTATTGAATAATCAATTCTTTTTTAACAGAATTTAGGAGGGAATATTTATGGATTTTTCAATGCTAAATCAGATATTTCAAGATAATTTATCAATTATTTTAACTGTAATCGTAGTCTTATTAGTTTTATTAATAATTTTATCAATAGTGATGCTTGTAAAATTAAGCAAAGCTAAAAAACGTTATAATTCATTGGTAAATGGTGCAACAGGTGAAAGTTTAGAGGATATTATAGCTGATAATATTGCTCAAATGAATGAACTTGTAGTAAAAAATAATAAAATTGATGCAGATTATGCAGAAATGAAATCTTTATTTACAAAATCCATTCAAAAAGTAGCAGTACATCGTTTCTGTGCTTTTGCTGATATGGGTGGCGATTTGAGTTATGCTGTAGCTTTGCTTGATAATCAAAATAATGGTGTGATATTCTCTTCTATTTTTGGACGTCAAGATTCTTGCACATATGTAAAACCTATAGAAAATGGTGTTTCTAAATATCCTTTGACTCAAGAAGAAAACAAAGTATTATTAGAAGCTATGTCTAAATAATTTTGACAAAGATAAAAACAAAAGGAGTACAAATTGTTGTACTCCTTTTTTTATGCAATTTTTTCAAAAAAATCGCTTCGCTTACGCGAAGTATAAAATTAATCAACTGTAGGCATAAATAAAGCAGGCATATTATTAATCGTATCAGTAACTTTTTGCTCTGTTTCCATAGCTTTTCGATGTAGTCGTTCAGCCTTAGCTAAATCTTTTGGTTTATTATCTTGAATACCGATAGCATAAGCTTTCCATGCTTGAATAGTATATGTCGTACTTTCCATGCGCAATTCATGTAAATGACGAGCACCTGTAGGTATTTGATAACTTTGTAGATAATTATACCAATCTTGATATGTTGGCACTATTTTATTATCAATAAAAGATTTTAACAATGCTTTTTGACTTGATGAAGGATTAGTTTTGAAGTTTTCAGCTAAAACTATAAATTCGCTTTGTAATTGCTTGAATTGAGCATTATTTCTATCTAAATCGGCTTTAGTATTAGTCAAATACGTATTTATATCTTGGCGATAAAGATTAGATATCATAGTTAGATAATCTTGATAATTCGTAACTTCGCTGACTTGCCAAATGCCTTCTTCATTTTTGACTAATTTCAATTTTAAATCAAAGTTAGTATCTGTATATTTATCTGCAACTAAAATCGTTGCCATAACTGAATTATCATCAATAGTTTCTATGGATTTTATCTCTTTGAAACTTATATTGAATAACAAAGAGCGATTGATTAATTCTGTATAATCGATACCTAATTGACGACCTTTAAGCATAGAATCATAATTGAAACGTTGCCAATTTCCAGTTTGAATATATTTATCAATGCTTTGAATTGTGCCATCAATAATGATAGGTTCAATGAGGGCATAGAATGTTTGATAAATACTATGTTCTTTTTCCGTATAGATTTTGTCATTGATAAATATATCATTAGTCAAAATCTTATAATTTGGTGGTAATAAAGTTTTTAAATCTACGTATTTATGAATAGTGTCAATATCACGATGTTCAAAGGCTGTTTGCAATTCTTTTAAAGCATATTCAGGAGAATTAGTGCGCTGGTAATAGTAATAACCTCCTATAATCGATAAAATTAATAATACTAATAAAACTACAAAACAAGCAAATATATTTTGTATGCGACGTTGTCTTCTTCGTTTAGCAACGGTTCGTTGCCATTTATCATCATTCATGATTAATTTACTCCAGGGTGAAAATTTGTATAATTATTATACCATAAAACAATATCGGTGGTTATTGCTTTTATTTTATAGTGTAAAGTTTACAATTTAATATTGACAAAAAATAATTGATGTGCAATAATATGAGCAAATCAATTCAAAAATTTAATACTTGCCTTAATGAAACCTATGAGGTGGAGATAAAAATATGAAATGCACTTACAGAGAGTAGGGGAGCTGAGAGCCTATAGTACGCAGCATATTAAATGGACCACTGAGGGTGCAGTCAACAGATTAGGGATAATCTTAGTATTCTGCAACGCGACACAAGCGTTAACTGTGAGGGATATGTTAGTATCCTGCAAAGAGGAGCATTTGCTCAAACAAGGTGGTACCGCGAGTAGAGTATAATATATAATTTTAGTGATTTAATTATATAGAAATATAGATACCCGTCCTTGATATTATTTTCAAGGACGGGTATTTTTATTTGCTTACAAATAGATTTATAAAGGAGGATTAGAATATGTACAAACCGACTCTGGCAGAATTAGAAGCAATAAAAACAGAATATAAAATAGTGCCAGTGAGTAAAGAGATATTTGCTGACCTTACAACACCGATTAAAGTGTTGAAAATCTTGAAAAATATCAGTGATAATGTGTATTTATTTGAAAGTGTGGAGAATACACATCATTGGGGCAGATATTCTTTCTTAGGTTTTAATCCTTCTTTAGAGATTAGTTGTAAAAATCATTTATTGAAGATAAAAAAAGCTAGCAATAATGAAATAGAAGAAATTAAGACAGATAATCCAAATACAGAGATTAGAGAGATTTTAAAAGCATATAAAAGCCCTAAATTTGAATATTTACCGTCGTTTACTGGCGGATTGGTTGGATATTTTGCTTATGAATATCTGCGTTATCAAGAAAGTAAATTGGACTTTGTAGATGAAACAGTAAACAAAGATGAAGTTTCTTTCAATGATGTAGATTTGATGTTATTTGATAAGGTAATAGCTTTTGACCATTATACGAAAAAGATAATTTTAATTGTGAATATAAAAACTGATAATTTAAAAGCTAATTATGCTAAAGCCATTGATGATTTAGAAAAATTAGCAAAACTTATTATCTATGGCAAAGAAAAAGAAATACCTTCAGGAAAACTATTATCTGATTTTAAACGAGAATTTACTAAAGATGAATATATAGATGTAGTGAAAAAGACACAGCGTTATATCAAAGAAGGTGATATTTTTCAGGCTGTCATCTCCAATCGCATAGAAGCTGATTTTTCAGGAAGTTTATTAAATGCTTATCGTATATTAAGAACGATAAACCCTTCGCCATATATGTTTTATTTAAGCTCTAAGCAAATTGAGCTGACAGGGGCTTCACCAGAAACATTGATAAAATTAGAGGATAAAGAATTAAAGACTTTTCCGATAGCTGGCACGATGCCAAGAGGTAAAGATGAACGAGAAGATGATTTATTAAAAACAAGATTATTAAGTGATGAAAAAGAATTGGCAGAACATAATATGCTAGTGGATTTGGGCAGAAATGATATCGGTAAAATCAGTAAATTCAATTCAGTAACAGTAGAAAATATGCATAAAGTAGAGTTTTTCTCTCATGTGATGCATATAACAACTACTGTAAAAGGAAAAATCAAAGATGATTGTGATGCTTTAGATGCTATCGTAGCTACTTTGCCAGCAGGAACATTATCTGGTGCGCCAAAAATACGAGCTATGGAAATCATTCATGAATTAGAGAAAAGCCCAAGAGGTATTTATGGTGGTGCTGTGGGATATATCGATTTTGCAGGTAATATGGATATGTGCATAGGTATAAGAATGGCAGTAGCAAAACAAGGTAAAGTATTTGTTCGTTCAGGTGGCGGAATAGTCAAAGATAGCATACCTGAAAATGAATACCAAGAAACGATAAATAAAGCCCAATCAATGATAGAGGCAATTACAAAAGCACAGGAGGTGGAAACATATGATTTTGTTAGTAGATAATTATGATAGTTTTGTGTACAACTTATATCAATTAATTGGCTCAATAAATCCAAAGATAAAAGTCATTCGCAATGATGAATTAAATATAGAGCAGGTAAAAAAACTAAATCCAAGTCATATTGTACTATCTCCAGGGCCAGGAAAACCTAGTGAAGCTGGAATTTGCAGTGAAATCGTGAAAGTTTTTCAAGGTGAGATACCGATTTTAGGGATTTGTTTAGGTCATCAAGTTATAGCTGAGGTTTTTGAAAGTGTCGTAAGTTATGCTAAAGAAGTAGTTCATGGCAAAGCTTTTAAATTAAAGATAATGGAAAATTCACCTTTATTTAAGGGTATAGATAAAGAATTTATGGGAGCAAGATACCATTCTTTAGCGATTAAAAGAGAAACTTTAAGCGGAGATTTAAAGATAATAGCAACTACTGATGATGGTGAAATTATGGCAATAGAGCATAGAAGATATCCTATTTATGGATTGCAATTTCATCCTGAATCAATTTTAAGTGATAATGGCAAGAAATTAATTCGAAATTTTCTGGATATAAGAGGTAATCAAAATGATTAGACAAGCAATATATCAATTGAGTAATAAGCAAGATTTAACAACAGAGCAAGCTATAGTTTCTATGCAAGAAATTATGAGTGGAACAGCAAGCAATATTCAAATTGCTAGTTTTTTGACTGCTTTGCGATTAAAGGGCGAAACGATAGACGAAATAACAGCTTTTGCTCAAGTCATGAGAGAAAAAGCTCAAAGCATAGATTATAAAGATGATTTATTTGAAATAGTCGGCACAGGTGGAGATGAAGCAAATACATTTAATATTTCAACTACAGCAGGATTTGTAATTTCAGCTAGTGGTATAAAAGTAGCTAAACATGGCAATCGCAGTGTATCTAGTAAATGCGGTGCAGCTGATTGTTTAGAAGCTTTAGGTACTAAATTAGAATTAGATGCTAAGCAGAATGAAAAGATGCTAGATGAAATAGGCATGTGTTTTATGTTCGCTCCGAAGTATCATAGTTCTATGAAATATGCTAGTCCTGTTAGACGTGAACTAGGAATTAGAACAGTATTCAATATCTTAGGGCCACTTGCTAATCCTGCAAATGCTAATCGACAATTGATGGGCGTTTATCAAGAAGAATTAGTAGAGCCATTAGCGAAAGTATTAGCTAATCTCGGTGTAAAAAGAGGTGCTGTTGTCTATGGTTATGATGGTTTAGATGAGATAACAGCTTGTAATAAAACTTTAGTATGTGAAATCAAAGATAAAAAATTAAAGACATATACTTTAGACCCTAGAGATTATGGCATGGAATATGCAAATTCAGCTGAATTAGTTGGCGGAGATAAAAATGAAAATGCTCAAATCACAAGGGATATTTTAGCAGGAACTTTGGGGGCAAAACGCAATGCAGTATTATTAAATGCTGGTATGAGTATTTATTTAGCAAAAGATGGATTATCTATACAAGATGGCATCAATATAGCCAAAGATACGATAGATACAGGCAAAGCTAAATATCAGATGGAACGATTTATCAAATATTCAAATGAGGTATGTTAAATGATTTTAGATGAAATTGTAGAGAAACGAAAAATCAATATAGCTAAACAAAAACAGATAAAATCATTAGCTATGCTAAAACAAGAAGCAGAAGCTTTGCCTCAAAATAGAGATTTTCCTTTGGAAAAAGCATTGATGAAGCAAGATATAAATTTTATCTGTGAAGTGAAAAAAGCATCACCATCAAAAGGAATTATAGCTCAGGATTTTCCTTATTTAACTATCGCTAAAGAATATGAATTAGCAGGAGCAAGTGCTATTTCTGTACTCACAGAGCCAGATTATTTTTTAGGTGAAGATAAATATTTACAAGAAATAGCTCAAAATGTCAGTATTCCTGTATTATGTAAGGATTTTATCATTGATGAATATCAGATTTATAAAGCGAAAATTTTAGGAGCTTCAGCGATTTTATTGATTTGTGCGATTTTAGATGATGAAACACTTAGAAGATTTTTTACCTTAGCTGAAAAATTAGGGCTATCCTGTTTAGTGGAAGCTCATGATGAAAATGAGATAAAAAGAGCCTTGAAAGTACAAGCGAGAATTATCGGTGTGAATAATCGTAATTTAAAAGATTTCACTGTAGATGTAGAAAATAGTTTAAAATTAAGGTCTTTAGTGCCTGAAAATGTGATTTTTGTTTCTGAAAGTGGCATAAAAACTAAAGAAGATATAGAAAAATTAAGAGTTCATCAAGTGCAAGCCGTGCTTATCGGTGAAACTTTTATGAGGGCTAAAGATAAAGTCTTAGCACTTAAGGAATTATATGGAAAGAAAATAAGCCCTAAAGTAAAATTTTGTGGCATGAAAACTAGAGAAGATATAGCTATCATAAATAGATATACTCCAGATTATGTGGGTTTTATATTTGCTGAAAGTAAACGACAAGTAAGTATGCAAACAGCGAGTGATTTAGCTAAAATTTTAGATGAAAAAATTAAAAAAGTCGGTGTCTTTGTCAATGCTTCATTAGCACAAATTGAAGAGATAGCTCAGAAAGTTTCTTTAGATATCATTCAATTACATGGTGATGAGGATAATGAATTTATCAAAGCATTGAAAAATAAACTCGATTTGCCGATTTGGCAAGCGATAAAAGTAAAAGATATTGTTGATATAGAAAGAGCGAAACAAAGTATTGCCGATATGATTTTGTTTGATGCTTATGTAAAAGATAGTGCTGGTGGCACAGGAAAGAGTTTTAATTGGGATTTGCTTAAGGATTTTACAGGTGAATTTATCTTGGCTGGTGGTATAAATAAGCAAAATATCATTAGAGCGATAAGAACAACAAAACCATATATAGTAGATATCAGTAGTGGCATAGAAAAAGATAATCATAAAGATGAAAATGAAGTTAAGACGATAAGTGAACTTTTGCGAAAGGTAGGATAAATATGAACGTGAATAAGATAAATAAAAAAGGTCGTTTTGGTAAATATGGCGGACAATATATGCCAGAGACTTTAATGAATGCAGTAAATCAATTAGAAGAAGCGTATTTAAAATATAAAGATGATCCTGATTTTGTCAGAGAATTAGAGGATTTACAGCGAAAATATACAGGTAGACCATCACTTTTATATTTTGCGGAAAAGATGACAAATGATTTAGGTGGAGCAAAGATTTATTTGAAACGAGAAGACTTAAATCATACAGGTTCTCATAAAATCAATAATGTTTTGGGGCAGATTTTATTGGCAAAACGCATGGGAAAAACTCGTGTAATTGCAGAAACAGGTGCAGGTCAACATGGCGTAGCTACAGCAACAGTGGCAGCACTTATGAATATGGAATGTGAAATCTTCATGGGCGAAGAAGATACGAAACGACAAGCATTAAATGTTTATCGCATGGAATTATTAGGAGCAAAAGTACATAGTGTTACTAAAGGAACAAGAACACTAAAAGATGCAGTAAATGAAGCTTTACGCGAATGGACTTCAAGAATTGATGATACACATTATGTTTTAGGTTCTGTTATGGGACCACATCCATTTCCAACTATTGTGCGTGATTTTCAGTCTATCATCAGCAGAGAAGCTCGTGAACAGATATTAGACATGGAAAATAGATTGCCAGATGTAGTCATGGCTTGCGTTGGTGGCGGTAGCAATGCTATGGGCATGTTTTATAATTTTATTCCTGATAAACAAGTGAGATTGATTGGTTGTGAAGCAGCTGGAAAAGGTCTTGATACAGAAGAACATGCAGCTACTATTTCTAAAGGCACAGAAGGTATTTTCCATGGTATGAAATCCTATTTTTGTCAGGATAAATATGGTCAGATTGCTCCTGTATATTCTATTTCAGCAGGCTTAGATTATCCAGGTATTGGGCCAGAACATGCTTATTTACACGATAGTGGTAGAGCTGAATATGTAGCGATTACAGATGATGAAGCAGTTGATGCGTTTGAATATTTATCAAGAACAGAAGGAATTATCCCAGCGATTGAAAGTGCTCATGCTATAGCACAAGTGATGAAAATTGCACCGAAAATGAAAAAAGATGAAATCATCATTGTTTGCTTATCTGGTAGAGGAGATAAAGATGTAGCAGCTATGGCGAGATATAGAGGAGTGAAAATCAATGATTAAGATAGAAGAAGCATTTAAAAATAAGAAAGCATTTATTCCCTTTGTATTGGCAGGTTATCCGAATTTAGAAACTACAGAAAAATTTATTCTAAAAATGGCAGAAGCTGGAGCTGATTTGATAGAAATAGGGATACCTTTTTCTGACCCAGTGGCAGAAGGAACAGTTATTCAAGCGGCTAGTAAAGTAGCTTTAAGTGGCAATATGACGACAAATGATATTTTTGATATGGCTGAAAATTTAAAGGGAAAAGTGAATATACCACTTGTATTTATGACTTATATAAATCCTATATTCGTTTATGGTAAAGATAAGTTTTTTGCTAGATGTAAACAATGCAATATCAGTGGCGTTATTGTGGCTGATTTACCTTTTGAAGAAAAAGATGAAATCTTAGCCCAAGCTAATGAAAATGATGTAGAAGTAATATCTTTGATAGCACCTACTTCAGAAAATCGCATAGGTATGATAGCTAATGAAGCACAGGGTTTTATCTATTGCGTATCTTCTTTAGGTGTAACAGGTGTTAGAAAAGAAATAAAAACAGATATACAAAGTATTGTAAATACTATTCGTAAATATACAGATAAACCAGTTGCTGTAGGTTTTGGTATCTCAACACCACAGCAAGCATATGATATAGCTAAAATTGCTGATGGTGTCATTGTAGGCAGTGCCGTTATTCGTATTATTGATAAATATGGCAAAGAGGCTACACCATATTTAGTTGATTATGTAAAATCCATGAAAGAAGCTATTTCAAAAGCATAATTAAAAATAATTTGTATAATAATAAAAACTCCCTTTAATTAAAGGGAGTTTTTATTTTAAACAGCATTGTAACCGAGTTCTAATGCCTGCATATTTTTATCAACTGTATGTGGTGGTACGCGATGTGCCACAGATTGTTTTACTGTTTCAAGCGAAACAATGCCAGAGAGTTTAACCATGATGCCAAGTGCAACTATATTGGCAAATAACAATTTGCCGAGTTTTTCAGAAGCCATTTTAGTGATTGGCACTTTAATGATATGTGGAAAATCTGGTGCATTTGGTACAAGGTCTTCATCAACGATTAATAAGCCATTGTCTTTGTCTAAATCGCCATAATATTTGTCAGCTGCTTGTTGTGTCATAGCAAGTACGATATCTGGATTTATAACTTTAGGATGATAAATCGGATTATCGGAAATAATTACTTCCGCTTTAGAAGCACCACCACGTGCTTCTGGACCATAAGATTGAGATTGAACAGCTTGTTTGCCTTCACTTACAGCAGCTTCAGCAAAGATAATTGCTGCTGTGATAACGCCCTGACCGCCTGAACCGGATAAACGGAGTTGTTTCATCATTTTTCAACACCTCCAGCTATTTCAATAACTTTATCATAGGCATGGTCATAATCAATAGATTGATGTTGATGTAATAGACCAATTGGGAATTTGCCTACTTTTTTATCATCAGCTAATTTATCAAAAGCTGGCTTCATAACTGCATTATCACGCATCCACATCATCATTTGTGCAGGATCTGCCATTTTATTTTTACGACCGAAAGCTGTTGGACATTGTACTATAGCTTCAATTAAGGAGAAGCCTTTATTTTCAATACCGCCAGCTATCATATTGATCAAATGTGGTACATGATAAGCTGTGCTTCTTGCCACATATGTAGCACCTGCTGCTGCTGCCAAATTGCATGGGTCAAATGGATTATCAACGCAACCATATGGAGCAGTTGTCGCTTTTTTATCAAGCGGAGTAGTAGGTGATGCCTGACCACCTGTCATACCGTAAATATTGTTGTTGAATAATACGACAGTTAAATCTACATTACGTCTTGCACCGTGAATAAAGTGATTGCCACCGATAGCCATGCAATCGCCATCACCTGTGATTACAATTACATTAAGCTCTGGTCTAGCAAGTTTTATACCTGTTGCAAATGGAATAGCTCTACCATGAGCTGTATGAAGTGTATCAAAATCCATATAACCAGATGCACGTGAAGAGCAACCAATACCGGATACGATTACTGTTTTATCTGGATCGAGATTTTTCTTGACGATAGCTTCTACAATTGCTTTCATTACAATACCATTACCGCAACCAGGGCACCATAAATGCGGAAGGCGGTTTTGACGGAAATGTTGTTCATAAACTCTAGGTTTCATTAATTATTGCCTCCTTCGCACATTTTAATAATAGCTGTTTCAATTTCAGCTGGAGTGAAAATCTGTGTATCATATTTGCCTAAGAATTCTACTTTGCATTTGCCTTCACTTGCACGTTGCACTTCATGTACAAGTTGTCCATAGTTAAGTTCTGGGACTAAAATAGCATCAACTTTGTCTGCTAAATCTGCAATAACTTTATCGGCAAATGGCCAAATTGTGATAAGGCGTACCATGCCGACTTTATAACCTTTTTTGCGAGCTTCGAGCATAGCTTCATACGCTGTACGAGCTGTACCACCATAGCTTACAATTGCATATTGTGCATCTTCCATATTGTATGCTTCATAATGACAAATTTCATCACGAGCAATATCTATTTTTTTATGCAATCTATCAATGACTTCTTTAGTAACCATTGGGCTACCTGATGGGAAGCCTGTTTCATCATGAATAAGACCAGTTACATGAATGTGATATCCTTTACCAAAGTCAGCAATATTTGGCACTAAGTCAGTGTCAGGAGTATAGGCTTTATATTCTGGTGATGGTGTCATCTTTGGTTGACGACGAGGATAAATTTCTATATCGTCTTTCTCAGGAACATCTATGTTTTCACGTAAATGACCTACAATTTCATCCATCAATAAAATAACTGGTGTACGGAAGCGTTCTGCATAATTTACCGCCATAACAGTAACGTCAAAAGTTTCACGCACACTCCATGGAGAAAGCGCAATGATAGAATGATCGCCATGTGTTCCCCAACGAGCTTGCATGATATCGCCTTGTGCAGGAGATGTTGGTTGGCCAGTTGAGGGACCTACACGCTGTACATTGGCAATAACTACTGGAATTTCAGCAGCACAAGCATAACCGATTAATTCCTGTTTTAAAGAAAAGCCAGGACCAGAAGTGGCTGTCAGTACTTTATCACCAGCAAGAGAAGCGCCTAAAACAGCACCCATACTAGCGATTTCATCTTCCATTTGAACGAATTTACCGCCCATTTTAGGCAATAATTTAGCCATTGTTTCAGCGATTTCTGTAGATGGTGTAATTGGATAACCTGCAAAAAAGCGCACACCAGCAGCTAAAGCACCATAACTGCACGCTTCATTGCCTTGCATTAATTTAATCATTAATTTTCCTCCTTATCTACAAAAATAGCATAATCTGGGCAACGTAATTCACATTGTCCACAACCTATACAAGCATCAGCATTGACAATCTGACAGTGATTTAATACATCTAATTGCAAAACTTTTTTGGGACAAAAAGCTACACAAATACCGCAGCCTTTGCAACGTTGTGTTTTCAAGTAAATAATATTTTTCAAAGCTACACTCCCAAACTCTCAAATATATACATAATTTTGACATAAATATTAATAGCAATAAATTCATTATTTGATACATTCAATATCAATTATGAAATCTATTATATAACAAAAAGTGTAAATGTGTAAATGTATACAATATATATTTTAAAACAAATTATATTTAAATATATGAAAATATCTTGACTATCAAGAAAAATAGTATATAATATTAATTAATAATAATTATTTACTAGTTCGGTTTATTGTTTTTTTGATTTTATTCATGAAGGAGAGTGTATACTATGGATTTAAAAGGAAGTAAAACAGAGCAAAATTTATGGACAGCATTTGCAGGTGAGTCTCAAGCTCGCAATAAATATACTTTTTTTGCATCTAAAGCCAAAAAAGATGGATATGTTCAGATAGCAAAAATTTTTGAAGAAACAGCTGCAAATGAAAAAGAACATGCTAAAATTTGGTTTAAATTAGTAGATAAAATTGGTACTACTGAAGAAAACTTAAAAGCAGCAGCTGCTGGTGAACATGAAGAATGGACTTCTATGTATCCAGAATTCGCAAAAGTAGCACGTGAAGAAGGTTTCACTCGCATTGCTAACCTCTTTGAAATGGTTGCTAAAATTGAACAAGAACATGATGCTCGTTACAATTTATTATTAGCAAATATTCAAGAAGATAAAGTTTTCAAACGCAATGAAAAAATGATTTGGATGTGTTCAAACTGTGGTCATGTATATGAAGGTACAGAAGCTCCAGAAATTTGTCCTGTATGTGCTCATCCAAAAGCATTCTTTGAAATTAAAGCAAACAATTATTAATTCGGTTATAAAAAAGGCTAGTTAGATTATATCTAACTAGCCTTTTTGTTTTATATTTTATTTTAACCGAATATATAAGCAACTACTGTATATAAGAATAAAAGTAAAATAATACCCATAAAGAAAATCTGTGCCTTATAGAGCCATTCTCTAACATTATCAGACACTTTTGCATGACGATTTGCATACATAATTACTAAAGCGATTTCTAAAACTAAGTAAGTAGCAAAGCTTATTGGAGCTAAAATTAAACTTTCCCACATAGTTACTAATAATAAGAAGTTAATGACGATTAATAGGATTAACCAAATATCTTTACCGTACTTTTTCTGTTCTTTAGGTGCATTTTGTTGTTCTTTTGTTTTAGTAATTTTATTACTAATTCGTTTACTCATTCTAGCCATAGAAAAAACCATCCTCAACATTTTAATTTATGAATAAAGTATAACAAATATAATTTTAGCTCACAAGTTAACAAATAAACAATATTTTTTGTACAAATGTTATTATTTTTTTAGAAAATAATTGATAGTTTGTTACACACTTGTTAAAATAGTTAGTATCTTAAAGATTTTAGGCGACAAACTTTACAGAATAGAGGTTTATAAATATTATGATTAGAGAACATCGAAATCGAGAAAAATTAATAAATTATTACAAAATTTTTATAAATAAGGATATAACTGACCCTAATGTACATCCATGGATAAAAGAATCATGGGAATTATCTAAGCAATATCAAGTAAATCCTAAAAAAATTCCAGCAACTGCTAGATTATCAGCATATGAATTGGCTCAATTACAAAGCAAACACAGTGATGCTATTGAGTATTTAGATAATTTTATCGACAGTATTGTGGACTTTTTACATGAATATAATCTATGTTTAACTATCATGGATTCAGAATGTACTGTATTAAAAAAATATGCCAATCCAACATCAAGACTTATTGATAGATTGGAAGGTGTAAGCTTAACTACGAAAAACGTAGGTACACTTAGTTGCAATATTGTAAAAGAACATAAAGTGCCATTTTGGGTATTTGGCCCAGAAATTTGGCTTGAAGAATTACATGAAATGAATAGTGGTTCTGTGCCAATTATGGTCAATGGGGAATTAACATATATCGTGTCTTTAACTGTAATGGAATATGAAAAAATTCCTCAAGATGTAGTTTTAGCATTATTATTTACATTAAAAACTGCTTTAGAATTAAATATTAGACAATCTTTGAATATTAAAGCTCAAAAAGCTATTTTAGATGCAGCGCCATTTGCTGTATATCATATTATGTCTGAAGATAAAATTGTTTATGCAAATCGTATGGGTGAAGAACGTTTATCCGCTATTAATGCTATAAATGAAAATAAAGAAACAGCTCATTTAAAAGATATTGTATTAAATTATACACATACTCCTATTTATGATGGTTTCCAAGGTATTTCTTGCTATAATCGTGAAACTACATGGATTACTAATAATAAAACTTATGAAGATATCACTACTGTTGTACCATTGAAAAATTCTGAAGATGATGAAGATGTACAAAGTGTAGTTACAGTATCTATGCCAATTGAAGATTTACGTACTTTAGTAGCTCATGCTTCTGGTTATACAGCAAAATATAGCTTATCTTCTATGGTTGGAGAAAGTAAAGCTTTTGTACAGATGAAAGAACGTGCTTATCGTGTAGCTCGCAATAAAAATCATATTTTATTACAAGGTGAAGCTGGTATTGGTAAACAGCGTTTAGCGCATGGTATTCATATGGCTAGTATGCGTATGGCAGGTCCATTGATTTCTATAAATTGTGCAGATTCTACACCAGAATTATTGGAACAAGATATCTTTGGTGCAGCTACAGATTCTGATGTAAGTCATCCAGGTAAATTAGAATTAGCAAGTAAAGGTACTTTATTTATTGATGAAATCGAAAAATTACCAAGCTCTATTGCTAAAATGTTAGCTAAAGCTTTATCCGAAAAGAAAACTCATCGTATTGGTGAAAGCTTAGAACGCAGTATTGATGTACGCATTATTGCTGCAAGTGATGCAAATTTGAGACGTTTGACTGAAAAAGGTCAATTCGATGAAAAATTATTTAATATAATTTCTCGCAGTATTATACGTGTGCCATCACTTCGTTCTCGTAGAGATGATATTCCAATGTTATCTATTAATATCATTGAAGAATTATCTAAACAACATCAAATGGAGCCAAAAGTTTTATTACCAGAGTCTTTAGAAGTGTTGAGAACTTATGATTGGCCAGGAAATATCAAACAATTGCAAAGCGTATTAGAATATTCATTCTTCAATACAAGTGGACATGAAATCTATCCTACAGATATTAATTTAATGGGTAGCGTAAAACCAGATAATAAATGGAAAACAGATAAAGAAATATTTCTCAAAGCATGGAAAGCAGCTGGCGGAAACGTAAGCCGTTTATCTAACCTCTTGAGTGTAAGTCGTGTTACTTTATATCGTTATATTAAAAAATATGGATTGGAAAAATAAAAAAAAGCTTGGCTATCGCCAAGCTTTTTTATTATATAAATTTATCAATAACGTACGCTATACCATCTTCATCACAATCTTTAGTAATGAATTGAGCAATATTTTTCACATCATCAATAGCGTTTTCCATGGCAACACCTAAACCGACATATTCAATCATAGCTAAATCATTATCACCATCACCACAAGCCATGATTTCGCTTTTGTTTATTTGTAAATATTGAGCTAATTTACTTAATCCTACTGCCTTATCAATACCAGGAGGTGTTATATCCATAGTATATCCTGTATTTTGTTGTAGACCAATTCTATCTTTGAATATATCAGCTAATTCATCTTGAATTTCTTGGATTTTTCCATTTAAGTTACAAACAACTAACTGCGTAACATTTTCTGTATATTTTTCAAAATCCTCGCCGACCTCTACTATGTTTAATCCTTTTGTAGTTTTATAAGCAGGGAACATATCCATATCTACATAGCGAACATAAATTGTATCGCCAATATACCAACGAATATACCAATTTTTTTGATAACAAATAGATATTAATTCAGTTATAGTATCTTTAGAAAAATGAGCTTCATAGATGCTTTTTCCTGTATTTAAATCTTTAACAACACCACCATTACAAGATACTACAGGGCAGTTCATATTTAATTGTTTAGCAAAATAAGAAGCAGATGCAGGCATACGACCAGTGGCTATAGTTACATAAATACCTTTATCCATAGCTTTTTTTATGGCTAAAGCATTTTTTTCAGGAACAAGTTTTTGTCGATTGAGTAAAGTACCGTCCATGTCTAAGGCAATGAGTTTTATAGTCATAAAATATTTTCTCCTTTAACTTTATCATTGAAATCCCAAAATAGTGAACAATTAGCTTTAGCTAATGCTGTAACTATGGCTTTTGGTGGCATTTTTGTAGTCAAAACAATATCTACATCACTTAATTTACCAAATTTATAAGCAGGCTGTAGCAGAAATTTACCAGAATCTGCAAGTACACAGGTAAGTGTAGAATTTTTGGCAATCAAATGCTTGATAGCAGCATCTTCATTTTCAAAGGTATAAAAGCCATCTTCAGTAATGCTAGCAGCGCCTAAAAAGGCGATATCAAAACGGATATTATCAAGTGTGGCTAATGTTTCACTGCCATAGAAATAGCGATTTACAGGATTGAGTTTGCCACCTAATAAGTGTAAATCTAAAGCAGCGTTATCTTTTAATTGTTCAATGATGTCAATGGAATTACTATATATAGTAGATTTTTCTTTGATGTATTTACACATATATTGAACTGTTGTCGATGTATCTAAATAGCAAATAGCATTTTTTTTGATATATGATGAAGCTACTTTGCCTAATAAATCTTTATTGGAGTTTTTTAAATTTGCTCGTTCTTTGAAGCTTTGGCGAAGTTGCACTGTAGGCAAGGTGATACCACCATGCGTGCGTAAAGCGATTTTTTGTTCTACTAAACAGATGATATCGCGTCTAGCTGTATCTCTAGATATATTGAATGTAGACATGATTTCTTGTTTAGATAGACTTTTTTTCTTGCGTAATAAATTCATGATTTGATATAAACGTTCTTCTTGATACATATAATCACCACAATTTCTTAGCTCGTTAAGTTAATTTTAAGCAAGTATAAGCATTATGTCAATTTGATATTTAATCTGTAATTTAGGTAAAATAATGAGAAGAAGGCTTTTATAATTTTGAATTTATAAAGGAGTTGATGTAGTGAATAGTGTTGTTTGTATTACTAGTGCGGGTATTTTATGGGGAATTATTGCTATCTTCATCAGTTTATTAAAGGATTTAGGTTTTAATTCGTTGCAATGCGTAGCGATAAGAGTAGTCTTTTCAGCTTTATGTTTAGTTATTTATTTAAGTATTTTTGATAGAAGTAAATTAAAAATTGAATTTAAGGATATAATTTATTTTTTAGGTACGGGTATTTTTAGTATTATCTTTTTTAATTATTGCTATTTTGAAGCGATTGAAGTCATTAGCGGTGTGGCAATTCCTGCACTTTTATTGTATATGGCACCTATATTTGTGATGATAATGTCTTTTTTCTTTTTTCATGAAAAATTGAATAAGCGAAAAGTATTGGCTTTGTTTATAACTATTATCGGTTTATGTTTTATTACAGGAGCATTTTCTCAAGAAGTAACTTTGAGTGGCAAGGCTATATTATTGGGTTTAGGTGCAGGTTTTGGTTATGCGTTATATAGTATTTTTAGCAAGATGATAATAGATAAATATGAAGCAGTAACTATTATTACTTATACTTTTGTTGTGGCAGCTATCGGAAGTATTCCTTTGTCTGGAATTATATATCATGTAAATGAGCTTTTGAATTTACAAGCTATTATAGCTACAATTGGATTGGCTATTTTTTGTACAGTAATGCCATTTTTACTCTATACTACAGGGCTAAAAAAATTAGAGGCAGGAAAAGCTTCAATATTAGCTACGATTGAACCTATTGTATCAGCTATAGTGGGATTGATATTTTTTCAAGAAGTATTTGATTTAACAAAGATATTGGGTATGATATGTATTATTTCGGCAATATTAATACTTAATTTAAATTTAGTAAAAGCTAAATCTATAAATTAAGTTAATTTTAATGGAGTCAAGTTAAACAAAAAGCTTTTTCATTGCAGGCATTTTGTGAATATTGTAGAATGAAAATAATAAAAAGGAGGCTGATTATTTTGTTGAAAGAATGTTTAGAGAATGTGCGTAAAAATTCTCCATTAATACATAATATTACTAATTATGTTACTGTAAATGATTGTGCAAATATTTTATTAGCTTGTGGAGCATCACCTATTATGGCTGATGATATCAATGAAGTAGAAGAAATCACCAGCATTTGTAATGGTTTAAATATAAATATTGGTACGTTGAATTCAAGAACAATTAATTCTATGCATAAAGCAGGTTGGATGGCTAATAGATTAAGTCATGCAGTTTTATTAGACCCTGTAGGTGTAGGAGCGTCAGAACTTCGCACTCGCACTGCTGTTGAATTAGTAAAAAATATAAAATTTGATGTAATTCGTGGTAATATTTCTGAAATAAAAACTTTAGCAAATGGCAGTGGTTCAACTCGTGGTGTAGATGCTGATATAAGAGATAGCATTACTGAAGAGAATTTAACAGAATATGTAAAATTTGCTAAGCAATTATCTAAAAATATGGATGCTATTATTGCTATTAGTGGTGTCATTGATATTGTGGCTGATAGTAAAGATGCTTATGTGATTTACAATGGTCATAAAATCATGAGTAAAATCACAGGTAGTGGTTGTATGTTATCAGCATTTACTACAGCTTATTTAGCAGCGAATAAAAATAATAAATTGATGGCTACAGTAGCAGCTTTTTGTGCTATGGGTGTAGCAGGTGAAATCGCTCAAAAACGCATGGGCGAATTAGATGGCAATGCAAGCTTTAGAAATTATTTAATCGATGCTATTTATAATATGACTGGTGAACAGTTAGAAGCTATGGCTAAATATGAAAAGAGATGATAGAGATGAATGAAATGAAAAAAGTTTTGACAATAGCAGGTTCAGATTGTAGTGGTGGAGCAGGTATTCAAGCGGATATAAAGACAATTACTGCTCATAAAATGTATGCAATGAGTGCAATTACAGCTCTTACAGCTCAAAATACAACTGGTGTGTACGGCATTTTAGATGCAGGAGCTGACTTTGTTGGCAGACAATTGGATTGTATTTTCCAAGATATTTATCCTGATGCAGTTAAAATCGGTATGGTAGCAAATAAAGAAATCATTGAGATGATTGCTCATAAATTAGTAGAATATAAAGCTAAAAATATCGTTGCTGACCCAGTAATGGTTTCTACAGCTGGTAGTCGTTTGATGGAAGAAGATGCAGCAAATACTTTGATTGAAAAATTATTGCCATTAGCTACAGTGATTACACCAAATCTAGCAGAAGCAGAAGTTTTATGTGGTTTTGCTATCAAAACAAAAGAAGATTGCATAAAAGCAGCACAGACTATTTCGCAAAAGATACCGACTGCTATTTTGATTAAAGGTGGTCATTTGGAAGATACAGCAGATGATTTGCTTTGGGACCATGGAGAAATTCATTGGTTTGAAGGTAAACGCATAGACAATCCAAATACTCATGGTACAGGCTGTACGTTATCATCAGCGATTGCTTCTAATTTAGCTGCTGGTCATGATTTAGTTACAAGCATTAAAAATGCTAAAGATTATATCACAGGAGCATTAAAAGCTAATTTAGATTTAGGAAAAGGCAGTGGCCCTTTAAATCATATGTATAATTTATAAATAAAAAAATCGCCTTAATCTAAGGCGATTTTTATTTTAAGGATTTAATCTAAGATGAAAGGAGTAAAATATTTTTCATGGATAAAAGTAAATTAAATTACCAGAAAAATTTATTATTAATAATAGTTGTACTGTTTTGGTTTGCCCAATATGTATATGTGCCTTTTCAAACACCATATTTATCAACTATGCAGGTTTCTTCTAGCATGATTGGCATAATCATAGGTATATATGGTTTTTCACAAATGATATTGAGAATGCCCATTGGCATTATGGCAGATAAAAATGGTCGTCATAAATTATTTATCATTTTAGGAGTTACAGCTTCAGCACTAGCTTCTGTATTTCGCATTATTTTAGAACCGCAAACAGGTTTTTTAGTGGGAAATATATTATCTGGTTTTGCTTCAGCTATGTGGATTTCTTTCATGGTTTTATATGCTAGTTATTTCACTTGTGAAAATCTACAGCGAGCAATGGGTTTTATCATGGCTGCTAATAATATAGGCGTTTTAGGTGGTTTTGTTTTAAGTACCTTAAGTTATAATCATTTAGGTATGAATTTTTTATGTTTATTGAGTATCTGTAGTGGTGTGCCAGCGATATTATTATCTTTTGGTATTAAAGAGCAAAAAACAAAGACAGTAAAAATAGTACCGAAAACATCAGATTTAACAAAAGTTTATGCAGATAAAAGATTGATTTTCTTTTCGATATTGGCATTAGTTCAACAAGGTATTTTAATGGCTACTTGCATGAGTTTTACAACGCAGATTGCTCATGAAATAAATGCGAGTGCATTTCAAATTGGTTTATTATCCATCGTATATATTATTGTAGCAGTGCTGGCTTCTTATTTTTCAGCAAGTAATTTTGCCAGACGATTAGGTTCATCACTTTGGATACCTTTTATTTTATTCGTTTTAGCTATATATTGTTTTGCTGTACCCAATATTTTCTCACCTAATTTATTGGTTGTAATTCAAATATTAGCTGGATTATCTACAGGGATTGTTTTTTCTTTTTGCACTTCAGAAGCAATGAAGAATGTTCCTATCGAAAAACGTTCTACAGCTATGGGATATTATCAGGCTATTTATGCAGTGGGAATGACGATAGTTCCAATGATAGCTGGCAATATCGCAGAAATATATAATCTAAATATAGCTTTTTATCTTGAAGGTATTATAGCTGTAATAGCTACTGTGGCAAGTATGATTTATTTTAAATACGATAATAGAAAAATAATTAAAGGATGATTGCTAAATAATAGAAGATAATTCTAGTATATTATGATATAATTTTATTGAAAATTGTTATCATTTATTTAATGAGGTGCAAAGTGGAATTATCAAATAAAATTTTGATGCGATATTTTTGGATAAGCTTAGGTTGTATAAGCTTTATATTGGGAACTATAGGGATTATATTGCCATTATTACCAACAGTGCCTTTTTATTTGTTAACTCTATATTGTTTTTCTAAAGGTTCACAGAGATTACATCAATGGTTTAAGCAAACTGATTTATATAAAAAACATTTGGCAGATTTTGTGCAAAAGCGAACAATGAGTATAAAGGCAAAATTCAAAGTGTTTTTTATGGTAACAGTAATAATGAGCATAGGTTATTATTTTATGCCAGCTGAATTCTTTTGGGTACAATATGTGATGATTACCGTTTGGATAATACATATTATTTATTTGTTTTGGGGCATAAAAACAGAAAAAATATAATTTGTTATATATAATAGAAAAATCTTTGCTCATGTTGATTTAACAGAGTAAAGATTTTTCTATTATATAGGTAGTCTATTTATTTGTAGAGTTTTGCTTTATCAGCATCATTAAATAAATCTATTTTTTGATAAATAACTTTTTTCATTGCTTCTATGCAAGGTGGATAAATAGCATTTGGTTCTCTGATAACAGGATCATTTAATACGTCACGACATTTTCTATAGAAAGCTTCTTTAATATCACTAGATATATTAATTTTAGATATACCATTTTTTACAGCAGCACTAATTTCTTCATCAGGATTAGCAGAACCGCCATGAAGAACTAATGGAATATCAACAAGTTTTTTAATTTCTTGTAAAATATCAATTCTAAGTTTAGGTGTCATATCTTTTGGATAAATACCATGAGAAGTACCAATAGCAATTGCTAAAGTATCAACACCAGTTCTTTCAAGAAATTCTTTTACATCTTCAGGTCTAGTATAGATTATTTTACTAGTACCTTCACTTTCTCCATTTCCAGTAGTACCAATTGTACCTAATTCTGCTTCTACAGAAACATTTAATGGATGAGCTACTTCAATAACTTTTTTAGTAATAGCAATATTGTCTTCAAAAGATTTTAAAGAAGCATCAATCATTACAGATGTAAAACCTACTCTAATAGCATGACAAATTTGTTCAAATGTAGCACCATGGTCAAGATGAATAACAACTGGTATAGAAGTTCTCATAGCTGCTTCTCTAACTGCTGGCATAAAGTCATCTGTTAAGAAAGATAATTCATCAGGATGAATAGCAATTATAACAGGAGCTTGTTTTTCTTCACATGCTTCAATAACACCTTTTAAAATCATATTACTGCTCATATTAAATGCTGGAACAGCAAAATGATGTTCATTAGCAACAGCTAATAGTTCTTTCATATTCATTAACATAATAAATAGCCTCTTTTCAAATTTTATTTTATATTAATATTTAAAGATTTTTATTTGATGAACCAGATAATTGAATATAATATCTTACTAGTTCAATGCTTTCTTTTTCGCAATTTTCAATAATATCAAAAAAAGTAATATCTGGATTTTTCTTTAATGATGATTTTATAGAATTTATATTAGCTGTCATAAAATCACAGCCAACATTAATTTTGTTAATTCCATATTTTACACAATTTAAAATATTTTTTTCACCAGAACCAGAACCACCATGTAAAACTAAAGGTATATTAATCATGGATTTTATTTTCTTTAATCTATCAAAATCAAAATCAGGTACCATTCCATCTGGATATGTTCCATGAGATGAACCAATAGATATAGCAAGTGCATCAATTCCTGTTTGTGTGACAAATTTTAAAGCTTCATCAGGATCTGTATACATAGAATCACTAGTATATTGTTCACCTTCAACAGCACCAATACAACCAATTTCACCTTCTACACTGACACCTTTTGGATGAGCATAATTTACAATTTCTTTAGTTTGAGCTATATTACCTTCTAAACCAAAGCGTGAAGCATCACACATTACAGAAGAAAAACCATCATCAATAGCTTTTTTTAAATCAATAACTTCTTGCCCATGATCAAAATTTAAGGCAACATTGATTTTACTTCTATTCGCAAGTGTTTTTACTATAGGAGTAATAAGTTCACTATCACAATGATATAATAAATGATCTTGGAATAAGTTTATTATGATAGGAGCATTTTCTTTTTCTGCTGCGGTAATAACACTTCTAGCTGTTTCTAAATTAAAACAATTGATAGCCATAACAGCATAATTTTCATTTTTAGCTTTTTCTAGCATATTTTTCATTGAAACGTACATAAATGTATCACCTGTTAAATTATTTAATATTAATATTGCTTAAATCAATATCTTCTTCTTCTTCGTCATCAACAATAGTTTCTTCTGTAGCATCTTTTTTTAGAAGAACTAATAGTAATGCAGTAATTACAGAACCTACACCTAATGCAATTAAGAAACCTAGTGGATTTTGCATAGCAGGTACGATAAACATTCCACCAGAAGGTACAGGTGATTCTACACCTAGTAACATAATTAATGCACCACCAACAGCAGCACCTGTAGAACAAGAGAAAATAACTCTTAATGGGTCAACAGCTGCGATAGGAATAACACCTTCTGTAATCATACAAATACCTAATGGAAAAGCAATTTTAATATTATCTTGTTCACGTTTGCTATATCTAGATTTACGAATTAAATAAGATAAAGTAACACCAAATGGAGGAATCATAGAGGCACAGATTTTAATTGCTTCTGGACCATAAATTCCTTGTAATAATAAGCCGTCAGCAAATAATGAAGCAACTTTATTAACAGGTCCTCCAAAGTCAAAAGCTGCCATAGCTCCCATGATAGCACCGAAAATAGCTTTAGAACCACCTTGCATGTTTTGAAGCATATCTGTTAAAGCAAATGATGCTGCAGCAATAGGACCGCCTAATAAGAAAAACATAATAAATCCAACAATGAGAGATGCTAAAAGTGGTAAGATTAACATTGGCATTAATGCTTGAGCCCAAACTGGAACTTTAACAACTTTTTTTAAGAAGTTAACACACCAACCAGCCATATAACCACCAAGCATACCACCAAAGAAACCTGCTCCCATAGAATTAGCAATCATCCCCATTAATAAGCCAGGAGCAATACCAGGTCTATCTGCAATAGAATAGGAAATTGCAGCAGACATAACAGCAGGGATAAGCCCCATACCATAAACACCAAGTGTTACAGCAGCTTGCCAAAGAGTATAAGGACTTTTATAATCACTGATTACAGGAGGATTATTACCACAAATATTACCTATGGCAATTAGTAAACCAGAGGCTACAACTAAAGGAAGCATATAAGATACACCGGTCATAGCATGGCGTTTTAATTCACTTAATTGTAACTGTTGGATCATGATATCACCTCTAATTATAATCCAAGTTCTGCTTGAATTTTATTTAAAAGACCTTTTGGAGATTTAATAACAATACTAGTAGGAACTTCTACAATTTTTTTACCTGCAAAACGTTCTTTTCCACCAACTTTGATATCAGCAGCAATAATAACAACATCAGCATTTTCAATGTCTTTTTTTGTTAATTCATCTTCAGTACCTATTGTGCCTTGTGTTTCAATGTGGATATTATGACCTAATGCTTTACCTGCTTTCATAAGCTTTTCTTTAGCAATATAAGTGTGTGCAATACCAGATGTGCATGCTGCAATTCCTACAATATTCATAAAAAAAACCCTCTTTCAATTTAATATTAATCTTCATTAAAAATAGCAATTATTTCTGCTGGTTCATTAGTAGTTAATAGTTTTTTTGTAATATCTTCATCTGCTAATTTTCCAGCTACTTCACCTAATAGTCTTACATGGACAGTTGTTTTATCTACATCTCTAACTGCAAATAAAATAATAAATTGTACAGGTTTATCATCTAATGTTTCCCATTCAATAGGTTTAAGTGTTCTAGCAATAGCAAGAGATGTTTTTAATACACTACTTGATTTACCATGAGGTATAGCAATACCACCTCCAATGCCAGTAGTTCCTTCAGATTCTCTAAAATAAACATCTTTAATAAAATCTTCTTTAGAGCTTAGGACTCCTGCTTTTAATAACATATCACCCATAGCATCAAGTACTTCTGCCTTGTTATTAGCATCTAAATGTAAATTAATACGTTGTTCATCAATTACTGTTGTAATATCCATAAGATTGCCTCCGTTTTAAAGCATATTTAATTTTTGTTTTACATTCATAATATCAACATCACTAAAAATAGCACTAACTAGTATACAAGGAACATCATTTTTATCTAATTTAACAGTAGTTAATATTAAATCAACATTATCACTATTAAATTTATTTGCGTGGTTAGAAGAAACAATATCTATAATTTTCCATTCAGGAAATGCTCTTTTTACTCTTGCTGCTAATAAATGAGAAGTTCCTACTCCAGTAGAACAAATAATACCTACACGTTTTTGTAGTGTTCTTTTTTCTAATGCTACTTGAAAATATACAGCAATATATGCTAATTCATCATCACTTAATTTTTGAAAATTAGGATATATGGTCTGTTCTTCCAAGATTTGTTTAACAATATTGAAAATATTAGAGAAATCTTTTTTTATATCATTTTTTAAAGGATTAGAGATAAAAATATTATTTTCAATACGTTTTTTTAATGGTCTTATATGAAGTAATAATGAATTTTTTAATGTATTATCATATGTTAAATTAAGATTTAAAGTATTAGATACAGATTTTAATAAGAAATTTACAAATGTATTTTCTTCAGAAGAAGTAGTATTAAAATCAAGATTTTCATAAGTAGAGTCAGTATCAATTCTAGAAGAATATAAATATTGATAAATATGATAAATTTCGTTTGTAGGAATTTTTATATTTAAATATTTTTCTAGATTGTTTACTATTATACGTGTACATTCTTTTACAATAGGATCATTATATTTATAGTCTATAAGTTGAGTATTTTCTAACAATTTTTCATTATTTTCTAATCTTTTTAGAAGGATAAGAATATGGGTAAAAATATTTATATAATAAGGATCTTTTATTTTTCCATAAAGAACTTCTTCAGCTTTGTTCAATAATAACTTTACAAAACTGATATCTTTAGGCGAAAAGAATGTGTATAAATTGTGAGTGTCAGAATCATCATCATTTAGTAGGTAAGATTCATTAGTATAAGCGATATCATTTATTTTCTGCATAAGTAATTTTCTGATATATATTTCTTTACCTTCAATATGAGTACCATTTCTTGAACGTATTAAAGATAAATTATGTTTAGTAAGCTCTTGTTCTATAGTATTTAAATCATTAACTATAGAAGCATTACTAATATAATATAATTCAGCTAATTTATTTATAGAAGTTTCTGTTGGTGTTTGTAGAAGTAATAATATTAAAATATTTCTACGACGAGTATCAACATCTATTCCATAAAAATTATTATGAGAAGAAGAATAATCAAAAATATCATTTAGATTATTTAGTTGACTAATATAATAACCTTTACCTCTGTTTTGTTTAATGATATTTTGTTCACCTAATTTATTTTTTATAGATTGGAGATCTCTATAAATTGTTTTTTCCGAAACATTCAATATTTTAGATAACTCGGCTGCTGTAATATAATCGTTAGCTTTTATTAAAGAAGCTAATATTTTTTTTTCGCGTGCCGACAAATCTTTTTCAACCATACATATTACCTCCAATATTTCAATATCTTGTCGGCGTTTCTTTTGTTTACATGTATATTATATTTTATTTAGAATATTATAAAAATACTAAAATATGTCTGTTAGATTTGACATTTTAGTATATAATTTTGTCCGTTGAATTTTGTCCATAATGTAAAAAAGAGGCTAAAATTAGCCTCTTATTTTGCTTTAGCTAAGATAAATACTGTACTTAAAATCAATACCGCTCCTATAAGTTCAATAGAGGAGAAAGTAACATTTAAGAAGATTAAAGAGAGAATAATAGAACAAAGTGGTTCGCCCACAGTTAAGATACTGGCTTCAGTTGGACTTAAGTAATCAAGGCTTTTTAGGTAAAAGCAAAATGCTAATACAGTGCCAAATAAAATCATGCTTAAAATTGCACTTAATGTATATAAATTTATCTCTCCTGGTATATTTAGTGGATTATTAAAACAAGAAATAAATATTCCACCAAAGAGCATACTCCAACCCATTACATTTGTAGAGGAGTATTTAGATAATACTTTGCGAGGTTGAAGTGTATAAAATACACAACAAAGTGCAGAAGTGATACCAGCCATAAGGGCTATAGGGGAAAGAATAATTGAAGAAAAATCTCCTTTAGTAACTATTAAAGACGTACCTGTTATAGCGAATAAAATAGAAATGAGTTCAAGACCGGAAGGTCGTTTATGTTTTACTAATAAAGTGTAGAGCATGATAAATACAGGTAAAAGAAATACTAAAATAGTGGCAGTAGGTGCATTGCTGTGATTTATGCAGATGTAAAAGCCATATTGTGAACCTAAAAGCCCAATTACACCTAATAATAATAAAGATAAAAAATCTGTTTTTAATACTTTAAATATATTTCGTTCATAGAAAATATAAGTAATGGCTAGAAGAATTATACCGCTAGCAAGTAAGCGTGTATTTACAAGCCATTCAGGTGTGAAATGTTCACTACTTATCAAGTATTGAACTAAAATTCCTACAAGACCCCACATCGCAGTAGAAGATAATACCATTAAAATACCTTTTAAATGATTGCTCATTGCATACCTCCGTTGTTTTTCCTATTGTTAATATTTTGGTATAATAAAAATAATGATATTTAAATGAGAAAGAGGTGTAATTCATGGAGATTTTTCATAATGATTGGGCTGAATTTTTAAATCCAGAATTGAAGAAACCATATTATTTAGAACTTCGTAAATTTTTAGTAGATGAGTATAAAACAAGACAGATATTTCCAGACATGTATGATATTTTCAATGCTCTCCATTACACAAGTTATCATGATACAAAAGTCGTGATTTTAGGTCAAGACCCTTATCATGGTGATGGTCAGGCACATGGACTTAGTTTTTCTGTAAAACCTGGAGTAAAAGCTCCACCTTCACTTGTGAATATTTTCAAAGAGTTAAAAGAAGATTTAGGCTGTGAAATACCGAATAATGGATGCTTAAAACCATGGACACAGCAAGGTGTATTATTATTAAACACTGTACTTACAGTGAGAGCACATCAAGCGAATTCTCATCGCAATATGGGTTGGGAAAAATTCACAGATAGAATTATTGAAATCTTAAATGAACGTGAAAAACCTATAGCTTTTGTCTTATGGGGAGCACCTGCTCGCAAAAAGAAAAAAATGATTACTAATCCTAAGCATTTCATCGTAGAGTCTGCACATCCAAGTCCATTATCTGCATTTAATGGATTTTTTGGCAGTAGACCATTTTCTAAGGTAAATGCTTTTTTAGAAGCTGTGGGTGAAAAACCTATAAATTGGCAAATTCCTAATCTATGATTAATTTTGCCATATCATCTGGCATAGGACTGGAGATACAAATTTCTTCATGGGTAAAAGGGTGAGTGAATTTTAATTTATAAGCATGAAGAGCATGGCGAGCAATTAAATCCAATTTACCACCATAAAGGTCATCTCCTAATAATGGATGACCAAGATAAGACATATGCACACGTATTTGATGTGTTCGCCCTGTTTCTAGCCATAGTTCAATTAAAGAATAATTTTCAAATTCTTTGATTACGCGATAATTGGTGATGGCATGTTTGCCTTCATCATTGACTTCATGCAGAATGATACTATCTTTTTTTCTGCCAATAGGTGCATTTATCTGCCCTTGTTTTTGTGAGAGTTTTCCATGAACTAATGCATAGTAATATCTTTGAAATTTTTGGTGATTATTAGCTAATTGATGTTGTAATTGTGGCATTTTAGCAAAAACGACTAAGCCAGAAGTATTTCTATCAAGGCGATAAAGTGGATGACAGCCTATATTTTGATTAGTTTTAGTAAAATGATACATCACGCCATTAGCTAGAGTTTGAGTATTTTCAAATGTTAATGGGTGAGTGAGCATACCAGCTATTTTATCTACGATTAAGAAATAATCATCTTCAAAGACAATATTTAAGGGTATTTGTATAGCTTCTACTTTGGAAGTTACAGGAAGATTGTATTCAATGATGTCATTTGGTTTTACTGTTGCCTGTGTAGCGCGAACTTTTTGACCATTTACGAAAAATTCATCTTGTCGCTTGATTTTTTTCCATAATGTAGAAGATATATTTTCATGGCGTTTTAAGTAATCTTTAGCTAATTGCTCTTTGACATCTGCTTTGACGATATATTTAATCATAGATACTCCTTAAGATTTGTTGACATCTTTGATTTTTCTATAGGCAGTGTAAACAGCGGTGATTACACCTAATATGATGCCAATTAAAGTGAAAATAGGTGTAGAGTTAAAGTAGATATCAGCTTTTTGCCCCAAGAAAATACAAACGCCAATAGTGATTACAAAGTGAAAACCAATGCCGGATACAAAGGTAAAAGTTTCCCAAGTTGATTTTGGTGCCATAAAATACCTCTTTTCTAAGTTAATAAATTTAAATAAAAGGTTGTGATTTTTAATGAATAAAACAATAAAAGTAATTTATTTATTGATGATGTTATTGATTGTAAATACTTGTGTAGCTTTTGCTCAAAGTGAAGAAAAAAATACACAAACATATAATTGGCAAGCCTTTGATATTGGACCTGCAGAAGATTATAATTATGCCTTCGATACAAATAGCATAAAATATGCAAGAAATGAAGACGGTTCTATCAATAAGAATATCATTATTTATCAGGAAAAGAAAATAAATAATGTGCCAATGTCTTCAGAATTTAATTATTATACAATCACTCAATGTAAGTTGAATATAGAACAGACTTCTATTTGTTTTGGTGATGAATCTTATTATACGAAAAAGGATAAATTCCGTTGGACTGATACACCAATGTATTTAACATGGATTACAGTTAGCCGTGATTCCATCGGTGGATTGCGCTTTATACAAATCGTAGAATATGCTAGAGCACATGATGATATTTTAACAAGTAGAGCATAATTATGAATTTATAATTTAATGATTAATAGAAAATAACCCTCAATAGTTGTTTTATGGATAACTGTTGAGGGTTATTTATTTTGAGTTATTTTATCTATTTAAAACAAATTTTTCAATGGCTTTAGCTACACCATCATTATCGTTTGTATCAGTTACATAATCGGCGATAGCTTTTACTTTATCAATGCCATTTTCCATAGCAACGCCAAGACCGGCAGCTTTAATCATAGTGTAATCATTGCCTTGGTCACCACATGCCATAGTTTCGGATTGTTTGATATTTAAATAATCAGCAAGATGTAATAATCCAGCACCTTTATCGACATCTTTATGAGTGATTTCTAAGAAGAAAGGAGCGCTTTTAAATACATTGAAATCTTCTTTAATCCATGCAGGAAGTTTTGCGATAGCTTCATCTAAAATTTCTGGTGGATCAATGAACATAACTTTGATGATATCTTCTTCATCTGTAATATCTGTTAAAGGATTGATGATATTGATATCAATTTGATTGATACTAGCTTCATGTTCTGTATATTGGCTAGTTTCGTTAGTGATTAAGCCATGACTAGGAGAGAATGCTTGGCAATGTACGCCTAATTCTTGAGCTAATTGAAATAATTTTTTATAATCTGAGCCTTTTAAAATACATTTAGATACAGCTTCACCAGTTTTAGCATCAACAATTAAAGCACCATTGAAGCTTAAAACATATTCGCCTTCATGAATTAAATCTAATTCTTTAAGTGGTGGTTGAAGTCCAGCAAGTGGTCTACCAGAAGCGAGGACAATTTTTACACCTAAAGCTCTAGCTTGAGCTAAAGTTTCTTTTGTTCTATCAGTGATTTGCTTGTCAGAATTAAATAAAGTGCCGTCCATATCAAGGGCTATTAATTTATACATTAAAAATCTCCTTTTATACGTTTATAGTTATCCGATTTAGTTAATTGTATAACTAAATCTACATCTTTATCAAGCTAGCATCATGAAAAAGATAGAGATATTTTTCTTTAATCGGTTTTCGCATGATTTCACTGGCTGCTTGAGCATAGAGTTCTATTTGCATGGCATATTTTGCTTTAGCTTCTGCTTGTGTGCAATTATCTGTTTTGTAATCCAATAAAATCAAGCCATCATCTTCTTCGACTAATAAGTCGATAATACCTTGGATAAAGATAGTATCATTATCTTCAGCTTGAGGATAATAGACTTTAGCATTAATCATGCGGTTAAAAGCCAATTCTCTTTGTAGTGATTTTGCTTTTTGAATGCGCATGCCTAGCGGTGAAAATAAAAATTCACGGATATTTTTGCGGTAGATTTTATTTATATGCTGGTTGTCAATTATTTCTCTATCAGCTAAATTGTGAAGTTGGGCTAATATGCCTTTATCGGATAAATCGCCATGAAAATCTAAATGTTGCATCACTGTATGCATTAAACTACCATATTCTGTAGCAGTCATTTTTGTTTGTTTTTGTAAGAATTGTGGTCGTTTAAAGCTAGTTTCCGCAAATAGCATTTGAGCATTATCATCTTGAGGAACATAATCGGTTGAAGCAAATTGCTGTTTGATTTCAGTAACGGATAATTTTGCTGGAATGGATAATGCCTCTTGATGAGGATAAGACCAATTCAATAATTTATCAATATTGTCTTTTTGCTTTGTAGCTGGCAATGGTTGTAATTTTTTTACTTTATTGATGATATCTTCATTTACAGTGGAAATTATAGTTTTATCTGTGATATCTAATGAGTTGATTAGAGAAATTTGCCATTGTGAAGGATCATCTAATAAAACAGCACTTTCATTTGTAGCTGATTGACGTAAAGTTAAGCCATCTTTATGGCGAGCGATAGCAGGAGCTAGCCAATCTAAATACGATTTTGCCTGCATGATGAAATAATCAGGTAGAGTTTTTGTCGTCGTTTGCAATTGAGAACAAGCATATTGAGCAAATTTTTCCATATTGCGAACAGTACCTGTGAGTATGAGTTTTTCACGAGCTCTAGTCATAGCTACATATAATATACGCATTTCTTCTGCTTTATACTCCTTGACGATTTGCTGAATGATAGCTTGGCGAGATAAATTTTGATAGCGATAGTGATGTTTAACATCATTTACATAAAGACCTAAGCCGAGTTTTTTATGAAAGAGAACACTTTCTTGAACATCTTTGAGATTGAATTGTTTGCCAATATCAGCAAGAATTACTACAGGAAATTCAAGACCTTTGCTCTTATGAATACTCATGATACGCACTACATCTTCACTATCACTTAGATTTCTAGCTACGGCTAAATCATTTCCCATATGTTGCATTTTATGGATAAAACGCAAGAAGCGGAAAAGACCGCGGAAAGAAGTCTGCTCATAATTGAAAGCTCGATCATAGAGCGCTCTTAAATTTGCTTGGCGTACAGAGCCTTCAGGTAAGCCACCTACATAATCATAATATCCTGTATCATTGAGCAATAACCAAATCAATTCAGGTACGCTATGACTGCGAGCATAATCTCGCCAATAATGCAATTTAGTGAGAAAATCACTTACTTTAATCTTCAAATTAGCAAATACTTTTTTATCTACAGGGAGTAATTGTTCTTGTAGCTCATTAATAGATGTCATGAATAATAAAGTTTCATACATATTTAATTGCGGATTGATAAGACGGATATGAGCTAAATCTTCAACAGTGAAATTAAATATAGGTGAGTATAAAATCGCAGTCAGTGGTATATCTTGTTGCGGATTGTCGATTATTTGCAATAATGAAAGCATGATGCGAACTTCTGTTTCTTGGAAATATCCCGTTTCGATAGTGGCATATACAGGAATATTATCTTCGCGAAGTACATCAGCTAATATCTTAGCTTTATCTTGAACAGAACGCAGTAGGATAACGATATCTTTCCATTTTATAGGGCGATAAGTCTTTGTATGTTTATCAAAGACAAGGGGCTGTTTATTCATCAATTCTTTTATGCGAAGAGCAATATATTTAGCTTCAGCTTGAAAGCCTTGTACAGTGTCTTCATTATCACTATCGTCATTATCAGTTAAAGTTAATTTTTGCTGTTTGTCCAATAAAGTTAATTCAATCGGTGATTTTAAAGTCAAAAATTCACTTTGAGGATAATCAAAACCGCAGTATAAGGCTTCATCTTTACTATAAGATAATTCTCCAGCTTTTGTGGTCATGATTTGAGAAAAGATGAAATTGACGCCATCGAGGATTTCCTTGCGACTGCGGAAGTTTTGGGCTAAATCAATGCGAAGACAATCTTCTTCATGAGGGTATTGATGATATTTAGCTAAGAATAATTCTGGCTCAGCTAAACGGAATTTATAAATGCTTTGTTTTACATCGCCGACAAAAAATAAATTTGGTTTAGTGCGTGAAGCGATTAGATTTAAAATAGCTTCTTGAACTCCGTTTGTATCTTGGTATTCATCGACCATGATTTCTACATATTTTTCTTGTAGTGTCTGGGCGATTGATGAAGGTATCAGTTTTTCAGCAGTAGAATTTTCTTCAGTGAGCAATTTCAAAGTGAAATGTTCAAGGTCGGAAAAATCGACTAAAGAGCGTTCATTTTTAGCTTTACTAAAAGCTTGAGAAAATTCTATGGTTATATTACATAAACTATTGGCTTGTTTATACAATTGAGGCATATCGGAGAGTGTATCTTCAATAGTTTGCGTAAAATAATGCTCTTTTAATTGCTTGATGATTTTCTTAGTTTCATCACGAAGAGCGGAGATGGTAGCTTTATCTTCTTCATTTACAGAGAATTTTTTAGAAATTCGCAGAGCTTTAAATTTAAATTCATTGATTAAATTAAAAAATTCCTGCCATGAAGTGTCGATTAAGTTATTTAAATCATAAAGAAAAGCTAAATCTTCACTGGCGATATCTGCATAAGGTGGTAAGTTTAAGTCTGTAGCTAATTGATACATCTTTTGGCTATTGTCTATGGCTATATTTAAACCATCTTTGACATTGTCTTTGATTATCTGTAGCCATGGGCAATCATTGAGTTCATCAGCATTATTGATTTGAAAATATGAAGGTAGAGCTTTCAGCCATTGTAAAGGAAAAGGCTGACTGCGAGAGTATTCATATAGTTTTAAGATAATATCATAGGTGCTATCATCGCCACGTTCATTGCCATAGGTGTCAGTGAATTCTAGAAAGTCTTCATTATCATCTTTGTCATAATTCGTTTCAAAGAGTTCTTCAAGCACATCGAGTTTTAATAATTCAATTTCTTGAGGATTAGCAAGACGAAATTTAGGATCTAAACCTAATTGATGGAAATATTGGCGAATGATATTTTGACAAAAAGCATGAAGTGTGGAGATTGAAGAAGCGTTTAATAATACGAGTTGACGCTCTTTATCTTTATCGGATAATTTCTCTGTGATGGCACTGGCTATACGTTCACGCATTTCAGCTGCGGCTGCATTAGTGAAAGTAACGACAAGTATTTGATTGATGTCGCATGTTTTATTCACAATGCGTTGAATTACACGCTCTACTAATACAGAAGTTTTCCCTGAGCCAGCAGCTGCGGCTACGAGGATATTTTTATCATAAGTATTTATAGATTGTTGTTGCTGTGCTGACCAAGGCATGAAAATCCTTCTTTCTGTTTTAATTTTTCAATGATTTCTTCGTCATTGAGTTGATTTATCTCTCGATAATTATAGCCGGAGATATATTTATCAAAACGACAGATGGCGATATATGGACAGTATTTGCAAGCCGTTTCATCTTTTAATTTATACGGTGCGATATCAGCATTGCCCTTTAAAATTTCACTGCCAGCTTCTTTTAAAGTATTTTCGATATGTTTCATCAATAAATCGAATTCTTCTGCTGTTTTTACATAGGAACGACTTTGAGCGGAGACATCATCTTGATTTTTATTTAAACGCACTTTGATAAAATTAGAAGAGTCATCAATTTTTTTGATGATTTCTGGATCTGCTAGTACCCAGCCTGGCATACGCATTTTCTTTTCAATTTCTGTTTTAATTTGTTGAACGGATAATTTATTAGTACCTGTGATGACAGGTGTTTTTAAAAAGCAATATAAAATACCAGCAGGAATGGCATTTTCCATATTATATAATTGCAAAGTAGTATTTTGAGCTACTAAAAGATAAGTCAAAAGCTGTAATTTCAAGCCATAATATACTTGTAGTAGATTAATAAAAGCATTGCCTGATTTATAGTCAATGACTAGATAGTAATTATCATTAAAATCAATGCGGTCAATCTGCCCAATGATTTCTATTTTGTGATTATCTTCATCTGTGAATAATAAAGGAGGCATGGAGCTATTAGCACCGAAATCTTGCTCTAAAGCTTTAGGTGAAAATTCACTGTGTTTGGCAAATTCCACTAGACGCATCAAAGAATCAATGGATAATTGCTCAATTCTTTGCAAAAGATGTCTATAGCGATTGGAGCTTAAGAGAATTTCATTTTGTAATTTAGGAGCAATTGTCTTGATGATTTGTTTGCAGATTTGTTGACACTGTTCATGAGTTACATCTTGCCATGATATTTGTCGCTTCACGAGGATTTCTCCAAATTGGTGCATGATGGCGTGGAGTAAAATCCCTAAATCTGGAGCGGCAAATTTAAATTCTTTGCGTTCTTGTAGATTTAAGGCATAATGAGCAAAATGTTTGAATGGGCAATTAAAGAATTGTTCAAAGCGTGTTACACTGCCACGAAGTGTTTTGCGTTTCGTATATAATTTACTAGCTAAATCAGATGGCAATACAGGTTTTGGTGCTTGGGCGAAAATACTTTGTAGTGCTGTAGATAAAGGCACATCAGCAGTTAAGAGATAATTATAGACATCTTGCCAAAATGACGCTAAATCTTCACCATCACGAGCTTGGCGAAGAGCGGAAGTCAAATGGCTAAGTGTCTTTCTTGTTGAAGATACTTGCATGGTCTTTATCGCAAATGAGCTATCTAAAGGATTTTCTTCTAGCGTAAAATCACTTGGATAAGAGATTATTTTATCTAGAGGAATGGCTGTGAACTTTGCTTTAGGCAAAATCTTTTGCAATCTAGTTATCAAGATGGATTTATTCAGTCCAGCTCCTTCACCGTCAGCTAGAGCATAGGATACCCAAAGATAATCTGTAGCTAAGGAAAAGCCTTTGTAGAGAAGATATCTTTCGGCAAAATTATCTTCCATTGTACCGCTAGAGATATTCAGCCCTAGACTTGCCATCAATAAACGTTCAGCATCACTTAAGATACCTTCTGTTTTACTATGGCGAGGCATGATTTTTTCATTAGCACCTAAAATATAAATAGCTTTCTTGTTGTTTAAAGTATTATGCTCAAATGGTGCAAGTGTAACATAATCATAGCCAGGTGGTATTAAAGCAATCTGGATACTATCTAAGCCATCATTGATTAATTTTAAATAATTTTCAAGATTGATATAATCTTTGCCACATGTCTGCACTAATTGATCCATCAATTCAATGATATTATCCCAGATTTGATGATGTTCTTTGGCAAGGGCAATATCATTTTGTTCTTGGGCTATTTTTTCCCATAATTGCAATTGAGTCGGTATTTGTAAATCAAGCAGAAAATCATATAGGGCAAGCGTATATTCTTCGATAGTCTGCGAATTTTGGCAAGCAGTGTAGAATTTTTCTAAAGGAGCGACTAAACTGCGTCTAGTTAGATTTATAGCAGTGAAATTAGCTTCTTCTTCCAGATCTGTACCCATAGAGTCAATCTGTTTATGATGAGAAAAACGCCAATCGCTTTCTTCACACCAGCGATTGCGACCGCGAATACCAAAAGCCAAGACGTAATTTTCTAATTTATCAATAGCTTTACGAGCGATAGCTTTTTGTTCTGTCAAATTTAAATTTATTTCATCTGTATTTTCTTCGAGATTTTTAAGCGTTTGCAAATATTTATCATTGAAGAAATCAGTCTTAAAAGCTCGAAATAATGGTTCATATTGCCATGTAGAAATAGATTCTAGACTAGAGCGGATTAATTCAGCTAGAGGATGATGAGCAGTTTGTCGCTTACTATCGCTGAAATAAGGAATATTAAAATCATTCAAGACAGCTTGCAATAATTCGCTATAATCTTCACTACTGCGGATTAAAATACCGATATCATAATGGCGATAATTTTCTTCGCGACATAGACGCAAAATATCACAGGCGACAGCTTCACATTCCAAACGGCGGTTAGGTGCTTCGACTATTTGAAGACCGCCAGTATAATTTCTTTTCGTCAAAGGAAATTTAAATAATTGCTCTTCGATAAAGGCTAAATCTTGTTGTTTATGGCGGTGATTTGCTGTAAGTGTAGTTATCTTTGTAGGTATAGCTAATTTTTTAGTCATATTATTTATCTGTTGAAATACATTGAATTGGCGATGAAATAAAGCAGTAGGTGCTTCATGTTCAATATCATTTAAATTATTGATGCATAACGTTAAATGAATATCACTGGCTAATGCTAATAATTGTTCGACTACGCGAAAATGTTGAGGATTGAAAGCATCAAAACCATCTATCCAAATTTCGGCATCTTGAAGCCATGTACATTCAGGTAATTTTTTGATCGCAAGTTCCATCATATCTTCGCTATCGTGATAGCGACCAGCCATCTGTTCATCAAGACCAGCGTAAATAGAAGTCAAATCGCTCAATTTTTGTTTGAGTGAATCATTATCAATAAGCGCTAAAATATCTTGCAAAGTAGTAACGCTGATACCAGAAGTTTTGAATTCTTCAATGATTTGTGATACAGAAGCTGTGAAATGATGTTGGCGAGCAGCCTTGGCTAAGATAGAGAGTTTTGTAGAACTTAAAACTCTAGATAATAATAATTCCTTACCGATTTCATTGAGATGTGGATGGAGTATCCCACCGCAACGCATTAATACTTGATAGGCAAGTCTGCTCATGCCTAAGACATAAGCTCTAGTAAAACCGCCATAATCTTTTAATTCCAAAGCTAATTGACGTTCAATCGCAAAAGTCATATGGTCAGGCAATAATATAACTAGAGGTTTCCCTGTTGGTGAATGGATTAATTTTTCTTTAATGGCATTTAAACAAGCTGTGGTTTTACCACTTCCTGCTCTGCCAATGATGAATTCTAACATAAGATTACCTCACAAATTTATCAAAAATATATTGGCTTAATTATATCATAATCGAATAAAATCACCGCTTCATTTAGCAGTAAAAACGACTTCTTATTGACATGTGAAAAATATTTGTATATATTACTGTCTTGTCAGCTGTTAATAATTGATGTATAATATCAAAAAATATTCTGTGAAGGAGAAATCTTGATGTTGTCTTTAAAAGAAGAAATAGAGCAATTAAAAAAAGAAAAAAATGCTGTGATATTAGCACATTATTATGTTCCTGATGATGTTCAAGAAGTCGCAGATTATATAGGAGATTCTTTTTATTTAAGTAAGATTGCGAAAAATATTGGTGCTGATTTAATTGTATTTGCAGGAGTATCTTTCATGGGTGAAAGTGCAAAAATTTTAAATCCTAAAAAGAAAGTATTATTGCCAGATAGATATGCAGATTGTGCAATGGCACATATGGCAAGTGTTGCTAAAGTAAAAAAAATGCGTGAACAAATCGAAGATTTAGCAGTAGTTTGTTATATAAATTCTACAGCTGAATTAAAAGCAGTCTCTGATGTTTGTGTAACTTCTTCTAACGCAGTTGAGATTGTGAAAAAATTATCAAATAAAAATATTTTCTTCATTCCAGATGGTAACTTAGGAGCATATGTAGCGAGCAAAGTTCCTGAAAAGAATATTATCTGCAATGATGGTTATTGTCCAATACATAGAAAAATAAGTGTAAATTTAGTGATTGAAACGAAAAGAGCACATCCAAATGCGTTGTTTTTAGTTCATCCAGAGTGTAGTGAAGAAGTAACGAATTTAGCTGATTTTGTAGGCAGTACATCAGAAATTATAAAGTTTGCCACTAATTCTGAGGCAAAAGAGTTCATCATTGGTACAGAAAATGGTGTTATGTATGAATTGAAACAAAAAAATCCAGATAAGTTATTTTTGCCAGCAATACCTAGACAATATTGTGATGACATGAAAAAAGTTACTTTAACGAAAGTTAAAGATAGCTTAGTGAATGAAAGATATGTGGTAGAAGTTGATGAAGAGTTAAGTATCAAAGCGATGAAACCACTTGAAAAAATGTTAGAATTAGCAAAATAATGAAGGTGTAAATATGCAAAATTATAAAACAGATATATTGATTGTAGGTACTGGTGCTAGTGGCTTATTTGCAGCACTACATTGTCCTAGTGATAAAAATATATTGATGATAACAAAAGATGCTGTAGAAAATAGTGATTCTTTCTTAGCACAAGGTGGTATTTGTGTCTTAAGGGATGAAAATGATTATAATAGCTTCATGGAAGATACATTGAAAGCTGGTCATTATGAAAATAGAAGAGAGTCTGTAGATATAATGATACGTTCTTCTCGTGAAGTCATAAATGAATTGATTGGCTATGGTGTAGATTTTGCTAGACAAGAAAATGGTGAATTAAATTATACAAGAGAAGGTTGTCATTCTAAAGCTAGAATTTTATTTCATGAAGATATCACAGGTAAAGAAATCACTAGAAATTTATTAAAAGCAGTACAGAAATTACCTAATGTACATATTTTAGAATATGTCACTATGTTAGATTTAATTGAACAAGATAATACTTGTTTTGGTATTTTGGCTAAGGATAAAAATGATGAGTATTTGACCATTGAAGCAGATAATACAATTTTAGCTAGTGGTGGTATAGGTGGATTATATGAACATTCCACAAATTATCCTCATTTGACAGGTGATGCTATAGCGATAGCACTTCGCCATAATATAAAACTTGAAAATCCAGATTATGTGCAAATTCATCCAACTTCATTATATACAAATAAGCCAGGTAGAAGCTTTTTGATATCTGAATCGGTAAGAGGTGAAGGAGCAAAATTATATGGCAAAGATGGAAAACGTTTTGCAAATGAAGTTTTGCCTAGAGATTTAATGACAGCAGAAATCAAAAAACAAATGGCAAAAGACAATATGCCTTATGTTTGGTTAGATATGACAGTTCTTGGTAAAGATGTGATTTTAAATCATTTTCCTCATATCTATGAAAAATGTCTTGAAGAAGGTTTTGATGTAACTAAACAATGGATACCGATTGTACCAGCACAGCATTATTATATGGGTGGTATCCATGTAGATAAATACAGCAAAACTACAATGAACAATCTATATGCCGTTGGTGAAACAAGTTGTAATGGAGTTCATGGAGCAAATAGATTAGCTAGTAATTCATTATTAGAAGGATTGGTCTTTGCTAAAAGAGCAGTTAATAAAATCCATGATGATGAAAATGCACAACATAAAAAATACGATATAGATTTTGCTCAATTAGCAAATAATGTACAACAAAATATAGATAGAGAAAAAATAATCTTAGCTCAAGAATATAAAAAAGCTATTTTCAATGAAATGGATAAAGTGAGAAGTGCAAGATGAATGAAATAACAATGAAAATGAATGCAGATAAATTGATTTTGATGGCGTTGCAAGAAGATATTACTAGCGAGGATGTAACAACTAATGCCATTATGCCAGAAAAAGTTTTAGGTGAAGTGGATTTAATCTGCAAAGGTGAAGGTGTAATAGCAGGTTTAAATGTATTTGCTAGAACCTTTGAATTATTAGATAAAGATATCGAAATCACATTTATGGCTAAAGATGGCGATAAAGTGAACAAAGGCGATTTACTTGCCAAAGTAAAAGGCGATATCAGAGTATTATTGTCAGGAGAACGCGTGGCATTAAACTATTTGCAGAGAATGAGTGGAATTGCCACATATACAAATCAAGTAGTAAATTTATTAGCAGGCAGTAAAACAAAATTATTAGATACGAGAAAGACCACACCGAATATGCGTATTTTTGAAAAATATGCTGTTACAGTAGGTGGAGGAAATAATCATCGTTATAATCTATCTGATGGTATCTTATTAAAAGATAATCATATTGGAGCTGCTGGCAGTGTAAAAAAAGCTATAGAATTAGCTAGAGCATATGCTCCATTTGTACGCAAAATAGAAGTTGAAACAGAAAATTTAGATATGGTAAAAGAAGCTCTAGAAGCCAGAGCAGATATCATCATGCTTGACAATATGAGCATAGATATGATGGAAGAAGCCATAAAACTCATAGACGGAAAAACTCAAACTGAATGTTCTGGAAATGTAACTAAAGAAAATATACAAGCATTAGCTAAAATCGGTGTAGACTTCATTTCTAGTGGTGCATTGACTCATTCAGCACCAATTTTAGATTTATCGTTAAAACATTTGCATAGAATTTGATTATAAATTAAGGAGTGTAAATAATGTTATTACAAAGATTGGAAGCTTTGCCAGTAGGTAGTTTCCATTATAAATTATTAGTTATCACAGGTCTTGGTTGGTTATTTGATGCTATGGATACAGGGCTTATCGCCTTCGTATTACCTGTACTTGGTAAAGAATGGGGCTTGTCCGCTGGACAGATGGGGGCTATCGGCTCTATCGGTCTTGTTGGTATGGCAATAGGGGCAGTAATCGCAGGCTCTATCGCTGATAAATTCGGTCGTAAAGCTGTATTTTCTGCAACAGTAATTTTATATAGTATAGCCACAGGACTTTGTGCAGTTTCATGGAGTTATGAATCCTTGTTGATTTTCCGCTTCTTCGTTGGTTTTGGTCTAGGCGGTGAACTTCCAGTAGCGGCGACACTTATGTCTGAATATGCGCCAACTAATTTACGTGGTAGATTTATCGTCTTATTAGAAAGTTTTTGGGGTGTAGGCTGGATAGCAGCTGCTTGTATCGCTTACTTATTCATTCCTGTTTATGGTTGGCATTATGCTTTTATCATTGGTGCTTTACCTGCTATCTATGTATTTTTCATTCGTTTGCATATGCCTGAATCTGTAAGATATTTATTATCTAAAGGCAAAGTAGAAGAAGCTCAAAAAATCGTAGATGATTTGGAAATGCGTCTTGGTGTTAAATATAAAGGCGATTTAAAAGTAACAACTGATGATACACCTACAGAAAAACCAAAATTAAAAGATTTATGGTCTGGTAAATATTTAGCAAGAACAATCATGCTTTGGATTGTATGGTTTGGTATCGTTTATAGTTATTATGGAATTTTCACATGGCTTCCTGCTATCGTTTATCAGCAAGGTTTTGCCTTTGTAAAAACTTTTGAATATGTGCTTTTAATTACCTTTGCTCAGCTTCCTGGATATTTCTGTGCAGCATGGCTCGTGGATAAATTAGGCAGAAAATATACATTATCTTTATTCTTATGTATGAGTGGTGTAGCAAGTTATTTCTTCGGACAAGCTCAAAGTGCAGAATTGATTATCTTCTGGGGCTGTGTGATGTCCTTCTTCAATCTTGGTGCATGGGGTGTTGTTTATACTTATACACCAGAACTTTATCCGACAGCTATCCGTGCTATGGGCAGTGGTTGGGCAGCAGGTGTCGGTCGTATCGGTGGTATGGCTGCTCCATTTGTTGTAGGTATGATGATAGAAGCTGGAAGAGATATGCATACTGTTTTCTATATGTTTGCTAGTGTATTTATCATTATTGCTGTAGCAGTATTTGCTTTAGGTGTAGAAACTAAACAGAAAAACTTGGAAAATATTTAAATATAGTCTAAATAAAAATAGCAAGTACAAATGTATCTACTATTTTTTTATTGGCAAATTAAAGATAATTACTAGATAAATTAGGTGTTGAAGCAGAAAGTGATAAAATTGCTTATGGTATCAGCTATGAATATCAAGATAGTGATTCCACAACAGCTAATAAATGGCTTGCGAATGTAACATTTAAATTCTAAAAAAATAATTTTTATTTAAAACTGCACTTTAAAGGTAAAAAGCCTTTAAAGTGCAGTTTTTTTATCTTAATACAATCTTAATATAGTAGCTATATTTCATAACACTATTTTTATTTTTCCTATAGTAAGATATAAAAATGCAAGGAGGAATAAAAATGGAAATTTGGATTTGGATAAGTGGCGTAGTCGCTATATTGTTGCTTATCTATTATTTTTACATACTTATGAAGGGAGATGAACAATAATGAGTGCAGATATCATCATACAATATCTTGTATTTTTAATTGTACTTGTTATTTTTTCTATTCCATTAGGTACTTATATGGCAAAAGTAATGAATGGAGAGCATGTATTTTTGTCTAAAATATTATCACCGATTGAAAATCTTATTTATAAAATTATAGGTGTAAAAAAAGATGAAGAAATGACTTGGAAAACATATTTATCATCTGTAATATGGTTTTTCTTTATTGGTTTAGGTTTTTTATATATTTTTCAATGTTTTCAGGATAAATTGCCATTTAATCCACAGAATATTGATGCTATGAGTTGGCACTTATCTTTTAATACAGCAGCAAGTTTCGCTACAAATACAAACTGGCAAGCATATAGTGGTGAAGCACAATTAAGTTATTTTTCTCAATTTATGGGACTTACTACGCAAAACTTTGTTTCAGCAGCAACTGGTATAGCAGTTTTATTCGCTTTAATCCGTGCATTTGTTAGAGCAAAATCAAAAACTATTGGTAATTTTTGGGTGGATTTAACACGTTCTATAATTTATATTTTATTACCATTAAGTGTAGTAGTTACTATGGCTTTAGCTTCTCAAGGTGTAGTACAGAATTTATCTCCAGGACAAGAAGTACAATTAGTTGAACCTATTGCTGTAGATAGTGAGGGGAATATTATTGAAAATGCAACGATTGATAGAAATAATAATGTAGTATTTGTTGATGGCGAAAAAGTAGAAGATGCGACAATTGTTACAAAACAATTTGTGCCAATGGGACCTGGTGCAAGTCAGATTGCTATTAAACAGTTAGGTACAAATGGTGGAGGTTTCTTTGGTGTAAATTCTGCGCATCCATTAGAAAATCCTAATTCACTTACAAATATGATAGAATGCACTGCTTTATTATTAATTCCAGCAGGATTATGTTTTACATTTGGTCGTAATATAAGAGATAAAAAACAAGGCATTGCTATTTTTACAGCTATGTATATTATGTTGATAGCATTTTTATCAGTAATAGCGATAAATGAACAGAACGGTACACCACAGCTTGCTCAAAATGGTGCTGTAGATATTGTTAGTACGGATTATCAAGCTGGAGGAAATATGGAAGGTAAAGAAGCTCGTTTTGGTATAGTTCAATCTTCTACTTGGGCAGCTTATACAACAGCTGCATCAAATGGTTCAGTAAACTCTATGCATGATAGTTATACACCTCTTGGCGGTTTAGTTACAATGCTTCAAATGCAATTAGGAGAAGTTATTTTTGGCGGTGTTGGTTGTGGTTTATATGGTATGTTAGCGTTTGCCATATTAACAGTATTCATTGCTGGGTTAATGGTTGGTCGTACACCAGAATATCTCTGTAAAAAAATAGAACCATTTGAAATGAAATGGGCTGTACTTGTATGTTTGGCAACACCAATTGGTATTTTAGTAGCAAGTGGCATTGCAGCTATAGTGCCTAGTGTAGCAGACAGTTTAAATAATGTAGGAGCTCATGGTTTTTCTGAAATGTTATATGCTTATTCTTCTGCTGGTGGCAATAATGGTTCTGCATTTGCTGGCTTTAATGCGAATACACCATTTTTAAATACTAGTATTGGTTTAACTATGATTTTTGCACGTTTATTACCTATTGTTGGTATTTTAGCTATAGCAGGTAGTTTAGTACAGAAGAAAAAAGTGGCAGTTACCGCAGGTACTTTATCTACAAGTAATGCAATGTTTGTGTTCTTGTTGATATTTATTGTAATTTTAGTAGGTGCGCTAAACTTTTTCCCAGCGTTATCTTTGGGACCTATTGCTGAATATTTCAGCATGATTTCATAAGGGGAGTGCTAAAAATAATGATAAAAACTAAATCAGCTCTCAGTGATAATCAAATGGTTGTAAGAGCTATTAAAGATTCATTTGTAAAATTAAGTCCAAAAGTGCAAGCTGAAAACCCTGTAATGTTATTAGTATATATTTCAGCAATTTTGACTTCTTTACTTTGGGTAGCATCACTTAGTGGTGTACAAGATGTTTCATCTGGTTATACTTTAGCAATTGCTATAATTTTATGGTTAACTTGTATTTTTGCTAATTTTGCTGAAGCTATTGCTGAAGGCAGGGGCAAGGCACAAGCTGATGCACTTCGTGCAGCTAAAAAAGATGTAGAAGCGTATAAACTTCATGATGTAAATAATAAAGAAAATTATGAGGTAGTAGTATCTTCTTCATTAAAAAAAGGAGACATTGTTATTGTTAAAGCAGGTCAACAAATTCCTGCTGATGGTGAAGTAATTGAAGGGGCAGCATCTGTTGATGAATCAGCAATAACAGGTGAATCTGCTCCAGTTATTAGAGAAAGTGGTGGCGACCGTAGTGCTGTAACAGGTGGTACGACTGTTACTTCTGATTGGCTTGTAGTTCGTGTTACTTGTGATAGTGGCGAATCTTTCTTGGACAAAATGATTTCTATGGTTGAAGGCGCTGCGAGAAAGAAAACTCCAAATGAAATGGCTTTGCAGATTTTTTTAATAGCTCTTTCTATTATTTTCATTTTAGTAACAATGTCTTTATATACTTACTCTGATTTTTCTGCTAAACAAGCAGGTATGGAAAATCCTTCTTCAATAACAACTTTAGTCGCTTTACTTGTGTGTTTAGCTCCTACGACAATTGGTGCTTTGCTTTCAGCTATTGGTATAGCTGGTATGAGTAGATTAAATCAAGCTAATGTATTAGCAATGAGCGGTCGTGCTATTGAAGCTGCTGGTGATGTTGATATTTTAATGCTTGATAAAACAGGCACAATAACACTTGGAAATCGTCAAGCTTCTGAATTTATTCCTGTAGATGGAATTGATGAAAAAACTTTGGCAAATGCAGCTCAATTATCTTCTTTAGCAGATGAAACACCTGAAGGTCGTAGTATTGTAATTTTGGCTAAAGAAAAATTTGGCATTCGTGGTAGAAATATTGAGGAAAATCATATGGAATTTATACCGTTCACTGCTAAAACTAGAATGAGTGGTGTAAATTATGATGGACATGAAATTAGAAAAGGTGCTGCTGATGCAGTAAAATCTTATGTAATAGAAAATGGTGGTATTTATTCTGCACAGTGTGAGGAAGCTGTGAAACGTGTAGCTCAAATAGGTGGTACACCATTGGTTGTAGCTCAAGATTATAAAATATTAGGTGTTATTAATTTAAAAGATATTGTAAAAGATGGTGTAGCAGAAAAATTTGCTGACCTTCGTAAAATGGGTATTAAAACTATTATGATTACAGGTGATAACCCATTAACAGCAGCAGCTATAGCCGCTGAAGCAGGTGTAGATGACTTTCTAGCAGAAGCTACACCAGAAGGCAAATTAGCCATGATACGTGATTTTCAAGCTAAAGGTCATTTAGTAGCAATGACTGGTGATGGTACAAATGATGCTCCAGCACTTGCTCAAGCAGATGTAGCAGTAGCAATGAATACAGGCACTCAGGCTGCTAAAGAAGCTGGTAACATGGTAGATTTAGATTCTTCACCTACAAAATTAATTGAAGTAGTTCGCATTGGTAAACAATTGTTAATGACTCGTGGTAGTTTAACTACATTTAGTATTGCTAATGATTTAGCAAAATATTTTGCGATAATACCATCATTATTTTTATCTTTATATCCTGGATTATCGGCATTAAATATCATGAATTTACACAGTCCTCAATCTGCAGTTTTATCAGCAATAATTTATAATGCACTTATTATTGTGGCATTAATTCCTTTGGCTTTAAAAGGTGTAAAATATCGTGAAGTACCCGCAGGGGAATTGTTAAAAAGAAATCTTTTGATTTATGGTTTAGGCGGTATTATAGTGCCATTTATATGTATAAAAATTATTGATGTTATATTAGTTGGTCTAGGTCTAGTTTAAGAAAGGTGAGTTTGTAATGGATAATTTCAAAAAAGCATTGCTATCAGTAATTACTTTCACTGTTTTTTGTGGATTTATTTATACAATGGTAATGACAGGTATTTGTCAGGTATTATTTCCAAACTCTGCAAACGGCAAAATTATCGAAGTAAATGGTGTAAAATATGGTAGTGAATTATTAGGTCAACAATATACAAGTGATAGATATATGTGGGGTCGTATAACAAAAATTGATGTTAGTACTTATAAAGATGATGAGGGAAATCAGTTAGCATATGCAGCTCCATCAAATTTAAGTCCTGCAAGTGAAGATTATGAAAAATTAATAGCACAGCGTGTAGAAAAAATCAGAAAAGCTAATCCAGAAAAAGGTAATGAGCCTATTCCTGTAGATTTGGTTACTAATTCTGGTAGCGGTTTAGATCCAGATATATCTGTAGCTGCAGCAAAATACCAAGTAGAAAGATTAGCTCGTGAAAATAATATGACTAAAGAAGAAGTAAATGCTATTATCGATAAATGTACTAATCATAAAGTATTAGGCTTATTTGGTGAAGAAACAGTAAATGTTTTAAAAGTTAATTTAATGTTAGATAAGATAATTTAATATTTTAAATGGATAACCTCCACGTCAAATATATATCAAATATATTTTGATGTGGAGGTATATTGGTTTATAACATATATGTAATTGGGAGGGGCTTATATGCCAATTATACGAAAATCGCCAGAGAAAATTTTGGAACAAATTCATATAGAAGAGCATGAATCAAAACGAGGAAAATTAAAAATATTTTTTGGCTATGCAGCAGGTGTTGGTAAAACTTATGCTATGTTAGAAGCTGCACATGAAGCCAAAAAGCAAGGAATTGATGTAGTAGCAGGCTATATAGAACCTCATGCAAGACCAGCAACTGCAGCTTTAGTTAATGGTTTAGAAGTAATTTCACCATTAGTGATTAATCATAAAGATATAACTTTAAATGAATTTAATTTAGATGCAGCTATAAAAAGAAATCCACAATTAATTTTGGTTGATGAATTAGCACATACAAATGCAGATGGTTGTCGTCATATCAAACGTTATCAGGATATTGAAGAATTATTAAAAGCAGGCATTGATGTATATACAACAATTAATGTACAACATATAGAAAGCTTAAATGATATTGTGGCTTCAATTACCAAAATAATTGTGAGAGAACGTATACCAGATAGAATTTTTGATGAAGCTGAGCAAGTGGAATTAGTAGATATAGAACCATCGGATTTAGTAACACGTTTATCAGAAGGAAAAATTTACCAAAAAGAACAAGCTGATAGGGCATTAGGCAATTTTTTTACTGTTGAAAATTTAACAGCGCTTAGAGAAATTGCACTTCGTCGCATGGCTGATAGAGTAAATAAAATATCTTTAAAGGTTAAGAATGAAAATAATAAAGATTATTATACGAATGAACATATTTTAGTATGTTTATCATCATCGCCATCAAATTCTAAAATTATTCGTACAGCGGCAAGAATGGCAAATGCTTTTAAAGCTCAATTTACAGCTTTATTTGTGCAGACATCAAGTTTTGAAAAAACTTCATTAGAAAATAAAAAAAGATTGAAGGAAAATATTCATTTAGCAGAGCAATTAGGAGCAAAAATTGAAATGGTAGTAGGAGAAGACATACCGTTTCAAATAGCAGAATTTGCAAGACTTGCTGGTGTATCAAAATTAGTCATAGGAAGAAGTATTGCTAGAAATGGATTTATGCGTTTAATGCGTAAATCTTTTACCGATAAATTAATTGAACAATTACCGAATTTAGATATACATGTAATTCCAGATAATAAAGCTTTATTTTATAAAAAATTTTGGAAGAAATCAGTAAATGAAAGAGAGATATGTAATACTTCAGATATTATAACTATATTAGTTATTTTAATAATAACTAGTATGATTGGTATGTTATTTTATTCAATGAATTTAGGCGAAGCTAATATCATGACAGTATATATCTTAGGTGTATTAATTGCTGCCTTAAAAACATCGAAGAGATTATATAGTGTAGTATTATCTGTTTTGAATGTATTAGCATTTGATTTTTTATTTATTGAACCTAGATATACTTTTACGGCATATGACCCAATATATATTATTACGTTCTCTGTAATGTTTGTATCAGCTTTTGTTACAGGAGGTCTTACTAATAAAATAAAAAAACAAGCTATACAGTCTGCTAAATTAGCTTATCGAACTAAAATATTATTAGAGACAAATCAATTATTGCAACAAGCAGGCAGTGATGCAGCTATAGTAACAGTTACATCTCATCAACTTTTAAAATTGTTAAACAAAACAATAGTTTATTATAGTGCGGATAAAAAAGGTTTATTGCCACCTGTTGTTTATAATGTAAAAAATGATGTTCATACAGAACAATTGATAAATAGTAATGAAAGAGCTGTAGCACAATGGGTTTATAAAAATAATAAACGAGCAGGTGTAAAAACAGGTACATTAAATAATGCTAAATGTCAGTATTTGGCAATTCGTTCTAAAGATAATGTATATGGTGTTGTAGGTATAGCTATTGATAATGAGGATTTAGATGTATTTGAAAATAATTTGGTCTTATCTATTTTAGGTGAATGTGCATTAGCTTTAGAAAAAGAAATATATAGTAAAAAGCGTCAAGAAATTTATTTACAAGCAAAAAATGAACAGCTTAGGTCAAATTTGTTGCGTTCAATTTCGCATGATTTAAGAACACCACTTACAAGTATTTCTGGTAATGCTGACTTTTTATTAAGTAATAGCGCTAAAATAGATGATGTTAAACGACAGGAATTATATAATAATATTTATGATGATTCAATGTGGTTGATTAATTTAGTAGAGAATATTTTATTTATTACGCGTATAGAAAATAAGACGATGAAGATTAACTTACAAACTGAGTTATTAGACGATATTATAAATGAAGCTTTAAAGCATTTATATCGTCGAGGAAAAAATCATCATATAGTTTTTGAAGAAACAAAAGATATAATGATGGTAAAAGTTGACGCACGTTTATTAGTACAAGTATTTATAAATATAATAGATAATGCCATAAAATATACCCCAAAAGACTCAACTATTACTATTAGTGCAAAAATAAAAAGTGATAAAATTGAAGTTTCTATCGCAGATAATGGTCAAGGCATTAGTGATGAAGCAAAAGATAAGCTTTTTGAAATGTTTTATACAGCAAATTCTACTGTAGCTGATAGTAGAAGAGGAATTGGTATAGGTCTTAGTTTGTGTAAATCTATTATTATGGCACATGGTGGAGAGATAAAAGTAAGAGATAATAAACCACAAGGAACAGTTTTTATATTTACGTTACCAAAAGAGGAGATTAATTTTAATGAATAAGCCAATGATATTAATTGTTGAAGATGATGCAGCAGTTAGAAATTTAATATCTACTACATTAAAAATGCAAAATTATAAATTTCACGTAGCAACTACAGGTTCACAGGCTTTATTAGAAGCAGTATCAAATCAACCAGATATTATGCTATTGGATTTGGGGCTTCCTGATATGGATGGGGTAGAAATTATAACAAAAGTTCGTTCGTGGTCAAATATGCCAATTATTGTAATTAGTGCTAGATGTGAAGATAGAGATAAAATTGAAGCTTTAGATGCTGGGGCAGATGATTATATAACAAAGCCTTTTTCTGTAGAAGAATTTTTAGCTAGACTTAGAGTTACTATTCGCAGGATAAATTATGTACAAACTCCGCATAAGGAAAATAGTATATTTGTTAATGGCGAGTTAAAGATAGATTATGTATCTGGTTGTGCATATTGTAGAGGTAAAGAATTACATCTAACACCGATTGAATATAAATTATTATGTTTATTGGCTAAAAATATAGGTAAAGTATTGACGCATACTTATATAACACGAGAAGTATGGGGTAATGCTTGGGATAATAATGTAGCTTCTTTGCGTGTATTTATGGCAACATTGCGTAAGAAAATAGAAATAGATACAGCTAATCCAGAATATATTCAAACACATATAGGGATTGGCTATCGTATGTTAAAGCTTGATTGATAATATAATTATTGATAGTAGTTTAAAATTGGTTTTTATTTTTATCGGCAAAATAAAATTGAAAAATAATTGATATTTTTAGTTAATAACTTGCCGATAACGGCAAAAAGTTTAGAATGAAATTGTTTTTAGTATAAAATATGTAAAAAAGTGAAGGATATGGCATAAAGTCATATCCTTTTTTTATTAATTTTTTAGTTAAATAGATAGTGTATAATAAAATAATATATTGATATATTTAAGAAGGGTTTATTTTATGTTGAATAAGACTATAAATTATTATGATACTAATGCTAAAGAATTTGTTGAGGGAACTTTAAATGTGGATTTTAAGACTACTCAAGATAAGTTTATAAATAAATTGCCAGCTAAAGGTTATATTTTAGATTTTGGCTGTGGTTCTGGTAGAGATACGAAGTATTTTTTAGCTAAAGATTTTAATGTAGATGCGATAGATGGTTCGATAGAACTTTGTAAAATCGCTAGTGAATATACAAATATAAAAGTTAATCATATGTATTTTAATGAATTATCTATAGTAAATAAATATGATGGTATATGGGCTTGTTCTTCTATATTGCATTTATCTTTAGATGATTTAGTTGATGTTTTTAAGCGAATGAGCAAGGCTCTAAAAGATGAAGGCATAATCTATACATCATTTAAATATGGAGATTTTTCTGGCGAGCGAAATGGCAGATATTTCACAGATATGACAGAAGATAGCTTTGCTAAATTGATTGCTAATGTAGAGAATTTGAAAGTAGAAGAACAATGGATAACAGCAGACGTAAGACCACAGCGAGGAAATGAAAAATGGCTCAATCTAATCTTAAGGAAGAAATAATAAATTTTACAAATGTTTTAACTGGTGGACAGACAAAATCTAAGCAATTATATTTTCAATTAAAAAACAGTATAGATAAGGCTAAAAGAATAGATATCATTGTTTCATTTTTGATGGAGTCAGGAGTGCGTTTACTTCTAAAAGATTTGAAACAAGCAGTAGTTAAGAAAATACCGATAAGGATTTTGACAGGAAACTATTTAAATATAACACAGCCATCAGCGTTGTATTTGATAAAACAAGAATTAAATAATCAAGTAGATTTAAGATTTTATGATGATAATACACATTCATTTCACCCTAAAGCTTATTTCTTTCATTATGATGACTATAGTGAAATATATATAGGTTCATCAAATATCTCAAGAAGTGCTTTAACTACAGGTATTGAATGGAATTATAGATTTAATAATTTACTGGATAAAGATAGTTTTCAGCAGTTTTTCATGACTTTTGAGGATTTATTTTATAATCATGCTATTGCTATCACTGATGAAGAATTATATAGATATGCTAAATACTGGCGGAAACCAGCAATAATCAAGGATTTAGAACAATATAAAACAGAAAATAAAAATATCACACTATTAATTCAGCCAAGAGGGGTACAGATAGAAGCTTTATACGCTTTGAATAACAGTAGAAATGAAGGAGCGACAAAAGCTTTAATTCATGCAGCCACAGGCATTGGCAAAACGTATTTATCAGCATTTGACTCAGTTAATTATAAAAGAATATTATTTGTAGCACATAGAGAAGAAATTTTATATCAAGCAGTAGAAGCTTTTAGAAATGTTCGTAAATCTGAAGATTATGGGCTTTTTTATGGAGGACAAAAAGATAAAGATAAATCCATGATTTTTGCTTCTGTCATGACATTGGCTAAAGACGAATACTTAAATGAAGCATATTTTCCTAGAGATTATTTTGAATATATCATCATAGATGAATTTCATCATGCAGTTACTGCTCAATATAAAAAAATAGTGAATTATTTCAAACCAAAATTTCTTTTAGGCTTAACTGCCACCCCAGAGCGCTTAGATGGAAAAAATATATATGAATTATGTGATTATAATGTGCCTTATGAAATAACTTTAAAAGAAGCGATAAATAAAGGAATATTAGTGCCTTTTCACTATTATGGTATATATGACGAAACAGATTATTCACATTTGCATTTAGTGAAAGGTCGATATAATGAAGAAGAACTCACAAATATTTATCAAGCTAATACAAAAAGATTTGAATTGATTTATAAATATTATCAAAAATATGTTTCAAAGCAAGCTTTAGCTTTTTGCTGTTCTAAACAACATGCAGAAATGATGGCAAAAGATTTCAATAAACGAGGTATTGCTTCGGTGGCGGTCTACAGTGAAGGCAGTGGCGAGTATGCTATGGAGCGAAAAGAAGCTATAAATAAATTGAAACAAGGGCAGATAAAAGTCATTTTTTCTGTAGATATGTTTAATGAAGGTGTGGATATTCCTTCTGTAGATATGGTGATGTTTTTGCGACCTACTCAATCGCCGATTATTTTCTTGCAACAATTAGGTAGAGGACTTCGCACTTATCAAGGTAAAAAATACTTAAATGTATTGGATTTTATCGGCAATTATGTAAAAGCAGGCAAATTTATTTCGCTATTGACTGAAAGTACAACAGAAGGTAAAAGAACTTATGTATATCAAGAAAAAGATTTACCTGATGATTGTATCCTTGATTTCGATATGCAATTAATAGATTTATTTAAACAAATGGATATGAAAACTTTGACCATGAAGGAAAAAATAAATAATGAATATTTTCGTATCAAGGAATTGTTAGAGCAAAGACCAACAAGAGTGGAGTTATTCACTTATATGGAAGATAGTATTTATCAATACTGTATGAGCCATGCAAAAGAAAATCCATTCAGACATTATTTAGATTTCTTAAATGATTTAAATGAGTTATCTGATGATGAAAAGGCAGTATATAAAACTATTGGCAAGGATTTTATCAATTTAATAGAAACAACAGATATGCAAAAAGTATATAAAATGCCGATATTATACGCTTTTTATAGTCAAGGAAATATAAAATCAGCGATAACAGATGAAGATGTTTTATCTACATGGAAAGAATTTTTCAGTAAAAATAAAAACTGGAAAGATTTTGCAAGTGATATGACTTATGATAAATATTTAAAGATAACAGATAAACAACATCTAGCAAAAGCAAAAACCATGCCGATAAAATATCTAAAAGCTTCAGGGAAAGGCTTCTTTGTAGAAAAAGAAGGTTTTGCATTAGCTTTAAATGAAAATCTAAAAGAGGTTATAAAGAATAAAGTTTTTGTAGATAATATGAGAGATGTTTTAGAGTATAGAACGATAGAGTATTATAGAAGAAGATACAATATGAACAATTTTTAGTTATTAAAATTTTAGAAGTTAATATTATAAAAAAAGAAAGGATATGAATAATATCGTATCCTTTCTTTTTTATATAAAAACTTAAATATATAGTTAAAAATAAGATAATGATTAAGGCATTAAAAAAATGAGTTTTTGTTAGTGCTGATCGTTTTCTAATGTTTTTAATAAAAAGTTAAAATCAATAGATGTTTTTGTAGGAATTCCATGATATGTTCCATTAAGATATTGATTTCTAATATTAGTATTTTTATGGATTTTATTATCATAATGTGTAATACATTGTATTTCTTTATTTCCATCTTCGATTTCATTAATAACATAAATATTTTCTTTAGGAATATTTGATTCCATTAAGAGTGTATTATGAGTTGTAAGAATAAGTTGTCCTTCAGAAGCTTTATTTAAAGCTGTAACTAAACTTTCAACTAAAATATCATGTAAGGCTGTATCAAATTCGTCAATAATAGCTACAGAGCCTTTCACAACTACAAGCATAAATGGTAATAATTGAAGAAGAGATTGTGTACCTGTAGATTCTGAAGAAAATGCGATATCACGTTCCATACCAGCAATATATTTACTAATCATTAATTTATAATTAATCCGATTTTTTTTACGAGTTTGTTTATAATATATTTTTTTTATATCAGTATAAGTACTTTTAAAAAAGGCATTTAACATATTTTCAGTTCTATTTAAAAGTTCTTTTTTATCAAGACTAATTGTGCCTTCATCATAGTTGCCAAATATTTCAGGTGGAAGACCAATAACTCCTCGTTCTTGATGACTACCAAATTTTACTTTACATGAAATACGTGATAGAAATTTGAGAACTATATTAAAATTATCATTAATTTGTTCTTTTATATACATATCAGCTTTATCATCAGATTCATGTAATAATATTGCTAATAAAGAATGTTTGCCCCAATATTTGTTACAAGATTTCTGGATTTCTTGATAAGCACTATTTTCAAGAAAAATTTTAGAATTTATTGTTGCTTTATTTGGTGTAATATCAAAATAAACACCACGATTTTTTATAAGGGTGTATTCTAATCGTTCATGTATAATTTGAGTATTATCGGTTTCTAGGATATAACGTCCATTTTTTCCATGTAATTTGAAACCAAATTCAAGATACATAGGCTCGTCACTGTCTACCATTTTATTTTCTTGAATTAATGTCTCAATGTCTTTATATCTCATTTTAAGAAAATGAGATATATCTTCATCTTTGAGATCATTTAGATCAGATAATATGGATTGCATAATATCACGAACATCCATTGTACGAAGTGTTTCAGAAAGCATAAAGAAAGAAGATGCTAAATTAGATTTTCCAATACCATTTTTTCCATAAATTAATAGTAATTTTTTAGGATTTCCATTTTTGTCTAATAAATTGAATTCTACATCACCAAAAGATTTATAGTTTTTTAGTTTAACATATTCGAACATTTTAGTGTCTCCATTTATAAAAAATAATTAAAGATATAATTTTATAAATATACTATAACATAAAAAATGTGTAAAGTAAAATTGATTTTTATAGCTTATATTCGAAAGAAATTCGAATATAAGCTATAAAACACTTGAAAAAATCAATACATTATGATAATATTCAATTATTAGTAATAAATGATATAGTTTGCTAATGCACCTGGGTATATATTTAATATAAGCAAATGTTATGATGAATAATGGCCATATAATCATATACATTTGTAGAAAGAGGTAAAAAATGGCATATGAAATTGATTTTATTAGTGTAGACAATGAAAGTAAAAAAGATGCTGATGCTATTGCTTTGCGATGGAAAGATGTATTTGGAAAATATAAAATTGCTATATATGATGGAGGATTACAAGCTCACGGAGAAAAATTAGAATGGTTTTTGAATGAATATTATTTTAATGATAAGAGTGATATATGTTCAAAAGTGATAGATTGTGTTATATGTTCTCATTCAGATTTAGACCATGTTTCAGGGTTAAAAAATATATTGGAAAAATTCAATGTTAAAGCTTTGTATATGAATCGTCCATGGTTATATATAGATGATATTTGGGATAATGTAAATGATGGTCGTATTACAAAGGAAAGTCTTATTAGACGATTAAAAGAACAATATAAATATATTAGTGAGTTAGAAGAAATAGCACAAAATAAAAAAATTCCTATTTATGAAGTATTTCAAGGAACTGTTATTGAGGATATATTAACAGTATTGTCTCCTAGTAAAGATTTTTATCTGAATTTATTGGTTGAATCAAGGAAAACTCCTTTGGATAATAATTATGAAGGAACATTTTTTTCTAAAATTATAGAAGCGGTTAAACATGTGAAAAATCTTTTTGAGACATGGCATAGAGAAGAATTACGTGAAGATGTATCCACTACAGCAGAAAATGAAATGAGTGTTGTTATTTATGGAAAGATAGATGACAATTTTTTATTAACAGGCGATGCTGGAATACGTGCTTTGGATGAAAGTATTATATATTCCCAAGATATTGGAATGGAAATTAAAGATACTGTAAAGTTTATTCAAATGCCACATCATGGAGGACGTCATAACGTTAGTCCATCTATTCTTAATCGCTTAATAGGAAATATTGTAAGAGAAGGTATGGATATAGGGAAGACAGCATTTGTTTCGGTGGCAAAAGACTCAGATCATCCTCTTCAAATGGTAGTTAATGCCTTTAGAAGAAGGGGTGTAAGTGTATATAAAACTGAAGGAAACATAATTCATCATTTTAGACAGATGCCAGATAGACCGGGATGGTATAGTTTAAAATCTTTGGATTTTGAAGAAAAAGTAGAAGATTGGAAAGAGTGATAGTTATAATAAAATTTTGAGGTAACTTATTGGAAGGAATGTTATTTAACATTCCTTCCAATAATAAACTTGTTATTTAAAATTAAATTGTTTGTTTTTATATAAAATGACTAAGTTAATTTTAAAGGTAAAAGACATTATAAAAGAAAGGTAGATATTAAAATGGACAATATTATTAAAAATTTATTTGAAAAAATTTCATCTTATGATATATTTAATAATTTTTTCCCGGGGATTGTTTTTTGTAGTATTATAAAACAAATTTCAAGGTTTTCTTTTTCTAGTGAGGAACTTTTAGAAAAATTATTTTTATATTATTTTATAGGGATGATTATAAGTCGTATTGGTTCAATAGTTATTGAAAAATTATTAAAATGGACAAATCTTATAGAATTTGCGCCGTATAATGATTATATAGAGGCTTCTAAAGAAGAACCTTTTATTAAAGATTTAAGTGAGAAAAATAATATTTATAGAACGCTTATCGCAATGACAGCAATTATTTCAGGCGTGAAATTATATGATTTAATTATAGCTCTATATACTTCTAATAGTTGTTGGTCTAGTGATGTATTGTTATTCTTTATATTTTTGTTAATTACAATATTATTTATATATAGTTATAAAAAGCAAACTGATTATGTTAGAAGAAGAGTAGAAAAATACAAGTTAAATAAGAAAAATAGTTAATAAAGGAGAAAATAAAATGAGTATTATTAAGTCCATATCTGTTGGAAATGGAGATATGTTTTATATAAAACATGAAAGTAGTAATTTTACAATTATTGATTGTTATTTGGATGATGAAAATAAAAAAAATTGTTGATGAAATAAAATTGGAATCGAAAGATAAAGATATTATGCGTTTTATATCAACACATCCAGATGAAGATCATATTCATGGATTAAAATATTTGGATGATAAAATAAATATCAAAAACTTTTATTGTGTATCGAATGAAGCAACAAAAAGTGAGGAAACAGAGGACTTCAAACATTACTGTAATTTACGAGATAATAAAAGTAAAGCTTTTTATATTTATAAAGGATGTATTCGTTGTTGGTTGAATAATGATAATGAAAAAAGATATGGTTCATCTAGAATAGAAATTTTATGGCCCATTATAGATAATGAAGATTACAAGAATGAATTACTTAATGCAAAGAATGGTAAGAGTCCTAATAATATATCACCAATTATAAAGTACTCATTGGAAAATGGAGTTACTGCATTATGGTTTGGTGATTTAGAAAACACATTTATGGAAAAAATAAAAAATTTAATTGAATTACCAAAAGCAGATATTATATTTGCTCCTCATCATGGAAGACATAGTGGGAAAATACCTTCAGAGTGGATGAAAAATATGGATCCTAAAATTGTGGTAATTGGTGAAGCCCCATCAGAAAAAATAAATTATCTTTCAAATTACAATACTATTACTCAAAATACTGCCGGAAATATTCTATTTGATTGTAGTATGGGTATAGTAGATGTTTATGTTTCTAATAAAAATTATTCAGTTAATTTTCTTCAAAATAAAGGAAAAGTAGATAAGTATGGTAGTAAATATATTGGAACTTTTAAAGTATAATATTAAATTTAATTATAATAACAGCCTAAAACTTTATAGATTTAGGCTGTTACATTTAAGTTTATCATATATAAAACTATGATTTAATTTTGGAGTATTATATAAAAATGATAAAATAGTTTTAGTATATAAATCTATAATGAGTTAAATAATACACTTATTTAAATTTTGCTATACTAATTATAAAAATGAATGTTATGCTTTGCTGGAGTGTTTGTAGTGATTAGCAAAAGTGAATTTGATTATTTTATAAAAAAGAATTTGGTTGATGTGATTGGCAATGATTGTTTTGGTTATGAAATAGAAGATAAGTCTTATGATATTTACTATAATAAAGAAGCTTATAATAAATTTATTTCTAAAATGCAAAATGGTAAATATAATAAATTTTATAATCAGTATAATCATGGTAAAGGAAGCGAATTGAAAGAGAAAAGAAATATGCCACCAAAGATGGCAAGTGTGGCTTCATCTTCAAGATTTTGTTATTTGGCTTTAAGAGATGGATATAAGCAATTTAATAATAGTGAAGATATAATTTTTGAGCATAGTTGTCGAATTAAAGGTGTTAATGCAACTGCTAATTTAGATGCTTATATCCCTAAGGCAAATATTTATTTTGAAGTGAAATGTCATGAGATTTTTAGTCAGCATTCAATTTATTTGAAGAAAAGTTATTGGAATTTGCTTTATGGACAAGAAAATGATTTTGGTTTTTCTTATGCAAAGTGTCCAGATATAGATGAGTTTAAAATAGAACTATGTAATTTTGGTACTGCAAGGACAAAGATAAGATTTGATATTAAACAGTTTTTATGTCATCTTTGGGGAATTGCTTCGCAAAAAGATAAAGATGTACCAGCTAAATTAGTATATTTATTTTTTAAACCTAAAATGGATTTAGAAATTAGACGAATACAGGTGGAAAAAGTATTTGAAGAACTTCAGGCGGAGATAAAAAATATCTTTTTTAGTAAACCAATACAGATTTTTATAAGCAATAATAATATTGAATTGTCGGTTATAGCTGAATATGCAAAAGTTATGGAGCCATTAAGCAAAGATAATACAATTATTTTATTTTAATTAAATTAGAATTTAAGGAAATAAAGAATTTATAAGGAGATGAGAGTTTTGATAAAACTAATGTTTGTATGTCATGGTAATATCTGTCGTTCAACTATGGCTGAATTTGTGATGAAGGATTTAGTGCGAAAAGCGGGTTTAGCTGATAAATTTATAATCAATTCTTCAGCCACAAGTCGTGAAGAAATTGGCTGTGATACTCACTATGGTACAAAAGCAAAACTTCGTGAAATGAATATTCCATTTAGTAAGCGAAAAGCTGTGCAGATAACAAAGCAAGATTATGATATGTATGATTATATTATCGTGATGGATAATAATAATTTACGTAATCTAAGCTATATTATCGGTGAAGATACAGAGCATAAAGTATATAAGATGATGTCTTTTATTGGCGAAAATCGTGATGTAAAAGACCCATGGTATACAGATAATTTTGATGAAACGTATGAAGATATAGATAAAGCTTGTAGAGCGTTACTTGCTAAATTAATAAAAGAATATAATTTGGCATAAAAAAATAGGAATGATATTTTTGTATCATTCCTATTTTTAAGTTAAAGCTTATTTTTTAGCGATTACTTCTATTTCAATCAAGGCACCTTTTGGTAATTTACTTACTTCTACACAGGAGCGAGCAGGATATGGTTGTGTAAAGTAAGTGGCATAGATTTCATTTACTTTAGCAAAATCATCAATATTTGTAATGAATACAGTTGTTTTGATTACATTTTCCCATTTTGCGCCAGAAGCGTTGATTACTGCTTGAGCATTTTTTAAAGCTTGATGAGCTTGAGCTTCGATACCTTCAGCCATTTCGCCAGTAGCAGGGTCTAAAGCGATTTGACCAGAAGCGAAAACAAGATTGTCGATTTCGATAGCTTGGGAATAAGGTCCTACAGCACCAGGTGCATTAGTTGTTTTAATTACTTTCATAAAACTCACCTCAATAGATTTTAGTAAATGTAAATATGTATACTTATATACAATTAATATTTTATCATTAAATGGATTGTTTGCCTATGAAATAATTTTTTAGATAATTCAAGGTTAGAAATATATCTTTATAGTAAAATTTGATATAATTAGAGTTATGTTTAAGGAAAGTGAGGTATTTTATCGTAGGTCTTTAGGCTAAGAAGATTATGGATAAAAATAGTGGACAAAATAAAAAGATAGTAAAAAAAGTAAATAAAGTGCAAATGCATATAATTTATTTATTCATAGGATTGCTCGTTTTTATTATTGGCGTTATGGCTAGATATGCTTGGGTGCAAATAGTTCGTGGAGATGAAATGTTATCTCGTTTGGAGTCGCAAGTTCAAGAGTCATCTGTGCTTCATGTGCCTCGTGGTACTATCTATGATGCGGAAATGAAAGAGCTAGCGATAAGTACAATGGTTAGCTCTTTATATATTGACCCTAATCATGTAGAAGATCCAGAACAAACGGCAAGAGATGTAGCTCCTTTGATAGGGCTTACAGAAAAAGATATTTTAGATGATATCGCTCAAGGTGGTGGTTTCGTCTGGGTAAAAAGACAGATGGAACCGGAAGAAACGAAGGCTTTGAAAAATTTAATGAAGGAAAAGCCTGAATATGTAGCTTGTCTTGGTTTTATTCAAGAAAGTAAAAGATATTATCCAAATGATATGTTAGCTGCCAATGTAATCGGTTTTGTGGGTACAGATGATAAAGGTTTAGATGGTATTGAGCAACAATTTGATGGTATGATAAAAGGTGAAGAACAAACTTCTTCTATTTTTACAGATGCTTTGGCTAGGCCAATTATGGACTCTGTATTTTTGAAAAATTCACCTGTAGATGCTAATTGTAAAAATATCCAGCTGACTATCAATGCACAGTATCAATTTATCATTGAGAAAGCTTTGGATAAGGCGATGATGGATCATGGTGCTGAATCAGTAACAGCTATAGTAATGAACCCGAAAAATGGCGATATCTTGGCTATGGCATCTCGACCATCATATGACCCAAATAATTTCCATAAATACGATCCTAATGTTTGGAAAAATAGAGCTGTATCAGATATCTATGAACCAGGCTCTACATTTAAATCTATTGTAGCGGCTGCTGGTTTTCAGGAAAAATTAGTATCACCAACAGATATTTTTGTTGATCCAGGAACTATTGAAGTTTCAGGTAGAACTATTCAAAACTGGAGTGGCGATAGCTTTGGTACAGTTACATTCCTTGATGTCGTAAAAAATTCTATCAATACAGGTTTTGCTCAATTAGGTTTGGAATTAGGTGGCGAGCGCTTGATGAATTATGCTCGTAAATTTGGTTTTGGCGAACGTACAGGTATTGAGCTTCCAGGTGAAGAATCTGGGATTTTATTCAATCCAAAAGATATGGTTGCTTCTGACGTAGCGACTTCTTCTATTGGGCAAAGTATCGCGGTAACACCACTTCAGATGATCACTGCTATGTCTGCTATAGCAAATGATGGTGTATTGTTAAAACCTCATATTGTGAAGGCTATTTATAATGCTGATGGCACAGTATATCAGCAAATGGAACGCGAAGAAGTTCGCCGTTGTATTGACTCTGATGTGGATAAGACTTTGAAATCTGTATTAGAACAAGTAGTTTCCACAGGTGGTGGTTCTAAAGCAAGTATTGAAGGTTATCATATTGCTGGTAAAACAGGTACAGCACAAAAAATTGATATGGTAAATGGTGGATATTTGCCAGGACATTATATCGCTTCATTTTGTGGTTTTGGACCAGTGGAAGACCCTCAATTCACAGTGCTTGTAATCATCAATGACCCAGCTGGTGGCGAGTACTATGGTGGTCAAGTAGCAGCACCAATAGCGCATGATATATTTTTACAATTATTTAGATATGCTAATGTAAAACCAATAAATGGCAATCAAAGTTTATTAGATGATATCAAGGGAACAGAAGCTAAAAACTAATAAATATTGATGGATTTTGAAATATATATCCATAGAAAATGAAATAATTATGTGGTAAACTTTTAATTTAATGGATTATGTTGTAAAATTAAGATTACTACATATTTAGTTACAAAAAAAGGTAGGTTAAAATAATGCTCGATATAAAATTTGTCAGAGATAATCCTGAATTAGTATTACAGAATTTAAAAAACAGAAATAATCCAATGAATCTTGACCGTTTCATGGAACTTGAAAAACAACGTCGTGAAATCATTGCTGAAACAGAAAATTTAAAAAGCCAGAAAAATGCTGTTTCTAAAAAAATCAGCGAAATGAAAAAGAATAAAGAAAATGCTGATGCTGTGATTTTAGAAATGCGTCAAGTTGGTGAAAAAATTAGCCAATTAGATAAACAGCTTCGTGAAGTTCAAGATGAATTACATGATATTTTACTTCGTATTCCAAATATGTGCCATGAATCTGTACCAGTAGGTAAAGATGATAGCGATAATCCAGAAGTTCGCCGTTGGGGTACTCCTCGTGAATTCGATTTTGAACCAAAAGCTCATTGGGATATCGGTGCAGACCTTGATATTTTAGATCCTGAAAGAGCTGCAAAAGTTACAGGTACACGTTTTACTTTCTATAAAGGTTTAGGTGCAAGACTTGAACGTGCTTTGATTAACTTCATGATGGATTTACATGTAGATAAACAAGGCTATACAGAAATGCTTGCACCATTTATCGCTAATAAAGATAGCATGACTGGTACAGGTCAGTTGCCTAAGTTCTCTGAAGATATGTTCAAACTTGAAGGCTTAGATTATTATCTCGTACCAACAGGTGAAGTTCCAGCTACTAACTTCCATAGAGATGAAATCTTAGATGGCGATAAATTACCAGAATACTACAGCGTTTATACTGCTTGCTTTAGAGCAGAAGCAGGTAGTGCTGGTCGCGATACTCGTGGTCTTATTCGTCAACATCAGTTCAACAAAGTTGAAATGATTAAATTCGTTAAACCTGAAACATCTTATGATGAATTAGAAAAAATGGTTAATAACGCAGAAGAAGTTTTACAGCTCTTAGAAATCCCTTACCATGTAGTAAAACTTTGCACAGGTGATATTGGTTTCACAGCTGCTATGACTTACGATATCGAAGTATGGCTTCCAAGCTATAATACTTATCGTGAAATTTCTTCTTGCTCTAATGTTTGCGATTATCAGGCTCGCCGTGCAAATATAAAATTCCGTCGCAGTGCAGGTGCAAAACCTGAATTTGTACACACATTGAACGGTTCTGGTCTTGCAGTAGGACGTACTGTAGCTGCTGTATTAGAAAACTATCAGCAAGCAGATGGTTCTGTAGTAATTCCAAAAGTGCTTCGTCCATACATGGGTGGCATTGAAGTAATTAAAAAACCAGAATAATTTTAGTGCTAAAATAATAAGATAAATAAAAGCTCATCAATTTTGATGAGCTTTTGTCATATTAAATATAAGAGGTGATAAAATGAAAAAATTAAAAGTATTTTTAGCAGTAGGTTTATTATGTTGTGGCTTATCTATGTCTATGGCAGAGGCAAAAACTATGACTTTAGATAAGACGAAAGTATTAGTTCCTCAAGGTTTTAGCGTGGCAAATGATGATTTGAAATTCAAAAAAGGTACAGTAGTGGAATTAAATGAGAATAATGAAGTGATAACAGGTGTATTAAATCGTGATATTGCACTTCGTCCTACTGGCTGGAGAAATGTAATCAATGATTATTATGAGGAAAGTAATAATAGTATTTTCTATCCTCGTATTTTCCATCCGTTTACAAGTGTTTCTATTCCTTTCCCAACTTATGCTCATGTACGCTATAAAGGCAATAAGCCTGTAACTTTTGCGACCGATGGTACTGTATTATCTGGTACTATTGATGAAGAAGTAACTGTAAGTGTAAATAAAGATAAATATGGTCTGATTACATTTGAAGACCAATATGAATTAGGTTTTTATCCTGATGGTTCAGTGAAAAATGGTCGCTTGAGAGATAATGCTCTTTTAAGACCATATGGTTTTAAAACAGGTTTAGCTGGCGATGAAATGGCTGGATTTGTAGAATTTGCAGGTGGTAAAGATATAAGCTTTTCTAAGGAAGGATATGTAACTTCTGGAGTATTGAAAAAATCTATTTCTTGGCAACAACCCGATGGTACAATGGTAACTTTGCCAGCTAAAACAATGATTTCTTTTATTAACGGACAAGCTAGATATTGATTAAAATTTCATAAATAAAATACGAAAAAAGCACCTTAAGCTCATAGATTTAAGCCTAAGGTGCTTTATTTAGTTATCTTTAGGAATGATTAAAATAATTGTTGTTCCTTTATTTAATTTGCTAGATAATCTGATTTCGATATCATGGGCATCAGCTATCCATTTGGCAATGGAAAGACCAAGACCTGTACCACCGACGCCGTTTCTTGTTCTAGCACTATCTACGCGATAAAAACGCTCAAAGATTTTATCTTGTTTATCTTTAGCGATACCGATACCAGTATCTGAGATTTTTACAATCATATGTTTGACTTTATTTTCTGAGGAAATGGTGATTTTTCCGCCATCTGGCGTGTATTTTATACTATTATCTAAAAAGATACGAAGCATTTGACGCATCACTAATTCATCAGCAAAGATATATCCATCATCATTATGAGTGCAAGTGATAGTATGTTGAGGTGCGATTAATTGCGTATCTTTGGCAATATCGGCAATTAAAGGTTTTAAATTCAATGACTCTTTATGCAATACTTGACGTTTTTGGTCTGCTCTAGCCAAGAATAAGAGCTTTTCAATTAAACGTTGCATATTGATGGCTTCAGAATGAATAGCTGTGATACATTCATCAGCAGTTTGAGGGTCATCTTTACCCCAACGAGCAAGCATATCTGAATAACCGCAAATTACAGTGGCAGGCGTGCGAAGCTCATGAGAGGCGTCGGATACGAATTGACGCTGTTGCTCAAAACCTTTTTGTAAACGCTCTAACATTAAATTAAAGGTATTAGAAAGTTCTTCTAATTCATCTCTAGTTGGCTGTACTTTGATGCGTTGATTTAAATCTTGGATTTCAATATTTTTTACAGTCGTGGTAATATCTCTTAATGGTTTTAATAATCTTCTACTGAGGAGAAAACCACAGATAATGGAGATTATTACCCCTGCAATTCCAGCATAAAAAATAGTTTCGGATAATTCTTCTAAAAATACTTTTTCTGCTGTAATCGTTCGCAAGAAATGAAGTGTATACGTTTCATCATTTTTGACAATAGTTCTTTGTGTATAGAAAATCCAAAAATGTTTAAAATTGACAAATTTTAAATCTGAAGGTAAAAGAGCGTTGCGAATGTAATCTTCAATTTGAGGATGTTTTTCTTGTCTAGCAAGTGAGTCCTGAACGTGATTGATAGATATATACATTGGCAAACTATCATAAACTATATTATTATTGCTATCTGTTACACGCATGACAACGCCAGGGATAAGGGCAGAACTTTTTACATCTTGTAGTAATTCTGGCACTGTTTCATTATTAGCTTTTTTCTCTACATAATTAGCAGATAAATTGATGGATACTTCAGCTTCATGAAAGAGAACGTAATGTATGCCAATCAAGGTACTGCTTAAAGTTACAATTAAAATTAAGCAGAGCATGATGCTGTAGATAAAAGCTAATTTTAGGGAAATAGGCATATATTTTAAACGAGGGTGAATACACATATTTAAATAAGTTTTAAGTTTTGATAACATAGCCGATGCCTCTTACTGTATGAATGTATTTTTCATTGAAATAATCATCAATTTTGGCGCGTAAATAGCGAATATAAACATCGACTACATTGGTATCACCCATATATTCATAACCCCAGATGGATTGGAGGATTTGCTCTCTAGATAAAACATGGTCATGATTGTGTAATAAATATAAAAGTAAATCATATTCTTTTTTAGTGAGTTCAACTAATTGGTTATGAACTTTTACTTCATGACGGTCAAGATATACATGGATATTTTTAAATTTGAACACTGAAGGTTCTTCTGCAGGTTTAGTAGTAGAATTATTATGCTTGCGAAGGGTAGCACGTATTCTAGCTAGAAGTTCTTGAATAGCAAATGGTTTAGTAATATAGTCATCAGCACCGATATCAAGACCTGTTACTTTATCATTTATTTCATCTTTTGCTGTGAGCATGATGATAGGGATATCGGATAATTTGCGCACATTTTGGCAGATGGTCAATCCGTCCATATCTGGTAGCATAATATCTAGTAAGACTAAATCATAATCTTCCTGAATAATACGCTCGTATGCTCGTAGCCCATTACTCTCACTGGCAGTTGAAAAACCTTCATGCTCTAGTTCCATTTGTAAAAAACGAGCAATGCGGTGTTCATCTTCTACAATTAAAATTTTGCTCATAAAAATTCCTCCTAAAAATACTTCTTACATATATAAAACCATTTTTTTTAGTAAATAAAAAGTCCTAGCGTCTATTTTTAATCTAATTTTAATTTGGATATAATTATTCTTTAATAATAATTGTTTATTATATAAGTGTAAAATGTTGGAGTTTATTTACCTGATAAAAATAATAAATAAGGATTTTATTTTTAATAAATATATAGGAGTGATAATATGAAAAAAATGTTAGCGGTAGTATTGAGTTTAGTAACTGTTTTTGTTTTAGGTACAGCTGTTGTATTCGCAGCTAAGCACCACAATAGTGCTCAAGTAACGACAATTGCAGATATTAAAGCTAACGGTTGGGACGAACAACGTGTATTAGTAGATGGCGAATTCACTGAACATATCTACAAAGATTTATATACATTTACTGATAATGAAGGAAATTCTATGACAGTAGAAGTTGATGATGATATATGGTATCAATTATCCATGGATACACCTGTACGCATTTATGCTGAAGTAGATAAAGATTGGCATGGCGGTATCGAATTAGAAGTTAAAAATATTGAAAAACGTTAAAAATAAAATATAAATTTCACGAAGAAAAGCTATTAGTTCTTATAACTGATGGCTTTTTTTGTTAAAATAATTGTATATTAGTTTGATTTAATGATATAATTAATATAAATAATTTAGTACTAAAACCATAGAGGTGAATTATATGTCAAATACAGCTGATGTAGGATACGAGACAAATGGCTATACGCTTAGAGAAGCTATTGTTGAAGCAAAACGTTGCTTGAACTGTAAAAAGCCAATGTGTCGTACGGGGTGCCCAATTAGTAATAATATTCCAGAATTTATAGATGCATTATCGCATGGTGATTTAGGTAAGGCTAGTATGATTATTGCTCAGCGTAGTAATTTACCAGCAGTTTGTGGTAGAGTTTGCCCGCATGAACGTCAGTGTGAAGGTTCTTGTATTTTGGGACGTAAAGGTCAAGGAATAAAAATTGGTAAATTAGAGCGATTCATTGCCGACATGGACGGAGAACTTGAATTAGTGGCTCCAAATGTGGCGAAATCTCAGCCTGGAAATATTGCAGTAATTGGTTCAGGCCCTGCTGGTCTTACAGTAGCTGGGGATTTAGCTAAAATGGGATTTAAGGTAACAGTATTTGATTCTCAGCCAGAAGCTGGTGGAGTATTGATGTACGGTATTCCTGAATTTCGCTTACCAAAACAAGTAGTTCGTCGTGAAGTAAAACGCATTAAAAAATTAGGCGTAGATTTTAAATTAAATATCATGGTAGGCACAGAAATTACAGTAGATGAATTATTTAATCAGGGCTTTGATGCTATTTTTATTGGTACTGGTAATGCTTTATCTAAATCTTTACCAATAGATGGTGCTAAATTAAAAGGTGTAATTCAAGCAACATATTTCTTGCAGATGGTGGAATTATCCAATAGCAATAGCGTTGACCCTAATGAAGTGCCAATCAAAGAAGGCGATGAAGTAGTGGTAATTGGTGGTGGTAATACTGCTATGGACGCTGCGCGTACAGCTATGCGTTGCGGTGCAAAATCTGTAAAAGTTGTAAATCGTCGTCGTGAAGAAGATATGGCAGCTTTAAAATCTGAAATAGATGCAGCTAAAGAAGAAGGTGTAGAAATACACGCTTTAAGAGGTCCTGTAGAAATCATAGGAGAAGATGCAGTAACAGGTATAAAATGTTCGGTACGTGAATTTGATGAAGCATTAGACAAAGTCGTAGATACAGATGGACGTGAATATTTCTCTGCAAATAAAATAATCATTGCTATAGGACAAAAACCTGCTAGCAGAATTGTAGACTCTACAAGCGGTATTGATGTAGATGAAAATGGGTTTGTGAAAACTCGTGAAAAACCATATGGTATGACTATGCGACATGGAGTTTTCTCTGGTGGAGATGTAGTTAATGGACCAGCTACTGTAGTTGTAGCTATGAAAGATGCTCAAAAAGTAGCTCAAGGTATAGCTCAATATGTAGAAGCCAAGAAACTCATGGAAGAATGTGGCATGAAAATGGTTGATTAATATATTGTAATTTAATCTATTTTGATGAAATAAAAAAAGATGTTTTGAGATATATATTCTCAAAGCATCTTTTTTATTTAAAATTTAGTGTATAAAGCGATAGCTTTTCCTAGTATGCGGAAATTATCGCAATTATTTTTTGAGAAAACCATCGGTTTATATTTAGGATTTTCAGAGCGTAGTTGCACTGTATCATCTACGAAATAAACACGCTTTAGAGTAGCACTATCATTGACTAAGACAGCAGCGATTTCTCCATTTTCTACAGTTGATTGTTGTTTGATAAAAACGATATCACCATCATTGATGCGAGCGTTAATCATGCTATCACCATGGATACGTAGACAAAAATCAGCATCATTATCATCATAAGGCAAATAACCTTCAATATTTTCTTGAGCTAAGATGGGAATACCAGCAGCGATTTTGCCTAAGATAGGAAGTCGTTTAATATTTTCTTCGCTAGAAGTATCTTCCAAGAAAATATTTGGAGATACATTTAAGACTTCAGCTATTTTTAGGATATTTTTATATTTGGGCTGATAATTTCCCGATAAGTATTCGCTGATAGAAGATTTATTAATTTTAGTTAAACGTGCTAGTTCATTTTGTTTCATGTTTTTTTCTTGAAGTAATTTTTTTAAAGTAATCGCAAATGTTGACATAGCTTCACCACCTGTATTATTCAGCCTTTAAAGGTCGCATGAATAAATTTAATAATTCTTCTTTAGGATTTTTATGATTGATTACAATTTCATTGATGACAGCGCAAATTGGTAATTCTATATGATGTTTATCAGCAAGTTTTAAGAGAGCTTGCATAGTGTAAATACCTTCGGCTAATTTGCTGAATGGTTTGTTTAAGACAAAATCTTCACCGAAACAACGATTATTGCTATATGCTGAAAATAAAGTGGCTTCATAATCGCCAAGATGGCTAAGACCATATACTGTCATATTATTTCCGCCTAAAGCTTTGATTAAATTGGATAATTCATAAGTACCACGTGCCATTAGTGCGCCTTTTAAGCTAGTGTAGTGCATACCGTCGAGCATACCGGCAGCAATACCTACTACATTTTTGGCAGCAGCTCCAATCTCTGTACCGATTAAATCTTCGCTATAGTAAAAACGAATTAAATCACTGCTAAAAATATTGATAATATGTTTACTGATATCTGTATTTTTGGCTGAAATGACCATGCAATTAGGAATGCCTTTTAAGAAATCTTGAACATGACCAGGACCTACCCAAACACCTACATTGCAATCTTCGCCAATTTCTTCAGTGAATACTTCAGATAGACGCTTTCCTGTTGAAATTTCAAGACCTTTCATACATAGAATAAATGTTTTTTGCATATATAAATCAGTCTTTTTGATTTCCTTAGCTAGGTTTCGCAATTGTTGAGAGCTGATGGAGATGATGATTGTATCAGCAAAATTTAATGCGAGTTTCAAATCATTTGTATAAGTAATATCAGGAGATAGACTAAGGTATTCATTTTGATGTGTAGTTTGTAGATGTTCTAGATGTTTAGAGCCTTCTCTACCCCAGATTTTTACATTATGACCAATATGATTGGCATACCAAGCATGAAAGCTTGCCCAACGACCACAGCCAAGAACAGATATATTCATAAAAAAGCCTCCTAGAATTTTATTTTTTGTATTAATTAATCTTCTCAAGAATATGTCATTTTTGTGATTTATTTCATAACTATTAATTATATCATAGCAAAAAAAGTAGAAGATATATATTGGAAATAGTGATTTTATTTTATTTTTATGTAGGCAAAGCGTATTTGTTCAACTTTCTAATCTATGCTAAAATAAGATATAAAAAGATCAATAGATATGGGGTGTGGGTATGAATTTCAAATTTTTGCATAGTAATATATATGTTTTAGATTTAGAAAAATCAATTGATTTTTATAATAAAGCCTTAGGCTTGAAAGAAGTAGACCGTTTAGATACACCAGAATTTACTTTAGTTTATATGGGCGATGATGAAACAACTCATCAATTAGAATTATCATGGATAAAAGGTCAAAAAGAAGCTTATAATTTAGGTGATAATACATTCCATATAGCTTTTGAAGTAGACGATTATGAAAAAGCGCATGAACTCCATGAAAAAATGGGTTGCATTTGCTATGAAAATAAAGAAATGGGTATTTATTTTATCAATGACCCAGATGGAAACTGGATGGAAGTAATTCCTAAAGGAAGATTTTAACTTAATGGGCGAAAATTGCCTAATTTATACAAAATATTGATAAATAAAATGTAAATCATTATATAAATTCAGGTTAGGGACTAGCCGTAGTGCTTGGCAGATATAGTTAGATTACTAATTATTTTCCAAGAAGCTCTCATTTACAAATGAAGAGTAGTTCACTTTTAGATAAAAAAGGGGCAAAATAATTCGATGGATAACAAAAAATTTCAAGAAATGATTGATGAATTTACACTTGATAGCGATGCCATAAAAGATGTAGCAGCATCTTTTCGCTATGATATAGAACATGGCGTAAAAGAAACAGGAGAATCTTCTTTACGTATGTTACCATCTTATATCGGTTTACCTACTGGTAAAGAAACAGGAGAATACTTAGCACTTGATTTTGGTGGCACAAATCTTCGTGTAGTTTTAATTCGTTTAGATGGTGAAGGCAAATTCGAAGTTATTAAAAAAGTTGCTAAACCATTAGTAGTGCCAGGCGAATATGATTTTATTTGCGCTGATGCAAATGCTGATGAATTATTTGATTTTATTGCTGATATGATAGAAGAAGCTGTTGATGGCAATCGCGATAAAAAATATTTATTAGGACATACTTTCTCTTTCCCTTCTTCTCAGACAAATATTTATAATGCACGTCTTATCATTTGGACTAAAGAATTTGCAACAAAAGGTGTTGAAGGTGAAGTTGTAAATGATTTATTAAAAGCAGCTTTAGCTCGTAAAAATCTTACAAATGTTGAACCAACAGCAGTTATCAATGATACAGTAGCAGTTTTATTAGCAGCTGCATACAAATTAGGTAATGTAAATATTGGTTCTATCTATGCTACAGGTCATAATACATGCTATTATGAAACATTCACTGGTATGGGCAAACCTGCAATGGTTATAAATATGGAATCTGGCGGATTTAATAAACTCGCTATCAATAAATATGATTACAAATTAGATATGGAATCTGAAAAACAATATGAACAACGTTTAGAAAAAATGGTTTCTGGTCGTTATATGGGTGAATTATTATCTTATTGCTTAGATGATGCTTGGAATATTGGCAAAGTAGAATTCACAAGTATTGATATATCCACTATTTTAGCTGATAACAGCGATAGTTTAGATGGAGTATGTGATTTATTAAAAGCAAAAACCAATGCAGATATAACTACAGATGATGCTATTTGGGTAAAAGCTTTAGCTGAAACAATCGCTAGCCGTTCTGCAAGATTAGTAGTTGCTACTTATTGCGGTATTATGTGGCATTTATATCCAAATGGTGGTATTCCAAAACAATTTGTAGCTGTAGATGGTTCTGTATATGAAAAAATGCCTACAATAAAAGACAATATGCAAAAAGCTATTTATGAAATTTTAGGCGAAGAAGCTGACAAATTAGAACTTGTATTAGAAAATGGTGGTTCTGCACTTGGTGCAGCACTCGCTGCAGCTATGGAACCTGTTGAATGCTAATTTAAAGAGGAAAAAACAATGAAGCAGTCATTATCGTTAAATTTAAAACAAAAATTGTTAATGACACCAAAACTTCAGCAATCCATAAATATTTTACAATTATCTGCCCATGAATTAGGCGAACTCATCGAAAAAGAATATATGGAAAATCCGACTTTAGAAATAGACTCAAGCTCAGAACATGAGCTTGAGCCTGCTTCTAACTTTGATAAAACTATGGATTTTTTAGAATACTTAAACAAAGATGATGAAAAGCCTGAACCTGTAGCAAATGACGATGATTTTAAAGTAAAAGAGTTCACGAGAAATAATCAGACATTAGAAGAATATTTATCAGAACAAGTGGATTTTACTTTTAACGATAAACAAGAGATAAAAGTAGCTAGATATATCATTGGATTATTAGATGCAGCAGGATATTTAAGAGTGAGTACAGCTGAAATATCATCATTATTGAAAATAAATGAAAAGATAATAGAAAATGTTTTGGCAAAAATTCAAATATTAGAACCAATAGGAATTGCGGCGAGAGATTTACCAGAGTGTTTAGCTATACAGGCAAAGAAAATTAATGTATATGACGGAATTATGAAAGCTATTATAGATAAATATTTACCAAAAGTAGCTGAGGGAAAAATAAAAGAGATAGCTACATTAGAAAATGTAGAACCTATACAAGTACAAGAAGCGATAGATATAATTCGCACTTTTAACCCAAAACCAGGAGCATCTTTTGGTAAAGAAAATTTAGAATATATTGTACCTGATGTAGTAGTTAGGGATATTAACGGACAGTTAGAAGTAATTATAAATGAAACGAATGTACCTAAATTACGAGTAAACAGTCTTTGCTATAAAAGAGATATATTAGATACGCATAGTAAAAAATATATTGAACAACATGTAAATTCTGCCATTTGGTTGATTAAAAGTATAGAACAAAGACGTATAACTTTATTGAAAGTAGTAAATGAGATTGTAAAACAACAAGAAATGGTATTTTATAAAGGCTTATCCTATATGAAGCCTTTACTTATGAAAACTGTTGCTGAAAATATTGGTGTACATGAATCAACTGTTAGTAGAACAGTTGCTAATAAATATATGGAAATGCCTTATGGTATAGTGGCTTTAAAGAAGTTTTTTGCAGGTAGTGTAAGCAAACAAAACGGAGAAGAAGACATAATCGCTGATAAGGTAAAAGCAAAAATAAAAGAACTCATTGAAAATGAAAATAAAGCAAAACCGCTTAGTGACCAACAATTAACAAATATTTTGAATGAAAATGGTATGAAAATATCACGAAGAACAGTTATGAAATATAGGGAACAATTGGGTTTTGCTTCTTCATCTAAACGCAAAAGATATTAGAACTTAAAAATATTTTAAACAGATAGAAGATTGAAGAATTTTCTATCTGTTTTATTTAGTAGGGAGAATAAAGTGAAATTAAAAAAATTTTTTATAAGAACTGTGTTAGCTGTAAGCATTTTAAATTTTATGAATGTAAATTTAACCTTTGCACAAGTTCCTTCTAAACAAGCTTTAGTGCAAACAAAAGAGGCTAAAATAAAAACAGATAAAATGGATAATACAGGTAATATTGATAAAAATACGGATAAAAAAGAAAAAACTACAATATTAGCTAAAGAAGAAAATATCATACCAAGTAAAACTTTAGATAATGCTACTGAAAATAAAGTCGAAAATGTAGAGTTTAAGTCAGCTATTTTAAATTGGCCAGAAATCCCAAATGCTGTTATGTATGAATTAATTGTAAAAAATATAGATACGCAAGAAGTATTATTTACAAAATACAATATCTATGCATCTGGCTATCAATTAGATAATAGTGAAGTGAATTTATCACAGAATTTAAAATGGCAAGTCAGAGGTTTAGATGAAAATAAAGTGCCAGTATCAGATTATACAAAACCTAGATTATTACACAAGGGGGAAATGTATAAACTCAATTGGCAAAACAAGGGTGATGAATATAAATTAGAAGATTTTACTAGACGTGAATATGCTACATATTTGGTGGCAAAAGATGTAGAAATATCACCGCTAAAAATCACTACTCATTTTGATAAAATGGATTATATGCCAGTTTATCCTGTATATTCATGGGTGCCTGTAAAAAATGCAGACCATTATAAAATAGATGTATTTTATGTGCCTAAATATGATTTTAATAATATAGAAAAAATAGCATCATATACTTGCCCACAAGGCATGGATTATTATGATAATAAAGCTTATACAAAAAAAGGACTTTATTTTTTCAATGTACAGGCATATGACAAGAATAACCATAAATTAGCTGAAGCTAAAAATAGTTATTTCACTGTAAAACAAGATAATGTAAAAGTGGCAGCATTAGGCGATAGTATCACTCATGGAGGGGGAGCTGTAAGCACTCCACCTAGTGCGACTTTATATAATTGGGAAACTTATGCTAATTTACCTGTATTAAATATTGGTTTTAGTGGAAATTTAACCTCAAATATGTTAAATCGTTTTGATAATGATGTATTATCATTTAATCCTAAGATATTGGTTGTTATGGGGGGTGTAAATGATATACGTACAGGGGTGAAAGCGGAAACTGTAATTAATAATTTAACATCGATAAAACAAAAATGTCAGCAACATAATATTATTCCTGTATTTTTAACAGTAACTTCTGTAAATCCACCAAGAATGAAATCTGTTATAAATTTAGATATCAGTGAAGGGTGGGATAAAGAACGTCTAAAAATAAATGAATGGATAGAAAAACAACCGTATCATGTAGATGTGGCATCAGGTTTGATGGACGAGCAAGGTTATTTAGCAGATAATATGACAACTGATGGTCTGCATCCTGATTTTGAAGGTAAAAAACATATCGGAGAATTAGTAGGTGATTATTTACGAGCTAATTTTCCAGATATTGTAAATAATTGATGGAAATTTAATTTAGGAGCAAATATATGGCAACTGTAGAACAAGTAAAAAAAGCTTTAGTAGCTGTAGAAGAATTATGCGGAAAATGTCCAGTTTGTACGCCTGATTGCCCTGTAGCAATAGCGAAAAGAGCTTTGTCTGGTCTAAAATATGATATAGAAGCGTATGAACAATATCAAAGTGAATTGGATAATGAAATGAATAATGAATTAAAATGATGGTGAGGATTTTATGAAGAAAATTTGTTGGTTAGCAACAGGCGGTACTATAGCTTCACGTCCTAGTGAAAATGGACTTGTGCCAGGATTTACAGCTAAAGAAATGTTAGATATGGTACCGAATTTAAAAGATTATGCTCATATAGATTGTTATGATATCATGCAGTTAGATAGCACGAATTTACAACCAGAAGATTGGCAATATATCGCAGGTTATATTGAAAAATTATATGAACAATATGATGGTTTTGTAATAACTCATGGTACAGATACATTGAATTGGACATGTTGTGCACTTCATTATATGTTGGAGAATTTAGCAAAACCTGTAGTAGTAATTGGTTCACAATTAACTATTGAAGAAGAAAATACTGATGCAAAATTTAATTTAAACGCAGCTTTTGCGATGGCAAGTTCAGAAAAAATAGGTGTATTTGCTGTTTGTGGCGGTCAAATAATAGAAGGTTTATGGGCTAAAAAATTATACAGTAAAGATATGCGTTCAATTCAAAGTATAAATAAAATGCCAGTAGCTACTTTTGAAGGAAATAATATAAAATGGAATGAATATGAAAATCCTCAAGTGAATGGAAGTTTTAAAGTTCATAGTGATTTAGAATTAAAAGTAGCACAAATAAAAATCATGCCAGGATTAGATAGTGAACTTTTATTTAATTTAGCTAAAATGGGTTATAAAGGTATAGTTATCGAAGCATATGGTGCAGGTGGAATACCTTTTGCTAAAGAGAAACAAAGAGATATTGTAGGCGCTATTGAAGAACTTAGTAAACAAGGTGTAAAAATTGTTTGTACTACACAATGTTTATTTGATGGAGTGCATATGGATAGATATGAAGTTGGTATAAAAGCTTGTAAGGCAGGCGTAATACCAGCAGGAAAATTATCAGTAGAAGCAGCTACAGTAAAATTAATGGTAGATTTAGCAAAAAAATAAGAGCTATAAAAGACAAATAAAAAAAGGAGAAATTGAATTTAAATTCAATTTCTCCTTTTTTATACGATTATTAAATAAATCGTTTTTCAATGTAACGGAGTCTAAAAAATAATAATACAGCAGAAGTAGCAACACCAAGTACCATACTTTGCCAATAAGCAAATGCTCCTTGAGTCATGAAATAATCAAGAAACATACCTAAAGGTAAGCAAATACCCCAATAAGCAAGCATACTTACATAAAAGGCAGCTTTTACATCTTTGTAACCACGCAAGATACCTTGGATTGGACAAGCAATCGCATCGAATAATTGCCATGCTGCCGTATAAATTAAGAAATGAGCAATATATGTTAATAAAGTAGTATCTGTAGCATATAAAAGTGCTATATAATCACGGAAGTAAAATACTAAGCCGACAATTGATAATACGCAAAGGAAGGATACAATCAAACCTAGATAAGCATATTTTTTAGCCTCTAAGTATCGCTTAGCCCCTACTTCAATACCAATAATGATTGTTAAAGCTAGAGAAAAGCTCAATGGCAACATATATAAAACACTAGAAAAACTCATAGCCGCTTGATGAGCTGCTATATAATTTGTACCGAATTTACTGATGAAGATGATGATGAAACCAAATAAACTAGCTTCCATAAAAATACCCATGCCATTAGGAATACCAATGCCTAAGTATTCTTTGATACTTTTTAAGGAAAATTTAAAATTGAATAAAGCTAGATTTTTAAATTGAGGATTATTGATAATTATAGCGATAAAAATAAATAGTAAAATATAATAAGTGATAGCAGTTGCTACACCTGCACCGATACCACCTAATTTAGGGGCACCAAAATTACCATAGATGAAACAATAGTTTAAAAAGGCATTGATAGGTAATGCTAATAGATAAATTTTCATGGAAACAGCAGTGCCTGCTACAGTATCTGTTAAAGAACGAAGTGGGAAAGTCAATAAGCCACCACTTAAACCAATGATTAAAGCTAACATATAGTATTTAGCTATATAATATACATCAGGTTCAAGTGTTAAGATAGCTAAAATATCATCAATAAAGAAGAAATAAGCTAAAAGTAAAATCAATTCGATAATAATAGATAAAATCAGTCCGGAATGAATAACGGTAGCTATGCTATCTTTTTCATTTTTACCAATCAAATGGGCAATTATAGGCGTAGCAGCCATTAAAATACCTGTAGAACTTGCAATAATAGGCATCATAAGGCTTCCACCGATAGATGAACCAGCAAGTTGTTCTGCACCAGCATGACCAGACATTGTAGCATCAAAAAAGTTCATGCCAATGATTGCTAATTGCGTAGCTAATACAGGTAACATAACATTAATAAGTCGGCGTAATCTATACATTGTACGTAAGTTTAACATAGAAAAAACCTCGGTTTGAAATATTTTTTTCTATTATAAAGTATAGTGTCGCCCTATAGTCAATCTGTTTTTAGAAAAAGATTTTATCTATTTTTGTACAATAAGTTTAATTCTATAATTAATGATTGTATTATATAAATTATTAAATGATAAGAGTCTGTTAAAAAAAGGGGCAAACTTTTTAAAAGCAATAAAAAAAGGAAATACTTCAAACTACTAAAAAGCCTTTAAATACTAGATTTATCAAGACTTTGAAACACTTTGAAATATTTCCCTGTATCATTTAATTTAATGGCGGAGAGGGTGGGATTCGAACCCACGGTCCCTTTCGGAATCACTGGTTTTCAAGACCAGCTCCTTAAACCACTCGGACACCTCTCCATTAGTTGCTATATAAGTATAGCAAGTTTTTTTTATAGTTGTCAACTATTAATTTAAAAAGTTAAGTGAGAGGAAAAACTATAGTTATTGATATGCTTGATAAGTTATATCATATGAATTATACTTAATTATGCAATATCTTAAATTATAAAGGTTGGTGAATAATTATGGACGAGTATCCGGAGAGTAACAAGTTAAATTATCAAGAAAATAAATATAGAGGATACCTACCCGATTATTTATCAAAGATATTACAAAATTTTTAGTTAAATAATAAATTGTGGTAGGTTTTTTAGAGAAGGGAGAAATCTATCGCAATGTTGAAAATCTATAAATCCATGGAAACAGGTCCTTTAAAGGAATTGACATTAAAATCATTGGAAAAAGGAGCATGGATAAATATAGTGGCGCCTACTCCTTATGAATTGAAAGTAGTAGGTAATTTAACTCAAGTAGAACCAGATTTTTTGCGTTCAGCACTAGATAATGAGGAACGTTCACATACAGATATAGAAGATAATTCGATTATGATTTTGACTAATGTGCCAGTGATGAGAACATTTGAATCTTATGATACTTTGCCATTAGCGATTATCTTGACTCCAGATTATATTATCACTGTATGCTTAGAAGATACGCCTGTGATTTCAGATTTTAATGAAAGAACATATCGTTCTTTTCGCACCTTCAAGAAAACACGCTTTTTATTTCAAATTTTGTACAAATCTGTTACATATTATTTGAAATATCTTCGTCAAATAGATAAACTTTCTGATGAAATTGAAGCTAGATTGCGTGAGTCCACTGAAAATAGAGAGATTTTACGTTTATTGGAATTACAAAAAGCACTTACTTATTTTAATGCTTCTTTGCGTTCTAATGGTGCAGTGCTTGAAAAACTCATGCGTTTGCGCTCTAATCATAGTTTGCAAAATATTATAAAGTTATACGAAGAAGATGAAGATTTACTAGAAGATGTAATTATTGAAAATAAACAGGCTCGAGAAATGGTTGAGATGTATAGTACAATTTTGGCTAGGCTTGCTGATACCTTTTCTTCGATAATGTCGAATAACTTGAACTTAGTAATGCGTTTTTTAGCTGCTATGACAATTATTTTAGCTATACCGACTGTAATCTCTAGCTTTTTTGGCATGAATGTGGAAGTGCCTATGTCAGAAAATCCATTGGCATTTTTGGATATTTGTATTTTAGCCGTGCTTTTAGCTGGTATCTGTGCGACAGTATTGTGGCGAAAGAATATGTTTTAGAGTAAAGAGGTTTTTATGAGAACTTTGATTGAAGCTAATTTATGTGATGGTGTTATCTATGGAGATAATGTCAATTTAGAATATGTATATATGCCAGCTTCAGAGATAGGTGTGAAAAATCCTATTTGTGTTTTTGAAGAAAATTCTTCACGAGAAGATATTTCCATGAGTGAGGCTTTAACGATTATTCGTAAACGCAGTTTAAAACCTGTGAAGCACCCTAGATTGGGAATTTCTTCTTGTTAATATAAATTGTGTTATATTTTATTATTTTAGTTGGAAAGGATGTGATATATATGATGGCTATATCATCTTCTGATTTATTAAATGAATTTACTATTTATGCTGATAAAGTTGTTGATGAAAAAGAAACATTGATTGTACAGCGCAGTAGTGGTAAAAACATTGTAGTAATGTCTATGGAACAATTTAACGAATTACAAAAAGAGATTTTTTTGGCAAAGAATGCTCAAGAAAAAAAGTGAGGTTTTTGCTAAATGGAAATAAATGATAATGATAAGGAAATAAATTCAGCTTGGCATGTTCATGAAGACGGAACGGTACATGCTCATCATGGACATACACACACGCATACGCAGACAAAAGCTGTATTAAATCGCTTATCAAGAGCTATTGGTCATTTAAGTGCAGTAAAACGTATGGTGGAGCAAAATAGAGATTGTAGTGATGTATTAATCCAATTATCAGCTGTTAATTCAGCGATAAAAAATGTCTCTAAGATAATTTTGCAAGACCATATAGAACATTGTTTAGTAGAAGCGGTAAAGGAAAATGACCAAGAGGCAATTGATAAATTAAAAGAAGCGATTGATAAATTTGTAAAATAATGAAGGGCAAGTATTTATGAAGGTAAATATTTGCCTTTTGTACTTTTAGTACATTCGTGTACAAGTAGAAAAAAGATTTTTGAATTGATAGAATTAACAATAATATATGAGATAGTAGACTTTTTATTGATAGAATGATAAAATCTTTTAAGAATGAGTAATGTATTTTAAGTACAAGATATTGATAGGATGAATAAGATGGTAACAATAAATGCAAATGCGAAAATAAATCTTACTTTGGATATTTTAGGCAAAAGAACAGATGGTTATCATGAAGTTAGTATGGTTATGCAATCTATTAATTTATTTGATACATTGACTTTTACTAAACTTGATGCAGAAGAAGGTATTATACTTCATGGTGATGTCAAAGGTGTAGCAAAGCCAGAAGATAATTTAATTTATAAAGCAGCAAAATTATTTTTAGATACATATAAGATAAACAGTGGTGTAGAAATTAATTTAATCAAAAGAATACCTGTAGCTGCTGGATTAGCTGGTGGTAGCACAGATGCTGCTGCTGTATTTAGAGGATTAAATGAATTATTTGAAATGAATTTAGGCATTAATGCTTTATGTAAGATGGCAGAACAATTAGGTTCAGATATATCATTTTGCTTGATGGGTGGAACAATGTTAGCGACTGGTAGAGGTGAGATTTTACAAGAAATTTCAGCTATGCCAAAAACAAATATTGTTTTAGTAAAACCAAAAGTAGATGTATCTACAGCATGGGTATATAAAAATTATCATAAAGTGCAAGATAGTGTAATTCATCCTGATAATAAAGCAATGCGCAAATCTTTAATAAAAAAAGATTTACAAGGTATTTGTAAAGCTTTAGGCAATGTCTTAGAATATGTAACTATCCCAGAATATCCTGAGATAGCTAAAATAAAACAAAAACTTTCTGATTATGGAGCAATGGCTGCAATGATGTCTGGCAGTGGTCCAACAGTTTTTGCCATTGTAGAAGATAGTCAAAAAGCAAAAGATATAGTAAGTAAAATACAGTTGGATTTTGATGCAGATGTATTTGCTGTAGAAACAGCAGAAAAAAATTTTTAATGGAGGAATAAACATGAGCAATAAACTTACACCGATAAAGTTAGATAGTTATCAACCTTTACGTGAAGTAGTTTTTGAAACTTTGCGTGATGCTATAAGAAAAGGTATTTTAAAACCAGGCGAACGCTTAATGGAAATTCATTTAGCTGAACAACTAGGTGTTAGTCGTACTCCTGTTAGAGAGGCAATTCGTAAATTGGAATTAGAAGGCTATGTAATTATGATGCCTCGCCGTGGTACATATGTATCCAATTTATCCATTAAAGATATTAATGAAGTTTTTGAAATTAGAACTTCACTAGATTCTTTAGCTAGTGGACTTGCTGCTGAACGTATCACTGATGAAGAACTTGAACATTTACAAAGATTATTAGTTGTCATTGGTGAAGCTATAAAAGAAAAAAATATGGAAAAAATCGTTGAAGCTGATACGAAATTCCATGATATTTTATATCAAGCAAGCAGAAATAATCGTTTAGTAGGTATTATTTATAATTTACGCGAACAATTGACAAGTTTCCGTGCAAAATCCATGGCTTATCCTGGTCGTTTGGAAGAAACTTTAGAAGAACATCGTCGTATTGTAGATACTATTGCTCAAGGTGATGCAGTTGCTGCACAAAAAGCTTCTGAATATCACATGGAACGTTCTGAACATACTTTATTGCTTAGTATGGAAGATAAAGATGGCAATATGTAAAATAAAAAATAAATGCTAAAGATTTTTTTTAGATATGATTTATATATGATATAATAAACTTAGATAAGTTTTTATTTGATATACAGTATAAGATTTTTTGCTAAGATAATAGCAAAATGAATTTTATAGATAATAAACCATGGGATGCATGGGGTTTGCTTGATATGAAAACATCAAGAAGTTTCTATTTTATAATTATAAATGAAATGAGATAGAAATACATCACATATACAATAAAGGAAAGTGAATTTTAAGGTGAAATCAGAAGGATTAATTACCATAATTTTAGCCGCAGGTAAAGGCACTCGCATGAAATCTAAATTACCAAAAGTACTCCATTGTGCAGGTGGAAAGCCAATGGTAGAACATGTACTTGATGCTGCTAAAAGTGCTGGTTCCACACGTAATATAGTCGTAGTAGGCTTTGGTCGTGAACAAGTACAAGCTGTTTTAGGCGATAAAGCTGAAATCGTTTTACAAGAAGAACAATTAGGTACAGGTCATGCTGTAATGCAGGCAGAACCATTAATCAAAGATAGAAATACTGCTATAATGGTTTTATGTGGCGATACTCCACTTGTTACAGGTGCTACATTAAAAAATTTCTATGAAGAACATGTACAATCAGGAGCTAAAGCTTCTGTACTTACAACATTTATGCCAGATCCATTTGGCTATGGACGTGTAATTCGTTTAGTAGATGGTTCTGTAGAAAAAATCGTAGAACAAAAAGATGCTAGCGAACGTGAACTTGCAATCAATGAAATCAATACAGGAATTTATTGTTTTGATGCTGAAGCTTTATTTGCTAGCTTGAAAAAAGTAAATAACAATAACGCTCAAGGCGAATATTATTTACCAGATGTTTTATCTATTTTACGTAAAGAAAAACAGAAAATAAATGCTTCTATTGCTGATAATTATGAAGAAACATTAGGTATAAATTCTCGTGAACAATTAGCAAATGCTGAAAAAATCATTCGTCAGCGTAAAAATAAAGAATTAATGGCTCAAGGGGTAACTTTAATGGACCCTAATAGCACTTATGTAGATGTTGACGTTGAAATTGGACAAGATACTATAATCTATCCATCTACTTGGATTGAAGGAAATAGTAAAATTGGTGAAGGTTGCAAACTTGGACCAAATTCACATTTCAAAAATACAGTTATGGGCGATAATGTAGAAGCTATGTTTAGTTTTACTGAAGACTGTGAAATCGCAGATGATGTAAAAATGGGACCATATGTACACATTCGTCCAAATACAAAACTTGCACATAAAGTAAAAATTGGTAACTTCGTAGAAGTTAAAAATTCTAATATTGGTGAAGGCTCTAAATTACCTCACTTGAGCTATATTGGAGATACTGATATGGGCTCTGGTGTAAATATGGGTTGTGGTACAATCACTGTAAATTATGATGGAAAAAATAAATTCCGTACTATAATAGGTGATGATTGCTTTATTGGTTGCAACTCAAATCTTGTAGCTCCAGTTAAAGTAAATAATGGTGCTTATGTAGGTGCAGGCTCTACAATTACTAAAGAAGTTCCAGAAAACGCACTTGCAATCGCACGTGAAAGACAGAAAAATATTGAAGGCTGGAAAGACAAAAGAAAATAACTAAGAAATTTAGTTAGTATAATAGTTTAATTTATATTTTATTTTGGTAGCAATGTAGCATAACTACATTTCTATATATATTATTATTATTTATTATATTTTTAACAGATTTCAGGAGGAGTAAAATGAACTTCGATACCTCAAAATTATGTATTCTCACTGGTAATGCAAATCCAAAATTAGCAGAAGAAGTAGCACAGTATATCGGTGTGGAATTATGTCATGCTTTTGTAGGTCACTTCAATAATGGTGAAACTCAAGTAATGATTAGTGACAGTATTCGTGGTAAGGATGTATTTATTATTCAGCCAACTAGCCAACCAGTAAATGACAATCTTATGGAATTACTCGTTATGGCTGATGCTTGCCGTCGTGCATCTGCACAGAGTATTAATGCGGTTGTACCATATTATGCTTATTCTCGTCAAGACCGTAAAACTCGTGGTCGCGAACCTATTTCTGCAAAATTAGTAGCTAATCTTATGACTACAGCTGGTATTGACCGTGTAATCACTGTTGATTTACATGCAGGTCAAATCCAAGGTTTCTTTGATATCCCAGTAGACCATCTTGCAGCAGCTCCACTTCTTGCAGCTTATATCCAAGCTAAAAATCTTGAAGATGTAGTAGTTGTTTCTCCTGACCTTGGTGGTGTAACACGCGCTCGTGCTTTAGCAGACCGTTTAAAAGCACCTATTGCTATTATTGAAAAACGCCGTCCAATGCCAGGTTGCGCTAAAGTTATGAATTTAATTGGTGAAGTAAAAGATAAGAATTGCGTTATCATTGATGATATCGTAGATACAGCAGGTTCTTTATGTGAAGGTGCTAAAGCACTTGTTAAACATGGTGCAAAATCTGTTTATGCTTGTTGTACTCATGGTATCTTAAGTGATCCAGCAGTTCAGCGTATTGAAGATTCTCCAATGGAAGAGTTAATTATTACAAATACTATTCCATTACCTGAAGAAAAACATTCTAGCAAAATTGTTTCTGTATCTATGGCTCCACCTATAGGTGAAGTAATTTCCCGTATTTATCAGAAAAAATCTGTAAGTAAACTTTTCGATGCAATTGATATCGTAAAAGGTAAAGGCTGATAATCAAATAAAAATATAAAAGAGGTCTCTACAAAGAGACCTCTTTTGCGAATTAGAATAAATTTTTTTATTAATTGTTTCAGCTTAAATTCAGTTTTAAATTTTATATTGGAAAAATAATAAACAAATAGGAGGGATTTTATAATTTATGTTTACCCTAGAAATTATAAAAGCTATTGTTTTAGGGATTGTTGAAGGTCTAACAGAATGGTTACCTGTAAGTAGTACAGGTCATATGATTTTAGTTGATGAATTTATGTCTTTAAATGTAAGTAAAGCATTTATGGATATGTTCTTAGTAGTTATTCAGTTAGGTGCAATTTTAGCTGTAGTTGCTTTAAATTTTGATAGACTAAATCCATTTTCAAAAAGAAAAACATATTTGAAAAAAAGACAAACCATTTCTTTATGGGGAAAAGTAATCGTTGGCTGTATTCCTGCTGCTGTAATTGGTTTAGCTTTTAATGATTATATGGAAGAGCATTTTATGAATGCACAAGTAGTAGCATTCACTTTGATTTTATATGGGGTATTATTTATTATAGTTGAAAATTATAATAAACATAGAACACCAAGCATCAAAGATATTGACTATTTAGATTATAAAACAGCATTGATAATAGGTTTCTTTCAGGTATTGTCTTTAGTGCCAGGTACATCTCGTTCTGGTTCCACTATTTTAGGTGGTATTTTATTTGGAACTTCTCGTGTGGTAGCCACAGAATATACATTCTTTTTAGCTATTCCTGTTATGTTTGGTGCTAGTGCGTTAAAACTATTTAAATTCGGTTTTAATTATACTTTTGAAGAAGTTATTCTATTATTAGTGGGTATGGTAGTAGCTTTTATAGTTTCTATTATTTCTATTAAATTCTTACTTCGTTATGTGAGAACAAATGACTTTAAAGCGTTTGGCTGGTATCGTATAATTTTAGGTCTAATCGTATTTGTATATTTTTATTTCCAAGGATAAAAGGATAATTTCTTTTTAAGCATAAGAGTGAATATAAATAAAAGGATAAGAGTTGAAATAAATCAATTCTTATCCTTTTTATTTTGTCATTATTTATTATTTAATGGTAAGAGAAGCCTTTACCATTTACTTCAGAAGCATTAGAGATAATAAAGAAGGCTTTTTTATCTATATTTAAAGCTATTTCTTTAATTTTACTTAATTGTGTAAGATTTACTACGATATAAAGTATTTTCTTTTTAGTATGTGTATAGCCACCTTCACCATTGATTAAGGTAACACCACGTCCTAATTCAAGCATGATAAGCCCTGCAATTTGTTCAGACTTATCGGAAATAATCATGATGGATTTTCGTTTATTGAAACCAGTAACAATGCGGTTATCAACTTCACCCATGATGTACATGTAGATTAAAGTGTAAATAGCTACTTCAAAATTGAATAGACAAAGACCACAAAGTACGATGATACAATTTAAAGCGAAAATCATTGTACCGATATTATAAGAATAGAGTTTCTTGATTAAAGCTGCAATTACATCGGCACCACCAGTATTAGCATTTGCACGTAAGATAAGACCAAAGCCAATACCAGAAACTACACCAGCAACGATAGCTGACAACATAGGATTATTATGTAGTGGAGTATATGGTGTTAAGAATGATGTTAAATCAATGAAGAATGAATATAGACCTGTACCTAATATTGTGTTGAAAAAATATAGTCTTCCAAAAAAATGATAGGCAATATATAAAATTGGAATGTTGAAGATGATATTTTGAATACCGATAGGTAAATCAAATAAATAGTGGAGAATAATGGCAATCCCTGTAAGTCCGCCAGAGAGAAAATGATTAGGAATTAAGAACAAATTACATGATATGGCAGAAATAAGAGCACCAATGACGATCATTGCATACTGGATAATATATTTTTTCATAAAATACCTCTAAAATAATATAAAATCTAAATCAATATTCAACATTATATAGCAAATTAGGTATTTAGCAAGTAGTTTTTTTATTATTTTACATATTTTATAAAATTTTTTAGGAAAATGTGTAAGTAAATGTACATTACAATCTGCGTTTAGCTATAGCATTACGCATTTTTTTGATATTAGTGAAGTTTTTTGTAACATTTTTTTGATATACACCCATATATAGAATATCTACTATGGCCATGTGTATTAATCGTGAAGCAACAGCTTCAGATTTATAGGCGATTTCGCGACCCATACCATGCAAAACAACATCAGATAATTTACAAAGTGGAGAGTTCATATAACTTGTTATGGCAATTATAGGAACATTATTATTGTGAGCTAATTCTATAGCTTGTAGAAGGTCAATGTTGGCGCCTGTATGAGATACGCAGATGATTAAATCTTTTTCTGTGAGTAGAGAAGAAGCTGTAACTTGCATATGCAAATCATTATAGGCTTTTATAGGAATGCCAAAACGCATAAAACGTGTTTCGATATCTTGGCAAACTGTAAAAGAATTACCAAAGCCATATACACAGATTTGATGGGCATTTTTTATTAACTGAACAGCTTTTTCTAATTGTTCAAAATCAATTAATTTTAAAGTGTCTTGCAGTCCATCAGTGATGGAAGAAAAAAGTTTTTCAGCAATTAATTTATAGGAATCATTGGGATTTATTTCTTGAGATACTAATTCATCTTGGCTATATACTTCACTAGCTAAGGCTATTTTTAAACTTTGTAGACCGCTAAAACCTAATTTTTTACAAAAACGAGAAATAGTAATTTCCGAACTTTGAGTATTGCTGGCTAAATCGGAGATAGTTTGACTCATGACAGTTTTTAAATTGGCAAGGATATAATCTATGATGCGTTTTTCTGATTTCGTCATATTATTATAATTGCTACGCATTAATGTTAAGATAGATGTATTTGTCTCCATGATATTCACCTCAAAATCTTTCTTAATGTAATTATAACAACAAAATATAGTGATAGTATAGAATAAGATTGATAAAAATGATATAAAAATATCAAAAATAAAAAATAAAATGAAAAATATATTGCATAATAAAGTTTTATTTGTTATAATTTGCTTGTGTTAGTAAATAAAGAAATTACATAAATTAATGATTTTTCAGTTTATTTATAATGATTTAGGGAAAGGGCGGTTTTAATGTTGGATTTTAGTAATACAAGAAGTTGTATTTGGATTGGGGTAGATGTAGGTACTACAGGAGTTAGAGCGATTGCTTATCAAAAAGATGGATTGAGTTTATGTAGTGCAGATGAATTTTATCCGTTAGAAACACCATATCCAGATTGGGCTGAGCAAAATCCTGAGATTATATATAAAGCAATTGAAAAAATTGTACGTGAAGTAGCTAATACTTTAATTTATAAAGGTAAAAATGTATCTGGTATAGCTATTAGTACTGTTATGCATAGCTTTGCACCGGCTAATGAAAATCGTGAATTATTGAGCAATATGATAACTTGGGCAGATAGTCGTTCCGTAGGTATTGTTAATGAATTAAAAAAAGATGAAGCCTTAGTAAAAGGTTTTTATGAAAGAACATGTTGTCCAACTCATTCTTGTTATCCATTTTTGAAAATTTTATGGGTGAGAAAAAATTATCCTGATGTATTTGCCAAAATGAGATATATCTATTCTTTAAAAGATTATATTTTTGAAAAAATGACAGGTGAGTGGGTAGTTGATAAGTCTTCAGCTTCTGCAAGTGGTTTATATAATGCGCATAAAATGGATTGGGACGAAGAAATTTTAAATTATGCGGGAATAACAAGAGAACAATTACCACCTGTTGTATCTACAACTTATCAGAGTAAATTGACAGATAGTGCAGCGCAAAGATTGAATTTACCAGAAAATTTACCTGTAGTTATTGGTGCTACTGATGGTGTATTGGTAAATGTGGGAATTGGTGCTATTGAAGATGGTCAGTTAAGTGCGACAATCGGTACAAGCGGAGCGATTAGAATGCTCACCAAAACACCAAAGGTGGATAGTTTGGGACGCACATGGTGTTATAACTTGACTGATGATATGTGGGTTGCAGGTGGTGCTATAAATAATGGTGGCATCATCATGAGATGGCTTCGCGATAAAGTTTGCCATTATAGCAATCATCGTTTAGAAGATATTGATATTGATCCATATGATTTAATGACGCTTAAAGCTTCTAAAATTCCAGCTGGAGCAGAAGGATTATTGTTGTTGCCATTTTTTACAGGCGAACGTGCACCATATTGGAATTCTGAACTTCGTGGAATGTTTTTTGGCTTATCTTTAAATCACAGTCGTTCTCATATGATTAGAGCTGGCATGGAAGGTATATGTTTTAGTTTAAACTGTGTATTAAGTGCTTTAAAAGATTTTGGTCAGGTAAAAGATATTCGCGTCAGTGGTAGTTTTACAAAATCACCATTATGGTTACAAATTATGGCTGATATCTTTGGCGAACATATAACTTTACCTCAAAATAGTGAGGGAGCAGCTTTTGGGGCAGCTGTTTTAGGTTTCATAGCTAGTGGTGAGATGAAAGATATATCAGATACTGCAAATTTAATTAAACCGAAGAAAGTATATAAACCACAAGCAGAAAATAAAGAAGTCTATGAAGAACTTTTTGATATCTATAGCAGTTTATATGAAAAATTACAACCTGATTTTGCACGCATAACTACGTATCAAAATAAAATGTATAAATAATAAAAATATATAAAGAGAGAGGGTTTTGATTATGCCATTAGCTATATTGGCTGTGGGGATTATTATTTTATTTATACTTATTGTAAAGTGTAAATTAAATAGTTTTTTATCTTTAATTTTTGTAGCAATTTTTATGGGCTTTGCTTTAGGTTTACCAGTAGATGCTATCGTACCATCTATAACTAAGGGGTTAGGCGGTACATTAGGAGGTCTGGCAATAGTCGTAAGTTTTGGGGCTATGCTTGGTAAATTGATGGCTGATAGTGGGGGAGCACAAAGAATTGCCACTACATTGATTTCTATGTTCGGGGTAAAAAATGTTCGTTGGGCTGTTTGCTTAACAGGTTTTGTCGTAGGTATTGCACTTTTTTATGAAATCGGCTTTGTACTTTTAATTCCATTAGTATTTACGATTGCAGCGGAAGCAAAGGTTAATCTTTTAGAAGTTGGTATTCCGATGGCAGCTTCTTTATCTGTAGCACATGGATTTTTACCACCACATCCAGGGCCAACAGCGATTGCAGTTATTTTTAATGCAGATTTAGGGACTACTTTGATTTATGGCTTTATCATTGCAGTGCCAACAGTTATCTTAGCAGGACCACTTTATTATAATTTTGTTAAAGATTTGAAACCGGAAATTCCAAAAGGTTTATACAATCCTAAAATTTTCAAAGAAGATGAAATGCCTTCTTTTGCAATTAGTATTTTTACTGCATTAGTACCAGTAGTATTGATGGCAGCTTCTGCTATTGTAAAGATGACTTTAGATGATACGTATAATATTTACCATATTTTAGTATTTTTAGGAAATCCAGATATAGCGCTTACTATTTCTGTAATCATTGCCATTTTTACTTTTGGCTTAAATCGTGGAAAATCCATGAAAGAAATAATGACAAGCGTAGAAGATGCAGTAAAAACTATTGCGATGATTTTACTTGTTGTTGCAGGTGGCGGTGTTTTAAAACAGATTTTAATTGATAGTGGATTGGGAACATATATCGGTAGTTTAATTCATGGTTCAGATATGTCTCCATTATTGATGGCATGGTTGATTGCTGCTGTTATCAGAACTTCTGTTGGGTCTGCAACTGTAGCAGCACTCACAGCAGGTGGTATCGTAGCACCTTTAATTCCACTCACTGGTGTAAGTCCAGAACTTATGGTATTGGCAGTTGGTGCAGGTAGTGTAATTTTCAGTCCACCAAATGACCCAGGATTTTGGTTATTTAAAGAGTTCTTTGGTTTAACTATAAAGGGAACAATTCGCACATGGTGTGCTTTAGAAACTATTATTTCCGTTGCAGGTATTATTGGTGTAATGATTTTAAATGCAATCTTATTTTGATAGTTTTTGAAGATTTTATGCAAATAAATTATAAATAAAGAAGATAAATGTATTTTATGAATAATTTAGTAGCTGAATTTTAGACATGCGATAATATATTGTACGAGAAAAATAAAAAAGCTACCTTATTGGTAGCTTTTTTTGATAGACAGTTGTACAATATAGATATATTTTTTTAATTTTTAATGGGGGAAAATAAAATTTATGAAATCAAATATAGCAGTTATTGGTATGGGTGTAATGGGAAGCTGTTTAGCTTTAAATATGGCAAATCATAATTTCAAAGTAGCCGTATATAATTACACTCCAGATTTAACAGAAGCTTTTGTTAAAAATCATCCACATGATAATATAACAGCTTTTTATGATGTAAAATCTTTAGTGGAAGGTATGACTCGTCCTCGCAAATTCTTTATCATGGTAACAGCAGGTAAAGCAGTAGATAGTGTAATTGAAAGTCTTTTACCTTATTTAGATGAAGAAGATATCATCATGGACGGTGGCAATTCCTTCTTTAAAGATACACAAAGAAGATATGAATATGTAACTTCTAAAGGATTTAAATATTTTGGTGTTGGTGTATCTGGCGGTGAAGAGGGAGCACTCAATGGCCCAGCATTAATGCCAGGTGGTAATAAAGAAAGCTATAAAGAAATCAAAGAAGTTTTAGAAGCTATCTCCGCTAAAGCTGAAGATGGTAAACCTTGTTGCACATATATTGGTGAAAATGGTGCAGGTCATTATGTAAAAATGGTGCATAACGGTATTGAATATGCAGATATGCAACTTATTGCTGAAGCTTATTTATTATTAAAACATGTTGGTGGATATGAAAATTTTCAGATTGCAGATATTTTCAATGAATGGAACCAAGGTGAATTAAATAGCTTCTTAATTGGTATTACAGCAGATATCTTTAAAGAAAAAGATGATTTAGGCGAAGGCGAATTAGTAGATAAAATCTTAGATAGTGCAGGGCAAAAAGGTACAGGTCGTTGGACAAGTTTAGCTGCTTTAGAACAAGGTGTGAATACATCTATTATGACAAGTGCTTGCAATGCTAGAAATATCAGTTCTTTCTATGAAAAACGTCAACAATTAGCAGAAAGTGGTTTGAAAAAAGTATTACCTGTAGAAATTGATGCAGATTTTGTAGAAGATGTAAGACGTTCTTTATATACAGCTAAAATTGCAGCATATGCTCAAGGTCTTGCTCTTTATAAAAGCGCTTCTGAAACATACGATTGGAATTTAAACTTAGGTGATATTGCTTCTATTTTTAGAGCTGGTTGTATTATTCAAGCGAGATTTTTAAATAATATAACTAATGCTTATCAGCAAGAACCAAATTTAGATAATTTAATTGAAAATGAATTCTTTGCTGAAAAAGTAAAAAATAATCAGCAATGTTTAAGAAAAATTGTAGCTAAAGCTATTTTAGCAGGTGTACCAGTACCAGCTTTTGCCAATGCAATTTCTTATATTGATGGTTTGAGTACAAAAGTTGTAGGTGCAAATCTTATTCAAGCTCAAAGAGATTATTTTGGTGCTCATACGTATAAACGCATTGATAGAGAAGGTTCTTTCCATCATCAATGGCAAAAACATTTTGATAGATAAAATATAAAAAGAAAAAGCAGACTTTTGTCTGCTTTTTTTTTATAATATAAAGTATTGGAATGAATTAAAAGTGAGGCGTTTTTAGTGAAGATTGCATTTAGTGATTTTGATGGGACATTATATTTTCACCATGAAGATATCATACCGCAAATAAATATAGAAGCTGTAAATGAATGGAGATGCAAAGGCAATATCTTTGTTTTATGTAGTGGTAGAGATGTTCATTCTTTAATGCATGAAGTAAATAATCAAGAGCTTACTTATGATTTTGTAATTTGTAATAATGGTGGAACAATTTTTGATAAGAATTTAAAATTAATAAAATCATTTCCTCTAGATAAAATACAATTAGAAAAACTTGTTCATAGTGATATTGCCAAAGAAAGTTGGCATATTTTATTTTCATCAACAGAAAAAATGAGAACAACGATAAATAGCCCTAAATCACAGTTATTAAAGTATTTTGAGTCTGAAAAATATAAAAATCAAGATATCATTCAAAAAATAACTGTAGAACAAGCTTTATCTGAAATGAATGTAATACAAATTAGTTTAGCCTATGAGACAGAAGAAATTGCTAACAATTATGCTAAACGTATAAATAATGAATTTGAAGGAGCTTTCTTAGCTAATATGAATTTAAATTGTATAGATATATGTGCTAAGGGAATAAATAAAGCTCAAGGAGTCAAAGAATTATTGAATTTACAAAAAGATAAATGCTTTGAACAGGTTTTAACAATAGGCGATGCTCAAAATGATGTGCCTATGATAAAAGAATTTGAAGGATATAGTTTAAATTCAGCAACTATGCATGCTAAAAATGTTGCAACAAAGTTGTATGATAGCGTAGGTGAAATGTTATTAGATAATATGTAGTAATAAAAGTTGTATTTTAGGATATTAGTTGTATTATATAGAGGTTATTTGGTAAACTATATAGATACACATATAAATATAAAAAAAGAAGTTGTTATATTTATAAAAGGAAGGACGGTGTGGAAATGGCAACGGCAGATGCTCCGAAATATATAGATTTAATGAATTGGATAAGAGAGCAAATTTTAAGCGGAGAATTTAGTGTAGGCATGAGATTGCCTTCTGAAAATGAGTTGGGAAAAAAATTCTCAATTAGTCGTCAAACAGTAAGACAGGCAACTAGTGTACTAGAAAGCGAAGGATTGCTAGAGAGAAGACGTGGTAGCGGAACATATGTATGTGCTTCAAAATCAGCAATAAAGAAAAAAACAAGAAATATAGGTGTTGTTCTAACTTATTTAGATGATTATATTTTCCCAAGTATTGTACAAGGAATAGAGAAAGTATTGACTAAAAACGGCTATTTCATGCAGTTAGCTTTTACCTATAATAGAGTGGAAAAAGAAGCATATATTTTAGATACTATGTTGAAAAACAATATTGATGGCTTAATTATTGAGCCATCAAAAAGTGGTATACCATATATCAATACAGATTTTTATCAAAAAATAAAATCAGCAGGAATACCATGTGTGTTTATCCATGCTGATACTAATCCGCCAATGAATATACCAAGTGTGCGTATGGACGATTATCTAGCAGGGCAATCTGCTGGTGAATATCTCATAAAACATGGTCATGAAAAAATTGCTGGTATTTTTAAATCTGATGATATGCAAGGTCAATTGCGTTATTCAGGTGCGATTAATGCTTTGAAAAAACATAATTTATTGCAATCAGAAAAAAATATGTTTTGGTATACAACAGAGGATATCAAACTTATTATGAATGGTGAATTAGACCGTGAAATCTTAAGACGTCTAAATGATGCTACAGCCATTATTTGTTATAATGACCAGATAGCAAGATATTTAGTCGATTTATTTACTAAGATTGATAAAAAAATACCAGATGATATTTCGATCATAAGTTTTGATGATTTGGAATTAGAGTCAGCTATTGGTTTAACAACTTTTGCTCATCCTAAGAAAGAAATGGGAAAAACAGTGGCTATACAACTTTTAAAACTGATGGAAAATCCAAGTTTGAATGTCAGTGTGAAATTCCCACCAAATCTAGTAGAAAGAGAATCTGTAAAAACATTTTAAGCGAGTCATATGACTCGCTTTTTTTATAGAAAAATATTATAGAAAAATAAAAGAAAATAAATAAGATATAGGGAAAATAATGACAAGAGCAGGCAAGATATTAACAATGCTGACAATAGAAATGCCAATCATATTCAAGCTTAAAATAATAGTCAATAATCCACCGATAGAGATAAAATCTAAAATCATAGTATTAGAGATAAATACCATTAAAAATTGCGAACAAAAGAAAAGACCGCCCATGATGATAAATTGAGGTATAGTAATCAAAAGCATAGGATAGCCCAATCTAGTGGCAAATATGATAGAGGCGAAAATATCAATTACAGCTTTGGAAAATAAAATCGTAGCATCACCAGATAGACCTTCATTAAATGCACCAAAGATATTAGTGCCACTAGCGCAAAAAGTAGCAGCGACTAATAAGTAAAAATCCATATATAGATTTTTTTTCTTCATTTTTAAATTTATGCTTAAAATTTAATTTATAGATTATTTTAGCTAGTAAATTTTTTAATTTAGTATCTAAATCGAAAAATTCTCCTAATATAAATCCTAAAATTAAAGCTAAAATAACACAAGGTAAACAATTTACCTTAATAAAAGATACAATACCGATAGCTAAAGCACTTATGCCGAAAATTTTAATTAGAGGTTCTCTATACTTATATGTAATTTTAATATTCAAATTAGGACCGATAATACCTCTAAGAATAATGCAAAAAATATCAGCTAGGACACCATAAGGCATAAAAAACACTCCTTTTATGAAAAAGATATGATACTTTAACATAAAAGGAGTGTTGATGTCAAGCAAGATTATTTAGGATTATTAGCAACGTATTCTTTAATAACTTTTACAGCACCTTCAATGCCTGTACGAGCTATATTGATTATTAAATCATAATCTTTAGGTTCGCCCCAGTTAAGTCCTGTATAGTAATTATAGTAAGAAGCACGTTTTTGGTCTTCTTTTTTTAATTCAGATAAAGATTTATGATAAACAAGTTGACCTCTAGTAGTTCTGAAATCATCGTCAGCAACGATAAAGAAGCTATAAGCATTATAGTCATTTAAGATATAATTAGCACAACGACCTACAAAAATACCAGATTTATAGTAATCAGCTAATTGTTTTATAGCGTTAGATTGAGGTTTAAACATAAACATATCATCATTTTGAACAACATTATCAAAGATATGTTCATATGGAGATTCATCACCATAAAGATTAGTATAAGTGAGATTTAATTCTTCTAATTTACAACCTTTTTCAAGATGTTCAGCAATCAAAGCAACTAATTTTCTATCATAAAGAGGGATTTGAAGTTCTTTAGCTAGAATTTCTGCTACTTCGCGTCCGCCAGCACCATATTGACGACCTATTGTAATTAACATAATATTTTCCTCCTTGAACTTATCTCATTATTAGCAACATTAGCAACCAATATCGCGAAGTTTTTTACCTTCCATAAGATTGCTTTCAATTTTTTCAAGAGAAACACCTTTTGTTTCTGGAACAATGTAGATTGTGCAGAAAATGAAGATTACGTTCAAAATACCATATAACCAGAATGTTTGAGCGGAACCAATACCTTCGAGAAGGGAAAGGAATGTAGCACCGATAATCATATTGGATACCCAGTTTGTAGTAGTAGAGCAAGCTATACCGAAGTCACGGCTCTTAAGAGGTTGAATTTCAGAGCATAAAATCCAGATAACAGGTGCAGCACTCATAGCATAACCAGCAATAGAAAGAATTGTCATACCAACAGCAGTGTAAGAAATCCATTGAGCTGTATTTCCGCCTTCAAACTGCATGAGGCACCAGCCAAGAACGATAAGAGCTAAAGCCATGATACCGAAACCAATTTTAAGTGCGATTTTACGACCAGTTTTATCAATGAACTGCATGGAAATCCAAGTGAAGATAACGAATGTCATACCATCTAAGATAGTAGCGAACATTTGGTCTGTGTGGCTTTCAAAACCAGCAAGACTGAAGATTTTTGGAGCATAATACATGATGATGTTCTGACCAGTGAATTGTTGCATGAACTGTAAGAACATACCAAGGAAAACAACACGACGAACATTTTTATTTGCTCTGAATAAAGAGAAACCAGCTTGTTTAACTTTTAAGCTATCTGTGATATCTTGGAGTTCTTCATGAGCTTTTTCTTTGTTACCACGAAGAACGTTAAGTACTTTTTGAGCTTCAGTTGTAAAACCTTTAGAAGCGAGCCAACGTGGGCTATCTGGTAATTTAGCAACAGCGATTATTAATAAGAATGCAGGGATACTGATGATACCAAGCATAAGTCTCCAGCTTTCTGTTGGAGCAAGAAGTGTATCAGAGATGAATGCGATAACGATACCGAAGTTAATCATGAGCTGATACATAGAAATCAAACGACCACGATGTTCTTTTTCACTCATTTCAGAAAGATAAAGTGGTGCTACATAAGAAGCAACCCCAATGGAGAAACCTAAGATTATACGAGAGATTAATAAAATTTCATAATTAGGAGCGAATGAAGAACCAAAACAACCAATAATAAATAAGAGACCTGCTGTTAAAATAGATTTTTTACGACCTAATTTAGATGAAATCCATAAAGTAATAATAGAACCAATAGCCGCACCAAACATCATAGAACTTACGATCCATTCTTGCATTTGGCTTGTGAGTGATAATTGGTCTGTAATGAATGGCAATGCACCAGCGATTACCCCAATATCAAGACCAAACAACAAACCAGCCATACCGGCTGCAACAGATACTAATTTGCGCATATGTTTACTTTGTTGAAGCGCTTCAGTGTCAATAGCTGTGGACATGAGATAAAACCTACCTTTTCTTTATTATAGAATTAACAGACAATTATAAATATCATACTAATTTAAACAATTTAATGAAGTTGTATGATATGTTGACAAAAAGAATTGTACTATAGTTTTTTTTATTTGACAAGTGCTTATTGCAAATAATTTTAAATTTTTTTGAATTTTTTTATTTAGGAAAAAGATTGGCAAAAAAAATAATTTCCTTTATATAGATAAAGATGACTATAAAAATTATTTATATAGTGGAATTGTTGAAAAGATTGAAAAAATTTTTATAAATTTTATGTTTTTGCCTATTGAAATTTGTATAACATACATGCTATAATAAAACCATGTTGTATGACAATTATATATTACAATTTTCAAACAAATGGTAATATTAAATATACAACAGATTATAATAGAATTATTTGCAAGTAATAATATAAGTTATATTTTTAAGGAAAGAAGTTGTTTTTTTATGAAAAAATTACAAGACTACAAATTTTGGTTTATCGTAGGTAGCCAGTTCTTATATGGCCCAGAAGCTTTAAAAGCTGTTGAAGAAGACGCTAAAAAAATGGTAGAAGGCTTAAATGCTTCTGGCAAACTTCCTGCAAAAATTGAATTTAAAGCTGTAGGTACTACTGCTGAAGTAATCGATAGATTTGTAATGGATGCAAACTATGATGATACTTGTGCTGGTATTATCACATGGATGCATACTTTCTCCCCATCCAAAATGTGGATTAGAGGTCTTAAAAAATTACAAAAACCATATCTTCACCTTCATACACAATATAATAGAGAAATTCCAAATGAAGAAATCGATATGGATTTCATGAACTTAAATCAGTCTGCACATGGTGACCGTGAACATGGTTTCATTGGTACTCGTATGCGTCTTGCTCGTAAAATTGTTGTTGGTTATTGGGAAACAGAAGCTGTTCAAAACAAAATCGCAACTTGGATGCGTACTGCAATTGGCGTAATCGCTAGTGCTGATTTAAAAGTTATTCGCTTTGGCGATAACATGAGAAATGTTGCTGTTACTGAAGGCGATAAAGTAGAAGCAGAAATCAAATTTGGTTGGTCTGTAAATACTCATGCAGTAGGAGATTTAGTACAGTACATCAACGCAGTAACTGAAGAACAAATTGATGCTCAAGTTGCTGAATATCAAACTAAATATGAAATGAATACAGATAACATTGCATCTGTACGTTATCAAGCAAAAGTTGAAGTTGCTATCAAAAAATTCTTAGAAGATAACAAAGCAGATGGTTTTGTAAATACATTTGAAGACCTTTATGGTATGGATCAACTTCCAGGTCTTGCAACTCAAGATTTAACAGGTCAAGGATATGGTTTCGGTCCAGAAGGTGATTGGAAAATTGCTTGCCTCACTGCAGTTATGAAAACTATGGCACAGGGCGTTGATAAAGGTACTGCTTTAATGGAAGACTACACTTATCATTTCGGTAAAGATGGCGAAGATAGCTATAACCTTGGTGCACATATGCTCGAAGTTTGCCCTAGCGTTGCAGAAGGAACTCCAAAAATTGAAGTTCATGAACTTGGAATTGGTGGCAAAGATGCTCCAGCTCGTCTTGTATTTGAAGGTAAAGCAGGCGGTGCTATTGTAGCTACTCTTGTAGATATGGGTGGTAGAATGCGTCTTATCGTTAACGATGTAGAATGCGTAAAACCTATTATGCCAATGCCAAATCTTCCTGTAGCTCGTGTAATGTGGAAACCAATGCCAAGCCTTGAAGAAGCTGGTGAAGCTTGGATTTTAGCAGGTGGTGCACATCATAGCGTTATCAGCTACACTGTAACTGCTGAACAACTTCGCGATTGGGCTAATATGATGGGTATTGAATTCGTTCATATCACTAAAGACTTAGATATGGATAAATTTAAAGATCAGCTCATGCTTTCCGACATTATGTGGAAATTAAAATAATTTGTTAACTCTCTCTCTTTCCCCCATAACTTTATATATTTTCCCTTAACTGAGGGGGAAAGAATATTTTTTAAAACAACAGCGTATAACTATTATAGTTATACGCTGTTTTTGCTTATTATGTCAGATATAGTTGTAGCAGAAATAGTTTCGTTAGAGATTAAAGCATGAATTAATACATGATATTTTGGTAATTTATCTAAGCCCCAAAGTAATTTTATATTAAATATATCTTCCATTACTTTTCCTAAATCTACGCCAAAAGAATCAAGAGAATGACGCATTTTATCTGGTTTTTTACAAGGTTGATTAACAGTTCTACTGCATTTGCAACAGTAACTACAGCCACCAGAAGATAAGGAAATTGTATTATCATTTTCTAAATTTAGTAGAGCAGTAGCTATTTCATTTTTTAGTTTGCGCAAAGTTTTGCGAGTAAATGTACTAATTTCTTCTTTAGTAGTTAAGCTATTTATAGTATCTTCACTATAATTTATTTGTACAGCTACTAAATAAATAGATTTATATTGGCTCAAATAAGTTTTAGGATTAAAGCTAAGTGGAGGACAAGACCATTTATGATTATAATTATTACATTGTTGGCAATAAGTCAAAAATTTGTCTATGTCTTGATAATTAGAAATAAAATCCTGCATATCATGATGGGCGACTTGGACTTTTGTAGTAAACATAAAAGCACTTCCTTAATTGTTAATTTTTTGATTTTAGGTTTGACAGCTATATTTGATAAGCTTATTATTAGTATGAATAAATTATAATACAAGAAGTGAGATTTTTATAGGAGGTCTTTTCATGGACTTATTGATGCAAGGTGTAGAGTATTTTCATAAGGGCGGATTAGTAATGTACATATTATTAATATGCTCAATTTTTATTATCACTATTGGTATAGAACGTTTATTATATTTTATGAAAGCTGATTCAGGAAGAGCTTTTGCACAGAATTTTTATAAATTGATGATTAATAATAAAATTGAAGAAGCTAGAAATTTAGCACAAAATAGCAAGGGGGATTTAGCTTCTTTAGTCGATTTTGCTTTCAATAAAATGCAAAATAAAAATATTAATTTGATGATGTTGTTGGAAGTTCAATCAGGGATAAGTATTTCTAAATTTAGAGAAAGACTTTATTATTTAAATGTAATTGTCACTATGGCTCCTTTGTTAGGTTTATTGGGGACAATAATTGGTATGATTTCAGCTTTTAGCGTATTTAATTTAGAAGAAGGTCAAGCTATTGCTATCACTGGGGGTGTAGGTGAAGCATTAATCGCAACAGCTACAGGACTTTGTGTAGCTATTGTTTCTTTGGCTATTCATGCATATTTTGTGCAGAGAATAGACCGTATCGTAACTGATATGGAACAGGTTTTTTCACTAATTGAAGGTTATATAACTAGAGGTGAATAACAATGCGTTTAAAAGATAGAAGAGCGTTTTCTAAGCCTGAAGTCATGATTATACCAATGATTGATATTATGTTTTTCTTATTGGTATTTTTTATGCTCAGCACGCTATACATGGTGGATTTAAAAACTATTCCTGTAAATATGCCTAAGGTGCAAAATGCCCAAAGTCAGACAAATGTTAATTATTTAGTCACTATGAAAGCTGATGGCACTTTGTATTTAGAAAATAAATTGATAGATGAAGATACATTACTTCAAGGTGCAAAAGAAAAATATGAAGAAAATAATAATTTTGCTGTAGTAATTCGTGCTGATGAAAATGTAGATTATGGAAAAATTATGGCATTATTAGATAAATTTAAAGCTGTGGGGATAACTAAATTTGGTTTGGCTACAGAGACTATGGTAGATGAACATAAATAATGTCTTGACAGATATATTCTTAAGTGTTATTGTAAAAATGAAATTATTTTTCTAACAATTTTATATTTATTGAGTGGAATAGGTGCCCCTTTTGGGCTTAATAGAGAAAGCAGTAAAAGCTGCTACGGTCCCGCCGCTGTGAAAGTGAGCAACTTCAAATTTATGTCACTGAGATATTTCTTGGGAAGGCTTGAAGAAGCGATGAACTTGAGTCAGAAGAACTGCCTATTTGTCAATCACCGTTATGACCTGCGAGAGATAGGTAGGAGATTTATTATAGTAAACACTATCTCTACAAGAATATTTATTTTGTAGAGATTTTTTTTATCTATAAGCCATAATATTCTCATGGAAATAAGTGATACTCAATAATGACTTTATAATCGAATAGATGAAGTATTTAATATTTATTTAAATATCAAATTTAGGACATTATAAATAAATTAAGAGAGGAACGATATTATGAAATCTAATTGGAAAAAAATGTTAATCGCATCTATGGCATGTGTAGCTTTAACAGGAGTATCTGCAACATCTTTTGCAGCAGGATATAGTTTAAATCCAGAAGTAAAAACAGCAACTCCTGCACTTTTACAAGCTTCTGAAATCGGTGTACGTACATATAATACAACTGATGCAGAACTTCAAAAAGCTCCAAATAAAGATGCTATTGTAGTAATGAGCTTTGGTACAACATACAAAGATACTCGTGCAAAAACAATTGAAGCTACTGTAGAAGAAATTCAAAAAGCACATCCAAATACAAAAGTTGTATTAGCATTTACTTCTCATATTATTATTGACCGTGTAAAAGCAAATGAAGGTATTACTATTCCTACACCAGAAGAAGCATTAGCTCAATTAAAAGCTGAAGGCTATAATCGTATAGCACTTACTTCCTTAGATATCATTCCTGGTATGGAATATGCTTATAAAACAGCTGTATATGATATCTATAAAACACAATTCAAAAAAATGACTATTGGTACACCTCTTATGTATTGGATGGGTCAAGAAGGTCAAAGAGATGACGTTGAAGCAGTAATGCAAGCAATTGGTTCTCAAATGCCAAAATTAGGTAAAAAAGATGCAGTATTAGTGATGGCACATGGTACACCAGATCCATCTAATGCTTATTATTCTGTAATGCAAGATCGTTTAAATAAACTTTATGATGGTAAAGTAATGATTTATACAGTTGAAGGCTGGCCATCTCTTGAAGATATTATTCCTCAATTAAAAGCAAAAGGTATCAATCATGTTACAATGATGCCTCTTATGATGGTTGCAGGTGATCATGCAAATAATGATATGGCTGGTGCAGAAGAAGATTCTCATAAATCCATCTTAGAAAAAGAAGGTATTAAAGTAGACGCATACATTCATGGTCTTGGTGAAAACCAAAACGTTCGTCAATTATTTGTAGATAGAGCAAATGAAGCATGGAACGCTCTTGAAGCAGAAAAATAATAGATTTTGAATAAATCCTGTATGCTTGACGCTTTTATATGCCAAGTGTAAAATAAATAAGAGCATTATTTTATTAAGTAATTTAGTTTCTACTAAAATATGCAAAATGTAATACAGTAAGGTATGTGGCAAATTTTGTCACATACCTTTTTATGCAGGAGGATTTTTAATCATGGCAGGAACTTTTTATGGTATTGGTGTAGGTCCTGGAGACCCAGAATTATTGACAATGAAAGCTATTAAAGCTATTGAAAAAGCTGATGTACTCATTGCACCAAAAACAGAAAAAAAAGATGGTAGCGTAGCTTTAAGCATAGCTAAACCTTATTTAAAAGATGATATTGAAATTGTATATCAAGTTTTTCCAATGGTAGTTAATTTTGAAACTACTGATGCATGGCAGAAAAATAAAGAAGAGATTTTAGCTTTATTACAAGCTGGAAAAAATGTAGTATTTTTAACATTAGGCGATCCAATGTTTTACAGTACATATATTTATGTATATCGTCTTTTAGCAAAAGAAAAAGATATAAATATTGAAACTATCCCAGGTGTGCCAGCATTTTGTGCGATTGGTAGTAAATTAGGTTATCCTTTAGTTGAAGGCAATGATATCATCAGTGTAATTCCAGCAACTGCTGATAAAGAAACTATTGATAAAGCTTTAGCTGTTTCTAATAATGTGGTAATGATGAAAGTGTATAAAAATTATCCTGAAGTAGTAGATGCTTTAGCTGAAAATGATATGGTGGATAATGCTGTACTTGTAAGCCGTTGTGGTCTTCCAGATGAAGAAATTATAAATGACTTACAAGCTCAAAAAGATAAAAAATTAAATTATTTATCAACTATTTTGACTAGAAGGAGTAAAGGTATTTAATTGCCTTAGATAATGTTACTATGAAAAAATTAAATGGTTTGTTTTGTATATTAGCTTTAGTAATATGTTTTTCAGTAATATTAGTTGGTTGTGGTAGTCAAACAGAGGAAAAAAATGCTTCGAGTGGAACTGATAGTTATTTAACTATTACAGATGATGCTGATAGACAAGTAGTTTTGACGAAAAAACCAGAAAGAATAGTACCATTATCAGCATCTTTTTTAGAGCCACTTCATGCTGTTGATGGAAAAATAGTGGCTAGGGTATCAGCAAAAACAGGTATTCCCAAAGAAGATGAAAATCTACCACAAGTAGGAAATGTCTATAATATTAATATTGAGAAAGTAATAGAAGCTCAACCAGATTTAGTAATTGCTTATAAGGGTATGAATGATAAATTTGTATCTACATTTGAAGAAAATGGTATTCCTGTAGTTGTTCTTGAAATGCGTACGTATGACCAAGTAAAACATACTGTAGATGTTTTAGGACAGATTGCAGGAAATACCGATAAAGCCAAAACTTTGATACAAGATATGGATAATAAAATAGCAGAAATAAAAGCCAAATTGCCAAATGAACATAAACGTATAGCGATACTACATAGTACAGCTCAAAATGTAACTGTACAATTAGAAGGTAGTATTGCAGGTTCAACGGCAGAGATTTTGGAATTTGAAAATATTGCTAAGGGATTGACTCCACTGGAAAGCAATCCAACTTCTGCGCCATATAGTTTGGAAACATTAGTATCAGCAAATCCAGATGTTATCTTTGTTACAAGTATGGGAAAACTAGAAACTATAAAGAAATCTATGATGGAGAATGTAGAAAATAATCCAGCATGGCAGACTCTTCCAGCAGTAAAAGAAAAGAAAGTATATTTCTTGCCACAGGAATTATTTTTACTAAGTCCAGGCATTCATTATCCAGAAGCGGTTGAAGCTATGGCTAAGCTTGTTTATCCAGATAAATTTAATTGATGGTGAATTGATATGACTATGCAAAAACAAGAAGTTTTACAAACCACAAAATTTGGCATAGCGATTAATAAATGGCGAATACTAATGATGATAGTATTCGCCATTTTAGCTTGCTCGGGCATTATATGCAGTATAATAAGTGGAGCAGTAGCTATTCCAATAAGTGAATTGAAAAATATTTTTATCGATGGTGTAAATAGTCCTCATCAGCAGATTTTATATAATATTAGATTGCCAAGAACGATAGTAGCAGGATTAGTAGGCATGAATTTGGCTATGGCAGGAGCTATTTTACAAGCTGTGATGAAAAATCCTTTAGCTGATCCACATATCATAGGGATTTCTTCTGGGGCAGGGCTTACAGGTATTTTAGTGATTGTATTATTTCCTGCTATGGAATATCTAATAACGCCTATAGCTTTTGTTGGTGCTATGATTGCAGCTATTTGCATTTATTTATTGGCATGGAAAAATGGTATAAGACCGTTGCGTATTATTTTAGCAGGGGTGGCAGTATCAGCATTTTTAGGTGCAGGTATTTCCGCTATTTTAGTTTTATATAGTGATAGAATACATGGTGCTTTGATGTGGATGGTAGGGGGCTTATCGGCTCGTTCATGGCCACATGTAGATATTATTTGGCCTTATGCTTTAATTGGATTTATTTTAGCAATGTTGGGTTCACGCCATTTAAATATTTTGCAATTGGGTGATGATATAGCAAAGGCTCTAGGGGTTAATGTAGAATTAACACGCATTTATTTGACTGCTATAGGAGCATTATTGGCAGCAAGTGCTGTATCTGTAGCAGGTTTATTAGGTTTTGTAGGACTTATAGTGCCACATACAGCTCGTTTGCTTGTAGGTTCAGATTATCGCTATTTGATACCTTCGTCGGCACTTTTGGGAATAGCTGTAGTTACTTATAGTGATACTTTCGCCCGTGTAGCATTTGCTCCACTGGAATTGCCTGTGGGAATTTTCATGGCGATATTAGGAGCTCCATTCTTTTTATTTTTACTTAGAAAGGAGCTTTGATATGGTTAATTTAAAAGTATCTGATTTAATGATAAAAATATATGATAAATTGATTTTAGATGGAATTAATATTGATTTTAAAGCTGAAAAAAAGACAGCTATCATAGGGCCAAACGGTTGTGGTAAATCGACTTTATTAAAAGCTATCTCAGGATTAAATCGTCAATATAAAGGCGAAATCTTGATTGATGGAGAAAATATTTTGCATTTATCCAGAAAAAATCTAGCGAAGAAAATGGCAATATTACCACAGGGAGCGACAACACCAACAGATTTGACGGTAAAAGAGCTTGTGAGTTATGGCAGATTTCCTTATCGCTCCATGTTTAAATCATTGAATAGTAGAAAAGAGCAAGCGGTTATTGAAGAAGCAATGGAAAAAACGCATATTACATCTTTTTCTCATCGCTTAGTCAGCACTTTATCTGGCGGTGAAAGACAGCGTACATGGATTGCAATGGCACTTGCTCAACAGCCAAAGATTTTATTATTAGATGAGCCAACTACTTATTTAGATATTGCTCATCAAATAGAAGTCATGCAGATAGTAGATGAATTGAATAAACGCGAAAAAATGACAGTGATTATGGTCTTACACGATATAAATCATGCTCGTATGTATGCTGATGATATAGTTATCTTGAAAGATAAACATGTATTTGAGCAAGGTGAGCCAAATACTGTACTTGATGTAGAAAATTTAGCTAAAGTATTTGGTGTGAATGCTAAGATGTATCAAAACTGTCAAAATCCAGAAGATAAAATAATTTTTCCAGTATCTTTAGTTAAAAATTAATATAATAAGGGGAATAAATATGCTTGAAATAAAATCCCTAAAGAAAAATTTTGTTTCTAAAAATAAACAAGGTAAAAATATAGAAAAAACGGCTGTAAGAGATTTAAATTTGACGATTGATGAAGGTGAAATCTTTGGGCTTTTAGGGCCAAATGGAGCAGGTAAGACGACAACTATTCGCATGCTTACCATGCTTACAAAGCCTACAGCTGGAGAAATTTTATATAAGGGAAAAGATATATTCAGCGATGAATTAAATGTAAAAAAATATATAGGAGTAGTACCGCAACATATAAATTTCGATCAGGATTTGACTGTTTGGGAAAATATGGAATTGCATGGAAGATTGCATCACATTCCCAAAAGTGAGCGCCATGCTCGCATTGAAGAATTATTAAATTATGTAGAGCTTCAAGATAGAGTTAATGATAAAGTAAAAAGTTTATCTGGTGGTATGAAAAGACGTTTATTGATTGTGCGAGCTTTGATGCATAATCCTAAAATCTTATTTTTAGATGAGCCAACGGTGGCTTTAGACCCACAGGTGCGCCGACGTATTTGGGATTTAATACGTCGATTGCCAAAAGATGGTGTTACTGTAGTTTTGACTACACATTACATTGAAGAAGCAGAAAATCTATGTAATAGAGTGGCTATTTTAAATAAAGGTAGTTTAATAAAATTGGATACGCCAAAGGCTCTTTGTGAGCAAATTGGCAAATATGTTGTAGAATGGGATAGCGAAGAGTCTAGAGAGTATAAATTCTTTAATTCTCGTAAAGAATGCGCAGATTTTGCTGGAACTTTAGATGTAGCGACAACTATACGTCATTCTAATTTAGAAGATGTCTTCGTAGAATTGACAGGAAGGACGGTGAGCTGATTATGCTATATGATATTTGGACTGTTTTTTGGCGAGACTGGGTAGTCTTGAAACATCGTATGATAAAATTCATCTTAAGCCGTATGGTAGCACCTATTTTATATATGGTGGCTTTTGGCTGGGGCTTAGGTAGAAGTATTAATACAGGGACTGGTTCGTATTTAGATTTTTTAGTTCCAGGGATTTTGGCTTTGAATTCCATGAATATAGCTTTTAATAGTTTAACTCCTGTACATGCAGAGCGCATATATCATAAATCTTTAGAGGAATATTTAGTATCACCTATTCGACCAATAGCTTTTGTAGCAGGAAAGATTTTGGCTGCTGTGCTTCGTGGCATGATTTCTTCGGCTATTATCGTTGTTTTAGCTTATTTATTTGGTGCAAAATTTGCGATTACGCCATTATTTATAATCATATTGATTATAAATTGTATCATCTTTGCTGAAATTGGTTTTTCAGCAGCAATGACAGTACAGACTTTTGAAGATATGGCAAGATTTAATACGTATATTTTATTGCCGATGTCATTTTTATGTGGCACATTTTTCTCTACGGATAAATTGCCATTATTACTGCATTATTTTATTGAAGCTTTGCCATTGACGCATACATCGACTTTGTTGCGTGCTATCACACATAATCAAGAGATTTCCATATTATCTATTGGTATTTTATGCTTATATATGATTGTATTATTTATTATTTGCAATCGCATTTTAGGTAAGATAAAAAATTAAAAAATGCACTCCAATGGGAAAATTTTTCCTTGGAGTGCATTTTTATTTAAATTTAAAATTCAATACCTTTTTGGGCTTTGATGCCTTCTTTATAAGGGTGTTTGATTTCTTTCATTTCCGTTACTAAATTAGCCTTTTGAATGATTTCTTCTTTAGCGTTTCGTCCAGTCATAACGAGATGTAAATCAGCAGGTTTTTCGGCGATTAAATCTAAGACATCTTTTAAATCGACTAAATTAAAATCAATAGCATAATTTATTTCATCTAAGATAATCATATCCCATTTATTACTTATCATTTCCATTTTGGCTTCTTGAAGTGCTTTTTTAGCAGCTTCTTGATGGATTTTTATATCTGTATTGCCTCGGCGAGTAAAACCTTCACCGCATTGTTTCACTGTGATATCTGGAGCAAATTTGGCTAAGGCTTTTAATTCGCCATATTTCCAACTGCCTTTGATGAATTGGAGAATTAAAACTTTTAAGCCTTCGCCCCATGCACGGATTGCAAGCCCTAAAGCTGCTGTAGTTTTTCCTTTTCCGTTTCCAGTGTGAACGATTACTAATCCTTTTTTATATTGAGTATCTTGCATTATCTATTATTCACCTACTTATGATTTAGAGACTAAGTTCTTGATATTTTGTGATTATGATATAACCAATGCACATAATGATTAAAAATAAAGTAGAAACATTGTACATTAATTTTATGGTTTGTTGAATATGTTGAGCATTTAACTCATTGATAGCTTCGCCCATATAAGCTCGGAAAGATTGACGACCAAAATAATAGTTTATACCGCCTAGGCGAATATCTAGTGCGCCAGCTACTGTAGCTTCTGTATAACCACCATTAGGGCTAGGATGTTTTTTAGCATCACGCATCATCATTTTTAAAGCGCCTTTGGCATTTAATTTTGAATAAAAAGCTACAATGATTAATAAAAGTCCTGTTATGCGCGCAGGAATGAAATTCAAAACATCATCAATGCGGGCAGCTGTTCTGCCAAAATAAAGATATTTATCATTTTTATAGCCAATCATAGCGTCCATGGTATTGCTCATGCGGTAAAGTACAGCGAGTGGTAGTCCACCGATAAAGAAATAAAATAAAGGTGAGATAATACCATCTACAATATTTTCCGCTACCGTTTCTACAGTGGCACGAGTGATATCTTGTTCATTCATGCGATTGGCATCGCGACTTACGATATAATTTACTTTTTTGCGAGCTTCATCAAGATTGTGATTGATTAATTCATCATAAATATCTTTGCCTGCTTTAGCTAGAGATTTTGGTGAAATCATAAAGCTTAAGATTACAGCCTGGATAAAGATATTGAGCCAACTAGGACAATTAAATATATCAAGAAGTGTGATTATGCCATAAGTTATGCCATAGCTGAAGCACAATAATATAGCCACCAAAATAAAGCCACAGACTAATTTTGTAGGTTCAGTAGCATTATCTTTACGCAATAATTTATCGAGGATATCAATTAATTTTCCCATCAAAGCTACAGGATGATATTTAGAATTAGGGTCGCCAATTATGCAATCAATGACGAAGGCTAAAAAAGCAATTAAAGCTATTTCCATTACATTCAACTCACATTTTTAAAATTTTTCTATGCATATTAATTATAGAAGCTAGATATTTTAAAATCAATAAATTACTACAAAAAAATAAAGTGCTATGGTATGATAAAATATAATCTAAAGATTTTATTATTGAGGTGAGAAAATGAGTGTAGAATTATTACATTACACAAGAGGAAAATATGTAGAAAATATTCATCGAGGCGATGCTGTTTGTGTTGGCGTTGATGGCAATATTATTGATAAAGTAGGCAATGCTCACCTACCAATGTTTTGGCGCAGTGCAGCGAAACCTTTTCAATTATTACAGTTCGTAAAATTAGGTGGCGTTGAACAATATAATTTAACACAACAAGAATTAGCAATACTTGCTTCTTCTCATAGCGGTGAAGATATTCATGTAGAAACAGTAAAATCTATTTTGCATAAATTAGGTTTAACTGAAGAAGTATTAAACTGTGGTTCTGCTCGTCCTATGAGTGGAAAAGCTTTCAAAGAATTAGTAAAAAATAATTTAAAACCATCAGCATTGCATAATCCTTGTTCTGGTAAACATTCAGCAATCATAGCTCTTTGTCAGTTGTTGAATATACCGGTGGAAGATTATATAAAACCAGACCATGAAGCTCAAAAAATCATTCATCAAATAGTAGCTATGTCAGCTGGTATTCCTGAAGATGAATTGGATATTGGTATTGATGGTTGTGGTGTGCCTGTATTTTATTTACCACTTGATAAAATGGCATATGCTTATGCTCGTTTGATGAATGCAGAGGAAGGAAATTGGGGCGAATACACAGAAGCTGCAATAAAAATTCGTGATGCTATGTGTGCATATCCGCAGATGGTTTCTGGAACAGGTAGAATTGATAAAGCAGTAGCAGAAGTAACAAATGGACGAGTATTGGCTAAAATTGGTGCAGATGCAGTATATTGCTTAGCTTCTCGTGAATTAAAATCTGGTATGGCTTTTAAAATCGAAGATGGAAGCTATGCAGCAGTAACTCCAATGGTAATTGCAATGCTCAAACATTTTAATTATATTAATGAAGAAGAATATAATAAATTATTGTCAATGTATCCACCTGTATTGAAAAATCATCGTGGTGATATCATTGGTGAAATTAAAGCTGTTTTTTAAATAGTATTTTAAGTTAATTTGAAATCACTATTATTGTATATTCAATCGATAATAGTGATTTCTTTATTTTATGTAAAAGGAATGTTGAAATGGAAAAGGCAGAGAATTTTTATTGGAAATTATTTAAATCCACATTTATTATCAGTGCTTTTACTGTGGGTGGCGGTTTTGTAATCATACCGCTATTGAAGGCAAAATATGTCGATGAATATAAATGGATAAAAGAAAAAGATGCCTTAGACTTAGTAGCTATAGCTCAATCTATGCCAGGGGTAGTGGCGATTAATTCTGCTGTAATTTTAGGATATAAAATGCGTGGCGTAAAAGGAACTTTGACAGCTTTACTAGCTACTGTATTGCCACCGCTTATCACTTTATCTTTAATTTGTATTTTTTATAATTTATTTGCTACAAATCCATATGTGAAATTGCTATTAAAAGGTATGCAATGTGGTGCTACAGCATTGATTATCAATGTAGCCTACGATTTATTGAAAAAAGAATTAAAGAAAAAATATATATTATCCTTATTTATTATTTGTTTTACCTTTGGCATGAGTTTTTTTACGGATATAAATGTAATGTATTTAATCGTTATTGATGGAATTATTGGTTTAATTTTAATGAGGGATAAAAAATATAATTAAAATAATTAATTTAGTGATAGAAAAATAGCAAAGGATTTTTACCATGATTTATTTAGAATTATTTTGGAGCTTTGTTCAAGTAGGTTTATTTTGTGTTGGTGGTGGATATGCTTCCATGCCATTAATCCAAGCACAAGTAATAGATGTACATGGCTGGCTTAGCATGAGTGAATTTATAGATATTTTTACAATTTCTCAGATGACTCCTGGCCCTATTGGTATTAATGCGGCGACTTTTGTCGGCATGAAAGTAGCAGGGTTTTTAGGTGCTATTGTGGCAACATTGGGATTTGTAACGCCATCGTTTATTTTAGGTATTATTTTAGCAAAATTATTTTTTAAATATGGAAATATTGGGGTGATTAAAGGTATATTAAATGGCTTAAGACCAGCTGTAGTAGCATTAATTTGTTCTGCTGGCATGAGTTTTATATTTTTAGCTTTGTTCAATACAGAAAAAATGCCAATAAATGTAGCGGATATTGATTATTTAGGTTTATTTGTATTAATTGTAGCTTTTATTGCTGTTAGAAAAAAAGTGGGAATTATAAAAATTTTGGCTGGTTCTGGTGTATTAGGACTTATTTTAGGACTAATTGGAAAATTTTAGGGGGATTTTTTAGCATAATATATTGAATTTATCAATGGTATATATTATGATTATAAATAAGATATATACATATGAAAGAGGCGAAATGAATTGGCAGCAAAAGTATTTACCGAAGAACAAAGAAAAATTCTCAGTAAAAACCCTAATGTAGAGTCAGTAGAAAAAACACGAATTATTTATACAGAAGCATTTAAATCTTATTATGTAAAAAATTATTTAGCAGGAAAAAAACCTACAGAAATTTTTATTGAAGCAGGTTTTGACCCATCAATTTTAGGCAATAAACGCATAGAAAGAGCTTCAGCAAGATGGAGAAAATTATATGCTGATGGTCAATTAATAATAGATACTAAAGAAAATATATCAGTAGAAACAAAGGAAGAAAAAATAATGAACAGTGAACCAACAAAAAAAAGAAGAGGTCGTCCTCGTAAAAATCCTGTGGTAGAAACAGTAGTAGAAACAAAAAAAGAAGAAAATACAGTGGATATGCCAAAGAAAAAACGCGGTCGTCCTCGTAAAAATCCAGAAGTTGTATCACAAGTAGAACCTACAGAAAATAAAGCAAAAACAGTTAAAAAATGTGTAAATAAAATTGCTGCTATGGCGCAAAATATAAAATTAGCTGAACCTGTGGTTAAAAAAGAAGTAAAAGAAGAAGAAGCACCACAGAAAAAAAGAAGAGGCCGTCCACCAAAAAATGCACAAAAAACAGTAGAAACAAAAGTGGAAACTAAGGTGGAAAAAGTAGAAACACAAGTAAAAACAAATGAACAAGTAGCAAAGAAAAGAAGAGGTCGTCCTCGTAAAATTGTACAAAATGTAGATGAAACACCAGTACAGAAAAAAGAAAATATCGAAGTAAAACCAGTAGTTAAAGCAAAAGAAGAAAGCATTTCTAAAGTAGAAAAAGTGGAAAAAGTAGAAACTGTAGAACAAGCAAATCCAGTAGCTGCTTTAGTAAAAGCTATCAATAGACTTACACGTGAAGTAAATTCTTTAAAACGTTTAGTCGCTGGTAAAAAAAGAATAAATTATTAAGATATAAATATCTTTTTATCTCTGTAGAATATATGGGGATAAAAAGATATTTTTTTGGTCAAAATAGAAAAATTATTATAAAAGCTTTTTATTGACCTTTAACCTTTATATTGTTATTATAAATATATTGTAAATGTGAATGTCGTTCATAATTACTTATACATATATTGAATATATAAATATTTGCTTGTATAAACTAGAATTAAAATAAGGAATAGGTGAAATAACTTGATAAGCGTAACGAAATTATTATTTGCAACAGAATATTTTGGAGACTCTCTTCGTTATACAGATAATGCTCATAAAGCAAGAAATGGCGTAAGAGAAGGCATGGGGCCAGTAGTAGTTTGGAACTCTACACGTACATGTAATTTAAAATGTCGCCATTGTTATATGAGTTCTGATGCTAAAAAATATCAAAATGAATTGACTACAGCGGAAGCAAAACAATTCATTGATGATTTAGCAGATTTCAATGTGCCAGTATTATTATTTTCTGGTGGAGAACCATTAATTCGTCCAGATTTCTTTGAACTTGCAGACTATGCAGCGAAAAAAGGTGTACGTCCTACATTATCTACTAATGGTACTTTGATTACACCAGAAGTAGCTCGCAAAATCAAAGATATTGGTGTAGGTTATGTGGGCATTTCCTTAGATGGTCTTCGTGAAGTAAATGATAAATTTCGCGGAAAAGCTGGAGCTTTTGAAGCTGCTATGAATGGTATTAAAAACTGTGTAGCAGTTGACCAACGCGTAGGGCTTCGCTTCACTATTAACCATCACAATATCCAAGAATTAGAAAATATCTTTGATTTCATTGAAGAAGAAAATATCAATCGTGTGTGCTTCTATCATTTAGTATATTCTGGTCGTGGTAATCAAATGATGGATGAAGATGTAACAGCTGAAGAATCTCGCCGTGCTATGGATATAATCATTCGTCGCACTCGTGATTTTGAAGAACGTGGTTTGAAAAAAGAAATCTTGACTGTAGACAATCACTGCGATGGTGTATATATGTATTTAAAAGCACTTCAAGAAGGCAAAGATGAACTTGCTCAGCAGATTAAAAAATATATTTCTATGAATGGTGGTAACCGTTCTGGTATGGCTTTTGCCGAAGTTGACCCACTTGGATATGTACATCCTGACCAATTTACACAACATCATACTTTTGGCAATGTTCGTGAACGTAAATTTGGTGATATTTGGCAAGATACAACAAATCCTATTATGGCAGGATTGAAAGATAGAAAACCATTATTAAAAGGTCGTTGTAGTAAATGCAAATTCTTAGATAATTGTAATGGTAATTTCAGAACACGTGCTGAAGCTCGCACTGGAGATTTTTGGGAATCAGACCCTTCTTGTTATTTAACTGATGAAGAAATTGGTATTACAGGAGCTGAAAAATAATGATTATTTCATGGAATACAACTAATGCTTGTAATATGTTTTGCGACCATTGTTATCGTGATGCTGGTTGTAAAGCAGATGAAGAATTAAATACACAAGAAGCGAAAACGCTTTTAGAGCAGATTGCAAAAGCTGGCTTTAAAATCATGATTTTTTCTGGTGGAGAGCCACTTATGCGTCCAGATATCGTAGAACTTGTGAAATACGCTACAAAATTAGGTCTTCGCTCTGTATTTGGTACAAATGGCACGCTTATCACAGAAGAAATGGCTTTAAAATTAAAAAATGCTGGCGCTATGGGTATGGGAATTTCTCTTGATTCCATGGATCCAGAAAAGCATAATAATTTCCGTAAATTCCCTAATGCTTGGGAAGGTGCTGTTCGTGGTATGAGAAATTGTCGTAAAGTAGGATTGCCATTTCAAATTCATACAACAGTGATGGATTGGAACCAACATGAATTGGAAGCTTTAACAGATTTTGCTGTTAAAGAAGGCGCTGTAGCTCACCATATTTTCTTTTTAGTGCCAACAGGTAGAGGAAAAAATATCGAAGCAGAAACACTTCGCGCTAAAGAATATGAAGATGTTATCACAAGAATTATGAAAAAACAGCAAGAAGTAGATATCGAATTAAAACCTACTTGCGCACCTCAATTTATGCGTATAGCTGACCAAATGGGCATGAAACTTCGTTTCCGTCGTGGTTGCTTGGCTGGTACATCTTATTGCATTATTAGCCCTCGCGGAAAAGTACAGCCATGTGCTTATTTAAATATGGAACTTGGCGATGTTCGCAAAACTCCATTTGATGAAATCTGGAAAAACAGCGAAGTATTGAATAAATTGCGTACTTTTGAATTTGAAGGCAATTGTGGTAAATGTAAATATAAATTCAGCTGTGGTGGCTGTAGAGCTAGAGCTGCTTATTATAATGATGGTAATTATATGGCAGAAGAACCATGGTGTTTATATAGTCATAAATAATAAAAGTGTTGTATATGGTCTAGGCTATATACAACACTTTTTTAGTTGATTTTAATTTAAAATAGTATGCTCATCATTGAATTTTATAATGCGACTATGAGGCAGAGATAATAATTCTTGTTCATGCGTGGAAATCAAAATAGTCTTATTAGCTTTGATAAAATCCATGAGAAATTCTTTAAACCATTGTCTAGTCTTATTGTCAAGCCCATTTAAAGGCTCATCAATCATAAGTATATCTGGATTTAGAGCTAAGATTGCAGCAAGAGCCACTTTTTTCTGTTCGCCACCACTTAGATGATAAGGTGGTCTATCTTGTAAATGTTGTATATTTAAATAAATTAAAAGTTCATTTACGCGTTGATGAATAATATCTTCATCTAAATTCATTTGCCTTGGGCCAAAGGCGATTTCATCATATACTGTAGCATTGAATAATTGTACATCTGGATTTTGAAAAATATAACCAATGCGTTTATGAAAGTTTTTAGCAAATATATTGTCTTGCAAAGTATTTTTATTGATTTTCTTATTATCAAAGTAATATTCACCTTTAGTAGGAAAGATTAGACCATTTAAAAGTTTAAATAAAGTGGATTTACCACAACCATTGGGACCCGTAAAAAAGATTAATTCTCCAGCATAAATTTCAAGAGAGATATCATTTAAAGCAGAAACTTCTTCATAGTTATAGCTTATATGAGATAGATTTATAATTGGTGTCATAGAAAATATCCTTCACTGAAAAAATAAAATAATAGATAGATGATAATTACGATAGTATGCCAAATATATTTTAATTTAAATTTATGTTTAATAACTGGCGTGTAATTTTCATCAAAACAACGACATATCATAGCATGATAAGTTTCTTTAGTATAAATCTGTGATTTTAGAAATGTAGTGCCTGATATAGAGGCTAGACTTTGATATTTAAAATTATTTTTACCGATAGAGCGTAATTTCAGAGAAATTAATAAATTGGTAAGGGTATCTCCTAAAATCACGATATATTTTAATGTTAAATCTAAGGTTAAAATAAATATCGCAGGAATATGAAATAGGCGAAGAAATTTACTTAGTCTATAAAAAGGGATAGTTTGAGCGATATAAACTAAAAGAAGAACAGTTATAAAAATTTTAAAAGGCAGATAGAAAAGGCGAGTATTATTTAGTAATAGAGAAGGTAAAATTATTATTAAAGAAAATAAAGTTGATATCAAAGTCGGTTTTAATATAGAAATGATGAGTTTAGTATTTAAAGTCGATAAATAAATTAGACTAAAAGCTAAGATAATTAAAGGAAAAAATATTTTTTGTGCAGAATTTATTAAAATTATGGTGAGAAAAATGAGTAATAATTTTTCACTGGGATTTAGCCAACTGTTTTTATGGGGATAATTATGATGGCGAAGAAAAATTAATTTAGTAGTAATGGAAAATAAAGTTTTTTGCCAAAATTTATCTTTATCCTTTGGGGGTGTGTACTCATCTGTAGTTAAAAGCCATTTAGGAATTTTAGCAGAATTATCAAAGTGATTGTTTTTTTGCATAAATAATACTTCCAAGTATTTTAAAGATAATGATTAAAAGAGCGACACCAATAATAGCTGAAGCTATATAAGCTAAAATATCAGTTGTCCCACTCATAGTATAATCAGGGAAAAAAGCTTCATAATTAAATCCATTTAATAATTTTTCTGGAATAAATCCAAGAGAAACCCCTGAAGAAGTATCATTTAAAATTTCTTCTGGAGCCCATTCACCCCATGCAGTACCTTCAGCTATGAGTCCAATTGGAGAAATGATAATTAAAAATGCTAATAAAGAAAAAATAGAATTTAATTTTATTTGTTGGCTGTCATAAATTATATTTGGAGATGTCTTGAGGATAAAAAGATATAAAGATAAAGTAAATAAACCTTCTGCTATGCCGGCAATTGTCAAATGAGATAAAGCCATGGCAGGTATGGATATCCAAAGAGGATACGGACAATAAAGCGGTTGAGCTAAATTATCTACAAATAATAATGGCTAAATACCAAGTTCTAAAGCTGTGAAAAAAGCAGCTAAATTTATACTGATATAGGCAGATAGAAAAATAGTGCATTTATGATAAAACGGAGATAAATGAATTTTATTTAAAATTTTATAAATAAAAAAGCCTGTGAAAGGTAAAATAAATGCTATATTAAAACAATTAGCCCCAAAAGATAAAATACCACCATCACCAAAGATTATAGCTTGAATGAAAAGTGCTACACTGATAGCTATACAGGAAGCATAGGGTCCTAGCAGTAAAGCAATGAGTGTTCCACCGACAGCGTGGGCTGTAGTGCCATCAGGAATGGGCAGATTAAACATCATTAAAATAAAAGCAAATGCGCCACCTATACCAATTAAAGGGATTTTATCAGCAGATAAAGTTTTATTTATCTTGCGGATAGAATAGTACCAGATAGGTGTCATAGCTACAAATAAAGTAGCACAAGTGGAAGGGCTTAAATAATTATCAGGAATATGCATGATGAAATCCTCCTTATAAATAATATTATTTGCCATCATTATATTATTTATAAATGATAAATATAAGCCTATGTATAGGATAGAAATAAAAATTAAAATAAAATCATGGATATCAAAGCATTAAGCTATAATTTAGGAAAGTAAAAATATTTTTATATGGGGGTATGGGGGAATATGATAATTAAAAATGAAAGAGGTGTATTTTATGAAATACGATTTAGAAAATATTAATGCTCGCTTTGGCATTGGCAGTCAAAAATGGCAGGAAATGAAAAATAATCCTTTAGTAGATGAAAAAGTAATTCCTTTTTCTGTAGCTGATATGGAATTTAAACTTGCCCCAGAAATCACAGAAGGATTAAAGAAATTTATAGATGATAATATCTTAGGCTATGCAGGCACGAATAAAAAATATCGTGAAAACGTTTGTAAATGGCAACAAAAGCATCATGATTTTACAGTTGATGAAAAATGGCTTGTAGAAACACATAGCGTAGTAAATGCTTTTTTCACTGCTGTAAAAGCATTTACGCAAAAAGGCGATGGTGTGATGTTATTTACACCTGTTTATTATCCTATGTATAAAGCTATAGAAATCAATCAAAGAAAATTAGTGGAAATACCTTTGATTAATAATGGTATGACATATGATATTGATTGGGACTTATTTACAAAAAAAGCTAAAGCAATAGATACAAAAATGTTGATACTTTGTAGTCCACATAATCCTTGCGGTCGTATTTGGACAAGAGAAGAATTAACTAAAATCAGTGAAATTTGCTTAGCAAATGATATTTTAGTAGTAGCAGATGAAATTCATGCAGATTTAATCATGCCGGGATTTAAACATGTTTCCTATGGTACGATTTCTAAAGAAGCATTAGAACATTCAATTATTTGCACAGCACCAAGTAAAACATTTAATTTAGCAGGTATGCAACTTTCTAATGTATTTATAGCTAATGAAAATTATCGCAATTTATTTAAAGCAGAACAAGCAACTGATGCAGATTTTGCTTGTAGTATTTTGAGTTATGAAGCTTGTCGCCTAGCTTATGAATATGGTGAAGAATGGTTGACAGAGGTCATAAATATCATTGATACAAATAAAAAAACAATCATGGATTTTATGCAAGAGTATTTTCCACAAGTGAAAATAACACAGCTTCAAGCGACATATTTATTATGGCTTGATTTTAGAGCATTTAATTTAACTAATGAAGAATTAGAAATGCGTAATCGCCAAAAAGCGTGCCTTTATTTTGATGAAGGTTATATATTTGGTAAAGCAGGTAGTGGGTTTGAGCGTTGGAATTTGGCTTGTCCAACAAAATATATTTATTGGGCATTAGAGCGTTTATATCAGGCTTATAAAGAGTTTGCTGTGAAATAAATTTATAGATAAAAAAAGAAAAACCTTCTATGTTAGGGCTATACATAGAAGGTTTTTCTTATGCAGTTTGAAGAGTTGTTATCATCAGTTTATCCAAATTAGGAATAATTTTGTTGATAACATGAAAAAGAAGGTGTTCATCACAACTTACGCCGATGATGTCTGCTACTTGTTTAAGGTTTTGCGTAGCATTTTGAGCAGCAATGCCGTAGTCGGCAAAGAGAAGCATTTCTATATCATTGTCAAAATCACCAACAGCGATAAATATTTTATCCTTGTACATAGGCATTTTGCGTAAATTATCCAACATAATACCTTTAGAAGCATTTTTAGGAATTAATTCAAAATAACTATACCAAGAAGTAAAATATTTGGCAATTTTATCCATCTCCATAGATTTGGCGAAATTATGGAGCCATGATATCGTATGAGTATTTGTTGTATAGAATTGGACTTTTAAGATATCTAAATCATAAAGGTCATCTAGATTACTTCTGATATAAGATAAATTTTCACGTTTGATAACAGGGTCATCAAATTCTTCTTTAGTGATGATGTAAAAAGTATCTTTAGTATGAAGTTCTATACAAGTGTTAGGACAATGAATTAAACATTGTTTGAGAAAATTGAAAAGAATTTTTGTTTGCAGTGATAATGTTTTTAAGACTACATTATTATTCGTATCTTGCAAGATTGTGCCATTATAAAATATGCTAGGTGCATTTATAGGAAGCTCTGGAATATATTGTTTACAACTGTGGAGGGTTCTTCCAGTAGCTACTGCAAATGTACCACCGGCTTTAGTGAATTCATTTAAAGCATATTTGTTAATAGTGGAAATTTGCGATTTAGAATTAATTAATGTGCCATCCATATCACTGATTAAGAAAACATTACTAAAATCTGTCATAATTATTACCTCAAAATGGAGTTAATTTTGTAGAAGATAGAAGCTACCACGCATAGCAAGTCTTCTTCTTCTATAAATGTATCTAATAACCAGAGGTGCTATTTCCTAACTGATATGCTTTTATTATAAATGGTATATTTTAAAGGATAATGAAGTAAATGTAAAAAAATAATAAAAATTTCTAAAAAATATTGATATTTTATAGAAGTGTTGATGCAGTATTAATGGATAAAGATTATTGATTAATAAAAATTACAAAGAAAGTGTTATTTATGAGAAGTATTACAAAACTTGATTTACAGTATGCACATCGTTTTTATGGTTTCAAGGGCGAAGCTCAATATCTTCATGGGCATACAGGTGTTCTTACTATTGAAGTAGAAGGTTCTATTAATTCTGGCGTAAATATGGTATTCCCTTGTAATGAAATTCAAAAAACTGCATGGGAAGTTTTTTGAATTTTGATCATGCTTTAATTTTGCGTGAAGATGATCCATTACTTATAGCCAAAAAGTAGTCAATCTAAAAATATATTAAATTTCCCCTTTCCGTTTAATATATTTTAGTTGACTACTTTTTCTTTTTATCTACATAATTATTTTAAATTTTATATCTAAGACATTATATTAATTCTTGTAAACAATTCATTATTTTAACATGAGGAAATTTTGCAAAATCTGCTTTAATATTATTTCCTGTTAATACCCCTGCAAAATCCACCTGCGCATTTTGAGCAGCTTGAGCATCTACAATATTATCACCAATGTAAATTACATCTTTTTTATCTACATTTAAACGCTTAACAGCTTCTAAAATTCCATCTGGAGCAGGTTTATACGCATATTTATCCTCACTACCGATAATAAACTCTACCAAATCATCTATTTTATCCCTAGTCAAAGTCTGCATAATACGACGACGTGTTTTACTAGAGATAATTGCTATTTTAGCCCCACGTTCTTTTAAAGTCTTCAATACCATTTTTGTATCATTATATAAATATGTATTCTCTGTCATATATAAATCAGCAAAAACAGTATATTTATCTTTTAATTCCTGTATTTTTGCTTCATCAACCTCTCCAGTCAATATAGACAAAGCCTCACTCATAGGCAGACCAATAGTTCTTTTTATCTCATCTTTAGGACGAAGTGGATACCCCTCCTGCTCCATAAGCAACTCAAAACACTTCACAATACCAACTTCTGAATTTGCCAAAGTGTAATCAAAATCAAATAAATAAACCTTATAGGACATAAAAATTTCTCCTCAATATGTGCAATGTTTGTCTTCTTTTAAATAAAAATGTAAAAAAAGAAAATCGCCCTATGATACTGATTTTACTCTGATAAAAACAATTTTTTATTGCTGTAAAATCCACTAATAGGTACAACATTTCACATAATTTTTCTTATTCATAAACTAATATAAACATTAATTACAATTAAATAATACGTATTTTTATTTCCCGCATTATAAAATTTTAAAGGTAACCGCAAGGTTATTGAAAATAATTATCGCTGAATACGGTTTTAGTCTGAATGTTTGAGCGTAGCGAGTTTCTAAGCGTTGTATGAAGCGATAATTATTTTCAAAATTAAAATTTTATCTGCGGTGATTTCTTTGGTTCGTTTCTTTGTCATCAAAGAAATGAACAAAAACTTACGATAATAATACCATATATATTGGAATTGTAATTATAGATAATAATGTAGTCGCAGAAACTACTAATGTTGCATATTCTGTATCTGTATTATAAAGACTAGATAATACTACTGTTTGAATCATCGCAGGTAATGACGCCATGATTACAAATACTTTAAACATCAATTCTGGTATAGGGAAGATAAAAGACAATAAGTACATGCTAAGCGGTGCAATTATAAATCTACCTAAACATATACCTATTAAACCTAAATCAAAACGAATTTTTTTCAAACCCATGGAATAAAGTGTTACACCTATAAAAATCAAAGCAAGTGGTGTTGTTAAATTCCCCATATATTGAGCTGTATCCATAAAAAATTTAGGTAAAGGAATGTCTAAAATTAAAATAATCAATGAAGCTAAAAACCCTAAAATCGGTGGAGAAAAAATTCTTCTCAATGTTTTTAAAGTAAACATTTGCTGATAAGAAAATTCTTTTGAATCAGCCTGAATACAAGCATTTCCTAAAGTCCAAAAGAATGTAGTATTAGCAAAAAAATACAATAAAGTATAAGGTATTGCTTCCTCACCAAATAATGCCATAGTTACTGGTAAACCTACAAAAATAGTATTTGAAGTTGTAAATGTAGATTGAAAAATTCCTCTATGACCTTTTTTAGACATAAATCTTGCCAAAAACACACTTAAAATAAAACATACACCAATAGAAATAAATGGCACGATAGAACCAGTTATTAAATGCAATAATTGGTCATGACTAAAAGCATGTGTAATATTATAGATAAAAAACAAAGGCAATGATATATTTGTTACCAATTTCGGCAATAGAGCTTTATTATCTTTGTTTATCCAACCAATCTTAGCTAGATAGCAACCTATCAGCCCCATAAAAATCAAAGTCAAAACACCACTGATAGCGTGTAGTAATGCTTGCATATTATCATTCCCTTCATTTATTAAGTTTTCTCTTTATTAACTAAAAAATAATTTGTGTAAAAAACCTAAAAGATTAAATCCTTCTGTTACTTCTTCTGTCGTTACCATATCTACACTACCAACAACATTTCCCTGATATAATAAATCAACTGTTCCCACTTTAGCACCTTGTTTTAATGGAGCATCTATATATGCTGGTAAATTCATTTTCCAGGAAAAATCATCTACATTATCTGTATCCATGACTAAATAAGTAAAAGGCTGTATAGGTTTTACTGTAGTCTTATAATTAGTGCTATTATGCGTATATATACTAGAAATTAATTTCTGTTCATCAACAGTTTTCATTTCTTTTATATGTTTAAATCCATAATCCAATAAAGCTCTGCCTTCAACAAAACGAGCTCTACTATCTGATGTTTTCAATACTACGGCAATAAGTGTAACACCATTTTTTTGTGCAGAAGCTACTAAACAGCCACCAGCAGCATCAGTATACCCTGTTTTTATACCAGTTACATCATCATAATTCCACAATAAACGATTTGTACTACCATAGATATCTTTTCGTTCCGCTGGATTTACCCACTGTATCTCTTGTTCTTTTGTTGATACTATCTTACGGAATTTTTCATTTTGATATGTATATCTTGCAATCTTAGCTAAATCTCTAGCTGTTGTATAATGATTTGGGTCTGTCAATCCATGAGGATTATTAAAATGTGTATTAGTAGCGCCAATTTCTTTTGCTTTATCATTCATCATTTGCACAAAAGTTTCTAGGGAACCTTTTCCTACATAATAAGCAATAGCAGCAGCACCATCATTACCAGAGGCTAGCATTGTAGCTTGCAACAGTTCTGACATTTTTATTTTATCGCCTTCATTTATATAAATGGCAGAACCTTCTACACCTACAGCACGTTTATCAACTTCAACAATGTCATCATCATTTGCATTTTCCAGTCCAAGTATGCAAGTCATCATCTTAGTCGTACTTGCAGGCATTGCCTTAGCGTCTGGATTTTTTTCATAAAGAACTCTACCTGTAGTTGCATCTATCAAAATTGCAGCTTGAGCAGTCATATCTTGTAGATTATCTGCTGTAACAGGAATATATGGTTTTGATTCATCTACTGGTGGAGCATCATCTACTATGCTATCCATAGCCCTTGCTGGGTTAAATGCTATAAAAATTTGTACAAAAACTATACTAAAAATTATAAGTCGTTTAAAAATCATCTCATTCACTAGCTAATCGTCCTATCACAAAAAATGTACCACGAGCTTTGGCACATAATTTATTATCTTTATTAAAAACTTCACATTCAGCAACTACTGTACTTCTTCCATTATGAATAATCATTCCTTTTACAATAGCCACATCTTCCATATCAATAGATTTTAAAATATTAATATTAAAATCCAAAGTTACTACTTTTTTTCCCACACTAAGACAGGCTGCGCCCATAGCCATATCGCAAAGGGACATAATCACACCACCATGAGCTATGCCATAAACATTTGTATGTTCATGTTTAATTGTCAGACTAACACATACATTACCCTTATCAATCGAAACAATATCTACACCTAAATGTTTTGTAAAGGGATTATCTTCATAAAAATTGTTGATATAATCACTTATACTTTTCATATTATCTTGATTAAATTGTTTCACACTTTTTCACCTGCCTTTATAGATAAATTTTATTATAATTTACGTTTTTTTTGATTTCAAGAAAAAGCTAACTTTTTTATTTATTTCTTAATATAAAAATAAACCAACCAAAAATTTTTCTATGAATAAAATTCTATAAGTTAAAATAAACAGCATTTAACATTATATATTGAGAGATTTTCAGATATAATTTACTTTAACAAATAAAAATTTATCCATTATTATAAGACTTTCACTTCGTAATAAAACCGATATTTAAAAATAACATTTCTTTTGATTTATTATGTTTTAGTTATGGAAATGACAGAAATGATGTTCAATTAAAGTTTTTTTAGAAAATTTCTTATTTTTTTCCAAAATGCACTAGTCATTTTTGCAATTTTTAGTTATAATTAACAAAGACATAATTTTCAAACGATAATGTTAAATATACAATTATGTTCTATGATGTATTAAGAGAGGGGTTTATTTATAATGGAAACTACACTTATTATTGAAAACAAAACTGGCTTACATGCACGTCCTGCATCTATGTTTGTACAGGAAGCTAACAAATTCAGCTCCAAAATCAAACTTACTGCTAAAGGTAAAACTGTTGATGCTAAAAGCATTCTTATGATCATGAGCCTTGGTCTTACTCAGGGTACTGAACTCACTATCAATGCTGAAGGTGACGACGCTCAAGCAGCTCTTGATGCTCTTACTGGTCTCATCAAAAACAAATTCGGTGAAGAATAATTTCTAAACTGAGAGTTAATGAGAGAGGGGGATTTGTACTTTGCCGTACGAATTAAGAGGAAAAGGAGTTATTACTGGTATTTCTATTGCCAAAGTAATGAAACTCGGAGAAGATTTACAATCTTATATTGATGCTTACACTCCAGGAACTGCTGAAGAAGAAGTATCAAAAATTAAAGAAGCTTTAGCTTATGCAGCTGAAGTACTTCAAACAAATATTAAAACACTTCGTGATAAAGGCATGCTTGAACAAGCAGGCATTATGGAAGCACATCGTATGATGGTACAAGACCCTATGCTCGAAGAAAATGCTATGTTAAAACTCGGCGCTTGTGGAAGTGCACCAAAAGCTGTACTTGAAGCGTCTGAAGAAAATGCATCTATCTTTGAACAAATGGACGACACTTATTTCCGTGAACGTGCTGTAGATATCCGCGATGTTGGTAAACGCGTAACAAGACGTATTTTAGGTCTTAAAGAAAAAACAGTTGATGGTGGTGCTGTAATTCTCTGCGGAGAAGAAATTGAACCATCTGTTATCGCTAACATTCCTACTGAAAAAATTGCTGGTGTAATTTTAGGTAATGGTAGTACTACTTGCCATGCTGTAATCATTGCTAAAGCAAGAGCTATCCCTACTGTTGCAGGTCTTGGCGATAAAATTAAAGATATTCCTGATAATGCTGAAGTTATCTTAAATGGTGAAACTGGTGAAATCTTTGTTGAACCAACTGAAGATTTAATCGCTTCCTATCAGGTAAAATTAGAAGAACAACGCCGCTTAAAAGAACATTATGCTCAGCTTTCCAAACTTCCTACAGTAACTAAAGATGGTGTAGAAGTTGACCTTATGGCTAACATCAGCACTCATTTAGATGTTGAAGCTGCTATGAAATTTGGTGCTAAAGGCGTTGGTTTATTCCGTTCTGAATTCTTATTCATGGGTAGAGATACTATTCCTGATGAAGAAACTCAATTTAAAGCATATAAAGAAGCTATTGAAAAATGCAATGGTCATTTATGTGTAATTCGCACAATGGATATCGGTGGCGATAAACCACTCCCTTACTTAAATATCCCAGAAGAAGAAAATCCTTTCTTAGGTTACCGTGCAATTCGTATTTGTTTAAACCGTCGTGAAGTATTTATGCCACAGGTTAAAGCTATTTTACGTGCTGGTCTTTATGGTAAAGCAGCAATGATGCTCCCAATGGTTATCAACGTAGAAGAAGTAAAACAAGTACGTGCAATTATCGAAGAAGCTAAATCACAGCTTGCTCATGAAGAAAAACCATTCTCCAATAATGTTCAACTTGGTATCATGGTTGAAACTCCAGCAGCTGCTGTAATGACTCCTGTACTTGCTAAATACCTTGATTTCTTTAGCATTGGTACTAATGACCTTGTTCAATATACACTTGCTGTTGACCGTGTTAACACTAATGTAAGTTATCTTTATAATCACTTTAATCCAGCTGTTCTTCGCCTCATTAAACTCACTATTGAGTCTGCTCGTAATAATAATATTTGGGTAGGTATGTGCGGTGAAATGGCTAGTGACCCTAATGCTGCTGCTATTTTAATGGCAATGGGTATCAACGAACTTTCCATGAGTGCTCCATCTATTCCACGCGTAAAAGAAAAAATCCGTTCCATAACATCTGCTCAAGCTAAAGCAGCTTTAGACACTGTTATGACTATGGAAGATGGAAACGCTATTAAAGAATATCTTCAAACAGCATTATAATAATGACAGATAATATTAATTCTGCTCATGGTAAAGAGCAAAATATCAAGATGAATTTGTTAAAATGGCTAAATGAAGGAAAAGATCCTTATAGTATCATTTATGAATTAGCAAAATATCTTGAAACTGTATCATCTGAACCAGGTTATGCTGATATTATATTGAATGATATCAGAACTGTTTATGGCATTGGTTTAAATGAAAAAACCATATTAAGTGATGAACTTCTTGAAGTTAGGACTCGCCTAGCTAAACTAGAAGAAGCTTTTAAACAGGCTACTAGCGATGAAGTTCAAAGTCATTTAAAATTTGCCATTGAACATCATAAAAAGAAAATACAAGAACTTGAACATAAATTAATGTAGTTTAAGCTACTTATAGAAAAGGACTTAGTTTTATAAAACTAAGTCCTTTTTATTTTAAATAAAAGTAAAAATAAGAGCGACATTAAAAGCAATTAAAGCTTAAAATGTCGCCTATTATCATTTATAAATTATTATCAAGCTCTATTTTGTGGAACCATATCTTTTACATCAAGAGTTCCTTCTTTAGAACGAGCAGCAAATTCTGCTGTTGCTGTGAATAATACATCACTAGAACTATTTAAAGCTGTTTCACAAGAGTCTTGGAGCACACCAATAATAAAGCCTACACCTACAACTTGCATTGCGATATCATTACTAATACCAAAAGATGCACATGCTACTGGAATGAGTAACAATGAACCACCAGCTACACCTGAAGCACCACAAGCGCCAACTGTAGCGATTATAGATAATAATAATGCCATCAAAATATCAACTTCAATACCAAGTGTATGAGCAGCTGCCAGGGAAAGAATAGCAATTGTAATAGCAGCACCAGACATATTGATTGTTGCACCAAGTGGAATAGAGATAGAATAAGTATCTTCATTTAACCCAAGACGTTTACATAAAGAAAGGTTTACTGGAATATTAGCAGCAGAACTACGAGTGAAAAATGCATATAAACCACTTTCACGAAGAGTAGCAAATACTAATGGATAAGGATTACGACGAATGTGTAAGAATACGATTAATGGATTCATAACAAGCGCAACGATGAAGAATGCTCCAAGCAATACAACAAGTAAATGAGCATAACCTAAAAGAGCACCAATACCACTTGTTCCTACTGCATTTGCTACTAAGCCCATAATACCAAATGGAGCAAAACGAATAATCCATTTTACAATTTTTGTAACAGCACTAGCTAAATCAGCAATCATAGTTTTAGTTTTATCGGAAGAAGCATGTAAAGCTACACCTGCTAAAATAGCCCAAGCTAAAATACCAATATAATTTGCATTAACTAAAGCATTAACAGGATTATCAACGATACTCATAAGTAAATTATGTAAAACTTCTACGATACCACTTGGTGGTGCTATTGTAGCATCTGCAACTTGTAATTGTAATGTTGTAGGGAATAAAAATGACATAGATACGCCTACTAAAGAAGCAAAAAATGTTCCGAGTACATACAATTTAACAATAGGTTTCATAGATGCACTAGCTTCTGCATTTTTTTGTGCCATAGCGTTCATTACTAAAATAAATACCAAAATAGGTGCAATACCTTTTAAAGCTTTAACGAATAAATCCCCTAAGATAGCTACGGCAGGTACAGCTGTCGGCACAGCCACTGCAATGAAAATACCAATTATAAGCCCTAAAACTATTAGTTTTAATAAAGCCATTTCTTGATATTTTTTTCCAATACGACTTAACAAAATAATACATCTCCTTTAAAACTGCACAATATAAAGACAAATATTTTCTCATAGTATACATCATTTTTACCAAAATGACAAGTATTATGCACTCTTGAAACTCAGATAAATATTTTTTCTTCTATATAATATAGACATAATAAAAAAAAGGATTAAGAATTTTGTCATTCCTAATCCTTTTAAACTCAATGAATTTCTATAGATTTTACTACACCTTCCATAGAAGTAAAATATGTGGATATCTCTGCTAATTTTAATTTATGTGGATTAAACATTAAAATATTTAATTCTACAATATCTTCAGAAACAAATACTACCGAAAAATTTTTACTTTTTAGACCTAATTTTAATAATGCATTATAGACTTCTTTTATCTTTTCACTATCATTGATCATTCTTATTTTTATCATAATATTATCAGTTGGCACTAACCAACTATCCATTTGCGATAAAATCTCTAATATTATATATACTAATAATGAAGCAAAAACAGCAACTATATAATATCCGGCACCTACAGCTAAGCCAACGCCAGACACTACCCAAATACAAGCTGCTGTTGTAAGACCAATTACATTCACACCTTCTTTAATAATAGCTCCTGCACCTAAAAAACCTATACCACTCACAACTTGTGCAGCTAATCTTGCAGGGTCAGCATTTGTTTTTCCTTCTACTTGCTCATATAATAAATTCGACAAAATCATAATCAAACAAGAACCAATACACACTAAAATATTCGTTCTTAATCCTGCTGATTTATGTTTAAATTGTCTTTCATAACCAATTAGCGCACCTAATATCGCTGATAAAATTATTCTAAAAATATATTCAATTGCATTTTCCATATATTCACCTAAATTCGTGATGTACTCCCACCACTTTCGCTATCGCTTAGAAGTGGGGCTTCTTGTTCGATACAACTTTTGTTGTAAGCATAAGCAAGCTATCCCCGTGCATCCCACGGTTCTTTATTTTTTATTTTATCCTAAGACTATTCTCATGCCTTCATTTCTTATATTTATCGCTGCATTTATGTCTCTATCATGCACTACTTTACAATTTGGGCATTTCCATTGTCTTATAGACAAATCTTTTACTTCTTTATTTTTATATCCACAATTACTACAAATTTGCGAACTTGCAAAATATTTCCCTACTTTTACTAATTTCTTTCCTACTTCTTTACTCTTATAATCTAAAAAATTTACAAACATTCCCCAACCATTATCCATTACTGATTTTCCAAAATTTAATACTTGACTTAATGCCTTCATATTTAAGTCTTCTATACAAACACAATCAAATTTTTCTATAAGTTTTTTGGATAATTTATGTAGAAAATCTTTTCTTTGGTTTGCTACTTTTTCATGAACTATCGCTAGTTTTATTCGTTGTTTTTCTCTATTCTTACTTCCTTTTTCCATTTTAGAAAATTTTCTTTGTTCTCTTGCTAGTTTTAGCTGTTCTTGTCTGTAGTATTTAGGATAATTTGCATATATTCCTTCTGAATCAACATATAATTCGTGCATGGAAAAATCTAATCCTACAAAAGTTTTTGACTTCTTTTCGATTACTTGGTTTTCATATTCGAAAAGAATACTTGCAAAATACTTTCCACTTGCGGATTGACTTATTGTTACAGATTTTAATTTGTAATTATCTGGAATATTACGATGTATTTTTATTTTAATTAGTGATTTTATCTTAGGTATTTTTAGATAATTATTCACTATTTTTACATTATTATTTACATTATTAGTGGTATATGCTTTTTTTGTTTTTCTTTTGGCTTTGAATTTTGGAAATCCTATTTTAGTATTTTTGAAAAAATTATCATACGCAGTCTCTAAATTTTTCTGTGCATTAGTTAATGCTAAACTATCTACTTCTTTAAGCCAAAGATATTTTTCTTTATATTGAGCAGGAGTATTATGGAGCATTCCTTTCGTTTTTTCATAATAAGATATTTTATCTGCAAGCATTTGATTATAAATAAAACGAGTACAACCAAATGTTTTAGCAAAGAAAATCTTTTGTTCTTCACTAGGATATATTCTAAATTTGTATGCTTTTTTAGCTAAACTATCTGACTTAGCTTTTCTTACCATTTTTTATACCCTGACTTTCAATATATTTCTTAAGAATATCTATTGGCGCACCGCCTGTAGTGAGTAAACAAAAACTTTGACTCCAAAAATATTCTTTCCATAATTTTTTACGAATACTTGGAAACTCTTTTTTTATAAGTCTACTACTAGCACTTTTATAAGCATTTATAAATTTACTTATTTCACTTTTAGGATGAGCTCTAAATAATATATGAACATGATCTTCATCATGGTTCCATTCTTGCAAAGTTATATTATATTTAGGAGATATATACTCAAATATTTCTTTAGCTCGTGAAGAAATGTTGTCATCAAAAACTTTTCTTCTATATTTTATGACTAATACTAAATGATAATTTAGCAAAAATACTGAATGAGCATTGTTGTCTAAATTCATTATAATCACCACATTTTTTTATATTCGACCAATAAGATTATCTCATAAAACATATATCCAGTCAATCTTCTAAGGAGCAATTCATCTCACTACCTTAGAGGTAGGAGACTTCTTGCTCAGTATGGTTAAATTTTATTATACTAAATATCACTGTTTTTATCTCTAATTTACTTTTTAATTAAATTTTAATTTGATTTTAATAAATCACATATTCCGATATTTTATTTCTTAATATTGATTTATTTGCACCAAAAACCATTCATATTTATTAAATTTTATTTCATTTATTTTAAAATTTTACTATTTTTCATAAATAAAATAACCTCTTTCGTCAATATTATTTAATAATTTAAAATAATCTTTCTGTTACAAAGTTGCATTTTTTTTATCTTTATGCTATCATTTTAGTAGTTCAAGAAAAGATATATTGAGCAGAGGAAAAAAAGTTGAGGAAACGTGGATACTCATACACAATCATTTCTCCTAACAATATATTTTCTATTGAACAAAAAATATATTTTATAGGAGGAGTTTTATTATGTCTAAAAAAACTCTTGTTTCTGCAATTACTGCTGCTCTCGTAGTTGGCGCTGCTAGCACAACTTTTGCTGCTGCAAATCCTTTCAGCGATGTTCCTGCTGATAGCTGGGCTTATGATGCTGTTACAACTTTAGCTGCTGATGGTGTTATCGATGGTTACCCAGATGGCACTTACAAAGGCCAAAACACTATGACTCGTTATGAAATGGCTCAGATCGTAGCTCGCGCTATGGCTAAAACAGATCTTGAAAAAGCTGATAAAGCTCTCGTTGACAAATTAGCTGCTGAATTCGCTGAAGAACTTGATAACCTTGGCGTTCGCGTTGCTGACCTTGAAAAGAAATCCGACAACGTTAAATGGGGCGGAGAACTCCGTTATCGTTATTATGACATTGATCGTGATTCTAAAGCTGGTGACGAAACTCATAACAAAGTTTTATTCCGTCTTGAACCAAAAGCTTATATCGGTAACTCCGGTTGGACAGCTAATGCTCGTTTAGACTATGAAATGAATCTTTCTACAGATGAAAATAATGATGGTGTTGTTGTTGACCGTGCTTATGTTGAAGGTCCTCTCTTCGGTGCTACAGTTACTGCTGGTCGTACTCCAGTATTCACTGCTCAAGGTTTACTCTTTGATGATCGTATCTCTGGTGGTACAGTTGCATTTGGTAGCGATGAATTCAAAACTACTTTAGCTGCTGGTCGTTATAGTGAAGATGATCATTCTGTAGACTATAAAGGCAATGCTAAAGATATTACTGCTGAATATTATGGTGTACAATTTGACTACACTCCAAATGATAATTTAGCTCTTAATGCTGGTTATACTGCATTAACTGGTATCGATGCAAAAAATAGTGATAGTCAAAAAATTGTTGCTCCATTTGGTGGAGATAAAAACGATACTACAGCTAACTTCTGGTATGCTGGCGGTAAATATGCATTTGATAAAAATGTAGCATTTGTTGGTGAATACGCTCAAAATACTGAAGCTAATACTGAAGACCAAGCATGGACTGCTGAACTTCAATACAAAGGTGCTAATCCTGCAGACGCTGGCTCTTGGGGTATGTATGCTGGTTACCGTCAAATTGAAACATTTGCTTCTATCGCTCCAACTTATGATGATATCATCGGTGCTGGTTATAAAGGTGCAGTAGTAGGTGCTTCTTATGTTCCTGCTGAAAACATCCTTGCAACTATTCAGTACTTCGATGGTGAAGAAACTAAATCTGGTCAAGATGCAAGCAAATTCTTCGCTAACGTTGACTTCTTCTTCTGATAAACACTCAGTAAGACTGAAATTTAATAGTAATATACAAAGAGCAGATTTAATGTCTGCTCTTTTTTATATTTACTTTTGCTTTTAATTTTACTTATAAGTTTTTATTTATTTATAAAAAAAATTTTTATATTATTTTTTCTATAAAACGAAATATATCATCATAAAAATGAAATATTATTGATTAAATTAATAAGCAATATCATTTTTACGAAATAAATTAAATAATATTTCTTTATATTTAATTTTATAAAAATTTTTATTTATATAAAATATTGAAATTTATTTCATATTATGATAAAATTCAAACAGATAAAGAAATTGACTTTCATATTTATAGCATTGAACCTTAGAGGAAACTTGGACACTCTATATTTTCTTTAAATTATATTATGAAAGTTAATTATTTATAATATAATTTATCGCGTTTGGAGGAAATATTAATGTCTAAAAAAACTCTTGTCTCTGCAATTACTGCTGCTTTAGTTGTTGGTGCAGCTAGTACTACTTTTGCTGCTAATAATCCATTTAGTGATGTTCCTGCTGATAGCTGGGCTTATGATGCTGTTTCTACGCTTGCTGCTGATGGTGTTATTGATGGTTATCCAGATGGTACATATCAAGGTCAAAATACTATGACTCGCTATGAAATGGCTCAAATTGTAGCTCGTGCTATGGCAAAAACAGATCTTGAAAAAGCTGATAAAGCTCTCGTTGATAAATTAGCTGCTGAATTTGCAGATGAACTTGATAACCTTGGCGTTCGTGTTGCTGATCTTGAAAAGAAATCCGATAATGTTGTTTGGAAAGGTGAATTGCGCTACCGTTATGTTGATGCTTCAAGTGATGCTGTTAGTAAAATCACTGGTAAAAAATACAATGATAATGACACTAGCCAAGTAATGTTCCGTCTTGAACCAAAAGCTTATATTGGCGATACAGGATGGACTGCTAACGTTCGTGTCGATTATGAAATGAAAGCTGATGAAGATGCTAATGGTAAAACAGTAGTAGCTCGTGCTTATGCTAAAGGACCTATTGGACATAATACTACCGTTACTGCTGGTAGAATTCCTCTTCTTGATACTTATGGTATGCTTCTTGATGAACATATGTCTGGTGCTCAAATTGATATTACAAGTGGTAGCGATAAAAACTTCACTACTTCTCTTTTAGCAGGTCGTTATAATCCTGGTCATGATAACCCAGATATTTTACCTGGTCAGACATTAAAAGATTTTACTGCTGATTTCTATGCAGCACAATTTAATTATAAAAGCGAAAAATTCGATGCTAATGCTATGTATGCTGTAATGACTAATATTGAAAATACTCAATCATCTGATATAAAAAATCCAAATGATAGTTTCGGTTTATGGGGTAATGCTTATACCTATGATAAAGATAAAATGAATATCTGGTCTGTAGGTGGTTTATATCGCTTCGATAATAATTGGGGCTTACTTGGTCAATATGCTGTAAATACTGAATCTGATAATTCCGATGACAAACAAGCTTATATGGCAGAACTTCAATACAAAAATGCTAATATTGCTGACCCTGGTTCTTGGGGAGCTTATGTTGCTTATCGTCATTTCGGTAAAGATGTTACTATTGCTACAACATATAAAGATGTATTTAACAATCAAAAAGGTTTTGCTATAGGTGCTAGCTACGTTCCTGTAGAAAATCTCTTAGCAAGTGTTAAATATTTCGATGGTAAAGATATCGATTCCGACACAGATGCAGATAGATTCTACCTCAACCTTGATTTCTTCTATTAATAAATTATAAATTAAATGATAAATATTTCTCTCTTAATAAAATAAAAATTAACCCCTAAAAGACAGGTTTTTTACCTGTCTTTTTTTTTATAAATTAATAAAATATCACTTAATTACTATCCATAAAATTTTTATATATTATATATGTAAAACTTTTATGTCAATGGAAAAATATTATTTATTTGTATAAAAATTCATAGGTAATTAAATATAGTACATTTTTTATTTAGTCAATACAAACTCAAACTACTGTCAATACCTATTTTAAAATTGTATATAAATTTATTTTACTGCACATACTATATATTGTGGTTAGTTTGACACTCATACGTGTATATAGTATAATCGTTGTCAGCGATAAAAAGAAAATGAATTAAAACCATGGCATAGTATATTTTGCTCATGGTCAAATATACTAGGAGTGTCAGCTTACAATGATAAAAACAATCAAGAAACGCACTGGAGATATTGTGAAATTTAATGCACAAAAAATCACAGATGCTATAAAAAAAGCTAATATGGAATCTATAGATGAGACATTTTCCAAAGAGCAATTATCTACTATTACTAATAATGTTATTAAAGCATTAAAAAATTTAAAAACACCTGGTGTTGAACAAATACAAGATGCTGTAGAAAAAGTTCTCATCGCTGGTAATTTTGCTAGTACAGCTAAAGCTTATATTTTATATCGTGCAGAACATACAAAACTTCGTCAAGCTAAAGCTGATTTAATGGATATCTATGATGAACTTACTTTTACCAAAGCAAAAGATGCTGATATCAAACGTGAAAATGCTAATATTGATGCTGATACAGCTATGGGTACTATGTTAAAATATGGCTCTGAAGGTTCTAAATACTTTATTACTAGTCATATTTTGCCAAAAGATATTGCAGTAGCACATATGGACGGCGATATTCATATTCATGATATGGATTTTTATATGCTCACTGAAACTTGTTGCCAAATAGATTTATTAAAATTATTTAAAAATGGTTTTTCAACAGGTCATGGTTATTTACGTGAACCAAATGATATTCGTTCCTATGCTGCATTAGCTTGTATTGCTATTCAGGCTAACCAAAATGAAATGCATGGTGGTCAAGCTGTACCAATGTTTGATTATTGTATGGCTCCAGGCGTTGCTAAGACTTATCGTAAACAATACTACAAAGCTCTCGGCTATTATTTCAATGCTATGCTTGATATGAAACTTGAAGATGCTAGCCTACTTTGTAAAAAAATCGAACAAAGTCTTCCTATAAAAATCAGTATGAGCACTGCTGATAAATTTGGTAAACTTCTTGTAGATTTCTTACCAAAACATCAACGTGAACATAACTATCAAGAAATAAATGAACAAACAACTCAAATGGCTCATAAATTTGCTATAAATACTGCATGGAATGAAACTAATGCAGCTACTTATCAGGCAATGGAAGCATTTATCCATAACTTGAACACTATGAATTCTCGTGCTGGTGCTCAGGTGCCATTTAGTTCTATCAACTATGGTACAGATACATCTCCTGAAGGTCGCATGGCTATGAGAAACCTCTTATTAGCTACAGATGCTGGTCTTGGTGATGGAGAAACTCCTATTTTCCCTGTACAAATCTTTAAAGTAAAAGAAGGGGTTAACTATGAAAAAGATGACCCTAACTACGATTTATTCCGTTTAGCAATGAAAACATCTGCGAAACGCTTATTCCCTAACTTTAGTTTCTTAGATGCTCCATTTAATAAAAAATACTATAAACCTAACGATTACAACAGTGAAGTAGCTTATATGGGTTGTCGTACTCGTGTAATGGGTAATGTTTATGATCCTACTCGTGAAGTTACATGTGGTCGTGGAAATTTAAGTTTCACAAGTATTAACTTACCTCGTTTAGCAATTGAAGCTAAAGGTGATATAAATAAATTCTATAAATCCTTAGATGATATGATTGATTTAGTCATTCGTCAATTATTACACCGTTTCAAAATTCAATGTGCTAAAATCGGTAAAAACTACCCATTCTTAATGGGACAAAATATCTGGCTTGACTCTGATAATATTGGTGAATATGACACTGTAAGTGAAGTACTTCGTCATGGTACTTTAACTGTTGGTTTTATCGGTCTTGCTGAAACATTAAAAGCTTTAATTGATAAGCATCATGGTGAATCTGCTGAAGCTCAAAAATTAGGGCTTGCTATCATTGGTCATATGCGTAAACGTATGGACGATGAAGCTCAAAAAACAAAATTAAACTTCTCTTTGATTGCTACACCAGCAGAAGGTTTAAGTGGTCGTTTTGTAAAAATTGACCGCAAAATCTATGGTTCAATTCCTGGTGTTACTGATAGAGAATACTATACAAATTCCTTCCATATTCCAGTATATTATCCAATTAGTGCTTACAAAAAAATACAACTTGAAGCACCTTACCATAATTTAACAAATGGTGGTCATATAAGTTATATTGAAATGGATGGAGACCCTACAAAGAATTTAACAGCTTTTGAAGCTATTATCCGTTGCATGCATGATAACGGCATTGGTTACGGTTCTGTAAATCACCCTGTAGACCGTGATCCAGTCTGCGGATATACAGGTATTATCAATGGAGTATGTCCAAAATGTGGTAGAAGTGAAGCTGCCCATAAACGCCATGTTATTTTAAAACGTATGCGTGATAATTGTTGCAGTGCAACTTCCATTTAATTTAAATTTATAAATCAACAAAAATATTCGATAGAAAGAGTGATACAAATGTTAGTTAATGGTGTAGAAGTAAAAGTTAATGGTTTAACAGATATTACAGAAAAAGAAATCGTAAATTATATCAATTATATTAAAGAAAATTCTAGTGAAACTCTCGCTAGCCTCACTATTTCCGATGCTGGTGATGGAGAAGTAGCTCTTGACTATCGCACTCAACCTGCTCAATTTGAACGTATTCGCCGTATTACAGGTTATTTAGTAGGTACTGTAGACCGCTTCAACAATGCAAAACGTGCTGAAGAACATGACCGCGTAAAACATGGCCTTAATTAAGATTGCAGGCGTTGTCAATGATTCTATTGTAGATGGTGAAGGTTTTCGCTTCACCATCTTCACTCAAGGTTGCTATCACAATTGTCCTCAGTGTCATAATCCTCAAACTCATGATGTAAATGGCGGCCATGAAGTCGATACTGATGATTTACTTTCACAAATCTGTGAAAACCCATTATTAAATGGTGTTACCTTTAGTGGAGGAGAACCTTTTCTCCAAGCAAAACCATTGGCACAATTAGCCAAAGAAGTTCATAAACGTGGTCTTAATATCACCACATTTACAGGTTATACATTAGAACAATTACAAAATATGCACAATCCTGATATCGATGACTTACTCAATCAAACAGATGTACTCATTGATGGACCTTTCCTCATAGAAAAAAAAGACCTAACTTTACAATTTCGTGGCAGTAGCAATCAACGTATTATTGATATGCAAAAAACACGCGAAAGTGGTCAAATTGTTTTAATTGAATATTAATTTTTCAGCAATAATCTAGATATATACTTAGATTATTGCTTTTTTATATCATAATAACCTCTTAAATAAAATAAATATTTTTATCGAGAAAACTTGTATGACATATTGTTATTTTAAAGCAAAATATGTATAATAAATATTAAAGATGCTGAACGGCATTAAATCAAAAAGAGGTGTATATAAATGTTAGAAGATTTGAAAAAAATTGTTTTTGAAGCTAACTTAATGTTGCCAAAATATCATATGGTAACTTTCACTTGGGGCAATGTATCTGGTATTGACCGTGAAAAAGGATTAATGGTTATCAAACCATCTGGTGTAGAATACGATACTATGAAAGCTGAAGATATGGTAATTGTTGATATCAATACTGGAAAAGTAGTTGAAGGTGATTATAATCCATCTTCCGATACAGATACTCATATCAAAATTTATCAGGCTTGCCCTGAAATTGGTGGCGTTGTACATACACATTCCCGTTATGCTACATCTTGGGCACAAGCTCGCCGTGATATCCCTGCACTCGGTACAACTCATGCTGATGATTTCTATGGCCCTATTCCTTGCACACGTCCTATGACTGCTGAAGAAATCGCAGGCTCTTATGAAGCTGAAACTGGTAATGTTATCGTTGAAACATTCAAAGAACGCGGTATCAAAATGATGGACGTTCCTGGCGTTATCGTATATTCTCATGGTCCTTTCACTTGGGAAAAAGACCCTATCAAAGCTGTAAAAAAAGCTGTTGTTCTTGAAGAAGTAGCTATGATGGCTTATCATGCTGTAACTATTGGCAATAATTTTGAACCAATGCAACAAGAATTATTAGATAAACATTATCTCCGCAAACATGGTGCTAATGCTTATTATGGTCAAAAAAAGAAATAGTATATAATAAATAATAATATATAAAGTAAAAACCACTTGTTAAATAATACGATTTATCAAGTGGTTTTTATTTTGTCATTTTTTCCAAAACTATATTCAAATTAAATGTTATAATATATTTATTTCTAAAAAAAATTATTTTTCAAGGAAGTGTTTTTGTGATTGGTTTTGGAACAATTGCCAACACTATCGCTGTTATTATCGGTGGTGGTATTGGTTTATTTTTGAAAAAAGGCATAAAAAAATCTCTACAAGATTCACTATTACAGGCTATGGGAATAGCTGTTTTATTCATTGGCATAGGTGGCACACTTTCTCAAATGCTTGTATTTAAAGATGGTCATTTAGAAACTACAGGTACCATGCTGATGATATTTTCTTTATTAATCGGTACTTTAATTGGAGAAATTATTAATATTGAAGCCAAGCTAGAAAAACTCGGCGAATTTGCTCGAAAAATTTTACATGCTGATGAACAATCAAAATTCGTTGATGCTTTTGTAATATGCTTCTTGCTCTTATAGTGCCAGTAGTTTATCATATATTTAGTTAATAATTTATATTGGAGGAAAATTTGTGGAAAAAATAAATAAAATTAAAGGGGCTTTATATGGTGCAATTATTGGTGATGCTCTCGGTGCACCACTTGAATTCATGCCTCAAAAACAAATCAAAGCTCAATTCGGCAAAGTTACAGAAATGATTGGCGGTGGTTGGTTACAAGTTCAACCAGGCGAAGGAACTGACGAAACAGCTCTACTTCTTGCTACTGCTTATGGAATTATGAAAAATCCTGAAAATCCATTTGCTGAAATCGGCAAGAATTTCATAAAATGGGCTATCAGCAGACCAAAAGATATCAGTGATACAACTCTTCGCAGTATTGATAAAACAATGTCTAAAGGTCATGGTAAACATCTTATTCCTAAAGCTCGTTGGCAAGAGTCCGCTGGACAAGTGGATTTATTCAGCAATCGTGGTAGTGTAGATAATGGTGCTATATTAAATACTTTATATCCTGCACTTTATTATACTGATGAATTCAATGCTGTTACTACTGCTCTTGATATTACTAATATGACTCATGTGAATACCCAGTCTGATAATGCTTGCCGTATTTACGCTCAATTGATTTTCCGTATTTTGAATAACAATATCACTAAAGATGATATGGATAAAATGATTGATAATACTATGTATTACGATTATAAAAATGAAGAAACACAACCAACAGCTTCTGCTTACGATAGCATTATAGCTATGCTTCATGCTTTTATGCCTACAGATAATTTTGAAGATGCTGTACTGACTGCTATTAATTGGGGCGGTGATAGTGATACTATTGGTGCTATTACAGGTGGATTAGCAGGCTGTTACTATGGTTATGATAATATCCCAACTCGTTTTATTGAAGCTATTCCTTCTGATATCAAAAAAATGCTCGATACTATTATTGAAGCTATTCCAAACTAAAAAAAATATCCTTATAGATAGAAATTCTATTTATAAGGATATTTTTTATTTTATTTCTTAACTTTATAAACTCTTACTTCATAAGAACGCAATAATGTTGCTTCGCGATTTCCATAAGTAGATGCTAGTAATGTTGCACCTTTTAATTCTGGTATCTTATAACCGCGAATTTTTGCTGTTGTATTAGCGATAACAATAATGCGTTCTGATTTATCTTTAGTTGTACGTGCATAAGCATATATACCTGGACTATATGATAATAATTCTTCATAATCACCTTCAATTAATGCTGGATATTGCTTACGTAATTTTATTAAATTTTTATAATAATTAAGTACAGAATTTTCATCTTCTGTTTCTGTTTCCACATTCAAATTAGGATATTCATCATTGAGTGGTAACCATGGTCTGCCAGTAGTAAAACCTGCTTTAGAGCCACTATTCCATGTCATTGGGCTACGTGCATTATCTCGACTGTATTTCCAAACACCTTTCATAGCTTCTTTTGGTGTCAATTTATCTTTTAGTGCCAATTCATATTGACCAATAGATGAAATATCATTATACATTTTAATTGATGGCCATTTTATATTTGTCATACCTAATTCTTGACCTTCATAGATAAATGGTGTTCCTCTCATAGTCAATAAAATTGTAGCAATAAATTTAGCTGCCAATTTTGTATCTATTCCCTGTGGGAAGAAGTAATTTGTGCAACGTGGTAAATCATGATTTTCAAAATAAACAGGTACCCAGCCATTATCTTTTGTAGCTTCTTCATCTTCTGTGAAACATTTTCTAATATCGATTAATTTCCATGATTTGCGTTTATGCCATGTGCAATCTTCATCAAAACCTAAGCGAATATGGCTAAAATCAAAGGACATATCGAATGCACCATTTTCGCCAATCCATTTATCAAAATCACTTGGATAAACACCATCTGCTTCTGCTACTGTAAATATATCTGCTCTATCAAAAACTTTTTCTCTAAATTCATGTAGAAAATCTAATATGCCATCTTGATAAGTTGTAGCTTTAGCGATACTAGCTAAATTATCTGCTCCATCTACTGGTAAATCTTTAAATTCACTCGGTTTTTTAATATATACAATCGCATCAATTCTAAAACCACGAACACCTTTATCTAACCAGAAATTAGCTGCATCAAATAAAGCTTGTCTAACTTCTTTATTTTCCCAGTTTAAATCTGGCTGAGCACTAGCAAAAGTATGCAAATAATATTGATTTGTTTTTTCATCAAGAGTCCATGCTGAACCGCCAAAAATACTACGCCAATTTGTAGGAGCAGAGCCATCTTCTTTACCATCGCGCCAAATATACCAATCACGTTTTGGGTTATCTTTGGAACTTCTAGACTCTTCAAACCATTTATGTTTATCGGATGTATGGTTAAATACTAAATCCATTACGATTTTTATATTGCGTTTGTCTGCTTCCGAAATGAGTCTTTCCATATCTTCCATAGTCCCATATTCTTTAGCTACACTACAATAATCAGAAATATCATATCCATTATCAACAAGTGGTGAAGGATAAATCGGACAAAGCCAAATAGCACCCACACCTAAATCTTGCAAATAATCTAATTTACTAATAATACCTGGAATATCTCCAATACCATCGCCGTTACTATCACAGAAAGATTTAGGATAAATCTGATATACAACTGTTTTTTGCCACCATTTTAATTCACCCATCATTTCCACCTCTATTTTTAATTAATCTAAGAAAAGCAGGTACTATTTGTACCTGCTTATTTTTATAAAATATCAATTATTTTGCAGCATTTAAAACTTCTTCTGTAATATCAACAGCAGTAAATAAAGCTACATCAGAAGTAATAACTACGCTATATCCATGTTCTTGAGCTACTTGTTTAATTGCATTATTAATTTTTTCCTGTACTGGTTTTACTAAATTAATCTGTTTTTGTCTTAAATCAGTAGCCACTCTTGCACGAACTTTTTGAATATCTGCAGGACTCATTTTTTCGTTAACAGATTTCTCAAATTCTTTTTGTGCTTCTTCAGTAAGTTTATTCATATTTTCCTGAATGGATTTACTTTCTGGAATATTAGCTAATACGTACTGATAATTAATAGTAGCAACACTTGCTGTTGTAGCTGGCTGATATACTTCAGCAGCAGAAGCAGTTCCTCCTATTCCTAGCATAAATAATGCCGAACAAATCATTGCTAAAAGTTGCTTTTTCATTTAAATGCCTCCTAATATGAACATTAAGTCATTAGTGTTATTATAGCATAAATATATCTAAATCGTTATATATTATTTATTATAAATTAATTAAAAATATTACTAAAAAATTCATCAGCTTTTTACAATTGCACGATTTACAGCAAAACATTTCTTATGATATCTTATACCAAATATCAAGCATTAAGAAAGGATTTATTATGCATACTTTATCCGAAGATAAAATCAAAGCAAATCAAGTTGAAGGTGATATCAATTTAACTGCTACTAGAAAACAATGGCAAGATAAATTTCTCAGTGAAAAATCTAAAAAATTATTAGATGAAGATAGTAAATATTTCTTTCATCAAGCATTATCTTCGCCATGTTTAGACCCTATAAAAAAAGTAGATGGTATATACATATATGATGAAGACGGCAGAAAAATCATGGATTTTCATGGCAATAGTGTCCATCAATTAGGATACAATAATCCTTATTTATTACAAGCACTACAAACTCAATTACAAACCCTATCTTTTTCACCTCGTAGATATAGCAATCAAATAGCTACAAAATTGGCAAAAAAACTAACTACACTTGCTGGTGGCAATAGACGAGTATTATTTACACCAAGCGGTACAGCATCTATAGGTGTTGCCCTAAAAATGGTTAGACGTGCAAAAGGTAAATTTAAAACTTTATCTCTTTGGAACTCTTTTCATGGGGCAGGCTTAGATGCAATATCCGTAGGTGGAGAATATCATTTTAGAAATAATATGGGGCCATTATTGCCAGGAACAGAACATTTTTTACCTTATAATTCTTATCGTTGTATTTTTGGCGATTGCTCTAATTGCAATTTAAAATGTCTAGATTATTTAGAGTATATCTGCAAATGTGAAGGTGATATTGGCGCAATCTTAATGGAGCCTATACGTTGCACTGATGTACAAATCCCTACTAAAGAGTATTATCAAAAACTGCGTTCAATCTGTGATACTTATGACATTGCATTGATTTTTGATGAAATTCCTACAGCTTTTGGTCGTACAGCAAAAATGTTTGCTTATCAAAATTATGATATTGAACCAGATATTTTAGTTGTGGGTAAAGGTCTAGGTGGTAGTTTATATCCATTATCTGCTGTCATTGGCAAAGAAGAATTCAATATTTGTCAAAATACTTCACTTGGACATTATACACACGAAAAAAGTCCTTTAGGCTGTGCTATCGGTAATGCAGTCATCGAATATATTGAAAACAACAATATACTATCCCATGTAAAAGAATTAGAAACCATACTTTATACACGCACAAAAGAAATGAAAGCAAAATTTGAATGTATCGGCGATGTTCGCTTAATTGGAGCTTTACTGGGAATTGAATTAGTAAAAAATCGTCAAACAAAAGAAAAAGCTACTATTGAAGCTGAAAAAGTTTTATATTTATGTCTAGAACAAGGATTGAGCTTTAAAATATCTCAAGGTTGTGTACTCACCTTAGCACCACCATTAATTATTTCTCCTAAGGAGTTAAACCTTGCTATGGATAAATTAGAATATGCTCTAACACAAGTTTTTAGACATAATATTTAAATAAAAAAACTACTATAGAATTTAGAAATTAAATCTATAGTAGTTTTTATTTTATTAAATTGTTGTATTTTCACCGATTAAGCCAATAAAACCGCCATCTTTATCTACGCCACTTTCACTATGTCCAATAAGCCATTTATTAGCAGCAAAAAGTAATTGATTTTCACCTTTATTTTCAACTGGTTTTACCTGCAATGGAAGATTAGTTCCTTTTGGTAAAACTACACCACAACGAAATTCTTCATTATTTTCTTTGCATGGTGCATAGTGAAGAGTTGTCGCATAAAGTTCTACTGCTGTACCTGCTGGTACAAAGAAGCACTCTATATTTTTAGTTTCATAAGTATTATTTGTGTAATCGATATCTTGCTGACGACCAAGCATCAAAATTAAATCTGTAGCTGCAATATCGATTTCAGAAGAACGATGATATTCTACTGCATTTAATTTATTGTTATAGCCACTGCAAAAACCAAATTCCACTTCTAATCCGCCATAAACTTCATCTTGCATCTGTTTAAATAAAGGTAATGCTTCTAAATCCGCATCAGAAGGTTCATATACTACACCTTCTTTAATAGCTTCTTTTGCTTTCATTGTTGCTACAAATTCAGCAGTATCAACGTCTAAAACTCTACCGTATTGCTTGAATTCAATATCATGTACACTTTTCATTATCTTTACCTCATAAATTTTCTAATATTTTTATCTCATTTTTCATTATATGTCTACTTTTATCAGGGCTAATACCATTTACTAGATATTCAAAAACAATTTGCATAGCTCTTTGACCTTGTCTATACGGGTGTTGATAAATCACTGCTTTAATTACATTTTTCTTCATCATTTCCACTGTAGTTGGCACTGTATCAAAAGCAATTATCGTTAAATCATTCTGTTTTTCTAATGATAATACCGCTCTACAAGCACCATATACACCAGCTGCTACAATAAATATTGCATTTATTTCTTTATATTTTGTCAACATCATCTTAGTCTTATCATATGAAGATATATCATCATCATCATTTTCTTGAATATCTACTATTTTAAATTTAGGATTTTTATTTATATTTTCTTCAAATCCAGCTAAACGTTGCTTATGACCTAATACCTTTGATGAACCCATAACTATACCTATATTAGCCCCATTTGGTATAATCATCTGCAATAATGCACCTGCTGTTTCACCGCCATTAGTATAATCACTACCTACATAACATTGACGTTTGGAATTATCTACATCATTATTTATTGTTACTACAAAAATTCCAGCATCTACAAATTCATTGATTTCATTTATAATTACAGGGTCATTTACTGGATTAATAATCAAGGCATTTACTTTATCTTTAAGCTCTTCCATGATTTCATGTTGAGACTTTACATCATAACCTCTCATATTTTTCCAAATGACTTTCAATCCATAAATTTCATATTTTTCCGCAGCTAATTTTATACCTCTGATAACATCATCAAAGAAAGGATTGCCTTCTGATGAAATCACAACTCCCACCACTGGATTTTTCTTTCTAGCAGATAGTGCTTTTCCTGCTGGATTTGGCTTATAACCTAATTCTTTTGCCATAGATAACACAAGTTCTTTCGTTTCTGGCTTTACATTGCCACGTTCGTTTATAACTCTATCCACTGTTCCTCGTGAGACACCACAAAGGTCCGCAATTTGTTTTATCGTAACCACCAAAAGTACCTCCTATAATGCTGTTAAAATCTCTTAGTAAAGTTACACTATTATATACATATAATAACACAGCATTATAGGATAACTCATCAAAATTTAATTAACAACCGATATCTTTTAATTTTTTACCTTCCATGAGGTTCTGTTCAATTTTTTCTAATGTTACACCTTTTGTTTCAGGTACATAACGCATTGTTAAATATACAAATAAAGCATTCAATGCTGCATAGAGCCAGAAAGTCATTGTAGAACCTAAAGTATCAAGTAAAGTTAAGAATGTAGCACCGATTAAAGTACAAGATAACCAGTTAGTCATTGTAGAGCAAGCAATACCAAAATCACGGCTCTTAAGTGGTTGAATTTCAGAACATAAAATCCATACAACAGGACCTGCACCAAAACCAAAGCCAATAATTGCTAAAATTACCATACCAGCAGATAAGTAAGGAATCCATGTAGATGTATTTCCACTTTCTAAACCAAAGAAGCAAAGACCTAAAACAAATAAGGAAACAGCCATTATAGCAAAACATCTAGATAATGCTGGTTTACGACCAGATTTATCAACAGTACCTACAGCAATAAATGTTGCTAAAACGAATACAAGACCATTGACTACAGTACCTATCATCTGTTCTTCTGTAGAAGAGAAACCTGCAATACTTAAAATTTTGGGAGAATAATACATAATGATATTGAAGCCTGTGAGCTGTTGCATAAATTGAAGTAATACACCTAAAAATACTGCACGACGAACATTTTTATTAGCTTTAAATAATTCCCAACCAGCTTGTTTTACTTTTAAATTTTCTTTAATATCATGTAATTCAGTTTTTGCAATTTCAACATTAGTATGCATAGAACTCAATACATTAGCAGATTCTTGGAAACGACCTTTAGAAGCAAGCCAACGAGGACTTTCAGGCAATGCTAATACACATAAAATAAGTGCTACTGCTGGAATAGCAATGACCATGAGCATTGCTCTCCAATCACCAGTATAACTAAAATAAGTATCAGATAAGAAAGCTACTAAAATACCTACTGTAACCATTAATTGATAGCCAGAAATAATACTTCCACGAGCATCTTTGTCTGACATTTCAGCTAAATATAATGGAGCTGTATAAGATGCTATACCTACAGAAAGACCTAAAATCAAACGAGCACCAATCAGCATTTCTACACTTGTTGCCATACCAGAACCAAGACAACCTACAATAAACAATGCAGCACCAATCATCAAAGATTTTTTACGACCAATTCCAGAAGATAATCTTGAAGCAATAATTGCCCCAATAGCTGCACCTACCATCATAGAGCTTACTACCCATTCTTGTAAACGACTTGTAAGTTCCCATTCTTTGGCAATAAATGGTAAAGCTCCAGAAATAACCCCTTGGTCAAGACCAAATAATAAACCTGCCATACCAGCAACCACAAATACAAAAATTCTCACAAGTTTTACACGACTTGCTGATGTCGTTTGAAATGCTACTTCAGATTTTATTGTTCCCATTATTTACTCTCCTCTTAAATATATAAAATTTATAACTTAGCTAAATCCTGATAACAATCTTTTAATTGCGCATATACTTTTTTGTATAAAGCATGTCCTCGTTTATAATATTCACTTTCTGCTTTTATTGGACTGCAATTTGTTCCTGTTTTAATAAATTCATCACAAGCAGATACTACATCTTTGAAAATTCCAGCTCCTACACCAGCTAAAATAGCTACTCCTAATGCTGGACCTTCTTCAGAAGTCAATGTTTTTACTTCACATTCAAACATATCTGCAAGCATTTGGCGCCATACTGGGCTTTTGCCACCGCCACCACATGCCATCATTTCATCTACTGTTACACCCATTTCTTTCAAAATGTCATAACAATCACTAAGTGAATATGCTACACCTTCCATAACAGCTCTCATCATATTTTCTTTTGTATGAATTGCAGATAAACCAAAGAATACACCTCTGCAATTTGGATCAAGATGTGGTGTTCTTTCGCCCATCAAATATGGTAAATACATCAATCTATCACTGCCACATGGAATTTTTGCTACTGCTTCATTCATGAGTACATATGGATCTTTTCCCAATTCTTCTGCTTTTGCTTTATAATTATCAGCTATATTATCGCGGAACCATTTAAGTGATAAACCTGCTGCAAGTGTTACACCCATTACATGCCAGCAACCTGGTACTGCACAACAAAAAGTATGAACTCTACCTTTTGGATCAATACTTAATTTATCTGTATGTGCAAATACTACACCGCTTGTACCAATTGTAGTGAATGCTTTACCGTCTTTTACAATACCAGTACCAATAGCTGCTGCCGCATTATCTCCTGCACCACCTACAACTACTGTATCAGTGCTAAGTCCTGATAATTTAGCAAATTCATCATTGATATGCCCTGTTACTTCTGGAGATTCATATACTTTTGCCAATAAATTTTTGTCTATATCAAGTTTTGCTAAAATCTCATCTGACCATTGACGTTTTGGAATATCTAATAATTGCATTCCGCTTGCATCAGATACTTCTGTTGCATACTCACCTGTCATGCAAAAACGTACATAATCTTTTGGCAATAAAATATGTTTGCATCTTGCATAATTTTCTGGTTCATTATTTCTAACCCATAAAATTTTTGATGCTGTAAATCCTGTCAATGCTGGATTAGCTGTAATTTCTATCAATCTTTCAGCTCCAACCTTAGCAGTGATTTCTTCACATTCTTTTACTGTTCTTTGGTCACACCAAATAATTGAAGGACGAATTACTTCATTATTTTCATCAAGCATTACTAGCCCATGCATTTGGCCAGATAAACCTATGCCTTTTACATCTTCAGGATTGATTTTAGATTTTGCCAAAACTTCTTGAATTGTATGTAAGGAAGCATTATACCAATCTTTTGGATTTTGTTCTGCCCAACCATTTTGTGGTTGATACATTGGATATTCTTCTGAAGCTGAAGCTATAACTTTCATAGTTTCATCAAATAATACTGTCTTTGTCGCTGAAGTTCCTATATCTAAACCTAATAAATATTTCATCATTTACCGCCTCTCATTTTGTGCTTAAGCACATTTGTTGTTTTAAATATATCACCTTTGAATTTATCCGTCAATATTTATTTTTAGCATTTTTCAGATTTTTTTAATATGTTTTTCTATTTTATTATAAATAAGTAAAAATATTATCTTTTAAAGTTTTTTTGAATGACTAATACTTTTTACCAAAAGACGTTTTCTCCATTAAACCATTATTATAAATTTTCTAAAAAATTATTATTGACAAAAACATCACTACATGATATTCTTTAATTGTTCTTGATTGTGCCTAAGCACATAAAACACAATAACAAAATAAAATCGTAAATATATTAGTGTATATATAAAAGGAGAGTATATTCATGTTTAATAATATTCCTGATGTAAAACTTGGTATCATTGCTGTAAGTCGTGATTGCTTTATCGTTTCTCTTTCTGAAAATCGTAGAAAAGCAATTGTTGAAGCTTACACTAAACAATATGGCGATATTTTCGAAGCTCAAACTGTAGTAGAAAATGAAATCGATATGCTCAAAGCAGTTGAAGAAGTTAAAACTGCTGGTTGTAATGCTTTAGTTGTTTTCTTAGGTAACTTCGGCCCAGAAACTCCTGAAACTTTAATTGCTCAAAAATTCGATGGCCCTGTAATGTATGTAGCTGCTGCTGAAGAAACAGGCAAAGACCTCATTAATGGTCGTGGCGATGCTTATTGCGGTATGCTCAACTGCTCTTACAATCTCGGTCTTAGAAAAATCAAAGCATTCATTCCAGAATATCCTGTAGGTACTGCTGATGAAATCGCTGAAATGATCAACGAATTTAATCCTATTGCACGCGCTTTAATCGGTGTAGCAAATCTAAAAATCATCACTTTCGGTCCTCGTCCACAAGATTTCTTTGCTTGCAATGCTCCAATTAAACCACTTTATGATTTAGGCGTAGAAATCGAAGAAAACTCCGAACTTGATTTACTCGTTTCTTATAAAGAACATGCTGATGACCCACGCATTGATGATATCGTTAAAGATATGGCTGAAGAAATGGGCACAGCTAACCCATATCCAGATCTTTTAAAACGCATGGCTCAATATGAATTAACATTACTTGATTGGGCTGAAAAACATAAAGGTTCTAGAAAATATGTAGTATTTGCTAATAAATGCTGGCCTGCATTCCCATCTCAATTTGGTTTTGAACCATGCTATGTAAATAGCCGTCTTGTATCTCGTGGTATTCCTGTTGCTTGTGAAGTAGATATCTATGGCGCACTCAGCGAATATATTGGAACTTGCGTAAGTGGCGATGCTGTAACTCTTCTCGATATCAACAACTCCGTACCAAAAGATTTATTTGAAGAAGATATTGCACCAAAATATAAAAACTACACCCTCAAAGATACATTCATGGGCTTCCATTGCGGTAATACTCCTATGTGCAAACTCGCTAAAGGTGCTATCAAATATCAGCTTATCCAAAATCGTTTACTTGAAAATGGTGGCACTCCAGATATCACTCGTGGTACTTTGGAAGGCGATATTGCTCCAGGTAAAATCACATTCTATCGTCTCCAAAGCAATGCAGCTGGACAATTACGCTCTTATATAGCAGAAGGTGAAGTATTACCTGTTGCTACTCGTTCCTTCGGTGGTATCGGTATCTTCGCTATTCCTGAAATGGGTCGTTTCTATCGTCATGTACTCATCGAAAAACAATATCCACATCATGGTGCTGTAGCATTCGGTCATTATGGTAAAGCTTTATTCAGTATCTTCAAATTCTTAGGTGTTGAAGATGTAGCTTTCAATCAGCCAAAAACTATGATGTACCCAACAGAAAATCCTTTTGCTTAATTAAAGATAAATATAATAAATAATAATAAAGAGCATCTACTTTTGTAGGTGCTCTCTTATAAATAGGGGGATTATTTCATGAGTAATTGTATTATTACTATTGGTCGTCAATATGGTGCTGGTGGTCGTGAAATCGCTGAAAAATTAGCTAAACAATTACAAATACCTTTATATGACCGCAAACTTGTAGCATTTATTTCTGCTCATCTTGAAAAAGGTGTTTCTCTTGATGAATTAGATTTAACATATGACAATCTCTATGGCAGTGTTTCTCCATATGAAACTATGTTTGCTGATTTGAATGTAGAAGACGATAATTATTTATTCACTCCACAATCAAAAGCTATCAAAGCACTTGCTGAAAAAAATTCTGGTATTTTTATCGGTCGCTGTGCTAATTTCATTTTGAAAGATGTAAAAAATGCTCATCACTTCTTTATTTGTGCAGATGATGAATTCCGCAAAATACGAGGCACTAATGTTTATCATAAAGATTTAGCTACATTAAAAAAAGAAGATGTTAAACGTGCTTCTTACTATAATTATTATACAGGTTCTACATGGGGTGATTGCGCAGATTATGATATGATAATCAATGTAGGTCGCTGTGGCATAAATAAAGCTGTAGAATTAATCGCTAATTACATTAAATAATTAAATAAATTGCTAACAACTTTCTTTAAAAATATAACTTATCTAAAAGACTATAATCATTTTTATGATTATAGTCTTTTTTAATTTCCACAATAAAATATGAAAATATCTAAACTATTATATTTTTCCTAACTATTATGAAATAAATAAACTATGCTTTATCCAAATTCTCTGTTATATTTTCTTTGTAATTAAATATTAGAAATAAGGATGTGTTAATTTTGAGTAATACAACTAATAAAATGAAAGCATTAGTAGTTGAAGACATTAATACATTAACCTACAAAGATGTATCTATTCCGCAGATTAATGATGATGAAGTTCTAATTAAAGTAAAAGCTTGTGGTATATGTGGCTCAGATATTCCTAGAGTAAAAAACAATGGAGTACATTTTTATCCTATTATTGTAGGTCATGAATTCTCTGGAGAAATTGTAGAGTTAGGTAAAAATGTTACTTCATATTCACTAGGTGATCGCGTTACTGCCGCACCACTTATTCCTTGCAACAATTGTGATAATTGTTATCAAGGCAATCCTGCTATGTGTCAACATTATTCATTTATTGGTTCTCGTCAAAATGGAGCTATGGCTGAATATGTTGCTGTACCTGCAAAAAATATTGTACCTATTGCTGATAACGTAACTTATGCTCAAGCAGCTTGTATTGAACCAATTACTGTTGCTATCCATGGAGTTGAACGTGCTGGTGCTATAGATAGTGGTAAATCTGCTATTGTCTATGGATGTGGTACTATTGGTATTTTAACCATGCAATGCTTAAAAGCTAAAGGATTAGAAAAAATATATGTTATTGATATTGATGATTATAAATTAGAATTAGCTAAAAATTTAGGTGCTTATGAAGTTTTAAACTCTACAAAAATAAATATTCCAGAATATTTTAATAAGATTGAAAAAGTCGATTATGTTTATGAAACTGCTGGTGTAAATTTTTTACAATCACAAGTATTAGAACTTGCTAAAAAAGGTGGTCATGTTATTTATATTGGTACTGCCCATAAAGATGTAACTATACCAGCAAAATCATTTGAACTTATTTTACGTGGTGAACTTAATGTCACAGGTTCTTGGATGAGTTATTCTGCTCCTTTCCCTGGAAATGAATGGATTGCTGCTGCTGAATATTTACAAACAGGAAAAGTAAAAGTAGATGAAATAATTACTCATAAAATACCATTAAGTGATGGTATTAAAGCTTTCGATATATTATCAAATAAAAATAATAATGCACTCAAAGTTATGTATTATATGGATTAATTAATAATTGTGGAAATAAAAAATTTAATCATCACAATATGATATCTCTTTGATAGAATATTTCCACAATATCAGGAAATAAATTACCTATGAGTGTGTAAATATCTTTGTTATACTAAAATCAAACGGAGGATAACATAATGTTTACACAACGACAACGAAAAATTTTAGCTATTTTAAAACAACATAAAAATAATATAACTAGTGATGAAATAGCTCGCTTAGTAGGTGTATCATCTAGAACTATCCGAACTGAAATTAAAAATATTTTACCCATTTTAAAAGAAAACATTGCTAAAATTAATATTTCTACCCGTAAAGGATATTCTTTAGAAATTAATAATTATGAAAAATTTATTAATATTTTAGATGAACATATAACTAAAACACTTGATAGTGAAGCTAGAGTAAACTATATTATTCAACGATTACTAAATGCTGCATTAAAAAATCAATCTATAAAACAGCAAGATTTAGCTGATGAACTTTTTATTGGATTATCTACATTAAAAGCTAATCTTAAAGAAGTTAAAGAAAAATTAAAAAAATATAATCTAGATATCATTAATTATAAAAATCAAGGAATGCAAATAAAAGGTAATGAAGCCCAAATAAGATATTGTATTTCTGAATATATTTTTCGTGATAATTTAAAAACAGATGATTTTTACCAACATCTTTTTGCTGAATATAAATTAAATAACATCCATAATATTTTAATTCGAGTGTTAACCTCTTATGAATTAGTTCTCACAGACACATCACTAAAAAATCTTTTGGTTCATGTATTAATTGCTATGAAACGTGCAACTAAAGAACACAATGTAATGTATACATTACGTGAGAGTAAAAAAATTGAGCAACATAAAGAATTTTTAATTGCTACTTCTATATTTGAAGAAATATATAATCAATTACATATTGATGTTGCAACTAGTGAAATTTATTATCTTGCTCAACATCTTATTGCTAGTAAAAAATATATGGAAATCGCTAATGAAGAAACTAGTAATTATATTGAAAATCTAGTAATTGAAATGCTTCAAAGAGTTAATACTATTGTAAATATTAATTTTCTTCAAGATGATAATTTAATAAAATGGTTAAAAATTCATTTAGAATCAGTTATCCCACGAATTAGATTTCAAATGAATATCCGTAATGATATTTTAGATGTTATAAAGAATGAATACCCCCTAGCTTTTCAAATTGGTGTAATTGCTAGTAAAGTTATTGAAGAAAAAGAACATCTTACTATTGATGAGAATGAAATTGGTTATATTGCTGTTCATTTTGGTGCTGCCTTAACACGTATGGATATTAAAGCTGATAAAATAACTAAATCAGCAATTGTAGTTTGTGGTAGTGGTATTGGTACTGCAGTATTATTAAAAGCTAAATTAAAAGAATACTTTAAAGATTTAATTCATATCGTCAATATACTTCCAGGATATCAATTAAAAGAAAATGATTTAAATAGTGTAGACTTAGTGTTTACTACTATACCATTGCCTCATTTAAGTAATTTATCAACTGAAAAAACTGAAAAAATAATACACATAAAAAATCTTTTAAATAATGAAGAAATACATCTTATTCAACAAAAATTCTTTAAGAACTCTGATATTTCTAAAACTAATATAAAAAAATTTTTCCGCAAAGATTGTTTTATTACTAATAAACAATTTAATACAAAAGAAGAAATTTTAACATATTTAACAAAAAAATTAGAAAATAGTGGTTTGATTGATAAAGAAACTAGTACTTCTATTTTCGAACGTGAATCTGCTTCTCCTACAGAAATAGGTAATTTAGTTGCAATTCCTCATCCTATGGTAAATAATACAGCAATTTCTTCTATATCTGTATTAGTCTTAGATAAACCAATTATTTGGGTAGATCATCACGTTCAAGTTATATTTTTAATTAGTATAGCTAAAAGTGAATTTTACCTTTGGGAACCAATTTTTCTAAAATTATTTAAATATCTAGTAAAAGAAAATGGTATCAAAAAAATTATCAACCAGCCTAATTATGATGATTTTATAAAAAACTTTCAAAATGAATTTAATTAAGGGGCATTTATTATGACAGAAACTCTCTTAGATAAAAATATTATCTTACTTGATATTTCCGCTAAAGATAATATAGATGCTATCAAACAATTAGGTCAAATACTTGTAAATAATAAATATATTGATGCATCTTATACTGATAGTGTTATTGAACGTGAAGCTAGTTTTCCTACTGGTCTTGCTTTGACCAATGCTGGTATTGCTATTCCTCATGCTTCACCTAATAATAATATACAAAAAAATGGTATTGCTGCTGCACGTTTAAAAAACCCTATAAAATTTTATTCAATGGAAAATCCCGATGAAAAAATTTCTATCGATATGATTTTTATGTTAGCCTTATCTAGTAGTACTGAACATCTAGATGTTTTAAAAAAATTATTTATTGCTTTTCAAAATCAAGAATTAGTATCACAATTAAAAGTTTGTCAAAATAAAGAAATCTTTTTAAAACTTTTAGCTGATAATTTAAATTAAAATATTTAACGAATATTAAAGGAGTGTTTTATTATGAAAAAAATTATTGTAGCTTGTGGTGGTGCTGTAGCAACTTCTACTGTTGCAGCTGATGCAATTAGAGATTTATGTGCACAAAATGGTATTAAAGCAGAAGTTACACAAATGCGTGTTATTGAAATTGCTAACAATTTATCTGGTGTAGATTTAGTTGTTACTACTATGCGCATAAAACCAGATTTTGATGTTCCATATGTAAATGGTATGGCTTTTTTAACTGGTATAAATAAAGAAGCTACTGAAGAAAAAATTCTCTCTTATTTAAAAGACTAAAAATTATTTCATATTTTAATGAGGAGTTGTTTCTATATGGATATTATCTTAGGATTAGTACAATATTTTGTTGACCTAGGTGCAGCAGTAATGTTACCAATAGTTATTTTTATTGTAGCTATTTGTCTAGGTCAATCTGTAGGAAAAGCTATAAAATCTGGTATTTCTATTGGTATTGGTTTTATCGGTATTGGTCTTGTTATTTCATTAATGCTTAACAATCTAGCCCCAGCAGCTCAAGCTATGTCAGCAAATTTTGGTATTAGTATGAACTTAATTGACATTGGCTGGCCTGGTTCTTCTCCTATGACATGGGCTAGTAGAATTGCTCTCGTTGCTATTCCTGTAGCTATTATTGTTAATCTTATTATGCTTGCTTTAAAATTAACACGCGTTGTTAATATTGATATTTGGAATATATGGCACTTTGCTTTTACTGGTGCTATCGTAGATATCGCTACTGGTAGTTATGCTTTAGGAATTGCTGCTGTTGCAATTCATGCTGCTTTTGCTTACAAATTAGGAGACTGGTTCGCACCAACTGTTGAAAAATATTTTGGCTTAGAAGGTATTGCTATGCCTCATGGTACTACAGGATGGTTTGCTCCAATTTCTGTATTTGTTGATGGTATTTTAGATAGAATTCCTGGTATTAGAGATATTGATTTTAACCCAACTCATTTGCAAAAACGTTTTGGCTTATTATGTGACCCTGCAATTATGGGTGCAATCATGGGGGTTATTATTGGCATCTTAGCTGGCTATGATGTTCGTGGTGTTTTAACATTAGGTATTCAAATGGCAGCAGTTATCGTATTAATGCCAGTAGTTGTTAAATATATTATGGGTGGTTTAATGCCTATTTCTGAAGTAGCTCGCACTAAATTACAAAAAAAATTCAAAAATTCAAAATTCTATATTGGTCTTGATTGTGCTCTACTTCTTGGTGATCCTGTAGTTGTTACAGCTTCTTTATTATTTATTCCAATTACTATTATTATTGCTGCTCTTGTTCCAGGAAATCAGATTTTACCATTTGGTGATTTACCAACAATTGGATTTTTCATTGCTATGGCAGTAGGTGTTCATGGTGGTAATTTATTTAGAACATTAATTACTGGTAGTATTGTTATGTTTCTAGCTATCTGGATTTCCAATCAAATGATTGGTCTTCATACAATCTTAGCTGCTAATGCAGGACAACTTACTAATGCTACTGCACAAGTAGCTTCTTTAGACCAAGGTGGTAGTCCTTTAACCTATATTATCACTCAAATACTTCACACAACTAATATTATGGGATTAGCCGCTATTGGTATCTTCTATATCATTTGTGTTGTTTGTACTATTATTTGGTCAAAAAAACAATATGCTTCTTTAGATAAATAATATTCATATGGGGGTTTTAATTAATGATTTTATCCACTAGACAAATGCTTTTAGATGCTCAAGCAGGACATTATGCAGTTCCTGCATTCAATATACACAATTTGGAAACATTACAAGTAGTAGCTGATACTGCTAGTGAAATGCATTCTCCACTTATCATTGCTGTTACACCTTCTACTATTGATTATGCTCGCGATGAATATGTTGTTGCTATGGCTAATATTGCTGCAAAGCATACAAATACACCAATTGCTATCCATCTTGATCATTTCGAAGATATAACTCGTATTAAAAAAGCTATTGATGTTGGTTTTAAATCAGCAATGATTGATGCTTCAAAACTACCATTTGAAGAAAATATTGCTAAAACAAAAGAAGTTGTTTCATATGCTCATCATTATGATGCTACTGTTGAAGCAGAACTTGGCAAACTTGTTGGTGTTGAAGATGATTTAGTTGTAGACGATAAAGATGCTGCCTATACAAATCCTGATGATGCTGTTAAATTTATAAAAGCAACTAATATTGATTCTCTTGCAATAGCAATTGGTACAGCACATGGACTTTATAAAGGAGAACCTAAATTAGATTTTGATAGACTTATTGAAATTAGAAAAAAAGTTGATATTCCATTAGTATTACATGGCGCCTCTGATGTACCTGATGAATTAGTAAAAAAAGCTATTAAATTAGGTATTTGTAAAGTTAATGTAGCTACTGATTTAAAAATTCCATTTTCTAATGCTGTAAAAAAATATTTTAAAGAAAATCCTGATGCTAATGACCCAAGAAAATATATGACACCTGGCAAACAAGCAATGAAAGAAATTGTAAAACATAAAATTGAAGTTTGTGGTAGCCTTAATCGCTATTAAATTATAGGTGATAAAATTGATTCTAACTTTAAACTTAAATGCTTCTCTAGATAAGATATACACTGTAGACAAATTAGAATATGGCGGTGTTGTTCGTGCCAAAATTGTTCAAAATACAGCTGGAGGAAAAGGTCTTCATGTAGCTAACATCTGTAAAGAATTAAATGAAAATTATTTAGCGACAGGTTTTTTAGGCGGAAAAATAGGAGAATATTTACAAAATAAATTAACTCAAAAACATATTAATCATGATTTTATTTCTATAAAAAATGAAACAAGAACTTGTATTAATATTACTACTCCCGATGGAAAACAAACTGAAATTTTAGAACCTGGACCTTCTATTAATAAAGAAGAAACTGATTTATTTTTAAAAAAATATACTCAATTATTAACTTATACAGACATTATAGTTGCATCTGGAAGTTTGCCTAATAATTTACCATTAGATTTTTATGGTACCCTTACTCAATTAGCTACAAAACATCATAAAAAATTTCTTCTAGATACTAGCGGACAAACTTTAAAAGAAAGTCTAAAATATAAACCATTTTTTATTAAACCTAATAAAGATGAAATTGAACAATTAACTGGCATAAAAATCGATAGTCTTGATACTGCAATTTTACAAATACAAAAATTTCAAAATTTAGGTATATCTATGCCTGTAATATCTTTAGGGAAAAATGGTTCTATTATTGGATATCAAAATCAAATTTATCATGCTATTCCACCACAATATAAGGCAATCAATGCGGTCGGATCAGGTGATGCTTTTGTTGCTGGTATAGCTATAGGGCTTAAACGAAATTACCCTATTATAGATATTATTAAATTAGGTTCAGCTTGTGGTACAGCAAATGTTTTAGAAGCTGAAAGTGGTTTTGTTTCTAAGGATAATGTAGAAAAAATATTTAATTTAGTAAAGGTTAAACAAATTTTATAAAATGTAAAAAAGAGACTTTAATAAAAAATAAAGTCTCTTTTTTACATTTATCAAATATTAAATTCTACTTTGCCACTTATTCTAGCTTGTTCTAATACTTTCATTACATTTAAACTATGTTCTAATGTTTTATAACAAGTAATTAAATCTTGTTGTTTAAAGATTTCTATGAAGGCTACAAATTCATTGACCATGCGATGATTGTATTTTTCTTTATTTATCAAAATTTCTTCTTCACCTTTTTTATGAACTTTGACTAACGCACAAGCATTTGGTGCTCCTACTAATTCCATATAGCCTTTTTCACCTTGAAATACAATTCCGCTGATACTTTCAGAATCTTTAGCTGCACTACATACTACTGTATAATCATCATAATCTAATAATGCTGTACCTGAAATATCTATGCCATTAAAACCGAGGTTTGGTCGATAAATAACTTCTTTCGGTGTACCTAATACGCCCATGATAAAATGTAAATTATAAATATTTAAATCATATAAAGCACCCCCTGCATGTTCAGGGCTAAACGCTGGTGCTACATCTTTATTTAAATATCTATCATAACGACTAGAATATTGTGCATAATTAGCATGAACATAACGCAATTGACCGATTTGCTCTAAATTTTCTTTTATATATTGATAATTTGGCGCATATAAAATAGTGATAGCTTCAAATAAAAATAGATTTTTAGCTTTAGCTAAATCTATTAATTCTTGTGTCTGTTTTGCTGTAATGGTAAAAGGTTTTTCACAAATGACGTTTTTCCCTGCCTCTAGTGCTTTTTTAGTATATTCATAATGCACATTGTTGGCTACAGCTACATAAATAAAATCTATTTCGCCATCTTCTAGCATTTGATTATAATCTGTATATATTTTAGCGATATTAAATTTATCTGCTATTTCTTCTGCTTTTTGTCTGCTCTGTGGTCGACTACATATAGCTACTATTTCTAAATCTTGAATGTCTTTTGTAGCCCCTATCATTTCATGTACAATTTTGCCGTTTCCAGCAATACCTATTTTCATAAGTATTCCCCCTTTAACATTTAGTTATATTTTGAATTATTTTTATCCCTGTATTTATTTCTGCCAAAGACAAAGTGGCAAAACTCAAACGTATCTGTTTATTAGGGGCATTGCGTACAAAAAATGGTGCACCATCGCAAATTATTACCCCTTCATTTCTAGCTTTTTCAATTATCTCACTTGCATTTAATCTATCCGGCAAATTTAGCCACAAAGATAATCCCCCTTGTGGTTTTAAATAATCTATATCCTTAGGCAAATATTTTTTTGCCATTCTAAGCGCAAATTCAAATTGTGTTTTATATACACTGCGAATAGAATTTAAATGTTCTTGCCATAATCCTTCACGCAAATAATAATCAAAAACTCTCTGTGTAAGTCCAGAAGTCGCTATATCTGAAATATGTTTTACATTTAATAAAGTCTGTGCCAATACTTGGGGCATGATTAAATAAGCAAGTCTTAATCCTGGCATAAAAATCTTTGATAAACTGCGAATATAAATCACTCGATCATCTGTATCATACGCTTTTAAAGGTATAGGCGATTTTTCTTGATAACAAAGACCACTTATATAATCATCTTCCAAAATATAAGCATTATAAAAACGAGCCAATCCCATTAAACGGCGACAATTAGCTTTTGTATAAGATATGCCTGTAGGATTTTGAATATTAGGCATCACATATATCAATTTAGGTCTAAATTTCCTTAATTTATTTTCGAGGTCAACTAAGTCAATACCTTCTTTTGTCAATTTAATATCTATAATTTTTGCCCCACAAGAACGAAAAGCCGCTATTGCACCTGGATAAGTTGGATTTTCTACAAATACAATATCTCCATGTTTTAAAATAGCACGTGCTACTATATCTATGCCTTGTTGCGCACCTGAAATAATCTGAATGTATTCTGGCGTTGTATTTATCCTTTTTTTCGCTAATTCTTGAGTAATCGATTGGCGAAGTGGCAAATAGCCTTGACTGTCTTGATATGTAAATGCATATCCTTTGTCTCTTTCCAAAATTTTATTTACCACTTGCTTAAAAGTCTCTATGGAAATCATATCCGGATTTAAGGATATCGTACTCATATTTATCACATTTTTTTGACCCTGCAAAATTTTTAAATCATCAGTTAAATCAATGGGAATGTGATTATTTTCTTCTAATTCATCGATAGTATTAATCACTTGTTCAGCTACATAACTTCCGCTACCACGCTTACTAAAAATAAAACCATTTTTTTCCAATTCTTTATAAGCATTAACCACTGTACTTGGATTTACTTGCAAATTTTGAGCTAGATTTCTTACAGCTGGTAACTTATACCCTGGTGATAATAAGTGCTGTTTTATCATTAATTTTATTTGCTCATATAATTGCACATATAAAGGCTCTTTTAAATCTTTGTCTAATTGTATCGATACAAATTCAATTAATTTATCCTTCATTCTTGCTATTTTTTTCTCCTTTATCTATAATTTATAAAATTTAATTTGCAAATTTAAATATTGTATTGATACAATTTTATCATTTTAATTAATATACTACAATCAAAGGAGTCTATCATGAATAATCGTTACAATTTAAATAAAAATCTTGCACAAATGCTCAAAGGCGGAGTTATCATGGATGTTACCAACGTAGAGCAAGCAAAAATAGCTCAAGAAGCTGGTGCTGTTGCAGTTATGGCACTTGAACGCGTACCTGCTGATATACGTCGCGAAGGTGGAGTTGCTCGCATGTCAGATCCTAAAATGATACGAGAAATTAAAGAAGCTGTTTCTATCCCTGTTATGGCAAAAGCTCGCATTGGTCATTTTGTTGAAGCTCAAATATTACAAGCTATCGGCATTGATTATATTGATGAATCAGAAGTTTTAACACCAGCTGATGACGAAAATCATATCTATAAACAAGATTTTGATATTCCTTTTGTTTGTGGTGCTAGAAATTTAGGTGAAGCACTTCGTCGAATTGGTGAAGGTGCTAGCATGATTAGAACAAAAGGTGAAGCAGGTACTGGAAATGTTGTTGAAGCTGTTCGTCATTTTAGAACTATGCAAAAAGATATCAATAGAGTAAAATCTGCCACATCTAGTGAGTTAATGCATATCGCTAAAGAAATGGGAGCACCTTTTGATTTAGTTTGTTATGTACATGAACATGGAAAACTTCCTGTTGTTAATTTTGCAGCTGGTGGTATTGCCACTCCTGCTGATGCTGCCTTAATGATGCAATTAGGTGTTGATGGTGTATTTGTAGGCTCTGGTATCTTCAAATCCGGTGATCCACAAAAACGAGCAAAAGCTATTGTCGAAGCTACTACTTTTTACAATGATCCTGAAAAACTAGCTAAAATATCAGAAAATCTCGGTGAAGCTATGGTCGGTATAGAAATAGATACTATTCCTCAAGAACAACAAATGGCAAAACGTGGCTGGTAATGTGATATGAATAAAATAATTGGTATTTTAGGTATGCAAGGGGCTATTGCTGAACATCAAGAAATCTTATTGCAAATACCACATACAAAAATTCGTATAGTAAAAACAGCCAAAGATTTAGATTGTATTGATGGGCTTATTTTACCTGGTGGCGAGTCTACAGCTATAGGAAAACTTCTTGATTATTTTAGCTTAAAAGAAATTTTACGGCAAAAAATCATTTCAGGTTTACCTGTATTTGGCACTTGTGCTGGTTTAATTTTGCTTGCTAAAAATATTGAAAATCAAACAAATACGCATCTTGCAACTATGGATATAACAGTTAAACGCAATGGCTATGGCTCTCAATTAGATAGTTTTTCTACTAATTTATTAATTCCTACCATAGATAAAAATATGCCTATTCCTTTAGTATTTATTCGTGCTCCCTACATCACTAAAACAGATAAAGATGTACAAATTTTAGCTACTTTAGATAATAAAATCATAGCTGCACGTCAAAAAAATATGCTTGTAAGCTCTTTTCACCCTGAATTAACTTGTGATTTAAGATTTCATCAATATTTCCTATCAATGATTTAAATCTATAATAAAAAATTCAATGAAATTTTCTAATAAAAAAGCAGGATATCTCCTGCTTTTTATTTATTATAAACTTGTCCTAAATAATGTGTTACAAACTGTTGTGCTATTCTGCCGGAGCGTCCAGAATGTTCTTTTTCCCATGCCCCTGCTTTTACGCGCAATTCTTCTTTGGATAATTCTATGCCATGCTGTTTTAATAAACCATCTACAATATCTAAATATTCTTGTTGGTTTGGTGCCATATAATAAATGATTAAACCAAATCTATCAGAAAGTGAAATAGTTTCATTCAATGTATCACTGCGGTGCATATCATCATCATTTGCCCCTCTATCTTTATAACTTTCTTTAATCAAATGACGTCGATTTGATGTAGCATAAATAAGTACATTTTCAGGTTTTGCCGAAGCACCACCTTCAATTGCTGATTTTAAATATTTATATTCCACTTCAAATTCTTCAAAAGATAAATCATCTAAGAAAATGATGAATTTCTTACTGCTAAAATCTCGCAAACGCTCCATAATAACAGGTAAATCTATTAATTGCTCTTTAGTTAATTGAACTAAACGCAAGCCCTTATCAAAGAAAGAATTAACCACTGCTTTTACACCTGAAGATTTTCCTGTACCTCTTGCCCCTACAAGTAAAACATTATTTGCTGGCTTATCTTCTACAAAGGCTTTCGTATTGGCTAATAATTCTTGTTTCTGATATTCATAGCCTATTAAATCTTGAAGCTTCATCGTTTCAAAATGTTTAATACCAACTAAACTATCCTCATCACTATCCCAACGGAAAGCTCGATAATCTGCCATATCTCCACTGCCAAATGTTCTATAATAATTAATAAAAACATCTGCCTTATCTTTGCTAGTTTGTGCTTTATCTAGATTTTCTACTAATAAATTAAACGCTGTAGATTGATTAATATTTGTCGGTTCATAATCATCTAATAAATCGCAATTCAAAAGTAAACTAGGTTTTAAAAGCAATAATTTTTCTATTAATTCAATATCATGACAAAAAGCTTGATACAAACTTTTACCGATTTTACCACCAGATTTTTCCACTGCATAAGACACACAATTACTTTGATGAGCCACATTATAAATCATATATGAACGTATAATATTTCCAGATAAACCCAACTGCTCCGCTTTATTAATCAACTTAGCAGCAACAGCCCCTTTATTTAAATTTTCTCGAGAAATAGTTTTCTCGATATCTCTAAAAACATCATCATTGAATAAATCTTGAAATACCAATAAATTATGTAAATCCATAAAAATACTCCTTTCAAATGCGTTTCCTTATAGTTTACAACATTTCAATAAAAAATTAAACACACCAGCAAAAATTATTTTATAAACTATGCAAAAGTATCTATGGAAAAAACAAATATAAAATAAAAACCTCAAGAAACATAAAACTACCTTTCTCGAGGTTTTTATTATTAATAATATAAACTTCTGTTATTTTCCGCTATATTATTATTTATCAAATACAGAAATATCTAATTGGTCAAAGCCACTTAATAATTCTTTCATCATTGCTGTGATTTTTGCACAATCGCCTTCACCATTACCTTCTACATTAAGTGGCATATTAGGATCATGCAAAGATTGACGAAGCAATGCCCAACCATTTGCTTCACCTTTAAAGCTAATGCGTACACCTTCATAATTTGGTGTTACAATATGATAGCCTTTTTCTTTTGCACGAGCAGTAAATGCTTCTAAAACTTTTGCCCCATAAGCTTTGAAATCTTCACCTTTTAATTTTAAGCGATATTCTGCTGTTTCAAATTGTGGTTCAAGTTTTTCAATCAAGCTATTTAAAGTTTTACCTTCTGCTTTAGTTTTAGCTGCAGCAATTAAGAGTTTAACTGCCATATATGCACCATCATCAAGATAATAATTTTCTTTAAGTGCACCATGACCACTTGTTTCAATAGCAAGTGGAGATACTACGCCTTCTTCATTTAAGCGTTTGCATTCATTGATTACATTTTTATAACCACGTTGGAAACGATGATGTTTTAACTGTAATTCACCTTCTAAAAACGCAGTCAATTTATCAGAAGTTACAGAGTCAGTAACAATAGTGGAATTTGGATAATCTTTCACTAAGATAGCAGCCATCATAGCAATAAGTGCATCACGATTTACTTCTTGACCATCGCTAAATACAGCAGACATTCTATCTACATCAGTGTCAAAAATCAAGCCTAAATCAGCTTTATTATTAAGCACTGCACCACGAATAGCGTCCATAGCTTCTTTATTTTCTGGATTTGGAATGTGATTTGGGAAATGTCCATCTGGATTTAAGTATAAGCTACCTGTAGTATCTGCACCTAACTGAGCTAAAACTTTTTGTGCAAAAAATCCGCCAGCACCGTTACCTGCATCTACTACGATATGATTGCCTGTAAGTGGTTTATCATAATTATCTTTGCTGTTGATACCTTCACGGATTTTTGTGCAAAGATTTTCAGCATAAAGAGAAACTAAATCAAATTTTTCTACACTGCTGATATCTGCTATCTGTTCAGTCAATTCACAAGCAATTTTGAGCATATCAGTGAGGTCTTTCTTTTCCATACCGCCATTTTCTGGTTCAAAGAATTTAATACCATTGCGATTAAATGGAAGATGGCTTGCAGTAATCATCATAGAACCATCATATTTTGTTTCTTCATATACTAAAGACATAAACATAGCTGGAGTTGTAGCCATAGAGCAATCAACAGCTGTTGCCCCTTGAGCTACAATTGCCATTAAAGCTTGTTGTTTTAACATTGGTGCAGAAATACGAGAATCATGACCTACTGCGATTTTTAATTCACTTGCTTTTTTGCCACTTTTTTTGCTGAGCCATAAAACGAAAGCTTGCACAATGCGATTAGCATATTCTGGTGTCAAAGTAACAGGTTCATCAGCTACGCCTTCAACTGCTACACCTCTGACATCACTGCCGTTTTGTAATTTTAAAATTGGATCCATAAAATCTACCCCTTTTTCTCTTAATCTATACTAAATATCTTTACGATATGTAGCTCTTTATCACTGTTAAAAATTCCTCACCATATTTTTGTAATTTAAATTCACCTACACCGCGAATATTTTTCATCAATTCTAAATCAGTCGGTTTATCTGTTGCCATCTGTGTAAGTGTAGCATCAGAAAAAATCATATATGGTGGTAATTTTTCTTTTGTCGCTAATTCTTTACGCAAACTGCGCAAAGCTTCAAATAATTCACCTTTAGCCTTGGCTTTTTTAACAATTACCATCTTTTGCCAAACCTTTTTTTGACCGCGAAGCACTTGCCATGACAATTCATTTAAAGTAACCACTGGATATTGGCTTTCTGTGATATCTAAGTATTGCATAGCACTAAGTCTTAAAATTAAATCACTGATATCTTTTAGCTTTCGCTCTTTCATCAAGCCATACGTAGATAAACGCTCAAAATTAAATTGTTTTATCTTCGCACTTTTTGAACCTTTTAAGACTTCAGCTATCATTTTCACGCCGAAGCGTTCATGCATACGATAGACACACGATAAAACCTTTTGTGCATCAATTGTAATATCTATTAATTCGCCTTCTAATTTGCAATTACTACAATTATCACAATGTTCTTCTACATCAAATTCACCAAAATAATGCAAGATAAATGCTCTTAGACATTGCGGTGTATGACAATAATCCACCATTGACTGCAATCTTTTATATTCTAATTGTTGACGAATTTCACTTTCTGTAGATTTACTTATCAAAAACTTTTGAAGCTGTGTATCTTGCGGACTATACAATAAAATACAATTTCCTGAAAGTCCATCACGACCTGCTCTACCTGCTTCTTGATAATACGCTTCCATATTTTTGGGCATATTATAATGAATAACATAGCGAACATTTGGCTTATCTATGCCCATACCAAAAGCATTTGTCGCCACCATAACAGAAAGATTATCATAGAGAAAATCTTCTTGCATTTGATTTCTTTCCTCATCTGTCATACCGGCATGGTATCTACCTGCTTTAATGCCCTTTATTTCCAATAAAACTTGCAAAGCATCTACATCTTTTCTAGTGCCCACATAGATAATTCCAGCTTCATCTTGATGTTTTTTTACATAATCTATGACAAATTTATCTTTTACTTCTCCTCTTAATACGGAAAAATATAAATTTGGTCTATCAAAACCAGTTACAAATACATTAGGTTGTTTAAGTCCCAATAAATTTATAATATCTGTTTTTACCTCTGGTGTAGCTGTTGCTGTAAAAGCACTGATAATCGGCTTAATGCGCAATGAATTAGTAAAATTTAAGATATTGCGATAACTAGGACGAAAATCATGTCCCCATTGCGATAAACAATGCGCTTCATCAACTGCTACCATACTAATATTTAAATTTTTAAAACTATCTGGTAAATATTCAGATGTCAATCGCTCTGGTGCTATATAAATAATTTTATAAAAACCAGCAGATATATCTTGTAAATCCTTATATAATTGAGCCTTACTGACAGAACTATTAATATATACTGCCGCTATCCCTAGCTGACGTAAACTATCAACTTGGTCTTTCATCAAAGAAATAAGTGGCGATATAACAAGTGTTACCCCTTCAAATAATAATGCAGGGATTTGAAAACAAATAGATTTTCCCGCACCTGTAGGCATAATCGCCACTGTATCATTTTTATTTAATAAACTTTCAACTACTTTTTTCTGCCCTGGTCGAAAGTCTTCATATCCATAAAATTTTTGTAGTATTTGTCTTGCTTTATTCAGCATCATAATATTTCAATAAGGCTTGAGTGCCATTATTTTCATAACCTTCTTTGGCTAATTTTTCATATAGAGATTTTGCCAATTTCAATCCTGGTAAATCTAAATTCATTTCATCAGCTGACTCTATAGCTATTTTCATATCTTTAATAAAATGTTTAATGAAAAATCCTGGTGCAAAATCACCTTTTAACATTCTTGGTGCTAAATTGCTAATCGACCATGAACCTGCTGCACCTGTAGAGATTACATCTAATAAGTCCTGAGGATTTAATCCACATTTTTTCGCATAAGCCACAGCTTCACAAACACCCATCATATTAGAAGCAATAGCTATTTGATTGCTCATTTTTGCATATTGACCAGAACCTGCTTTGCCAAAATAGCAAATAGTTTTTCCCATAGCTTCAAAAATCGGTAAAACTTCTTCATAAACTTCTTTATCGCCACCAACCATAATGGCAAGTGTACCATTTTTTGCTCCTACATCTCCACCAGATACAGGTGCATCTAAAGATTTTATTTCATATTTTTGAGCTTCTTGATAAATCTCTTGAGCCAGTTTTGGACTAGAAGTAGTCATATCTATAATTATGCTTTGTGGTTTCAAATTTTTAATTACGCCATTTTCACCTAAATAGATTTCTGCTACATCTTGAGGATAACTCACCATAGAGATGATTACATCTACATTTGGGGCTAAAGCTTTAGCACTATCAAACCATTTTGCGCCTTTGGCTAATAAATTTTCAGCTTTTTGCTTTGTACGCGTATAAACCATGACTTCATATCCAGCTTTTAAGAGATTATCTGCCATGGATTTTCCCATTACACCAATGCCAATAAAACCAATTTTTAGTTTTTGCATATATTTCACCACTTTCTTTTACCTAAAACTTATTACAACATAAATTTATAATATAAAGCAGCTACACAAATCGTATAACTTATAAAATATTCCCATGAACTGCCCACGCGAAATAATTTTATACCTATTTTTCGCTTTCGCCAGATAAGTGGCACCTTGCCACAAATTCCATCTTCAATAATATGAAGTAAAGCACCTACACAGACAAATATCGGAATTTGTGCTATTTCCCAAAATAAATCTTTTAATACACCAACTTCATGTAAATAAAATAAAATAGCGATTATCGCTAAATAAGGCACTGTCCAATGTGTATTTTGGCGATGTTTTGAACGCCATTTCCAATAAGCTTTACTTTCTTTTGGTGGTTTACCTTCCAATCTATCTGGCAATACACTGCCAAAAAAACTATATGCTGCATATAAAAAATTTCCTGTTCCTGCAAATACAACTACAGTCGTTACTAATTTATGATTAGCCCACTTCACAAAAATTCTCCTTAAAATTATTATCTATGCCATAAAGGATAATCTCTATGTAAAATAAATCTATTATAGACTATAGCAATAAAAACTAATAAACAAATTCCTGGTATTACATCAAATAAAAAATAATTGATAATACCTTGTTCATTCGCTTTTAATAATATAATCGGCATAGCAGCAGATGGTGGGTGAATTGCTTTAAACCACGATTTCACTAACATGGCTATAGCTACACCTAAAGCATAAACAATCCAATCATGCCCTAAAATATAAGCCATTAAAATACCTACAATACTTGTAATAATATAGCCTAAGATAATATTTCTCGGCTGAGCATATTCACTGTCATATAACAAAAAAGCGATTATACTTGTCGCTCCAAATGGTGCTAATAATAAATTATTATCAATAGATTTAGATACTAAAGCTACAATACCAATGCCGAAAAAAATACCAATAGCTGATAGTATTTCATCTTTTTTCATAAAATTGAAATCCTTTATATTTTTTCCTTAAATCTAATTGCAATTATATCAAAAAATAACATTAATTTATAGCATACTATTGAAAAACTATTACGGTTTGAGAAAAAAGATAAATGCCATTATAATATATTTTAAAGAAAACGAACCGCATTCATTTTTATAAAATATAAATAAACAGGTGATTATTTTGGAACATACACTTAGTAAACGTGAAGCAAAAAAAATAAAATCAAAAAAAACCATCATTCAATCCGCTATCGTATTATTTGCTCAAAAAGGTTTGAAAGATACTTCTATTGCTGATATCATGCAAAAAGCTAATTTAGGTATTGGCACATTTTATAATTATTTTCAATCTAAAGATGATTTACTCCGTAGTCTACTCATTCAATTAGCTATGGATATTCGTCAACATTATCTTGAATCTATAAATAAAGAAAAAACTCAAGCTCAAGTATTAGAAGGACTCGTTTTATATACTGCTAATCTACTAGACCAAAATCGTTTTATTTTGCCATTATTTATGCGTGCTGTAGATAGAAGTGCATTGACTATACAGCCACATGTTTCGATAAAAAAACCACTTCCATTCAAAGATATTTTTGATGAAATCATCAAAACTGGTCAAGATAATGGGGAATTTCGCAGTGATATTCCAGCTGAAATTATCACAGAAATGTTTCATTCTCTATTTCAATCTGCTTCTTTTAGTAGCCTACCACTTAAATATCAAGAAAACATTCGCTATAAATTAAATTTAGTGCTTTCAGGTATTATTTTAAAATAAGATTTGTACGTATACAAAAAACAAATAAACATTTTAAAAGATATTTTGTGCGTATTTTTTCTAAAAGCTACAGTATAGTTGTAAATTCATTCCAAAAAGAGTATAATTTCGTTATGTTATTTTTATATAATATACAAATATATCTTTAGGAGGTCTTTTATGATGACAGCAAAAATGATCATTAATAAGCTCGGTACGCTTATTCTCATTGCCATGATTTTAGGCATTGCTGTTGGTTTGGCTTTAGGTGAAACAGCACAAATCTTTGCGCCAATCGGCGACTTATTTATGCAATTAATCAAAATGGTCGTAGTACCTATGGTTTTATTCTCACTAATTGGTGGTGCGGCTTCACTAGGAAATTCTAGTTCTGCTGGGAAAATCGGTCTTTTAACATTTATTTATTATACAATTACTACTATCATTGCTACTGTTATAGGTCTTATTTTCAGTATAGTATTTAAACCAGGTGAAGGAATTAGTTTAGCTAGTTTAGGAGTTCAAGCTTCTAGTGAATATGCTGATAAAGGTGGTATACCTGGATTTTGGGAAACTTTAATCGGTTTTGTTCCTGCAAATCCTTTTGAAGCTCTCGTTTCTGGTAATATTTTGCAAATCATTGTATTTAGCTTATTTATCGGTTTTGCTATCGCTAACTTAAGCGGTGAAAAGAAAGAATTCTTACTTAAATTCTTCAATTATATGACTGAAGTTACTGTAAATATTATGACTGCTATTATGTGTATTGCACCTCTTGGTGTATTCGGCTTAATGGCAGGTTCTATTGGTAAATTCGGTTCAGAAATTTTAGTAAAACTAGCTTATCTTGTAGTATTATATATTATCGTTCTCCTCATCGTTAATTATGGTGTTATTGGCGGTAGTGTTGCTATGTTCTCTAAATGTACTACATTTAAACAATTCTTTAAATCTATGTACAAAGTTCAATTATTCGCTTTCACTACTGCATCTTCCATGGCTACATTACCTCTCAATATGAAAACAACTATTGAAGAATTGCATGTTTCTAAAGAAACTACTTCTTTTGCACTTCCTCTCGGTGCCACTATCAATATGAATGGTAATGCTGCTTATTATGCTATGGCTGCTATCTTCTTTGCTCAAATGTTTGGTATTGAACTCACTATTACACAATATATAGCCATTATATTTACTTCTACAGTTGGTGCTGTAGGTCAAGCAGGTGTTCCTGGCCCTACACTTTTAGTAGTAGCCGTTCTCATGTCTGCTAATATTCCAATCGAAGCACTTCCAATTTTATTCGGTGTTGACCGTATTTTCGATATGCTTCGTACTGCTGTAAATATCACAGGCGATGCTGCTTGTGCAACTATCGTTGATAGATTTAGAGAATAATAATTAAACTGTTCATTTCTTTGATGACAAAGAAACGAACCAAAGAAATCACCGCAGATAAAATTTTAGTTTTGAAAATAATTATCGCTTCATACAACGCTTAGAAACTCGCTTCGCTCAAACATTCAGACTAAAACCGTATTCAACGATAATTATTTTCAATAACCTCACGGTTACCACTAAAATTTTATAATGCGGAAAAATAAATATTACCAAATATTATTAAGGTAGATTATAGAATTACTCTTATTTATTATTCGTTTTTATAATCTCCACATTTTAGCATCTTTTTACAGTATCCACGAACTATTAATAAAAAAGGAACAATATTTTGATGTATATCAAAATATTGTTCCTTTTTATTTATATTTCATTTTCTTCCATTAATTTTAGTTTTTTTCGCCAATAACGTGAATAAACTACACCAAGTGGATTGTGAGCAAGTACTCTATCTTTTGCAACTAATGTAGTTACAGGACCATTACAATTTTTGTTAAATATAGCATCATGACCTACACATAAACCACAGGAAATAAATAAATCGCAACCTGCTTGATTTAAAAATTCAGCTTGATATTTAGGATTACACATACTTTCTGTTGCACTTTGGGGATTTATTTTTTTCAAACCTAATTTATCCTTTGCTATCGCACAATTTTTACAGCAAATAGATACTACTTCAAATTCACGTGCTAAAAATTTATTAATTAAATAAGCTTCTTTATTTAAACCGATACAAAAAGCTAAACCTAATTTTTTATAGCCCATTTGTTTGGCAAATTCTACAGTTTCCTCCAAACGTGTAAGCTCACTATAATATGTGGCTTCCACAAAAGCTGCTGCTTTCATAATTTTTTTCTCTTCATCTGTATATAAATCAAGCACTTCATCTTGATTTATTTTCTTGCAACTAATACCTCTGCCTGCACAAATATGACTTTTACAATTCGCACAATCACCAATCATATTAACACCTCCAAATAAGTATATATTTATTTTATTATACAACAAAACCCTAAAAGTATTAAAACTCTTAGGGTCTTAATCAAGATAATCCCCAAATTTAATTATATGTAAATAAATCTAAACAAAACATATATAATAAATTTAATCCATATAAAAACAAAATGATAGCACAAATAAGATTAATATATTTAACAAATCTATATAATTTATTTATAAATTTATGTGCTATAAAAGCTAATGAAGAAAACCATAAACAAGAAGCGATACAAACTCCTATAATAAAATATATAGAACTATCTCCTGCTAAAGATGTTCTAAAGCTACCTAAAATCAACGAACCATCAATAATAGCTTGAGGATTTAACCATGCGACAGAAAAAGCCGAAATAATTATTTTTGACAATCTATAATCATGAGTTGATTTTATTTCTAATTTGCTATTCGTTCTCCATAAATCAAAAGCAATATAGAAAATAACCATAGCTCCAATAAACATCACGAAATCACGTAAAAATTGATATTTATCTAATAAAATTCCAATACCTAAATAACAACTAATAGCTAACGAAATATCAAATATAATTACAAATATCGTAGTCAGATAAATTATTTTTACATTTCTTTGCATAGCAGAATTAATAACATACATATTTTGTATGCCAATAGGCATAACATAAGCCAATCCAAATAATAAGCCCTGCATAAAATATATCATTTTTATATCCTTAATAGTTAATAATTTATTTTCAATTTAAATAAAAAGCTATAGCAAAATAAATTCTTTGCTATAGCTTTTATGTTATATTTTATTGTTCACCAATCATTTTTACTTCTGGATAAAGTTTCACGCCATGAGCTTTATAAACTCTATCTTGTACTTCTTTGATTAAATCAAGTACATCTTGAGCTGTTGCTCCGCCGATATTAACTACAAAACCAGCATGTTTTTTAGAAACTTGCGCACCACCAACAGTGAGTCCTTTTAAACCTGTTTGGTCAATTAAAGTCCCTGCAAAATATCCAGGTGGGCGTTTAAAAGTACTACCTGCACTTGGATATTCAAGTGGTTGTTTTGTTTCTCTACGATTAGTCAAATCTGCCATTTTAGCTAAAATCTCATCTTGATTTCCTTCTTGTAATTCTAATTCAACTTCTAAAATCAAATTATCATTATCTTGGAAAATACTATGACGATAAGAAAATTGAGCTTCTTCATTTGTATAGTATACGAGGTTTCCTTCTTTATCAATAGCACTAACACGATGAACTACATTTTTTATTTCACCATCATAAGCACCAGCATTCATAAAGATACAACCACCGATACTACCTGGAATACCCACTGCAAATTCAAGACCTGTAAGTGAAGCTTCACCTGCAAATTTAGAAACATCAACCATTAAAGCACCACATTGAGCTTTAATGAAATTACCATCTCTTGTAATTTTAGCAAAACGTTCATTTAAATTTACAACAATACCACGAATACCTTTATCCATGACTAATAAATTAGAGCCATTGCCAAGCATTGTTAGTGGTACATCATATTCTTTTACTATTTTTATAACAGCGATAGCTTCTTCAACTGTTGAAGGCATTACAAAGCAATCAGCTGGACCGCCAATTTGAAATGTAGTATGTTTAGACATTGGCTCATCTATTAACACACTATCTTCTGGCAAAATTTGTTTTAATTTAGCTATACATTCATTTAATTTTTGCATTATTTATGCTCCTATCAATCTAAATGATCAAAACCAACTTGTTTTAAATTTGCATAATCAAGTTGTCGCATAGCCTCATAGGCAATTACAGCCACAGAATTAGATAAATTTAAAGAACGTGATTCACTTATCATCGGTATACGAATGCAATCGTCCCAATGTTCTTTTAAAATACTTTCAGGAATACCTGCTGTTTCTTTACCAAAAACAAGCATATCATCCATGCCATAAGTTACATCACTGTGTACATGATTGGCTTTTGTTGTAGCATAATGAAATTTATGACCTTTATATTTTTCTAAAACTTCATCAAAGTTTTCATGATAATGCACTTTTACTAAATGCCAATAATCAAGACCTGCTCTTTTTAAATATTTATCATCAGTAGAAAAACCAAGTGGTTTTACTAAATGAAGTTCAATACCTGTATTTGCACAAAGACGTGCAATATTACCAGTATTTGCTGGAATTTCAGGTTCAATCAAAACAATATGCACTTATTTTCACCAGCCTTATTAAAGAAGCACTTTATGAGAAAGATTTACTCTACCTTGACGGTCAATTTCTGTAACTTTTACTTCTAATTCATCGCCAATGTTTACAACATCTTCTACTTTTCCTACGCGTTCTTTTGCTAATTGAGAAATATGGCACAAGCCTTCTTTACCTGGTAAGATTTCTACAAATGCACCGAAATTCATAATGCGTGTAACTTTACCTTTATAAACTGCACCAACTTCAACTTCAGCAGTTAAAGCATTGATCATATCTTGAGCTTTCTGTGCAGATTCAGCACCTACTGCTGTGATAAATACATTACCATCATCATGAATATCGATTTGTACACCAGTTTCATCAATTATTTTTTTAATTGTTTTTCCGCCTGGTCCAATTACATCGCGAATTTTATCAGTAGGGATTTTCATGCTATTTACGCGTGGAGCGTATGGAGATAATTCTTTATTTGGTTCACTGATACATTCAAGCATTTTGCTTAAGATAAATTCACGGCCACGTTTTGCTTGAGCAAGAGCAGCTGCTAAAATTTCTCTGCTAAGACCATCTACTTTGATATCCATTTGAATAGCTGTGATACCATCTGGAGTACCTGCTACTTTGAAGTCCATATCACCAAGAGCATCTTCCATACCTTGGATATCTGTTAAAATTGTATAAGCATCGCCATCTTTTACTAAGCCCATTGCACAACCAGATACTGGTTTTTTAATAGGTACACCAGCATGCATTAAGGAAAGTGTACTACCGCATACGCTACCCATGGAGCTAGAACCATTGGATTCTAAAACTTCAGATACAAGGCGAAGTGTATAAGGGAATTCTTCTACAGAAGGAATAACTGGCACTAATGCACGTTCTGCAAGCGCACCATGACCGATTTCACGACGACCTGGGCTACGCATTGGACGAGCTTCACCAACGGAATAACCAGGGAAATTATAATGATGAATATAACGTTTAGATGTATCATCACCGATACCATCAATTACTTGTTCATCACCTAAAGCGCCAAGTGTAGTAACATTTAAAATCTGAGTCTGTCCACGAGTGAAAAGTGCACTACCATGTGTACGAGGTAAAATACCTACTTCACAGCTAATAGGACGAACTTCTTCTAAGCCACGACCATCTGGACGAATTTTTTCATGAGTGATCATATGACGTACAATACCTTTTAAAGTTTTGTAGAGCACATAATCTATTTCCATATCCATTTCTGGGTAAAGTTCTAAGAAATGTTCTTTTGCTTGTGCTTTTACTTCTGCTACATGTTCATCACGGCGAAGTTTATCAGCATCACGAACAGCAGCATCAAATTTATCATAAGTGTATTCATGAATAGCATTTACAAGTTCTTCTGGAACAGTAAATAATTTTGGCTGATGTTTTTCTTTACCGCATTTTTCCATCATTTCTTGCTGGAATTTTACTAAGCGTTTGATTTCTTCATGACCAAATAAAATAGCATCAAGAACTACTTCTTCGGATAATTCATTTGCACCAGCTTCAACCATCATTACAGCATCATAAGAACCTGCTACAGTCAAGTTTAAATCAGATTTTTCACGCTGTTCAACTGTTGGATTGATAACAAATTCGCCATCAATACGACCAACACGAACACCAGCGATTGGTCCTAAAAATGGAATATCAGAAATAGAAAGTGCACAAGATGCACCAATCATACCAGCGATTTCTGGAGCATTATCTTGTTCTACAGATAAAACTGTAGCTACAATCTGAACATCATTTCTATAACCTTCTGGGAATAATGGGCGAATAGGTCTGTCGATTAAACGGCTATTTAAGATAGCAGATTCAGCAGGACGACCTTCTCTTTTTATAAAACCGCCAGGTATTTTACCAACAGCGTACATTTTTTCTTCATAATCAACTGTTAAAGGGAAAAAATCTACTCCCTCACGTGGCTCAGCAGAAGCTGTTGCTGTTACTAAAACTACAGTTTCACCATATCTAACTAATACAGCGCCATTTGCTTGTTTCGCCATTTTGCCTGTTTCTACAACAAAACTGCGACCGCCAAGTGTTGTTTCAAAAGTATACATAACTTACCTCCTATTTATGTATTTATCAATATTTTAATCTTTGTGTCTATATCTATTTTAACTTAAAATCAAGCAAACTAAAAGAAAAAGCGGGAAAGGCTCCCGCTTTTTCAATTAATTATTTACGTAAATTTAATTTTGCAATAAGAGCACGATAACGTTCTACATCGATATCATATAAATAGCTTAAAAGTCTTCTACGATGACCAACCATTTTTAATAAGCCACGACGGGAATGATGGTCTTTTTTATTGTTTTTAAGATGTTCAGTAAGATATGCGATACGTGCAGTTAATAAAGCAACCTGTACTTCTGGGGATCCAGTGTCACCTTCATGAGTAGCGTTATCTTGAATGATTTGTAATTTTTGTTCTTGAGTTAACATTAAAATATCCTCCTAAATTTTATTTCTCCCGAATCCACGACAGCGTTGGAGTTTCGCTTACCCTAGAATGGGAATGTCTTTTGCATACAAAAATTAATATATCATAAATAAATATCACTGTAAAGAAAAAGATTAGTGCTTTTATTTTAATGATAAATATATATTCCAACTTTTTTAGATAATTGCTACAATATACCTAAACCATTTTATTGTCAGAAAGGAATTTTGTCATGCTAAAAAATAAAAAATTTGCTTTTTTTGATATGGACGGCACTTTAATTGACTCTATTGGCATCTGGAACCAAATCGACCAAAAACTCATTGAAAAATTAGCCAATAAAACAATTGATGAAACAACTGTGCAAAATGACCGTGATACACAATTAAAAAAATTCAATGCACAACCAAATCCTTATTTATGTTATTGCCAATATCTCAAGGATAAATATTCAGCTCAAATTTCAGCTGAAGAAATCATCAAATTGCGTTATGAAATAGCTCAATATTTTCTCCAAAATATAATTGATTATAAACCACAAGCCGATTTAGTCATCAAAAAATTAAAAGCAAAGAATTTTACACTTGCTATAACAACAACTACAAAACGCACAAATATGGATATATATCGCACTTTAAATAAAAATATCAACGCCAAAGCTCCACTTGATGAATATTTTGATTTAATCTACACACGTGAAGATGTCAGCAAAATCAAACCAGACCCTGAAGTTTATCAAAAAGCTATGCAAAAATTTAATGCCAAACCAGAAGAATGTATCATCTTTGAAGATTCATTAATCGGTATTGAAGCTGCTAAAAAAGCTGGTATTGAAACCATTGCTATTTATGACAAATATTCTGATGCTGATACAGAGGCAATAAAAGCACAAGCTGATTTTTATTTCCACAATTATACAGAACTTTTATCCTCTATTGATGAATTATAAACAAAAAAGGTTATGCAAAAGCATAACCTTTTTTTATTAATCGATTTCTATACCTTTTGTTTCTGGAACAGTGAACCACATAAAAATAAGTGCTATTGGATAAATAACAAATACAAGACTCATTGCTCCTATCAAACTTCCGCCTGTTGCCAAATAACCAATTATAGCAGGACCAAAACCAGATAGACCACGACCTGTACCAAAAATTATATTTTCTGCAGTAGAACGTGCTTCAGATGGATAATTTTCAGCAATAACTGCACCATAACCACCCATCATACCATTTACAGTGAAGCCTAATAAGAAACTTCCCCATAATAAACTTGCTTGACTTGTAAAGAAAAAGAAATAAATTACACAGTAAATTGTTCCACCAATATACCAAAGTGCAAAAGTCTTTTTACGTCCAATTTTATCTGCCAAAATACCAAATAAGATTATACCTAAAACCATACCAGCAATAGATATTACCATCCAACCACTTGTCTGCGCTAAACTATAGCCATATTTTTGAGATAAAATTGTTGGCATCCAGCTAAATATCGCATAATAGCCAAAGTTTTGCACTAAACACATCACTGTAAGCCCTATTGTTGTCGCTGTTATTCTCTTTGTAGTGAATAATTTTTTAAGTGGCATACCTGCCAAATAATAATATTCTTTTTGTTCTTTTTCAGTGATAGTTCCATTTTCTTTTTTAGCAATCAATTCTTGCTGACGCTGTTTTTTACGTTGCCACAAAATCGGTTCTTTAAGATGCATACGTACATAAATTGCGATAAGTGCAGGGACTAAACCTACAAGAAATACTGCACGCCAACCAAACATTGGCACAATTATAGCTGGTATAACTGCTGCTAATAATACACCGCCTTGCCAACCAAGCGCTACCCATGAAGTAGCTCTTGCTCGCATATCAGGTGCCCATGTTTCAGTAACAATTGCCATACCAATACCGAATTCACCACCGATACCAAGACCAATGATAAAGCGTAAAACAAGCAATACTGTATAATTATCAACAAAATACATCAAGAATGTGGCTACCGCAAATAAAATTATCGAAAAAGATAATATCTTTGTACGTCCATATTTATCTGCTAACAATCCAAAAATATATGAACCAATCCACATACCAATAGTTGTTGCTAAAGTTAAATTCCCAGCTTCTGCTGTAGTAAGTCCAAAATCTTTAATAATAAAAACTAAAATAAATGATAATAAAAACATATCCAGACCATCAGCTGCATATCCTAATACAGCACCTATCAATGTCTTAATATAATGGTCTGCTTCTCCTTCTACATGTTTTTCCTTCGCCATAAAAATCCTCCTCTTATTATCTATACTATCTTTGTCCAAATATATATGTACAAAAATACATATATAACTAATACTTAATGTCATATATGTATTTTCTGCAAACTTAAATATCCCAATGAATTTTTTCTGGTGAAGGGCATGCATGGTCAATCGTATTTAAAATCCATGCGACATTATTATGAGTAGCACTAAAAGCTTTTTCTATAGCAGGCTTATATTTTTCAGGAATATCCATAAAAGATAAAGCCTTTCTCATATAATTTAAAGCTTCCTCTTTCATCAAACCGGTAGCCATTAATTGAGCTTTAAAACGATAACCATAATATAAATAACTATTATGTTTCACGTCTAAATTTTCAAATACGCGAATTTTTTCATCGATTTCGTTTTCAGCTGTTTCAATATCTTGCTTATTATATAATAAATTCCAGCGGTCAGCCCAAACTTCTCCACGTAGAATATATTTATATAAATAATCTGTAGACTCTACTAATTGCACAGCTAAATTTATATAGTGAAGAGCATCATCATATTTTTTATCTTCACGAAGACAAGAAGATAATCTTTGCAAAGCATAAACTTTTTCTTCTACCTGTTCAGGATTTTCTTCATCTATTTCTACTTCAACAACAGAACGAAACAACTCTATTGCTTCATCATGTTTTTTCAATTCTGGCATTGCCAAAAAATGAGCTAGACGTGCTCTACTTCTCCAATCATCAAAACCGCCAGCAAATAAACTAGCAGGTGGACTCGCAGGTGAATCCATTACATAATGTGTAAGTTCATGAAACTCATGACTGTTCATTAAAAATCCTCCTAATACCTATTTTTTTATAATTAAATAATAAAGATATTTTCTATACTATTAACTTTATCATCTTTACTATTTAGATACATTTTATCACATTTATAAAAAAATAAAACAAAAGTAGATTTTCTTATCATAATCTCCCTATTGTTTACCTTCTAATCTTCATAAAATATTTTTTTACCTAGAATTTATCTCCTTCTAAATTGCTCTTTACAAAATAAATTTATAATTAAAATCAAACTATATTTTTATGAGGTAAAAATTATGCGTAAATCTTTAAAGAAATTATTATTATTAAGTTGTGCATTAGGAACTGTATTTTCCACATCACCTACAAATCTTTATGCTCAAAGTAATACTGCTACAGTTTCTCACTATATTGTTACTGCTGATAATTATCAACTGCCTTATGATGGAGAAGAAAAAGAATTTGCCAATGGTATAAATCCTGGATATGGCTCTGGACTTATGTTCAAATCTCTAAATAATGATGGTAGTATTGAATTTTATTGTGTAACAGACCGCGGTCCTAATGGCGATATCCCAACATATATAAAAGATGGTAAAACATATCCTGGAAAATTCTTTCCTACACCAAAATTCACACCTAGTATAGGTATCTTAAAAATTGATCAGAACAAAGCCCAAATCGTTGATAGTATTCCATTAAAAGATAAAAATAATCATAAAATATCCGGTAAAGTAATTCCATTCGGTGCCATTGGTTCTACTGGTGAAGTTGCCTTAGATTTTCAAATGAATGATCTAGGCACTGATGTCAACGGACTTGATACAGAAGGTATTACTCGTGATAAAGACGGTAATTTCTGGCTTTGCGATGAATATGGTCCATTTTTAATAAAAACAGATTCTAATGGAAAAATACTAGAAAAATATGGTCCTGGAATGGGGTTACCATCTATCTTAGCACAACGTGTTCCTAATCGTGGTTTTGAAGGTCTCACTATTGATGATGATGGCAATATTGTAGGAATTGTTCAAAGTCCTTTAGATGTAGATGGTAAAACGTCCAAAACTGCACCATATACTAGAATAGTAAAATTAAACCCTCAGACAAAAGAAGTAAAAATGTACGCTTATCCTGTAGATAAAAATTTCTCTAATGCTAAACTAGGTGATATTACATCTATTGGTAATGATGAATATTTACTTATTGAACAAGGTAAGCAAAATGGCAAAATGCAAAATCTCATTTATAAAGTAGATTTAAAAAATGCTACAACTGTCGATACTAATGGCGATTTAGAATATGGCAAAGTTCCTCAAAATTTTGTTCCTGCCAAAAAAGAATTATTACTAAATTTACGTCAATATGGCTGGAATATTGAAAAAGCTGAAGGATTAGCTATACTTCCAGATAGACAAACTATCGCTGTAGTAAATGATAACGATTTTGGAATTGCTGTTAAAGTAGACGATGCTAACAATAACAACGCCTCTGTAGAAGATTACACTTATGATGCTGATAAAAAAATCTTTTTAAATAAAAATAATCAGCAAGTAGATATCCATATAGGCTTGCAACAAAATGCACCCGAAGAACAGCAAAGTCAAATTTATCTATTCAAATTAAATCAAAAACTCTAAAATAAACTAAAAGAGATTATGGTTTATTATCCAAACCATAATCTCTTTTTTATTCTCAAAACAATATACATTCTTATTTTTTGTTTTCTAAATAATGAGGAAGCCATGCAGAAAATAATGCTACTATTGGCACTGTTAAAATAACGCCGAAGCTACCAGATATCCCTTGCATGATTTCTATACCAATAGAATTTGAATTTATCAATTGCAAATATGGTAAATCATATACATAATCTAATACCCATACACCAAGAGAGCCACCAAAGAAAGCTAAAATAAGTGTTGTTGACATTGTACCCATAATATCTCGTCCAACATTCATACCGCTTTTAAATAATTCTTTAGGTGTTAATGCTGGATTTTTAACATGCAATTCTTGCACTGCTGAAGATACATCCATCGCTATATCCATTACAGCACCTAAACTTGCAAATAAAACACCAGCAAAAAGTAATTGACCTACATCAATTAAAGTATTCTGTCCAATAAATAATAATGCTTCAATATTGGATACATTATAACCTGAAAGTGATGTGAAATAGCCAAAAATATCTGCTGTCAAACCTGCAATCAATAAACCAAAAAAAGTTGCCAAAATAGCAGATAAAGCTTTTATCGTAAAACCATTAATCAAGCAAATGGTCATTGCTGTAACAATTGTCGCTGTAAAAATAGCAGCTAAAGATGGAGAAGTTCCCTTCATTATCATAGGGAAAAATACAAATACAAAACAAATGAAACTAAAAATAAGTGCAATTGCCGATTTTACACCTTTTTTCCCACCAATAATACAAAGTGAAATCAAGAAAATAGCTATAAAAATATATATTGGCATAGAACGATCTACATTATATACAGTAGTAACATGTAATTGCCCCACTACACTAGAAATGGTGATTACTTCTAAGCCTGGCTTACATGCTGTTCCAAATAATAATCCATTAGGACTATTTGCCTCCAAAATCTGCCCTTTTTGTGGTCCAGTTTCCATCTGTAATAATACAACTTGGTCGCCCACACGAGAGCCATCTTCTTGTATATTATCTTTTAAAACTTCCACTACTGTTGCTTTTTCAAAAGCGCGCCCTTGTGTATTTACTAAAGTTGGTTTTTCTACCTGATTATACGATTGTAAAAAGAAAAAACCACCTACTAATATACAAATAATTATAATCCCGCGAACCCAAATATTTTTTAACAAATTCATAAAAAATTCCTCTCTTATTATCATTATATTAATTTCTTTAATGTAAAAACTGCGGTAAAGCATATACTTTACCGCAGTTAGAGAAAAATTAAATCTTACTTATTATCTCTTAATAATGCTATAAGCTTCATCGATTGGTGTGCCTGTTTGAGCATCATATGTGTTAATAGTAAATTTATCATCAGTAATATTGATTACAGAATATGTTGGTCTCCAAGTCTGGCTACGAGCAGCTACATAATCTTGTTGCTGTTCAATTAAATTATAGAATTTAGAACCAGTTGCAGAGTTAGAAGTCATGTAGAATACACCTTCTGGATTTACTAAAGTGCCTTGTTTCATATCAGCAATAGTGTAGCAACGATTTTGAGAAGTATAGTATTCTTTGAATGCACTGTCAGATTTTAATTTATTATCAAGTACTTTATGGTCTTGTCCATGTTGACCTACTTTATATTCTGCAAAATCATCATATTGTTTACCATCACTTGTAAGCTGATAAGTACGAGCATAAGTATGGTCATGACCTTGTAATACTACGTCGATATCATTTGCATCAAAAATAGGTGTTAATTGGTTACGTAAAATAATACCATCAGAGTCAGAGTGGTCTAAACCTGAACCGTAGATATCTTGATGCATTACAACAATACGCCATTTTGCATTTGGATTTTCTTTTACTGCTTTTTCTACTAAAGCTTTATGGTCAGCTGCATTATAGTTATTAGCATTGATGACAATGAATAAAGCACTGCCATAAGTATAATAATATCCATGACCTGCAACTGTAGAATTAGTTTCTGCTGTAAATGGATTTGGCACATTGAAGTGATTTTGATAACTAGTAGTCAAGCAATCATGGTTACCAATAGCTACTGCTTGTGGTAAATTGCGGAAAGCTGTTGCAGATAAATATCCGGAGTATTCATATTCCTGTAATAAATGTTTTTCAGCGTTATTACCAGCTGGTTCATTAATTTGGTCACCAGGAGATACTAAGAAGTTAATTTCTGGATGTTGTGCTAAAGCACTATTTAATGTTTTATTCCAGTTATAAGCATCATTTCTAGCTGCAACATCTTCACTTTGTTCTACAGCACTTTCATTTGGAACTTGACCTTTTGAAGCACCAATCTGTGGGTCACCTACATACATAAATGAGAAATTATGTGGGTCGCCTGTTTTATATTCATGAGCTTGTTGCCATTTACCATTTAATTTTACCTGATAATAATATGTAGTATTTGGTTCAAAGCCATCAGCTGTTACTTTATTGCTATAATACTGCACACCATTGATTACAGTACCTTCTGTACAAGTACCTTTAAATTCTTTAGCGTTTTTCATATCTTTATTATCAGCAATACGCACTACTGCTTCATTTGCTTTTTCTTTAGAATACCAACCAAAATTTAATTTAGAAAAATCGGAGCCTGGAATTAAAGCAACTTGTTCATAATTTGTTTTAATTTTATCCCAGTTAGCTTTCCAATCTGCCCAATCTGTATGTTCTGATACAGCTGTTTTAGTAGTAAAAGCTGGTGTTAAAGAAGCATCATTCCATTGTTCTGTTGCCGCATAAACAGTTAAAGAGCCTACACTAAGTGCTGCACTTAAGCATAAAGCTAACATTCTTTTTTTATTTTTTTTCAAATAAAACACAAAAGTCACTCTCCTTAGTTCTAATCAAAAGTAAGATAATTTCTATATCTTTTGTAGATATATTTATTCTATATTTTATTTTTAAAAATACTGTAAACGTAACGTAAAATTTAAATAAATATATACAAAAATAACTGTAAAATAAAAGTGATAAGAAAAATTCTTATCACTTTTATATCAAATCATCATTTATTTTTTTACAATTGTATAGGAGCTATCTATTGCTTCACCTGTTTCTACATCATAAGTATTAACAGTGAAACTATCTTTTGTAATGTTGATTACAGAATAAGATGGTCTCCAATTTTGACTACGAGCTGCTACATAATCTTGTTGTTCTGGAATTAAATTATAGAATTTAGAACCAGTTGCAGAGTTAGAAGTCAAATAAAATACACCTTCTGGATTTACAACTGTACCTTGTGATTTATCGGCTATATTGTAGCAAAGATTTTGAGATTTATAATATGCTCTGAATACGCCATCTTTTTCAAAGCGTTCATCAAAATTATCGTGGTTAAATCCACCTTGATCTTGTTTGTATTCTAAAAATTCATCATGTGCCTGTCCATCACTTGTAAGCTGATAAGTACGTGCATAGCTATGATCATGACCTTGTAATACTACATCAATATCATTTGCATCAAAAATTGGTGTTAATTGTGTACGCAAGATAATGCCATCAGAATCTGAATGGTCTAAACCTGAACCATAAATATCTTGGTGCATTACAACAATACGCCATTTTGCATTTGGATTTTCTTTAATGGCTTTTTCAATCAAAGCTTTATGGTCTGCTGCATTATAGTTATTAGCATTAATGACAATGAATAAAGCGTTACCATAACTATAAAAATATCCGTTACCAGCAGGTGTTGGTGTAGATTCTTCAAGGAATGGATTTGGATTATTGAAGTGATTTTGATAGCTTGCAGAGCTACAATCATGGTTACCAATAGCTACTGCCTGTGGTAAATTGCGAAGTACAGAGGCGGAAAGATATCCAGAATATTGGTCTTCTTGTTCTTTTAAATCTTTTGCGTCTTCATTACCTTTTACACTTACTTGGTCTCCAGGAGATACTAAAAAGTCTATTTCTGGATGTTGTTCCATTGCTTTATTTAAAGTTACATTCCAGTTATAAGAGTCATTTCTAGCAGCTAAATCGTTACCTAATTTTTTACCATTAGATTCTGCATTTTTTTGTTTATATGAAGAACCAATCTGTGGGTCACCTACAAACATAAAGCTGAAATTGTCTGGATCACCTGTTTTATATTCTTGAGCTTGTTGCCATTCACCATTTAATTTTACTTGATAATAATATGTGCTATTTGGTTTAAAACCATCAGCTGTTACTTTATTGCTATAATACTGCACACCATTGATTACAGTACCTTCTGTACAAGTACCTTTAAATTCTTTGGCATTTTTCATATCTTTATTATCAGCAATACGTACCATTGCTTTATCTGTTTTTTCTTTAGAATACCAACCAAAATTTAATTTAGAAAAATCAGCGCCTGGTGTAAGTGCTACCTGTTCATAATTTGTTTTTAAATTATCCCAGCCAGCTTTCCACTGTTCCCAATTAGTATTATCAGAAATAGGTGTTTTAGTTTCTACCATTGGTTTTGTAGAAGCATCATTCCAATATTCTGTTGCCGCATAAGCAGTTAAAGAACCTGCACTAAGTGCTGCACTTAAACAAAGTGCTATCATCTGTTTTTTAGTTTTTCTAAAATGAAACATTCACTATCGCCTCTTAGTTTATATTTAAATTTAATTTATGGACTTATTTATTAAAATTTAAATTTAAGACTAGTATATACTGTATCAGCATCTTTATCTGTATCCATATCTTTACCATCAAAATAAAGAAGTTCGCCTAGAATATTTTCAGCAAAAGCATATTCTACACCAGCTACAAGACCTTTTTGACCTTCTGCAGCATCATCATAAGCAGTCTCAATAGTTACATTTTCTCCAAGATGACGATATCCTATATATGCTCCCCAAGAACCTGCATCTTTTGCACTTGCGCCTTTATACTGTATTTCTACACTACCTGCTTTATCATAGCTATTAGCATCAGCATTTTGTAAATACTGTCCAGCTAATGCAACATTTTTATCAAAATTATATTTACCGCCGACATACCATAAATTAGCTTTATTATCATCAACGTCTAAATCTAATTCAACATCTTTATCTAATCCACTCAATAAAATATAACCTGCATTGAGTGCTAAATTATCGTTTGGTGTGTAATCAAATTGTACACCATAGTAATCAGCAGTGATATCTTTTGCTGTTTTACCATCAGGGATTTCACCATCATGATCGTTTTCACTGTAGCGACCAATAGCTATATTTGTATTAAATACATCACTACCAAAATTTGCTGTCATACCAGAAATTTCATCATCAAAAATCATGCCCTGACAAATATCTAAAGAAGTTCTACCAGCTGTTACTGTTGCACCAAATAAAGTTCCTTCTACATATGCCTTACTTACTTTTACACCATCTGCATTGCTATCTGTTTCTGGATACATTGTATATTCAATTTTAGCATTAGCAGTCCAATCACTATCACCAATATAAGCTTTTGGTTCAAGTTTAAATTCTAATTTATTAGAGCGTTTATCTTTTCCTTCATCATGATTTTCCTGCGAATATTTATATTTTAATTCGCCTTTCCATTTCATATTGTCGGATTTTTTCTCTAAATCTGCAACGCGCACACCTAAATTATCCAATTCATCAGCAAATTCAACAGCCAATTTATCAACAATTGCTTTGTCTGCTTTTTCAAGATCAGTTCTTGCCATTGCTCGTGCTACAATCTGTGCCATTTCATAACGAGTCATAGTATTTTGACCTTGATATGTACCATCTGGATAGCCATCAATCACGCCATCATTAGCAAGTGTAGTAACTGCATCATATGCCCAACTATCAGCTGGCACATCACTAAATGGATTAGTTGCTGCAAAAGATGTACTTGCTATTCCCATCATTAAACTTGCGGTGATTGCACTTGTAATAAGCTTTTTCTTAAACATTAAATATTCCTCCAAAAATGATTAATATACTCTACCTAAAAAAAGTAAAAACAAATTTGCTCAAAATAACTCCGATTAATTTTTCAGAGAAATATTTCAAAACGGTTACTATTATAAAAAAATTTTTTTAAATCAAAATTAATAGTTTGTAAAAACTATATTAAAGATATGTAAAAAATATGTAACAAAATATATTTAAATAAAATAAAAGTAAAATTTCACGCTATATTTATTTTTATATGCCAATACTATAAAATATTAAATATCATATACTTCATAATATTAAATTAGAAAAGTAGGTGTTTCTATGCGAATATTATTTGCTGAAGATGATAAAAGACTATCTAAAATGATTGATTTTCTTCTAAAAAAAGAAAATTACATTGTAGATTGTGTATATAATGGACAAGATGCTATTGATTATGCTAATTTATCAGATTATGATATCATCATTTTAGATTGGATGATGCCTTTAAAATCCGGTATCGAAGTATGTAGATATCTACGAGCAAAAAATAATCAAACTGCTATTTTAATGCTGACAGCTAGGGATTCTCTTGAAGATAAAATTGATGGTTTAGATAGTGGAGCCGATGATTATTTAGCCAAACCATTTGAATTTCCAGAGCTACTAGCTAGAATAAGAGCTCTATCTCGTCGCATCAACAAAACATTTTATAATGATATCATTGAATATAACAATCTAAAATTAAATTGTTGCAATGCTATTTTGACTTATAAACAAATAGAAGTATCTTTAAGCCCTAGAGAAAATCAACTCATGGAATTATTAATTAGAAATACACATCAAATTCTACCTCGTGAACAAATTATTGATAAAATCTGGGGATACGATACTAATATAAATTCCAATACTTTAGATGTAACAATAAAATCTCTACGTCAAAAATTAACTAAATTATCATTAAGTGATTGTATCCATACCATTCGTGGTATCGGTTATAAATTTGAAATGGATATATAATATGTTTACAAAATTCAAAGAAAAAATCGTTAAAGATTATTGCTATCTTACTGTATTACTATTATTATTTGTATCATTTTCTTTATATATTGTAGGTTTTTCTATATCATATAAAAGCCAATTATCTCATATAAAAATGCTCGCTATTGAAGAAAGTGAAGACTTATTTTATAAAATCAATACTAAGGATTTAAAAAATTTTCCTAAAGATGATGATAACTCGCCTGAAGAAGATAATTATTTTAATAAAATTTTCATCTATGGATATACCAAAGACCATCAATTAGTATTTGAACATAATAATATGGAATGGTCTGAAAAATCTATCACTAAAATTATTAATGATAATTCACTTTCTTTTCATAAGGTATATTTTGATTTTAATTTAGTTGATAATCGCCATTTAAAATATTTAATTTATATGCGCTATCCGCTCTTAGAAAATAATGTATTTTTAGGTGAAGTCTATGTTGGCATAGAAATAACTCATTGGGTGCGTGAACAAATTCGCATATTCTTCATTTTATTAATAATTATTTCTCTATCCTTATTTTTTGTACGCTATGTTGCTTATAAAATGGCAAATAAAGCTATGCAACCTGTCGTTCAATCTTTTGAACAACAAAAACAGTTTATTGCCAATGCCTCTCATGAATTGCGAACACCTTTAAGCATTATAATGTCTGGATTAACTGTATTAAAAACAGATGATGAAAATAATCTCTCTAAATTTTCCATAGATACTATTGATGATATTAATGATGAAAGCTTAAAGATGAAAAAACTCATTGACAATTTATTATTATCTGCAAGAAATACTAATAATACATTAACTGTGCATAGCACTAAATTTAACCTCAATAATCTCATCAATAAAATCTACACTAAATTTTCTTTATTAGCTAAAAATAAGCAAATAACCCTCAAAATTTCTAACCCTCCAGATATTTTTATAACAGCTGATATGTCTCATATTGAGCAAATATTAGCCATCTTAGTGGATAATGCTATTAAATACAGTGATGAAAATAGTTCTATTTTTATTACCATAACAGAAGATAAACAATGTATAAAAATTGCCATCAAAGATAGTGGTCCTGGCATATCCATTGAAGATTTACCGCATATATTTAAGCCATTTTATCGTGCTAATAATACTCGCACTTACTATGGTAATGGTCTTGGTTTATCAATAGCTCAAATACTCGCTCAAAAAAATCACAGTAATATTCTCGTTGAAAATAATAAAGAAAAAGGTTCTTGTTTTACTTTAATAATCTCTAAAAATTAATATTGTACTTTTTATTTTCACTTCAGCTTTTTTTCAGAATGCTCCTTTATGATTTTCTTAAATTAATCATAAAGGAGTTATTTTTATGAAATCGCAGCAAACTTCATCTCAATTATTCGACTTTAAAAATCTCGACAAAACTTCTATTTTTACTATAGCTATAATCTTCATAATTTTATATCTCTGGCATCTTGGTCTATACCCCTTGATAAACCCTGATGAAGGCAGATATGCTGAAATTCCTCGCGAAATGCTTGCTAATAAAAATTTCATTACTCCATATTTAAATGGCGTAGAGTATTTTGAAAAGCCAGCTCTTCAATACTGGATTACAGCTTTTTTTATGTATATATTTGGCGAAAATGAATTTGCCGTGCGTTTATTTCCTGCTCTATGTGCTTTAGGGGGTATATATTTAACAGGATATTTAGCTACTAAGATGTTTAATCGCCAAACAGGTTTTCTAGCTAGTATTATAATTGGCAGTTCCTTTCTTTATTTAATTATAGGCTCTTTAAATATCTTAGATATGGCAATATCTTTTTTCATCACCCTATCTATGGTGAGTTATTATCAATTTAGTACTACATTAAAATCAAAATATCTATATATATTTTACGCTTCTATGGCTTTTGGTACTTTAACAAAAGGTCTAATCGCTATTGTTTTAACCGTTGCCATTATATTTTGTTATTGTTTGCTTACTAAAAATTTAAAACTACTATTGAAAAGTATTTCTCTTATCGGTATATTAATTTTTCTCGTGATTTGTGTGCCATGGTTTTATTTAGTTTGCAAAGATAATCCAGACTTCTTCTATTTCTTTTTTATCCATGAACATTTCTTACGCTATTTAACCAAAGTTCATGACCGTTATCAACCTTTTTATTTCTTCATACCTTGTATCATTTTAGGAATTTTTCCATGGACTGGATTTTTTATCTCCTCTTTATTATCCAAATCACCAAAAAGAACATGGTATAAATTTATAACTAATCCTCATAGACATAAATATATTTATTTATGTCTATGGTTTAGTATAATTTTTGTTTTTTACTCCATGTCTGACTCTAAACTCGTACCTTATATAGTTCCTTGTTTGATGCCTATTGCTATATTGATTAGTCGTCATTTAAATCACATTTCTTATCAGACAACTAAAATAAAAATCGCTCTATTCATTAACGCTTTTATTTCCCTGCTCATCATTGTTGCTTTAATCGTAACAGCTATTAAAAGCGATTTTATCAGTTTAGAGGAATTTATTTTTTCTGGCAGTTTCATCATTTTAGTACTATTTATCTCTAATCTAATAATATTTATATCTTGGTATAAATATAAAAATTTCTCACAAATAATCGCAATTTATGCTATATCTGCTATTTTATTTAGCTTTTCTTTACAACCTGTAATCACACAAGTAGCTCAACATCGCACAGGAAAAGAAATTGCTCAAGTAGTAAATACTTTAAAAACAAAAGATACGCTAATAATCTCCTATAAAGATTATCTTCAAGATTTACCATTTTATACAAAATCACGCATTGCCATTTATGATTATCTAGGTGAATTAGAATTTGGCTCTAAGCACGATAGCGGACAGGGCTGGTTCTTTAACAAAGAAGAATTTTTATCCACATGGCAACAAAATCCTCATGCGATATTAGTCGTTCCTCAAAAATATAAACAAGAATGTTTAACTGAATTAAATGATGAAAATGCTGTTATTTACTTTGAAACTAATAAATATTTAATTATCACTCATAACTAAATAAAAAAGCATGTTAAAGATTACGAAATTCAACATAACCTTTAACATGCTATTTTTTATTTAAAACTCAAATTTTTCTACTGCACCATCATGAGTTAAGATAAATTTTTCCTGTTGAGGAATATTTCCTCTTTTATCCTTAGGTGGAATAATTTCATATTTTTCTAAAGCTTGTATACATGCTGTATTTAAATCTTGATATTCTTCTTCACTTAAACCTAAATCAGATTTTTCAGCAGGTAACACAGGATAAGCCTGTATTATTTTGCCCTGTTCGTCCATGATATATTCCACTACTATGATAATAGCTTCGCCTTCTGGTACTAAATTATAATCATAAACAGGTTTTTCTTTATGTTTATAAGTTGGCATTAAATCCTTAGAATCTTTTACATCGCTAAAATTCAATACAAGATTTTCTTTTGATATCTCTTTAACTACGATTTTTGTATCTTTATATGTGCGAAATTTGTGTCTAGGTTCTTTTTTTACTACAGGTTCTGGCTTTTTTTCTTCTGGTGGATTAATTGTTTCTATTGGTGGTTTTTGTTTTTCTAATTCTTCTTCATCAACAACTATTTCCGATTGAGCATTGATGTCTTCTGCCTCTTCAACTACTATATCATTTGACTCGTCCTCTTGAGTTATTCCAATATCTACATACGTAATATCTTCATCAGCAGAGGATTGTAGCATTGATTTTTCGTTTAATTCTTTTGTTATATTATTCATAACATATCCACCTAGAGCAAAAATCCCTACATGCAAAACGATAGATATTACTAATCCTACTTTTACATAATTTTTAGCTTTCATCATAAAATCCTTCTATGTTCAAATTAATAATATAATTTTATCAAGAACGATATAATAAAAATACTCCCAAGCAAATGATGATGATACCACCTATTTTATTCAAAGTCATTGACTCGCCAAAATAAAAATAACCCACAAAAGCAGCTATGATATAACCTATGCTTAAAAATGGATAAGCATAACTTACTTCTACTCGCGAAAGTACCATAAGCCAAACAACAAAACTTATCACATAGAAAATAAGCCCAGACCATACATAAATATTTGTGCTAGCTTTTAAAACCATGGTCAATATAGAATTAATATCTACTTGTATGCTTCCTATCTGCGACATTCCTTTTTTTAAAACCAATTGAGCAGCTGCATTTAACAATACACCTGTTAATATCAATAATAAATTTGTCAAAATTTCATCTCCCTTTATTTATCAATTATTAATCTTAACACATCTAGTACAATCTTACAGCAAAAATCAAAAAAATCTTCGCTATCTTATATTATTCTTTCAGGAAAAAATCATTTTAGATATCTATACTATATCTTGATTGTAGAGAAATATAAAAAATAGTATAATTATATAGTTTAAACATATTTTTAAAATCATTTATCTAGGAGGTTTTTTCTTGCGTGATTTTTGTCTAAAAAATAAAAAATTACTGTTGGGAATATTTGTTTTAGCTATTTTTTATCTCTATTTAGCCCATTTAGGCTCTTATCATTTAATGGACCCTGATGAAGGTCGTTACAATCAAATACCTCGTGAAATGTTACTTAGTGGCGATTTTATCACTCCACATTTAAACGGCGTAGAATACTTTGAAAAACCTGCTTTTCAATATTGGTTTACTGCCATCATGATGAAAATTTTCGGTGTTACAGAATTTGCCGGACGTATCTTGCCTGCATTATCAGCTATCGGTTGCGTTGGTCTTGCTGGATTTTTAGGCACAATGATGTATTCTCGCAAAGTAGGTCTACTCGCTAGTGCTATTCTAGCCACATCTTGTTTAAATTTAATCGTTGCCTCAATTAATATTTTAGATATGGCTCTGACTTTATTTATGACAGCCTGCATGGTATTTTTCTATGCTTTTGAACGCTCAGAAAAGAAAAAATGGCTTGTTGCCTTTTATATCGCCATGGGCTTTGGTGTTTTAACTAAGGGCTTAGTTGCCATAATCTTACCATTTGGTATTTTATTTTGGTACACAATTTTAACAAAAAGACCTCGTTTATTCTTAAAATTATTTTATCTACCTGGAATTTTAGCTTTTCTCATCGTTACTATTCCATGGTTTTATCTTGTTTGCCAAGCAAACCATGATTTCTTTTATTTCTTCTTTGTTCGTGAGCATTTCTTGCGTTTTACAACTAAAATGCACGATAGATTCCAGCCTTGGTGGTTCTTCATTCCATTTGTAATCATCGGCATGTTACCTTGGACTGGATTTTTATTATCTTTATTTAGTAAAAAAGGTGTTATTCGTAAAACAACATCTCAGCGCAATCGCTTTGATATCATCTTCTTATTATTATGGTTCTTTATCATTTTCATTTTTTACTCTATTTCTGATTCTAAATTAGTACCATATATTATGCCTTGCTGGATGCCACTTGCTATTTTAATTGCAGCTTCCATCAAACGTTTTGAAGATGAAAATTCTTGGCTTAGTCATAGCTTTTTAATCAATAGCATCTTATGCTTAGCTTTTGTCGGAGCTTTAGTCGGCTATGTCTTAAGTTCTAATTATTTGACAATTGATGAATTCATTGCCGAAGGTGGTTTACTCACAGCAGCATTATTCATCGGTACTATTGCCTCTATTTTTGTTTGGATAAAAACAAAAAGATTTCGTTGCACTGTAAGTGTTCTTTGTGTCATGGGATTTTTCTTTGGTTTAGGTCTTCATGATGTTCAACAACAAGTACACAATAATCAATCTGCATATTATGTAAGCCAAAAAATCAATGAATTAAATCCACAAGACGCTTTAATTGTAAATTATGGCGATTTTTATCACGGCATACCATATTACACTAATCAACGAGTTGCCCTTGCTGATTTCAAAGGTGAACTTGAGTTTGGCTCTGAACATCCAAGTGGTGCAGGTTGGTTTTTCAATGGCAAAGAGTTAAATGATTTGTGGAACAGTCAAAAGCGTATTATAATTGTGGTTAAAGAACGTTATAAAGATAAATGTCTCAATGTATTGACTTCTCCAGCGAAACAAGTATTAACTGAAGGGTCATATACTATTTTGATTAATAAATAATTAATAGTTAAATGATTTGGAGGAATATTTCAATGCGTAAAGAATTTTTACCTTTTGCTAAACCTATGGTTAGCGAAGAAGCTATTGCTGATGTAGCAGACTCTATTCGTAAAGGTTGGCTCGCTATGGGCCCTAAAACAGTAGATTTTGAACAAAAATTTGCTGATTATGTAGGTTGCAAATTTGGTATCTCCGTAAACTCTGCTACTGCCGGTTTACACCTCGCTGTAATGGCACTTATCGAGCCTGGTGATGAAGTCATTACTACACCTATGACATTTGCTAGCACTGTAAATGCAATCGTATTTGCTGGTGGTAAACCTGTCTTAGTAGATATTGACCCTCATACATTCAATATTGATATAAATAAAATTGAAGAAGCTATCACACCAAAAACAAAAGCTATCATTCCTGTTCATTTTGCAGGTCGCCCTTGCGATATGGATGCACTTGAAGCTCTTGCACAAAAATATAATCTTGGCATTATCGAAGACTCCGCTCATGCTCTTGGTGCAGAATATAAAGGTAAAAAAATCGGCTTTGGTCGTGGTGCTCGTCATATTGCTGTATTTAGCTTCCACCCAACAAAAAATATCACAACTGGTGAAGGTGGCATGATTTGCACAAATGATGAAGAAGCAGCTGAACTCATGTCTATGCAACGTCAAAATGGTATGAGTAAAGGGGCTTGGAACCGTTATCAAGCAAATGGTAAAGCTCATTATGATATTTTCCGTCCAGGTTTAAAATATCAAATGATGGATATTCAAGCTGCTATCGGTCGCGACCAGCTCACTCATCTTGAAGAATTCAATAATCGTCGTCGTGAAATCGTAGCTCGCTATCAAAGAGAATTAAAAGACGTACGTGGTTTAATCCTTCCTCCAAAAATCGAAGAAGGCAATGTTCATTCTTGGCATATATACACACCTCTAATTGATATTGATGAACTCGGTTTTAGTCGTGATGATTTCATGGCAAAAATGAGTGCTAAAAATATCGGTACAGCTTACCATTATCAAGCACTTCATTTATTTACTTGCTTTGGCGAACTCACTGGTCTTAAAGCTGGCGATTTACCAAACTCTGAATATGTATCTGAACGTATTGTTTCTTTACCACTCTTCCCTGCAATGACTGATGAAGATGTAACAGATGTTATCGAAGCAATCAAAGAAATCTGTGGTATGAAAGGCTGATAACTAAAAAATGCTAGGAAGTCCTGAAATTTCCATTGTAATTCCAGTTTACAATGAAGAAGAATCTCTCCCTCAATTATTTAAAGAACTCTATCCTGTAATGGAAAATTTACAGCGTAGTTTTGAAATAATCTTTATCAATGATGGCAGTCGTGATAAATCATTTGCCATGCTCTATGACTTTCAAAAAGAGCATGAAAAAACTGTTCGCGTCATTGATTTAAATGGTAATTTTGGTCAGCATATGGCAATCACTTCTGGTTTTGCTAATGTTCGTGGAAAATACATCATTACTTTAGATGCTGACCTTCAAAATCCGCCAGAAGAAATCCCTAAAATCATTGCCAAAATGGATGAAGGCTATGATGTAGTCGGCACATGTCGTCAAAATCGTCATGACCCTTTATTTAGAAAAGTAGCCTCTCGCTTTGTAAACAGAATGACTAATCGCATCAGTGGTTTGCATATCAGCGATTATGGCTGTATGCTCCGCGGATATAGTCGTCGCATTGTCGATATCATCGTTCAAAGTCGTGAAAGCACTACTTTCATTCCTGCTTTAGGTCAAAAATTTGCAGTAAATCCTATAGAAATCCCAGTCAGTCATCGCGAACGCGAATTTGGCGAATCTAAATATAGCTTTTTCCGTTTGCTTCGCCTAAATTTTGACTTAATGACAAGCTTTTCTATAGCTCCACTACAAATGGTTACAATGAGCGGTATGGGTATCTCCCTTTTAAGTATTATCTTTTTCTTATATTTGATTTTACGCCGTATTATTGTCGGACCAGAAGCTGATGGTGTCTTCACTTTAATGGCTATAAACTTCTTCTTGATCGGTGCAACTATTATGGCACTTGGTATCATTGGCGAATATACTGGTAGAATTTATAAACAAATTCAGCAACGACCACATTATATAATCAGAAAAATATATGAGGACGGTGCTAAAGAAGATGAATAGACCTTCTATTGTAGTATTTGCCTATAGTGAACCTGGATATACTTGTCTTAAAGCTTTAATAGAAGCTAAAGCTAATATTTTAGCTGTATATACCCATCAAGATGACCCTGATGAAGAAATATGGTTTCATTCTGTATATGATTTAGCTAAGGCTAATAATATCCCTGTATTTAGACCAAAAAAAATAGATGAAGAAGCTACTAATTATATCTTAAATTTAAATCCAGATATCATCTTCTCTTTCTATTTTCGCCGTTTAATTCCTAATGAAATCATTTTAAAACCACGTTTAGGTGCTTATAATCTTCATGGTGCTCTATTGCCTAAATATCGCGGTCAAACATGTATCAATTGGGCTGTAGTAAATGGTGAAACACACACTGGTGCCACACTTCATCTCATGACAGAAAAAGCCGATGAAGGTGATATTGTAGACCAGCGTGGATTTGATATAGCATTTACAGATACATCCTTAGATGTTTTCATTAAAGTTAGTAAAATCGCTAGTGAAATCATCAAAGATTGTTTGCCAAAAATAGAGGCAGGTACTATTACTTTGACATCACAAGATGATACACAAGCCACAAAATTTGGCAGACGTCGCCCTAAAGATGGTTTATTGGATTTTTCTAAAGACGCCGTTAGTTTATATAATCTCATTCGTGGCGTTACACATCCTTTTCCTGGAGCTTTCACCTATGTGAATAATAAAAAATTATTCATCTGGTGGGCAAAACCAATCGAAGGAACAGGAAATATCGGCGAAATTGTAAGCACTAATCTACTTTGTATTGGCACTGGAAAAGGTCTACTTCAATTGGAAAAATTACAATTTGAAAATGAAGCTGAATTAGATGCTAAAGCATTTACTGATTTATTGCCAATCGGTACTAAATTCGAACTTGAATAAACTATTATAAATAAAAATAGAAAGAAGTATTTATCATATGAAAATTTTTGTTACTGGTGTAAACGGTTTTATTGGCTCTCATTTCCTTGAAATGGCACTTGCTCAAACAGACTGGGAAATTCAAGGTTTTGACTTAGCAGATAATAATATCACTCAATTCTTGGATAATCCTCGCTTTTCTATGAAAAAAGGCGATATCTTCAAAGAAGAAGCTTGGCTCAATGAACAAATTAAAGAATGTGATGTTCTTTTACCATTAATCGGTATCGCTCGCCCAGCTTATTATATAACTCGTCCACTTTGGACATTCGAACTTGATTTTGAACAAAACTTAAAAATGGTTCGTAAATGTGCTGAATATGGTAAACGCGTTATCTTCCCTTCAACTTCTGAAGTATATGGTATGCCTGATCCTAACAATAAAGTCATGGACGAAGATAACAGTAATTTAATCTTAGGTCCTGTATCTAAGAGCCGTTGGATTTATAGTTGTAGTAAACAAATGATGGATAGAGTAATCTTCGCTTTTGGTCAAGAAATGGGGCTTAAATTCACTTTATTCCGCCCATTTAACTGGGTAGGACCTCGCCTTGATAGCTTCAAAGATGCAAGTGAACATAAAGGTCGTTCCATCACTCAATTCATCTATGATGTTTTGTACACTGGCAAAATAACACTTGTAAATGGTGGTGCTCAACGTCGTAGCTTTACTTGGGTAGGCGATGGTGTACAAGGTTTAATCGATATCATCACTAATAAAGATGACCAAGCAGAAGGACAAATCTTCAATATTGGTAATCCAGAAAACAATTATTCTATCAAAGAAATGGCTGAAATCGTTGTTGATGAAATGAAAAAATTCCCTGAATTCAAAGATAAAGCCGATAAAGTAGAATTTATCGTTATGGACTCCGATAAATATTACGGTAAAAATTATGATGATATGCAAGATAGATTGCCATCTGTGAAAAAAATGGAAACTCGCCTCGGTTGGAAACCAAAAGCTACACTTCGCGAAGCAATCCACTATACACTTGAATGGTATGCTAAAAATTTAGATAAAGCTTAATTATTATTTATAAAAATCAAAGCCATTGCCTCAGCATTTGCTAGTGGCGATGGCTTTTTAACTAAAATATAAAATTTGGAGGATATTATGGCTAAAAAAATTGCTATAAAAATTGATGTAGATACAAAACGTGGCTATGATGAAGGCGTACCTCGCATGCTTGATGTTTTTAAACAAGAAGATATCAAAGCTACTTTCTTTTTCTCCATGGGCACAGATAATTCTGGTAAAGCTATTCGCCGTATCTTTCGCAAAGGTTTTTTGACTAAAATGCTACGTACTAAAGCACCTAGCACATATGGTTTTAAAACTATGATGTACGGTACAATTTTGCCTGCGCCTCATATCGTAGAACCAAATCCTTTGCCATTTCTTCGTGCTATCAAAGAAAATCACGAATGTGGCATTCATTGTTGGGATCATGTTTATTGGCAAGATAAATTGCCTTTCTTAGCTGAAGATACTATAAAAGACGAATTGACCAAAGCCATCAATCTCTTTGAAAAAATCGCTGGCTTTAAAGCTAAAGCTTGTGCTGCTCCTGGCTGGCAAGTAACTCCTCGCAGTTTAAAAGTTCAACAAGAATTAGGTTTTGATTATTGCAGTGATGTTCGCGGATATTATCCATTTTATCCTATCATGAATGATAAAAAATATTTGCCATTACAAATTCCAGGAACATTGCTCACTATGGATGAATGTTTAGGTAGTACTTTAGATAATAAATTAATCACTGAAGAAAATATCAATGATTATTGGTTAAGTCATTGCGATCAAGAATTTAATGTTTTAACTATCCATTCAGAAATGGAAGGCTTAAAACAATTACCTATTCTTCATGATTTCATCAAAAAAGCCAAAAAACTTGGTTATGAATTTGTAAAACTAGAAGAAGGTAAACATGTTCCTAATATCAAAGAATGTGAAGTTTATCATGGATATTTACCAGGTAGAGCAGGAACAGTTGCTTGTCAACGATAATTAAATGAACTGCACCCCAAAAGTTGGACACAAAACAACTTTTGGAGGTACAGTTTTTTTATGACTAAATACTCAAATGAATTTAAAGTTAAAGCAATTAAAATG